>Ga0233430_1000010_pt1 | contig 490210 bp, 588 predicted proteins | sample SI_118_April2016_2_FD_179883 | JGI IMG/M metagenome (GOLD analysis project Ga0233430, IMG submission 179883) | Seawater microbial communities from Saanich Inlet, British Columbia, Canada - SI_118_April2016_150_MG | ecosystem: Environmental > Aquatic > Marine > Inlet | place: Canada: British... | reverse complement strand
CAAATCTTAAACCAGCCCAATGATTTCCTCCTGCACCATCTGAATTAAGTGTTAAAATAGGTGCTGTTGTAGCAGATGTTCCTGTTCCATTAATTTCTAATTTTGTACTTGGACTACTTGTTCCAATACCAACCCTGCCATCATTATTATTTACAAAAAAGTCTGTTCCACCAACACTTAAATTATTATTTCCTAAAACAACATTTGCATTAGCACCTGTATAAGGCACAAAAGTATCATTTGCTACTAAACTCCAAATCTCTGCATCTGTTGTTGTCCAAGTATCGTTGTAAGCTGTATAGTTTGCTGTCCAAAGAGGTTCATCTATATTTGCAAAAGTTAAATTATCTACCAAACTCCAAATCTCTGCATCTGTTGTTGTCCAAGTATCGTTGTAAGCTGTATAGTTTGCTGTCCAAAGAGGTTCATCTATATTTGCAAATGTTGAATTATCTACCACAGTCCAAATCTCTGCATCTGTTGTTGTCCAAGTATCGTTGTAAGCTGTATAGTTTGCTGTCCAAAGAGGTTCATCTATATTTGCAAAAGTTGAATTATCTACTAATGTCCAAACATCATCTGCTTCATACAATGTTCCATTTGTAGCTTCACTCCAATCAATTAGAGGTTTATTACTTCTATAAAGAGTTCCAGTTACATTTGCATCTCCTAAAACATTCAATTCTTGTTGAGGTGTGGTTGTTCCAATTCCTATATTACCATCTTTATCTATTCTCATAGCTTCTGAACCAACAGTAGAAAAAGAAATTCCAGCTACAGAGCCCACACCCGGAGCATTAAAATCAAATCCTACTTCATTATTTCCTGCTATTGCATAAGAGGAAAGTTGTAATCCTCTTGCAGTTACTGAACCTGTGAACCTGGCTATTTCTGTATTTGAAGCTCCTGCATTAACTTCTAAGTGAGTTGATGGACTTGTTGTTCCAATTCCCACATTTCCTGTAGAATCAATAGTCATTCTATCATTATCATTAGCTGTTTGAAATCGTAAAGAATTATCTGTATGAGAATATATTTCAGCAGCTTCACCTGTTGAATTATAAAATTGAATAGCTGCTGTTCCTACCGCACTACTTGTTGAAAGCCGAAACTCTGTAGCTCCAGAGGTATTTACTTGCAAATCAGCTCCAGGACTTGTAGTCCCAACACCAACTTGACCTGCATTATCTACTGTTAATCTATCTTGATTAGCTGTTTGAATTCTAAAACTATTATCAGCCCAATTATTATATATTTCAGCAGCTTCACTTGTATCATTATAAAATTGAACAGCACCCCCACCTGTAACAGAACCGCCTGTTAATCTAACTTCAGCATAACCTGTGTCATTCTTAATATGAAATGTTGTATTTGGTGTATTTGTTCCAATTCCAACTTCACCTGCAGAATCAATTGCAAATCTATCTGCATTACTTGTTTGAATTCTAATGCTATCATCTGTTGCACCATAAATCTCAGATATTTCACCTCCTGTAGAATCATAAAATTGTAATGTGGCTGCCCCTCCTGCATCTCCAGCTTGAATTCTTAATTGTGTTTCACCTGTTGCATTTTGAATGTGGAGTGGTGTTTCTGGTGCAGAAGTTCCTAATCCTAAATAATCTCCAATTGTAGTGGGGAAAATACCAGCTCCTGTTTTAGACCAAATAGAAGTATTTCCACTAAAACTACCAAAAAACCAAGAAGCACTCACATTACCTGTTGTACTTATATTTCCACTTGCATTAATATCTGTAACAAAAAGACTTGAAACTCTTGAAGCTGCATTACCTAACCAATTAAAAAATCCATAATCAGCTGTAACATTATAACCTGTCATTTCAAGATTTGTATCTATTTCAACTCCACTAAGTGTTACATTTTTAGCATTAAAAGCATAAGGTGATCTAGCCATCTTAAATGAAGAACTTCGATTTAAATCAGTTGTGCCGGTATTATACCTATAATAACATAACCAATATTGAATATCATAATCCAAAGTAACATCTGGTAAATAATATGAAAGCACACCTCTTGTATCTGTAGCTAATGTACTTGAATTACTATAAATCACATTTCCAACTGCACAATCAGAATTATTAGAAATATTGAAAACAAAATCATATGTTCCTGTTTCAATAGACCCTGTTGAATTTGTAATTTGAAGATTTAAATGAATATCATCTGTGATTGCATCTGCTTCCACTAGTGGAATAAATACAAAACTAAAAACCAAAGATAAAGCTATAATAAAAAATAATTCTTTATTTTTTTCCATTTTTTTTACCCCTCTTTTTTTTCTTTTTTAGATTTCTAAATTTAGAACTAGAATAAGCTTCAAAAATAATCCTTCCATCTTTTATATAAAGATTATACACACTTGCTTCCATGTAAAATATAACAATTTCTTACACATAAACGTTCAGTTCTGTTTCGGGCCTAAACTAAGCACTTTCGGGCCTAACGAAATTTGTTTCCTACTTTTTACTTACCCTTTGTTTTTTTCTTTTTCACGACGGAAAAAAGGTTTTTTTAGTTTCCCTACCTCTGTTTTTTGTAAGATAACTAAAAAAGGAATTTCCAGTAAGGTTTATAAAATAAAATATCATGTATATATTATAAAAAAAGGGGACTATGAAACAACCAATAAAAGTTTATCTTGATTCTGAAACAAAAAGGAAATTAATGTTAAAAGCAGGTGAAACAGGATTCACAGGAAGAGGTGCTATGACTAGATTTATTGAGAAAATAGCTGCAGAAGATATTTGCTTTTTAGATGATAATTTAAGAAAGATGCTTAAGACATTATTCCCTTCAAAATAAGTTTAACTAATTCTTCAAACAACTTAAAATAACATACAGATAAGATTTAAATATAGAAAAGACAATAATTTATTAAGTACATGAGCCCATAGCTCAGCCTGGTTAGAGCGCTGGTCTTATAAGAGTATAATTCGCTAGGATTATTTTCTTTTGGATTAGTCTAAGAGAGCCAGAGGTCCTCGGTTCAAATCCGAGTGGGCTCATCGTTACTTTTTTAAAGGAATATAGATAATCATTTACATAAGAGAATTAAAGTAAACTTTGACTTAAAGGAAGGTTGAATGTCAAGGGAAACTTGGTTCCCTTACAAGCCCCTGTAGTTCAGTGGCCAAGAATGCGGCCCTTTCACGGCCGTGACCCGAGTTCGAATCTCGGCGGGGGCGTTCCTTTATAATTTCTTTACCATATATGTTCCTTGTAACTTATATCCTAACTTTCTATAATAATCTCTAACACCAACTCCAGAAATAACAGGTAGTTCTTTGATTTTGTGTTTCTTAACAATATTTTCAGCCTCTTGCATAAGAAGTTTTCCTAATCCTTCATGTTGTGAGGCACCTTTTTGCTTTTCACCTAATTTCAAAGATTGACCATACACGTGAAGTTCTCTAATAATAGCTTTACCCTCATGGATTCTAAGACGTAAAAGTCCAAATAAAACATTATCTTTATTTATGAACTGTAAAAAATATTCTTTACCTCCACTAGATTTGTATTCAATAACATCTAAATGTAAATTTAAATCTAAATTCTCTCTATTAAACCCAATTTCCCTCATACGAATTTCTTTTATTTTATTTTTATCTTTTCTTAATTTCTCCTCTACATTCTTCCTTAAATCTAATTTTAATGCATCTAAAACCATTTTTTCTTTTGGAATTTCCCTCATAACTCTCATAACCCTACAATATTCAGGTATAACTTCCATCATTTCTGCCAAGAGTTTATTCATTTGTTTTTCAGAATACGGTTTATACCCAATGTCTTTGTAAATTTTAGCTAAAATAGACTCTTCAACAACCTGACAAGGGTATATTTTGAGTTGATCTGGCTTGAATTTGTCGTCTTTAAAGAGCTTTTTAAACAACCTCAGGTCTTTTTTTACATTACTATATGGTATTCCAGGCATAATATGATATCCTAGCTTAAAACCAGCGTTTTTCAAGTTCTCTGTAGCTTCAATAACATCTTTTACAGTATGCCCCCTATTAATTTTTTTATAAATTTCATTGTCTATAATCTGAACACCTAACTCTATTCTTGTAGCTCCTAAATCTAACATCCTATCAATATCTTTTTTAGTGCAATTATCAGGCCTATTTTCAATACACATTGCAACACACCTATGCTCAGATGTTTCATTTAACTTTTTTGCTTCTTCTAAATTCTTTGATTTCTTATTATTCAGAGCATCAAAACAACCTTTTACAAATTCATATTGATATTCTTCAGAATATTGCGTAAATGTTCCACCAAGAATAATTAATTCTATTTTATCTGTAGGATGTCCCATTTTATTTAACACATATAATCTATTTTCAACTTGTTTTACAGAGTCAAAATACAATGCCATTGCTCTCATTATGGCAGGGCTTTTATTAGTATAACTTTGAGGCACATCATCTCCACCAGGGCAGTAAATACAGGTTCCATGATCACATTTTCGTGGTTTTAGGACGACAGTTAAGGGTGTTACACCTGATATTGTCCTCACAGGTTTTTTAATTCCTTTGATTGGTTTAGAGTATTTCATGTATATTCTACACAAAAACAATGTTTTTAAAATAGCTTTTCTTAAGGAATAAATGCAAATTGGAGATAGAAAATTTCACATCCCAAAAAAAATTGAAAAGTTAATAGAAGGTGATGCTATTTTTCATGATTGGGGCATTGTAAAACAAAATGAAGGTTCCAGTAGAAAAGAAGAAGGATATATACTTCAAAAATGCCCATATCCACTGGCACCAGAATATTGGATGGTTGTTTCAGAAGATTATATTAAAAGAAAAAAACTAAAACTAGGAGATGAATTTGGAATTATTGAATATTCTATTCAAGGTAGAACTGTTTTTGATGTTTTTAAGGAAATCCCTACAAAACAGAACGATTTTTAACCTTTAATTCCATAGAAATTTATGGAAAACCAACAAAATGCATGGGATGAATTAGCAGTTCCATGGGAAGAAAATAGAATAGATCCTGTTGAAGAAGTAATTGATTTTTTACAAGGTAAAGAAGGGCACATTTTAGACCTTGGATGTGGTTCTGGGAGGAATTTTACACGTATTATAGGTACAATACATGCTATTGATTTTGCTCAAAACATGCTTAATTTAGCTAAAAAAAAGGCAAATCGAATGGGTTTGGATGTTGAGTTTACTCAAGCTGAAGCACAAAAAATTCCCTATGAAAATAATTATTTTAATGCAGCAATATTCATAGATTCACTTCATTGCATAAAGGGTGAAGATGAAAGAAAAAAGGCTGTAAAGGAATTATTCAGACTTCTCAAACCAGGTGCAAAAGCAATGATTACTGTTTGGTCTAGAAATTCAGATAGAATAAAAAACAGAGAAAAAGAAACAGAAGTCCCATGGTCTAAAGATGGTAAAAAAATTATGAGATATTATTATATTTATGAAAAAACAGAACTAGAAAACCTATTTAAGAGTGTGGGATTTGAAATTATTAGCTCAAATGAGGACAAAAAACTAATTTTAATAGTCAAAAAACCACGTATTTGATTCTTATTTGATTTTATTTAAAATAGTTAAAATAGCGTCGATAAAATAAAAGTAATTACTTCAAAAGTCCCTTTTTATTTGCAGAATTATCACTTTTTTTCACCTTCATAATATCAAAGAACGATTTTTTTTCAAAAAGTTCGATTTTTTTGGCAGGTAAACTTACTTTAACTTTCAATAAACCTAACATTGAAATAAAAACCGTGCAAATTAAGAAATCTTTTTGCTTTATATTTTGTAATGATACAATTATTTTCTGTATTTTACTCTTTATTTTCTGTTTTTCCATCTCTTTTTCAATCAAATTCTCAATCTCTTCAAAGCTAAAATCATAATCCATTAACACTTTATTTGGAATTCTCTTATCAATACTTTCAACAGGCACCTGGCCCAATCCATCTTCTAATTGAAAACTAATAATCTTATTCTCTTTTGGTAAGAAATAATCAAAATGATTCTTATTATCTTTACCTTCTTTATCAATTACAAAGAATCCAGAGCAAAAATAAGCATCTGGATTTTCTTTTTTAAATTCTTTAAATTCTTTAGAATTCAATAGTTTTTCAGCATAAAATTGAAAGTTCATGGTATATGTATATTATTTTATTTTATAAGATTATGGGAGTGTTTTTTCTGTAATATTGTATTCTTCAGGAAAATCAATTTCTTTTAATGATAAAATATCTTTAATATCATCTGATGCAATCCTTGTTTTTTTACCTAATCTTAATTTTTTCCTAAGATTTTTAGGTGATTCTGAGAAAATGTAAGGTGCTACTTTTCTATGATTAGGATGGGTTGGAAATGTATCATCTGGCATTGCTTTTATATCCATCCATGTAGAAGGTTGAAAAATAACATAATTTCTTCTTACTTTCAATAATTTACCATAAAAAATCTGAGGTGCACCATCTGTATCTAAAGCTTCTTTTGCAGCTGTATCTGTTATTTCAAAATAATGTCCTATATTTTCTTTTTTAAGCAAAAGATGATCATTTGTAAAATACTTCCAAAATTTCATGTATTTCCAGAAATAACAGAACTTATAAGTCTATCTTCTATCTAAAATCTCTTGCTTCAAATCTTTAATAAATTGGCCTGGTTCAACACCAAAATCAACTTTACCCTCTCTTGTTCTTACTGCAATAGTGCCAGAAGTGTCTTCTTTATCACCTATTGTTATCATATAATTAACTTTTTCAAGCTGGGCATCTCTTATTTTTTTAGACATTGATTCAGATCGATCATCTATTTCAACCCTAATTCCTTCTTGTTTAAACAATTCCATTATTTTCTCTGCACTTGAATTATTTTTATCAGCCATAGGTAAAATTTTAACTTGAACAGGTGAAAGCCAAGCAGGGAAAGCTCCATTTAAATGTTCAATTAAAATCCCAATAAATCTTTCCAGACTACCATAAATAGCTCTATGGATCATAATAGGTCTTTTTTTCTTATTATCTTTATCTACATATTCTATCTGGAAACGTTCTGGCATTGAAAAATCAACTTGAATTGTCCCACATTGCCATGTTCTTTCTAATGAATCTTTAAGATGAAAATCAATCTTAGGACCATAAAAAGCACCATCACCTTTGTTTACTTTATACTTATACTTATTTTTCTTCAAAACATTTTCCAAAGCTTTCTCAGCCTTATCCCAAATAGCATCACTTCCAATTCTTTTTTCAGGTCTTGTTGAAAGTTCAATCTCATATTTAAATCCAAATTTAGAATAAATAGTATCTACAAGTTCCATAACACCTAAAATTTGTTTTTCAAGTTGTTTTTCATTACAATATATATGCGCATCATCTTGAGTAAATTGGATAACTCTAAACAAACCACCTAAAACCCCTGATAACTCTTGTCTATGAACCACTCCAAACTCGGCTATCTTCAATGGAAGGTCTTTATAACTTTTCACAGATTTCTTATATACAAGTAATCCACCAGGGCAATTCATAGGTTTAACAGCTAAATCTCTTTTATCATATTGTGTTAAAAATATATTTTCCCGATATTTTTCCCAATGACCTGATATTTGCCAAAGTCTTTTATCCATTACTTGAGGGGTTGAAATTTCTAAATAATTATCTTTTCTATGTAAATCCCTCATAAATTCAACTAATTCATTTCTTACTATCAAACCTTTATGGTGCCAAAATACCATTCCAGGGGCAGATTCATTAAAACTAAATAAATCCATATTTTGTCCTAAAATTCTATGATCATTATCTTTTAACTTTGAAGAATCAAGTCTTATCTTTGAAATTTCTCTTAAAAGTTGTTTAACATCATATTCTTCCTTAATTTCCTTACCTCCTTCAACATTTATTTCACGACTAAGTTCACTTAAAGGATGGCCTTTTACCTTCATTTCAAATTCTTTATAGTATCCAAAAGGAGCTCTAACAACTTTGAATGATTTCTTCAGTGCCTTTTCAGCATGATCTAAAATAGAATTAGCATGTGCAGGGGCAGCTAAATCACTTGAAAGATGTGCATATGGGTAAAGAACAACACTCTTAACTTTCAATTGTTTTGCAATATCAATAACTTGTTTTTCAAATTCTTTTACAACATCCTTAACATTTTTATCTTTTTTTTCAACAGCAGTCAAAACAGCAAGTGCATCTTCTACTTTTTTTTCCTTTTTATCTTTTTCAGAAAGATCTTTAATTCCTTTAATTGCTTTTTTCAAAGGTTTAAATTTAATATGATCTACATGTAATGCTAATAACTTCATGACCAACTTAAGAAAACCTATTTTATAAAATTACTTATTCATTCTTCAAAATACACTTATCCACTGTCTTCATATTAACTTTTTTTAACCTCTTCTGAAAATCACCAATAAATTTAGAAAGTTCTTCGTATAATCTTTCTTTAACTTCTTTAGTCATAATCTTCCCAGATTTATATCCTTCAATCAATTTCTTACTTTCTTTTTCAGTTAAAAATAATTTTGATAAATAATATATTGGTACATCTTTATCAATATCCGCTCCCTTTTTCCTATGCTCTTCTAATGTTTCTCTTCCACCACTTATGGCTTTGTTTACTTTCTTCTTAATAGTAGCCATATCGTCTTCTAAGAAAATTGCATTATTCTTTGATTTAGACATTTTATTCCCATCAGTTCCAGGTAAAAAAAAGCTATGAAGAATTGATGGAGCTTTATAGCCAGCTCTTCGCGCAATATCTCTAGAAATTCTTATGTGTGCATCTTCATCAGGCCCTATTGGAACTAATACATTTTTTATCTTATATTTTTCTTGAGGAAATAAAATATGTGCAGATTGAATAGCTGGATAAAAATGCAATCCAATATTTTCTTCATTTTTATATCCATATGTGGATTTTATTTCAGATAGATTAACTTTTTTGGAAAGTTTAATCGCTAAGTTGTATATATTAGTGTAAACCTGGTCTATGATAAAATAAGTTTTCTTTGGATTAAATCCATATGCTATTAATTGTTTAGCAAGTTTAATTGAATTTTTCAAAGCTTCTTCTTGAGTTTCAACTTTTCCTGTAACATAACTTTCATCATCTGAGATTGGTATAAATACAGGTATTCCATATTTTTTCTGAAAAAATAAATTAGTATCAAAAACAGGTTTATGCCCTATATGGATTCCACCTGAAGCATTAAATCCAGAAACAATTGCACATTTCTCTCCTTTTTTCAATGCAGAAAAAAAAGAATCAAAATTTCTATGTGAATAAATTAATTTTCTTTCAAAAGTATAAAATTTTGGTATATTCTTTAATTTTGACAGGGGCGCTGCTCCAAATCGCTCTACAAGTTTCTTATTATCATTTTCTAAAATCTTTCTATCCATACTTTAAATAACCATAACTTACTTTTAAAATTAACTTAAAGAAAAATTATTGAAAATAGCACGTGTCTTACAGAGGACAAATATTTATAAATAATATTATGTTGAAATTGATATAAAATGAGGCAAATATTAACTGCATTCTTATTTATAGTATTGTTTACATCTTTAGTGTCTGCAGAAATAATAATAGATCAACAACCTAATGATGTTTACAACCTTGGAGATTCAGTAGCTCTTCCAATTACAATAAAAGCTTTGAGCGATATTTCTGGAAGTTTTGAAATGGATTTATTGTGTGCTGAAAACGAAATAAACTTTTATAGAAATGGAATTAGTCTATCTTATGGACAAGAAGTAACTATTGCGCCTGCGCCTTCACTTGTTTTAACAAGAAATATAATTGGTAATTCAAATGGAAGATGTAAATTAAGAGCAACACTTGGAAATGATATCGCTTTAACAAATGAATTTGAAATTTCAAATTCATTAACAATAACAGTGCCAAACAAGGAATCAAATTTAGAACCTGGAAAAAGTTTTATGGTTGAAGGTGAAGCTATTAAACAAAATGGAAATTCTGTTGAGGGTTTTGTAGATATTGAAATTATCATAAATTTAGGTTTAAATGACACTACAAGTTTAAGCTACAAAGGTACTATTAATAATGGTCTTTTTGCAGTAAATGTATCTATACCTAAAGATGCAAAAGCAGGAAACCACTTATTAAAATTAAATGCATATGAAAAAGACACTACAGAAGAAATAACAAATCAAGGACTTACAAATTATAATATAAATATAGCTCAAATTCCATCTAATCTTGAAATTTTCTTAGAAAATTCATTTGTAGAACCAGGTACAAATCTAAAAGTGAAAGCAATTCTCCATGATCAAACAGGTGAAAAAATAGTAGATGATGCTATAATTACTATCAAAAATAAAAAAGATAAACTTATGGAACAATCAAATAAAAAAACAGATGAATTATTAGAATATCCTATTGCATATAATGAAATGCCTGGGAAATGGATTATATTAGCTTCTTCAAATGGATTAAATGCAGAGAAAAATTTCAATATAACAAGAAAAGAAGAAGTTAAAGTGTTTTTAATCAATAAAACAGTAGCTGTTACAAATAAGGGAAATGTTGAATATTGTAATAAAACAATTCTTGTTAAAATAGGTGAATCATCAATAAATTTAGAACCTTGTTTAGATATAGATGAAACAAGAAAATATCTTTTAACGGCACCAGATGGAAACTATGATGTAGAAATAATAAGGGATGGAGAAAGAATTATTAGCCAAAGTGTTTCCCTAACAGGTAGGGCTATAGATGCAAAAGAAAAAGGTGTGAGTGTATTAAGTGCAGTTAGACTTCCAGCTGTTTGGATTTTCTTTATTCTTATATTAGGTGTTATTTCAATTATATTTTTCAAAAAAGGATATAAAAGAACATTTATTGGAAGTTTCAAAAAGAAAGTTTTTATGACATCTAAAGAAAAAAATGATACTTTAATTGAAAAAAGAAAACATTTATTCAGTAAAAAGAAAACAATGGATATCCCCCACTCTGCAGAACTTTCTTTATCCATTAAAGGGAACCAACAAAACTCAAGCGTTATTTGTTTACATTTAAAAAATTATGAATCTATTGAAGAAGGGGAAGGTAATGTTTCTGAAACACTTAAAAAAATTGCACATCTTGCAGAAGAAAAGAAAGCAAAACTTTACATAAATAAAAAATATTTCTTCTTTATATTTGCACCATCAAAAACAAAGACATTCAAAAATGAAAAACCAGCATTGAAATTAGCTCAAAAAATATCATCTATGTTGGATGCCCATAATAAAATATTCAAAAAACATATTGATTATGGAATTGGATTGAATAAGGGTGAAATAATAGCTAAGGCAAAAGGAAAAGATTTAATTTTTATGCCATTAAAAACATTTTTAACAACATCAAAAAGAACAGCAGACCATTCTAAAAATAAAGTTTTACTTAGTGAAGAAATGAAAACTCAATTTGGTGCAGATGTTAAAACAGAAAAACATACTCATGAGAACATGATTGTACATGAAATAAAAGAAATAGTAGACAGAACAAAACACAATGAATTTATTAATAATTTCTTAAAAAAATTAGAACACGATAAAAAGAAATAATTATTTTTTCTTTACAACTTTTTCCTTTTCATTCTTTACCTTACTTTCAGCTTCTTTTTTATCAAGCCAAGCAGTTAATTTTGTCCCCATCATCACAGTATGGAAAGCTATTCCCAATATAATTAAAAGAATACCTGGAATAAACATGATCCAAAATACCTTTGGGGCTTCTGAAATAAATACCCCTGCTAAACTCCCGTAAGTTGAATTACTTAAAACACCTATCAATGATTGTGCTTTTACAAAAGGCAAGGCAGAAACAACCATCATAATACCTAAAAGAATTGGGAAATTCTTTTTCTTTTCAGTTATAAAAAATGTAAGGATAGCAAGACCAAGTGTAATTAATAAAACAGTATAATATTTTGAACCCCAATAATCTTTTGCTTTTTCAGAAACTAAAACATAGGGTTCTCCATCACTTATACATGTCCACATTTCACAATTATATTCTTTATAATAAATTTCATCCACAGCATTTTCAACACCACTTTCAACTACAGCAGAAACACTTTGATTTATTTCTTCACAAGGAACCTCAAAAGTATACTCTTCATAACTAAAAACATAATTAGTTTCAATAGATTTGTTTTGGCAATAATTCTGCATGATTTCTATTGTTTCTTCAACTTCTTTTGTAAGATTTAAATCAGAATTAGAGATCCCCGATTTACCCAATACATTTTCAATTTCACCTGTAAGCATATCTGAAACAAAAGAACTTAATTCTAATTGGACATTATCATGTTCTAATGACATTGAAAAAGTTAAAAGAATATTTCCTGCAAATAAAGAAATAAATAACAAACTACCTACAAAAAATAATAAAAAACCTCTTATAAATCCCATAATAAACATATTACAACCTTATTTATAAAATTAACTTTAACAAAAACCTTTATTAACATTTAAACATATAATCTATCATGAATGAAAAAGAGGAACCAAAGATAGACGCTGTTAAATGGTTTAATGAATTAAATAAAGATTCTGGAAATATTGCAGGTGGCAAGGGTGCCAATTTAGCAGAAATATATAATTTAGGAATATCTGTCCCACCTGGTTTTGTTGTAACAGCCCAAGCATATGATTATTTTATTGAAAAAGCAGGAATAAAGGATCAAATAAAAAAACTTCTAGATTCAATAAATTATGAAGATACAGCTAAACTTAATGAAATTACAAAACAAATAAGAGATTTAATTGTTAGTATTAAATTTCCAGAAGAAATGGAAAAAGAAATAATTGAATCATATGAACATTTAGATGTTCGTGAAGTTAGTCCTGAACTTAAAACAGGAACAGCATTAGATATTTTAAAAACAGGTGCAGAGCCATTATTTGTAGCTGTTAGAAGTAGTGCTACAACAGAAGATTTAGCAGATGCAAGTTTTGCAGGCCAACAAGATACATATCTAAATATTAAAGGAAATCAAAATTTAATCAAAAGCATAAAAAATTGTTTTGCTTCTTTATTCACAGCAAGAGCAACATATTATAGAAATAAAAAAGGATTTAAGCACGAACAATCAAGTTTAGCAGTTATTGTTCAAAAAATGGTAGATTCAGATAAATCAGGTGTTGTTTTTTCAAAAGACCCCACATCAAGTAAAGAAAATGTTATTATAGAGGCTGTTTTTGGATTAGGAGAAGGAATTGTTTCAGGTAAAATAACACCAGATAAATATGTTGTTTCAAGAAAATTAGAACTTATTGATGAACAAATTGCAAATAAAAAATTAGCAATAACAAGGGATGCAGGTGGAGGAAAAGTTGAAATTAAATTAAGGGAAGAAAAAGCAAAATCTCGTGTATTAAAAAATCATGAAATAAGAAGTCTTGCTGAAACAAGTCTTAAATTAGAAAAACATTATCAAAAACCACAAGATATGGAATTTGCAATTGAAAATGAAGAATTATTTGTTGTTCAAACACGACCAATTACAACTTCTGAACAAACAAAAGGTCAATTAGAAATCAAAGGGGAACCAATATTAACAGGATTAGGTGCTTCTCCAGGTATAGCTTCTGGAAAAATAAAAATTATTCGTAACTTAGATGAACTTCATAAAATACAAAAAGGAGATATTTTGGTTACAGGAATGACCAATCCAGATATGGTTGTTTCAATGGAAAAATCAGCTGCAATTGTAACAGACGAAGGAGGATTAACAGCTCATGCAGCAATTGTATCAAGAGAAATGGGGATTCCAGCAGTAGTGGGAACAAATGAAGCTACAACAAAATTAAAAGAAGGAGAAATAATAACAGTTGATGGATATACAGGTAAAATTTACAAGGGAAAAGTAGCTGAATCGTCTCAAAAAGAAATTCTTCCTGTAAAAGCTCAAACAAAAACAAAAATTAAAGTTATGGTTGATCTTCCAAGTTTTGCAGAAAGAGCTGCTAAAACAGGGTTAAAAGAAGTAGGGTTATTAAGAATGGAAGGAATTATAGCTGAATCTGGAAAACATCCAAACTTTTTCTTAAAACAAAATAAAATTCAAGAATATGAAGAAGTTATATTTAAGGGAATAAAACAAATTGCAGATCATTTTGAAGAATTATGGATAAGAACTTCTGATATTAGAACAGATGAATTCCAAAATTTAGAAGGGGCACCTACAGAATTAGAAGCAAATCCAATGTTGGGCTTCCATGGAATTAGATATAGTCTAAAAAGACCTGAAATATTAAAGGCAGAATTAAATGCATTAAAAAGAGTAGCTCAACAAGGTAAAAAAATAGGAATACTTTTACCACAAGTAATTCTTATAGATGAAGTTAAAAAAGTTCAAGAGATGCTTAATGAAATTCAATTTAAAGATGCAAAATTAGGTGTAATGATTGAAACACCTGCTTCAATACAATTAATAAAAGATTTTTGTGATCAGGGAATTAATTTTATTTCCTTTGGAACAAATGATTTAACTCAATATATGTTGGCTGTCGATAGAGGAAATGAAAATGTTCAATACTTATACAATGAAATGCACCCTTCCATTTTATATCAATTACAATATGTTATTAGAGTTGCAAAAAGAAATAATGTTGAAACAAGTATTTGTGGGCAAGCTGGAAGTAAAAAAGAAATGGTAAAATATCTTGTTGAAAATGGAATAGATAGTATAAGTGTAAATGCAGATGTAGCTGCAGATATTGCAGAATATGTTTCTCAATTAGAACAAGGACTTAAGAAAGGAACAGAAGAGGAACCAAGACAATACCAACCACAAGAAAAACAAGAAGTTCCAGAAAAACCTAAAGAAGAAATAGTTCAACCTGTTAAAGAAGAAACTCCAGAAGAAGAACCCAAATCAGAACCTATATTAGAAAATAAAGAAGAACCTAATATTTCAGAAAATACAAATAGTTCTGAAGAAACAAAAGAAACTTCGGAATTAGCAAGTATTGAAGGTGAAACACCTGAACAAAAAGAAGAAAGAATAGAAAAAGACATTAAAGCTATTGAAGAAGAGAAAAAAGAATATTTAGAAGAAAATAAAGAAGAATCTAAAAGTTCTGAAGAGCCAAGAGAATCTAAAGAAGAAACAGAAACATTAGATATATTTTAAATGTTAATTAAATTTATAAAAGACTGAAAACTTTAAAGAATATGGTTATAAAAAAGAAAAAAGTGGTGAAAAAGAATCTAAAATCTAAAAAGAAAGTTAAAAAAATTTCAACACCTAAAATTAAAAACACATCTAAAGTAGATGCAAAACTTATTCAAAATTTTGTAGTAATGCAAAAAGTTTTAGTAAATTTATCTGTTAAATTTGACCACTTATCAAATCAAATTTCTCAATTATTAAATGTATTTGAAATTTCTGCAAAGGCAATAACCCAAAAAGAATTTAATCCTGCAAGCACAAAAGATACTCAGGAAATTCAAAAGAAAATTGATAGTTTATTAGATCAAAATAAACTAATTGCAAGAGGATTAACACTTATGCATAATCAGCCTGCACCTGCACAACCACCAAGACCACCTCAAATGCAAAGGCCAATGATTCAACAACAAAGACCCCCAATGCAAAGACCTCCAATGCAACCTCAAATGCAAAAACAAACACCACCCCCACAATCACAAGAAAAAGAAATTCAAAATTTTGAAGGATATGAAAAATCACTTTCTTCTTCTACTCAACCACAAGGAAATCAACCCCCTTTAAATAAAAAAATTTAAAATGTTATCACAAGCACCTTCTAATTTGAAGGCTTTATTTCTTCTTCAATTTACAAATGAAACTATTCTTCAATTTGCTCCAAAAAGGAATTTACAAAAAAAAGGAATTTTACAAAAGCAACCATTATTAAAAATATCTCAAAAACAACCTATTCAAGATAAAAAAATTCTTAACGTTCCAAAAACAAAAATTCCTGCACATTTACAATATTTAAAACCAAATCAAAAACAAGCTGAAATAGAATTTGGAAAAATAGATGGATTAATTTTTGATCCATTAGTAAAAGAAATAGAATGTAATGGACCTAACCAACCAATACTAATTAGAGGTAGCACAGGAACAAAAGAAGTAAATCTTGCATTAACAAGAGAAGAAATAGATGATTTAATAAAAGAATTTTCAGATGCTTCAAAAATTCCTGTTCACGAAGGACTTTTTAAAGTATTTACAGGTAGATTTTCTTTTTCAGCCATTATCTCAGAAATAATTGGTTCTAAATTTATTATAACAAAGTTAAATTATGATCCTAATTTTAGATAAATTAAATACTATTTGCAACTTCTTTTAACCATAAAACTTCACCCCTATGTATTTGTTCTGCTAAATCTTCCTTAGAAAGAGAAGAATCATAAACAAATTCACCAACATATTCTCCTAATTGATATCTAATTAAAATTCTATTTCCATCTAATTTTTCTTTTGAAGTTTCTTTTTCGGTTTCCCCAAACTTATTTTCTAAAATAATTCTTTCAACATTTGTTAATTCTAAAGGTAATTCACCTAATGTAGGTGTTACGCCAGGAATTGTAATTTCAGGTGTTATAATCTTTGTAGGTTCTTCAGGACCTTTAGGTTCTTCTGGTATTTCAACAACATTATTTTCACCTTCTTTAGCTTCAACATATCCCTCTCCAAGCACAGTAGAAATAGAAACAATTTCTTTTTCTTCATATAAAACACTAATCTTCAAATCACCTTGATCTAAAACCAAACTTAAATCATTTAAATTTAAACTAAGTTGTTTAGTATTACTTCCCAAATAATCTTTTCCAAAACCTGTTTCCTCCTCAATATAAGAGGTTATTATACTTGCAGAGTCTTCACCAATAACTAAATCCAAAATATCATCTGATAATATGCTTGTTTCAGTATAAACACTATTTGGAATAATTTCAATTGATTGTCCTTCTAATAAATCAATAACAAAAGATTCTCCATAAATTATTTGTCCATCTCCAATATTTCCTAATTCAGCCACAACATTTCCAGTTGGTGTTAGTGCTAAAAAGAAATTAGAAATAACATCAGGTAAACCTGGAGCAGGTTCAGAAGGTTCTACAATTGGTTCTTCAGATATTTCTTCTACAGGTTCTACAACTTCTTCTTCACTTGTTTCTTCAGAAACATTAAATTCTTCTACAGGTTCAATAGGTGTCTCTTCAGAACTAGAATAAATATTATATTCAAAATACACAATAGGGTATGTTTCTTTTATGCCTAATTGACCAAACCCATCTCCATATCCAGATAAACTATTTTTATCTAAATAATATTCTCCTTTTACAATTTGATCTGAAACAACATCCCTAAGAGAATATTCATAAAATTGATTTTCTGTTTCAAAAATAACTTTTGAATTAGCAGGAATAAATTCCCCTTCATTTAAAAATAAATCAAGTTTTCCAGCAAGAGCTTGACCTTCTTGATATGTTGCTCCAAAATCTAAAACAACATTTCCAGATAAAGTTGGAAATTCAAATTGAGAACCAGCATACATGAATAATGCTAAAAATAAAACACCTAAAACAGGGACTACAAATTTTTTATAATCAATTTTTTTATCTCCCCCTCGATATTCAGAGACAACTTTTCCATTTACCCTACGACTATGATAATTGTAAGGTCCATACACCTTTCCATTTCTTTTAATATATTTTTTATACACCATTTTTTTTTGTAAGGTAACTAATTATTAAAGAAAAATCATATATTTAAATGTTATTAAGAATAATTAAGCTGCTAAACAATCTGCTTCTGTTTTATAGATATTAAATATTGCTCCACCTGTTTGGGTGTTAACTAAATTAGGTGATGAAATTGCATATTGAAAACCAATAAAACTCATATTATATACAGGTGGTCCTAAATCATAATTATGGCCTGCAGAACTTATTTGGAAACATAATCCGAGACGATCAGAAAAACTTGCCCATTTTCCAATATATGTTGCAATAGTAATATCATCAAAAGGTAAATGTTGACTATCTAAATATCTGGGTGCACTTCCCGGCCATACAGAAGAAATATTTCCATTTGCAAGAATTAATGAACAGGTTTCATCTGCAATATCAACCAAACCATCACAATCATTATCAGCCAAATCACTACAACTTGTTTCAATAGCTTCATACCCTATAATTCCAGTATAAACACCTTCACAACCAGGCCAAGCACTATCTGTGCATGTTTGTTCAGATAATGCACAAACACCCAATTGCAATGCGCACAGTTCTGTTGTACCATTTATACATGTTCCACCAGTACAACTTGAATTATCATAGCCAGTACAGTCAGGTAAACAAGTTAAATCACCAGCATCAAATCCTTGTGTTACACATGTTTCACTGTTTAATGCAGTTCCATCACAAACATCTGTTCCATCAATAATATTATTACCACATTCAGGATCTCCACCTCCACCACCAGGAGAGCCACCCTCTCCAGCAGGACTTCCACCTTGTTCTTCACTTACAACATAATTATCTGTTACTTCTCCTAAAACTTGTTCTCCAGAAGGTAATTCTAAAATAGGTGAAACCAATACTTCTGAAACACCAGAAAGACTTGAAACATCAACATCAAATGTTTGTGATTCTAATTCTTCTAACGATTGAATAAAATCTTGAGAGATACTATTCTGCCCGTCACTTACAACAATTTTTACACCCACAACATTACCATCACCAACTTCTCTTTTTACATTAACAGAAGCAATTCCATCTGCAACTTGGACATCTTGCACATCCAAAGTAGTTGTTATTGTTGAAAATCCAACTTCATCAGAACCTTTTTCTAAAACATTTCTAACAACAGTCCAAACAATTGCAACAGCAACAATTACTAATAATATTATTAATAGTGTAGCAACAATTCCAGAAAGACCTCTCTTATTCCTCATTACAATTACAAGTTTTTTTACTTTATAAACTTTAAGTTAAAAAAATAAAAATAAAAATAAAAATTTTACTAATTATTATTGAGCCGGTGCAGCTTGTTGTTGAACAGGGGCAAGAATAATTGTTTGATTTCCATAAGGTAATTGAACATATCCATTTTCTTGTAATTGGCCAATCAAACTAGTCAATACTTCTTGGTATGCATAATTATAACCTAATGTTTGTTGATTAACAGTATATCCTGTTATAGCTGGTTTCAACAAAAAGAAATATCCCACAAACAATAATAATACTAATATTATTGCTAATAGAATCCAAATCAATGTTCTTGTAGATTTATTTGTCATATTAATTATCCTAATAAAAACCTCTTTAAAAACTTTTTGTAAAAAAAATATATATTTTACAAGACAATGTTTTATGCAGATTCCCCTGAATAACCTATTGCATAAATATAATTTCCAGTTCCATCATCAACTTGGTAAATTCCAAGATTTGTATCTCTCTCTAAAGGTAAATTTACTTCAGGGGGCAATTGATTATATTTAATTTTATTTACATCTAAATTACTTTCATTTATTTCCCTTATATTCATGATGTCTTCAATAATCTCTATAATCCTTCCATCTTCAACTTTAGCAGAATTTACTAAAACAGCTAAAGCTAATAATAATCCCAATATAAGTATTAAAATCCAAATTAATTTTTTCATTCTCTCTTGATAAAAAAATAGAACATTATATTTAAAAGTTACTTTTATTTAAAATAAATATGAATAATAAAGTTACTCCAGAAAAAATAAATAAATATTTTAATATAACAGAAACTGCTTTAAAAGAAGTTAAAAAAAATATTTTTAAAGGAAAAGAAGAATATGCTAAAGAAATAATCAACATGGTTGAAAATTACATTTCAGATGCAAAACATTTTGAAAAACAAGAAGAATTTGTAGATTGTTTTGCAGCTCTTAATTATGCACATGGTTGGTTAGATTCAGGTGTTCGTCTTGACATATTTGATGTAAAAGATGATAAATTATTTACAATAAAATAAATAATTATAAAAGTGATAATTCTCTTTAATAAATATGAAAAAAGTGGTAGTTTTAAGTTTAGGCGGAAGCATAATTATTCCAAAAGATATTAATATTAAATTCTTAAAAAAATTTAAAGATGTTTTGAAAAAACATTCAAAAAAATATAAATTTATAGTTGTTTGTGGGGGTGGAAGTACTGCACGGGAATATATTAATGGGCTTGAAAAAGAAAAATCATCAAAGAAAAAATTTTATCAAGGATTACTAGGAATTGCTTCAACAAGATTAAATGCAAGGTTTATGACTTATTTTTTTGGAAACGATGCCAACAAGGGAATCCCTCATGATATGAAGGAAGTCAAAAATATGTTAAGAATTTATGACATTGTTTTTTGCGGGGCTCTTCGTTATGCAAAAGAAGAAACATCTGATGGAACTTCTGCCAAACTTTCAAAATATTTTAACACTTTTTTTATTAATCTCACAAATGTAGCTGGATTATATGATAAAAATCCAAAAAAATATAGGGGTGCAAAATTTATTTCTGAAATTAGCTGGAATAATTTTTATAAAAAAGCAATAAAACAAGGATTTAAACCAGGTCAACATTTTGTTTTAGATCAATCTGCAGCAAAAATAATAAAGAAACATAAAATTCCAACATACATCATAGGCCAAGACTTAAAACAATTAAGTAATATTTTAACAAACAAAAAATTTAAGGGAACTATAATCCAAAATTAAATATGAAATTAATATTAATTTCTGAAAATTCATTTGAAAAAGCTCGTAAAAAAATACGTGAAAATAAAGAAAAAGAAATAATTTTTACTAGTGAAAACGATGAACTTAATAGAAAAATTTTAGAAAAAGAATCAATTAAAATTCTTTTGCTTAATCAAAAATCTAGAATAGATTTTGCAAAACAGAGAAATTCTGGATTAAATCAAGTCTTAGCAAAAATTGCAAAAAAAAGAAAAGCTATTATTGGCATAAATTTAGATGAGTTAATTGAAGCAAAAGGTAAACAAAAATCTCAAATTATTGCACGAATCAAGCAAAATATTCAATTATGTAATAAAAATAAAGTTAACATGAAATTTATATATTTTAAGTTTAAAAAAAATAATTATGACTTAAAAGTACTAGGTTCTATTCTTGGCATGCCAACATGGATGACTAAGAATTTTTAAATGCTAATCTCTTTCAACTAAAATGGATAATAATTTAAAAAAACTGATAAATGGGTTAAGTATTAATGAAAAAAAGATACTCCCAAATCTTCAAGAAAAAGAATTAAATAAGATTTGTAAAAAAACAAATCTAAACAAAGTTTCTGTAGTAAGAGCTTTAAAATATCTTGAAAATAAAAAACTTGTTAAATTATCAAGTAAAAAGAAAAAAATTGTTGAAATAGGTGTTAATGGTGCATTTTATAGAAAAAAAGGACTTCCAGAAAGAAGACTTTTAAATTTATTAGGTGAAAAAAGAATACTTATTCTTTCAACAGCACAAAAAGAAAGCAAATTAACTCCTGATGAATTCAAAGCTTCTTTAGGTGCTTTAAAGAAAAAAGCAATGATAGAATTAAAAAATGGAAAAATAATTTTAAGTGCAAATAAAGAGGAAATTTCTAAAAAAAGTCAAGAGGAAATATTCTTAGAATCATTGCCTATTAATTATGATGAACTTACCCCTGAAAAAAAATATGCTTTAAAATTACTACAAGGAAGAAAAGATATTATCCAAATAAAAGAAGAAAAAACAATTCAAATAGAAATTACTGAACAAGGAAAAAAATTAAGTAATCTTGATTTAAAAGAAGGAAATCTTGTTGAACAAATAACTCCTGAAATATTAAAAAAACCATCCTTATGGAAAGGGAAAAACTTCCGTAGATATGATATTTCATATACAGCTCCAAAAATATATGGTGGTAGAAGGCATTTTGTAAATCAAGCTGCAGATCATGCAAGGAAAATATGGACTGAACTTGGTTTTCAAGAAATGACAGGAGATCTTATCATGAGTAGTTTTTGGAATTTTGATGCATTGTTTACCCCTCAAGATCACCCTGTAAGAGAAATGCAAGATACTTTTTTTCTAGATAAAAAAACTAATTTGCCTGAAAAAAAATTAATCACATCCATAAAAAATGCTCATGAAAAAGGAGTATTAGGCAGTAAAGGATGGCAATATAATTGGAATGAAGAAGAAGCAAAAAAACTTGTGTTAAGAACCCATACAACTTGCTTATCTGCACAAACACTTGCTAATTTAGATAAAAAAAATATTCCTTCAAAATTCTTCTCAGTAGGAAAATGTTTTAGAAATGAAACAATTGATTGGAGTCATTCTTTTGAATTCAATCAAACAGAAGGAATTGTTATAGATAGGAATGCTAACTTTAGACATTTACTTGGATATTTAAAAAAATTCTTTGCAAAAATGGGCTATGAAAAAATAAGAATGAGGCCAGCTTATTTTCCTTACACAGAACCATCTGTTGAAATAGATGTTTGGGTTCCTGAAAGAAAAGTTTGGTTAGAACTAGGTGGAGCTGGAATTTTTAGACCAGAGGTAACAGTTCCCTTACTGGGAGAGAAAATACCTGTTTTAGCTTGGGGCCCTGGTTTTGATAGAACAATAATGGAATATTATGATGTGAAAGATCTTCGTGATATGTACAAAAATGATTTAAATAAATTAAGAAAAATGAAATTCTGGATTAAAAACTAAAATGGCAATAATAACATTTCCAAAAAAACAATTTGAAAAAGAAATAGGAAAACTAAATGAAAGAATGCAAGAAAAAGTTGCAATGTTTGGAACACCAATTGAAAAAATAGATAATACAGAAGTTCATTTAGAAATATTTCCAAATAGACCTGATATGCTTTCTTATCAAGGTTTCAAAAGATCTTTCTTATCTTTCCTTGAGAAAAAAAAGGGATTAAAACAATATACACTAAACTCCCCAAAAAAAGAATATAGAGTGAATATAGATAGTTCTGTTAAAAATATAAGGCCTTACACAGCCTGTGCAATTGTAAAGGGATTGAAATTTGATGATGAAAAAATAAAAGAAATAGTTGAAATTCAAGAAAAACTTCATTTGACAATTGGAAGAAAAAGAAAAAAACTTGCAATTGGAATTTATCCCCTTGAAAAAATAAAATTACCTATTACATATAAGGCTCTTGAACCAGATAAAATTAAATTTACGCCATTAGAATCTCCTCGTGAAATGTCAGGTCTTGAAATTCTTCAAAAACATCCTACTGGAAAAGAATATGCACCTTTGTTATCTGGAAAAGCTAAATTCCCAATTTTTGTGGATTCAAATAAAGAAATTTTAAGTATGCCACCTATTATTAATTCAAAATTAACAGGTAAAATAGATAAAAGAACAAGAGATGTGTTTGTAGAATGTTCTGGAGATAAACTTGAAATTTTGAAAAAATGTCTAAATATAATTGTTACAGCTCTTGCAGACATGGGGGGAAAAATTTATCAGATGAAATTAAATTATGGAAAAACACCTGATTTAAAACCTGAAAAAATGAAAATCTCTTTAGAAAACACAAACAAACTTTTAGGATTAAATTTAACAGAAAAACAATTAAAACAATATTTAGAAAAAATGGGACATAACTATAATAATGAACAAGTAGAAATCCCTTCTTGGAGAGTTGATGTATTACATGAAGTTGATTTAATAGAAGATGTTGCTATTGGCTATGGATATGAAAATTTTATACCTGAAATTCCAGAAATATCTACAATCGGAAATGAAAATCCAAAAGAAACTTTAAATAGAAAAATTTCTCAAATTTTAGCAGGGCTTGAAATGCAAGAAGTTTCAAATTTCCATTTAACCACAAAAGAAAGTCAATTCAAAAAAATGGGAATTTCAGAAAAACAAGAAAAAGCAATCATAGAAGTTGAAAATTCCAAAACAGATTATAATATATTAAGGAAAAATCTTCGCCACTATCTTCTTAAAAACTTTGCAGAAAATGTAGATTCAGAATATCCTCAAAAAATATTTGAAATTGGAAAAGTTTTTGATTTGAATGAAAAAACAGGAAAAATAACAGAAATAGAAAGATTAGCAATTGCAATCACACCTGGAAATTATACTAAAGTAAAACAAATTTTAGAATATCTTTCTAAAAGCATTGGAATTGAATTTAAATTTGAAGAACCTGATAAGAAAAAAACAATATTAATAGAAGGAAGAGTTGCTCAAATTAAATTTAACAAAGAAACAATAGGATATATGGGAGAACTCCATCCAAAAATAATTAAAAACTGGAAATTAAAAATGCCTGTTGCACTTCTAGAAATTAATTTAAAAGAAATTTATAAAAAATTAATTTAAATAGATACTTTAGAATAGATTTATTTTTAAATAAAGGAAATATAATAAAAATATGGAAACTCAATCTATAATCTATACCTCAAAATATTCAGAACACGAAAAACAAGGATTTCAATTTGTTAGAAACCTTTCTAAAGTAAAAGATAAAATTAGAGAAAAAAGCCCTGTTTATGATACTTGGCAAAGTCCTTCAACAGGAGAATTTCATTCCACATACATAGTTGGATTACTTAACGTCTTCATTACAGAAGGTAAAAAATATGTAAAGAAAATAGAATTTAAATCAAATGGGACCACAAAAGGAATAGATGCTATTTTGACAGGATTAGGTTTACCAAATCATTTAAAAAATTAATTTAGATTAACCAAAATATTTTCTATTATTTGTTTCTAATTTATTATCCCACTTATCTTCAACAGATTGTAATATACCTAGTATATCTTTTTTAATTTCCTTCCAAATTTTATATGATTCAATGATAAACTTAGCTTCTTTTTCTTCTGAAAAATAAATATCTGTTTTTATTAAATTAAATTCATTTTTAGCAAGAACCTTATAAATTTCAGTAAGATTTTTTTTATCTTCAGGTGTTAATGTTTTAACAATAGAAAAAATAAACATTGGTGCATTAGATGGATTTAGCAATGTTTCTGCAAATCTCAAATATCCTGCCATTTTATCTGCAACATATTTTCTTATTTCAATTATTGGAATATCTGTCTCAGTATCTGCAGCCTTATCTATATGAAAATTTTCATTTAATTCTTCATATTTTGGAAGATCATATTTCTTTTCAAGTACTGCATATTTTTCTTTAAATTGTCCAAGTTTTGATTTTTCTACCATATTTTATGACTTTCTTCATATTTTATAAAAGTATGTAAGCCTAAGCTGAGATTCGAACTCAGGACCTCTTCGTTACCAACGAAGTGCTCTACCAGCTGAGCCACTTAGGCACAGCTAGTATTTGTAATAAAAGATATAAAAAATTATCTATTTCTTTGAAAAGAAAAGAACCAATAGAGTTATCATTAGACCTAATGAAATAACTCCAAAGATTATAGATAACATACCAAATAGACTAAGTAAAAATCCACTTGATGTTACACTATAGAGCACTAAACAAGCTACAAACAAAATAACAAAAAAGACAAATCTTCTAAATGCTAAATTAAACTTTCTCTTTAGAGATGCTTTTGTAAATTTTGCAGCTTTTGTTCTTGGCTTAACTCTTTTCTTTGTTTTCCTCTTTTTTGCTGGCATTTTAAATATTAAATTTTATTCACTCAATTTTACAATTGGTCCTGAGAAATCATCTGTTGTTTTATTTGTTCCCCAATCCATTTTAATTACATTTGCAGTTATATCTCTCATATTTCCAAAAACACCACCCATCCATGAAAAATAAAGACGAGTTGCAGAAATAATACCTGGAATTGTTTTTAAATCAACATCTTGACCTTTGAATATAAAAATTACACTTACATATGAAAGAATAATTAAACCTATTAAAAATAATGCAAATATTTTGTGCCTCATTCTTTTAAATTCAACTAGAAAATAAATTAATACAACTACTACAACCATTACAAAAAGTGCTACACCCATTACCATAATAAAAATAGATTATTATAATATAAAAAGATTTCTAAAATTCTGAAATAGCCCCACCAGGATTCGAACCTGGGTCACAAGGCTCAGAACCTTGCATACTTGACCGCTGTACTATGGGGCTTAAAATACACTTAAATGGTTTCTTCTAAAAACTTCCTTCAACTTAAAAAACTTGTTAATCACTAAATTTAAATATACCATATACCTTAGACAAATATGGCAGAAGAAAAAGAAATAGGTATTATATCTAGTTATTTTGGCAATGTGGGAGTTGCAGCAATAAAACTTTCAGGTAGCTTGAAAAAAGGTGATAAAATACGCATAAAAGGGCATACCTCTGATTTTGAAGAACAAGTTAACAGCATACAAGCAGATAAAAAAGAACTTGAAGAAGCAAAAAAAGGAGACCATATTGGAATAAAAGTTTCTGAAAAAGTAAGACCTAATGATAAAGTCTTTCTAGTAGAATAATTAATGTAAGATTTATAAGGAAATTTTTCTTAATTTTTTAAAGTAGTAGATACTTTGAAAGCCCCTATAGTTCAGAGGCCAAGAATGCTGCCCTCTCACGGCAGTGACCTGAGTTCGAATCTCAGTAGGGGCGTTTTAGTTTTAAAAAAATGGACAAACAAAAAAGAATCAATCTAATAATGAAAAATCTTGCAAAATATTATGATTACAAAGAGAGAACTACATTAAATAGTATGAGGAAAAAACCAAATGCATATAAAATACTTATTGCATGCCTTCTTTCTTTAAGGGCGCGAGATGAATATACTGAAAAAGTTTCTAAACAGCTTTTTGCAGTTGCAGACACTCCCCCAAAAAATGGTAAAGCTTTCTATTCCAAGACTTGAAAAATTGGTTTATTCATCAGGCCACTATAAAAAGAAAGCAAGATCCATCAAACATGTATCAAAAGAACTATTAAAAGATCATAAAGGAAAGGTTCCAGATAAAAAAGAAGAATTACTTGCAATAAAAGGTATTGGACCTAAGACAGCTAATATTGTTTTAGCATTTGCATATGGTCAATCTGTGCTCCCCATAGATACCCATTGCCATAGAATTCCAAATAGATTAGGATGGTTAAAAACAAAAACAGCTGAACAAACAGAAAAAGAACTTGAAAAAATTCTTCCTAAAAAATACTGGAAAGAATTTAATGCTATCTTTGTTTTATTTGGACAAACAATTTGTCAACCTATTTCTCCCTTCTGCACCAAATGCCCTATCAAGGAATATTGCCCAAAAATAGGTGTTACAAGAATTAGATAACTTTAAAAATAAAAATTTAGTAACACTAACATGAAAAGAAGCTCTAGGCGATGGAAAAAGAAAAGGCAAATGCGTTGGAAGTGGCAACGAAAGCGTCTTAGAAAAGAAAAACACAAACGAAAGTTAAGAAGAACTAGAAGTAAATAATTCTAATAAATAAGATAAAATATTTCTTTCAGAAATAAGAATAACCCCAATACAAAGAATGTAAATCCTACAATTTTTTGTAATTTTAATTCAGAGGTTAAATTAGATACTTTTGCGGAAAAAGCAGCACCAAATATACCCCCAATTGCAGCTATAATAAATGGGTATACTAAAAAAGAACCATATTGAATATGGCCAATTGTTCCTGAAATAGCTATAAATGTCATAATAAATACAGAAGTCCCAATTGCAGGATGGATTCTATATCCTAAAATAAATACTAAAATTAATAATAAAGATACCCCTCCTCCAGATCCAAAAATACCTGCAATAAGTCCAACAATAATACCTGCCAACATCAAGAGAAATGCCTTAAATAAAGGCCCATTTTTTTTCAGTGCCCTTTCAATAGGTTTAATTTTTAATCTTAATCCATTTTTCATAATATTCAAACCTGTTAAAATTGTAAAAAATCCAATAACTTTTGATAAAAGGCCTGTTGGGAATGAAGCTGAAAAATAACTTCCTACATAAGCCCCTATAACTGCAAAAACTAAAATAATAATAGCAGGTTTTATATTGAGATTATCGTGTTTATAAAAAATATAAGCTGTAATTGCAGAAGCAAAAATATCTATAGCTAAACTAATACCCACTGCTGTAAAAGCATCATACCCTAAAAAAACAATCATTAGAGGTGCTGCAATAAGAACAGCACTAGCTCCTATAAAACCTGTCACCAATCCAGCCCCCAAGCCTGCTAAAAGTAAAATAAATATTTCATAAACCAACATTTTATCCTTGAAAAAAGTCACAATCCTTTTTAAAGTTTGTACAATTCTAAAAATATATAAATCTTTATAAGTTAGGTTGAAGATATTTTTACAATGAAAAGCAAAATATGGACAGAAAAATACAGGCCCCAAAAATTTTCAGAAGTTATGGGTCAAGAAAGTATAATAAAAAGAGTTGAGGCACTTACAAATTCATTAAATATTCCACACTTACTTTTTGCAGGACCAGCTGGAACAGGAAAATCAACAATAGCACTAATAGTTGTTAAGGAACTTTTTGGAGAAACATGGAAAGAAAATTATCTTGAATTAAATGCTTCAGATGAAAGGGGAATAAATGTAGTAAGAGAAAAAGTTAAAAATTTTGCTAGAACAAAATCATTAGGAGATGTTCCTTTCAAGGTTATATTTTTAGATGAAGCAGATGCATTAACACCTGAAGCTCAACAAGCATTAAGAAGAACAATGGAAAATTATTCAGCCACATGTAGATTTGTTTTATCTTGTAATTATTCAAGTAAAATTATAGATCCTATTCAATCTAGATGTGCAACATTCAGATTTAAACTTTTAGAAAAAAAAGATGTTGAAAAAGTTGTTAAAAGAATTGTAGAGGAAGAAGGATTTACAATAGAATCAGAAGCAATGGAAATATTATATGAAGGGAGTGAAGGTGATTGTAGAAGGGCTATAAATATTTTACAATCAACATCTTCAATTTCACCATCCATTACATCTGAACTTGTTTCCACTATTATTTCAAATGCAAAACCAAAAGACATTAAGGTTGTTTTAGATTATGCACTTGCAGGTGATTTTAAAAAATCAAGAGAAAAACTTTTAGATGTTATGCTTAAAGAAAGCATAGCAGGTCAAGATGTTATTAAAGCAATTCAAAAAGAAATTTGGAATCTTCCAATTGAACCTGAAATAAAAGTAAGATTAACAGAAAAAACAGGTGAAACAGAATTTAGAATTGTGGAAGGGTCTGACCCCTTTATCCAATTAGAATCTTTAATAGCTAGTTTTGTTCTTGCCGGCTTAGGAAAATGAGAGAAGGATCTATAACTTACTTAGAAAGTTTAATTGTCATGGAAACACCTGAACAAAATAATTGGGCTGATGATATTTATGAAGAAATTTGTGCAACATATGTGGATATAAGAAATCATGCTAAAGACTGCCTAGCTGGTGAAAGATTTGTTTCATTAGATAAATTAATATTAAATAAATTGCTAGATAAAGTAGAAAAATTTGAATCTGAAAAATTAATATGAAAAATTGGACAGAAAAATACAGGCCCACAAAGTTCACAGAAATAATAGGCCAAAGAGAAGCTATTCAAACAGTTAAAAATTTTTTAGAAATATTTCCAAAATCAAAGAAAAAAGCATTGATATTCTATGGTCCACCTGGAACAGGGAAAACAGCCTTAGCACACACAGCTGCTATTGAAACAGGAGCAGAGATCTTTGAATTAAATGCATCTGATTTTAGAAACAAAACAAAATTGCAAGAAATATTAAAACCTGTTTTAGAACAAAAATCATTAATATCTAATAATAAATTAATTCTTGTAGATGAAGTAGATGGTATTTCGACCTATTCTGATTGGGGTGGATTAGCAGAATTAATAAGATTAATAGAAAAAACACCCTATCCAATTATTTTGACTGCAAATGATATTTGGAAAAAACAACTTGCAGATTTAAGAAAAAAAGGTGAATTACTCAAAATAGGAGAAGTTGATTATAATACAATTAAAAGTTTATTAATTGAAATTCTCAAAAAAGAAAACAAGTTCATTAATAGTGATCTCTTAACAAGTATTGCTGTAAAAGCTAAAGGTGATTTAAGGGCAGCCATAAATGATCTTCAAACTCTTTCTGAAATGAAAGAACCCACTAAATCAAGTTTAGATGAAAGAAATAAAGAAATAGATATTTTTAATGCACTTAGAACTATTTTCAAAAGAATGCCTGAAAATGAAATGTTAAGAGTTTATGATTCTGTTAATATGTCTTTAGATGAAATAATGTTATGGATGGAGGAAAATATTCCAGAAGAATATGAAGGGGAAGAGCTTGTAAATGCAATAGAAAGATTAAGTAGAGCTGATATTTTTAAAGGAAGAATTTACAAACAACAATATTGGAGATTTTTAGTTTATGAAAACATTTTGTTGAGTTATGGTGTTTCTGCAGCTAAGAAAAATGTTAAAACAGGCTTTACAAAATATAAAAAACCAACAAGAATATTAAAAATTTGGTTAAATAATCAGAGGATAAAGAAAAAGAAAACAATAGCTGCAAAATATGCCACTTATGTTCATGTTAGTAAAAAAAGAGCTTTACGGGAATTTGATATGCTAAGACCCATTCTAAAAAATCCAGGTGTAATAAAAGAATTGAAACTTAATCAAGAAGAAATAGAATATTTAGAAAAATAAATATTTATTTTGATTCCATAACATCCCATATATGATCAACAGAATTATAAATTGCAAATTGTATTCCATTTTCAATAAATTTCTCTGCAATTAAAACACCTGCATTACAATCCCTTACATGAGAATAACAAGTATTCCACATAAAAAGAGCCCCCTTATCAATAAAAGATCTTTTTCCATCTAAAAAACGAATATCTATTGGTTGATCTTCAGGATGTACATTAATAACTTCATTCTTATGAGGGTTATTAGCTAAATAATGTCCATATTTATTTGTTTGATTAAATTCACCTCTATATCCAAGTGAAGTTAATGTTTCATCTACCTTCGGATTCCAATCTTCTGAAAGAAATATAAAATTAGAAACATCCCCTATTAAACTGCCCTTGAGTATTTTTGTTAACATTTTAGGTTTTTTATCACCTCTAAATATTTTATTCTAAAAGTTTATCAATTATAAATTCAAAATCCCCTAATTCAGAAACTAAATCATTTTGAGATTCATATCCATTTCCAATTCTATAATATTCACATCCAAAAACAAATGTAGGTATGGAACCTTGTGGATTATATTTTTCATAAAAATCTAACATATCCACTGGAACTTCTGATTCTACTTTAGAAGTTAATGTATTATCTCCAATATCAACTTCCCAATGTTGTAAATTAATTTTATTACCATATTTTCCTTTTAATCCATCAAAAGTATCCATAATCCATTCACAATGAGGACACCATGTTGTAGAAAAAAGTAAAACATAAGGTTTTCCAGAACCATCTGTACAAAGCTCATCTTCTGTACTTAAAAAAGTTGAACCTTCTATTACTTCGCCTTCAGATCCAGTAGAACTGCCAGGAGCTTCAGAAGCACCTAAAAGAGTATCAATTGGAATAATACCTGAAATTAAATTTTCGCCATCTAATGTAATATAAATAGGTGTTTCTTCCCCATTAAATAAAACAATAACTTCGTAAAATCCATCAACTTGATTTAATTCTAATATTTTAGCTGAAGGGTCTTCCATTTGAATTAATGATAATATTTTTTGGCCAGCATAATCTCCAGATACAACATTACCTGTGATTGTACTTGTTCCTGAACCATTAATTAATAAAACAGCTGCTAAAACAATTAAAACAAATGTAGACATTATCCAAGGATTATCTCTTAATCTAGATGTTTCAATTCCTCTAAATTTAGGAATCTTTATTGTAACAACATCTTCTTGATTTTCTTCCATTGTAAATTTAATAAAAATTAATTTAAAAAACTTATGGTACTGAAAAGATAATCCAAACAATTAAAAATCTGTTAGGCTATTTTATGCAATGGGATATAATATAACTATTGGGAGAAATGAATCAGATAAAAAGAATTTTGGAGATAGGGGACTTATTACGCTTGGAAAAGGTTATGTTAGGATGGGTCAATATACTTCTTTAAGCAATAAAATTTTAATGGATGTTGCAAGAAGCCATGTTGTTCTTGTTGCAGGAAAAAGAGGTTCTGGTAAATCATATACACTTGGTGTTATTGCAGAAGAACTTTCAAATCTACCTTCTCCTGTAAATCAAAACATTGCTTCACTTATTTTTGATACAATGGGAATCTATTGGACAATGAAATTTAAAAATGAAAAAGATAAGGAACTGCTCCATGAATGGGATTTAACTCCTAAAAAACTCCCCATAAAAGTCCTTATTCCATATGGCCATTATGATGATTATCTCGAAAAAGGAATACCAGTGGATTCATCTTTTGCACTTGATATAACAGAACTAAAACCAGAAGACTGGATTACAACATTTGGTTTAACAATTACAAATCCTGTGGCTATTCTAATTGAAAGAACATTGACTCAATTAAAAGAAGAAACTTTTGATATTCAAGACATAATTAATCATATTGAAAAAGATCATAAAACAGATCAACAAACAAAAAATGCTGCAACAGGATTATTTGAAGCAGCTGAAACATGGGGAATTTTTGCAGGAAAAAATCAAGAAGCAACATCTGTAAGTGAATTAGTGAACAAGGGAAAAACAACTGTTTTAGATTTAAGTGTATATAGTTCGATAGGTGCCTTTAATGTAAGAGCACTTGTTATTAGTTTGATTTCAAGAAAAATATTCAATCAAAGAATGATTTCAAGAAAAAAAGAAGAAATAAATGCAATCTCTAGGGGATTAGATTATCTATCTATGGAACAAGAAAAAGAAGATCCTTTGGTATGGATGTTTATTGATGAAGCCCATGAATTTTTACCAAAAGAAGGAAAAACAGCTGCAACAGATGCCCTTATACAATTATTAAGAGAAGGTAGACAACCAGGTGTATCTGTAGTATTAGCAACCCAACAACCAGGTAAAATACATTCAGATGTTATGACCCAGTCAGACCTTGTTATTGCACACAGAGTAACATCTCAACAAGATTTAGAAGCTTTAAATCAAATAATGCAAAGTTATCTTTTATCTAGTATAAAAAAATATATGGATGATCTTCCAGATCTTAAAGGATCTGCTATTGTTTTAGATGACAATTCAGAAAGAATATATCCTATGAGAATGAGGCCACGATTCACATGGCATGGTGGAGAAGCGCCAACAGCAATTCAAGCTGAAAAACGTCTATAGTAATGCTTTTAAAGGGGTAACACCTCAGCATAATATGGGAAAAACATTAGATAAAACATCTATTATGAATGATTTGGTTAAAATAGCTCAAGAAATTCATGGCAATGATATAAATATGAATAACCACACAATTCTAACAGACATAGGTTTTGATTCTATGGATAGTCGTGAATATAGTATGTGTGTGGAAGAAAAATATGAAGTAGATTTAGAACAAATGGAAAAAGAACCAAATAATTTATGGTATCTTAATAAAACTATTGAAGGAATGGCCAATTATATTATAAAAGAGTCTAAATAATTTTAAAATCAATTCTGCATCTAATTCTATAGGGACCCACATCTCCTGCAACTTTCTTTTTTAAAATTTTAATTTTCTTTTTAGATTTCTTTGCTTCACTTTTAACTTTTTCAACAATTGTCCCTATTTCATCTTGTTTGCAAAAATCATAATAAAAAATTCTTGTTCCTTTTTTACTTAATTTAAAAGCTTGTTTCAAAAAACTATCTTTTAATTGGGGTCGCGGCATAACAATTACATCAAATTTTTGTTTTAATTTTAAAGCTACTTTTTTAATATCACCTTGCGCTAATTCTACATTTTCTTTTAAATTATTTAAATCAATATTTATTTTTGCATATTTATTTGCCTTACGATTTATTTCATTTGAAAGAATAATTGCTTTTGATTTTTTAGCGATTACAATTGAAAAAGGAGATACACCTGCAAACATCACTAAAACATTATCTTTCTTTTTTATTTTTTCAGCTATTTCTTTTCTCTCATTACTTAAACGAGAAGAAAAATAAGTTTCATCTATATTAAATCTGAAAACACATCCATTCTCTTTATACAAAACTTCTTTTGTTTTTTCACCCAAAATGTATTTTGTTTGCATTAATCTTAATCTTCCTTTAAATTTCCCTGTTTTTTCCAAAACAGTTTTAACAGAACCATTATTTTTCAAAATCTTTTTTGCGTGATTTTTTTTATCTTTAAGTTTTATTTTTTCAGGGAATTTTACAACTGCCATGTTTCCAAAAACATCATATGCACGAAAAATATTTTTTTTCATAATAAACATACCTATGAAAAATTTATAAACATATCTCTCTTATTTTTTCTATGAAAAAAGGTGGAATTTTATTTACATTTTTATTTGTAATGTTAATTAAATTTGTAAGTGCGCAATATGTTTTTTCACTTGGAGATTTTTTTTCTTCTGTTGATTCTGCAACACTTATTTTAGGACTTTTATTTGTAATATTTTTTGCAATTTTACATAAATTAATTTTTTTAAGAATGTTTAAAGGAAATGTTGCTGTGTCTGTTATAGTATCTTTTTGTATATCTTTGTTGTCTATCTATGGTTTATATACATCTAGATGGGATTTGGGTGGTTTATTTTATGGTTTAGGTTTTTCAGATGATTTACTATATATTATTCTTTTAATTGTATCTTTAGTTTTATTTTTATATTTACTATTGAAGAAAAAATTAAGATTTTTATTTTTAGGCGCAGGTCTTCTTTTAATTATAGCCTCTTTAGCAACAGATTTCTTCTATGAATGGTTTACCGCTTTTGTAATAGGTGTCATATTTTTAATTCTCTGGTTTATCTCATGGCGTATCCATAAAAAAAGATCAAAAGAAGCTTATTATGGTGGCAAAGGTTATGGTACAGGTGATTTTGGAAAAGATGTTTGGAAAGGTGCAAAGGCTGTTGGAAAGGGTGCACAAAAAGCTCAACAATGGAACAAAAGGAAAAAAATGAAAAAAGCATTGGAAAATCAAATTCGTAATTTAACCTTGGACAAACATAATCTTGAAAGTAATTTTGGACTAGCAACTACAATTTCAGATCAAAAATTAATAAAGGGAAAAATTAAAATTACTGAAAAAAGAATAAAAGAATTAAAAAAACATTTATCTGGAATTTAAACCCAATCACCTAACCCTTTTTGTTTTTGTTTCTCTTTAATTTTTCTAAGACGCACTAATTGTTTCTCAACTCGTTCTTCTGAAAATTCATGCCTCTCAATAAGAATTTCCTTTATTTTATCTTCATTTATCTTATCAAATTTAATTTCAGAATTTTCAATCTTGTGTTTATGAAATAATTGAAATATTTCTGTCCAATCAAATTTATTTTCTTCTGTCAAGTTCATTAATTGTTCTTCTACACTTTTAAAAATTAAAACAGGTTGTTTATGCCTTTGCACAATTTGTAATGCTCTCTTTTGACCTATCCCTGGTATTCCTTTTGGATTATAATCTGTTCCAATTAAAATCCCTAAACAAATTAATTGATCTAAATTTATTTCCAATCCATTTAGAACTTTTTCCAAATCAATTAATTCTGGTTTAATTTCAATATATCCTGAAAAGGTTTTCCTTCTTCTAGCAAGTGTAAGATTTCTAATTAAAATAGGTGCTCCAAAAAGTAAACTATCATAATCTTGACTGGCACTTGCATATATTTCTGAATTTGATCTAGCCAAATGAGCTGCCTGAGCTTCACCTTCTGAAGGGGCCTGAACAACAACTATGCCCATTGCTTCTAAAAGTTCTTTACTTTCTTCAAGCATTTCATCTTCAAGACGAATCATTTGAGAACTATAACGTTTCATTCCTGCAAAATCTTCTTTTTGTTTAGCTTCTTCATATTTTTGTTTTGCAACAGCTCTTCCGCCTTCTCTTATTTTATGTGTTTTTCCCTTAAGTTCAGGTGGTTTTCCATCAAAAACATAAACTAATTTCATTCCATCTTCCAATAATTGAATATTTCTATAAAAAAGACCTGAAAGATGACTTGTAACTCTTTTCTTAGAATCCATTAAAGGGGTTCCATCTATTTGTCTAATTGAAGATAAAAACTGATAAAGTGTATTGAATGCATCAACACAAACAATTTTTCCTTTCAAATCAGAAATTTCTATTTCCTTTCTAGGTATTATTTCACGTATATTTAATCCCATATTATATCTAAAAACTTAAATTATAAAAAATTAACTAATCTCTCCAAGGAGGGGTGAAGTCATGTTTTTTTGGACCTGTTAAAATATCTAATCCTGGAATAATTTTATTAGTTATATTTTGAAGGTCTTTCTCATGCAGTGTAATTCCTTCTTTAACTGGCCACCATTTCTTATCATACCCTCCAATGTTAATTCCATGTACAGCTATAGGATTTCCATTCTCAAAAAACCAATATTGATATGAAACTTCACTCTCACCATAAATATTACTTTTCACACCATAACGTAATTCCACCTTATCTATCTTATATCCTTTACGTGCTATAAAACTGGGAATTTCGTGTGGATTTCCAAAACCCCTAAGTGAAGGTGCATTTGTATTGTGTTTCATATAAAAAAAGCATTAATATCTTATTTAAAGCTTATGGAGCAGTAACCTTAATTTTAAATATCGTATGTTCTTTCAAATATAATGAAATTAGATTTTATCCCAATTGACTATGATTATTTTGATTTTGAAGGTAAAAATTATGTTAAAATCATTGGAAGAGACAATAAAAACAAAAGAATTTGCATTATTGATAGTTGTCCTGTTTATTTATGGGCCATCTTGAAATCAGGAATAAAAAAATCAAAAATAGATAAAATAATTGGAAAAATTAAGAAAATAAAATTAGATGTTAAAGGTAGGCAAACCTGTGTTGAAAAAGTTGAATTACATAATAAAAGTTTTATGGGTGAAGAAGTTCAAGCATTGAAAATATATGCTACAAATTACAAGGATTTGCATGATATTGCACATAAATTAGGTATTCCTGAAATTACAAACAGAAGAGGTTATGATTTAGGATACATAACACATTATATTATTGAAAAAAAACTTAATCCATTACAATGGTATGAAGTTTCAGGAGAAGTTCTGAATAATTCTCAAGACTTTGGTGGCATAGATATGGCATTGGATGTTGATATTTGTTTAAAATTAGAAAAATCAAAAGAAATAAAACAAAAAAACTTCACACCCAGTGTTCTTGCATATGATATTGAAACAGATTCATTAAAAATAGGAGAAGGTGAAATATTAATGGTTTCATTAGTCGGAAAAAATTTTAAAAAAGTTATAACTTGGAAAAAAACATCTAAATCAAAACCAAATTATGTTGAATATGTTGAAGATGAGGCAGAATTACTTGAAAAATTTGTAGAACATGTAAGAGAATTTTCACCAGACTTTTTAGTAGGATATCATTCAGATGGTTTTGATCTTCCTTATATTAAAGCTCGTGCAGATAAATTTAAAGTTAGATTAAAATTAGGATTAGATGATAGCCCCCCTAAATTTAGTAGGGGAAGGGTTTTGTCTGGAAAAATAAAAGGCATTGTTCATATTGATATTTTAAAATTCATAAGAACAACTTATTCTCAATATATGCAATCTGAAACATTATCACTAAATGAAGTATCAAAAGAATTTTTAGGGGATTCCAAAAAAGATTTCGATTTAAAACATTCTTCTCAAATGGGAACAGTTGATTGGAAAGATTATTATGAATATAATTTACATGATTCTGTTTTAACAGTTGGTTTATTTGAAAAATTTTGGCCAGATCTTTTAGAATTTTCAAAAGTTATACAAGAACCAATCTACGATATTTCTAGAAATGGGTTATCAAAACAAGTTGAAGGTTATATTCTACATAATTTAGAAAAATATAATGAAATTCCTGAAAAAAGACCAACCTATGATGAAATAGGTAGTAGAAGAGGAAGAAAAAAAGTAGAAGGTGCTTTTGTGTATGAGCCTAAACCAGGACTTTATGAAAATATTGCTATGTTTGATTTTACATCTATGCATACTAGCATCATAATTTCAATGAATATTTCAAAGTCAACACTTTTAAAGAAAAAAGATAAAACAGCTTACAAGTCGCCTGACTTAGAATTAGAAGGAGAAAAATGTAATTTTTATTTTTCAAAAAAAGAAGGTTTTATTCCATCTATGTTAAAAAATATTCTTGAAAATAGAAAAAAATACAAAGAAGAATATAAGAAAAATCCAAATAGAATTACATTAGCAAGAAGTAATGCATTCAAACTTCTTTCAGCATCTGTCCATGGATATATTGGATTTTTTGGAGCTAGATATTTTTCTTTAGAATCTTCTGCAGCTATTCTTGCATTTGTAAGAAAATTCAATAAAGAAACAATAGACAAAGTTGCAAAAGAAGGCCATGAAGTTATTTATGGTGATACAGATAGTATTGCTTTTTTAAGAAATAACAAATCAGAAGCAGATATTAAAAAATTCCTTAAGAAATTAAACTCACAACTCCCAGGTGTAATGGAATTAGAACTTGAAGGCTTTTTCAAAAGAGGACTTTGGGTTACTACAAGGGGTGGAACAATTGGTGCTAAGAAAAAATATGCACTTCTTGGAAAAGATAATAAATTAAAAATAAGAGGATTTGAAACAGTTAGAAGAGATTGGTGTGGTTTAGCTAGGGAAGTTCAAAACAAAATAATTAGGACAATTTTAAATGAAGGAAATGAAAAAAAAGCATTAACATATCTAAAAAAAGTTATTAAAAAATTAAAAAACCGTGAAATAAATAAAGAAGAATTAATAATTAAAACACAATTAAAAAAACCACTTTCAGAATATGTTGCAATTACGCCCCATGTTGTAGCTGCTAGAAAAATGAAAGAACAAGAAATTCCAATCAGTGAAGGTGGTTTGATTAAATATTATATTGCTGAAACAGCTGAAAAAAAGAAACTTGTAAGAGATAAGGTGAAACTTCCGGAAGAAAAAGGAAAATATGATATTGAATATTATTTAAACCGACAAATTCTTCCTGCTGTTGAAAACATCATGCAAGTTTTTGATATAAATATAAGGGAAGTAATAGAAGGAAAAAAACAAACAACACTAGGAGATTTTTAATATGAAAAAAACACCAAAGCCAAAACCATTATTTTTAGAAAGAATGAAAACAATTCTTAAAGGAGATTATGAAAAATATTTAGAATCATTAAAAACAACACCCCCCAAATCTATTCGTTGTAATACACTTAAAATATCTGTTAAAGATCTTAAAAAAAGACTTGAAGAAAAAGGTTGGGATTTGAAACAACCATTTAAATCAAATCCAGAAATAATTACAATTCAAAATACTCTTGAACCAGGTGAACTAGGTAAAACACTAGAACATCTTTTAGGGTATTATTATATTCAAGAAATTGCAAGTATGTTACCTGTTATTGCCCTTGATCCAAAACCAAATCAAATGATATTAGATTTATGTGCTTCTCCAGGTAGTAAAACAACACAAATAGCAAGTCAAATGGAAAACACAGGTGCTATTATTGCAAATGACTTACAATTAGGAAGAATAAAAATACTTGCATCTAATTTAGAACGCTCAGGTGTTGCAAATACAATTATTACAAAAAAAGATGGTTTTTCACTTTGCCAAAAATTAAAATTATTAGCACCAAAAGATGTTAATGAAAAAAATGATTTAGTCCCTTATTTATTTGATAAAATACTTGTAGATGCACCCTGCTCAGGAGAAGGTACACTTAGAACAGCACCACGAACAGCAAAAATGTGGAATATTCATTCTGTAAGAAGTCTTTCAAAAATTCAAAAAAGTCTTTTAAGATCTGCTTTTGATGTTCTTAAAGTAGGTGGAGAATTAGTATATAGTACTTGCACCCATGCACCTGAAGAAAATGAAGCTGTTGTTGATTTTTTCTTAAAAAACTTTGATGTTAAAATTCAAAAAATTAATATTCCTATAAAATCAGGAAAAATAATAACTAAATGGCAAGATGAAGAATATTTAGAAGATGTAAAATATTCTTGCAGGGTATATCCCCATGAATATAATACAGAAGGGTTTTTCCTTGCTAAATTTAAAAAATTAAAATGAATTGGTTAAAAATTTTAAGTGTGGAAGAGAAAAAAGTAGTCAAAAACTTACTTAAGAAACAATTTGGAATAGAAACAGTTCCAGGTTTAATGGTAAAAAAAGGACAAGAAAGAATTTTCCTTTTTATTGGAAAACTTCATCCAAGAGATATAAAGAATGTGGAATCAGGGATTATCATTGAAAGGGTGGGAATTTATTTTGCAAAAATTGAAAATAATGAAATTAGATTAAGTATAGAGGGAACACAACTTCTTAAAAATCAAATTTCTAAAAATATTTTTGAACTAAATGATGAACAATTAAAACAATGGATGACTGGAAATCAGTTAGATATTGCAACAGGAAAAAAAGGATTTTTAATTATGAAATATAAAGATGATTTTCTTGGTTGTGGAAAAGCATCTGCAGAGAAGATAAGTAATTTTGTTCCTAAGACAAGGAGACTTAGGCAAAAAGGTTAAAAGGAAAAATAATCTAAATATAAAATGGAATTAAACAAAGAAAAAATACTCAAGGCAGGAGAAATAGCTGCAGAAGCTAAAAAATATGCAAGAACAATAATAAAAAAAGATGTTCTCTTAGTTGATATTGCAAATAAAATAGAAGATAAAATAGAAGAATTGGGGGGGAAACTAGCCTTTCCTGTTAACTTAAGTATAAATGAAATAGCAGCCCATTATACTCCTAGCTATGATGATAAATCTATTGCACATGGATTACTAAAGATAGATTTGGGTGTGCATATTGATGGTTGGTGTGCTGATACAGCTTTTTCTTTAGATTTAGAAAACAATGAAGAAAACAAAAAACTAATCATAGCTGCAGAAGCAGCTGTTCATGCAGGTATAGATACTATACAAGAAAATGTAGGATTAAATGAAGTTGGAATAGCTATTGAAAAAGCACTTACAGATAATGATTTTAATACAATTGTAAATTTATCAGGTCATTCAATAGATCATTATGATTTACATTCAGGAGTTACTGTCCCTAACTTAGATAATGGTGATGATGATCCTGTAGAAAAAAGATTGTATGCAATAGAACCTTTTGCAACTTCTGGAAATGGTAAAGTCTATGATGGACCGCCTTCTGGAATTTATCAATTGGTTGATGAAAAAAATGTTAGAAGTCCTATTGCAAGGGAAGTATTAGATTATATCAAAAAAGAACATTCAACATTACCTTTTTGTTCAAGATGGATTGTTAAAAAATTTGGTTCTAAAGCTCTTTTTGGATTAAAACAATTAGAATCAAATGGAAACGTTCATTCATTTGCTCAACTTATTGAAACTTCAAAAAATAAAGTAGCCCAAGCAGAACATAGCGTACTTATAGAAGAAGATCAAATTATTGTAACAACTTCAGAAGATTAAAGCCCACTTAATAATTGGTAATATTCTCTTTCTTTACCATTAAAATTATTTTTTGTTAATATAAAATAATTTTCATCTATTTTTAAGAATTTTTTCTTACCAATATATTTTGCTGTTTTATTTTTGACAAGCTCCCTTGCATCCCATACATTAAACGACATCAAATCTTTAACTTGTGTAACAATATTTTTTGCCATTTTAACCTAAATAACTTCCTGCGACAGGAATCGCAGCTTTAGCTGTTTTTAAGAATTGTTCTTCAACTTTTTTATAAATATCTATGCTTGATTTTGTAACACTTGGTGAAATTTTTTCTACAGCTTTATCAAAGTGTTTTTTCTTAACTTCTTTTGAATCTATATCTTCTCTTAAAGATAATAAACCAGCTTCTCTAACAACAGCTTCCATATCTGCTCCAGTATATCCCTCTGTTTTTTTTGCAAATAATGCTAAATCAATATTTTTAGCAAGCGGCATTTTTTTTGTATGTACTTTTAATATTGCAAGTCTTCCTTCTTCACTAGGCGCACTAACTAATAAAATTCTATCAAATCTACCTGGACGAAGAACAGCTGGATCTAACATATCTGGCCTATTTGTTGCTGCTATAACTAAAATATTTTTCATATCTTCTAACCCATCCATTTCAGCTAACATTTGATTAAGAACTCTTTCTGTAACTTTATTTCCAGAGTCTCCTCCTCTTTTACCTGCCATTGAATCTATTTCATCAAAAAAGATAATACAAGGTGAAACCTGTCTAGCTCTTTCAAATATTTTTCTAACACCTTCTTCTGATTTACCAACCCACATACTTAACAAACTAGGTCCTTTAACTTGAATAAAATTAGCTTCAGATTCTTTTGCAACAGCTTTTGCAAGTAATGTTTTACCTGTTCCAGGTGGCCCATATAATAAAATTCCTCTTGAAGGACGTATTCCAATTCTTTCAAAACTATCTGGATATTTTAAAGGCCATTCAACAGCTTCTTTTAATTCTTGTTTTACTTTTTCTAATCCACCAACATCTTGCCATCCAACTGTTGGTGTTTCAACAAGAACTTCTCTCATTGCACTTGGTCTTACATTTTTTAAAGCATCTTCAAAATCTTCATTTTTAATAATCATTTTGTTTAAAATTTCTTCAGGTATTTCTTCATCTTCTTCCATTTTAATTTGAGGTAAATGTTTTCTTAATACATTCATTGCAGCTTCTTTTGCAAGTGATTCTAAATCAGCACCCACAAATCCGTGAGTAACACCTGCTAATTTTACTAAATCAACATCTTTTGCAATAGGCATCCCTCTTGTATGTATTTGTAAAATAGCTAATCTGCCTTCTCTATCTGGAACATTTATTGCAATTTCTCTATCAAATCTACCAGGTCTTCTTAAAGCTTGATCAATAGAATTAACTCTATTTGTAGCCCCAATAACAATAACACTCCCCCTTCCTTTCATCCCATCCATCATAGTTAAAATTTGAGAAACAACTCTTCTTTCAACTTCACCTGTAACATCTTCTCTCTTAGGTGCAATTGCATCTAATTCATCTATAAAAATAATGGTGGGTGCATTTTTTTCAGCTTCTTCAAAAATATCCCTAATCTTTTTTTCAGATTCTCCATAAAACTTAGACATTATTTCTGGCCCATTTAATAAAATAAAATTAGCATCAGATTCTGTTGCTACAGCTTTTGCAAGTAATGTTTTTCCAGTTCCAGGTGGTCCGTGAAGTAAAACACCTTTAGGTGGTTCTATTCCTAATCTTCCAAATACTTCTGGTTTTTTCAAGGGAATTTCAACCATTTCTCTAATTTTTCTAATTTCTTCTTTTAATCCGCCAATATCTTCATAATTTATTTCAGGAACTTTTTCATCCGAAATATCCACAGCTTTTGAATTTAAAGTAACAGAAGTATTTTCAGTAATAACAACAGGCACATTTGGATTTGTATTTACAACCATAAATTTAAGTTGTGTAACAGCAGAGCCTCCAAGATTTCCAAAGAAATTATTTAACTCTTCTCCAAAAACATCTCCTAAACCCTCTCCAAGTCCCATTTCTGAAAATAAATCTTTTCTTCTTTGAACTCCACCAAGAACAACAAGATCTCCTTTAAGAGCAGCTCTTCCTAAAAGGCCTTTTTTTAATCTATCTGGATCTCCTTGAACCATAATTCCTTTTTGAGCAGGTGCAATTGTTATTTTTTTAGCTTCCTTAACATTTGCTTTTAAAATTTTTACATTTTCACCTATTCCTGTTTTAGCATTTCTTCTTAAAATTCCATCAATTCTAATTAAACCCTCACCAACATCAGCTGGATAAGCTCTATCTACAATTGCAATTGTTTTTCTATTTCCTTCTATATAAATTATATCTCCCCTATGTACACCTATTTCTTTCATTGTTTCTGAATCTATTCTAGCAATTCCCTTATATGCATCCTCCTGCATAGCTTCAATAACTTTCAATTCAATTGATTTTTCGTTTGTCATCTTATTATTTCTTTTTTAATTCTAGTTTGATTAAAGATTTTTGAAATCTTTATTGTCATCTTATTCTTCTCCTTGTTTGAGGAAAACCAAAATCAAGACTTAGTTTCCCAAAATCTTCAAAGCATAATTTTACCATTTCATCCATTATCTTTTGTTGTTCGCCCATAAATGAAACAATTTCTTTTGGAATAGACACTGCATAACTATTTCCGACAAGTCTCATCTTAACTCTAAATTCTTTATTTTTAAGATTTTTAAACTTGTGGTATTCTTGTTCATCAATAGGATGAATTAATTTATCATTACAAGTGTCACAAACTAATGCTCTAAGTACAAATCCATTTTTTTCAAATCTTTTCTTTTGCATTAGTTCGTCACATTTTGAACATAAAACTTTTTGATCAAATATATCTACTACCATGTGTATACACACATGTATACACTATTTAAAGATATCTGTAATAGAATTATTTTCCTTTAAGATATTCAAAAATCTCTTTTCTTTCTTGAGGTGTATATTTTCTTTCATTCATGTATGTTCTAGCCCGATTTTCTAACCATTCAGAATGAGAGCCTGCAGGATAATTTTTAGATTTAAAATCATAATTTATTTGACCTGCATTTCCTTGAATATTAAGCCTAATGCCAACTACTTCTGCATTCTCTGGTATAAGTGGTTGATTTTGTTTTCCAGTTAGCTCATAAACCATATGTATTAATTTTGCTTTACCCATATAAATCTATTTCAAAATTTCTTTATAAAAACTATTGTAATTCAATAAACACTTTTAAAAACTAGAAATAATTAAACTTTCTATGAAGTTAAAAAAGAGGCTTCGGAATTATTGGAGTAAATTTTGGTATATTCTTTGGAAAGATGATAGTTTTAAGGGATGGTTATTCTCTGTTATTTTTCTCATTGTATTTATATTGTTCATCTTCTTTCCCTTACTTAGGTTTGCCACAGGAACAGTTCTACCATTAGCAATCGTTGAATCTTGCAGTATGTATCATGAAGGAAATTTACTATCAGATTATGATGAATGGTGGAATGGCCATGATTCTAAATACAGTTCATTTCAAGTAAAAAAATTAGATTTTCAAAATTTTATTTTTAAAAATGGTTTTAATAAAGGAGATATATTATTCATTATAGGTGCAAAACCAGAGAAAATAAAAATAGGTGATGTAATTATTTTTAATGCAAATAGAAATAATCCAATTATACATAGGGCAATTGATATTCGAGAGAATAATGGAGAATTTGTATTTTCCACAATAGGAGATAATAATCCGGGTCAATTAGGTATTGAAAAATTAATAAATTCAGATCAATTAGTAGGAAAAGCTGTCTTTAAAATTGCACCTTATTTAGGTTGGACCAAATTAATATTTTATGAGCGAATAAAATCCCCATCAGAAAGAGGATTTTGCTCAGAAAATTAAACACAAAGTTTTTAAATTAAAAACAAGTAAAAATAAACATGCAATTTTGCCCAAGATGTGGAGCGGTTCTCATTCAAAAGAGAAAAAATTTCGGATGCCCTAGATGTACTTATTCTACAACTGATAAAGTTAAGATTTCTTCCTCTGAAAAACTAGAAGAAAAAAAAGAAGTAGCTGTTGTTAAAGGTACAGAAGAATCATTACCTGTAATTTCAGAAGAATGTAGAAAATGTAAAAATGGAAAAGCTTATTTTTGGACAGTCCAAACACGTTCAGGTGATGAGGCTGAAACCAAATTCTTCAAATGTACTAAGTGTAAATACACTTGGAGAGAATATAGGTAAAATATCTAAGAAGTCTTTCTTCCAATCCTTTCTGAAAAACCACATTTACCACACTTTAACATAATTAAATTATCTTCATCAGATATAAACACACCCATGTCAATTATTTGTGCTTTACCATAACCACATTTTTCACATTCATGTTTATATGTTGCAAATTCATTCTCATCTTTTGCAATTCCTTCTCCCCTATCTGGTTTTGGTTTTATATCTTCTTCTTCTATTAACGGGGGAACTTTTGCCTCATGAATATAATTGCAATTCTTGCAAGCTATAATAGATTTTTCACCAATATTTTTTGGAATCAAAATTCCTTTACACTTTGGACAAAATTTAACTGCCATTATATTATTAGAAAAGATATGTTTAAAAAAGTTAGGACATATAAAAAAATGTTGCATTTATGGTTTATTGAGAGTAGGCTAAACGAAGGAAACCGTAGGTGTTCTCGTGGCTCCATAGCTCAGTCTGGCAGAGCACTGGACTCTTAATCCAGGTGTCGTGGGTTCAAATCCCTCTGGGGCCGCTATTTTTTAGAAGGTACCTTAAAAATTTATTTTTATATGGGGCCGCTATTTTTTAAAAAAATTACAGCATAATAAATAATAAGTAAAAGAATTCAAGTTCTCAGGGGTATTTTAAAGAAATTATCGTATTAAATTTCTTATATTTTCAATAGCTTCTGCAACATCCCTACCTTTCTTAGTCAACCTAATTAGTTTTATTCGCCCCTTTTTTTCAAACTCAACTAATTTAAGCACTTCCAATGTTTGCAAAATCTTGACAGCGTGACTGTATGTACAATCAACTTCTTTAGCTAAAATACTCCCATATCTCATTCTTGTGTTCTTCTTAAGACAAACCAACATAAGAGCTGGCTTTCTTCTAAAGAAGATATCAAAATTATCTTTCATTTTGATTTGTGCTAAACCTATCTGATTCATTGTATATATTGTGACTATAGTTTCCTTTTAAATGTTTCGCGATATATATGTTAAATCACCATATTTACAACCAATTGGTAGTGGCATAAGAAAATTAGAACAAGGTAATTAATGCTATATACCACCCTACCATATCTAACGCAATATCAATTAATTTGTTGGGTAATTTCTCTGGGAATTTCATTGCCATAATTTTTTCATAGGTTGGTGGCCCTATCAACTCCCAAAAAGTAGCTATACCAAAAACTAATAATGCTGAATTTAAGGTAGAAAAACCAATATTCAAAAATAACCAAGCACATAAAAATCCTACCAAAATATGACCTATAGACCAAATATCAAGATAGGCCCTATCCCTAAGATATTTATTATTTATTATATATTTATTCCACTTTCGAAATAATTTAAACTTCATTTTTTAAAAAAGAACCAATCATATAAAAAACTTTGTAACTAAAAATTTCTAAAAACATTTTTATAATGCTTGATATTGAAATTATCATGCCCAAAAAAAAGAAAACAATTCAAACAAAGACAAAAGAAGAAAAAGTGGCAGAAGAATATTTTCCAGTGCACCCTGAAAACACAACTTCTACTGTTGAAAAAAAATATAAAAAACCAGATAGAAAAGATTTAGAGTCAGTTCAAAAATCTAAAAAGAAAAGAAAAACAACAAAAAAGAAAGCTATCTCTAAAAAACAAAGTAGGTCCAAGGGAAAACCAAAAAAGAAAAAGTCATTTACAAAAGAATATAAAATTCCAAAAGTCAAATTGAAAAAAGAAGGGTATGAACTTATTATAACAGAAAAACCTCAAGCAGCCTTAAAAATTGCAGCAGCTTTAGGAAAATCAGTAAAAAAAGAATACAAAAAAACACCCTATTATGAAGTAAATAGAGATGGAAAAGAAATAGTTGTTGCATGTGCAGTAGGTCATTTATTTACATTAAAACAAAAAGAAAAAGTATCTTCAGATAAACCTGTTTTTAATTTAGAATGGCTTCCTAATTATTTAGTTAGAAAAAAAGATTTTACAAAAAAATATTATGATGCTATCTTAAAACTTGTGAAAGATGCAGGAAGTATTACAGTTGCTACAGATTATGATATTGAAGGAGAGGTTATAGGCTTTAATGTGGTTAGATTTATTTGTAATCAAAAAGATGCTCAAAGAATGAAATTCTCTACATTAACAAATAAAGAACTTAATGATGCTTATGATAATAAATCAAAAACAATTGATTGGGGACAGGCTATTGCAGGTGAAACAAGACATTATTTAGATTGGTTTTATGGAATAAATCTTTCAAGATCTTTAATGAATGCAATAAAAACAACAGGTAAATTTAGAATAATGTCTATTGGAAGAATTCAAGGACCAGCATTAGAATTAATTACTAAAAAAGAAAAAGAAATTCAAAAATTTAATCCAGAACCATATTGGCAAGTTTATGCAACCATAAAAAACAAACACCAAATTGAATTAAAACATAACAAAGATATTTTTGATAAAAAACAATTAAAAGAATTTGAAGGAATAAAAGGAAAAGAAACAGAATCTAAACTTAAAACAACAACACAAATAATTCCACCCAATCCCCCTTTCAATTTAACAATACTTCAAACTCAAGCTTATAATCTCCATGGGATAACACCAATTAAAACAGTTCAAGCAGCCCAATCATTATATTTAGCAGGATTAATTTCATATCCTAGAACATCTTCTCAAAAATTACCAGAATCAATTGATTATAAATCTATTTTAAAAAAACTAGCAAAAGAATATTCTGTAGAACATTTAATTAAAAAGAAAAAACCTATTGAAGGTAAGGGCACAGATCCTGCACACCCTTCTATTTATCCAACAGGTGAAAAACAGGATCTAGATGGTGACAATGAAAAAATATATAATTTAATTGTTAAAAGATTTTTGTCTTTATTTTGTGAAGACGCTGAAGTTGAAAACAAAACAATTAGTATTGAAGTAAATAAGAAGAAATTTTCTACAAGGGGTTCTTCTATTAAGAAAAAAGCTTGGATGGAAATATATCCCTACAAATTAAAAGAACAAGAAATTCCAAATATAGAAGGGAATGTAAAAATAATCGATTCCAAGATAGAACAAAAAGAAACCCAACCTCCAAAAAGATATTCCCCTGCTTCTATTTTAACACAACTTGAAAAGAAAAATCTAGGGACAAAAGCAACAAGAGCAAGTATCTTAGAAACACTTTACAATAGAAATTACATTAAAGAAAAGAGTATAGAAGTTACACCCCTTGGAATGTCTTTAATAGCAACTCTAAAGAAATATTCTCCTATTATTATTGATGAAAAATTAACAAGAAATTTTGAAGAAGAAATGCAAAAAATAAGGGAATCAAAAACAAATCTTCTTGAAAAAGAGAAAAAAGTAATTGATGAAGCAAAGAAAACAATTACAGGAATAACCTCTGAATTTAAAGAAAATGAAGTTAAAATAGGAAAACAACTTCTAAAAGCAAATATTAAATTAATAGAACAACAAAGAGAAGAAAACAAATTAAATATTTGCCCTAAATGTAAAAAAGGAAGTTTGGGGATTACATATTCTAAAAAAACAAGAAGATATTTTGTAGCTTGTAATGCTTATCCTGATTGTAAAAATACATTTACACTTCCCCCAAATGGTTCAATTAAGAAAACAGAAAAAATCTGTGAAGAATGTGGCTTCCCAATGTTAATGAGATTAAGTGCAGGAAAAAGACCTTGGACATTTTGCTTTAATCCTGAATGCCCTACAAACAAAGAACGTATAGAAGAATATCGAAAAAAACAAGAAGAAGAAAATAAAAAAGAAGAAAATTAAATCCAACCTCTTTTGTAAATTCCCATATTTCTTATCTCAAAATTAAGTTCTCTTTGGGGTAAACTTCGATGTTTTAATAAAATAGCTTTTTTTCTTGAATTTTCATTTCTTAATTCAATAATACATTTACTCCAATATCTAAATAAATCACCCCCAACAAGACGTGTACCTGTATTTTTTTCACCTTCTTTAATAAAGTTTGAATAAACTTGATTTGTAATTACAATAGGTATATTTTGTTTACGTGAAATTTCAGCTAATGCTCTCATCTGATGTGCTACATCCCTATTAACTTCTTTAATTAATTCTTCATCCTTAGATTGAACAGCATCCCCTAGTTCTAACCTATATAACATAGCCATCCCATCAATAACAATTAAATTGAAATGTTCTTTCTTAACTTTCTTTGGTAAATCTAAAATTATTTTCTTCTGTTCTTCAAAATTAGTAGGTCCTAAAAGTAAAATATTTCCCAAAACCTTTTCATAATCTTCACCCACAATTTGTTTAATTCTACTTGTAGAAAAACCACCTTCTGTATCAATAAATAATACTTTGTTTCCTTTCTTAGCTTGACTACATGCAGCTAAAATGCAAAAATTAGTTTTCCCACTTCCAGGAGGACCTGCAATCATAGAAATAATATCTTTTTCATATCCGCCATAAAGCCATTTATTTAAATCAAAACTTCCAGCAGATATTTTAGATATTTCATTCATTTTATCAAACCTTCTTTTACTAACTTTTCTATAGCTTGTTTAGTTCCATTAGGAAAATCCATATCTGTGATATTATTAACCCAAGAAATTTTATCAATATATGGTTCTAAACTTGATTTTATATCCACCCTATACATCCTATATCCTAATTTGCTAATAAATTCTAAATTAGAATTATCAACCTCTACATCACTAAATAGTCCCCCAAGGTATCCTGTAAATTCAGGCCCCCTTGTAGAATCATCACCACTACTACTTTTAGTTCTTTTTTCAGAAGTACAGCCCAATAATGGAAATTTCCATTCCCCATTTTCTTTAACAAGAAGTACACTTTCCTCTCTTATTACTAATGCTTTTATATTAGGCATTAATTAAAATGTTTAAAATCATTTAAAAGAATTGTTGTGTTCACTTTAACTTCTTAAAATCACCAGCAACATTATCAAGATCTTTTGTAATAGCTGAAACAGCATCACTTACAGCTTTCTTAGCTGTTTTTCCTTTTGTCTTTAAGGAAAGAATAGGATTTTTAGTTGGATGGTCTCTTTTCCAAACAGCAAATTCAACAGAACTATCTTTATTCAAATAAACTTTAAGAAGTTCTACAATTGTAATGTTTGCAATTTCCAATTCAGCTTCATCTTTAGATGAGTTAAGAATGTTAATTTCCATAATAAGAATTCATCAATTTTATTTATAAAGTTTTGGTTTAGGAACCCATATCAATTTTATTCCTTTTTTCCAAAAAGAATATCATCCATCTCAGATTTGCTTAAATCTTGCTCATCAAGTGGTTTTTCTTTTATACCCTCAAGGGTATTAGAATCTTTAGGTTCTTTTATTTCCACAGATATATTATGTTCACTTATACCCTTTCCTTCAGGACCACTTGTGACCTTTAGGTTATTAGGTTCTTCAGACCCACTTCCCACAGACCTAATTGGAGAGATAGTATTCATAACTCTTTCTTCTTTTTCATGTTTCATCGCCTTTAAATCACCTATTGTAACCTCTATTGTTTTCATAGGATCAAAACTCATATCTTCTTCTTGATTCAAAGATTCCACTTTTTTTCTCATGGGATAAAGTTCTTCTTCAAGATAATCTGAATTTTTTCTTAAATGTGCATGTAAAAATTTTTCAAGTTTTTCAATAAGAAGTGGTGTTTGATTTGATACAATTCCTTGTTCTGCTAATTTAATAGCTGCTTCAGATTCTCTAATTTCATATGCAAGTTCTTTTTGAGTTAATTTCTTGATTCTTCTTTGACGCATAATTACCCATTGAAAATTATCAATAAATTCATCCGCAGAAATTCTTGTAGATTTAATTGTTTCAGCAAGATTTTCCTTCATTACTTCTTTTAACTCTGATTCTTGTTTTTCTAATATTTCTGGTTTTTTATATTCTTCTCCACGATGACCAGATAATTTAATCAAACGATCTTTAACAGTTGATTTTTCCATTGATTCTCTAAATTGAGATTCTGAATTTTTCTTAATAACAGGTAAATTTATTTCTTCTGAGCATGGTCTACAAACTTTCTCAATTCCTTTTGGAGAAATTACATCATATAAATTCACTTTAAATTCAGATATTCCACACCTAAAACATTCCATAGAAAAATAAGAATTTAACCATTTTTTAAGATTATTGTTATACAGTAGGGGTTTTATCTCGTGACATTTAGGTTATAGAGTTGTAGTTTTATTTGTTATTGTTTAGCACTAAAATTATAATTTTACTTAAAATATTGATTGAAATCTTCAACACTATTTATTTCATTTAGAACAAATTCTTGATTAACAATAACTGCAGGATATTCTGTAATATTGAATTTAGAAATAAGTGAATCCAGAGAAATTAATTCACTGTCTGCTGCAATTGGAATTAAAACAATTTCATTTCCTTTTTCTTTTTTTAGATCACTTAAAATTTTAGACCAAACACTTTGTTTTGCTTTTTGATGTAAATCACCCACATTATATTCATAAAGATAAACAACAAGAGAAAGATCTTCACTACAAGTTTCAATAGTTTTAATTGTGTTTATCCATAAAAAAGTTCTAAGTGCATCATATTTTTTGTGTGCTAACCACAAATTATCTTTAAGTTTTCCAGATTCTTCTAATCTATCTATTAAAACAGCTTCTTCATAAATTTTATCTGCAAAATCAACATTAGCATCAATTAAAATTTGACAATCTAAACTATCTAAATCTATTAAGTTTTGTAATGCAATTGAATCCATTAAAGAAATTTCAGATTGAACATAATAAGAATCAATTTTACTAACTTGCCCTTGTTCATAAGCAACTCCTAAAAGAAGTCCTATTGCAAAAATTATAATTGTGATTAAAAAAGCTTCCCATATCGCATTTTTTGGATTTCCAAAGTTTACCATTTTCCTGTTTTTCTTATGAATTTATACAATGATGCTATCAATATGAAAGGATATGCTAACACGTAAAAAAACATGTAGGTTATAATTGGGAAAAACCCATACTTTTTAAAATCTCTCTCTTTCACATAAAATAAAGCAAAAAGAGAGAAAAAAATACTTAAAATCAAAACCAATCCACCTAAAAATATTAAGATATTAGGTGTTAAATTAATATCACTTAATCTCAAAATAGCTGTTTCAGCCTGAATAGAATAAATTGTGGATAAATATCTTATAATAAACATTCTAATTAATCTATATAATAAAACCATTATTCCAAAAAGAGCAATAGACCAACTAAATAAAAAAAATGGAAGTATAAAACTTCTAAGTCTTCCTTTTTTTGAAAAGTGGTTTGCATATTTAAACATTGTTTGAATCCCACCTATATTCCATCTTAATCTTTGTTTAAACCACTCACTCACCTTAGAAGGTGCAACACTATACACTTCTGACTTAAGAGACATTTCTACCTTATATCCTGCAGAAACAATAGCCCATGTTATTTCAATATCTTCTGTTAAATTAGATTCATCAAATCGCCCTACTTTATCAAAAGCTTCTTTTCTATAAACAGCTAAAGGTCCAGGGGTAACATAAATAGCTTCTATCATCCCCAATAATTTTCTAGTAAACCCAATAATTTTGTATTCAACAGCTTGAAGAAGTTCTAATAAATTATTTCTTTGTTTAACTAAAACAGAAGCTGTAACAGCCCCCACTTTAGGATCATCAAAAAAACCAATCATTTTACTTACAGAATCTTTTTTTGGGAAAGAATCTGCATCTGTAAATCCAATTAAGGGTGTATCTACAAATTTAGCACCATAATTTTTTGCACCTGCAGCATTGCCTGTATTCTTAGGTGTTTGAACAGCCATAACTTGGGGGTATCTAAGTGCATATTTTTTCATAATTGAATAAGAACTATCTGTACTTCTATCATCAACAAGGATTATTTTTTTTAAATATTTGTAATCTAAATTTAATAGAGTTTCAATTGTTTTTCCAATTGTTTTTTCTTCATTAAAACAAGGAACTACAATGCTCAAAGTATAATTTTTAGTTGATTCAGGAGAAAATGTAAACTTTCTTCTATTGGGAATATAAATTAATGTAAATCCAATTATAAAATAAAGAGAAATAAATGTATAAAATAAAAATATTATTGTTAAAAGATCTGCCATTTTATTTTTGAGTTATTTGATCTGATTTAGATGTATCAAAATAATCATGGAATTTTTCACTTAAAGTTAATTCATAAGTGTGCCCTATTTTCTTTTTTCTTATTAATTCTAATTTTGTGAAATTAGAAATATGGTCATAGGCTTTATTTCCCCTTATCTTGATTACAACAGATTGTTTAATAGGTTGTTTAAATGCAATTATTGCAAGTGTTTCTTGTTCTGCTTTTGAAAATTCGCTTGAACCTGTTGCAAGTTTATTTATTATATTTGCATATTCTCTTCTAACATCCATTTTCCAAGAATTACCTTTTTCCACAATTTCAATTGCAGAATCTTCTTTATTATATTTTTCTTTTAATTTTCTTATTAAATCAAAAATCATAATGCTACTAAAATCTGTTACACTTGATATTTCATTAACATCTAGAAATCTACCTGAAATAAATAAAACAGCTTCCAATAACTTTACACCTTCTTTTTCATTAGATTCATCTAATTCTTTTTCAGCTTTACTTGATATTGTCATTTTAAATTTTAAATCTTAAAATAGCACCTATTCCACCTAAATTCAAAAATTGTTCACCTTCTTCTGTTTCTGTAGAAATCATTTCAACTTCTGAACCAATATTCTCTGCTAATTTTTTTAATTCCCTTGTTTGGCTTTTAAAATCCGGTAATCCCTCTTCCAAATGTTTTTTTAATCCATCTATTAAACCTTTTTTTAACTCTTTTTCACCTTCAGATAAAAATAATACACTAACAGCTCCATTTTTCAAAGCTTCCCTTATCTTTGTTTCACCTATAATTCCCATTCCAGCTTCCTTCCCCAAATGTTCAAAAAAGTTTTTCATAAGTTTTTGCTCTTTAATAATTTCTTGTTTAGATAAAATATCTTGTGATTTTATTACTAATTCTTTTAATCCAGATTCAGAAGAATCACCTAAATCAATTCTTCCAATAACTTTTTGTTGTAATTGATCTGTCATATATTCCCCTTCTAAAAATTCATCTTTAGTGGGAATAGGACCCCCAACTAAAATGCCTTTTAATTTTGGCATTGTAAAAAATATTTTTTTCATATCTTCTGCAATTCTCTTATAAAAATCTCTTGTTAATCCCTCTGTTATTCTATGAAATCTTTGGGAACTTTGTCCACCAGCCCTTACTTTACTTGGAATTCCAGAAGTCATTTTTTGTAAAAGCTCTATTCTTTTTCCTTCAAGTAATCCTATTGTAGCTTCTTTTCTATCCATAACAAGTAATGCAAAAACCTCATCAACTTCTAACATTTTTTCAAGATCATCTAACACAAATTCTTTATCACACCTATATAATCTACTTTTCAAATGCAAAGGGGGTTCAATTTCCCATAATTGTAAATCTTGATTTCCATCTACTTTTGAAACATTCCCACAAAAAACAGCTAATCCATGCTCTGGTGTTTTCTTATATCCTTTAAGTGTCCTAACAATTTTATCAAGAGCATCTATAACATTTTTCTTTGTTGAACTTGATTTAATATTTTTAGCTGTAGAACGTTCTGCTTCTAGCTGTTTTTGGACAGAATTCACATCATAACCTGCAGGAATATAGACTGTTACAAGTTCAGTGTGCCTACCTCTATGTTTTCCAAGTTCTTCTAAAATTTCTTCTAATTCTTTTTTTGTTAATTCAGTCATTTTTCTAAAAATTCCACTTTAAATTTACCTTCTTTTATTTCAAATGCATTTGTAACATTCTTTAAGTCATTTAATACAGGTTCTAATCTTTTTTTAATGCTTTTATTTAAAAATAATATGATTTCAGAATTCATTGATTTCTTTGCTTTTGATTTTTCTACCCTAATATCTGTTAAAGTGTTCACGAAAACTTCAAATAAATTATCCCTATCTCCAATAGTCTTAACATAATCAGGCCATTTAGAAACATGAATTGATTTTTCATTTTCATATTTTTTAAAATGTGTTTGATAAATTTCTTCTGTAATAAAAGGAGTTATGGGTGCCATCATTTTGACAATAGCTAAAAGAGATGTATAAAGTGTATACTGAGCAGATTCTTTTTCATTTCCTTTTCCCTGATAAACCCTTTTCTTAACAATTTCAATATAATTATCTGCAAAATCTTTCCAAAAAAATTGTTCAACAACAGCTTTTGCTTTTGAATATTCATATTTTTCAAAATAATTTGTAGCTTCTTTCATAATATCATTAAGTTTTTTTAAAAAAACTTGATCAATAAGATTTAATTTATTAGGTCTTTTTCCACTATAATCTTCTAAATTCATAAAAACGAAATTACTTGCATTTAATAATTTATTAACGAATTTCTTTCCTGTTAAAACATCTTTTTCAAGATAATCTAAATCATTCCCTAATTTTGAACCAGCAGCCCAAAATCTTAAAGAATCAGCCCCATAATCATCTAAAACTTTTTTTGGATCAATAACATTTCCCTTACTCTTAGACATTTTTTCTCCTTTTAATGAAACATTTCCGGATATTGCAATGTCCCCCCAGGGAATTTTTTTCTCATGTAAATATGCCTTCGCAATAGTATAAAATGCCCATGTTCTAATGATATCATGCGCCTGTGGCCTTAATGAATAAGGTATAACCACTTTATTATCAATTAAAGAGGAAGCTATTTGGGGTGTTAAGGAAGATGTAGCCCATGTATCTAAAACCATTTTTTCAGGTTCAGCTTCCTTTTTACATTTAGGACATTTCTTTTTAATTTCAACAGGATCAATAGGCAATTCATTTTCTTTAGCAAGAATAATTTCATTGCATTCTTTACATTCCCAAACAGGAATAGGAATTCCAAAATGTCTATTTCTAGAAATATTCCAATCCCAATCAAGTCCATTTACCCAATTTTCATATCTCTTATGCATAAATTTAGGATACCATTTAACTTTTTTACCTTGCTGAATTAATTGTTTTTTCTTATCTAAAACTTTGATAAACCATTGTTCTGTTGGAAGAAATTCTATTTCAGTTCCACATTTATCATGAACATTAACAGCATGTTCAATTTGTTTTTGTTCTGTGACAAAATCTTGTTCTTTTAATTCACTTAAAATCTTTTTTCTAGCATCTTTAATTTTCATCCCTTCATACTCTTTAATTTTCATTGTCCCATCTTTATTGAAAATAATTTTTTCTTCTAATTTATATCTATTAACAGAATCAACATCAAATTTATCTCCATAAGTACAAACCATCATAACCCCTGTTCCCTTATCCATTTCTGCAGACTTATCAGCTATAATTGGTACTTCAAAATCAAAAAGAGGTATCTTTGCTTTCTTGCCAATAAATGATTTATGTTTTTCATCTTTTGGATTAACAAAAATAGCAACACAAGCAGGTAAAAATTCAGGCCTTGTAGTTGCAATAAGTAAATCTTCACTTCCTGTACCCTTTAGGGTGTCACATTTAAATTTAATAGTAGAAAATACACTTCCAAATTCTTTATTTTCCAATTCTGCCTGGGCAATAGATGTTTGACATTCAGGGCACCAAATAGTTGGAAATTCTTTTTTGTAAACATGGTTTTTATTATACAAATCTATAAATGATTTCTGAGATAATTTCTGAGAATTTTCATCTATAGTAGAATAAATAATGCCATAATCACAAGAAATACCTAAATTTTTCCAATCTAAAATAAAATCAGGTGTTATTTCTTTTAATGTCTTTAAACATAATTTAATAAATTCAGATCTAGACATTTCTTTACTCTTAACTTTTTTTAATCGTTCTATTAATCTTTCTGTTGGCAATCCATTGTCATCTGTTCCAAAAGGATAAAATACATTTCCATCAAACATTCGTCTAAATCTAGCTATAAAATCTTGTTGAGAATATGAAAAAGCATGTCCTATGTGCATATTACCTGAAACAGTTGGAGGTGGTGTATCTATTGAATATGCTTTCTTTTTAGCTTTATTATCAAATTTGTAGACTTTTTCTTTCTCCCAAAATTTCTTAAGTTTCTCTTCTACTTCTTTAAAATCATATTTTGAAGCCATAAATATTTCAAAGATGATAACTTTTAAAAACTATCCCAATTTAAAACAAACATGGCAAAAGATACAGGCGTAAGCATGCCCTCTGGTTTTGGGGGCTTGATGCATTTTAAAGAAGAATATGCAAGTAAGTTTCTCTTAAAACCAACACATGTAATTGCATTTATAATTCTTGTACTTGCTTTTAGAATTTTCTTAGGAGTATATTACTAAAATGTTAGGTGGACTTAATCCTAAAAAAATGCAAGCTATGATGAAGCAAATGGGAATGTCTCAAGATGAAATAGATGCATCTAAAGTTATAATAGAAAAATCAGATGGAAGTAATATTACCATCAATAATCCTTCTGTTGCTAGAATTAAAATTCAAGGACAAGAAAGTTTTCAAATAAGTGGAGAAGTTAGTGAGGCAACAGGTATTTCAGAAGAAGACATAAAAACAGTAATGGAAAAAACAGGAAAACCATTAGAAGATGTTAAAAAATCACTGGAAAAAACAGATGATTTAGCTGAATCTATTCTAGAGCTAAGTGATTGATTTCTAAGATAAATATAAAAAGCCATTTTACTATCTAATCTATACTTCTTAATTTCAGAAGCAAGTTTATGGAGAGAATAATAAAGGAAAAAATTAGTGCAGATCACTTATTATACGTCAGTTTAAAGTATACTAAGACGTGTGACGTAATGGTAAATCTCTTAATACGTTGGAGAAAAATGATTGATACTTCTATTGAATCTATTTTAAAACATGCAAAGAAAAAAAAGAAACTAAAAATAATTCCTACTAATCCTCTTGGCAAAATTGAAGCCATGAGAAAAATATTCAAAAAAGATAAAAATATTCAAAATGTTTTAAACATGTATGAAATGTTTAGAAAAATTGAAGAATTAAGAAAAGAAAGAATAGGTGAATTTAGAAAAAACGTAACATTAAGAGTTTTTTATCAAGGAAAAGAAATTAATATTAATCTTGAGCAACTTAAGGAATATGCCGAGGAGTTGGAAAAGTTTATAAGTACAATTAAGCAATTTCTTCTATCCAAATAAATTTTTTTAAGAAAAATCAATGGAAAACAAAGAAAATGCAAAAAGTTATTGTAATCACATCTGGAAAAGGGGGAGTTGGTAAAACCACTAGCACTATTAATTTAGGTGCTGCACTTAATTATTTTGGAAAAGATGTTTTAATTATAGATGGTAATTTAACAACACCTAATATTGGGATAATTTTAAATGCCCCTGAAGTTCCTGTAAGTTTAAATCACATTCTTCAAAAAAAAGCAGATGTTTATGAAGCTGTTTATGAACATGAATCTGGATTAAAAATAATTCCTTCTTCAATTTCTATTAAAGAGCTAGATAAAATAAAAACAGAAAAATTAAAAGATTTTAAAAAACATTTTGAAGCTATTGCAGATTATGTAATTATAGATGGAGCTGCAGGACTTGGAAAAGAAGCAAAAGATGTAATGGAATTAGCAGATGAATTAATCATAATTACAAATCCAGAAATCCCAGCTGTTGCAGATGCATTAAAAACAATTAAACTTGCAGAAGAAATGAAAAAACCAGTAGCAGGTGTTTTAATTACACGTGTTAGAAAAGACAAAATTGAAATGCAACCTGAAACAGTTAAGGAAATGCTTGAAGTTCCAATTTTAGGCATGATACCTGAAGATTTCTGCATAAAAGAAGCTCTAAATCAGAAAGATGCTGTTATTCATACACATCCAAAAAGCAGTTCAGCAAGAGCATATAAAGAAATAGCAGCTAATATTGCAAATTTAAAATACGATTCTAATAAAGATAAAGAAAAAATACTTGAAAGAGTGTTAAAAAAATTAGGATTAAGAGCTTAAAATGGAAGGAATAGTAACATTCAAAGATTGGCAAAAACTTGATTTAAGGGTAGCTCAAATACAAAAAGCAGAAAGAGTAGAGAACACAGATAATCTTTACAAAATAGATGTTGACTTGGGAAATGAAAAAAGAACAATTGTTTCTGGACTTGTCCCCTATTATTCTGAAGATGAATTAAAAGATAAAAAAATAATTTTATTTTGTAATTTAGACCCACGAACAATTCGTGGAATAGAAAGCAAAGGAATGATTCTTGCAGCTGTTACAGAAGATGAAAATGGAAAAGAAAAAGAATGTAGACTTCTTCAACCTGATGCAGATATTGAATTAGGTTCACAAGTTAGTTAAAATTAATTTTTAATTATTAGAATCCTATTTATTCATTAAGAAAGAACATTACATTCAACCCAATCTATAGCCCTTCTATCTAGTGCCCCAATCCTTCCCCAATTATTACTATTTCCAATGTCTGCTAACCAATTTAAATAACCAAACACCCCCTCTGGTGCACCACTATACATTCCACCTAATGCTAAACACACTGCATTTAAATTATTAGTACTATGGTAAACATGTCTTTTTTCCCAAACATTATCAGAACCATCATAAAAATAAGCTTTTGGGGCATCACATTGAAATGATGTAGATGTTACAGGTGTAAGACCACCACTACACCAAACTCTTGCATCTGCAATAGTGCCTGTATTAGAATAATAAGGTCTATTGGCTGCTCTAGGAATAACAATTACATCATCAGCTCCCTCTGCAGCACCCCTTCCAATATGAAATCCACTATACCAAGTTTCCACCACTGCATAATAATCTTGTTGTTCTCCATCAAAATGTAATCCTGCATCTTCTTGTCCACCATCTCCAATAGTTAATTTGGGTGTTGTCCCTATAACTTTTCCATTACCTGTTAATGAATATATACTACTTCCTTCATCAGTCCAAACACTACTTCCTCCACCTGCAGGTTCATTAGATGTGCAATCAATATCAGTACCATCACTAGTACACCATTTTCCAGAAGTTAATGTTCCAACCTGTGGATCTAATTCACTTGTAATAACACTATCACAGGTCCAAGAACTACCATCCCATCCTATAACTTCTCCTGTGATACAAGTTTCAGGAAGTACATCACCCCCAATTATTCCATCATCAATAGCTTCTTGTAAATCATAATAAAAACCATCAATTGAAACTTTTACTCCATTCGCATCATGATATGGATTTTGATCTACCCAGAAACCACTTATTACAACACTTGCTAAAATTAAAATAGTAATTGAAAGAATACTATACAGGGCACGATTTGAAATACTTATATTCATCATCTTTTATATTATATAATTGATTTCTTGATTTAAATACTTTATTATTCGATCTTCTTAAACAAAATTTCTCTTTTCTTTATCTTCTTTAAATTAAATTGTTTAATTATTTTATCTGCACTCTCTGGTATAAATGGGAGAAGTAATTCACCTATTTTTGAAATAGATTCTTTAAGCTCAAAAAGAATTTTTTTATCTTTTGTTTCCCAAGGTTTTTTGTTTTGGACATATTCATTGCAAACATCTACAAATGCAAATATTTCATTAAGAGCTTTATCAAATTTATATTCTTCAATTAATTTATCAATCTTTTTTTCATTTAGTTTTTTCAAAAGTTTGTTTTCACATTTTGCAATTCCATTTTTTTCAATTAAACCAGAAACCCTGCTAACAAGATTTCCAAGCTTATCTGCTAATTCATCATTATACCTTCTAACAAGTGCTTTCTCTGAAAAATCACCATCATCTCCAAAAGGAGTTTCTCTTAATAAAAAATATCGCGAAGCGTCAACACCTGCAATTGAAATAAGTTCATTTACATTTATTATTTTGCCTCGAGATTTAGATATTTTTTCTTTATTAAAAGTCCACCACCCATGTGCAAAAACACATTTAGGTAATTTTAATCCAGCTGATAATAACATTGAATGCCAAATAACAGTATGGAACCATAAAATATCTTTTCCAATTAAATGTACATCGGCCGGCCAAAAATCTTCAGCACCTGAAACATAATTTAAAAGAGCATCAAACCAAACATATGAAATATGTTTTTTGTCAAAAGGAAGTGGTATTCCCCATGAAAAACTTGTTCTTGAAATACTTAAATCATTTAATCCTTCCTTAACCCTATTTAAAATTTCTTTTCTACGATAATCAGGTAAAATAAGACCTGAATTTTTTTCATAAAGTTTCAAAAGTTTATCTTGATATTTACTTAATTTGAAAAAATAACTTGGTTCACTTAATTTTTCTATTTTTGTTTTATGGGTTGGACATTTTCCATCTTCTAAATCTTTTTCAGTATAATATGCTTCACAGCCAGTACAATAATAACCTTCATACTCCCCTAAATAAATATCTCCTTTATCATAAACTTTCTGGAGAATTTCAACTACTTTTTTTTCATGATCTTTATCTGTTGTTCGAATAAACCTATCATATTTTATATTCAATTTTTTCCATGAATCTTTAAATTCAGGAACTAAACTATCTACAAATTCTTTTGATTTTTTTCCTTTTTTCTTTGCAGCATTTTCTATTTTTTTACCATGTTCATCTGTTCCTGTTAAAAATCTAACTTTTTTTCCCTTAAGAGAATTCCATCTAGCTAAAACATCTGCAGCTAAAGTTGTGTATGCATGTCCAATATGAGGTATGTCATTTGGATAATATATTGGTGTTGTTACATAATATTTTTCTACCATAAATATTCAAGAAGAAGTTAATATAAAAAATTAACTATCAAATAATTTTTAAAACATAATTTCTTAATCTTATTACAAAAAGATGGTGAAAAAATTAAGTCCACATAAAAAAAGACATATAGCAAGAAATCAAAGCATAACAGAAGGTATCTTTGCTTCAGCTAAAACATCTGCAGGCCAACGTTTTATCCAACCATTTGCAATTGCAATTAATTCAAGTAGTTCTTTAGTAGCTATATTTAGTTCTATTTCAGGTTTATTGGGTTCATTAAGTCAATTAGCAGGTTCAAAACAATTAGAAAACAAATCCCGAAAAAAAATAATAGTTCAATCTGTATCTTTAGCAGCTCTTATGTGGATTCCACTTATTACCCTTGCATTTTTATATTATAAAGGTTTATTTGTAACTGCACTTCCTTTTTTACTTTTATTTTTCTTTGCTTTATTTATAATATTTACAAGCTATGGACATCCTGCTTGGTTTTCTTGGATGGGTGATATTGTCAACAGAAAAAAAAGAGGAAGATTTTTTTCAAAAAGAAATTTAATTGCAGGATTTGCAGGAATAATTCTTGCAATTTCTTTTTCCTGGTTTTTAGATTATTTTACGTCGAAAGGTTGGGCTATGTTTGGATTTATGATTCTTTTTGGAATTGCATTTATAGCTGAAATTTTAAGGTTAAAAAGTTTCAAAAAACAATATGAACCAAAAATAAAATTGGAAAAAGGTTATTATTTTTCATTCTGGCAATTTGTTAAAAAAGCGCCTACCAATAATTTTGGAAAGATTTCAATATATCGTTTTATTTTAACAACCATAACCACAATTACAGGTTCATTAATGGCTGTTTATCTTCTTAGATATCTTAATTTGAGTTATTTCATGTATATGGTTATATTATTAGCAGGAACATTACTTTCACTTCTATTGATTGAATTTTGGGGCAAATTTGCAGATAAATACGGAAACTACAAGGTTATTGAAATATCCAACATAATGATAATTTTTCTGCCAATATTATGGATTCTTAGTCCAAATCCATTTTATTTAATCCTAATACCTTCTGCACTTAATGGTATTGCATGGGCTGGCTTTCATTTATCTGAAAGTAATTTTATATATGATAATGTAAGCAAATCAAAAAGAGGTTTAGCAATAACATATTATAATCTTTTCTTAGGCGCAGGTATATTTTTTGGTGGTTTAATTGGAGCTTTATTAATTCACTATGTAAAAACAAGTTGGATAGAACCCATTATTCTAATTTTTATAATCGCATCTATACTTCGTTTATTAGTTGTAACATTGGGAATTAAAAAAATAAAGGAAGTTAGGCATACTAAAAAATTCAGAGGAATGGAAAGTATAGAAGATTTTGTTCTAAAAGAATCTAGGCACACTTTGCATGAAGAATTTAGGGAACTTGCCCACATTGGAAAGTATTTAAAAACCAAATAACTTCTCTTTTACTATGTTTAAAAAGAAATGTCAAAACTGTAATAATCAAATAAGTAAGAAATATCAATATTGCCCTAGTTGTGGTACTAATCTAAACGAAGAGGATTTAGGCATGTTTGGTGCAAATGATTTTGATCCTTCATTAAATCAAATCAAATTTCCAAAAGGACTTAATATGCTTTTTAATACTTTAATGAAAAGTCTAGACAAAGAAATGAAAAATTCCATGAAAGAACAAGCGAAACAAAATAAAAATCCAAATTTAAAGAAAAATGGTATAAGTATTAGCATTTCAACTGTTCCAGGAAAAGAACCAAACATAAAAGTTAATTCTTTTGGAAATGCGAAATTAAAAGAACAAAAAGAAAAAACTAAAATCAAAAGAACAAAAACCCTTCCTTCAAATATGGTTAAAACAGGTAAACTGCCCAAAAAAGAACCTTTAACAAATGTGAGGAGATTGTCTGATAAAATTATTTATGAAATAAAAATACCCGGTGTAAAATCTCTAAAAGATATTTCAATTAATCAACTTGAAAATAGCATTGAAATTAGAGCTCTTGCAAAAGATAAAGCATATATCAAACTTATTCCAGTTGGATTACCTATAATGGATTATACTCTTGACAAGGGAAAACTTGTTCTTGAACTAGATACTAAAAATTAAAAATGAGGCTGCACGGATTTGAACCGTGGACCCCTGCCTTATCAGAGCAGTGCTCTAACCAGACTGAGCTACAGCCTCATAAAAAACTATAATATAGGAGATTTATAAAGATTATCTATTACGAACCCCAATCTTTAAAAAGCATTTTTCTATAAAATAACTATGGCAAAAGGACTATATCAATATATTAGAGAAGCTTGGAAAAAACCAGAAAAGAAAACACTGAGAGAAAGAATGATAGAATGGAGAAAATCAGCTGTTTTTGTAAAAGTTGAAAGACCATTACGTTTAGATAGAGCTCATGCTCTAGGGTATAAAAGTAAGAAAGGTTATGTAATAATTCGTGTGAGAATTAAAAGGGGAGGACACAAAAGAACACGTCCCCATAAAGGAAGAAGAAGTAAGAGAATGCACACTAGAAAAAATTTAGGGATGAACTATAAATGGATTGCAGAACAAAGAGCTGAAAGAAAATACAAAAATTTAGTTACATTAAACTCATATTTAATTGGAAAAGATGGTCTACATTATTTCTATGAAGTTATCATGGTAGATCCAAGTAAACCAGAAATAAAAAATGATAAAAAAATGGCATGGATTACAAAAGGTCAAAACCAAAATAGAGCTATGCGTGGATTAACATCTGCAGCTAGAAAATCTCGTGGTTTAAGAAAGAAAAGCCATGAAATGAAAGTAAGACCTTCTATTAGGGCACGTGGAAGAAAAGGGAAATAAATGGAAGAAACACTAAAAAATTTAACAAAAGCTTTTATTGGAGAAAGCCAGGCAAGAAATAGATATACTTATTATGCAAAAATAGCAAAAAAAGAAGGTTATGAACAAATTTCAGAAATATTTCTACTCACAGCAAATCAGGAAAAAGAACATGCAAAAAGATTATTTGAACATATTCAAGAATTAAAAAAAGAATTAGGCAATAATGAAGAAATAAAAGTTGAGGCAACAGCGCCTACTACTTTCGGGACAACAGAAGAAAATCTTCAAGCAGCTGCAGACGGTGAAAAATATGAATATTCTGAAATGTATCCTGAATTTGCAGATGTTGCAGAAAAAGAAGGGCTACAAAAAATTGCAAAAAGATTAAGTGCAATTGCAATTGCAGAAAAGAATCATGAAGAGAGATATCTTAAATTATTAGAACTTGTAAAAAATAAAACATTCTTTAAAAGAAATGATGAAAAAATATGGGTGTGTAGAGAATGTGGTTATATCCATGTTGGAAAAGAACCCCCAAAAGAATGCCCTTCTTGTGACCATGATGAATCTTATTATGAACTTAAAAGAGAAGAATATTAAACTTAATTTTAAATATTTGTAATTCTTAAATATTTTATGGAACCCTTAGGTGAAATAAAATTACTTGTTATACACCATTCTCAAAGAGATAAAGATAGCTTAGAATTTATTAAAGTTAGGCATAAACAAAATATGGGCTGGGAAGATATTGGATATCATTATGTTATTGAAAAAACAGGAAAATTAAGAAAAGCGAGATCGATTCAATATCAAGGAGCTCATGTAAAAGGATACAATAAAAATTCTATTGGAATTTGTATTGTGGGAAATTTAGATAAAAAACACCCAACCACAAAACAAGTTAAAACACTGGTCAAATTTTTAAGAAGAAAAATGAAGAAATATAATATCTCTCTAAAAAGAGTTGTAGGCCATAGAGAATTTCCAGGTGTTACAAAAACCTGCCCAGGAAAACTTATTAACATGAATAAAGTCAGGAGTAAACTTAAATAGTTGTTTTCATTTTATTCTTAATGAGGGGCGTCTTTAGATTTCTAAGGGAAGTTGAATATCAAGAAACAGTGGGTATCTTACAATGAGATATTTGAAATTGGCTAGTCTTTACAAAGAAGCTTCTAGCACAACAAAACGTCTTGAAAAAACAGAAATTCTTTCCCAATTTTTAAAAAAACTTTCTGAAAAAGATAGAGATGTTATGTATCTTTTATTAGGAGATATTTATCCTGAATATGATGAAAGGAAAATTGGTATTAGTAATCAAATTGCAATTAAAGCTATTTCAAAATCAACAGGAACAGAAATAAAAGAAGTTACAAAAAAATGGAAATCAATTGGGGATTTGGGCCAAGTTGCAGAGGTATTAACAGCTAATAAAACACAATCCACACTCCATTCACATATTTTAACAACAGAAAAAATATTAACAAACCTTAGAAAACTTCCAGAATTAGAAGGCAAGGGGACTGTCAACAAAAAACTATCTTTAATAACAGAACTTTTAACATCTGCATCTCCTTTAGAAGCACTTTATCTTATTAGAACATTGATTGGTGATTTAAGAATGGGAATTCAAGAAAGCACAATTAGAGAATCGCTTGCAAAAGCTTTTTTCAAAGGAAATCCACAGGCACCTAAAAAAGTTCAAGAAGCAATAGATAAATCAAATGATCTTGCAGCTGTTTTTGATGTTGCTAAAGAAAAAAAATTAAAAAGTTTTGAAAAAATACATCTTCAAGTTGGAAAACCTATCAAGGCAATGTTAGCTCAAAAAGTTAAAACATTTGAAGATGGTTTTAAATCGCTTGGAAAACCATGCGCAGTGGAATACAAATATGATGGGTTTAGAATGATTATTCATAAAAATAATGAAGAAGTAACTTTATTTACAAGAAGCCTGGAAAATGTCACAAAACAATTCCCAGAAGTTGTAGGATATGTTAAAAAACATGTTAAAGGAAAATCATTTATTTTAGATTCAGAAGCAGTTGGATTCAACAAAAAAACAAGAAAATATACAGCTTTCCAAGATATTAGTCAAAGAATAAGAAGAAAATATAATATTAAAGAACTGCAAGAAAAACTTCCTGTTGAAGTTAATGTTTTTGATATTTTATTTTATAATGGGAAATCACTTTTAAATACACCTTTCAAAAAAAGAACAAAAATAATAAGAAAAATAATAACACAAAAACGATATAAATTAATTTATTCAAAACAAATAATAACAGGTGATGAAAAAAAGGCAAAAGCATTTTACAAACAAGCACTTAAAGATAATCAAGAAGGTATTATGATGAAAAATTTAGAAGCAGATTATCAACCCGGAAGAAGAGTTGGACATATGTTAAAAATAAAACCAGAAGTAAAAGATCTTGACCTTGTAATTGTTGGAGGGGAATATGGAACCGGAAAAAGATCTGGTTGGATTTCAAGTTATAACCTTGCATGCAGAAATAAAAAAGGCCAATATTTGGAAATAGGAAAAATGGGAACAGGTATAAAAGAAAAAGAAGAACAAGGAATAACATTTGCACAATTAACAAAAAAAGTAAAACCACATATTACAAAAGAAAAAGGAAAACAAGTTGAAATAAAACCAAAAATAGTTATTTCAATAACATATCAGGAAATCCAAAAATCACCTAATTATCCTTCTGGATTTGCATTAAGATTCCCTAGATTTGTTTCTCTTCGTCCAGATCGAACACCTAAAGATATTACAACCTTAGAAGAAATAGATGATGATTTTACACATCAAAAAAGAAACTGGAAATATGGTTAATTTTTCTGAACTTCTTTATATCTAAAGCAATCTACTGTGTGGTCATTTACAATTCCCATCCCTTGCATAAAAGCATAAATAATTGTTGTCCCCACAAACTTAAATCCCCTTTCTTTCAAATCTTTACTTATTTTATCTGATAAAGAAGTTGAAGAACGTAATTCTTTCATATGTTTGTATTTATTTTTAATAGGTTTATTATTTACAAACTTCCAAATATATTTGCTAAAACTTCCAAATTCTTTTTGGATTTCTATAAATTTCTGGGCATTTAATATTGCAGAATTAATTTTTAATCTATTTCTAATAATTCCTACATCTTTCATAAGACGATTAAAATCTCTTTTCTTATATTTTGCAACCTTCTTATAATCAAAACCATCAAAAGCTTTTCTAAAATTCTCTCTCTTCTTAATCATAGTTAACCAACTAAGGCCTGCCTGAAAAGTATCTAGAATAATATATTCAAATAAAATTTTATCGTTATGACATGGTTTTCCCCATTCTTTATCATGATATTTTATCATATCTGGATAATCACCAACCCACTCACATCTTTTCATAAAAATATTAATTAATTTTTATTTAATTAATTTTTGATTAAATCTTTTTTAAAGATTTACGACGAAGCCTTTATAAAGGCTTTTTTTCTTAACAAAACTATAAAATGGTTGTTAAAAAGAAACCCATAAAGAAAAAAGTAACAAAAAAACCTGTTGCTAAAAAAAAGTCTTCTAAAAAAGGAACATATAAAATTCAAAACATTGTTGCAACAACATCTCTTGAAAAACCAGTTCCATTAACAAAATTAGCAAGAACACAACCCAACACAGAATATAATCCTGAAACATTTCCTGGTTTAGTTCTTAGAATTAAAGAACCTAAATCAGCTGTATTAGTTTTCTCCTCTGGAAATCTTGTTTGTACAGGAACAAAATCTGTTGAACAAGTAAGAAAAGTTATTCAAGCTGTAATAAAACAATTAAAGAAAATCAATGTTAAAGTTACTATTAAACCAAAAATCACTGTTCAAAATATTGTAGCTTCAGGTTCAATAGACTTAAAGTTAAACTTAAACTTCTTAGCATTAGAAATGGAAAACACAGAATATGAACCAGAACAATTTCCAGGTTTGGTTTACAAACTTATAGAACCAAATGCAACCTTCCTTCTTTTCTCAAATGGAAAACTTGTTTGCACAGGTACAAAAAACAGAAAACAACTTGAATTCAGCATGGTTCAAGTTCTAAAAAATGTTAAACAAGCTTTAAAGAATTACAAGAAGAAATAACTCTTTTCACTACTTTTTCCTGATAACTGCATGTCATCATATTCAATTGTCTACATAAATCTATAAAAACAGAGCTACTTAGGAATTATATGGCTGCTGAAAATACTCCCTCTAAGTCGGAAGATCTTATAATTGAAGCTAAAAGTTTTTTTGATTTCTATAAAAAAGAAATAGGAGATTCCCTTAGAAACGCAAATAATGTTATTTACATTGATTTCATGAAATTAACAGAATTCTCAAATAAACTTTCAGATGAAATCCTTGCAAATCCAGAAGATATTCTTAGATTATTAGAAGTTGCAATAGAAGAATCAGGCCTTGTTACGGGAGTAAGAGTAAGATTATACAATCTCCCTAAAAGCCAGGATATCAAAGTTAGAAATATACGGTCTCAACATCTTAATGAACTTATTTCAATAGAAGGTATTGTGAGACAATCAAGTGATGTAAGACCCCAAGTTGTTAATGCAAAATTTGAATGTCCTAGTTGTGGAACAATTATAGCTGTATTACAAATTGAGAAAAAATTCAGAGAACCTTCAAGATGCTCTTGTGGAAGAAGGGGTGGTTTCAAGTTATTAAGTAAAGAAATGGTAGATACTCAAAGATTGATTATTGAAGAAGTTCCAGAATCACTTTCAGGAGGAGAACAACCAAAGAGAATAAATATTTTTGTTAAAGAAGATTTAGTTGAACCTAAAATGGAAGAAAGAACAACACCTGGTAGTAGAATAAAAATAGCGGGAATTCTAAAAGAAGTACCTGTTCCAATGAGCACAGGTGGTTTATCTACAAGATTTGAACTTGCCGTAGAAGCTAATAATTTAATTCCAATGGAGGAAACATTTGAAGAAGTTAATATTAAAGATGAAGATGAACAAGAAATTTTAAATCTTGCAAGAGATCCTAAAATATTTGATAAATTAGCAAAAAGTATTAGTCCAAGTGTTTGGGGATATGAGGAAATTAAAAAAGCACTTGTTTTACAATTATTTGGAGGTGTTAGAAAAGTTTTAGAAGATGGACAAAAAAGTAGGGGAGACATCCATATTCTCTTAATAGGAGATCCAGGTGTAGCAAAATCTGTTATGTTAGGTTTCATGTCAAATATCTCACCTAAAGGAAGATATGTTGTGGGAAAGTCTGCTTCAGGGGCAGGGTTAACAGCAGCTGTTGTTAAAGATGATTATCTTAGAGGATGGAGCTTAGAGGCAGGTGCAATGGTTTTGGCAAATAAAGGACTTGTTTGTATAGATGAATTAGAAAAAATGGATCCAAATGATAGATCTGCCATGCACGAAGCAATGGAGCAACAAACAATTACAATTTCCAAGGCAAATGTTCAAGCAAGCCTAAGAAGTGAAACATCTGTTTTAGCTGCTGCAAATCCAAAATTTGGTAGATTTGATCCATATCAGGCAATTGCTCAACAAATAGATTTGCCTCCAACTTTAATTAATAGATTTGATGTTATTTTTACAATGAGGGATGTACCTCAAAAAGACAGGGATGAAAAAATTGCATTACATGTTTTACAGGAACATCAAAAATCAGAAGAAAAAATGTTAATCCCAAAAGAATTATTTAGAAAATATGTAGCATACACAAAACAAAGAATAAAACCTGTTTTAAGTGAAGAAGCAATTCAATTTATTAAAAAATTTTATGTTGATTTAAGAAATAGACCTGTTAGTTCTGAATCAGCTTTAAGACCAATTCCTATTTCAGCTAGACAGCTTCAGGCATTAATTAGAATGTCAGAGGCATCTGCAAAAATTCATTTAAGAGATGTAGTATTACAAGAAGATGCTGAAATTGCAATTGATATAATGAAGTATTATTTAATGCAGGTTGGTTATGATTATGAATCAAAAACATTTGATATTGATAGAATTACCACAAGCATAACAAGTTCTCAAAGAAATAAAATCTTCACAGTTAGAGATGTGATCACACAATTAGAGGGAAGTTTAGGAAAAATGATTCCAATAGAAGAAATTGAAAATGAATTAGAAGGTAAAATGGATAAAAATGACATAGAAGAAGCTATAGATAAATTAACATCTCAAGGAGAAATATTTAAACCAAGAAGAGGGTATGTGGGGAAGACTTAAAAACACAGACTTATTTTTTAAAAAATGGCAGAAGAACAATTCAAAAGACATATTGCATTTAAACTAAGAATCGGAGATATTCTTTCTGGAAAACCAATTATGAATGGTGAACGATTTCAATCTCTTGAACTTGATGGTAAAAAAGTTGTTAGAGTAAATGTTATTGGAAATGTTGTAGAAAAATTTGAAAGTCCTGGTGAATCAAAATATATTTTTACAAAAATAGATGATGGGTCAGGTCAAATTAGTTTGAAAGCATTTGGAGATGAAATGGATAAACTAAAAGATTTAACAGAAGGAAAAACAATTTTAGTTATAGGTGTTTTAAGAAATTTTAATAATGAAACATATATCGCGCCTGAAATAGTTAGAGAACAAGATCCAAAATATTTATTAGTTAGAAAGCTTGAAATTGAAAAAACAAAATCAAACGATCCAAATTTTCAAAAACAACAAGTAGTAGCTGTCAAAGATAGAATTTTAGGTGCAATTAAAAATTCAGAACAAGGCGTGGAAGTTGACGATCTTATAAATAATTTAAGAGATATTTCTCCTGAAATAATAAGACAAGAAACCCAAAAATTTCTTGAAGAAGGTATTATTTTTGAACCAAGACCTACAATGTTAAAATATTTAGGATAATTATTTTCTTTTTCTTTTAGGTTTTCTATCATTAAACCAATGAGCAAACCAAATTAAAATAACTAATCCAACTAAAGAAAGCAAAAACTTAAGCCAATCTTGTGCAAATTGCCAAAAACCACCTACACCATAAAGAATTATTCCTACGCCACCACCCATTAAACCAGCTCCAACAGCTTCAAGTCCAAATACAACAGCACCCAAAATAATCACCAAAATTCCAAGGGGAATTGCAATCATAAATACAACCTTAGAATATTTTTCATTCGCATTCTCATATTCTTGTCCACAAAAATAATTTCTATCACAATAATCTTTACTTCCATCTACTGTTCTTGGACCATCCAACACATTCCATTTTCCACCAACAGAATCACATTCTGCAGAATTATTAATATATTGGGCTGTTAAAAATTCATCACAAAAATCACTATATTCTGGCCGATCATAAAAAGTATTGATTCCATAAACAGCTACTGAGATTGTTAAAATAATTATTGCGATTCCAATAACAACATTTTTTATATTCATAGTTAAATTAATCAAAAAACATTTATAAACTCTTTTCTTCGTCTTAAAATATGACAGATTATGAAAAACTATTAGATTCAGTATACAAAAAAGTTAAAGTAATAGATACATCCAGCGAAAGATTTGAAATACCTAAAATTACAGGCCACTTTGAAGGTAAAAAAACAATTCTAACTAATTTTGCTCAAATAGCTTCTCACTTAAGAAGGGGCCATGAGCATTTTCAAAAATTCTTACTTAAAGAATTAGCTGTCTCAGGACAAAAAGAAGGAGACAGACTTATTTTAAACAGAAAAGTTCCAAGCATAAAAATTAATCCTAAGATAGAACAGTATGCAAAAGAATTTGTTTTGTGTCAAGAATGTGGAAAACCAGATACAGAATTAGTTAAGGAAGATAGGATCAATTCTGTTCATTGTTTAGCTTGTGGAGCAAAACATCCTGTAAGAGCTAAAATCTAAATCTTTATAAAAGAAATTCTGTTTAAAATCCCAGTAAACAAATGGAGGAAAAAAATGGTTCAAGCATATTGTGTTAAGTGTAAGAAAAAAGGACAGACAATGAAAACCCCTGAAATGAATAAAACATCCAGAGGGGGATTTATGGCCAAAGGTAAGTGCCCAGATTGTGGTACTACTATGTGTGCAATGATGTCTAAAGATAACGCAGAAAAAGCAATGGCAGATGGAGAAGCTAAGAAAAACTTCTAATTCTGTTTTTTAATTTTATTTTTTAATTTTATTTAGAATGATTTCCCTAAAAATACATAAGTCTTATAGAGAAGTTGTTGGTATTTGTGATACTAATTTAATTGGTCAAACATTTGAGCAAGATGTTTTCCAGTTAGATGTAAAAGAAAATTTCTTCAAAGGAGAAGAACTTGATAAAGAAAAAGCAATCAAAATGCTTAAAGATCTTTCAAAAGAAGATGCAACCTTTAATATTGTGGGTGAAAAATCTATTGATGCTGCAATTAAAGCAGGAATAATAGATAAAGAAGGTGTTGGAAAAATTCAAGATATTCCTTTTGCATTAGTTCTTATATAATTTTATAAACTAATTCTAATTCAAATAAATATGAAATCCCAGAAGAAACAAGATCAAGAGAAAAGGCTTCAAGAAGTAGATAAGCCAATAAGAGTAAGACTTCCAAGAGGAAAAGAAGTGATAGGAATTGTAGATCAAAGAGTAGGTGGAAATAAAATGTTTGTAGCATGTTTAGATGGTAAAACAAGGAATTGTAGAGTCCCTGGTAGACTTAGAAGAAAATTATGGTTAAGGCCAGGTGATGTGGTTATAATAGAACCATGGGAATTAGATGCAGATACTAGGGCAGATGTTATATTCAAATATACCAAAACTCAAATAGCTCTTTTGAAGAGAAAAGGATATTTGGAATCTGAAAAAATGGGATTTTAAGAACAATGAAAAAAATAATATCTGAAAAGCTTTCAAGAATTCTAAAAAATAAAAAAAGATTAGAAGCTAAACTTAAAGTTAAAATAACTAATAGGGGAAAAGAAGTTTATATTAGTGGAAAACCATTAGATGAATACACAGCTGCAAAAGTTATAGATGCTTTAAATTTTGGATTTAGATATACAGATGCAATTAGCATAAAAGAAAATGATTTTATTTTTGAAATAATAAATATAAAAGACCACACAAAAAGACATGATTTAATTAGAATTCGTGCAAGAATTATAGGTAAGGAAGGAAAAACAAAAAACACATTAGAAAACTTAACAAGCTGTTTTATTGAATTAAAAGATAATGAAGTTGGAATTGTGGGCCCCCCGGAATATATTGAAAACGCTCAACAAGCTATTATATCTATAATCAAAGGTGCAAAACAAGGTAATGTTTATGGTGTCCTAGAAAGAAATCAAATCAAACCAGAGCCAGACCTAGGTTTAAAAGAAGGCTTTAAATAGATAAAAAATGTGTTTTTTTTAGGTTCCCGTAGCTCAGTTGGTTTAGAGCGCATGGCTGTTAACCATGAAGTCGTAGGTTCGAGTCCTACCGGGAACGTATTCTCAAAATGAAAAAAACTAAAGTTCTTGTTGCTATGTCAGGGGGAGTTGACTCAAGTGTAGCAGCCCTTCTTATGAAAAAGAAAGGATATCAAGTCATTGGTGCTTTTATGAAAAATTGGTCTCATTCAAAACATGAAATGGGTGAATGTACTTGGCAAGAAGAAAGAAAACATGCAATAAAAATAGCAGCTAAATTGAAAATTCCTCTTCTAACATTTGATTATGAAAAAGAATATGAAAAATATGTTGTTAATGAAATGTTCAAAAAATATAAGAAAGGCATTACTCCTAATCCAGATGTAGATTGTAATGAAAAAGTTAAATTTCCACTTCTTTTGAAAGAAGCTAAGAAATTAGATGCAGATTACCTTGTTACAGGGCATTTTGCAAGAACAAAAAAAGGAAAGCTTTATCGTGCAAAAGATGAATCAAAAGATCAATCATATTTTTTATACAGACTCAAACCAAAAGAATTAGAAAAATGTTTATTCCCAATGGGAAAATATACAAAAAAACAAATTAGAAAAATTGCAAAGAAAAATGATTTTCAAAATCATGATAAAAAATCAACAGTTGGAATTTGTTTTATAGGAAAAATAAATCTAAAAGATTTTTTGAAAAAGAAAATCAAACCAAAAAAAGGTAAAATTTTAGATCCAGAAGGAAATCAAATTGGAACTCACGATGGAATATATTATTATACTATAGGTCAAAGGCTAGGACCAAGATATGGTTTTGATATTAAAAGGGGTTCAGGTCAAAAACTTTCAAGATGGTATGTTGCTAGAAAAGATTTAAAGAAAAATATAATTATTGCAGCCCCTCAAAATCACCCTATTAATTTTAGAAAAGAAATAATTATGAAAGATATTCACTGGATAAATGAAAAACCTAAAAATGGTAAACTTTATGCGCGTATTAGGCAAGTTGGAGAACTTCTTCCAAGTAAACTTAAAAAAAATAAAATTATTCTTAAAAAACCAATAACAGGCATTTCAGAAGGTCAAGCAATTGTTCTCTACAAAAGAAAAAAATGCGTTGGCGGTGGTGTTATTTCATTTTAATAATTTTTATAAACTCTCTCTCCCTTTTTTAATCATGAAATTAGATAAAGTAATTGAATCACGAAAAAGTGTTAGAAAATATAATTCCAAAACACCTAGTTGGAAAAAAATAATTGAGGCAATAGATGCTGCACGTCATTCACCTTCTGCAGGAGGAATTCACTCCTTAAAATTTATCATAGTTGATGATTCTGAAAAAATACAAAAGCTTACAAAAGCATGTGATCAAAACTTCATCAATTCTGCCCAATATGTGGTAGTAGCATGTTCAACAACTTCACTCATGGAAAATAGTTATGGTAACAGGGGAGAAAGGTATCTAAGACAACAAGCAGGTGCAGGCATTCAAAACTTTTTGTTAAAATTAACAGAATTTAAATTAGCAACATGTTGGGTAGGGCACTTTTTAGATACGCAAATAAAAAAAATCTTAGGAATACCCAAAGATGTTAATGTTGAAGCTTTATTTCCAATAGGTTTTGAAGGTGAAAAAAAGAAACCTTCAAAAAAAATAGATTTAGATGCTATGTTATATTTTAATGAATATGGAAATAAGAAAATGAAATCACCTAGAAGGATAGATTAAACAATGAAAAAAAGTTCAATTCTTTTAATTGCAATTATTCTTATTATTGTTCTTCTTGCAATAAATTCTTTTTTTATACCCAAATATAAACCATTTACATTTGATCAAAATAATGAAGTTAATTCTTGTAAATCATGCAAATGTATTGGAGTAGTTGTTATAATGGAAAGTTACCCAGAACAATATTCATGCTCTGGATGGGAATTTTGTGAAGATTTAGAGCTCTCCGAGTGCCCATAAAAAAATAAAAAAATAAAATAAAAAAGAATAAGTAAAGTTATCTCCAGACTTCAATTCCTAAGTCAGAGATTTCTTTTGATTCAGGGACTGTAGCTTGTTCAAGTTCGTGGCCGAGAACATAGGGTGATTTCACCCCTGTCATTATTGTAATTACTCGAACTTTACCTACAAATTCCTTAGAAATTCTTGCTCCAATTATAACTTGCGCTTCTGGATTAAGGTTTTCTGAAACACATTTTCCAATGTGATCAAATTCTTCAAGTTTCAAATCAGGTCCACAAGTGATATGTATTAATGCGCCTGTAGCACCCTTATAATCTACATCCAATAAAGGATGAGTTAGTGCTTGCTTAATAGCTTCATCAACACGTCCAGCTGTGTCTGATTCACCTATACCTATAACAGCGACCCCACCATTCTTCATAATGGTAGAAACATCTGCATAGTCTAGATTAATCAAACTTGGAAGAGTAATTGTTTCTACAATACCCTTAACCATTGTACTTACAAGTTCGTTTGCCACAGCAAAAGCTTGCTCGATTGGCAACTGACCAGCGATATCCACAAGTCTATTGTTATCCAGCACGATAGAAGTATCTGTTACTTCTCGCAACTCTTGAAGTCCAAATTCAGCTTTATCAATTCTAGCTCTTTCTGATTCAAATGGCATTGTTACTACACCTATTACCACAGCTCCTGTTTCTTTAGCAAGTTGTGCAATTACAGGGGCAGCTCCGGTTCCTGTTCCACCACCCATTCCAGCTAAAACAAATACCATGTCAGCACCTACTACAGCTCGTTTTAAATCAGCCATAGCTTCTTTAGCAGCTTCTCTACCAACTTTTGGTTTTCCGCCAGCACCAAGACCTCTTGTAAGTTCTTTACCTATTAACAATTTCTCATCAGCCTTAGTAACACTTAAGTGCAAAGCATCTGTATTCACTCCATAGACAGTAGCTCCTTGAATTCCTTTATTGAAAAGCCAAGTTATAGCATTACATCCACAACCTCCAACACCAAAAACCTTAATGTTAGCTTTTCCAGCTCTTAATTCATCGAAGTTAATACTGTGGGTTTGGGAATTTCCTATAGCTTCTTTTGCAAAATCTAATGTCATTTTTTACCTCCTTATATTTGTATAAGTTAGACCTCATTTTCTACGAAAGATTTAAATAATCTTTAGGCGTCTAACTATTGTAAAATTAATTTCAAAAATTAATATATTCAATCGGCCAATTGAATAACTTTTGATAAACAGACATAGTTATTTCTCTTTAAAAATATTGTGATAATTTTTGGCTATAATTGAATTAAACTTTTTCAAGAATTTTTGCCTCAACATTATTCTCTTTACATAATTCTACAAATTCTTTTGCATCTTTTTCATTGCCAACAATTGTTCCATAATGCATTGGAATTGCAAGTGAGGGTTTTATTATTTTTGCAGCTTCAGCTGCTTCTTCTGCAGTCATTACCATTCTTCCGCCGACAGGAAGCAATGCTACAAATTTTTTATCAGATCCAGAGTAACCTGTTAATTTTTGCATCTCAGGAATTAAGTCTGTATCACCTGCATAATAAATAATAGTTCCATTAGTTCTAATTACAAAACCAATCCACCCTTCATCTTTTGCATGAAAATGTTTATCAATATTATAAGCAGGTACAGCTGAAATTTTTATTCCATTTAAATCTAATTCTTGTCCAGATTCAATCACAACCATTTCAATTGGTGCATCAAAACGAGTTATTTTACTCTGACAATCTGCTGTCATAACAATCTTTGTACCTTCTTTTACAATCTTCTGCATATCAGCCACACTACAATGATCATAATGACTATGTGTAATTAAAATTATATCTGCTTTTTCATGACCTTCTTTTATTTGATAAGGGTCAATATAAATTACCTTAGAATTCTTAATCAAAAAACCAGCATGTCCTAACCAATCAAGCTCTATTCCATTTATTTGCATAGATTAAAAGAAATCGCCCTTGTTTTTAAAGATTATTGAATTATTTGATGAATCTCACTTTAATTTTTCCACTCTCTTTAACATCAATAACAGCACCCCTTCCATCATGAACAGCCCCACAATTAACAGCAAGTGTCCTACCTAGATTTTGTTTGCCCCATGCTTCATCAATGTGCCCACTAATAGATAAAATAGGTTGATGCTTATCTAAAACTCTTCTAAACATCTTAGAACCAAAATGTCTTCCTTTGGCATCTGAATGAGCTTCTTTAGATGTAATTAAATCTAATTTAGTATTATGGGGAGAATTATGTGAAACAAATATAACTTTTCCTTGCTTATTTTCTTTTGAAAATGTTTTAAATAATTTATCAAGTTTTGCTTTATGTTTTTTATATCCTTTACTTTTAACCTGTCCTGGAAAACTACTTCCCCTAGCACCAATAAAAACAAAGCCCCCTACTTTAGCATAAGAATAATCAATTCTTTTAATATGTTTATATTTTTTCATAGCATTTGATAAAAACTTCATTTCTTGAACAGACCAATCCCAATCAGAAGATCTAGATATATCTGAGCAATCATCTGGAATTTGATAATCATGATTTCCAAGTACACTTAAAACAGGTATTGGTAATAAATTTAATTTTTTCATAACACTTTCTCCTTCTAAATGATCTTTTTTAACAGCTTCTTTATATCTCTTTTTTCCAACAACATCCCACAATTCAACTGGAAAAGGATTTGCATAAACAAATTCAAAAAATTCTTTTTTCAAGGTAAAAGGAGGATAATCCCCATCAGATACAACTAAATCTATTTTTTCTTTCTTTATTATATCTAAATATTTTTTAGGAAATTTTCCATCAAAATCTCCAATAGCTAATATTTTCATTTTCTATATATTAATTTTGCTTAAAGATTTTTTAAATCTTTATTTTAAGGATTAAATCGAGTAGGTGTTCTAGGAAAAGGTATAGAATCTTTTATAGTATCAAAATTACAAATCCATGCTGCAAATCTTTCAATACCTAAGCCAAATCCAGCATGTGGAACAGTTCCATATCTTCGAGAATCTAAATACCAATTAGAAGCACCCAAATCAACTTTAGCTTTTTTCAACCTCTTGATTATTTTATTTAAATCAGGTTCTCTTTGTGAACCATCAACCATTTCACCAACCCCTGGAGCTAATAAATTAAAATTTGTTCCTGTCCCTGGATTTTTTAAATCTTCACCATGGTAAAATTTCAAAAGTGATAAAGGGTAATTTGTAACAAAAACAAATTTATCACCATAATATTTTGCTAAACTTCTTTCTTCTGCAGATTTAAAATCATCACCTTGTTTAATCTTATGTCCTTTTTCTTGTAATTTTTTAATAGCTTCCTTATATGTAATTCTTTTGAAAGGTGATTTTACTTTTTTTAATTTAGAAATATCAGCTCCAACAATTTCTAATTCTTTTTTACATTCTTTCAAAATTTTTTCAACAACATAAACTAAACATTTTTCTGCTATATCCATATCATCTTTCAGATTCATCCAAGCACCCTCTAATTCAAAATGCCAAAATTCTGTAACATGCCATGGTGTTTTTGATTTTTCAGCCCTAAAACTAGGTGCAATAGCATATGCTTTTTCCACAGCATTAATAAAATTTTCAGCATAAAATTGCCAAGATTGGGTCATATATGCTTTCTTTCCAAAATAACCCACTTCAAAAACTTCAGAACCACCTTCACTTGCAGCACCACTCATAGAAGGAGCATGAATTTCTGTAAAATTTAATGTATGCATATATTCATGTAATGCAAATAAAACAGTTGACCTAATTTTCATACTTGCAGTCATTTTTCTACTTCTTAACCATAAATGCCTTCTATCTCCAAGAAGTTCTTCATTAAGATCCTTATTGATTGGAAAATCTTCTGCAAATCCAACAATATTTATTTTACTTGCTTCTATTTCATAACCTGTTGGAGCTCGTTTATCTTTCTTAATCATGCCTTCTATTTCAACAGAACTTTCAACAAGAAGTTTGTCGATATCTTTCCATTGCTTTTCAAATTTATCATATTTTAATACACATTGAATAATATCACTTGAATCACGAAGAACAATAAATTTGAATTTATTACTTCCCCTTTCTCTATGAACCCATCCACGCACAGCAACTTTTCCACTTCCTTTTTTAATAGCTTCAGATATACTTAGAAATTTCATGGGGTTAACCTCTTTCTATCCCTTGGAAACATAGTGCATTCCCTAATATTTTCTAATTCACAAATAGCATATGTTAATCTTTCAAGCCCAATACTCCAACCAGAGTGCATTGGTGCTCCAAATCTAAAAGCATCAATATACCATTCAAAATCTTTTGGTTTTAATCCTTTGTCTTTTAATTGTTGGATTAAAATTTCAGGCACGTGAACTCTTTGTCCACCAGAAGAAATTTCAACTCCACCATAGATAGCATCAAATCCCCCAGAAATATTTTTCTTCTTATCTTTGGGCCAAATATAAAATGGTTTAATATCAATAGGCCATTCATATGTAAATACAATTGTATCTGGATAAAGTGCACAAAGTTTTCTTTCTGCTTCAGGTTCAAAATCATCACCAATCTTTAATTTAAATCCATTTTTATTCAAAACATCAATAGCTTCTGCATATGTCAAATATTTTGCTTTTGGAACTTTTAATTTTAAGCCCAATAATTTTACTTCTTCTTTACATTCTGTAAGAACTTTATTTACAATGTATTGGACAGAAGTTTCAATATATTTCATAATTTCAATATCATCTGCAAAAGCAACTTCAATATCCATCTGTCTTATTTCATTTATATGTTTAGAAGTATCATGTTTTTCAGCCCTCCAAATAGTGCTTGTTGAAAATACTTTTTCAAGTGAAATAGCCATTAACTGTTTGTAAAGTTGGGGTGATTGAGCTAAGTATGCTTTTCTATCAAAATATTTTAATTCAAATAAATCTGTTCCACCTTCTGTAGATGTTCCAATTATTGCAGGGGGTTGAAATTCCATGAATCCAGCCTTATAAAAATATTTTCTAAAACCATTACTAATTGTAGATTGAATCTTGAATATAGCTTTAATTTTTGGTTTTCTTACATCAAGAGAACGATTATCTAATCTTTTTGACATCTCAGCAGGTTCTGTAGCTTTTTCATTTACATGAATAGGTAATTTTTCAGCACGATTTAAAATAATTAATTTTTCAATTTCAATTTCAACGTCACCACGAGCAAATTCAGCTTTAACATTTGCTTTCTTAACTTTACCCTCAATTTCAATTACAGATTCCAATGTTAAACTTGCAATGCTTTTCATAATTTCAGATTCTTTAGTAATACATTGCACCATGCCAGATGAATCTCTTAAAACTAAAAATGCAAGTTTTGCCAAGGAACGCATTTCAAAAGCCCAACCTTTTAACAAAACTTTTTTACCTACTTTTAACTCTTTTACGTATGAACGTTTCATATTATTAATTATTTAACATACTTTAAAATGATTTCCATTACTTCTTTTCCAGATATAGTTCCCTTAAACTCTTTCATAACAAGGCCCATATAAGCATTTGGTGCAAGACCTGGTTTTGACTTAATTATTTTAACAATCTTTTCTTCCATAGAACTTAAATCAACTTTTTCAAATTCAACTTTCTCACCTTTCACAACTTTTTCAAGTGCATGTTTAATTTGATTCTCTGAAATCTTTTTCTTTCTATGCAAATGAAGTATGTCTTCATATTCTTCTTCTAATTTTTTCTCAACATGAACTAATGTTTTTCCTATTCTTTTTGCAATATCTTTGGGATAAATAAGTAAAATCTTTGCAATTAAATTAGGATGATTTACTATTTCTAGAAGTTTCTTAAATAAACTTAATTTATTTTGTTTGAATAACATCTTAATCATATCTTGTTCCAATCCTTGTTTTGCTAATTCTTTTTCAATTTCAGCTTTATGTTTTGGAAGTGTTTTCTTTATTTTGTTAATAAAATCCCTTGAGATTTTTAATAAAGGTAAATCTGTTTCAGGATACATTCTTGCAGAACCAGGTAATGGACGCATAAATTTTGTAGAACCATCTTTTTGGGCATTTCTAACTTCCATTTCAGTAGGTTTTTTTGCGTCAGATGCTTTCTTCTGTCTTTCAACTTCACCTTCTATTGCTTTTATAAAAATATTCATGTCCTGCATTCCCTTAAGTTCAACACGATTTTCATTTCTTATTGAAATATTGACATCTTGTCTAATTGTTCCAATTCCTCGACGAACCTTACAACTTCTTAAAACATCTCCAATTTGCAATGCAATATCTTTTGCCTGCTCTGCATTTTTAATATCAGGAGCTGTTACAACTTCAACCAAAGGAATTCCTAATCGATCTAATTTATAAATTTCTTTTTTATTTGTTCGTTCAACAATCCTAGCTGCATCTTCTTCAAGAAAAACAGATTCAATTCCTACTTTACCATATTTTGTTTCGAGATAGCCTTCTTTTGCGATCAAAACAGTTCTCTGAAAACCAGAAGTATTTGAACCATCAATAACAGTCTTACGCATTATCTGGGTAAGTGGCATTATCTTACAATTTAATAATAAAGAAATATGCAATGCTATTTCAAGTGCTTCTTTATTTATTTCATGTGGTGGTTCTTCATCAAGTTCAACTAAACATGTTGTATCATAACCTTGATATTCAAATTCTTTATCTAATGATTTCTGATAAAGGGCTGCTACATCTATTTGTCCACTTTCTCCTGCAACAGCATGGAGTTTTCGTTTTACAATAAAATCAGGTTCATCTTTTCTCAAAAGAGAAGGACAATTACAAAATAATTTAGATGTGTTTAACTGTTGATGAATTTCTAAACCAGATTTAAATTTTAATTTTTCATAGTTAATAACCATAAATAACAAAAAGAAAACTAGTTTATTAAATTTTATCTCTAACACAATCAAGTAATTTATCTATAGAAACATTTACTTTTCCTGCCATAAAATTATAGAAATCTTTTTCTCCATGAGTAGCACCATGTTTAAGTTCTCCACTATGTTTTATGTGTTTCCAATCATAAACAGCTCTATCTAAAAAATCATAATATGTATTTCTTTCTCCTGCTTCAATTATTGGCACTGGAACACTATTTTCACTTAAAATTGTGTCTTGTAAAACTCTTGCAGTTCTCCCATTTCCATCAACAAATGGATGGATTCTAACTAAATGAAGGTGTGCATATGTTGCTGCAATAATTGTTCCAATTGGACCTCTTTGAGTTAATTTTTTAGTTAGTTTATCTGTAAAAGTTGGCATCTCAATAGTTCTCATCTTATATGGATCAGGGGGTGTTACACTTGCTCCAGTAATATTTGTTCCAGTATCTCTATAATTTGCAAGAATGCCTGGATATAATTCAGGTGTAATATATCCTGCTATATTTCTAATATAATCTTCACTCATATCTTTTTTATCAAAAGCCCCTTTTGCCCAATAAAAAGCATTTTGAATATTTTCTATACCTTCTTTTATCAATGCTCTTTCAGTATTTTTTGGAACATTAAATGGCACTGTTAATTCAGGATGTTCAATTCTGAATGAATGAATTTGAGCATTTTTTTCAATAGCAATTGTTTCATTTTTTCTACAATAAAAAGAACTTTCACATTTTAACCCATCTCTATATTGATTATCTCCATTCTCATCAAGCTTAGATAAAATTCTCATTTTATTTCGAATTTCTTTTGCAAGGTATTTTGATATATATTTCATAAAAAATAAAGGGCTTTCCCATATATAAAGCTTACTATATGTAACCCCTTAAGAGTTACAGGCACACTACGATCTAATCAATAACCTTTATAATTATCTTTTTCTAATTATATTTATGGAAAAAAAGGTGAAGAAAACAGTTAAACATAAACATAAACCAGGTTTTCTTAAAATAGTCCATCCAACATTTAATCTTCCAAGAACAATAGGTCAAAAAGCAGCTGATTCATTAACAAAATGGGCAGGTAGCTGGTCATTTATTATTTTATTTTTTGTTTTCATAGGAATATGGGTGTCCACAAATGGGTATTTTGTTTTAAAATATTTACAAGAAGGGATATTTGATCCTTATCCATTTATTCTATTAAACTTAGCACTATCATGTTTAGCAGCTATTCAAGCACCTATAATTTTAATGAGTCAAAATAGAGAAAACCAAAGAGATAGATTAATGGGCCAATATGATTATGCTGTTAATAGAAAAGCTGAAAAAGAAATTCAAGAAGTTAAAACTCAACTTAATAGAATTGAAAAAGTTATGATGAAAAGAAAAAGAAAATAATTATTTTTCTAATCTATCATTAAATTCTCGTGCAAAATTAGTTAACATTAATTTTTTAACTTCTTCTTTGTTTTTTGTTTTTCCTAAAACCCAACTTAATTTCATAAGTGCTGTTTCAGCTAACATGTCTTCCAAATAAATAATTCCTGTTTTCAAAAGTTCTCTTTGATTTGAATAAACATAAGGGTCTAATCTTCCATAAACAGTTTGTGCAGCTGCACACACAATAATTCCTTTATCTTGTATTTCTTTAAGTTTCTTAAGCCAACTTAATCTGGCTTTACGTGAAGCAACATGTCCTAAACCTGTCATTTCAATTACAATTCCTTTATATTTTTTCTTCAAATAATAATCTAGAATATCTGGATCTTGACCAGGATAGAATTTTAATAATGCAACTTTTTCTTCAAATTTTAAATCTAATTTAACTTTATTTTTATTTCTAAATTTATAATCAGATATTATTTCTATTCTATCTGAAAATACTTTTGCAAATGGTTTTGAATTAATAACCTTGAAGGTGTCTCTCCTAGAAGTATGCATTTTTTTTACTTTTGTTCCAGGCATGGCATAACAAAAATCATCATTTGTTGTAGCATGTCCTACAAGCATCACTTCTGCAATATCAGATATAGCTGCTAAAGCAGAACATTGTAAATTCAAATTAGCATCACTACTAGCCCTATCAATACTTCTCTGAGAATATGTTAAAACGACAGGCTTATTCAAATCTTTCAAAAAGAAAGAAAGAATGGCACTTGTATAATGTAGAACATCTGTTCCATGGGTAATAATAATTCCTTTTATATTTGGATCATTTAAAAGTTTCTCAGCAACTCTTGCAATTTTTTGCCAATCTTTATAATCCATATCTTCAGAAGCTTTCATAAAAGGAGTCTCAACTTTCAAAACATTAACCTTCTCAAATAATCCAGGATAAAATTTAAATAAATCTTGAGAAGATTCCAAAGGATCTACACCCCCTGTTTTAGGATCATAACGAGAAGCAATTGTACCCCCTGTAATAATCATTGCAATATTTGGTTTTTCACTATCTTTCTTAATTTCAATTTCTTCTTTTTCTTCAACACCTTTCTTAATTCTCTTTATGCTTAAAAGATCTTTTTTATTAAATCCAATATTATATCCAGAATCTAATTTAATCAAAATAATTCCTTTTTCATCTGAAGGTGTTTCTAAAAGAATCCCATCATAATCTTTTTTAGGTAATGAAATTCTTACTTTATCTCCTGGTTTTGCATCTATTGCCATAAAAACCAAAAACAAAGATTGTATAAAAAACTATCCAAAAATACCAGAATCAAGAACAATTCCTACAAGTAAGGCCAATGCAGATAATATAAATATGATAAGAGAATTCCATTTAGCTTTTGAATTATTTATAACTTTTACAATATAAAGTAAAGCTTCTTTTTTCTTTCCTTTTATTTCCTTATTTTTTTCAACTTCTTTAATTAAATTATAGTCTCTTGAAAGTTTGGATGTTCTTCTTTGAATTTCAAATCGGTGTCCAAAATAAAGAATAAATCCAATTGTACCAATATACCAAGAAACCTTAACCCAATAAGGACTATAGAAATTTAAAACAATAATTATACGATAAGCTAGTGTTGCAATAATTCCCACCAAAAAGAAAAATATTCTAATAGATTTCAAATTTTGTTTACCCATCTCTTTCATAAAAAAATAAAACAAAGTTTGTATAAAAAACTATCTAAATAATTTGAAATAACTCATTAATCACACCAAAAACAAATATTAATGTTAACATACCAATTATAAACCAATTAATAGGCATCTCATATTCAGGAGTTCTATTTCCATGTTTTTTAGCTTTCTTGACCATTTGCAAAACCAAAACAGCTATTAATCCAGTAGAAACAACACCCCCAATAGATAATATTTTAATGAATGAAAAATATTTTAAAAAACTAATTAATAAAAAAATTACTATGGGGACAATAGATGTGAAAAACCAAGCTGTTTTTCTTTTCATTTTTTCATCAAATCTAAAATTATCTTCAAGAGCAATTCCTAATGATAAATAAGATGTGAACATAGTGAATATTCCTAATAAAATAAATATAGGGCCCATTGCAAGTGTAGCTATTTCCGGTGTTGCAGATCCTTTAAATCCTACAACTACAAATACAAATAAAATATAAAATATAATTGGAATTGAAGTTCCAAGAATTAATGATTTCTTCATTAATTTCTCATTTTTATTTAAAATTTGTCTTAATTCAGGTACAGCATGAAAACTTGTCAAAGCAAATAATACAACTCCCAAGGGCAAAAATAAACTTGCAAAACTAAATCCATAAAGGTTTGAAATATTCACATCTTTTATAAAAATTGTAAAAATAATTAATAAAAGCAATAAAATAATTCCAACCCCTATTTTTTCATATTTTTTTAATGCCCTCAAACCTCTCCAAAGAAGAATAGACATTAATAATCCAACAATCACACCAATTAAAATACTATAATTAGAACTATTAAAAATCAAAAAACTTAAACTCTCTCCCATTCCCAACATATAAGCTACAATTGCAGCATAAATTCCAAAAACAGTTGCAAATTCGAGTAATACTTTACCTTTTCTACCAAGATATATTTCAGCATAACCCGGTATTTGGTGTTTACCTTTTGTTCTTAATGAAATTTCCCCCATATACAAATTAAGAGTAAGAATAATTAATCCAATCACAACTATATAGGCTAAAGCCACAAAAAACCCAGCTTTAGCAGCAACATAAGGAAGTCCAAGTACACCCGCGCCAATACATGTTCCAATCATAACTGAAACAGCTGTTATTAATCTCTTTTTATCTAAATTCATTTTCACCTTTTTTATTTTTAAAGTATTATAGGCCTGGAGGGATTCGAACCCCCATCAACTGGGCCGAAACCAGTCATTCTATCCATTGAACTACAAGCCTATAAAAAAATAATGAAGGTTAGCTTTTTATAGTTTAGGATTTTTATTAATAACATGAAAGATAGAGGTCGCTGGAATTGTGAAAAACCCGCTGGAGGTTTTCAATGGCACTAAAAAGACACCATAAAATAATTATTGGAAGTGCAAGTACTATTGTTTTTGCATTTATGATAGCCACAGGTGTTTTACTTTATCTTATGTATGTTCAACAAGATTTAAACTATAATCGTCTTGATGATAAAATAATGGAAAATACACAAAATACACAAAGTCAAATTAATATTTTAACAGAATCTTTGATGGGCACTCAAGAAAGTTTATCTGAAACTCAAACAGATCTTGAAAAAAGTCAACAAGAACTTGATTTATTAAAGGCGTCTGCAGGAGATGACTTTTCAGGAATAATTGAAAACGCACTTCCAGGGGTGGTTACAATATTAACAGATATTAGTCAAGGAACAGGATTTATAATTCATGGAGAAGGATATGTAGTTACAAATGCACATGTTATGCAAGATGCAACAGCTGCAACAGTTATAACCTCTGATGGAAAACACCACATGGTTGCATCTATAGGTTCAAATAATTTAATGGATATTGCTTTATTGAAAATAGAAGGAGATTATTCTAAATTAAATTTAGGTAATTCTGAAAATGTGGTTGTGGGTGAAAATGTGATTGCAATAGGAAATCCACTTGGACTTCAATTTAGTGTAACAGAAGGGATAATCTCAGGAATTCATAGAGAAGGTGTAAGTGGAATGGATATCTATCTACAAACAGATGCAGCATTAAATCCAGGTAATTCTGGAGGACCACTTATCAACAAACAAGGAGAAGTTATTGGGATAAATAATTTCAAGATAGGTGAAGGTGAAAGCTTAGGTTTTGCATTAGAATCAAATTATCTAAAAAATACAATCAATGAAATTGCATTGCCTGAATTAAACCAAACATTGATAAATTAAATTCTATTTATTCAACCATGTCAAAGAAAAAATCAAAAGTAGGCTTAACAATTAAAAAAGATGAAGATTTCAGCGGGTGGTTTTCTCAAATAATTGAAAAAGCAGAAATAGTAGATATTAGAGGTACTGCAAAAGGATTTATGGTGATAAGACCAAATGGAGCTGAGATTATTGAAAACATGTTCAAGCTTTATGAAGCAGAACTTCAAGAAAAAGGACACAGACCTACTTTTATGCCTTCTGTAATTCCTGAAGAAAATTTAAAAAAAGAATCAAGTCACATTCAAGGATTTACTCCAGAAGTATTTTGGTTAAAAGAAATTAATAAAGAAAAATTAGCATTAAGACCTACAAGTGAAACACTTTATACACCTATGTTTAAATTATGGGTAAGAAGTCATAGGGATCTTCCATTAAAAGTCTACCAAAGGGGCTCTGTATTCAGATTAGACACAAAATCTACAAGACCTTTAATAAGAACAAGAGAAATTATTTGGATAGAAGCTCATGATGCATTTGCAACAAAGAAAGAGGCAGAAGCACAAGTTCAAGAAGATATTCAAATTACAGAAAATGTTATGCACCAACAATTTGGAATTCCTTTTCTACCTATGAAAAGACCTAATTGGGATAAATTTGCAGGGGCAGAATATACAATAGGTTCAGATGTGATGATGCCAGATGGAAAATTAATACAACAACCTTCCACACATTTAATGGGCCAAAAATTCTCAAAAGCATTTGATGCTAAATTTGAAAACTCAATGGGTAAAGATGAATATCTTTGGACAACCGCCTATGGACCTGCAATGTCAAGAATTTTAGTTTCAGTAATCTCAATGCATGGTGATGATAATGGACTAGTAATCCCCTATTGTCTTGCACCTTACAAATTACTTATAGTTCCTATTTTCAAAAAAGACAATAAAGAAAAAGTTTTAAAATATTGTGAAAATCTTCAAAAGAAATTCAAGGGAATTAGAACCCTCTTAGATGACAGAGAAGAATATAGTCCTGGTTGGAAATTTCATGAAGGTGAATTAAAAGGAATTCCATTTAGGTTAGAAATAGGTGAAAATGAAATAAAAAAGAAGAAATTAACATTGCATATTAGAGACATAAATAAAAAAGAAGAAATATCTGAAAAAGAAATAAATCTTGAAGTATTAGGAAATGAATTTGACAATAGACTTTTAAAAAAAGCAGATAAATTTATGAAAGATAAAATTACAAATGCCAAAACAAAAGAAGATATTAAAAAAATATTAAAACAAGGTAAAATAGCCAGGATTAATTTTTGCTCCACAGAAAAAGAAGGAACTAAATGTGCTGAAAAAATTGAAAAAAGCATGAATGCAGAAGTAAGAGGTACTTTTGCAAGTAAAAATGAAAAAGCAGCAGGAAAATGCCCAATATGTGGAAAACTAGCAAAGGAAATAGTTTATATTGCTAAAAGTTACTAATTCTAATTTTCTTCTGAATAACGAATAGCTTTCTCTAATTCTACTTCCATTTCTAAAGTTAAGTTAATGAGGAGATCTAACTCTTCTCCCCCTATCAAATCTTTCTCTTTTAGTGTTGTAAGGTTTTTCATTTTTTTTATGTTAACCCCCCAATTTAATTCAACAAATTTAATCCAATCCAAGATAACTAAGAATTTTATGCCCCCAATTCAAACCCAGATCAGAAAAAAAATATTGAATTAAATTGAGGTAATTGGTTTAATAGAAAGTATAGTAAACACTAAGTATTTATTCTTCATGCACCCTAATTGTCTTGAAATACTTTCCATTTTATTAAATATTATAGAATTTTAGCACTTTTATATGTTTCGTCCTCGAGTAACTATTCTTTAATGAGAATTTTTCTCAAAAATCTTATTAAATCTTTCCCAATCTTCTTTTTTGATTTTAGATCCAACAGCATTTGGGTGTCCACCCCCTGTAGCACCTTCAAAATCTTTTAATGTTTCCAAAAGAATTTTTCTCACATTTTTTCCCCTTATTGACATATTTAGGTATTCTCCCTTATTGTGTGCTATTACAACAATTTTATCTTTAAAATTAAATCCAACTTCACTTGATAAATAACTTGCAATACTTAAATCACCACCAAATTTAAAAAATAAAATTTTTCCAGCCTGATTTCCAGCCTCTTTTGCATTTTTTAAAAGAATTTCATACTTTTCCATAATTTCATTATATCTTTTATGTATGGTTAAATTATCTTTTGCCTCATTAAGTACATCATAAGGTGATTTTGATTTTATTAGGAGTTTTTGCATTTTAACTACATTAGTTGTTCTATCTTTTAATCCAAAACTTAACATCTTTGCAACTTTTCCAATTTCAGCATTATAATACACCTCAAATGGTTCTTTTGCTTTAACAGATAATTCAGGATATTGTTTTTGAAAATCTTTGTAGAACTCAGGAAGATAATGATCTGCAACACAACCTGTAACAGCTATCCATAAATCTTCTTTTCTCTGAGAAACTTGATAAGATAAATAAGTTGTAGGTTCATTATTACTTTTTTTATTAAAAACAGGATTATAATAATTAACAGATTTGGGCTTATAACTAGTATCTACATCATGATGATCTATCCAAACAACAGGAATATTATATTTTTCAGATTCCTTAAAAAAACTTTCTTCAACAATTGGCTTATCTAATATAAAAATATAATCTGCATTAAGTTCATTAACTTTTCTAAAATAACTTTCATCTAAACCAGGGTATGATTTAACTGCAACACCACTTCCAGCTCCAATATATTTTCTTAATAGCACATATGAACAAAGCCCATCTTCATCATTATCATAAAAGAAAATTGGATTTTGTGCAATCTTGAGGTGTTCTCTTATTTCTTTAATTTGTTTTTCAGTTAACATTTTTTATAATTTTTGTTTCCAGTTTTTTATATCCAAAAAAGTCTGTAGTATAATTGTATGCACCTGCATTTAAAAAAGTAATTTTATCTCCTATTTTTGGTTCTTTCAATTTAACCTTATATCTAAAAATATCATCTCTTGTTGGACTATTTCCTTTTATTAAATAATAATCTCCTTCCCCCTCTTCATTTAACTCTCCTTCAACTAACATTTTACTATTAGTAAGAACAGTGTCTAATGCACAATTATAAATGGTGGTATTAATGATAATATTTTTATCATAAATTTGAATAATTTCTGTTTCTAAATTTATACATGGTGCTGCAATAAATCTACCTGGTTCAACATACATTTCAATCTTATGTTTGTCTAAAAAATTCTTGGTTTCATTAAGTTTTGAAAAAATATAGTCTAAAACTTTTGAAGTATAACTAATATAAGTTGAAGGTAAACCCCCTCCAATATTAATAAAATCTAATTTATCTAAAATTTCCTCTGATAAAGAATCTTTTATTTCTTCTTTAATGCCCCATTCGCTTGTATTTTGAGTTTTACGATGTAAATGAATCCCTAATTTATCAATATTGGAATTTGTTCTTATATTATTTATAATTTCAGATATTTTTTTAGAGGACATCCCATAAACAAAATATTTACCTGTTCCAACTCGATGTTCTTGAAATTTCATTCTAAGACTTAACTTAATTTTTTCATCCTTAACAGAATTTAAAATCCTTTTCAAATCAATTTCATTATCAATAACAAAATTTTTAATTCCTTTGTCTAAAATTTCTCTTAACTGTTCTTCAGATTCAGCCTGAGTAAAAAACCAGATCTTATTTTTATCTTTAATTTCATTTATTTCTTCTTCAGCATGAATAGAAAAATCAACTTCTGGGCAAATTTCTTGTAAAACATTTCCGACTTCCTTATTTGTTTTGTAAGAATAAGATATTTTTAATCCTTCATCTAAAAGTTTTTTTACTTGTTCTTTTACTTTTTCCCCATATAAAATAAATTTAGCATTATTCATTTTCTAATAATCCTTGTTTTTTCATTTTTTCTAAAACACTAACCATCATTAATGGAAATGTAATTGTAACATCACCATTTACAGTTGCAGCTTCTGCATCATCTTTAATCTTACCCCATGATTTTGCCTCTTGTGTAGTAGCTCCACTCATAGATCCAGAGGAAGCATGACTTGTAGTCATATAAATAGCATAATCAAATCCCCCTGAAAGTAAAGCAGAAAAAACAGCATAATGTTTAGAAATACTTCCACCCAAACTAATTAATCCTTTTTTATCATCAAAAGAAAGATTAGTTACAACTTCTTTCATATCTTTCAAAGTATCTACAATAAAATCATCATGTTTTTGTTGAAACATAAATAAATGGAAACCAAAAGAAGAATCAGCTATTCCTGGACAATAAATTTGAATTTTATTTTTAGCAGCCTGATACAATATTGAATTTTCATCTTTCAACATTAAACCTATTTCATATAATAATTCTGAAACAGAAATTCTTTTCTTTTTTGCATAAATTTTTTCTAAATAAAAACCAATTTTATCTTCAAATTTCATATAACTTTCATTTCTAATCACTAAATTTCCCACTCTATTTTCACCCCTTTCATGAAGTTGAGTATCATCTGCATAAAAATTAGAAATTTCAAAATCTTCTCCAACAGCCTTCATAATATCTTCTTCAATCGCACCAGAAGTTGTTACTAAAACATCTGGGATCTTTAAACTACATAACTGCGCAAAAAATCCCCTTAAACCAGAAGTAACCATATTTGATGTAAATGTTAAAAAAATCTTTGCTTTAGAACGTTTCATTTTTAAGGCAATATTGACAGCCTCACTAAGTTCAGTAGCTTGATAACCTAAACTACCAAAATTGTCCACACATTCTTCAACAGACATTCCATGTTTCCAAAAAAAATCTTTAACTTTTTTCATTTTAAAGGATGGAGAAGTATGACTAAGAATTAATATTCAGGTATTGCTAATGATCTATTTAACATCTCTAAAGTCATAATTTTTACAACAAAAAACTCTTTTTAAAGATTTTCATTATACTGCAATGCAAAAATCTTTTTAAAGAAGAAAATCGCAATAATATTACAATGAATAGATGGATAGAACTTATTTTGGGATTAATTCTCTTCACAGGAATAATTCTAGTAGGATGGGCATCTTCTGCTTATAGTTGGACTTTATTTGGAAAATCATTAGATATCCTGCATGCAGCATGGATCCTTCTTAAAGGTGGAATTTTCTGGTTAGTATTATTAATGGGTTTCTTGTTAATTATTCTTGGCATTAATGATATGAAAGACTAAAATAAAATTAGTCCCACTACCCTTGCTCTTTAGAATATAGAAGATTAAAATAAATTTTTTAAAAATTAATCAAAACCACTTATCTTAAATACTAATTAGAAAAAAGAAAAACACACCTACAAATTTAAAAATTATAAAAAAATAAAAATAAAAATAAATTAAGCTAATTTATTTTAACATTAGAGCTAAAACTGCTGCTACTACTCCACCAATCACGTCAAACCAATATCCCATCATCCAATGATTAAGTATTGCCAAAAGACCTGCAACAAATATAACCCATTTCATCCAAGCGTCCATTATAACCTCCTTTTTTTTATTTAATTTTAACTACTTTTATAAAAAAAATAAAGTATATAAAACTTACTTATTTAATCAAAAATATCAATAAACCTTCTATTATAGCTGCTACAAAAAGTAAGGGTAAAACAATGGTCAAAAAAACTCGGATAGAATTTTCAAAATAATATTTAAAATATTTTTTATAATCTTTTTTAAAGATAAAACTTCCAAATTTTAATCCCATTCCAAGTGAGATAAATATAGCTGGCAATTCAAAAATTCCATGTGGAAGAAGTCTTAATAAAATAAGTCCACCTTGATTTTGAACTCCAATAGAACTCACAAAACCTACAAAATATCCATTAATAATTGCAGTAATTATAGGAAAAATTCCAAGAAATACCCCGAAGATCATTCCTAAAAAAGAACTTTTTAAATTATTAATAAAAATATATAACATCAACTCCAAAGAAGAAAGATTTTTTGTTTCAGCTAAAATATTTTCTAAAATAAATAAAATTTGTTGAGCAATATCCTCCGGAGGATAAATAAAATAACCTATAATTGCCAATAAAATAAAAACAGCAACAATAGAATATGTAAAATTTTTTGTTTCCTTAATATATTTCCAACTTTGTTTATATTCTTCTTTCAAATTAAATTCTTCTTTTCCCTTTTTCATATTAACTAAACTTCTTACTAATCATTTTTGATTTATTTTTATACTTTGTTTTGATATAAATCCCATATGCTAATCCTGCTAATAGCCCCCCTAAATGGGCTGTATTTCCAATAGGAATGCTTCCTGCAATAGAAATGAACCATAATAAAATCAAAATACCTGGACCTGCATATTTCATTTTAATTGGAATTGGAACAAACATAAGATAAACAGGAAGATTAGGTGTAATTAAAACTAAAAAACCCACCAGCCCAAAAAGAGCTCCAGAAGCCCCAACAGCATATGTATTCAAATCTATATTAAATATTAAAGATAATAATACAAAAAGTAATCCTGCAAAAATCCCCGATAACATATAAAACCAAAAATATCTTTTTGGCCCTAATAATTTTTCAACCAATCCTCCAATAAACATAAGAGAAATCATATTTGCAAAAATATGAAAAATACCTCCATGCATAAACATACTTGTTAAAATTGTCCATAAATATTTCCCCCCAATAATATTCGCAGGTTTAATTGCAATATAATCCCATCCAAATTTTGTGGCAATTATTAAAAAAACAAGGAAAAGAATAACATTTGCAAAAATAATACTTGTTGTTACACTTAAATTTGAAAATAAATTTCTTTTTTGAGGATAAATTCTATATGCTTGCATTTTAAAGGATTATTTTTTCTTCTTTTTAACTTTCTTTAGGGGTTTGTTTTTTAGCTTACTTCCCTTGGATCTAATTGGTGATTTTTTCTTTAAGACTTTTTTAAGCGTCTTTACTAATTTTTTTGCAGGTTTTTTCTTAAGTTTGATTGGTTTCTTTGTTACTTTTTTCTTCTTACTAAGTTTTTTTACACTTTTCTTTTTCTTTGCAGGTTTTTTCTTAAGTTTAATTGGTTTCTTGGTCTCTTTTTTATTTTTCTTCATTAATTTTTGTCTTTCAAGTCTCTTTTTTAAAAGAAGTTCTTTTCTAGCATCATTTATTTTTTTCAATTCCCTTGCCTTTATTTTCTCTTCTTTTTCAACTTCTTTTTTCATTTCTTCATCTGTTATAGCTAATTGTTTTTTCAATTTTTCTAAATTTCTTTTAAATTCTCTTAGAACTTTTGTATTATCTTTTTGGGTAAAAATTCTTCCACATTCATTACAAGTAAAATCGCGAAGCAACGCATTTTCTTCATTAAATTCAATATTACAATTTTTACATTCATAAAATATTTTTGTTTCTCTACTTTTTATTTTATTTTCAAACTGAGATATTTTTTTTAAAAGAATTCCTCTTAAAAAACTAAGTGATTTAACAACTTCTATTTTCCAAAAATAAGTATACCACCCTTTTCTTTTATCTTTTTTTCTTATAGAAGAAACCAACCCATAATCTGAAATTTTATATAAAATATTTCTTGTTTGATTAATTGTTATATCTAATTTTTTTGCTATTAAAAATTCATTTACATGTTTTTTACTATAAAGTATATCTGCTATATCTTCTACAGGTTTTCCTGCAACAATTCCAATAACTTCTTTTAACAAATCTTTCAACATTTTGATAATAAAAAGATATTCAAATAAATACCTTTCGGTTAGTTAAAAAACAAAGTTTTTAAACTTATATTCTATCTTATATATATTAGAGTATATAGTATCTAGTATTTAAAAGATGGGTTTATTTAATAAAAAAACAAAAGAGGTTCAAATAGGTAATAATTCTTTACCACCTACATTACCAAAACTGCCAAAATTACCTAGTATTCCAGGGGTGGATAATAAACCGTTACACCGAGAACAAATTGCACAAGAACCAATTCCAAAGTTACCAAAATATCCTTCAAATGCACTTGGTAATAAATTCTCCCAAGATGCAATTAAAGAATCTGTTAGGGGTCGAAAAGAAGATGATTTTGAAGATGATGAAGATGATTTTGATTTTCCAAAAGAAATGCAAAAAATTCCAAGACCAATTTCAACACCAATGACTGAAGAAAGAAAAATTTCAAAAGAACCTGTATTTATAAGAATAGATAAATTTGAAACAAGCCTTCATATTTTTGAAAAAGCCAAAAAACAAATACATGAAATAGAAGATATATTGTCAAACATAAAAAAAATTAGGGAAGATGAAGAAAAACAATTAACCCATTGGGAAAGAGAAATACAAAATGTTAAGGCTGAAATTGAAAGAATAAATCAAGATATATTTTCTAAGATATAATACCATGAAAAAAAGCGCTAAAGAACTTGAAAAACAAGAATTAATTCATGTAAAATTAGAATATTCAGAAGTGCTCCAATCTAAAAAAGACATTTTATCACTCCAATTAGGATTATTAAATGTCTTGAAAACAATTAAAAAATATCATTTTTTAAGAAAAGAAGAATTAAAAAATAAAGAGGAATTGCACCAAAAAAGTAAACAAACAATTGCTAATTTAAAGAAATTGCAGACAACACTTCCTAAATTAAAAATTCCTGCATTGTTAAAAAAAGCACATATAGAACCAACACATACAATTTCTCCTAAACAAAAAACATCTTATGAACCAGAAGATAGTGCATTAGAAATGCAATTACAAGAAATTCAAAATAGGCTTAGAGACTTACAGAAGTAATAAATTTTTAAAATAAGATTTCTTATCTCAATTACAATGAAACGTAAAGATTTAATCAAAAAATACATTGAATTTTTCAAAAATAAAGAACATAAGAAACTTCCAAATGCTTCACTTATACCTGAAAATGATCCTACAGTTCTTTTTACAACAGCAGGCATGCACCCCTTAGTACCCTATCTAGCAGGTCAAAAACATCCATTGGGTAAAAGATTAGTTAGTGTTCAAAAATGTATTAGAACAGGTGATATAGAAGAAGTAGGGGATGATACTCATTTAACATTCTTTGAAATGCTAGGAAACTGGAGCTTAGGTGATTATTGGAAAAAAGATGCAATTGAATTTAGTTATGAATTTTTAACAAAAGAATTAAATATTCCCGAAGAAAAAATTACAGCTACTTGCTTTAAGGGGGAAAATAATATTCCAAAAGATGAAGAAGCAGCAAAAATATGGAAATCATTAGGAATAAACAAAATAAAGTTTTTGGGAATGAAAGATAATTGGTGGGGGCCTGCAGGAAAGACAGGGCCTTGTGGACCAGATACAGAAATGTTTATAGACAATATTGAAATTTGGAACGATGTTTTTATGCAATATAATAAAACAAATGAAGGAAAATATGAACCACTCTCACAAAAAAATGTTGATACAGGAATGGGTGTTGAAAGGACAATTGCAATTATCACTGGCAAAAAAGATGTATATGAAACAGAAATGTTCCTACCAATTATAAAAGAAATAGAAAAATTATCAAAAAAGAAATATAAAGATAATAAAAGGGAATTTAGAATAATTGCAGACCATATCAAAGCATCTATATTTATTCTTGCCGAAGATATTTTACCTGGCAATACTGAACAAGGATATGTTCTAAGAAGATTAATTAGGCGGGCTGTAAGATATGGAAAATCACTTAACATAAAAAATTTCACAAATCAAATTGCAAAACCTGTGTTTGAAATATATTCAGATTATAAATTAGATAAAAAAACAATTTTAAAAGAACTTGAAAAAGAAGAGAAAAAATTTGCACTTACACTTGAAAAAGGTTTAAATCGATTCAAAAAATTTGCAGGAAATAAAAAAGAATTGTCTGGTAAGGATGCTTTTCTATTATACCAAAGCTTCGGATTCCCTATTGAAATGATAAAAGAAGAAACCAAAAAAGAAAAAATCAAATTTGATGAAAAAGATTTTGAAAAAGAACAAGAAAAACATCAAAAACTTTCACAAACAGCATCAAAAGGTAAATTTAAATCTGGTTTAGCAGATAATTCAGAACAAACAACAAAACTTCATACAACAGCACATCTTCTTTTAGCAGCTTTAAGAAAAGTTTTAGGTGAGGAAGTTGGACAAAAAGGAAGCAACATAAATCCAGATAGATTAAGAATGGATTTTTCATTTTCAAGAAAATTGACAGATGAAGAAAAGAAAAAAATAGAAAATATTGTTAATACCCAAATTTCAAAGGCAATAAATGTTACTAGGGAAGAAATGTCTTTAGATGAAGCTAAAAAAGCAGGAGCATTAGGTGCTTTTGAACATAAATATGGAGATGTTGTTTCTGTTTATACTGTAAAGGACTTTTCAAAAGAAATTTGTACAGGCCCACATGTAAAAAATACAAAAGAAATAGGAAAATTTAGAATCAAAAAAGAAACATCAAGTTCATCTGGTGTCCGTAGAATAAAAGCAATTATAGAATAATTATTCTAAATTATATTCTTCAACTAATCCATATTTTTGTTCAAGTTCTTCCATTTTTTTTTGTTTATTAAAAAATGTGAATTTATTTTCTCTTATTTTTCTCATTTTTTTAGCATCATTATATTCATATAATCTCCATGGAAGTGAATCCCCTTCAGATATAAAATAAATCTCAGGTTCAGATTGTAATGTTATCCCCCCTACATATTCTATTGAACTATCTGTTATAATTGCAGGGCCAGTAGTTTCTATAAAGCATTGGCCAGTTCCCTTAAAACTTTTCCATTTGGGACATTTTATTCCAACAGCCTCATGATTTTCCATTGGAAAATAAAAAAACGAAGTTTCATATCCTAATTCTTTTAATAAAAATAATAATAATTCTGATTTTTCTCCGCAAAGACCTTGATTATTATAAAGAACTTCGTAAGGATATCTTAAATCACCAGTCTCGGCACCTCCAAAAGAAACATTTTTCCCAGATTCCCCATAGGGAATATTTTGAACTATACTTACTGCAATTCTCATTTGATCTTCTTTATTAATTGCCCTAGATTTAATTTCTTCAACAAGGGGTAATAATACTTCCCTTTGATTTGGTTCATCAATATTTCTAATTGCGAAATCAGCCCTAGAGGGTATTTCCCCCAATTCATATCTTATTGCTTGAGGTAAATTTTCCAAATAATCTGCCACGCCCTCATTGACCGTAAAATCAATCGAATCTACTTCCCCATTTAAAATATAATTTAATGTGATATTATTTGAAGCTGCGCAAAAAGGTATAATAAAGAAAACTAAAACCAACAATATACCTTTGTAATTCATTCTAAATAAATTCCAGGCCTACCTGGTTTAACTTTTTTTGATTTATTTTCAGGATCATATTTATTTTTATCATTAACAGCGAAAACTTCTGCCCACTCTACACTTTTATATAATGAAAGTTCATTTGGTAAAACATAAACATAAACTTTTGCATTTTCTTTATTTAATATTTTTTTAATATTGTTAATATCTGATTTTAATTTGGAAACCATTTCATCTTCTTTTTCAAATTTATCATTAATCTTTTTTTCATTTGCTTTTGGCCAGCTTTCTAAAGTGATTAATTTCTTATTTCCAAGTTTTTCCCAGAGTTCTTCTGCAATATGTGGGCAAAAAGGACTAAGTAATTTCAAAAAAGTCCCAAAATCTTTTTTGCTAATTTCTTCAACTAAAATAGAATCAAGTAATGCCCTAAGTTTAATAACAACTAAATTATATTTAAAATTTTCAATACCTAAAGTAATTTCCTTAATGGTTTTATTAAGTTTACTTTCAATTCTTGGACTTGATTTACCTAATTTAAGTTCATCAAATGAATTAAATATTTTATTTACAAATTTATAACTTCCTTGTATACCTGTATCACTCCAATTAAAATCACTTTCAGGGCCTGCAACACTTATTAAGAATAATCTTAATGAATCTGCACCATATTTTTTAATTACATCTAATGGGTCTACCACATTTCCAAGTGATTTTGACATTTTATTTCCATCTTCACCATGTATCATTCCTTGAACAAATAATTTCTCTGCAGGTTCATCTGTTTTTAATAGACCTAAATCTCTCAAAAATTTATGATAAAATCTAATATAAATATCATGCATGCATGCATGTTCTTTTCCCCCAATATAAATATTAATAGGGCTCCAATAATTTGCTTTTTTAGAATCAAATATTTTTTTTGAATTTTTAGAATCTGTAAATCTTAAGTGATACCATGAAGAATTTACAAATGTATCCATTGTATCTGTTTCTCTTCTAGCTTTTCCATTACATTTAGGGCATTTTGTTTTAATCCAAGATTCAGCTGTTTCAAGAGGATTTCCTTTTCCAAATTTAACTTTATCAGGTAATTTGATTGGTAAATTTTTTTCAGCAACAGGAACAACACCACATTTATCGCAGTAAACAATTGGTATAGGTGTCCCCCAATATCTTTGTCTAGAAATCAACCAATCTCTTAATCTGTAATTAATTACTTTTTTTCCTAATTTTTTATTTTCCAACCATTTTGTAATATGTTCTATGGCCTCTCTACTTTCTAAGCCATTAAAATCTCCTGAATGCATCAAGGTACCTGACCCAACATAAGCTGCTTTAAGTTTTGGCCCAGCATAAAAAGCCCCCTTATCTGTTTTTGTGATTAATTTCATTTCATTCTGAGTTAACTGTTTTTCTCGAATAACTTGTTCAATTCCAATATCATATTTTTTAGCAAATTCAAAATCTCTTTGATCATGAGCAGGTACAGCCATAACCATTCCACTCCCATAATCTGCAACTACAAAATTTCCAGCATAAACAGGAATTTTTTCATTGTTAATAGGATTAATAGCATAAGCACCTGTAAAAACACCTTCTTTATCAAGTTTACCTATATCTTCCTGACTAACAGAACTTAATTTTTTAACAAATTTTTCAACTTCTTTTTTTTGTTCTTTTGTCACCAATTCCATCAACTTTGAATGCTGAGCAGAGACCACCATAAATGTAACTCCAAAAATAGTATCTGGTCTTGTTGTAAAAATAGGCCATTTTTTTCCATTAATTTCAAATATAATTTCAGTCCCATGGCTTTTTCCAATCCAATTTTTCTGAAGTTTTTTAATTAAATCAGGCCATTCTTTAACTTTATTAAAATCAGCTAATTCTTCGGCATAATCTGTTATTTTCAAATACCACTGATTCAGATGTTTTACATCTACAGCTGTATCTTCATGCCTCCAACATTTTCCATTATGAACTTGTTCATTTGCTAATACTGTTTTACATTTAGAACACCAATTTACAGAAGAATCTTTTTTATATGCTAAATTTTTTTCAAACATTTTTAGAAAAATCCATTGGTCCCACTTATAATATTCAGGATCATGAGTCCAAAAAACCCTTGACCAATCATAAGATAATCCCAATGCCCTTTGTTGCTTCATAAAATTCTTAATGGAAGCGTTTGTATATTTTTTAGGGTGAATTCCTTCTTTAATGGCCGCATTTTCAGCAGGAAGGCCTAAACTATCATATCCCATTGGATGTAATACATTAAATCCTTGTAAAATTTTAAATCTAGAATAAATATCTCCAATAGTATAAACAAAAGAATGTCCTGCATGCAATCCACTTCCAGAAGGATATGGAAATTGTTCTAAAACATAATATTTTTTCTTTTTTGAATTCTCTTTAGCTTGGAAAACTTTCTTATCTTCCCATTTTTTCTGCCACTTTTTTTCAATTTTATTAAAATTATATGTCATGTTTAAAAGAGAGCTCAGGAACTTTTAAATATTATCTTTGTTTACTAAAATTATGAAAAAGATTCAAGCTAATTTAATTGGACAAATTATCTCTAGTAATTCAAAGGAAGCTTACCACCTCCACAAAAAAAGTTCTTTTGGAGAAAAAACAGAAGATAAAATACAATACTCTGCATCAGAAGCATTATACTTAGTTGAAAGCTCAAAAATGGAAATTTATTCTAAAAATAAGAAAATTCCAAAAAAAGATTTATTAAATAAATTTAGAAGACTTGATAAAAAAATTCAAATAAAATATCCTGTTTTCAAAGATTTAAGAAGCAAAGGATATGTTCTAAAAACAGCTTTAAAATTTGGGGCTGACTTTAGAGTTTATGATAAAAGTGCAAAACCAGGAAAAAAACATGCAAAATGGATTTTATTTACAGAACATGAATCTACAAAACTTGCCTTACATGAATTTGCAGCTAAAAATAGAGTTGCTCATTCAACAAGAAAAAATTTACTTTTAGCTATTCTAGATGAAGAAAATAAAATAACTTATTATGAAGTTAAATGGACTAAACCATAAAAATCTTTATAATCTTAATCTATCTCTCTAATTTATGCCTAGCCAAGATACAACACCCATTAAAGAAAAAATAATTTCAGCTTTAAGAATAAAGGGGCCTAGCCTCCCAATACATATTTCAGGTGAAGTTAAAATAAGTCCTTTATTTGCATCTGCTTTTTTATCAGAACTTATTGCTGAAAAAAGAGTTCAAGTAAGCCACATGAAAGTTGGCAACTCACCACTTTATTTGATACCAGGTCAAGAATCAAGATTAGAAAAATATGCCAACCATCTCAAAAGTAAAGAAAAAGACGCTTTTCTTTTATTACAAGAGAAAAAAATCTTGAAAGATAAAAATCAACACCCTGCAATAAGGGTTGCCTTAAGAGCCATAAGAGATTTTGCAATTCCCTTTAGAAAAGAAGAAGAAATTTATTGGAGATATTTTACTGCAGCCCAACCAATAATAAGAGAAATTCAAGAGTCAGCCCCTGCAAAAGAAGAAGTAAAAAATTTAAATATTTTTGACAAAGAAGAACATAAAGAATCTGAAGAACCCAAAATACACCAAATAGAAAAATTAAAACCTAAAAAAATTAAGAAGAAAAAAACAACCAAAAAGAAAAGTGATATCTTTTTTAATAAAGTTAAAGAATATTTATCTCAAAAATCAGTAAAAATTCTCGAAGTTGAAAGTTTAGGAAGAAATGAACTAGTTTTAAGAATAGAATCAAATGGAAAAGAAAATCTTTTAATTGCACATAATAAAAAAAGAATTTCAGAATTAGATATTATCAAAGCAGGTAGAAGGGCTTCTGAAATGCACCTACAATATACCCTTCTTAGCCTTGGTGGACCCCTTAAAAAAGTTGAAAATTTAATACATTCATTAAAAAATTTAGACTCAATAGAAACTCTTAAATAGGCTTTTGAAACATATATAATATGGGAAAAATAAAATCTAAAATGATAAAACGTTCTGTAGAGGAACTAAAAAGAAAAGAAATTGATTTTAATGATAATTTTGAAAAAAACAAGAAAATATTGGGAAAAACTATGCCTAGTAAAAAGATAAGAAATCAAGTAGCAGGTTATGCTGTTAGATTAGAAAGACAAGACAAACAATAAAATTATTTCTTTTTTTTAATGCTTAATTTTCTATTTATACTTTTTATATCTTTTCTCATTTCTTTAAGCATTTTTGTTTGTTCTCTTAAAAAATAAGATCTAATTAAGATAAATATAACATATATCATTAATATACCACCTAGAGCTTGAATTAATACTAATAAAAAATCTAATTTAGATGCAATTTCAATAGGTAATGCATTTATCACATTTGTAATATCTGTTTCTTCAACCACCATGTAATATTTAAGAAAAAAACCTTTTTAAAGGATGTGCGTTTTCTAATCAGGTCTCTGTAGCTCAGGGTTTAGAGCGCCGCTCTCATGAGGCGGAGGTCGGGAGTTAAAATCTCCTCAGAGACATTTATCCCCACAAAAGTGTGCCTTTTACATTATCTCCTTCTTTTCTTGGCATAATATGGAAATGTAAATGGTTTACAACCTGCCCTGCAATCTCAAAATTATTATTAAGAATATTAAATCCACTCGCATTATATTTTTCCATCAACTTTTTTGCTGTTTTTTTAACACAATCTAGAAAATTAGGCCCCAATTCATTTGGTAAATCTAAACTTGTTTCATGGTGTTTTTTAGGAATAACTAAACTATGCCCCTCCATAACAGGATTTGCATCTAAAATTGAAAAAAAATCTTTATTTTCATAAATTTTTTCTCTATTTGTTTTTTCTTTTGCAATTTCACAAAAAATACAATCTTTCATTTAAACTTAAAAATTTATAGATTTAAAAATATATTGATAAATAAATAAAAATTTAATTAATCAATTTTCCTGCTTTTTCAAATTCAATTTTATCCTCAATTAAATTTCTTAAAACACCCCTAATATCTTCAATATTAACCCTAATTTGTTTTGTAGTATTCCTATCTCTTATAGTTACATCTTTATTTTTTGGACTATCTGAATCTATTGTTATACAAAAAGGAGTTCCAATCTCATCATTTCTAGCATATCTTTTTCCAATACTTCCAGATTTATCATAAATAACATTCCAATCTTTACTTAAATCTAAAAAAACATTTTTAGAAAGCTTCTCATACTCTGGTTTTTTAACAATTGGAAAGATTGCTGCTTTTACAGGGGAAAGTTTTTTTGGAAATTTAGCCACAATATTTCCTTTTTCATCTTTACAATAGGCTTTTGTTAACAATGCAAGAAAAATTCTTTCCATCCCAAAAGTAGGTTCAATAACTCGTGGAATAACTTTAGTTTTATATTTCTCATCAAAAATTTCCATTTTTTCTTTACTTTCTTTTGCATGTTGGGTTAAATCAAATTGACCCCTATTTGCATTTCCCGCAACTTCCTTTGACCCAAAGGGATAATTATAATCAACATCAAAAGTTGCAGTAGAATAATGACTTAATTCATCTTTAGTATGCTCTCTAATTTTTATTTCATTTAAATCAAGACTTCTAAACCAATTAATTTGTTCAGCTAACCAATATGCATGCCATTCATCTAATTTTTCTTTTTCAAGAAGATCTTTTATTTTTATTTTTTTTAAATCTAATTTTCCTTTTTTCTGAGTTTCTTCATCTAAAAATTCAAAAGTCACATTTAAATGTTTTTTAGTTAATAATTCACATTTTTTTTCTTCAGGATTAATAAAAAATTCAAACTCCCCTATATGAAATTCTCTACTTCTAAACAAAAAATCTCTTGGGGCTATTTCATTTCTAAAACATCTTCCAATTTGTGCAATACCAAAGGGCAATTGATTTCTAGAAGTTTGGCTTATCAGTTTAAAGTCTAAAAACATCCCTTGCGCTGTTTCTCCCCTTAAATAAGCGGTCTCTGCATCTACCGCCCCTACTTTTGTCTCAAACATTAAATTAAATTTTCCTTGAGATTCATATTCCCCTCCACAATGATCACATTTAACCTTTCCTAATTCAGATTCATCAAGTTTGGAATTTTTTCCACAACTTTTACATTTAACAAAAACATCATTAAAATTTTCAATATGTCCTGATGCTTTCCAAGTTTTAGGATTAGAAATAATACTTGCTTCCATACCTACCATGTTTTCTTTTTGGTGCACAAAAAAATTCCACCATTCTTTTTTTAAATTATTAAATAATTCAACTCCAAGTGGACCAAAATCCCAAAAACCAGAATAACCCCCATAAATATCAGAGCTTCGATAAACAAATCCTTTTTCCTTACAAAACTTTGCAAGCTCTTCAATAGATATTTCTTGGTGTATTAATTTTCTTTTTGTATTTTGTTTTTTCTTTTTTAAAGGCACTTCTTTTTGTTCTTTACTCTGCTCAATTATCTGTTTAGCTTTTTTATCTGCTAATTTTTTATCTTTACCTAAATATGCAAGTGTTTTTGTTCTAACTTTATCCCCTTCTCTTTTACTTTCATTAAGATAATAATAATCTTTTCCATGTATATTTTTCTTAACCACAAATGCCATTACTTACCCACTACATAAAAGTATTTAAAGGTTTTGGTAGGCACTACTATTTATATAACACTGCAATATATATTTTATAATATATATTTTAAAGAATATAAGCGAAGGGTGGGATTCGAACCCACGAAAAGCCGGGTTGCAGCCGACCGCAGTAACCACTGTGCCACCTTCGCATTAGGAAAAATGCCCCGGACAGGATTCGAACCTGCGACCCCTTGCTTAGAAGGCAAGTGCTCTATCCAGGCTGAGCTACCGAGGCATATAATAAAACAAGAAATAATTGTATTTAAAATCTTTCTATTAAACAGTTAGAACATCCAAATCCTTGACAAGGGAAGTATTTTTGAAAACTTTTTTAGCTTCAGTAAGTATTTCATTTTGTTTCATATTGTATCTTTGACTAATATGTGTTAAAATTAATTTTTTAGACTTAGATTTTTTTGCAATTTCAGCAGCTTGCTTTGCAGTTAGATGTTTATTTTCTTTAGCTTTTTCTTTTAAATCATCTAAAAAACTTGATTCACAAATTAAAACATTTGAACCTTTAGTTAATGTTACTGCATTTTGATTATATGCTGTATCTAAAACAATTGATATTTTTTTATCATCTTCTTTAAATGTTAAATTTTTTGCTGAATATTTTTTTCCTTTATAGCTAATATTTTTTCCTTCTTTCAATTTTTTCATTAAAGGCCCTGAAGGAAGTTTTGATTTTTTTAGCTTTTTTTTATCAATTCTTCTTTGACCTTTATTTACAAAACTATATGCATTGCAAGCTACACCATGTTTCATTGATTTTGCTTCTAAATAAAATTCATCTGTTTCTAAAAATTTTCCACTAACCTCTTTAACTTCTATTTTATATGTTTTATGAAATTTAAAAAGATTCAAAAGAGATTTCATTTGTGCTTTGGTTCCTTTTGGCCCATAAATATAAAATGTTTTATTATATCCACTTAATGCTAATGTTGAAAGTAATCCTGGAATTCCAAGTATATGGTCTGTGTGCCAGTGTGTAATTAATAGTCTATTAACCTTCCCTGGATTTAATTTAGCTTTACGGAACTGTCTTTGAGTTCCCTCGCCACAATCCACAAGAATATTTTCTCCCTTATATGTTAATAAAATAGCAGAATGATTTCTTGTTGCACTAGGAATAGAATCAGCTGTTCCTAAAAATGTTAATTTAATCATAAAATATTTAGGAATAAAGAATTTTTAAATTATTCTTTAACTACTGAAACACCTATTAGTGCTCTAAGGTAGGTTAAATAATAAATAATAGGTAAAAGAATTGGAACAAAAATAGAACCAATTACAATTGAAATTCCATGTGAAATTTTTTTTGATTTTCTTATTCCTAAAAGAATGATCATTAAAGAATAAATAGCTGCAATTAATACTGCCAATACCATTACACCCATTGAAGCTTCTCCTTTTTGAGAATTTAAAAATGAACTTACAGCCATAGAAACTAAAAAGATTGTAAGAACTGTCATAAAATCAAAAAATCCTTTTGTTTTTCCCATTATAATAATGAGTTACATCTTATTTTAAAGTTTTCCAAAAGATTTATTATTTTTTAAGAGCTGTTGAAGCAGGAGATATAAAAATAATTGTATCTCCTCTTAAAAATGTCAAACCAAGTTGTCTTTTTATCTCGCCATTTTCCATTTCCTTGATATTATCTAATACCAGGTTTATATGGATATCAAAAGCAAGTAAAGTTCCAACAACTTGTTTGTCTCCTTTCAAGTGAACTAAAACCTCTTTTCCTTTAGAGTTGTTCAATAAATCCAATGGTCGTTCAATTCCGTTAACCATAAACTTGGGTATATAACTCAATTTATAAAGATTTCTAATATAATTTAATCATTACAGTAATCAAAAGATATATAAATTATAAATAAGAATTTTTAATATGAAATTAGGAAGAAAAACATCAGGCGGAAAATACAAGAAAAGTAGGAAGAAAAAATCTTACGAAGCACCAGGCCAAAAAAGAATTGTTAAACTGGGTGAAGAAAAAAGAAAATCCAAAAGAACAATGGGTGCTAATAGAAAGACCTATCTTTTAAAATCAGAAACAATAAATGTAGTTGTGAAAGGGAAAACTAAAAAAGCTAAAATGACCAATGTTTTAGAAACACCCTCTAATAGATTTCTTGCCAGACAAAATGTTTTGACAAAGGGAACAATTGTTGAAACAGATTTAGGCAAAGTTAAAATAACAAATAGGCCAAGTCAAGAGGGTTCTATTAATGGCATTCTTGTTAAAGAATAAATTTTTGTCTAATCTTTTTTTTTCCTTGTGCCCTTTAGGGTATCAAAGATTATTTTTTACCACTTTTTAAACACTATAAATACGGAAACATTTATAAAAGGAATCTCTTTATAAAGGTTACGTTAAATTTATAAAACTAATAAAAAATGTCTTTTGTTAAAAAATGTCCAGATTGTTCAAGTATTAATCTAACTTATGATGCACATCTCGGAGAAGTTGTGTGTAAAGATTGTGGTCTTGTTGTAGAAGAAAAAATGGTGGACACAGGTATTGATTTACAAGGTAAATTTGATAAAGGTGAGAAAAAAGGACGTGGGGGAGCACCTATGAGTATCCAGAAATTTGATAAAGGACTTACTACAAATGTTGGTGAAATTTCAGATATTTACAAATTAGAACCAGGTCAAACAAGAAAATTCTTAAGACTTAAAAGATGGCAAGAAAGAGTTTCAACATCTATTGAAAGAAATTTAAGGCTTGCAATGGCAGAACTTCGTGTTATAGCTTCTTACCTAAACCTTCCAAATGTTGTTAGGGATGAGGCAGCTAGAATTTACAATTATGTGCTTCAGAGAGGTCTTGTAAGGGGAAGATCAATGGAATCTGTGATAGCTGCTTGTTTATATGCAGCTTGTAGATCATATAATATTCCAAGGACTCTAGACGAAATGGCAACAGCATCAGATGTTGAAAGAAAAGAAATTGGAAGAACATATAGATTTATTATAAGAAAACTTGGAATTAAAGTTAAACAAAGTTCTCCAAAAGATTATGTTTCTAGATTTTCATCTGTTTTGAAACTTTCACCTAAAACTCAAAATGATGCACTTAAAGTTTTAAAGAAAGCAGAACAAGTAGAGCTTACCTCTGGTAGGGGTCCTGCAGGTATTGCAGCTGCAGCATTATATGTAGCTGCCTTAATGAATGAAGAAAAGAAAACACAAAGAGAAGTAGCTGATATTGCGGGAATAACAGAAGTTACAATAAGAAATAGATACAAAGAACTTATTGAAAAATTAGGTCTTGAAGATAAAATCAAACAAAAAGAACCAAGCAAATCAAAGAAAAAATAAATTTTAATTCTAGAAAGATTACCTTTTTATACTCCTCAAATCTCCTATTTTTAGGCGGGAGTGCCGGAGTGGTCAAACGGGCTGGACTTAGGCTCCAGTAGCTTAGTGCTTACGAGGGTTCGAATCCTTTCTCCCGCATAAGTTTTTTAAGCAAAATTTACACTACAAACAGAATTAGTTTCTTGTGCAATAGGAGGGCAAAATGAATTATAATATATTTCTAAATCCCTTACATAATCTTTAACAGTTGAAACAATCTTATATTTAACAATATCAGGTAAAGCACCATATTGTACTTTTTTCCCTGGATTTTTTTGTGCCCATAATCTATCTACTTCTTTATAAACCAAAGTATTTTCAAATTCCTCAGATTTCTCTTTTTTCAATTGATTTCTTATTTCCAAACTTGACAATCCTAAACCTTTAACAACGTTTCTTGTAGTTGCTTCTGAATTTGAAACACTATTTAATGGATTATTAGTACCAGATTCATAAAGTAATAAATCTCCATCTAAATCTAATTTTCTTCCACTAAGATCATTTAATTTTTGTTGGAATGCAGTATTTCTAGAAGTATAATAACCAGAATTATAATCTACAAAAATATATCTTAAATTTTCTTGTGTAAATTCAGGAGGATCTCCAGCATAAATTTCAATTACCCTATCTAAATACTCTACACCCCACATAACACACCCATCTTTTGTAAGTAATGCAGTAGTTATATCTCCTCTAGCAACATTCCAATTATTTTCTTCATTTATTTCAAGTGCTCTTTTAATTTGTAATTGCATACATCCTAAAGAAGAACTATCTCTTCCCAAAGTTCCTGAAACTTGTGCAATCATTTCTTTAAACCAAACTCCAACATTAATATCTCCTAATGAAGTTGAAAATTCTTCATTAAAATTAGATTCTCTTTTCATGATGGTCATTAAAAGACCAATATATTCAGGTGTTTTGTGACTTGCATATTTGTAAATAGGGCCAGCCCATTCTTCATCAATTCCTCTTTTTTCAAGTGTTTTTGAAATAGCAAAATAAATTGGATCTGCATAATTGGAAGTTCCATCAACAATTGGAATTTTTAAAACATCTCCTACACCAAGATCAGTGCTATCTACAAGAGTATTATGGTGTGCAATAATCCATGCCATTTCTTCCATATCATCTATTTTTCCTTTATGATTATTTGCAATTCTTACTAAAGTATCCATCTTAGTTGTAATATCTGATTTTTTCACAACATATCTAATAGAATCAGTATATTCTGGAACAGGATCATTTAACCTAGCTGGATGAGGTTTCATAACAGCTCTTACTTTGAAATATCTACCATAAAGATTAAATAAACTTTCAATAGATTCTACTCTAACAGCTTCATTTTTTTGAGGGTCAGAAGAAACAACTAATGATTGTGGAACATGATATAAATGAGTAATATAATGTTCTCCTCCTTTTTCACCCAAATATATTGCAACATGTGTAAAGTCAATTGACTTTGTATTTCCTAATTCTTTTCCTCTTTTTGAAGGAAGGTAAGCACTTTGAGAATAATATAATCCAATTACATCTCCTGGATTTAAAGAATCATAATCTGTGAAGATCTCTCCATTTTTCCAATCAAACCATTGAACTTGACCACCATGTTCTTCAACATATTTAGGCATATTCCATGCATTTCCACCAACACCTGTCATAAAATGTCTACCATACCCAAATGCATATTCAGTAGCTCTTGTTACAAATTTAGCACAATTATCACCTGAGCAAAGAATATCCCCTTCAATATATTTTCTATCTCCATTTATCATTGCTGTTAATCTATTTTGAACTTCATTATCAAAAGATTTAGATTCTCCTTTTTCACAACAAACAACAGAATTATCTCCAGAGCAATAATTTCTATTTGGAGTAGATTCACAAGCATAATAATCTGTATTCACACATTCAGCACCAGGATTAGAAGTTCCACAAGTGGGCCTACAACAAACCTGATCTATTGAATTGCAATCAGATGCATCTGTTTTAACGGAAAATCCCCTACAATTACTTTCAGTATAACACCCATATTCCCTTCCATCTGAATAATCTTTTTTATTATAACTATCACAAGTAACACCTACTTCTTCAATTTCTATTTCTCCTTTTTCATCTGTTATTTTTTCTTGCCCATCAACTTCAACTATTAAATCTGGAATAGGTTGACCTTCTTCATCTGTAAATTCCAAAACTTCAACTTTATCAGGAACAATAACTTTTCCATCTAATGGGACTTTTTCTTCTTTTGTTTTTGGCGTAACATATATTCTTTTAGCAGGTTGATCTAATAATGGAAATTCAAGTATTTTTGTTTCAATAATATCATGAACAATTCCATCATTTCCATCATCTGTTTCAGATGCAATTTCAATGCCAGGTCTTTCTGGTGCTGGAACTTTCATAAAACTATATTGTCCATTTTCTTCAATAATTCTAAAGACAACCCCTTTAAAATAATGCCAATTCATTTCTTCATTATATCTTGGATGTAATCCAAATCGATCTATTATTTCATTTTGTATTGTGGAATAAATAAAAATTGTTTCTTTATTATCAGAATCAGTATATTTACCATACCAAAATAATTGTAGATTTCCAAAAATATCTGTTTCAATTTTATTAAAAATTATTTTTGGTTGATTTCCATCTGGGCCAAAACTATTTCTTTTTTCGCTTAAAATATAAAATTTATTGTCACCCATATTCAAGGAAGCCATAGATGATCCATCATTAACAGAACCACCGGAAACAATGTCTCTTTTATAATATTCATTATTTAAACAACAATATTCATACTCTCCATTATATTTGCAACCAAAATTATTTTCTTGTAAATTTTGAGCTTGTTTTATTTCATTAGGTTGATTTGAATCCCAACAACCAACTATTTCAATAACTTCTTCAACTTCTTCAACTTCTTCAGGCACTTCAAATTCTATAACTTTTTTTGGTGCTACAATTACTTCGTTTGGATCTTTTAAATCAATTTCAACAACTTCTATTTCAGGCTCTTCAAATTCAGGAGGAGCATCGATTACATATTCAAATTTGCAAATCTCTTCAGGTTCTGTAAATTCATAATCCTCGTTAAAATCCTCTATTTCAGATTCACAAACATATGCTGTTGAATCTAATTCTTTAATGGCAGCCTGATCTTGATCTTCTAATCTTTTTTGTCTTTCTATTTTTGCTTTTGTAAATGTTATTTGAAGTTCTGTCCCTATATCTACACCCATTTGCATAATTGGTATTTTAAGTCCTTCAAAAACAATTGAAGGTTGTTCTATTGATTTAGAAATTTTAAGTGGAAAAAGTATCCCCTCAAATTCCTGTATTATTTCCTCAGCTTCGACTGTTAAATCTTTATCAGGTGTTTGTAATGCTTCTGAAATTTCATTTAGATGTATTCCTGGAGTTTCTAAAATTTCTAAAATTCCGGGTGACAAATTTTCTTGAATTACATATGCTTCAAGTTCTTGTTGGTTTTGATCAATAGAACCTATAATTTCTCCTAGTTCTACTCTTGTTTCTTCAGATAAAACAACTGCATCTGGTGAAAATTCTTCTTCAAATTCCTGTATTATTTCCTCAGCTTCGACTGTTAAATCTTTATCAGGTGTTTGTAATGCTTCTGAAATTTCATTTAGATGTATTCCTGGAGTTTCTAAAATTTCTAAAATTCCGGGTGACAAATTTTCTTGAATTACATATGCTTCAAGTTCTTGTTGGTTTTGATCAATAGAACCTATAATTTCTCCTAGTTCTACTCTTGTTTCTTCAGATAAAACAACTGCATCTTGTTGTGATAAAATACTAATGTCTGCAAAAGGTAAATATAATAATTGTTCTCCAGGAGATAATCCATCATCAACCACTGCTATTATTTCATTATTTATTAAATCACTAACCACTATTTCAGTTTCAATTCTTGTAGAGGTGGATTTTTCAGGGTAATCTTTAAAATATTTTTTCCATTGTCCCCAATACCCCATTACTTCTTCAGCATATTCTTCCCCCTCATGTTTCCCAATTAAGTCAAGTGTTTTTCCACTAAAATAAACACTTAAAACACATTCAAGTTTTCTACTCTTAAGACGATTATTCCACCAAGTATCACAACCCTCATATGCATTACTATTTCCATTTAATGCATTTTTAAAAGTTGAAGAAGCTCTTTTAATTTGTTCACCAGGATTATTTACCCCTTCTTGGATTCCTTTTTCCCAATTACCCCCCCAATTATACCCCATCATCCATTGTTCTCCAGGAGTGGATCTTGTAGGGCCTGTTAAAGCTGTTCCAACGCCACTTTCTTTTTGTGCAACACTTACAAGCAATGCATTAAATTCACTTTCACTCCACTTTGTAGGTGTATTTTTTTTAGCATAATTTGTAAATAAACTTTCATGTAAATTATATGCTTCACGATAAATCAAGTTTATCTTTGTTTTTTTATCCTTTTCTAAAATTTCAGGAGTTTCAAATGTATCTTCAGGAATTATTTCAATTTCTTCATCCTGCCCCAAGATTTCTTCTTCATCCTCACCTATTTCTAAATCTGCAACAACATCTACTATATTTTCTTTTTCGGAAAAAATAAGTGCAGCACCCTCATAAAAACTACTATCTTCTAAAAATCCTAATAAAATTCTATATTGTTCTGGAATAGTTTGACCTATTTGGGGGCCTTTTTCAACAACAACTTTTGAAACCTCTAATGGAGGATTAGAATTTACAGCCCATTTCCATTCATTTTCATATTCAAAATATAATGTCTCATATGAAGAAAATTGTATTCCTGCGCTACCATAAACTCCGCCAGGTGCAAAAAAACCAATCTGCTCAAGTATTTTAAATTTCTTTTCAAAATTCATTTCAGCATAATCTGTAGTCAAAGCCGGTGTTTGTGGATTTAATATAAATTTAGCTTCATTATTTGCAACAACCCTTTCCATTAATATTTTTAATCCTTCTTCATATGATTTTCCAACTAATAATTTAATTGTTGAACTATCTTTTTCAGTTATACTTACTTCTTTATTTTCATATTGACGTTCACCCTGAATATTTCCTACTTGAACTTTCCCCATAACTTTTGGATTAAGAGAAACATCTGTCCAAATTATTTCCTTATTAGAAACTCTCCAGATACCATTAATATAATTATAAAAAAGATTGTCTTCATTAGTTCCATCTTGAAATTCGAAAACAGGTGAAACAAAATCACTTGTTTCTTCTGATTTTCCTTTTGGTCTTAATTTGTTATAAATTCCTCTTGCTAAATCACCATAAACAGCACCCCTTAACAAATGCAAATTAGCTTTTTGATAATTATAAAATACTTTTCCCATCAAATCATTTATTAATCGTATCTTATCTGTTGTAGCTCCACCAGGTAAATTTTCAATTTGTTTTTTATATTCTTCTTCTGTTTGTATAAATTCACCTTCTTCTTTCAAAAGATTATAATAATTTTCTTCAACATCTTGAAGTGAACTTTCTCCTAATGTTCCAAGTTCTTCATCTTTTAAGAATTTAGCAATGTCAGGTGAATTTAATATTTCATCAACACTATTTGTATCTAGCCAACATTTCATAGTTGGATCTCCACAATAACCTACTTCTGCCCAACGAGAATTTTCTCTACCTGCATTTATGTCTGTTCCAACACCAGGATTACTTGTTGCACAAATTCTTATAATTCCCCTATTATATATTGCAGGATCTATTGCTTCTTCTGCACCTGCTTGTAAATTAGGATTAATCAATCCCAATGCATTAACACTTCCAGAGATGCATTCTTTTTCAGAAGAAACTTGCATATTTTCAACTTCTCCCTGTAAATACAAATCCCTCATATAATCAACTGCAAAAGATGTTGAAGTTTCTTTAAATCCACATTCTTCTTGTCCATTAACATTTATACAAAGCTCTTTATATCCTGCAGGAGCTGTAAAATCAATTGTCTCTGTTTTATATTCACCTTGAGGGATATACCCTCCATCAACATATCTCATTGCAGATGTATCTTGATAGAAAGATCCACCTGAACCTGCTCTTAAATGAACCTTAAAGTATGCAGGTGTATCTTCACCAGAATAAATATAATAAAATACTTTATAATGTGAGACAGGAGGATTTGTAGTTGAAGTAAAAGGTATTTCATCAAATCTACCATGGAATTGCGAAGGTGAATCAGGTTTTGTTAAACTTCCTAATAATTTTCCTCCAGAAGGATATGCAATAGATAAATAAGATTTACAAACCGCACTTCCACCTGATTCTTCAACAGAATCAACATTAAATGAAGATGCACTATTTTTAGCATAATATTGTTTAAAGAAATCTACAGAATCACCTGCAGATTTAAATGCTTTCTTAATAAACATATATTCAACACCACCTCTTGCATTTTGCCCTGAAAGTAAACTAACTAATTTAGGTACAGCTGCTTTAGCCATTGGAACAGTCTGCCTCCATAAAAAGTCACACCCATAAACACTATACACTTCATCACAAATTCCAATTGTTTCACCTGTTTCTAATTTATTTTGTAAACAATCTTGGTATGCTTCTTCAACAGATAACCACCCTTCAACACCAGCATGAACACCTGACAAACATACAGGAACAGCTATGCCCTCCCTATAATTTGGTAAACATAAGGCAATACTTCCAAAAATTCCAGACTGCACAACATCTTTAACAGGATATGTACCTCCAAAATCACATCTACTACTTGGACAAACCACAGGATCACAAATATTAAACAAAATACTACAATCTTTAGGTGACATAAAATCTTGGCATTGCATATCAGGCATTCCCACTGCAGGTTCACCCACCTCTATTGAATTTCCCAAAATAGGCACAACAGTAACACCTGCCCTGTGTGCTTCTTGAGCATCATTAATAGCTATAATTGCATTATTAACAAGTTTCAATGTTTCATCTTCTTGAAGTCCATTAAAACTCCTATATGTTTGTGAAATATCTGTATTAATTACTTGACATTTATCATCTCTTATAGAAGAATAAAATTCAAGAATTCCATTTTTACCTACATTACATAAATAAAATGTTTTAACTCTTCCAGATGCATCTAAAGAGGGTATATTTCCAAAAACAGGTAAACCAGGTTTCATTGCAGCATACCACCCCTTGTTTAAATCAAATGGTACAATAGCAGGATCTCCTTTATAGGGATCTATTTCATAATACCTAACTTCCCCTCCAGAAACAATTCTATTATCATATGATGCTTCATTGAAAAATTCAAATGATAAACTAAATGGATTTTGTTTTTCTTCATCAACCCTTGAATTTTCTTTAATCTGATTAAATATAGGGTAAAGTTTTTCCTCTGCCATTTTTTTAAGGTCTGTGCTTGAAGTTCCATCTTCTATTATTTCCAAATAAACAGCTGCATCCCTTAAATCACCTGTATTATATTTAGGGGATTCCCCATTCCAATCTAAATTAGGGATAACATCGTTTGCTAAATTAATACTTTCTTTATCATCATTTGGATTTATGAATATTTGATTGTCCCCTATAAATTTAGATCTTGTTAAATTATTCTTAAAATCTTTAGAAAATATTTTCATTACATTATTTGTATTTATAACTTCAAGCCCAAGACTTTTTCCCTTTGCTTCATCAGGATTATTATCTTGCAAATTTTTTAAATAATCATTAACATTATTAAGATCTTCAGTAAAACTATCTACTTCTTTTTTAATGTCATCTGCTTTCTTGAGAAGACATTCTTCTGTAGAAGAAAAATCTGAATTCTCTTTATTTAATTCATCTGCACAACGTTTATACCATCCATTAGGACCTCTCATAACAAATTGTCTTGCAATTCCTTTGCCTTTAGCTGTTTCCAGAAATGTCTTTGCAGTAAAATAACCTTCTGCAGCCAAACATACACCATTCCAAGCTTGAACTGTTTTTCCTAAACCATCATTAATCTTTGTAAATGCTTCAACTCTTTTATCTGAATTTGAAATTTTCTTTTCTATTTTTTCAGGGGCAAGATCTATTGCTCTTTTTTCAATACCTACTTTAAAACTAAAACTTGATTTACTTTCTTGTCTGCCTATTTCAGGAAGTACAGAAACAGATGCAACCCTTTCTAAATTTATTTTTTCTAAAGTAAATAAATAATCTGTGTCAAAATTTCTAGGTGTATTTAATTCTAAATTAACCCTGTTTGATTTTAAGGCAGCTTTAGTACCTTCTATATAACCTTCTCTTGGTTTTGTGATTAACCTTATTGTAGCTTTATCATCATCTAAATCTTCTAATTTTATATATTCTGTTTCTGCTTCATCCAAATAAACAATTTGATCGTGCACTAAATAAAATACATCTACCCCTTTATCATTTTTAACAACTATCTTAGCCCCATATTCTTCTAAAGTAGGTTCTGAAATACCTTCAAAAGAAATTCTTTTAACTTCTCCATTTATAACCACATCTAACCCTGTCTGAGTTAAACTCGCAAATTTCATATCATCATCGCAAATTTCTAAGCTTAAGGCAGATCCAGGATATCTTTCTTTAAATTCATCACAAAGATTAACAGCTTCTCTTTTTTGATCTAATTTGATTAATAAATCAATTTTATTGTAATATGCTTTTTCACCTAAATTCTGATCTTTTGGATATTCTTCTGTTGGATAACTTTCTATAATAGTATCATAATCTTTCAGTGCATTTTCATAATAATTTCTTAATTGCTCATCTTCTGGTAGCCCTAAATTTGCAGAGTTAGAAAAACCAATAATTTCTACATTTTTTCCAAATATTTGTTTATTTCCTGTAGCAAATTCAATTGAATCCATTTGCCAACCTTTAACAATTTTCTTTGAAAATTCAAGTGTTTTTGAAACAAAATAATTACCTAAATCACCTAATTTATCTAGAAGGCCGATCCCCAAATCAGTGGAAGTAAAATGACCATCAAAATCAGAAATTTCTTTTATCTCTTTAGATGTTAATTCAGAATTTATTGCGAGAGGATCGTATACAAATCTCATATACAAACTTTCTTCTGTCCTAAGATTATTTTTACTTCCTATAAATCCAAGGAAAACTTTTCCTTTATCCCCATAATCAAATAAATAATCGCCTACAGAAACATTTTTTTCAACCCCATCTATGCTTAAAGTTATATTAGGAATAATTGAAAGATCTTGTTTTATTTTTTCTTCATCATCCATACAAATAATAGTAACTTTTTCCACAATTCCATTTTTATCAATTCCGCCATTTGGAATCCAACATTTATTTTCTAAAAACTTTTCTTTTTCAATAACTTCGACAATTTCAGAGTTTATTGTAAATTTAGCTGTTGTTTCTGGAACATTTACATTATTTAATCTTAAATTAAAACCAGCCATACAAAAACCAATTCCAGGCATATAGATTTTATTTGGAGTTGTTTCTCCTGTTTTAATTCTAACTGTTGCTATTTTATCTCTAGCATAATCTAATTCACCTAAACCAGAAGATGTTTGTCTTGAAATGCCTGAATAAATAGATATGCTTGCCCCATCTGCATCAATTGAATCTGCCTTTAAAAAAGCACGACCATTCCAAAAACCATATTGTTTGTATTTATTATTAAATTCAACATCACTCAATTGAGGAAGGTAATAATTTGCATCTCCAACACCCCATGCTTCTTTAACATCATATTCTATTCTTGCTGTTAAATTGCCTTCTGCCCAACAAACATCACCGCCAATAGGATCTGATTCACAATTTTCTAATTCAGATTCAGCTGTTTGTCCCAAAACAATTTGGACATAACCCATTTCATTTAAAACGGGGTTATTTAATTTCCCTGGAGTTCCCAATGCAGCCTTAGGGGGAATAACTGTATTTCCAATATATTTAACACTAGATGGTCTTTCTTTTTCTGAAAAAGAAATCTGTTTAATTGCATTTACTTCTACAAGTGGATTTAATTTTGTTGCAATTAATTTACAAAATACAGAAACATCTTGATCCTCTAATAAGTCAGACCTAACAACTTTAGGGGTGCAACCCAGAGGTGCGATTTGCATTATAAAATCTTCACCTGTTTCTCTACAAACTTGTTCATCATAAACAAGATTTCCGCTTGTACCTGAAGTATAAGCTCCAGAAGCAGTATAGGAAGGAAGAGATCTAGAATATGCAGAACTCAAAGATAAGCTTAATAAAATTCCAACTAATAAAAACATTACAATTAAAATTCTTTTATTACTTGTGGCCTCTTGTGACCTTAAAGTTATCATGTTATTCATATAAAACTAACCCTCACTTCTTGATTTTCAAACAATAAATAATTATTATACAATTGGTCAATATTTCCAGGTGTTTCTAACATTTCTACATCTAATTCAATGGAATTATAATTTTCTAATTCAAATCCAGAAACATAATATGTTCCAGAACCACCACCTGCAAGAACATTTGTAATAAGTTGTTCAGGCATTTCAACATCAATGCAAGATTCTTCTTTCAACCCTAAAATACCTGCAACACCACCCCTTGGAATATCAACACATTGTTCAAGAGTTGTTGCTTCAAATTCTAATGAAGAATCTTTGTAAAGATAAACTTCAATATCATAATTTCCTGAAATCAAATTAATTGTTTTCTGTTCAGGATATGCAATAATTTGTGAGTCTTCTTCTGATTTAAAATAAATAACAGCACTTTCTTCAGAAGAAAGTCCATCTACTTTCAAATTAACATTAATAGGATGAAGTTCTTCCAAAATAATTTCAGCATTTCCCCCATTAGTTGTAGAAAATAAAAATTCAGCATCTGCATACCCTTCTGCTCTTGCTAAAACATGTCCATTAATACATTGAGGGAAATTACTTGAAACAGGACTTTTGCCAATATCACAAATTTCCCCTAAACATTCATATGAAATATCAGCTTCTAAAGAATTAAGATCTGAATCATAAACATTAACAGAAACAGGAGTATTTCTATTTTCACACAATTCAAAATTTGGTGCAGCAGAAGCATTTCCTTCAAAAGGTTCTCTTTTATTATTTCCTTGTATTACCACTGCAAATGGGAATTGGAAAATTTCATTATCTTCAGAAATTTGAACAAGGATAGGATATTTCATGTCATAAATAAAATGGTAAGGTGCATAACAAAAACCTAAAATCCCCAAACCAGGTTGAATTCCAATTGGTTCTGCAACTAAAAAATTTCCTGAAGAAGGATTTACTTCAAATGAATAAGGCCAATCTCTTGAATTAATAAAATTAGCTTCTACATTTGAATCTAAATCTAAATTAATTACAAAATATTCTTCCTCTTCACTTATATCATAATCCCCTCCTTTTGATTTTAAAGTAATTGTATTTTCTTCTATAGCTTCTTGTAATTCGTTGAAAACTTGATCTGAACTCCATGTTTTTGGGCTGCATGTTAATTCAACTCCATCCACAGGCGCATATAATCTCAAAATATCTATCCCATATGTTTCTAAAAATAATTCTTCTTGTTCTTGTTCATAAACTTTTTTTGCATTTTCATATAATTTTCCTAAAAAAGAATCAACAGAAACAGAATGATCTTCTACTAAAATAGTTGTCTCTGAACTTTCAACTTTTAAATCCATTTCTAAATCAACAGAAACAGAATTATCTTTAATATTTACACTAGCTTGTGGTATCCCTTGGTAAATTAAATATCCCTCTTCGTAGAATTTAGTTAAATCACAATTATTTATTTGGTTTTCTATAAATCCACCTAAATGTTCTTGCATTTCTAATTTAGTTGGAATTTGTTCTCTTTCAATATTATTTCCAGAAACATAATACCAATATGGAACAGTTGAACCTAAAAAATTCAATTGAGATGAAAAAGGCATATAATTTGAACCTGCTTCAAATTCTGGGAGTTCAATATATCCTCCTTGACTTTCTAAAAGATTGATTCCTGTTAAAATAGTTCCCTCAACACAAGATAAAAATGAATTGTAAATTGGTTGTATTTCAGCGGGAACATTGTCTTGCATTATTGTTCCCCTAACTACAAAAAACCCACCAACAGCAGCTACAAGAATAACAGCCACTATAATAAAAATAGTTACTTGCCCCTTCTTATTTATCATTTTTCATTGTGCCCCTTACGGGCATCCTCTTTTGATTTTTTCTTTATTAATTCCATAATTTCTGTATTAATATCTTTATTAATAACATTTTTAAATTTCTCCCAAAGTTTCTCATCCTCAATAAGAAGTAAATATTTTTTCATATTATATACACTATAATAAAAAAATTTAATATATAAACCTTTCTTATTTAGTTACTAAGTAAGTTACTAAGAGCATATGCCTTAAGACACTTAATATGTAAGTCAGTTGAGCTAAATGCTTCTCAATCCATTATCTTTAAAAACCTTTATTTTCTCATCAAAATATGAAAATACCTAAAACAACAAACAGATATTGCCCTTATTGTAAGAAAAAAACAGATCAAAAAATCAAAATAGTAGGAACAGGGTTCAAAAGAGGAACATTAACAAGGGGTTCTAAAACAAGAGCTAGATTAAGAGGCCTAGGGAGAGGTATTGGTAATTTAGGTAAATGGGGATCTAAACCAGCCCAATCAAAATTTAAAAGAAAAACAAAAACAACTAAAAAAACAAATATAATGTATACATGTTCTGTATGTAGTAAATCAAAGTATCAGAAAAAAGGTCAAAGAGCAGGGAAGGTAATTCAAGAATAAAATGGCAATAGCAAAAAGAAAAAAAAGGTTTTTTGATGTGGAAATTCCATTAATCACTAAAACAACACAACTCCAAGCATATGAATTGAAAGATCTAGATGGAAAAATAATCACATATGATTTAACAAGGATTCTTCGTGGGAAAAGCATGCTAATGGAGTTTAAAGTTAAAATAGATGGAGAAAAAGCAACTTCTGAAGCTATTGGATCTAAATTAATGCCCTATTATTTAAGAAGGATGGTAAAAAAAGGAACAAATTATGTTGAAGATTCTTTTTTACTCGAATGTAAAGATAATAAATTGAAAATTAAAACATTATTAATTTCAAGAAGAAAAATTTCACGTGTTGTTAGAAAAGCTCTAAAAGATAAAGCAAAAGAAGAATTAATAGAATATGCTAAAGATAAAACAACAAAAATATTATTTGAAGAACTTTTAAAAAACCAAATTCAAAAACCTTTGAGTTTAAAATTAAAAAAAGTTTATCCTCTAAGTCTTTGTGAAATAAGAATTCTTAAGGTAGAACCTGATAAAACACAATGATTCAACAAACACTTGTTTTAATCAAACCAGATGCAATGGTAAAATGTCTTGCAGGCCATATCATCACTGATTTCTATAATTTAGATATTAAAATGGCTGGATTAAAATTAGTAAATGTTCAAAAAGAACTTGCAGAACAACATTATGAAAACAAAAAAGACCACCCTGCATTTAATGAGATAATTCAACACTTGACAGGGGAACTTCACAATCAAGAAAATGTCATTGCAATTGTTTACCAAGGAGAAGACGCAATAAATAAAGTTAGAAAATTAGTAGGTGAAACACATCCGGATAATTCAGGTGTTAAAACAATTAGAGGTAAATATGGTAAAATTCATACAAAAACAGGTTGTTTTGAATCTGTTGTTCATGCTTCTGATTCATCAGAATCAGCTGAGAAAGAAATAGCTCTTTGGTTTAGTAAAGAAGAATTAATTTCTACGAATTAAAATAATAAATCTTTTAAACCATTTATTTCTCCTAAATTAAAGGAAAGTTTGATAAAGAAAACATTGGTTATTAAAAGGAAGATTCGTGAAAGAAACCTTGGTGTCTTTTACAGTGCCTGTGTAGCTCAGTGGCTTTAGAGCAATTGATTTGTAATCAATAGGTCGGGGGTTCGACTCCCTCCACAGGCTTTTAATCTTTTTTAAAAATTAAATCTTTACTGCAGTCCCATATGCTAACATTTCAGAAGCACCTGCCATTACCATTGATGTTGTAAATCGAACACCAATAATTGCATTTGCACCTAACTCAATAGCAGCATTAATCATTCTATTGTAAGCTTCTTCCCTAGCATCTTTTGTCATCTCTGTATATGTTTTAACCTCACCACCAATAATACTTTTAAAACCAGCACCAATATCTCTTCCAATATTTCTTGCTCTAACAGTGCTTCCTTTAACAACATCTAAAATTTTCATAGACTTAGCACCAGGTATTGTTTCTCCTGTTGTAATAATCATGTCTTTCATTTTTTATTCTTACCCCCCTTATGTTTTCTTTTGGAAACATTATCTTTACTTTTCTTTTTGACTTGTTCAATATTATCTTCTTTTGAATTGAAAAGAATTGCAATTCCTATTAAAAACAATGGAATTCCATAAAATAAAAGAACAAAAAGAACATCTCCTTCTTTAAAAAAAGAAATCACAATCATAACAATTCCTGCTAAAAATAAAATCCAGCCACTAAGTAATTGACTAATCTTCATATTTAAAATAATATTGAATCATTAATAAATTTATTTATTCAATAATTTCAGCTTTGCCACCTTCTACTAGAATGTTTGCAATATCTTTTTGAATTGAAATTTCTTCGTCTTTTTTAAAAGGACCAATTTTCTTTCCATTTAAACCCATAAATTCTCCTACATTTTCCTTAAACTTAAGTTCAACCCTTTCTTCTACTTGTTCTTTACTATCCATAATTTTTTTGGTTTTACCATCTGACTTTTCAATACACCCCATTAAATCTTCAAATAATTCTTTTTCAAAGCTTAACATGTGTTCAAAATCTTGTCTTGAAATACCGGTTTCAGCTGCAATTAAAACTAAATTTAAAATTTTCTTCCTACGTCTAACCATTAATTCCTTGAAAAGTGTAATTGCATTTTCAATTTGTTTTTTTGTTTTAATGATAATATCTGAAAAATCGGAATCTTCTTTCAATGCAATTTGTTTTTTTTCATTCAAATAATTTTTAACTTCTAAAATAAAATCTTCAGGGAGTGGTTGTAATGAATCTGCATACCTTTCTTTTCTAGCTGACTCGTATATATCTGTATAAGTTATCATAGTTCTTATGGCAAAACAGGTTTTTTAATCATTATGGTGCAGGAATAATTATTTTACAAACTTAACTTTTTTCAAAAGTTCATTTCCCATAAAACTACCTAAAGTACCACCTCTAGCTTCTTTTTCAGAAAAGTGTTTTTCTCGAGGAATAGACCCATTATAAAATAATACAGGCACAGGATCTGCAGAATGATGTTTAAGTTTACAAGGTGTAGAATGATCTGCAGTTACCACAATTTTAATATCTCTTTTTGGTGCAAAATTTCTTAAAAATTTGAACAATGTTTGATCTACATATTCAATCATATTTTTCTTTTCAAGTGGTTTATTGTCATGGCCTGGTAAATCTGTTTCTTTTATATGGATATAAGCATAATCAGCTTTTTTGTAATTTTTTTTCAAAGATTTAATTGCGAACTTACATCTTTTCTTTAATGCATCATATAAATTTGCATATGCATCTAAATTTTTTAATTTAGGATAATCAAAATGTAAAACATTCATCCCAGATAATTTTGAAAAACCAACTTCCAAGGGCATTCCCACAATAGAAATCCATTTTTTATATTGTTTTAATTTAGGTATTTCGATTCCAGGGCATCTCACAAATAAATAATTTGCAGGCATCAATCCTTTTTCTTTTCTAGCTTCATTGATAGGATGTTTATCAAGAACTTCATGGACTTTTCCCAAAAATTCATTTACAATATTAACAGTATAATGTGTATTTTCTTCATCATCTAAAGGTTTGCACGCCCTAAATTTTCCTGTAAAAGGATGGGGATCATTTCCTGAAAAATTATCTGAAAATCCACCTCTAAAAACAAGTGCACCCCTATGTTGAACCGAAGATTTAAATTCAAATTTAGCAGGAAGTTTTATTTTATTTATTGCTTTTGAAAGAATCTCAGATTCAGCTGTTGTTAATGTTCGTCCAGCCCTTCTATCTATTATTTCTGATTTTTTAATATCTCCAACAGTCCCAAAATTAGCTCTTAAAGCCAAGTCTCCTCTTGTAACCTTTAATCCAGCTCCCTTTGCTTCTAATTGACCTCTTGTGCTAGATAACAAACCATTTCCAAACATAGTTACAAGTGCTTCATCAGATCCAGGTACAAAACCTGGTTTAATTGGATACATATATCCCATTTCTCCACGAGTAGCTAGAAAATCTAAATGAGGTGTATTTGCAACTTCTAAAGGTGTTTTTCCTTTCAATTGTCTATGTGGTAAATCACCTACACCATCTAATATCACAAATATCCCCTTCATATCTTTCAATAGTTACTCCTCTTTAAAAGAATTTATGTTCCCTAAGAAATAAAGAAAAAAAATAAAAATAAAAATAATTAAATTTAGTTAGTAGATTTTAAAGAAATTTCAATGTTTTCTTCATCAAGAAGGGAGCCAACAGAAACACTATATTTGTCTATAAAAACTTCATTTCTCTCTGTTATCTTTCTTTTGAATGTTTTATTTCCCTGAGTTATTTCTAATTCAACTTCTTTTTTACCTGTTGGAATAAAACCTAAAAATTTCTTTGCTTTAATTTTAATTGGCCTAATAAAAAGTTGATCTTCCACAGTTCCTTGACCTTGTACAGCTAAAATATCCTTAGTTCCAGCATAATGAGATTTCTTTTCTTGTCCTAGCTTTACTGAAATAATCCCTCTTGAATTAGACATTGCTGTTAATTCCCAAGTTTGACCTTCAAAATCAGTTACAACTCCTCTTAAAAGTTTAAATCTATCAAATTTTTCAATAACTCCTGAAAAACTGCCTTGAATTTCTCCAGTTTCTCTAGAAGTAAGTTCAAACTCTACCCTAACATCTTGACTTTCAATTTGACTTTTAAAAGTTCCACCAATCTTAAATCCAGAATGTCCAATTGTCATCTTTCCACTTATTTCATCTGCATCTGCTTTTAAAAGGGCTAAATCAACCCTATATCCTTGATCTTGATCTCCATTAAGAACAAATCCTTGTCCTTGAAATAAAGGTCTATTTTCAATAAAATTAGTATTTCCAATAAGTTGATCTCCTGTAGTTCCAGCCCCACTTCTTGTATTAATAAGTTTATCTCCAGTAGTTCCAGCTCCAGTTTCTGCTAAAATACTTGCCATTGGTAAAAGCACTAAGCTCATCAAGATTAAAGCTAATCCAATTGTTGATTTTTGTTTTTTCATATTATTCATTTGTATACCTCCGCTAATTTACTTAACAAAATATCTCAAAAAAACTATATATACTTGTACTTGGAACTATCTGGAACCTTATTTTAACTTAAGAATTTTGTTTTTTCCTTCACCTTCTCTTATAATTAATTTCTTTTTCTCGAGGTTAACAAGGTATCTTGAATAACTTGCCTTGGGAATTTTTAATTTTTTTCTAACTTCTTTCTGGCGCCTTGATTTTTTCATTAAAAGCTCTAAAATAGCTTTTTCTTTATCATTTACAAAAGGAAAAACTCCTTTCAATTTTTTTTCTTTTCTCTTATTAAACTTAGCAAGCAAAGCAAATACAAAAAAAATCACTACAAGGGTTCCTAAAAAATACAAAAACCCATAACTTGGAGTATAGTCAAGTTCATATTCCATTAAAATAAAAAATTCAATTTCACCATCAATAAAACTTATTGTTTTTTCATCAAAACCAATAAAAAAATTCACCCCCTCTAAGCTCAAAAGATTTTGCATATTTTCAGAAAGATGCACATCAACTAAAATAGTATCATAATATCCTAAATCTAATAAAAAAGACCAAACCCCATTTTCAAGTGAAACAAGTTCTTTTGTTTCACCTGTAATTCTATTCTCATTAAAGGTCAAACCACCTAAATCAAGTTCAATATCACTATTCACAGAAAAAATAGCTCTTCCATCATCTTCAATATAAATATCTCCATAAATATAACTGGCAGATACATTTCCAAGTAAAAAGATAAAAATCCAAATTAACATTAATTTCTTCATATAGTAAAAACCCCCCTTATCTTTATAAATATTAATTATTTTATAAAAATATGTTTAAAAAATTTCGTGATAAGTTAAAGTCCTGGACTAAAAAAGTTACAGAAGAAAGCTCTAAAGAAGAGACAAAGACAGTTGAAATTCCACCTAAATTTGATGTTACAAAACATAAGTTTGAACCTGATGTAGAAAAGATAAAAGAGGTTGAAAAAAAACTTGTAAAACAAGAAGAAGCAAAACCAGGTGAAAAAGGATTTTTTAAAAAAGCTGTTTCAAAGATTAAAAAAGTTAATATTTCAGATAAGGAATTTGAAGTATATGAGGAAGAGCTTAAAATGCTTCTTTTAGAAAATAATGTAGCTTTTGAAGTTGCAGAAAAGATAATTCAAGATTTAAAAACAAGAATCATAGGCAAGGAATTCCTTAAAAAAGAAGCAGAAGCTGAAATAGCAGAATCTTTCAAAGATATTATCAATGAAATTTTAATAGACCCATTTAAGGTTGAAGATAAAGTGAAAGAAGAAAAGGACAAACCATATGTAATTCTTTTTTGTGGAATAAATGGGACAGGGAAAACAACTACAATTGCTAAAATTGCAGAATCACTAAAAAAGAAAAATCTTTCTTGTGTTTTAGCTGCAGGGGATACCTTTAGAGCAGCTTCAATAGAACAAATAAAACATCATGGAGAAAAAATAGGTGTTAAAGTTATTGCTCAAGACTATGGGACAGATCCTGCTTCTATAGGATTTGAGGCTATTCAATATGCAAAGAAAAATCATATTGATTGTGTTTTAATTGACACTGCAGGGAGGATGCATACTTCAAAAAATCTTCTTCAAGAAATTGAAAAAATAGCAAAAGTCGCAAAACCTGACTTAAAACTTTTTGTTGGAGAAAGCATTACAGGAAACGATGTAATAGAACAAATTAAAAGTTTTAATTTTTCAATTGGAATTGATGGAATTATTTTAACAAAAGCAGATATAGATGATAAAGGTGGAACAGCATTAAGCGTGGGATATATTACTAAAAAGCCAATTCTTTATCTAGGGACAGGTCAAAATTATGGTGATGTTGAGCAATTTGATAAACAAAAGTTTATTGAAAAACTAGGATTATAATTAAGTTTCATAAAAACTTTTAAATACTTTCTTTCCGATTTAAAAACAAGAGAAGTGAATATGGGAAAATCAATAATGATTGTAGATGATGAGGCAGATAATAGGACTACAATTAAAACTATTTTAGAAAAAGAAGGTTATAATGTAATTACAGCTGTAAATGGAGATGATTGTCTAAAAAAAGTGCAAGCAGGTGAAAAACCAGAATTAATTTTAATGGACATAATGATGCCTGGAACTCCTGTTAAAGACATCATCCCAAAACTAGCACCAATTAAAATTGCATATCTTAGTGTAGTGAGAACTTCTGAAGCTGAAAAAGAAGATTTAATGAGTTCTAAAAATATTGTAGGATTTATACAAAAACCATTTGATCTTCAAGATCTAGTAAATAAAGTGAAACAAATAGTGGGTTAAAATGAATCTTCCATTTGATAATAATAATACAATTTTACTAATAATTGGAAGTTCTTCTTATAATAAAATTAATATAGAGATTATTAAAAAATTAAAAGGGAAAATTTGTTATATTTCAACAAATAAAACAGTTGATTCTCTAAAGGAAAAATTCACTAAAAATAATATTAATGCAGAAAATATGTTGTTTATAGATACTATTTCGAAAACAATTAAAAAAATTCCAGAACAAACAGAAAAGATTTATTATGTTAATTCACCGGGAGATTTAAATGGATTAAGTTCTGCAATTGCAAATGTTGATGAGAGATTATTTTGGAAAATTAAATCAAAAACAAAAAGATTCATTAAATATAATTCTTAGAAACACAAATCATTTGGACTTAATTATTCAAGATTTTTTAGAAATAAGTAGGATAGAGTCAGCTAGATTAAAATTTAATTTTATGGAAATTGAATTAACAAATCCAATTAATAGTCTTGTTAAAGAAATGAATAATTTTATGCCTGAAAAGAAAATAAAAATTGTAACCCAACTAGGAACTCTTCCCTTAATGGAGGTAGATCCAGAAAGGGTTATACAAATAATTAGAAATCTAACTCAAAATGCAATAAAATTTTCTCCTGAAAATTCAACAATAAAAATTTCAGCGAGTGTTGTAAATAAAATGCTTCAAATTTCTGTTGCAGACCAAGGAATTGGAATTAAAAAAGAAGATCAAGAAAAATTATTTGAACCATTTTTCCAAGCAGAACAGACAATATACAAAAGAAAAGCAGGAACAGGCCTTGGTTTAGCGATTTCAAAAGGAATTGTTGAAGCTCAAGAAGGAAAAATATGGCTAGAATCACAAGTTGAAAAAGGAACTACTTTCTTTTTTACAATTCCTTTAACTCCTGTAAAAGAAATTAAATCAATTAAATTATTATTTTCATCAGAAAAAGAACCTGCCAAAAAATAAAATTAATCTAATTTAACACCAAAACTTTAATAACTAATATTCTACTAATTCTTCTATGTTAGAAAGACTAGGCGATGTAATAAAGAAAGCTACAAATAAAATAACCAATGCCATATTTGTTGATAAAAACCTTATAGATGGAATCATAAGAGATCTTCAAAGAGCTTTAATTGAAGCAGACATAAATATACAACTTGTAAAACAACTTAGCGATAAAATTAGAAAAGATTCACTTGATGAAAAAATAAAAGGTATTGATAAAAGAGAACATTTAATCAAACTTCTACATGACGAACTTATAAAACTACTTGGAGAATATAAACCATTAAAACTCAAAAAGACTCAAAATAGAATCATGCTTTTGGGACTATATGGTGCAGGTAAAACAACTACAATTGCAAAACTTGGAAATTATTATGCTAAAAGGGGAAATAAAGTTGCATTAATAGGTTTAGATGTTCATAGGCCAGCTGCTCCTGAACAACTTAAACAACTTGCAGAGAAAAACAAATTAAGTGTATTTATAGACAAAAAAGAAAAAGATCCAATTAAAATTTGGAGAAAATACAAAAAAGAATTGAAAAGCTATGACTTAATTCTTATAGACACAGCAGGACGTCACACACTCGACAAAGAACTTGTTCAAGAAGTTAAAAAACTTGGAAAAGAAATTAACCCCACAGAATCAGTTTTAGTTATACCTGCAGATATTGGTCAAGCAGCTAAAAAACAAGCTTCAGAATTCCAAGAAGCTGTTAATATTTCAGGAGTAATAATTACAAGAATGGATTCAAGCGCAAAAGGAGGTGGTGCTTTAACAGCCTGTGCAGAAACAAAAGCAGGTATTTATTTTATAGCTACAGGTGAAAAAATAAATGATCTTGAAGAATTTAAACCAGAATCATTCCTATCTCGACTTTTAGGTATGGGTGATTTACAAACACTTTTGGATAAAATAAAATCAGTTACAAATGAAAAAGACCAAGAAAAAATAGGTAAAAGAGCTTCAGAAGGAAAACTTACATTAAATGATGTTGTTGAGCAAGTTAAATCAATGGGGTCATTAGGTGGTTTTGATAAAATAAAATCAATGATTCCTGGAATGGGTAATGCAAAAATACCAGAGGGTGCTTTAGAGGGACAAGAAGAAAAAGTTGCAAAATGGGAACACATCATCAAATCAATGACTTCTGAAGAAAGAGATAATCCTGAAACATTAAAAAAACAAACATCTAGGATATCTAGAATAGCTAAGGGTGCAGGGGTTAATAACAGCGAGGTGAGATCTTTGTTAAAACAATATGATCTCTTAAACGAAATGCTTAAAACAGGAAGTGATTTAGATATGTCTAAAGGGATGAATCCAAAACAAATGCAAAAACTTATGAAAAAATTTGGAAAGGGAAAAATGAGGTTTTAAATGTTAAAATATAAAATATTATTAATATTATTTATTATATCTTTAGTTGCATCTACAATGCTTACTTTTTCTCCTATTGAAGAAACATGTAATATTGGAAATTCTTGTAATGCGGTTCAAAATTCAATACAAGCAGAAACATTTGGTGTTAAAAATTCACTTTATGGAGTAGGAATTTTTTTATTTTTAACATTTTTAACATTCTCTCAAATAAAAAAATATGGAAAAATTAAGGGATTTTTAATAAATATGGGGATAATCATTAGTTTCATAATTAGTATTTATTTTATTTATTTAATGGTATTTGTATTAAATTCGTATTGTAAATATTGTTTAGTTGTTGACATAAGCATGATACTTGGTTTTCTTACAATTATTTTTTACCATAAAAAATATAAAAAATGGCGCTACAAATAATTCAACAGGGAGCAGAGGCAATAATTCTAAAAGAAAAAAATAAAATAATTAAAAAGCGAGTTAAAAAATCATATAGGATTCCTGAACTTGATGAAAAAATAAGGAAACTTAGAACTCGTTCTGAAACCAAACTTTTGAAAAAAGCATCTGAAATTATTTCAATTCCAAATGTGTCCAAATCAGATGAAAAAACAAAAGAAATAAGCATGGATTTTATTGATGGTAAAAAACTTTCAGAAACATTAGATAAATTCTCAAAAAAAGAACAACTTAAAATTTGTGGGAAAATAGGTAAAAATGTGGGTAAACTTCACTCAAAAGATATTATCCATGGTGATTTAACAACATCGAACATGATTTTAAAGAATGTATCTAAAGGGGAAAATTCTAAAGAAAACCTAGGTGTTCTTTATTTTATTGATTTTGGCCTTGGATTTATAAGTCATAAATATGAAGACAAGGCAGTAGATCTTCATCTTCTTAGGCAAGCTTTAGAGGCAAAACATTTCCAACATTGGGAAGAATTATTTAAAAAAGTTCTAAAAGAGTACAAAATTTTCAAAGAATTTAAAATAGTTTTAGAAAGATTAAAAGCAGTAGAAAAACGAGGAAGATATAAACATTAGATTTAAAAATTAAAAGAATTTCATTTTTTAAAGGAAGTTGAATGTCAAGAAACCATTTGGTGTCTTACAAAGCCCCATAGTTCAGTGGTCAAGAATGCGGCCCTTTGAAGGCTGTGACCCAGGTTCGAATCCTGGTGGGGCTATTTCTTTTTATTTGAATGCCCTCTCATAAAAAATTTCTCTATTGATTTGAGATTTATTGGGTGTTAATTTAAAGATATCTTTAAATCTAAATGGTTTGTGTTTTTTTCCAATTAAAACAGCTGCTAATTTTTTGAATTCAGTACTTCCTTCTGATCGTGGTTTATATGATGTAGATGGTACAAAATTAGAAAGCGCTTTTGCAACATCAATATCATGAGGAATGGTTGCCATAATAGGCACACCCAATACTTTTTCTATATCTTCCACATCTAATTCAAAATTTTTCTTATACACTTTATTTAAAACAATACCTTTTATTTTAACACCTCGCTGTTTAGCTCTTTTAATAGCTTTTATTGTGGAACTAATAGTAGGATGGTCAGGTGTTGCAACAACAATCATTTCATCTGAAGCAAAAATAGTTGCAAGGCCTTCTTCATTTAAAGAAGGGGGAGAATCAATTAAAATAATATCATATTTCTTTTTTAAAAAATTAATTTTATTTCTTAATGTCAATGGATTTACAGCTTTTTTTGAAAAAATTGTTCCTGGAATAACATCCAAATTCCCTACATTATAGATAGCTTCCCTAAGATTTTTCTCCCTAGCTAAAACATCATGCAAAGTAACTTCTGGTTCTATTAAATTTAAATGAATTCCCAAATTAGGTGCAGAAAGATTCCCATCTACTAACAAAACTTTTTTACCAAAACTAGCTAAAGCATCCCCCAGCGATACAACTACAGAAGTTTTTCCAACACCTCCCTTAAGACTAAACACACCTATTGCTTTCCCCATCTCAACTTAAGGTAATTTTAGTTTAAAAATTTTTAGAAGAAAGCTTTAAAAAACTAAATTACAACTTACAAGCATGTCAACAACAAAAAAAACAAAAAAATTGTCTCAAAAAGACTTTGAAAAGAAAGTTTTAGAATTAGAAGGAAAAGGTTTAACCTCTGAAAAAATAGGTGAAACACTTAGAAAAGAAGGTATCCATCCACAAGAATATGAAAAAAAGATTTCTAAAATTCTAAAAGAGAACAATAAATATGTTAACCCTGATCTAAAAAATGTAGAAGAAAAATTAGCAAAAATCAAAGCACACTCATTAGCCAATAAACAAGATAAAAGAGCTAAAAGAGAAAATGTTAGGGTATTTGCTCAACTTAGAAAACTTAAGTTATACTTTGGTATAGAGATGAAAAGGGAAAAGAAAAAATAAATTTTCCTTTCAAAAAGCTTTAAAACCCTACTAATTCTTGATAATTTATGGAAGAAGGAGACATTGTATTATGCACTGTAAATAAGATAGTTGGAACTACTGTATTTGTAACTATAGAAGGTAATAAGGAAGGTAGCATAAATTTTAGTGAAGTTGCTCCAGGTAGGATCAGAAACATAAGAAGTCATGTTGTGCCAAAAAAAACAATTGTTTGTAAAGTACTTAGAATCAAAGATAGAAATATAGAACTTTCATTAAGAAGGGTTAGTCAAAAAGAAAAATTAGAAAAACTTAAACAAGAAAAACAAGAAAAAAGTTATGAAAGTATCTTAAAAAGTATTTTAGGAGACAAATCAAAAGAAATTGTTAAAAAAATTAAAGCAGAAGAAGAATCTTTATTTGAATTTTTCCAAGAAGTAAAAGAAAACTCAGAAAAACTTGAAAAATTTATTGAAAAAAATCTTGTTTCAAAAGTATTAGATATTTTGAAAGCCCAAAAACAAAAAAAAGCTATCATTAGAAGAGAAATATCATTATTTACTAAAAAACCAAATGGAATCGAACTTATAAAAAAAATTTTAGGTGACCTAAAAGAGATAAAAATCAAGTATATTTCTGCTGGAAAATATATTTTTGAAATAGAATCAGAAGACCCTAAAAAAGCATCTCAAAAACTAAAGAATCTGCTATCTGAATTTGAAAAAACAGCTAAAAAAGAAGGATTAGAATTGAGTATTAAAGAGAAGTAAATATTTTAAATATTTTTATTCTATTCGAGAAATCCACAATCACAAAGCTTAAATACCATAAAATAAGAAATAGTTATATACAAAATGGAACAAAACAATTCGCAATTTTCAGTATCTATTATGGGTATTATTTTTAATCCTCAAACTAAGAAAATTCTTATAGGAAAGGGGAAAAATGATTCTTTATTACCTAATCTAACATGGTGTTTTCCATGGGGAAAGGCAATACCTGGAGAAGATGTAGATATAACTCTTAAAAATAATGTTAAAGCAAAAACAGGCCTTACTGTAAAAAATCTAGGTGCTATTTTTTCCAAAACATATCCTGAAAAAGATGATTTATTGGGTGTTTATTTCTTATGTGAAAGCTTTGAGGGTGAAGAATTAGCTGGAGATAGTTTTGAAGAATTAAAATGGATTGACCCAGAAGAACTTGAAACTCATTTTACAACTTCTTTCCACAAAAAATTAGGACAATTTTTAACAGAATTGAAATAATATGCGATTAAAAAAGTGCAAATCTTGTGAAAAATATACTTTAAAAGAAAAATGTCCTAAATGTAAAAATAAAACATTTGATGCGCATTATAAATTTCTAAAATTTGAAAAGAAATAAAATTAATTTTTATTTAATACCTTCAAGTAACACAACACCATATTCTCCATCATAACCTGGTTTAACATTTATTTCACCTTTTCTATTTCTTAAAATAAGTTCAATTAATTTTTCATCAATATTTTTCTTTAATAATTCTTCTTTAGGGACATTAAGTAATATATCAAATTCATTTTTGAAATTTTTATCAAATTCATTGTAAACATTCCATGTTTTTTTTGTGTTTAAATTAGATTTTAAATGGAGTGCTATTAATTCGTGGAGTGGAAGAATTAAATGGTATGGTTTGTGATTTTTGGGTTTGAATTTTTCATCTTCTTTTGCGATTTCTTCTACCCTATATTCAACACCTATGATTAATACCTTTCCACATTTAGGGCATTTCCCATTTAATTTTTTTGTCTCTTTAGGCCCACATGAAAAATCACAATTTCTATGCCCATCCCAATGATATTTCCCATATTCAGGTGGAGTTTCAATTGTAGCTTTTAATCCATCCCCTGTTCTTATTGCTTTTATTACATTATCATAACTAAGTTCTTTCAAATCAAAAATAGTAGCTTCCCTCCCAATTCTCCAAGGCCAAAAACTATGCAAATCAGAAAAACTAACAACATTAATTTTTTCTTTAAACCTCCATAACATTTGGGGATCTGCACTCATGCCAGATTCAATGGCATAAATATGTTTTGTCTGTTCCTCAAAACACTCTTCTAATGTATCAAAACCTTTTTTACTTCCAAACAAACCAAACCAAGGAGTCATACAATGTGCAGGTATTATTTCAATTTTATCGTCGATAATTTTCATATCTTTAACAAAATCTTTACAGGCCATACCAAAAATAGGCCGCCCATCATAATCAATTCTCCCTTTACTTTTCAAATAATTTGTAATTTTATCTACAGCTTTTTTATTTGGAGCTAATATGACAAGATGAATAGCTCTTCCTTTTCCACCTTGAGTATACATAAAACTAATTTCTGTTTGCCAAATAAAAGGAAACCCAGAGGCTGTTCTTAAAATTCCATTTTCATCTTCTGTTAATTTTTCATCTATTTCTTTTCTATGTTCCTCATGTTGAAAATCCCCTGTGCCAAGCAAATCAACCCCTTTTATTCTTGCATATTTTTCTAAATTTTCTATACTTAAATTCTTAGATGTTGCCCTGGAATGTTTAGAATGTATATGTAAATCAGCTATAATTTCCATTTAAATTTACAATCAAATTAAGTTAAATAGTTTTGCTAAAGCATAGTCTACAATGTATATATTACAACATATATAATACAATATATATTATGTAGAATAAAGATTAATTAAGGTTCTTCGTCTACAACACCTGCTTCTGAAACATAATAGATTGTTTCATTGTCAGGTAAATTAGGACTATCTATTAATTTTGCAACACGAGAACCTTTTTTTCCCCTTCTAAGATAAATTCTATATGTTGAAGCATGCCCAACAATATGTCCACCAATAGGTGTTGTGGGGTCTCCAAACATCTGAGCTGGATTTGCCATAACTTGATTTGTAACATAAACCGCAATATTATGTGTCTCTGCTAATTTCATTAAATCATGAATATATCGATTTAGTTTTTGTTGTCTATCTGCTAATTGACCCCTCCCTGCAAATTCTGCTCTAAAATGAGCTGTCAAAGAATCTATTATCATTAATTTTATTGGTTCACCTTCTTTAACCATTTCACCAACTCTTTCTAAAAGTAACATCTGATGATCTGAATTAAATGCTCTTGCAACAAAAATATTTTTTAAAACCTTTTCAGAGTTTGCCCCTAATTCTTCTGCAATTTGTTTTACTCTTGCAGGTCTAAAAGTTCCTTCTGTATCAATAAATACACATTTTCCGTTTGCCCCGCCTTTTTCAACAGGAAGTTGAACATTCACAGCTAATGTTAATCCCACCTGTGTTTTACCAGATCCAAAAGATCCAAAAGCTTCTGTAATAGCTCTACTTTCTAATCCTTTTCCTCCAAGTAGTTCATCTATATTTTTACTACCTGTTGTAATATTATGAATAGATTCTCTTTTTTCGGCATACTCTACCCCATCTACAAAACCTAAATTAAGCAATTTACGGGCAGCCTGAATAGCTTTTCTTGCCACAGAAGGACTTACTCCAGCTGAATCAGAAAGCTCAGCAGGACCCATTACAGCAAGAGTCATCATATCATAAACACCAGCAGATTCAAGCTTTGCAGAAACAGCAGGCCCAATGCCAGGTAAATCTGTAAGTTGAGGTTCTTTTTCTTCTTTCTCTTTTTTAGTTACCATTAAAAACCAACAACCTCCGACTTTATAAGTATTTATAGCCTTAGAAATAATAATTCAATTTTCATCTTTTTTTACAAGTTTTTTAGGGATTCTATATTCTTTCCACCTAACTTTTTTATTTTCAACAGCTTGTTTTATCTTTCTTTGAATAGGTGAAAGCTTTGAATCTCCACTTTTAACTTCTACAAAAACAATTTCGTCTATTTCTTTTTTATCCATTCCTTTAAACACTAAAAAATCAACAGGTTTTCCCACAAACCTACACTCATTTGGATTAAATTCAAAATCAGGAAGAAAAGGTGCTAGGTTTTCAGAAAATTGACCAGCTAAAACAGCTCGTGATTTCAAAATAGCATCTTTACGATAATTAGGTATTTCAGCTTCCCAAAATTTATCTCTTCTAAAAACCGCATTTTTATATCCTAAAAAATAAGCAATAATTAAACCAATTAAAAATATAATAATTAATATAATTAATATAAAATCCATTTTAAATAAAATTAAATCTCAGAATTTTCTTCAGGAACTTCTGTGGTATTAGTCTCATTAGAAGCCATTGAAAATCCACTAAATAAACCTTTAAACCAATCAAAGAAATGTGAAACAGATTTGAATACATTAAAATTGCCACATGTTTTTTCAGTTCCTTCTTCTCCTAATTCACAATTATTACTTCCACATTCAAAATCAGAGGTACATTGTTCTCCATATTCTGTTTGATTTACCCATACCCCATTTTCAATACAATATTGATTCTTTTTTCTATCATCAAGTTCATAACAATTATCATTTAATATACAACCATAACATGTTTCATTTGTAGCTTCAATTATTTGACCTGTAAATATACTTATAACCTCTACTGGTTCTTCAATTATTTCCTCTTCTTCTATAACAGGTGTTTCATCAATACTTGGTATATTTGTTACAACATCACTTCCACCTGATGATTTTGATTTGTCTATTGTTACTTGAACAGTACTTTCTTCTTCATCATCTTCTTCTGGCATCACACATGTTTGAGATTCATCTGGTTTAGCATCTAAAGTTCCACAGGCACTATTGTCGGTACATGTTCTTGATTGAGAATCAGCAGAACAATCACTCCAATCACCACAAGACCAATCTTCAACACAAGTAACCACACATGCTTGAGATTCTTCTGACTTATTTACTTCGGTTCCACAGGCACTTGCATCTGTGCATGTTCTTGATTGAAGTTCGTCTGCACAAGTATCCCAGTCACCACAAGACCAATCTTCAACACAAGTCTCATTTACAGCAACACATACTTGGGATTCTTCTGACTTATTTACTTCGGTTCCACAGGCACTTGCATCTGTGCATGTTCTTGATTGAGTTTCATTAGCACAAGTATCCCAGTCACCACAAGACCAATCTTCAACACATTCTATAACAGCCACTACACATGCTTGAGATTCATCTGGTTTAGCATCTAAAGTTCCACAGGCACTTGCATCTGTGCATGTTCTTGATTGAAGTTCGTCTGCACAAGTATCCCAGTCACCACAAGACCAATCTTCAACACAAGTTGCATTTTCATCAACAACATTTCCAGTTATACCTAAATTTTCAGAAGGGGTTGTAAAGACAAGTACCATAAAAACAGCTAATACAGCTAATGCAGCAATGTAGGCACTCTCTTTTTTCATAAAATATATACCAAATTATAATTTATAAATATTTTGTTACTGCTCTAGACTAGATATAAGTCCATCTAATTCTAATTCTTTCACATTATTTATTACAAATTCAGGATTATTGAACATTTTATTTGTTCTCACATTACCAGAAAAAAGCATTTCTTTTCCAATTAAATTTTGTCTTTGTTCTATTAATTTCTCTGCATCTTCTAAATCATTTAAACCTATTTCAGATAAAGAATCGTGGAATAAAACAGTTCTTATTGTTTCTGTTCCATCGTCTAAAACTAAATTAATTAAAGCTCTTCTTTCGGGAACTATTTTTCCATGTGTAGCACAAACAGAAGATTCGCCCTCTAAATTAGGTTTTCTCTTACATTCAGGACACACTTCAAAAAATCTTGGCTCAAATGCCTGAACAACAAATGCTCTTGTTGAAATATTATCAGCTGTTCTAAAATCAGCTATATTTTTCTCTTTTACAACTTTTTCTCTTTGAATAGTTTCAAAAACATCTTTACTTAATTTTAATTCAGAATAACTTCCCAAATGAATTTCGTCATCACGCATAGTCCCATTAAGAATTTCAATAACTTTGTCAAGTACAATTTCTCCTTTTTCAATTAAACTAATGTGATTCAAATCCCACAAAACAATTTTAATATTAGAGGTATCATCAGCTACAATAAGATTTACAACTTTCCCTTCTGTTCCTTTTCTCATAAAAGTCCTAACAGGGGAAATATCTATCACTTGCCCAATTAAATTTACTTTTCTCATTCCAGAAGCAAGTTCATCTATTTTCAATTTTTCATCTTCAACAGAAATTCCAAGTTCTGCGGCCACAACCTGGGCAGCACCCTCTTTACTTATAAGGCCTGCAAGTTTTGATCTTTTTTCTTCAATTTTTCTTTCAAGATCTCCCACTGTCACACCAGAAGCTTTAGACATCACATTCAATATTTTCTCATAATCTCCATAAATCATATTAAATCAAATATTCTTTCAATATTTAAGTATTGTTATAATTGGCCCAATTAAATTTATAAACCAATCTTGATAGTGTATCTTATGGGAATAGCTTTATTACGAATGAAATTAATGCCATCTTCTCCATCTGTAGATTTAGAAGAAATAAAAGAAAATGCAAAAAAAGTAGTGGAAGAAGGCCAAGGAAAAAATCCACAATTTGAAGAAGAACCAATTGCATTTGGATTAAAAGCAGTAATACTTTCTTTTCAAATAGATGAATCACAAGAATTAGACCCAATAGAAGAAAATCTAAAAAAAATAGAAAATGTTAATTCTGTAGAAGTTTTAGATATGAGAAGAGCTTTTGGATAAAATGTTAAACGAAAAACAAGTAGAAGAAATAAAAACTCAATTAATAGATCAAATCGCTCAAATTTTTCCAGAAGGAAAAAGAGAAGATGCTAAAAGAAAAATAATTTCTATGAATACAGAAGAATTAGAAGATTTCTTAAAACAAAATAAAATGATGCAAAATTCTGAACAGCAAAATCCATTTAGACTTATTGCAGATGGAAAAATCCCCTCCAATAAAATAGATGAAAATAAACATTGTTTAGCTGTATTAGAACTTAATCCTATTTCAGAAGGCCACACACTTATTATTCCAAAAACACCCATAAAAGAAGGAAAAAAAGTTCCAGCTTATCTTTCTAACTTTGCAGAAAAAATTTCAAGGAAAATTAAAACCAAATTAAAACCAAAAGATATTCTTGCGGTCCCCACACCCATGTTTGATGAAACAGTAATAAATATTCTTCCTGTTTACAAAGATGAAACATTAAATTCAGAAAGGCGTCAAGCATCTCAAGAAGAACTTCAAGAAATTCTAAATAAAATATCTAAAGAAACAATAAAATTAACAAAACCAAAATCAGAAAAAATCAAAAAAGATAAAAAACTCTGGTTACCAAAAAGAATACCCTAAAGAATGGGCAGCCCACAAAATAAAACTAACTAAAAAAACAGGTGTAAATGGAATGCCTTGTCTAATATAAACTAATTTCTTATGTTTTTTGAGCAATCTTATATCACTTTTTGTCAAACCATCCCATGTTGCATTTATTGTTTTTCTCCCAATCTTCACATTTTTGTAAAGCCAATCCCCTTCCATTAAATTTTTTGTATTAACTTTCTTTATCATTGATGCCTCGTCAACAGCTTTTGCATAAAAATAAAAATAAGGAAAAATAAATAGGAAAATTCCTATTAAAAATAAGACAGTTACTAAAGAACCTAAAACCATTAAAATTAAACCAAAGAAAAGAGAAAAATAAATTATTTTCTTATTCTTATGAACTAATTTTGAAAATTCTTTTTTAAAATTCTTAAAATTCTTAATTCCATAAATCATACTTCCACCTAAACTATAAATAAATGCAATCACAAAAAAGATAATTAAGAAACTTCCAAAATAATTTAAATTCCGCATAAAATCAGTTGAAATGGGAAGTATTGCACCTAATGCATAAAATAATTTGGCATCACCTCCTGCAAACATTTTTCCATAATAAAGGAGATTTCCCAATATAAAGAAAATACCAAATCCAATCAAACCTTCGTAAAAAAATAAAAAATCAGAAGAAAATAAAGAATAAAAAAATCTAAACCCCAATGCAAAAATTATTAATGAAAAATTAAGCCAATTTGCAATTTCTCTTTTCTTTGAATCTTGTACTGTTGCAAAAATAATCCAAATTAAACCTAAAACTAACAAAAAAATAATCTCATTCATTTCTGAGTTCTCCTTTTGCCACCTGTCTTATAGGGATGTTTTTTCTTCTCTTTTTTCTTATCTTTTCTCTTCTTTCTTTTCTGACTAAATGCATATTCCATACTAAAGAATAGATAAAACTAGTTTAAAAAACTTTGATTATTTAACAAAGACTTGGACAAACAGCTACACCATATTTTGTATAATCTGCTTCATTTGCAAAAAACTCACAAGTTCCAGCCATTTCTGAATCACCTGTTGGCAAGTCATCTGCTTTCAAAGTTCTTTCTCGAGAACAAAAATCATATTGATTTGCACTATTACAAGCTATCCCACATTGAGTTACAGTTGCACCAACATTATCAGTTTGTATCCAAGGTGCAAATTTAGACCACCCAGAATAAAAACCAACTAAAAGAACAACTAAAACAAGTACGCCCAATACAATAAGAATAATTGCATTAGTACTCAATCCTTGACCTCTTTTATTCAACATACTCAATTTAAGTTTATTTTGTTTATAAATATTTCCTTGAGTTAGGGAAAAATATATTTTATTGAAAACATAAATTCATCTTTACCAAAGAATTTATTTTTTTCTTCAACTAAATAAATTTCATTATCTTTTATCCCAACTATATTTTCTACTTTTTCTTCACTTAATCCTTTTTCTTGATAAAAATAATATGAATTTATTTTTGCATTTAATTCTTCTATTGTAGAAACACCCACAAAAGATTGGGTTGTATTAAAACTAGAAGTTATAAAACTAAAAATAGCTAATGCACAAACAGCAACAACACCTATTACTAAAATAGTTATAGCTACATCTCCTCTTTTATTTATAGCCACTATGTTATTCATTGGTATTATCTCCTATTTCATTTAATTTGTCTTCAAAATCAACATAAAATTCTTTTTGTTCCAATTTAATTAACAAGCTTGGATTTTCTCCACTTAAAAAATAGGCAAATAATGATTTTTCTAAAAGTAAATCTGTTGTTCTTTCAGATTCTTTGTAAATAATTGCTTTTTTTGTGATTGCAAGTGCAGAAGTTATGTATACAGAAATAATTAAAATTACAATTATAACTATGGTTGCCACCATCCATGTCATTGTTTCTCCTATTTGTCCCCTGGACCTACTTGGTGCACGCTTATCTTTATTATCTAACATTTTTTTCTGTTTTCCTTACAATAGATAAAATTTTAATTTCTACAGATTCTCCTGTTGGAGCAAGTGAATAAAAACTTCTTTCAACACATTTTGCTAAATTTTTATCTTCAACTTCACTTTCAATGCCACAATTTGAAATTAAATTTGAATTACCTTCTGAAAATAAATATAAATTGGGAATCTCCAAACTAACATAATATTGAATTTCTTCCCATTCTTTTGTTTCAAAATTTAAATTACATGCTTCTACTAATGTTTTTGTTGAATTTGAAAAAACATTTGTCATTCTACCACCCACAGAAACGCAATCTGCAATTTGATTTGTAATAATATTTGCCTCTATTTCTCTCACATCGTAGGGGAAATTATAAAAATTGTAAACCATGATAAAAACACCCATTGCCACAATTCCCAATACAATAAACCAATACACAGACATTATTTTTTCAGCCCCTTGCTTACTTGTAATCTTTAAGTTATTCTTCATTTTCATCTTCATTAATTTCATTTATAGTAAAAACATACCTCCCTTCTTCTTCACCTAAATAAGCTGTAACATCCACATTATTAAAAAAAGAATATTCATAGCCAGAATCTTCACTTAATTTCACAAAAACAGAATTACCATTTATTTTAACAATATCATCAAAATCAATTCCATTTTTTTCTGCAACTTCAAATGCAGACATCATATTTAATTCTACAATTGAAACAGGTATTGCAGAATCAACAATCAATGAAATTTGTTTTGCATAAATTTGTTCTAAATCAATTGCACCAGAACCTTGTTTAGCAATAAATAATATCAAAATAGCAAGAAATAATAAATTAATAATTATAAAAACAATATTCTCAATTAAAAGTGTACCCTTCTTACTTGTGATCTTTAGGTTATTTTTTTTATTCATTTTTATCTTTTTGTTATTAATTTTGCTTAAATTTTTTATCAGTGCACTCTTGTGACATTTAGGTTATTAGGGTATAAATCTTTATGATAACGTTATAATTGAATTACATTCAAGGTTTTCAAATTCATTTGAATTAACTTCAATAATAGATGGAGATAAATATTCATTTCCAGAATCTCCATTAACAAAAAAGCTCACAGCAGCCTTTCCAACACCACCACCTGCACTTGAAAAAATAATTCCAGAGATTATTCCAGTTGTTATCGGTGATGCTACCAGTGTTACAATTCCTAATACAGCCCCACTAGCAATCCAACTTTTAGTACTTACATCACTTTTAATTCCCATCATAATATAATATTGTTTATTCAAATCAATTTTTCCAAATTCTAATCCTTTTTCTATAAATTCTTGTTTTATAACTGAAAAATCATTTATTTTATAAAGATATTCTAAATATGTTTTATCTTTATTGGGTATTTTATTTTCTTCCATGTATGCATAAACAAGGTCTTCATAAACAACACCTTCTTCAATGATTTCATTCATACTATCGTCAAAAGCTATTTGACTACAAATAGAGCAATAATTTTTACTTAGAAAATCACTCCCAACATAATTTATTTCACCTTCCCCAAACATCCACCAGCAATCTGCTAATTCTCTAGAAAGAACTTCATAAACTTCTGCTTCTGTTTTAACTTTTTCTTTAATAGGATTTGTCATTTGTTCACAGCTTCCATCTTCTGTTAAACATAAATAAGATCGTTTACAATTCAAGGGAACACTATCTGCAGGTAAAACAGAACTTCCTCTTGAAACAACAGAATTATGACAAAGTTCTTTTTCTGTTGATTGGCCTAAATTTAATTGTGCCATAAAAAACATTATAATTGCAAAACTTGCAATTAAAACTATAATTAAAACAATTTGTTGTGTTGTAATTTCTCCCAATTTATTTTTCATATTAATTATTTTAAAGTATTCCTATTGATTTAAACAATGCATATAACCCTAATAAAACTATTACAAAAAAGGCAACCCATGTCAAATACTTTATCAAAACTTCCATATTCATTTTTCAGCTACCCCTACTTTTTCTTCTGACTTAATTATTGTAAGTGAAGTTCCAGGTGATTGAATTTTTATTTCTTCAAAAGATTCTAATTTTTCTACGATTTCACAAACACCTTTATCATCACATTTACCTTCTTGATCCCAGAAAGCACTCGGGCAAATACACAAACAATTTTGACCTGCACAAGCATTTGGTTTAGTTTCTATAAAACTAAATAATATCCAACCAGCAGGAGTTATATCTGTAACATCTTCAATAAGAATAGCTGTATTTTCTATAATTGACTTTATTCTTTCAATAGAACTGGTGGCTTGTTCTAATTTTTCTGAGTTAATTGAATTAAAATACAAACTTACTAAAAAATAAACAAGAAAACTTATTGCAATTAAAGCTATAACTATTTTCAAAGTTTCTTCTGCTAATAACATGCCTTTTTTACCTTTCATTTTATTAAAGAAAGAAAAATCTTTCCTGGTTCAGGAAGTCCTGAAAAAAGATCAAATATTTTAGTTTTAAAAATCAGATAAAACCCAATGATAACAGATACAAAAACAACAATACCTATAATTAATTTAATTAAACTCACCGTTGTTAATTGCATTTAATTAAACCTCAAAATATTTTTAATTTGATCTATTAATGAAACACCTTGTTCTCTAAGAACAAAAATAGTTATCATTAAAATTGCAAGAACAGCTAATGCTATTAACAGCCATGGTAAATACTCAGTAACAATGCCCCTTTTTTTCATAGATACAAAAAAGAAAACTAATTAATAAATTTAACTAACCTAAATTCCCTAGCACAACAGAGGTTAAAATAAATAATGCGATTGTTGCAACAAGCGCTGTAATAAAATAAAGTATAATTCCTTTCTTTAAATTTTGTGCAATTTTGTGTGTTTTTTCTAATTTATCTTCACCAGCATCAATTGTAACTAATGTTGAAGTTAAAATAAAAACAATTTGGATTAGATAAATCCCAATTGCAATTTGCAAAAAGTAGGGTGGAATCATTGTTGTTAAATCAAATACATTCAAGAAACCTGTTAAATCACCAAATCCAGAAGACGCATCCCCGCTTAACTCTGCTAATTTAAGTTTCTTTAATATAGAAGTTATCATTGCAGCCAAACCAATAACAATACCTGAAAGCAAAGGAGCTAAGAAAGTCATATTACTTTTCATGTCTGAAATTATCTCTGCTAATAGGTCTTTTAATCTATCTGTAATTTTTCTAATATTTTTTACATATTCTGAAATACTCATTAAACTCACTGCAGCTATTTTTAATCCTTTTTTAGAAGATTCGACAAGAATTTTCATACTTGTTGCAATTAAGTCTGAAGGGAAATAATTCATAGCACCTCTTTTGAGGTCAAAAATAGCTTTTTCAACACCCATGCCCATTTGTCTAATATTATAATTCACCCTTCTAAAAAATTCTTCTGTCATTAATCCTCTTGAAGATTCAGCCACCCTTCCAAAAACAAGTTCAGGAGGCACATTATTTCCCAATCTACTTCCAAGTTGGAAAAGTGAATTGTTAAATTCTTTTTCAAGTTGTTTTGTTTTAGTTCTCTCAAGGATAAGGTTCTTTGATTTTTCTTTAAATGCGATTGCAAAAAACAAAGCTAAACCCAGTGGAAAAAATAAACCCAGAAATAAAGAACCTATTCCAAAAGGCCCTTTGATTCCATTTGCTGTTTGTTCAAATCCAAAAAAAGCTTCATCTCCAAAAACACCCATTCCCAATTCAGTAAAAGTATAATCTTGTTCTAATCCAATTAAGGTTGGAAAACCTGTTTGAAATAATAAGGGTAAAAGTCCAATGATAAATAAAGGAAGACAAATCAAAAATGCTTTTGCATAACCCCTATTGCTTTTATACTCTGCATAAAGTGGATTTCTTTCTAATAATGTAGATTCACCATATCCACCTGGCCTCATTAATAAAATTTTATCTGTTAAATAAAAAACCAAGAAAGGCACAATCAAATTAAAGAGAAGGAATACATGGTACCATTTTAATATTCCACCCAACATTGCAGATGCAAGTGGAAGTAATGCAAGTGCAAGTGTAGGGAGAACAACACCTAACATATATACATTGGTTAATGGACTTCTAACATCATGAGTAAACTTTAACATATTATCATAAACACCATCAAGAACAACTTGAAGTGATTTCTCAAGTGTTGAAATTCTTCTTGCATCACTAGATTCAAACAAACTATTTTCAATTAAATGGAATGATTCTATAAATTCAGTAGAATAATCTCTCCAAGTTTCTAAATAATTATCAAGACTTTCTTTAATAGATGAAAATTTTCCAATCTCAACATTATAAAAAACTTTTTTGAAATCAAGTGAAAGGGGGTATTGTAAATTATCTGCTGCAAATGCAATTGCTTTTTCCAAATTAGGTGTATGCCTCATATAAACAACAATGTATAAAATAGCAGGCACCATTTGACTACTTGCTTTTAATCTCCATTTATTTGCAAGTCGTGCTGGATACCCATTAACAAAGAAAAACAAAAACAATGAAAAAATAGTGATTAAAAAGAAAAGTAATAATGGAAATGCAGCTAAGCTTCCCTTAACAAGAACAATTCCAACTGAAATAAAAAGGCCTAATAAAAAAACACCTAAAAAAGACATCACACTTAAGGTTAAAGCTTGCCAAGGTTCGACATCAAGATGGGCTATTTCCAATGCCCTTTGTATTTTTTCTTTATCTTTTTCAGCTGCCTTTAATTTTATCTTGCTCCCTAAACCCTTACACCATTTTTCATATTTTGTTAATTCAGGAGACAACTCATCTTTAAATTTAACATATTCTCTACTATAATTTCCATTTCCAGAAGACGCAGCTCCAACTTGAGTATCTAATTTTCCAGAATATTTTTTTATAACATCCTCTGCACTAAGCCGATCATTTTCGTTAACCATAATTCACTCTTTTTATAATAAAGAAATAGGAAAATTAGTTAATAAATTTTGGGATTTAATTTATTATAAATCTTTAAAAATTAAATTGACCGATATCTCCTTGCCCCTTCATCTAACCATTTTTCCCACCTAGGAAAAACATGCTCACTTAAAGGTAAATCATATTCTTCCCTAACTTCATCTGAAATTTTATGGAAATGGTGGTTTGACAATTCCATAAATTCTGCTTCAAGTATTTTATTATTATTAATACTCTCAGCTTTTTTTACAAGTGCTTCTTTTATTTTTGCCCTTAATAAAATATTATCATAAACAGCATCCCAATTTCCAGCCCATCCTTTTACATTTGCTGCAATTGATTTCAAGATTTCACTATCCCCATTAATCAAATCTTCTGTGGGAACTAATTCATCTTTTTCGACATCATATTTCATTAAATCTACAAATCCTTTTTCAAGTAAAGGATCTTTTTCCCAATGTTTTCTAACTTCTGTAATTCTTACAACCCTTTTCCAAGAATGTAATCCATCTGGTGTTTTTATTGGATTACAAACAATAATAATATCTGTTGCCTTAAAACTTGTTGCAGGAACTTCTAAATCATTTACAACTCTGTCAAAAACACCATATGGACTTGCACCATGAATTGTTCCAGCAACCACATTTGCAAGAGCACCCACCCTCATAGCTTCATAAAGTGCTTTTGCCTCAGCACTTCTAACTTCACCTATAATTAAAGAACTATCACCTAATCTTAAGCTTGTTCTAATTCCATCCTCTGCAGAAACTTCTGTTCCAGATTTTAACAACGCAGACCTAACCTTCATTCTTAAAATATCATAATTTAACTTCCTCATAGACTCTACAGGAAGTTCTAATGAATCTTCAATAACAATAATCCTTAATTTAGGCATAATTTCTAATAATAAACTTCCAAGTAAAGATGTTTTACCTGAACTTCTTGTCCCCGCAACAAGTAATGTTCTAGATCCATCAATTAAAAAACTAAGCAGACCAGCTGCCAAAGGATTTACCATTTTATTTTGTATAAATAATGGAAGCGTCCATGGATTTTCTCTATGCCTTCTAATTGAATAAGCTAATCCATCTGGCGATAATGGTTTTTGAATGATTGCAATTCTTGCTCTTAAATTTCCAATTTCAAGTTGAGTATCTAAAATAGGATTCGCTTCATCAAGGGGCCTCCCAGAAATCATTCTAAATTTAGCAGCCCAAGAATCAACATCTTCTTGACTAGGTAAAATATTTGTTACACATTCCTCATGTTCTTGGTGCCTTACAAAAATATTTGTTCGAGGAATTGGTGCATTTAAAGAAATGTCGTGTAAGTTTGTGTCTTGTAATAAAATTTCAATTAAACCAAATCCAATTGTATGTCTAACTAAAATAATTGCAAGTTTGTTTAAATCAGAATAATTAAGAACCATATTTCTTGTTTTTGCTAAATCTTGTAAAAGATCTTTAGAAATATTAAAGAAAACTTGCCTTGTTCTTTCTGTATCTGTAAATTCTTCTGCTTTTGGTTGATGTTCTATTAAAACACCCCTTGCAAGATTTAAAAGAGTATTATGGTCTTCTGAAAGACTATGTTCAGGGGGCAAAACATGGTAGATTAATTTAGACTCATCTTTTTTTCTTAAAATAGTTACAAGTGATTTATCATAATCTTTATTAGAAATTTCATATTGACTGACTATTTCTGCATCAGAAGGTAGATTAGAAACTAACCTTGTAAAAGTAAAATTAGGAATAACATCTGCTTTGAAAATTTTATGGTAGATTTCTCTATCTCCTTTTCTATAACCTTCTAAATAAGGTGCGATAGCTAATTTTAATTGAGTTCCATCTAATAATTTTGAAATCTTTTCGATCAATCCAATATAGCCTTTCTGATCTGCCTGATATTCAGGACTTATTTTACTCAAGAAAACTTTTGCTTCAATATTTATTTTTTTTAATTCAGAATAAGCAGCCAAAGGATCTTGTTTTAATAAATATAAAAATCCAAAAATCTCATTATATCTTTGTGAAAAAAATTCAGGCCTATTTATAATTAATTTCTCTTGAGAAAGAATTCCTTCTTGACGCAGAAGGAAAACATAAAGTTGTGCAAGTTCCAATAACATAGATGTTTCTTTAAAATCATAATTATAATTTTTCTGTTGAACAAAAACAATTCTAGAAACATTTGGATTTTCAATTAAAGCATCGATTGTTCTTTCCATAACTTCTGGGGAATCAGATAAACTTGGAACATAAGGTGCCCCAATATAATTTATATAAAGAACATCTTCCCCACCTTCTCTTTGAATTTCGTGCGAATAAAGAGCAGCCCCTTTTTCAAATTGCATGTGAAAAAAAAGCCTACATAGTTTAAAATATTTTGTATACAAAATATTTATGTTTTAAATCCAAACAAATTTAAACCATTTTCTCCTTATTAAAAAATGGTTGAAGAAGCACCTAATTATTCTGCTTATAGTGATGCAGACATAAAAATAAGAGATTTGGAAGAAAAACAACGTATCATAAAAGATCGTCTTTTACTTGTTGGACAAAATTTAATAGAAGAAAAAATTAAAAGTAGAGAAAATATTTTAGAAATTAAAAAAGAATTAGAAATTATGAAACAAAATATGCAGAGGCTTGTTAATTTTTTAGAAACAGCTTCTTCTGAATTTCAAAATTTTGCACGTAAAGAAGATGTAGAAATTTTAGCAAAACAAGCCAAAATGTTTAATCCTTTTAATAAAACAAGTTCAGAAAAATTAAAAAAGAGGTAATTACTTTAAAATACAATGGGTACGCTAGATAGAATAAATCAAATGAAAGGAAGTGGTATTGCAAATGAGCAAATTATTTCTAAATTGCAAGAACAAGGTATTTCTCCCAAAAATATAAATGATGCAATGAATCAATCTGAAATTAAAAGTGCAGTATATGGTGATGCAAATATAGATCCTGCTATTAGAGGAGATATTCCTCCTGAGCCACCTACATCTGGAGCTACACAATATACTCCTGCTAGAAAAGAATATGAAGAACCAGCACAACCCCAAGAATATCCCCAGGAACAAGCACCTGCACCTCCACAAGAACAAGTACCAATGCCACAACAAGATTATAATGAAGATTATTATCCTCAAGAAGGTTCATATGGGGAATATGAAGAACCAACTGCAGGAGCAAATGCTACAGATACCTTCATAGAAATAGCAGAACAAATTATTTCTGAAAAAACACAAAAAATTGAAAAAAGACTTGAAGATTTAGAAGAATTTAAGGCACTTACAAAAGTAAAATTAGATCATTCATTAGATAGAATAAAGCACATTGAAAATACAATGGATAGATTACAACTTGCTATTTTAGATAAGGTAGGTTCATATGGTAAAACACTTGAATCTATTAAAAAAGAAATGGGTATGATGCAAAATTCTTTTGGAAAACTTGCAACAAAAAAATCAACACCTCATTCTGCAAAAATGCCCCATAAACCACTTGTTAAAAAGAAACTAATAAGAAAAAAGAAATAATTTTATTCTGGTTTTTCGTTTAATAGTTTTGCAAATACACTTTCAGGTGCTTTATCTTTTCTTTCTTTTCCAGAACCAACTACAGCACCAAGTAATACAATTAAAATAATCCATGGTAACCATTCCATCCAATTAACACCATAAAATCCAGCATAATCAAGCCAACCTACAACAGAACCAGATTGTGCAAGAACTACAACTAAAATAATTGCACCAATAGCATACATGGCATACATCATTCCTTTGCTTTTAGGATCTGCAAACAAACCGGTAAATATTGTTACTAATAAAAGAATTACCAATCCAATTCCAACTCTTGGGAAAAGTTCTGCGAAAAATATACCTACAAAATTAAATTGTAAAGACATTAAACCTACAGAAAGTGCAATAATTGCATTAACAATTCTTCCTGTACTTGTTTTCTTCCCCCCAAATAATTTCATTTGGATTAAAATACCATAAACAACTGCAAATATAAGTAAGAAGGGAATAATATAATCAAAAACACCTGCCTGTTGCCATTGAGAAAGAACCTGACCTACACCACCACCATAAAAACTTCCTATTGCCATGTCTCTTTTAATTAAAATTAATTTAAATATGTTTCTAAAATTATTATTCCTTTTTCAGTGCTAATCCAAGTGCTGCTGCAATTACAGCTACAAAAAGGACATTTGTCCAAAATGCATTACTCCACTCCTGCACAAAAATATATTCAATAAATTCGAATCCAATGCCTGTTGCCCAAAGAACCGCAGCTACCACAGCGATTGCAATTATAATGCCTGCAACCATTGGTAATTTTTTCCCACTGATTTTAGCTTCTCCACCACTTACAAAACCCCATATTAAAAGACCAACAAATACTACAATAATTGCTACTGTTAAAAACAAGATTAAATTAGCAACAACTAATTTGGGAAAAACCGCACTTACAAAAATAAGTGCAATTACAAATGAAACAATTGAATTTGTTTGTTTATTGTCTCCAAGAATTTTTGTTTTTTCTAAAACAGCATAAACTATGAAAAACATTAATAAAAATGGTAATGCAAATTGAGTAAATATCCAATGTTGAAGAATTGTTTCTACCATTTTATTACATTAAGTCTGCAGGAAGTTCTTCTATTTCAGATTCCTGGCTTGGTAAAGCTGATTTATTTATTATAACAATATCACTTATTGCTCTAATAAACTGATGGGGTATAATAACACCTCTCGCACCACCAATCAAAGAAGTAATACTTCCTCCAACTTTAATTCTCCAGCCGTCAACTTTGTTTTCTTGCAGATTAGCTTCTTCCACTTCTCCAAAAAAATCACCTGCATCTGTATAAACTTTAGCTCCAATAACGTCTGTTATCTTTTTAATTCTCATAGTAAAAATTGTATAAACTTATTTATATACTTTTCCATGTTTTAAGCAATATTTCAAAATTAATCAAAATAATATAACAATCTTTATAAAAAATAAACACCACACTAAAAAATGATAAACCAAAAAGAAGCTACATCAATTATTTTAGTTTCATTAGTATTAGGTCTTCTGATTAGTTTAATTCAAAGTTGGAATGCTTTTCTTTACAGTTTATTATTCATATTTTTAGTTATTATAATCAATATTTTTGCTAAAAAAATAATGAGTTATCAACTTGACTCTGAAATAAAAGTAAAACTTTGGGAAATTAGGCAATGGGGGTATAAGAAACACAATCATTTCAAAAGATATTTTCCAATGGGAATTTTTTTACCAATAATAATTTCTATTATTAGTCTAGGTTATATTATTTGGGCAGCTGTTTTAACATTTGATGTAAAACCTAAAAAATATAGGGCTGCAAAAAGATATGGTCTTTATAGTTTTTCAGAAATTACAGAATATCATTTGGGGTTGATTGCAGCCTCAGGAATAGTTGCAAATCTTTTATTTGCAATCTTAGGTTATTTAATTGGATTTCCAGAATTTGCACGCCTTAATATTTACTATGCTTTCTTTAACATGATTCCAATTTCTAATTTAGATGGAAATAAAATATTCTTTGGAAGCTTAGTGCTTTGGAGCTTCTTAGCTGTTATGGTTTTAATTGCATTAGCATATGCAATTTTTTTAATTTAAACACAATATAATGGAATTTCTAGAAGGAATTAATCCACGAGAGTATCAACAAAAGATTTTTGAAACATGCTCGAAAAAGAATTGTTTAGTTGTATTACCAACAGGAATTGGAAAAACACTCATAGCTTTAATGTTAACAATAGAAAGAATGAAACAACACCCTGGTGAAAAAGTTGTTTTTCTTGCACCAACAAGGCCATTAGCAGAACAGCACATTAAAACTTTTAAAAAACATCTCCCTGAACTTTTTGGAGACATGCAATTATTTACAGGAATGGTAAAAGCAGAACAAAGAAAGAAAATATGGGAAACTGCTGATATTGTTTTCTCAACCCCACAATGCATTGCAAATGATCTACAAAACTATCTTTATGATTTAAAAGATACTTGTCTTTTGATAGAGGATGAGGCACATAGGTGCATAAAAAATTATTCTTACAACTATGTTGCACAAAAATATAAACAACAAGCAAGCAATGCACGAATATTAGGTTTAACAGCTTCTCCTGGTAGTGATGAAAGAAAAATAAAAGAAATTTGTAAAAATCTTTTTGTAGAAGAAGTTGAATTAAGAACAAGAGATAGCCCAGATGTAAAGCAATATTTACAAGAGCTTGAATTTAAAAAAATAGAGGTTGATTTTCCACCTAAGTTTGAAGAAATAAGACAAGCATTACAAAAACTATTTTATGGTTATGTTGAAGACTTAAAAAGAAGAAGGGTTCTTTATGGATTTCCTTCTAAAACAAATTTAATAAAATTACAAAAAAGTATTATGGCTAGATTAACAAGTGGTAGTAATTTTAACTACATGTGGGCAGCTAGTTCTTGTGCACAGGCAATAAAAATACAACATGCTCTTGAACTTCTTGAAACTCAAAATATTATCATTTTCCACAAATATCTAAAAAATCTTTTTGAGCAGGCTGCAAAGAAAAAAAGCAAAGGTGTAATTAAACTTGTTCAAAGGCCTGAATTTAATTTTGCATTTACACTTACAAATGAATTAATTGCAAGAAATCAAGATCATCCTAAATTGGAAAAATTAATTGAAATAATAAAAAATGAAAATGATCAAACAGATAACCTAAGGATTATTGTTTTTACACAATATAGAGGGAGTGCAAGTAGAATTTCAGAAAAAATAGAAGAAGAAATTAAAGGGATCAAAACAAAAACATTTGTAGGTCAATCTATGAAAAATGGAACAGGGATGAAACAGGAAGAACAAAAAAAAGTAATAAAAGAATTTTCAGATGGAAAAATAAATGTGCTTTGTGCAACAAGTATTGCCGAAGAAGGATTAGATATACCAGAGGTTAATGCTGTTATATTCTATGAACCGGTGCCCTCTGCAATTAGGGCTATTCAAAGGGCAGGAAGAACCGCTAGATTAATGAAGGGTAAACTCTTTATCCTAGTTACTAAAAAAACAAGGGACGAGGCACATTATTATGTTTCAAGAACAAGAGAAAAGAAAATGCATTCAGCTATAGATAAAATAAAAAAGGAATTAAATAAAAATGATTATCAGAAAAAATTATAATTTAAAACCTAAATTCTTATAAAAAATAAACAACTCCCCTTACATATGATAATTACAATTTCAGGTAAACAAGGTGCGGGAAAAACAACCATTGCAAAAAAACTAGCAAAGAAATTAAATTATGAATTTATTTCTATAGGGGATTTGCAAGGAGAAATAGCATTGGAAAAAGGCATCACAATTACAGAATTAATGACTTTAGAAAAAACAGAAACCAACATACATCAAGAAATAGATGCTAAAGTAAAAAAACTAGGTGAAATAAAAGATAATTTTGTTGTAGAGGGGTGGATTTCTTACCATTTTATACCTCATTCATTTAAAATATTTTTAACTGTGGATGAGAAGGTTGGTTGTGAAAGGATTTTTAATGATTATAGGCCAGATGAGCCTAAAAAAGAAACAATAGAACAAACATTAGAAAATCAAAGGCTTAGATTACGTGAAACTCAAGAGGGATTTAAAAAAGCACATGGAATTAATTTCCTTGATAAATCTCAATATGATTATGTTCTAGATACAACAAATTTAACTTCAGATAAAGTTACTGAAAAAATTGTTGAAACATTGAGCAGTAAGAAAAGTTTATAAAATAATTAAGTAATTAATAAGAAAGTATGGCAAGAATTATTGGGAAGGGCTATTCTTATAACGATGTTCTAATTGTTCCTAAGTATAATAAAATTCGTTCTAGAACGCAAGTTAATTTTAAAACAAAAGTTACTCGGAATTATGAAATAGACATACCTATTATTGCTGCAAATATGGATACTGTTTGTGAATCAAGAATGGCTATTGCTCTTGGTAAATTAGGTGGACTTGGAATAATTCACCAATTTATGCCTATTTATGAAGAAGCAGAAGAAGTAAGAAAAGTTAAGGCAGAAGGTTTAATTGCTGCAGCAGCTATTGGAATAAAAGATGTTCAAGATAGATCAAGAGCACTTGTAGAGGCAGGTGTTAATATTTTAGTAATAGATTTGGCACATGGACATTCAAAATATGCAGGAAAAACATTAGATTATCTTAAGGAAACATACCCTCATGTAGATGTTATGGCAGGTAATGTTGCAACTAAAGATGCAGCTGAATATTTTTTAAGTAAAGGTGCAGATGCTATAAAAGTTGGAGTTGGTCCAGGTGCAATGTGTACTACAAGAATTATGACAGGTGCAGGCGTGCCCCAACTAACAGCACTAATGGATGTTTATGAAGCTGTGAAAGGTGAAATACCTATTTGTGCAGATGGTGGAATTAAAAAACCAGGAGAAATTACAAAAGCATTGGGTGCAGGTGCAAGCACAGTTATGTTAGGATATTTATTTGCGGGAACAGAAGAATCACCAGGAGACATACTTGAAAAAGGAGATAATAAATATAAATTATATCGTGGATCTGCTAGTTTTGGCGCTTCTGTAAAAAAAGCACAAATACATGGAGAGGAAAATAAAAAAATAATCAGTGTAGAAGGAGAACAAACATTGGTAAAATACAAAGGGCCAATAGAACCAATAATTAATTCTTTTTTGGGTGGCTTAGCTTCAGGAATGACATATACAGGTTCAGATGAAATGAAAAAATTAATTGGAAAAGCAGATTTTGTTGAAATTTCAAATGCAGGTTTTGAAGAAAGTAAAGCAAATGGTGTTCATAAAAAATAAGAATTCTTTTAAATGTAAATAACCATTCTTAAAAATGATTAAAATATTTTCCAAGAAAAAACCAACAAAAGATTCAGCAATAATAATAGATTACAGAGAGAAAAATTCACTTGTTCCCACTGAACTTCTTGAATCTGGTTTTAAAATAGAATTTAAAGAATTAAAAGTTGCAGATTATCTTGTAAAAGATGTTGCAATTGAAAGAAAGACTGTTAATGATTTTATATCATCTATGAAAAATCGAAGATTATTAAAACAATTAGAAGAACTACAACAATATAAGAAAAAACTATTAATCGTAGAAGGGATTGATGAACAAGAACTTTATACAGATGCAGAAGATTGGACAGGGATGCACCCCAATGCAGTTAGGGGTTTTCTTCTTTCTATTCTTTTAAAATATAAAGTTCCAATTATTTTTACAAAAAATTATTCAGACACAGCTAAATTTATTGGTTTAATTGCAAAAAAGAAAACAAACTCAGAACTTTCTTTAAATGTAACTAAAAAAGCATTGAACAAAAAAGAACAATTACAATTTATTATTGAAAGCTTTCCAGGCATTGGACCAAAAACAGCTAAAAAACTTTTAAAAGAATTTAAAACAATAAAAAATATTACCAATGCATCCCAGGAAGAACTTAAAGAGGTTATTGGGAAAAAATCAGAAACAATGAAGAAGATTATCGACGACAAATATTAAATTAATTCACTTAAAATTTTTGCACCTAATTTGACAGTCATATTTTCTTTATCCTTATCAGGATTAATTTCGACCAAATCAATTGCTTTTAAATTTTTTAATTTGTTTATTCTTTGTATTAAATATAAAAAATCTCTTGTAGATAATCCCCCTGGTTCACAATAACCTGTTCCAGGTGCAAAAGCAGGATCTATAACATCTATATCAATTGAAACATAAAGTTCTTTGCCTTTAGAAAGTTCCATTATAATATCACAACTATCTCTTAAATTATCTTGAATTTGTTGCATTGAAATTATCCTCATTCCTTTTTGTTTCAAAAAAGTTATTTCATCTTTCCACATATTTCTAACCCCCACCAATAAAATATTCTCAGCAGGAAAACCTTTTTCAATTAAAGCACGAAGCCATTCTTCATGAGTTGGTTCTTTCATGGGTTGCATTAAATCTGCATGGGCATCAAAAACAACTAGGCAAGGTTTCTTTTCTTCTTTCTTACAATAATCTAAAAAAGCATTTGTAGTTGAAAATGAAATCGAATGATCCCCTCCCAAAAAAATAGTTTTTGGTTTTGTTTCAAAAGCATCTAAAGAATTTTCATAAATTAATTTATTTGTTAATTCAAGATTAGAATTATCCAAATGTATTTCTTCTAAATCAAATAATTGGGGATTGATTGGAATTCCTTTTTCATTAGAGTGTATTTGCTTAATAGTCTCTATAATTGCGTTGCCAGCCTTCTCACAACCTTCTGTATGGCCTAAACCATTTATTCCAGGTATTTTTACTATATACATAAAAAAACATAAGAAAAGGTGTTTTTAAGATTAATGTTAATATCTTCTACGTCTAGGTGGTGCTTGTCTGGGTTTAGCAGGTGCAGGCCTAGATCTAGGCACCATTGTCCGTGGAGAAGATGGAATATATTTTGGTCTTAAAGAAGGATCTTCATTTGGATTCTTTCCTTTTGATTTACTATAAATATAATATAGAAGAACTCCAATTCCAACTATAAGAATTAAAATTAGAATTGCATAAATAATCCACTTTGAACCACCCTCCCTTTTTGCACAATCCAAAGAACAAATATCACTATTTTCATCTGCATCACAAACACCATCTCCACAATAAGTATCTACAAATGAATAAAATCCGCAATCTATTGCACAAGAATCACTATCTTCGCCAACCCCACAAATACTATCTCCACAAACACCATTTGGATTGTCCACAACAGTAAATGTAATTATCTTTTGAGCTTCATAATTTTCACTTGAACTTTCTTTTGCATAAACCTTCAAAACATTTGTTCCTGCATTTGCATTTATAGAAGCATTAGGTGTGAAAACAGTTTTTGACCCATCATTTAAACTATATCTCCAGAATCCTGCATTATTTCTTTTATCTGAAACTTCTAATGGAATTAATGTTTTTCCATATGTAATATCTTCTAAAGGTGAAAATACAGAAATTTGTATTGAAATAGTTGGATCACTTCCAGAATTATCATTGTTATCATCCTCTCCAGGTCCACTAGGTCCTGTTTCATCTAAACAATCATCTATATCTATTAAACATTCATTTAAACCACCTGCAGGATTGCAAGAAAGAGAGCCAGAATTATATCCAAATGCATCGCAATCTTCACCATTAAAATTAGTTCCATCACATTGTTCTCCATTGGTTGCATCTACTTCACCATCTCCACAAACAGGTATACGTTCAAATACTAAAAATTCACTAAAATGATTTGTTAATGCGCTATAATTATAATATGAATCTGTTTCTCCAATATAATTTCCTTCTAAAGAAGTTAGACTATTATCTTCTTCAACCCTATAAAGGCCTGCAAATTCATTATCTTCAGTAATAAGTGTTTTGTTTATAATAAATAAAATCTCTGCATTTTCAAGAGGCTGAACATCCATTCCAATATTTAATCCTCCTAAAAAAGTTGAATTAGCAGGTTCTACTATGTCTTCAGGAACAAACGAAATCAAAGAGGTTGTTACAATTGTCCCATCTTGTAATCCACTTACTTGAATTAATTGCACATTTCCAGAAGGATTTGGTTCCACATATGTCATGGTGCAATAAGTTGTGTTAAACATACACTCATTTACTTCTCCTTGTAAATTGCAATTCAAATTGCCACCTGTAAAATCAGCATTATATGTTTCACATGTTAAACCCGCAAAGTTTCCTTCATCACATTCTTCATTTAAAACAGAATCCACAACATTGTTTCCACAGAAGATTGTTTCTTCTCCTTCCCAATTACATAATACTTCACTAATACATGTACTTTCATCTGAACCAAAATCACTACAATATTCATCGTCACTTTCTTGAATTCCTTGGCATGCATCACAATTATTAACATCTTCGGCATCTATTAATCCATCACAATCATTATCTAATAAATCATCACAAATTTCTGTTCCTGTTGAATCTTCTGTTTCGTTTATAGAATAAGCACCATCACAATTATCATCAATTCCATTACAAAATTCTTCTCTTGGATAAACAGCATCATCATTACATGCATTCCAAACTAATTGTCCAGGATGGCATGTTTGGGTTCCGAATTCACAATATCCTGTTTCATTTTCAGGGCCACAATTTTGTGTTTCACCAATCTCACATTCTCCATCTGGATCAGAAGGAGGAAGTGTATCACAAGCAGGATCTTGCCTACAACTTGGACGATCACTACAATCTGTGAAAGTATTACAATCATTATCTAATCCGTCATCACAAATTTCTGTTTCAGGCCCCTGGTATCTATAATCATCTCCATCTCCACCACATTCACCCCATTGACCATTTGATTGGCATGTTTGAATTCCAATTCTACATTCACCCACATCTGTCCCACATTCTTGTTCATCGCCAGGCGTACAAACAGCACAAGCTGAATTACTGTCACAACTTGAGTCATCACAATCAATATCTCCATCACAATTATTATCTTTGTTATCGTCACAAATTTCTGCAACAGGATTTACAATACTAATACATTCACTCCAAGTTCCATCTCCTAAACATGTTTCTTGACCAACTTGACATTCACCTTCAAGTGTTTCATCAAAGCAAGTTACAGGTGTATCTTCCCCAGGAACACATTCTGTTCCAGAGAAAAATGCAATAATTGTATTTAAAATATTTTGTAGCCAATTTGTGTGTTCTCTAACTTCTTTAAATTTTTCTTGACAATTACCCTCCATACAAGAACCTGTTGAACATTCATAATCATTATCACATGCACCTGAATTTTGTTTTACTTGTAATATTTTATCAAAATCACAATAAAGACTTACACTATATTCGCCAATAACATCACAAGATTCCCCTGTCTCTTCTGGATCAGGTTCTTCTGGTTCATCAGCTATATAAGGTGCAGGAGATCCAGAAGGCAAACATGTATTTGGATAAATACTATATCCACAATAATCTTCACATTCAGATAAACAATCTGTAGCATAGGTATCTATTGTTTCTCCTTTATCTTCCCAACAAATATGAGCACCTGTACTATCTCCGTCACAAATATTTTCCACAGCCCCATCTGACCCCCCACTTACAAGAGTACATCTCCAATCATATCCATCTTCATCTGCATAAGAACAAATATTATTACAATCTGATTCTGTGCTATATTCTCCAGAACTAATCCACCCATTACCTTCATCCACTTCACAAAGATAATCTGCAGCAATAAAATTAATTGAAAATAAAACTAAAACAAGACTAACTAAAAAAAAATACTTTTTCATTTTTATGCAGCCCCAACAACACATCTTCCAGCTACACAAGTACCATCATTCTCAGCACAATCAAAGAACACAGGAGTACAAGTTTCACTTGCACAATGATATTCTAATAAAATATTTCCATCGCAAGAATCAACCAATGTTCCAGCACCATGATTACAATTTCCTGTAACACCATATGTTAATCCACCATCACTATCAGAGCAAGTATCAAGTACAAGGTCATCTTCATTAACATCAAAATCACCTTCTCCTGCAGAACTTAATAAACATTCATTATATGATTCTCCTGTAAAGAATGAAACAATTCTACAATACATTCTTTGTAATAATCCTCTTTGAAGTTCAAATTCTTCTTCAAGGGAAGTACATTTTTGATCTAAACATGCATTTGTTTGACATTCATAATCTTCATTACAAGAATCACCTGTAGATAATTGACTTTCCATTGTTAATGTAAGTGCACTACAATATTGACCATCTACTCTTGTTCTAATTGGATATTCTGTTCCATCACAAGTTGCACTGCCTGAACCACCTGCAAAAGCACAAGCACCATCCTCGCAAGAAGCACCACCAGGACATTCACCTGTATATGTTTGCATTACACCAGCATCACAATAATATTCTGTTATAATATTTCCAGAACAAGAATCAGCAGATCCTCCTGCAGTTCCAGCTGAAAATAAATTTAATCCACCATCACTATCAGAGCAAGCACCATCTACTCCACCTAAATTATAAGTATTATACATTGCCAAAATTTCTGCATCTGTTTTTACAAAATTCCAAACTTTTACTTCATCTATTAAACCGTCCCACATACCTGTTGCATCATTATCTGCAGAATGACCTATTGTGAAAGGTGTGTTTGGATCCATTACAATTTCAGATATAATATTTCCTGAATTAGTATTTGCAAGTACTCCATTAACATAAAGTTTCATTGCAACACTCCCTTCAAATGTAGCTGTTACATAAACCCAATCGTTTAAATGTTCTGCAAAAAATCCATTATCATAAACAGAAGAACCTAATTCACTTTCTCCCCCTTTAACATAAAGCCCAAAATGATCTGCACTACCATAACCATCTCCAAATACAAAACCTCTTCTAGCAGGATTGCTTCCACCACCTATTTCATACCAAGAAGTTAAAACATGCCTTCCAACTCCACCTGGTAAAGATGTAGGTTTAACCCATGCACTCACAGTCATTTCTCTTAATGAATTTCCATATGCATTATTAAATCCAATACTATCCCCCATTACAATTTCTTTTTCAGGATCATTATCAAATTCACATGCAACACCTAAAATTCCAGGCACACCACAATTTACAGACGCTGTTTTTGAAAAAGTATAATCTGCTACTAATTCAGGTACAACAGAGCCTGTAATACTTTCAAAATTAACATCTAATATTTTCATTCCAGCACAAACACTTGGAGATCCAGAGCAAACATACCCTGGTTCTACTTGACAAGTCAAAGAACATCCATCACCCATAAAAGAATTACCATCATCACATTCTTCTCCAGATACAATTTCCCCATTTCCACATAAACTACCATAAATCATTAATGAAGTAATTGCAGTAGATCCAGAAGGATATAATCTACTAGCACAATTAATATTTTCACCTGAAAAAGTACAAGATAATAATTGCCCATTATTTTTTCCAATCCACAATTCGCTACCATATGATCCCATTGCATTAATTCCTGAATTTAAACTATCACCTACTTTTGATAATTCACTACATGCCACAGGTACTAAATCTGGACTACAAGAATGAATAGTCCCATCTGATTCTCCAAATAATAATTTATTTCCATGGACAACAGAAGAAATAATAGGTGTACCTGTATCTAATTCATATTCCATTTCATTTGTGAGTGGATCATACATGAATATTTTTCCATATGAACCTGCAGCATCTGTTCCAGCCCAAACCTTACCATTGTAAATAAGAACTTCTGAAACTCTTTTATTGTGTCCACTTGAATAAATATGATCTTCTTCAACAGCTACGTCTGTTAAAAGGCCATAAGAATATAGATATGCATCATCTTCATGCCCATTCCATGGTGCAGGTGTTCCAGGATCAATATCATGCTTTCCATACCAAAGTTCGTTATTATAAATCGCTAAACCCCTTGCATAATAATTTCCACCAGGATAATCATCAGAAGTTAATGCAGCACCTGTCAATAAATTACGTCCTTCGACACCAGTATCTGCAGATGTAACATATAATTTATTATCAAATTCTATTAAGTCAAAAATATCTTCTGCACCCCCATCTCCATCAACATTATAATCTGTCACAACTTGCAAACTTCCTGTTTCTAAATTATATTTTCTTAATTTTCCATTATCATGGCCTGTCCAAATTTCCCCATTAAGACTATCTAAAAGAATTGCATTTATTGCAGTCCCTGTATCAAAATGAGATGTATCTGTTCCAATCCCATCAAATGATTTTAAAATTCCGCCATCAAGACCAATCCAAATAGGGTCTACATCTCCAACCCCACAATCAGAAGGGCAACCAACAAATGTTTCATCACTATCACAATTTCCATCACCACAAACAGGGCCCCCTGCACCAGACCAAGAACAACCAGAAACATCACCACATTGACTAGAACTTAAACTCTCGCAATCACTCACCAGGGAACAATCACAAACAGTAATTGTGTCATCATAATATTCTTCTTCCCTGCAATTTGTATCTCCACAAACAGAAGGTGCATCAGGTTCACACTCAAAAGTTCCATAACTTGCACAATTAACAGCAGGTGTTCCAGTACACGCAGCAGAAACAAAAAACATTGCAGCAATTACTAAAGATAATGATAATAATAAAATAAAATTCCTCTTTTGCATATTAAACATACAGAAAAGTACTTTAAAAATATTTTTATTCTGAAGGCACCAATGCAAATAAACTATAATTCTTTATTGTGGCTAAATTTTTCACATCTTCAAGTTTTACATTAGAAATATTTTTTTCAAAATCATAAAATTCACCAGCATCACCAACTAATTCATGTGATAATAAATTAACCATTTGATTTTGTGAATCTTCCTGGGCTATTTGATAATTCCCAATTAACTGGTCTTTTATTTGTTGTAATTCTTTCTCAGATAAATTTTTAGCTACATCTTCAAATTCTTTTAAAATTAATTTTTTAACATCTTCAATATTTTTCTTCTCTGTTCCAACATAAACAATATTATATGAAAAATCTTTATTGATATTGGTACTACCCTTCACAGCATAGGCAAGATTTCTTTTTTCCCTTATTTCTGTAAATAATCGTGAAGACATTCCCCCTGCCATTAATGAATTTAAAACAGTTGCAGCATAACTTTTTTTATCATTACCTAAAGGGACATGGTATGCCAAAATAAAATTAGCTTGATCTATCCCATTTCTTGTTTCAATTTTTTCTTTATTATCTAATTCAATTTTAAATTCAGGTACTTTCCCTTCACCACCTTCAAAATTCTTTTCTGCAAAATCTACAATCTCTTCAAAATCAGCATTACCCACAATACACAAAATCATATTTTTTGGAACATAAATTTGTTTGTATCTTTCTACAAGCTTATCTCTATTAATAGCTAACATGGTTTCAGCAGTCCCAATCAAAGGTTCTGCAAGTGTTCCATTATAAAGAAAACTTTGAATTTGATCAAGAACATAAATTCGCGGAGTATCTTTTCTCATTTTAATTTCTTCAAAAATAACTTTTCTTTCTTTTTCAAGTTCTTTTTCATCAAAAACAGAATTTTTAATCATATCAGATAAAACATCTAATCCTATGCTAAGGTGTTTTGATGGAAGTTTACACCAGTAAGCTGTAATTTCCTCATCTGTAAATCCATTTAAATCCCCTCCATTCCTTTCAATTTCTTCTGCTATTTGTTTAGCTGTTCTTTTTTTAGTTCCCTTATACAGCATGTGTTCTATAAAATGTGAAATGCCTTTTTCAGAAACATCTTCATTAATTCCACCATTTCTAACTGCAAATGCAATACTCACTACAGGAATATCTCTCTTTTCAAAAATAACAGTCATTCCATTTTTCAAAACTTTTCGTGAAAAATTGTTAGTCATCATTAGAAATAATTCTTAACATATATAAATATAGTGATAACTAGAAAATTTAAATTTAAATTTAAATTATTTTTTAGATTATTGCTCCGATAAGGAATCCTGCCGCTATTGAAACAATTATAACAATTAGCCATAACCACCACTTTGATTTTTTCTTCACAGGTCCACCTGCCATGGGTTGTGCTGCAGGTTGTTGGGCTGCTTGTGCTTTTGGTTGAGCTGTAGCAGCTGTAGCAGGTTGTTGAGCTTTTTGCATTGGTTGTAATGCCATATTAAAACATAGAATTAGTTTTTATAAATCTTATTGATTTTAAATAATAAGATTTAATCTTATTGATTTGAATGGAAAGTTTGGTCCCTCGACCTACTTGGCCCCTAGACCTATTTGGTAAAGAAAATATTTGGTTCTTTTTTTAAAGGAAAGTTTGATAAAGAAAACCTTGGTTGTCTTTATATGCCCATCAATGCACACCCTGATTTTATTGCAGCTGAAAATGCCTACATTACAGCACAAACACTTGAGCAAAGAATTGAAAAATTAAAAATAATGATTTCTTTAGCACCTGGCCACAAAGGTGCAGAAAACCTACGTAAACAATTAACAACTCGTTTGAAAAAATTAAAACAACAACTTGAAAAATCTAAAAAATCAGGTAAATCAAATTATGTTGGAATTAAAAAAGAAGATTTGCAGGCTGTTATCGTCGGTAAAACAAATTCAGGTAAATCTTCACTATTAAATCTTTTAACAAACGCATCCCCAAAAATAGCTAATTATGATTTTACAACAAAAAAATCAATAATTGGTATGATGCCTTGTTCAGGAACAAGCATACAATTAATAGAAATTCCAGCTATTGAATCAGATTATTATGATAGGGGAACTACTAATACTGCAGATGCGATTATTCTTCTCGTCACAAAATTAGAAGAAATAAAAGAAATAAAACCAAAATTAAAAAAAGCTTATGGAAAACAAATAATTGTTTTTAATAAAATAGATAAATTGAGCTTGAGCGAAAAAAGGAAAATCAAAGCAACACTTTCTTCTAAAAAATATAATTTTGTGATGATTTCTACCAAAACAAAAGAAGGAATTGAAAAACTTGGTGATAAATTATTTTTAAGTTTTGGAAAATTAAGAATATATACTAAAGAGCCAGGTAAAGAAAAATCAAATAGGCCAATTATATTAAAACCAAACTCAACTGTCTTTCATATAGCTGAAAAAATATTAAAGGGTTTTTCAAAAAAAGTTAAAGAAACGAAAATATGGGGTCCTTCTTCAAAATTCCCTGGACAAAAAGTAGGCCTAACACATAAACTAAAAGATTTAGATATTGTTGAATTTAAAACAGGATAATTATTTCCAACTTTTTCTTATTGGCGCAATAATTTTTTCAACAGCTTCTGCGACAGATGATTTTAAATCGGCTGCATGAAGTTTCTCAGATTCAAATGCTTTTTCAACATCTTCATAAGAATTAAATTTAATATTTCCCCCAAATTCTTTTTTTCTTTTAACATCTAATTTATTTAATTTTGGAAATACAATTAATCTTGTTATTGCTAAAATAGAATTATTTTTTATGTCCCCTGTTTTACAATAAGCTTTATTTATTTTCTTAGATATCACTTCTTTCTTATCCCTTATGGAGATAAAACTATTTTGAACAGAACTTGACATTTTTGTTCCAGGGCCTTTTAATCCTGGAATTAAAGGTGTATACAAATAAACAACTTCTTGCAATCCAATTGTTTTTCCTTCATCCATACCCATCATATATATTTTTCTTTGATCTGTTCCACCCACAACAAAATTAACACCTAATTTTTTGACATCTTCCACCTGCATTAAAGGATAAATTATCTGACTTATTTTTGCATTATCAATATCTCTTGCGACTTGTTGCATTGCCCGAACACCTCGATTAACAGTAAGATTCAAAGACATTTTCAAAATATCTTCAAAATAATCTGGCTTTTTTTGAAAACTGGTTCCCTTAACAATACTTGCTTTTAATCCAACAGCCTTAAACCCTTTTTCCCATTGTTTTAATTGTTTGTTTACAAAATCCCAATCACCTTTTTTATTCAACCAGGTATGCCAATCAGCTAAAAGAATCTTAACTTTAATTCCAGATTTTTGTAAATCAAGAAGTTTTAAAATTGTTACTAAATGTCCCAAATGAATTTCACCTGAACATTCATATCCACAATAAACAACACCTTTTTTCATAAATATTTTAATTTTATCTTCATTAATAATTTCAACGGTATTTCTTTTTATCAAATCTATTTTACTTACCATATAAATAAAATAGATTATTAATTATTAAATCTTTCTTAATTAAAATAATATTCTAGAAAAACTTCCCCTGTGATAACAGGATCAGATTCAGGTTCTGGAGCAGGTTCATCTTGTGGGGGTGGTTCTTCAGAAGGAGCTTCGCCAGCATAATCTTCAGGTTCTCCAGGTCCTTCTCCAGGGCCGTATTGTGATCCATCATCTTCAAAACCATAATCTCCAGTGCCAAAAGGTATACATCCTCCTTGACCATCTTCTTCATGCCCTTCGCCACATGAAGTCCCATCACCACCATAAACACCATCTCCAGATCCACCTTGCCAATCATCGCCACCATCCCATTCTCCTTCTGGTGCAGTAGGATAATTATGATCATCTGTTGTATAACATTCACATTCTCCATTTCTAAAATCCCACCATCCATTTTGTAAATCACAACTTGATGCACATTCTTGTTCTTTTATTCTCCAATCACCTTCTTCCTGCATTCTCATATCACCATCTTCCATTCTTTGTCTTTCTTGTTCAGGCCATTCTTCTCTCATAAATGTTTCACAATCAGGACCCCAATGTATTCTATTTTCTTTACATTGCCAAGTTATTTCACCCTGATTACCATCAAATCTTTCATCAAGACCATAATGATCTCCAATTTCATTGCCTCTATTATCATAGCAATCTAATCTTTGCATTGGATCTTCAATCATTCCACAATCTTGGCCAAAACCAGAATCACTTCTTCTTCCATCATCACCCCTAAAACTATCCATAAAATGTGCACATTCCTCAGGGTCTGTAATTCCGTTTTCAGCACATTGAGGTGAATGTTGTTCCATCATAATTTTATCACAAATTTCCCTTCCTTCACTTTCACTACTAACATCTGCTTCCAATAAAGCTGCTTTACACTCCAAAGGAGCATGAATTTTTATCATAATTCTACTACATTCTTTAGGTGTTGTTGCACCTTCTTCAATACATTCTCTAGGCATATGCATATCATATTGAGCTTCCATCATTCCATCCTCTAAATCCTTCCAAATAGGTTCTAACCATTCTGGTAATTCTGGCATTTCTAAATTATCTAATTCATCACAAGCAACTTCATCTCCGTCAATATCACAAGCCATAGCTAAAGGAGCTGCTTTAGAACAAGCAACTGAAAAATCATAAAATGGAATTTCTTCACAGGCACAATCTTCTCCAGATGTTTGGAAACATTCTTTCATAATACTTACAAATTCTCTTGCTATTTTTTCTTGTTCTTCTGTTAAATCTTTATCAAGTTTTTTCTTCCACTTAGGATCATCATCGCTAGCACTACACATCTTTGAATATTCTAAAGGATCTAAACCTGCTAATTGTTCACATAATTCTTTTATCTTTGAAGAAATCTCTGCAGATGTTCTAATATTTCCTTCTCTTTCTATCACACCATCCACAAAATCTGTTTTATATTCATCTGGAATTTCATTTTCAAGTTCTCTTAATGTTTTTTCAATTGTTATTGAGCTTTTAGTGGCATCTTCTAATTCTTCAGGACTTACTTCTTTTTCAAGATTTTCAGCATAAATATGATACTTTCTCATTGCTTCTCTTGCATCTTCATATTTTCCAGCCTCAATCATAGCTTTAAGTTCTGCTATTTTTTCTTCTCTGTTTTCCAAATCACTTCCAAATCTATCTAAAAATTCATCAAGAAAATAAAAAGCACTATCAGGTGTAATTCCCCCACTCCTCAGTTCAAGTTCATCACAATCAAAATCGCCACAATTACCATCCCAATCTGTAACAAACTCTTCATCTCCAGAATCATCAAAAAGAGTTGGTTCTTCTGCAGCCACAATTAATCCAAAAGAAAAAACCACACTAACTAAAATAAATAAAGTCAACAAACCCCTTTTTTCCATTTTATATTTATGTTAACCATATTTATAAAATTACCTACAAAATAAACAATTATTAATTATAGTATGCTCATTACAATATGTTAATTGAAATAATTCTTTTTTTAATATTAGGAATTATTGTTGGAACTACAACAGGTTTGATTCCTGGAATTCATATAAATCTTGTTGGTGCTTTTTTAATTAGTTTATCTGCAACATTTTTCTTTTCATTAAACCCAATTTATCTTATTGTCTTTATTGTTGCAATGGCATTAACACATACTTTTATTGATTTTATACCATCTATATTTTTAGGTTGTCCAGATACAGACACCGAACTATCTATTTTACCAGGTCATGAATTATTAAAAAAAGGTCAAGGATATGAGGCTGTTGCATTAACTGTTTATGGAAGTCTTGCGGCTGTTTTTATTTTAATTTTAATTTCATTTCCTTTTATTTTTATAGACATATCTAATTTTTATGATTCAATTAAAAAAATTCTTCCTTTTCTTTTAATTGCTGCTGCAACCACGCTTATTTTTCTTGAAAAAAATAAATTAAAAAGTTCTTTTGTATTTTTTCTTACTGGTTTTTTAGGTTGGAGTGTTTTAAATATGCCAAATATAAAAGAACCCTTACTCCCACTTCTTACAGGATTATTTGGTTCATCAATGTTAATTCTTAGTTTAAAATTAAAAACAAAAGTCCCAAAACAAATAATAACAAAAACAAAAACAAAATTATTTCGCCCATTGATAGGTGCTTTAATAGCATCTCCCCTTTGCAGTTTTCTTCCAGGTTTAGGAAGTGGACAAGCTGCTATTTTGGGTAATACAATTTCAAAAACAAATAGAAAGGGTTTCTTAGTATTAATAGGGGCCACAAATACACTTGTAATGGGTTTTTCATTTGTCACACTTTATGCTATTTCAAAAACAAGAACAGGTGCAGCTGTCGCACTTCAGGAAATAGTAGGTGTTTTTTCAAAAGAAATATTAATTTTTATTTTAATTATAGCATTAATAACAGGGATAATTTCTTTTTTCTTGACATTAAAAATAACAAAATTAGTCTCAAAAAAAATTAATAAAATAAATTATTCGACCATTTCATATATAACCCTTTTAATTTTAATATTGACTGTCTTTCTTATCTCAAGTTGGTTTGGTCTTTTAATTTTATTAATCTCAACTTTAACTGGCCTATATTGTATTTCATTGGGTGTTAAAAGAACTAATATGATGGGTTGTTTATTATTGCCAACCATAATTTTTTACTTAAGCTTAATTACATAGCATCTTGGTTTCCAAATAATCTAACAAAATATCCACCTGTCCCTTTACAAGAACCACTTCCAAAAATACAACCCAATCTTGCAGAAGCTCTAGCCCCAAAACCTCTTTGAACACATGTTCTTTCTTCACAAAGATGACTCCCACATTCAAATGAATTAAGACATGAAGCTGTTTCTTTTTGGCTCGCCCAAGAATTATCCACTCCACAATATCTTTTTTCTTTTGTTCGATATCCTACAGAATAACATTTACCTCTTAACTCACATTCATTTGATTTACATTCGCCAGAAGTTGAAACATATGGTTCTGATGTAGCAGGTTCTTGATTATTGTATGTGGCTTCACTATTTGTATTAGATGAAATAATATTGTTTGTTTGATTTGTTTGGTTTGTTTCAGTTTCATTTAATGAAATTGTGGAAATACACTGATTCCCTTCACAAATAGTATTAGCACCACAAACTTTTAAGGAATATGGTGCACAAGAATTCACATTATTACAACCATATTCTAACAAGTGGGTTTCATTTGTACAATAATTAGAATAATTTCCAGTATTATTTATACATTCATTATTTGAAACAGTACAAGAATCATCTGTGACAACACCCCAACTACAAATGCTTGGTTCACCTAAACAGGCAAAATTGTATTCAATTGTACAATTCGCAGCACAACCATCATAATCTTCGAGGTTTGAATCATCACATGCCTCTACTCCAGAATATAACACCCCATCTCCACAAATATTTTCAATACCCCAAGAACAACCACTTTGATCAGAGCATGTTGTACTAGTAGTATATGTATTGCATGCAGTGGGTGTTCCAGAGCAAGTTCCAGTTGCAATTGGTAAGCCAGTTAATGGACTTGTGCCTGATTCTGTCCAAGAACAACCACTTTGATCTGCACAAGCTAAATCAGTAGAATATGTGTCACATGCAGTGGGTGTTCCAGAGCAAGTTCCTTCAATACCAATTGGATTTACAACACCATAACCTGTTATTTTTTGTGAAAGACCACCTAAAAAAAAGAATAGCATCAAAAATACAGCCACTAATATAAAATATGAAAGAATTTCACTTCTTTTTTCCATTTATTATAAATGAAATTCAATTTTAAAAATATTTGTATAAAATTTTAAATCCAAGCACCTAATTTTTCTTGCTTCTCCGCCTCTCTTCCAAAAACAGAATCAATATATCTTTTTGTTAATTCCAAATGTTGTCTGAGATATGGTGAAAGGTGATATTTTTCCGCTAAATCAATTGCAGCTTCCAAATATTTTCTCACACCCCCTTCATGGACTGTAAAAATTATTTTTCCCCCACACTTCATGCAAGTTCCTTTCAAAGGAGGCCTTCGCATAATTTCATTGCAAGCAACACATCTAAAATTTTGAACAGAAAATTCTCTAAGATTTCCTCTCATGTCCTTAATAAAATGCCTATCTATAATTAATCTAGCTGTATCAGATGTGTCTGCAGCCCTTATTTTTTCAACAAGTCCCATTTGATGTTGAACTTTTTCCTGCATTGTTGGGAGTGTTTTATAGGTTGAACATACAACACCATCATTCATGTTTGAAGTGTCATGTGTAAATCCAATTCCAACAAAAGGGTCTTTATCTTCTTTTAAGATTTTTTCAACAGTTAAAATATTTTTTACCATCGAGGAATGTTCACCCTTTTCAGCCAACTCATAAAGTTCTAAAGGATAACTTTCTGAGACAAGTTCAAAATCAAGTATCTGATCATCAACCTCTCCTGCATCTATTTTTCCATTTAAAACAAGAGGTGCATCTTGTGTCCCTCCACGATGGGCTGGCAAAAAAGATTTTGAAAAATTTAAAAGAACATCGCCTAAAAGCATTATAGCAGCCTCATCACCATCACAATCTCTTCTAATTGCAGCATGCATATATGGACTTGCATATAATCCCAATGAATTTGAAAATCCAATAAATCTACAAATCACACCTGCACAATTGTGAGGTGCCATGCAAACACCAAGTTGACCAACTAAATCTTCTTTTTTCTTTAAATTATAATATGGTTTTTTCTTATAAAAATTAACTAATAAATCGTCTATAAAAGTTGCAACATTAAAGAAAACATTGTCAGCTTTCTCGTCAGGAGATTCAGGTGAACTAGGTAATAAAACATCATGTGGCATTAATTCTAAAATTTGGTCTTCATTTTCTAACTCTTTGCCATACATATCATGTGTATATCCTATTTCTTTTAATTTCTCAATACTAACAGATATTTCTTTTGGTTTAAATCCGACAATTGGAAGTTCTGTTGCATCAAAACGAATTGTTCCATCTTTATTTACTTGCAAATTATATTTTGCTCTCAAAAGCCCTTTTGCAAGATGTTCTGTCCGCCGACCAGAAGAACTTAAACCCTTAACCCCTTTTATTAGTGCAGGTGTGCTTGCTTTATTCATACCAATCATTTCTTTTGCACTTTCCATATGTTCTTTCATATCAATTGTTTGCATCATATATGGAACAATTCTTTCATGCTCTGTGCACGCTTTCAAAGATTTAACTTTACATTGTGGGCAATAAAACATTTGCTTTGTTTTACTTTTACAAGTTCCACACTGAGAATAAATATTATCTTTTTGACAGGTCTCGCAAAAATAAATTGGAAATGCACTTCTTACTTTTCCTTTATTTACAGCCTCCAAAACACTTTTTAATCTACCACCCTCAGCACCAACTGGAAATAAAACATTTGGACTTCCTTTTAATTTTCTAAGCTTTGCTTTTTCAGGACGCCCCATCCTTGAACCAATAAATTCACCTGACTTATCTTTAATTGTGTATAAAGATAAAGAATTAATAATTTCTAAAATTGGTTTATTTAGATAATATATTTCTTCATGGACAATTTCTTTTAATGAAAAATCTTCTTTTTCTAAAATAGATACTTCAAAACCCAAATTAGCCAACAAGGCTAAACTATTTTCTCTATTAATCACTACATTTTCAATTGTAACTTCGTGTTCAACCCCTAAAAGTTCCAATGCTCTTTTTGCTTCTTTATTTTTTTCTTGTTCTTCTTTATTATAAGGTAAAATTATTTTTTTGCTGGCCCTTGATTTTTTTAACCACCTAATTAAAGCCATAAATTGATCCATTGAAATCTGATTCCAATAAAAAATATATTTTGGGTGTAATGGTACATTATGTTCTTTACTTAAATCTGCAGCATCTTCAAAAGAAACATTGAATTCATCTAAATCTTTTGCACTTCTAAAATCTTTTTCTCTTAAATCCAATTTCCACCATTCTTCCACATATCCTGGTTTTACAAGTTTAGCATTTCTATTTGCAACATCACTAAAAGGAAATAAAAGGTCTCCTAAATAAATTATTTCTTCAATATCTTTGTAAAGTTTTTTAGCTTCTTCTGGACTAGTTAATTTTTTCACACTTCCATTAAATAATTTTATAATTGGGCCTTCAATTTTATCACAAGAAGTGATTACAGTTCCTTTTGTTGGCTTTTCAACTTTTAATTGAGTTCCAATTGCTAAAAAACCGTCGCTGATAGCCATTGTTGCTGGATGAACAGATGTTGCTGAAAATCCAGATGTTCTTCCCCTCCCATACCTAAATCTAAATGCACCTGAACGAGATGGATGCCCAAAAATAGGCCTACCTGCTACAAGGTCTTTGATATATGTTGGTTTCTCATCCTTTTTTCCCCCTTTTTCTCTTTGTTCTTGTAATTTAACATAATCATCTAAAAAATCCCATCCACTACTTTGAAATCCTTTTTCTTTAATACTTTTTAATAATCTCATTGCTTTTTTTGCTTTTTGTGCAAGCCCTTCTGAAAACATTAAACACATCCCACCCCTTAAAAAATTAGTTTCAACACGTTCTAGATTTTTACAATTTGAAACTTCTCTTTTCTCTGTACGATCCCCATCAATTTGGATTGGGAGGTTTCTTGATAAAAAATTAGCTTCATCTTCTGTAGGCATATATTGTAAATTAGTTATTCTGCTATGATAATCATAATTTTCAATGTAATATCTTTTTATTTCTTCTTCAGTTGGATCATATTTTGCAAATCCAAAAAGTTCCCTCAAATAATCTATTAACATTAATACTACACAAGAGGCTGTTGTGCCTGCACTTCTAATTGGCCCTGAAAAATAAGCTTTGAAATATTCTTTTCCATCCCTTGTTTTACCTAAACCTAATTTAGTATATCCTTCAATTGGGCTTGAAACAACACCAAGAGTAATATATGCAAAACCAATTCTTATTCCAGCATCAATAGCTTCCAATAAACTACCAAATTTACAAAATTTTTGCTTTGCTATTTCTTCTGCTATTTTAAATGAAACAGCCACATTCATTTTACCCCATTCTTCTTCTAATTCTATTATTCTTTTTTCAATATTAGCCCCTGTTAATTGAGGGTATAAACTTGAAATTAAACCCACTACTTTTTCAGCCATGCTTCTAGCCAAAGGAATCTCAATTGTGGGTGATGGATCTAATCCTGTTTTTTTAGCTTCTTCGGCCACAGCATAAAATTCTCTTACCTGTTTATCAAAATTTTCAAAATATTTTTTTGTCACAGGTGAATTATTTGTTGTCATTTTAATTTCTCCAAAATTTCACTCCAATTTTTAACCCTAACCATATTTTCATTTTCTTCTACATCTTGATTCCAAGGGCAATCAAAAAGAAAAGTTTTAATATTTTTATCTGCACATTTTTTAGCATATCTGAGTTGGTCCTCTATTAAAATATCAATTCCATTTTCAAGGCAAAGATCAACTTTATCTTTCCCACTATGATTAAATGTACTAGTGTCTGAATGTATAATTTTTAAATCAAGTTCAGGGAAATGTAAATCGATAAATTGTTTTGTTTTTTCATTGAAAATTGCTGGTCTTGAGGTAATCAAAATAATTTCATGTTCTGAATTTAATGAATTTAAAGCTTCTTTTACACCCTTTACTAAATCTAATTTGTATGCTTTTTCTTCAAAAAAATCATCAAAAAATTTAATTAAATCTTTTTCTGTAAAATCTTTAAAGAGATTCCATAATCTGTAATCAATAATATTTTCATATTTTAAATTGTCATTATAATTTTTATTGTAATCCTCCACATATGCCTCCATAGATTTTGTTATAACATCATCTATATCTATTCCAAGTTTCATGCCAAAATCTCCTGTTCTTTATTTTCTTCTATATTTTCAAAATCAAGTATTTTTACTTGCCCTGTTTTTAAATTTAACAAAGGCACCTTACAAAAATCAGGTTTATTACCCATTCTTAATTGGAATTTATTTTGTTCTTCCCACGTTGCAGCTGAAATTAATAGAATATTGTTATAATAATCTATTTCCATCTTATGTGTATGTCCAGATACAAAAATATCAGGAATATCCCTTATTAATAAGCCATCTTCTTCAAGAGGTGCAGATTGAACAGATTTATGGTTTGGAGCAAGGTGTCTATGTTTCAAAAGATATTTCATAATTAAAGTTGGTTTATTCAATACTTTCCCAATTTGAACAAATTTAGGTACATTGTCTGCATAAAAAGGATATGAAAAACCATGGTACAATAAAACATTAAATCCATCAAAACCATCTTGAGCTCCAATATTAACTGTGGAGGGGTTTGTGGTCAATACCACATTTTTCAAATTATATACCGGCCAAGCGTATTTTTCATCAATCATTGGTTGGGGTTCTTGTAATCTAATTCCATCATGATTGCCCGGAGAAATGATTATTGTTATGTCTTTTCTAATTTTGCCTAAATATTCTGCAAGAAGTTCATATTGTTCTTCCAAATCTCTTATTATTAATTCATTTTCTTGTTTTGGAAAAATTCCAACACCCTCTACCACATCGCCTACAAAAAACAAATATTTAATTTTCTTAACTTCAGGTGAATCGCCATTAAGATATTCTATGAATTTTTCAAAATTCTTTTCCATAAATATTTTACTTCCAACTTGAATATCTGAAAGAAATAGTGCATGTTCTTCTACAGGTCCCCTTTTCCTAGTAGGTAATTTAGCATCCGGAAAAATAACATTGTTTGCAAAGAAAATTTCTCTACTACCAGAACCAGTAAAACCAATCACACTATCTAATGCAATATCTTGTGCTTTTTCATATATTTCTTGTTTATTTTGATTTACTAGAATTTTTAACCTTCCTGTTAAATCTTCTACTTCCAATAAAATATTTTTATTTTTTGTTACCTTTTTATCTGCAACAATCCCTATTACAGAGATACCTGGCCTATAATTTGATATTTTGTTTATTGAAACTAAATTCTTTAATTCTTTTCTAGTTTCTAATATGTTTTTGATAAAAATAAATCTATTTTTAAAATGGGTTACAAAATCACCAACAACATATTTTTTACCAGTAGTATCTATATTAGAAATCAGTTTGACGCCTAAATCATTTTTCTTTGCACCTAATTCAATTTGAATTGGTTCACTTATTTTATCACTAGTAGTAATTTCTTTTGAAATTTCAATTCTTAATCCTAATTTTATTTTTAATTTTTCTAATTTGTTCTGCTTTTCTTCAGGTAAACTTGAAAAAAATTCCTTTACTTCTTTACGATGTTTAAGGAAAACCTCTTTTGTGATAATTTTTTGAGAGGTTGAATTTTTTATTTTTTCTATAATTAGTTTTGCAGATTCTGTATCACTTGTTTCTTTTAATAATTGTAACATGCCTTCATCTAACAATAGTCCTTTCTCTATGCAAAACTTCAATACTTCTTGGGGATTCATTTTAATTAATTATAATCTAAAAAGCCATTAATAATTTCTTTTGCCTGGCCAATAATATCTTTAGAAATTGCAAGTTTTATTTCCCTCATCCGGCCACCCCTGCCTTTTGAAATAACCCTTACATTGATTATGCCCAACATGTCAAATTCTTGAATAATGTCTGAAACCCTTCTTTGTGTTAATGCTTCAGATTTATTTTTTGAACAGACACCCCTGTAGTGATTGTAAACATCCCCTGTAAAAATAGGTTGATCTTTATTCTTTTCAGTTAAATTAATTATAGAATGTAAAACAAACTGAAATTGTTTTGGTTCAGAGGTAATCACATCCAAAATCTTATCTCTTTCTATTTTATTGTTAGAACCATCAATATGTTTTAATAAAACTTTTTTTGAACTATCTCTCTCTGCCAATTCTCCTGCAACTCTCAATAGATCTAATGCCCTTCTAGCATCACCATGTTCACGGGCTGCAAAAGCAGCACACTTTGCAATAACTCCTTCTTGGACAACATTTTCTAAAAAAGCACCCTCAGATCTTTTTGTTAAAATATCTTGTAATTGAATTGCATTATAAGGTGGAAAAACAATTTCTTCTTCAGATAAAGAACTTCTAACTCTAGGATCTAATTCATCTAAAAAAGTTAAATTATTACTTATTCCAACAATGCAAATTTGAGATTTTGATAACTCTGAATTTAAACGAGTTAAATTATATAAAAAATCACTTGAGATTTTCTTTGTTGTTTGGTCTATTTCATCTAATATTAATATTAATAATTGATTTTTCTCTTCAATCAAATCAATAAACTTAGAATAAACAGCCTGTGTTGGTAAGCCGGTTGCAGGAACATTTCCACCTAATTTTTTAACTAATTCTGCAAGAATCCGATATTCTGTATCAGATACTTTTTTTAATTTGCAATTAAGATATTCCATCCTAAGCTTAAAATCATTATTCTCTGCATTTCTTTTTTTTAATTCATCCACAACATATTGTATAGATAATGTTTTTCCAGTTCCGGTTTTACCATATAAAAATAAATTGCTTGGTCGTTCTCCCCTTAATACAGGTGCTAAAATAGATGCAACTTGTTTTATTTGATCAGATCTATGAAGTATTTCTTCTGGTTTATGGTTTGATTGGAGTGTTACTTTGTCTTTGAAAATATTGTTTTGTCCAAAAGAATCAAAAATTTGGTCTATCTCTTTTACCATCTTATTATTTTATTTTGTTTTTATTTAAACGTTTATATGTTTTAAAACATATAATACTCTCACACTATTGTTTCCAATGGAAACATTCAGCAAAAGTATTTCGTTAACGGAAAAAATTTTATTTCTTATTTAAACAGTTATAACTACTAAAAAAGAACAGCACCAGAATTTCCACTGGAGAATTTTATAATATACACTTTAAACTAATTATATTAATATCTTAATTTTATTTTATATCTTTTCTACTACTACTACTACTACTACTACTACTACTACTATATATTATATATATAATAGAAAAACATATAAATGAAATAAAAATCCAAAAAAAATAAAAATTCTTTTTTAAATACTTCTACAAGAAATCAGGGGGTGAGGGTGTTTTATTTATTCTTTCAATTAGTATATTATATTACAGAAAAGTTTATAAAATATTTTAATCTTCTGCAAACATGCAAACAGAAAAGACACCCTTCAAAGCAATTCTAGGAAAAATGATAGTAACAAAAGAAGGCAAAAGACTTGGTTTTGTTAAAGATATTATAATAGAAACAAATTCAGGTGAATTGATTAACATTGTTGTTAAAGACTCTACAATATATACTAAAAATCTAAATTTAGAAAGAACAACTTCAAATGAGCTACTTATTCCCTATAGTGCTATTATTGCAATAGGTGATTTTGTAATAGTGTCAGAAGAAGATCTAATCTAAGTATAGGAATATTTAAAAATAAACTTTTTTTTAATCAAATACAATGAAAATAGTAGGATTTAATTTCAATAAAATAAGTGTCAAGAAAGATGACAAAGTAAGGCCTAAAGAATTGAAAATGAATACAAACATGGAAATAGAAGACCTAACACAAACAAATTCAGATTTATTCAAGTCAAAAGAAGAATTACTTGTAATTTCTTTCAAATATGACATAAAATATGAACCAGACTTTGCAAAGGTTTCATTCAAGGGAAAAGTAATTGTTTCTATTGAACCAAAAGAATCAAAACAAATATTAAAACAATGGAAAAAGAAAGAAATACCAGAAGAGTTCAGAATGGCAATATTTAATGTAATATTAAACAAAGCAAATGTTAAAGCACTTCAATTAGAAGAAGAGCTAAATTTACCATTCCATGTACCAATGCCAACATTAAGGCCACAAGAAAAAGAAAAATAAATAATTCTAAATAAAATTTGTTCTGGTTTTAACTAATATTTTCTAAAAAGATTATTAAACTATAACCGAATAACTATTCAATGAAAATATCTCAACAAAAGAAAGATAAGATATACGAACAAATTCTAGCATATCTTTATGGCAAAAACCCCCAACCAATCTTCACATCACATATTGCAAGAGAAATTGCAAGAGATGAAGAATTTATCAAAAAACTACTTCTAGAGATGAAATCAAAGGGACTTGTAATTGAAATCAAGAAAAACCCAAAAGGCATAGATTATAAGAGAAGATCTAGATGGAAACTCTCTGGCATCACATATGAGGTCTATACTAAGCACCAGGCATAGGTTCTGAAGAACAAACAACCTTTTCCTTATCAAAAGGCAAGCCACACAACAAAGAAGTGAATCTAAGTGAAAACATCCTTTCTTCTTCCAAAACAATTGTTTTATACAAATTTGAATTAATTTCTATCTTATAATCCAAGTTTCCCTTACCATACCACTCTAAAGACATACCCTCTATTGATGAGGTAGTGCCACCCTTCATTAAATCACCAGATCTAAAATTAAAATAAAAGCTTAACATTTTTTGTGCAAAAGACATACGAAGTGGCGAAACACCCAAACCTAAAATAGGGTATATGCTTTTTGTAAGATCAGTTAATTCAATATAACTTAATGAATATCTTTTAGACAAACCCATCTTAACAATTAATAAAAAATATTTATTAACATTATTATAATCAAATATATATCAAATCACATTAAACTATTTATACTAAACAAATCTAAAAATCAACATGGATGAAGAAAATATAAAATATGCTTTTGATAAAGTTAAGCAAGATATTTGGTATTTAAACCAAGAAATTTCCGTTTTAGGCGAAAATTTACTAGAAATTTCCGGTAAAATTGAAAAAATGGGCCATTTACTCGAAACCAACATTTCGACACATAACGCACAAAAACAGACAATTCCAACAAATCTCTCGACACATAATAGTACTTTTAACAGCTTAAAACAGCAAAATATGCCTATTTCCACTGGAAATGGTGGGGTCTCGACAGACAGACAGACAGACAGACACATCGACAACCACCCCCTTATTTCCACTGCAAAACCCGAAATTTACCCTAAAAAACAAGAAATACTTGATTTTGACCAGGCAGCTGAAATTTTAGATTCTTTAGACAATATTAAGAAAGAAATTCGATTGAAATTTAAGAAATTAACAGAACAAGAAATGAGTATTTTTTCAACAATATATCAATTAGAAGAAGAAAAGGGATATGCAGATTATAAGTCACTATCTGAATTACTTAATATAACTGAAAGTTCGACGAGAGATCATGTAGGGAGAATCATTAAGAAAGGAGTCCCTGTAGAGAAAAAAAGAGTGAATAATAAGAAAATACACTTATTTATCTCACAAAACCTAAAGAAGATAACCTCACTATCAACAATATTGCAATTACGAGGCATTTAATTCAGTTTCCTCTATACCGAATAACTACTACCAATAACTCACTTTTAACCCAAATCTAATTTAAAAAAGCCAAATAACACTTTTATTGATGAATATAACATTAAGCTTACTCTCACTTTTGAGATTTTAAGCTACTTTTTTTACTGCATTTCTCTTCTTTTTAGGTTTTTTTGCTCTTTTTGGCTCCTTATTAACCCTCACTTTAGCTTTTTTTAGCATTTTTTCCTTCAAATAATCATGTATATATACTCTCTTTTTACCATTTGACTCTATTATTTCCTCTACCAAACCAGGGTGTTTTTGTCTTATTGTATTTATCTGTCCCCTTATTGTTGTTTTCTCTTTTCCCAGTATTGCAGCAAGATCATCATAAGCTAGTTTTAAATCTGTGTTCAACAAAACCCAAATCAATGCACGCTCTGTCATTGAAAATAGGTCAAAATTTGGTGTTTGAACAGCCGTTTGAACACCTGTTTGAACACCCTCAACAGCTGTTTGCTGTTTAAACAGCCTGTTTGTTTTTGGTGGAGAACGCACTTCACTTATGATTGACACCACATTTTTGATATTTTCTAACTCATCTTTTATCGACGACAAAGTGTCTTTTAAGTCATTTATTTCATCTTGTTGATACTCTTTTTCAGTATCTAGGTGTTTAATCCATTCACCAATAGAATTAATATCTTTTTTTACACCACTAAAACCACCCTTCATACTTGATTTTATGGCCTCTACCTCTTTTTTTTGTGAAAACCACCCAAACATATTAATATTTTTAATAAGAACAAGTTTAAAAACCTTTTCCTTCCGACGACAAAAAACCCACTAAACAAGGGAAAACAAAAAATAAAAATCATAAAAAAATAAAGAAAAAAACACCCACAAATACCTGTTTAAACAGCGAAAACACAAAAAAACACCCACAAACACCTGTTTAAAACACCTTAAACACCCCTGCACTAACCTAACCTAAGTGCACAAATCACCTACTGACAATAAATTGATAAAAATAAACCAGCTAAAGACAATAGTAAAGTACCACAATTATTATAAATAATAAAAGAGATTATTTTTTATGAAAAAGTTATTAACAATAACAGAAAAAGATGTTGAAGATACCCAAATTCTTAAAAGATTTGAAATTCAAGGATATAGTCACACCATAAGTTATGATGTTAGTCCAAGTCCAAAACAAGGAACATATTTAGTTGAACAATCATCCAATGGAAAGAGACTCCTTGCATATTACAATGAAGATGTTGAGAAAACAATAGATAAGGCGAGAGAGATGACAATACAAGATGTTAAACAATTTATGGGCCTTCCTAACGAGTATGTGGGGTTTATAGACAACACACTAAAAGGAAAATTAGAGGTCCAAAAAATCCAAGAAAAAACTTTGAATGAAAAAGAATTGCAGAGAATGCATGAATTTTATCACCTATCAGATATACAGGACCAATTAAGAACACAATAAAGCTTACCTAAGTGAACATGAAACCAAGAATATTAAAATATAAACACTGGCAAACAGGCGAAGAACACAATTATGTATTAAGTGAAAGAAGTCCAACAGAAAATTTAACAAAATTAATTTGCCCTTTAGATAATACACTGATTATTTTTGCATACGATGGACAAAGCAAAGGCAAGTATTGTGCTAATTGTGGGACAGAATATGGTAATTTTGGTTTTGACGCAAGAACACAAGAAGACGTAAGCAACGAAATACAATATTTATCTAGACAATTTAAATACAAACTTCAAGATCAAACAAAAAAAGTAATTGATTTAGCACAAAAAATAGCTTTGATAGAAAATGACAAATTAAAACAAAGCTTACCTAAGTGAACAATAGTTCAGAGCATCATAATCATTATAAATCAAAACAAAGTAAAATTAATATGCAAACAAACATTAATGTGCCCCAAGAACTAAACAACAATGGCCTTTATGGCCAAGTTTGGGATGGTACAAACGCAGAATATCATTTTGGAGATAAAGTGGTTGCAGAAGTAGAAGTTAAAGTAAAAAACACATTAATAAAAAAAACAATGCCTGGAACAATTCTTGGAGCAAGAATAAGTGAATCAGAAGGAAGATATTTAACAAGAAAATGTAAAAATGAAAATTATGCTATTTTATTTGAAGATGGGCATTTAAATTCTGAAGTTCCAATGAGCAATATTACAGGACTAGTACAAAAAACAGCCCAGAATGCTTAATTTCTAAAATGATCTCATTTTATGTGTAAAAGCTTCGCACAATATACGTTATACGAATAGGCTTAATTTTGTGTAGAATTATAAATTTTCAGCCTCTTCCATGTGGCTCCTTCCATTCATATAAGTAGCAAGTCCTGCGGCCAATAGAGCATATCCTGCTGAATGACCATCTGCATAAATCAGAGCGCCAGCAATAGCAGAAGTTCCACCTACAATATATCTCCAAGCACCCTCAACACGCAATAAACTTTTCCTAAATTCAGGTTCGTCAGAATACCTTATATCAAAACCATCAAGAGCTTGAACTTCACTTTCAGATAAATTACTAATATTTTTCATGTATTTTTAATTTAAGTTTGCTTTATAAGAATTATTGTGATTTATTTTTTTCCTTCACCTAATTTTTCAACAATAGATTTAGCAACAGCATCAAAATGACTTTTTTGATGTATGCCTAATTGTGATTTATTAAAAACAGGGTCACCAAAGATTTCAATACACCTTTTATTAGCATAAATTCTTGGACTAGTTTGTTTATCTCCCTTCAATCCCCAATATAATCTAACTTGATCCACTTCATAAATTTTATCCACAACAGCATCAATAAAACCAGCCTTATCACTTTTTTTATGGTTTTGCCAAAAATAACAATCTAATTCCCTTTCTCCAGTACTAGAATCAAATCTTCTATAACTCTCAAATCTAAATTCTCCATTTTTCAAATCATTTTCCATATTTTTAAATATTTTTTCACTTTTTAAAAATTATTGTGATCAAAATTCAATTAAAATGATTTGTAGTAATATGCTTACCTACTAATTTAGACGCCCTCCCTTCCCTTAAAGTTTCTGTGACTTTTAATTCAGGAAACCTATTCAGTAAAGCATTAGTTTCTATTGATAATAAATTATAAATACAATTTTTAGCAATTTCACTTGATTCAACACCAAACATTAATTTTCTAGAATCTCTCATAATATTATGAATAATGCCCCCTTTAGAATCCCTATAACCCTCTTCTCTAGAAAAATAATAAACATCAATTTCTTCTATATCTGTATAACCTTTAAGGTCAAATAAACCACCATGATGTTCTGTTAATCTTACCTCCATTAAGATAAATCATTAAAATTCTTTTTAAAAATTATGAAATAGAATTTAAGTTTTCAAAACCTATTCTTTTTTTACATATTCTTTTTTCTTTTTAATCATAAAGTCATAATTTGGGCAATCTAAAACTTTACAAAAATAATTATGATGCGCAGTTCTCCAATCAGCGTCGTGGATGTGACATTTTTCATCAATTATTTTATCACCTATTGGTAATTTGTGAGGCAAATAATGTGGTGGACAGCGTCGAGAATCACTAATTTCAACCTTATCTAAAATGTTCATAAACCAACCTGTTTTTTGTTTCATATTTCAATCAGAATGAATGCTTTCAACAGCAGCGTCGTAAGAAGCAATTATTTTTTCACTTTTAGTTCTACTAAAATACATTCTACGAACTTTAACAGGAAAAGGAACACCTTCAAAATCAACACGATAATGGTTGGGGGAATTATCTTCTTTAGTAATACCACCTGTTCCAGCATTCAAATAAAAAATATCTTTACCATTGGCACTACAAGAGATATTTCTAGTCAAAAATTTAAAATTTTCTAATTCGCCTTTGTTTGAATCTAAATTTGTCATAAAAAATAGATTAAATTAACCTTTTTAAGAATTGTGATAGTCTAATCAAGGAAGTATATTTTCAAGTCCTTTTTTCAGCTTTTTTTTAGGCCCTTCAATCAGAGCACCCAAAATACCAAATGTGACAAAGGTTACAGCAGTAAGGTCCAAAACCTCATCTTTACAATATTCCCAAATACTAAGATTGTTAACATATTCAGCATATTCAGGTAAAAAAAGTTCAGGATTTGCTTTACCTAAACTAGCACCAAAAAGACAATATGCAGCACCAAGCCCTCCATAAATTAAACCTGCACGTAAGTATTCATCCATACAAAAACAACAAAAATGTTTTATTTAAAGATTATTATAGTAGAATTATCTTTTCTTTATTAGTTCAAATAAAGAAGCTAAAAGAAATCCAACACCCATTCCTAAGAATAAACCTGCTACTAATTGGTCAAATAAGAAGCCAAGACCCATTCCCACAAAAATACCAGCTGGTATTACAAGTCCCGAAGCAACACTTTTTTCTTGTTTCTTTTTTTGTTTACGTTTTTTCATAATAAAATATGTTATTTATTTTATTTAAATGTTCTTAGAATCCATATAACCTGTCTTATCTGAAGCATAACAATAATTCTTAAATAGTTTAAGACCATTATTTCTTTATGTCAAAGGAAAGTAAAATAATGAGTGCTAAAAAAACAAAAAGATCTGGCCTTATTGGTTTAGTGGCAGGTGTAGCAATGATCACACCAAAAATAATCGAATTTACAACTGGGTATGTTTTCCAACCAAACATTGACCCAAATCTTGTTCAATGGTCAACTCTGGCCACCTATTTTTCAGTAGGCCCTTTCCTAATAGGCTCTGGTTTGTATAATATGGGTAGAAATGAACTAAAAAAAGCTCAAGAATAATTTTAATTACCTAAACCTTCCACGCCCACCATCACCATAACCTCTTTTAGATTGCTTAGACGCCCTATATTTTGCCTCATATTTAGCCCTAACATGGGAACGAGAGGTTTCCCTTTCAGCCAAGGCAGGGTTTTCGGCATGCAAGTCATAGAAGAAATGAATATTATGTGGCTGGGGATATTTTGGTTTAGCTTTTTTCTCAATTGACATTTTAAAACAGAAAAAAGACAACAATATTCTTTTTAAAGAAAATCGCAATTAACCATAATAATGATTATAAACCACCTTCAAGTCTAGCCCCAATGGAAGAAAGATATAAAGTCATTTTTTATGGGATTAAATTAAAAGGAAAAGAAAAACCATTAGATTTAGAAATCTATTATTCTGCTCAAACAGACCTTTCTATAGGAGATATGCACTGGCACGCAAAAGATATTTCAGCAAAACTAGTCCCTATTTTAAACCCCCTAAAAAGAGATTTATTTCAATATAATAGTGGAAGTGAAGATAAATGGGGTTTAATAGAATCTAAATTAGATTGTTAATTTTAAGACTCTTCTAAAGCACCACTAAATTTCTTAATGCTCATTAAAAGAAGTATTGCCATTAATACGCTTAAAAAAGGATTAATCAACCACCATAAATTTTCAACCGGCAATGTAATAGTCAAAAATAACCAACCTATAAATGCTTCAGTTAAATGAACCAAGAATGCAAAAAGAAAAAATAAAAGAGCTGGTTTAAATTTATCATCAATTTTCAGCAAAGACTTAATTAAGAAAAAAGATCCATAGATAAGTATAACAGATGAAATTATCCAAAGATATAATCCCAAGTCTGCAAAATGTACCATATTAAGATATGGTAGGCAGAGTATTTAAAATTATTTTATTTTTTACGATTAAAGGTTAACATATCGTTAAGATAAAAACCAAGTAGGCCAACAATCATAAGGGAAATTAATTGTGAAAGGACATAATAGATTCTCAAAAAGTCAGTAAATATATACAATAAAATTATATTTAGAATAATTGTAAATAAACCAATAGCCATAAACCAAACAAATCCATTTACAAATTTATGTTTAATTTTTTCATTAAATGTCCAAATCTTATTTAAAATAAATTTAATAACATTACCTATGAAAAGAGAAATAATGGCAGAATAAATATAATAAATTCCAAGATATTCTGTAGATATAAATAAAATTATTATATTTAAGAGCCCCACCAATATGCCAATAAAAATATACATAAATAATTGATGCCCTCTTTTTTTAAATCGCATAAAGTGTAAATGAAAAATGAGTATAAAAAGATGTATGAAAAACTAAACACAAACATTTATCAAATTCTTTTTATTATTCTAATTAAATGGATGCAACATTATATGCAGGCCTTTTAGGGGGAATAGGTGGTTTAACAAGAGGAGTAGTAGGTTTACTCAAGGCATTATCACTTAGAAGAAGAGTATTATGGGGGTATTATTTGATCACAGTTGCAATTGCTGTAATCATAGGTGTATTTGTGGGAATAATATTTGATTTTGATCCTAGATTAAGCCTTCTTGCAGGTTATGCCGGCACAGACATTCTAGAAGGAATTTACAAATCATTCAAAGTAGATAAGGTGTATGTAAAGAAATAAAAAAAGGAGGTAAAAACAAACATGATAAAATTTTTAAAAAAGAGATTAAAAAGAATGGACATTTGGGATATTGGATTAACTAAGTTAGCTGTTCTAGCTGGCACTTTATTCCTATTAACAATTTGGCCTGCATTTATGAATTGGGCACACACAGTGAATACATGGTATTTCTTTGTAGCATTTCTAGTTTTCGCTGCAAGGCCATATTATAGAGTATATTTTAAATAAAAATAAAATGCCACAAATAACAATCCAAATAGATGAAGAGGTTAGAAAAATAATTTCTAAAAGAGCTAAGAAAAATATGTTTTCCTTAAAAGAACAAATCGAAGATATATTAAGAAAGAGTGCTGTGAGAACAAAATCAACAGCAGGTTACAAACAAATCAAGGTTGATGATAAATTAGTTGGTGTGTTTTCTAGACAAAAACGTGGAAGAAAGAGAAATAAAAAATAATAAAAATAAAAATTAAAAATTTGAAGAAAAATTAATTTTCTTCTCGTGGTTTAGCTTCGTTAACTTTTAAAGGTCTTCCTTCAATTTCTTTTTCGTTCATTTCTGCAATAGCTTTATCAGCTTCAGCATCATTTACGAAAGTTACGAAACCAAATCCTTTTGATCTACCTGAATACTTATCTGAAATAACAGTTGCTTCTTCGATATCTCCGTAAGTTGCAAACATTTCTTTCAATTTGTTGAAGTCAACACTCCAAGGTAAATTTCCTACATAAACTTTTTTACTCATTTTTTCCTCCGGTCTTATTTATTTAAACCCAGGAACAAGTTGAACCTTTGATTCTCTTACTCTGGATACATAATTTAAACTTTTAAGTGATTTATAAAGTTATCTCTACCCTACAATATGGTAATATTATCTCCATAAAAACCCTTAAAAATAAACAATTCTTTAAGAAAATATGAAAGGAGGTAGATTTTAAATGGTTCTAGAAACACTAGAGATAATTTTACTTATCTTTGTTGTTCTTGGACTTATAAAGTTCGTATTTCTCCTATTTAACCCCAAGGCTTGGTTTGATTTCGCTAAGAAATTATACCGTTCTGCAGGTGTTTTAGCATTAATAGAATTTGTTTTAGCAGCTATAATATTTTACTATTTATATCAGTCTTTAACAATTGTTCAAATAATGTCAGGAGTAGTATTAGGAGCTCTTTTAACAGGGATAACTTTTGCAGTATATGCTAAAGAGTCAATGGTCTTTGCTGGAAAACTTATGAAAGACGGTTTCATGAAAAAAGCATGGTTACCTATGTTAATTTGGTTAGCTTTATTTGTCTGGACATTGTGGGCTATACTTGCTTAAGCCTCCATTTATTTTTATTTTTTTAATTTATTTTTTTAATTCCTAGTAAAAACTATAGTAAAATGAAAAATCCAAAAGTTGTATTTTATTCAATAATAGCATTAATCTGCCTAGTTTTAACTTTTACAATTGATTGGTTATTCATAATACCTGCAGCGATTATTATGTTTATTAATCAGAAAGAGTTAATGAAAAAATGAAATCATTCAATGAACGTTGTTATATTATTCTAAAAAAAGTTCCAAAAGGAAAAATAACAACATACAATGCAATTGCTAAAAAACTTAATTCAAAAGCATACAGTGCTGTTGGAAATGCCATGAATAAAAATCCATATGCACCAAATGTGCCTTGCCACAGAGTTATAAGATCAGATGGAACAATAGGGGATTTTGCATCAGGGCCTATTGCGAAAATTAAGATATTAAAGAAAGAAGGTATTGAAATCAAAAAAGGAAAAATAGATTTGAAGAAGTATGAGTACAAACTTTAAATTTCACTAATTTCCTTTAAACTTTTATCAACTAATTTATCTAAATTTATATTATCAACTAATTTAGCAAAATAAGTTAATTTTGTTTTTGTAGAGGGTTTTTTTGATAAAATACTACAGCAATCTTTATATTTTTCAATACTTGGTTCATATGTATTAATTTTCTTTGCAAGATCTATTATTTCTTGTTTATCATATGTTAATAATGGCCTAAAAAGAGGAAGTGAAATACCTAAACTTGTGGCCTTTATGTTTTCCATTGTTTGGGATGCAACTTGCGCAAGATTATCACCTGTAACAATTGCATCATAATGATTTTCAAGTGCAAATTTTTCAGCAACTTTCAATATATAATGTTTGAATAAAACTAAATCATATTTTTGAAGAACAGTACCCATTGTTTCAACCTCATAGATAGCATATGGAAGTAGATATAATTTAGAACCAAATTCATATTTATCTAATTCAGACAAAATTCTTTTTATTTTTGTATTCTCAACTTTTTTATTATCTGGAAATACATGGAAATGCAAATAATCTACAGTGCAACCCCTTTTCATCATAAGCCAAGAAGCAACAGCACTATCTATCCCCCCTGAAAATAAACATAAAACCTTTCCACTAGTACCAACAGGTAAACCACCAGGCCCTTTAATTTTTTCCTCATAAAAATAAACTTTTTTAGAAGTTATCTCACAAGAAATTGTTTTTTCAGAAGCAGAGTAATTAACCTTAATTCCAAGGCCATTTGCAATTTCTCCAAATTTTTCTTTTATTTGGGTCGATTTAAATTCAAATAATTTATCGGCCCTCTTTATTTTAAATGCAATTGTCTTTGGTTTACTTTTTTTCAAAAACTTTTCAACATATTTTTTCATTGATTTAATATCCCTTTCAATTTCATCTATAAATACAAAATATTTTATCCCAAAAACTTTTTCTAAAACAGGAATTATTTTTTCTTTTTTATCTCCAAATACACAAAGGATTCTTTTATCAAAAGTAGTAATTTTTTCTAATTTCAAACCTTGTTCCTTACATGCTTTCTTTATATTCCTCATTAACTTCTTTTCAAAATAGCCATAATTCCCACGTTTAAGGAATATTTCTCCATGATGAATAATTACTTTTTCCATGTATTTTTCACAAATCTTTGATATAAAAACATAATCTATTTAAAGAAGTTCGCACAACCTAGTAGTATGGTTAATAAAAAAGGAGATATTAAAGCTATTATTTTTGATATAGGTGGTGTATTGAGCACTGGCAGTTTATTAAACATAAAGCTAAAAAAAGGAAAGCCACAAGCAGGATCACATGAATATGTTGCTAAAAAATTAAAAATAACATTGGATCAATACTTTGATGCAATAGATACAATTTATGCAGATTCTATTGTCGGGAGAAAATCAAAAAAAGTGGTACTTGAAATAATGGCAAGAAATCTTCAAACAACACCTTCTAAACTAGAAAAATTATACACAAAATCGTATAAAAGGCATTTTAAAAAAAATAGAAAATTATACAGATTAGCCTTTAAATTACAGAAAAAAGGATATAAAATAGCTATTTTATCAGACCAAAATTATTTTTCAGAACCAGTTTTAGCACCAAAAAAACTGATGGATAGGTTTGATGCAGTGGTGATATCTACTACAGCAAGGATGAGAAAACCAGACCCAAAAATTTACAAATTAGTATTAAAAAAGCTTAAACTTCCTGCAAAACAAACAGTGTTTATAGACAATCAAAAATGGAATATCTTACCTGCCAAAAAAATTGGTATGAAAACAATTCGTTTTAAAAATAATTTTAAAACTTTCAAGAAACTAGAAAGATTAGGGGTGAAATGAACACAGAAGAATTTCTTAAAAAATTAGAAGTTGAATTAAAAATTTCAAAGAATTCACCATACACAATTAGAAATTACATTAGGGCAAATCAAAAATTAATTAATTATTCTAATAAAAGTCCAGAACAGATAGATGAAGATGATGTAAAATTATATATTTCTGATAATTTAAGTGATAAAGCTTCCACCTCCATTATTTTATTTTTGGCAGCTATAAAATATGCCTATCTTGGTATTTTAAAAAATGATATTACAAGAAGCATAAAAAGACCTAAGAGAGAAGTAAGAATGCCCACTGTTTTAACAAAAGACGAAGTAAGAAGGTTAATCAATGTAACTGAAAATAAAAAATCAAAACTAATGATTTCCCTAATGTATGCTGCAGGGATGCGCGTTTCAGAAATTGTAAACCTAAAAATTAAAGATTTTGATTTTGAAGATAATATAGGCCACATAAGACAAGCAAAAGGAAAAAAAGATAGAATTTTTAACATTCCACAAACATTGTTTTCAAAATTAAAAAAACAAGTAGCATCTCAAAAAGAAAATAACCAAGAATATTTATTTAATGGACCTAAAGGAAGATTATCGACGAGAAATCTGCAAAAAATAGTAAAAGTTATAGCAAAAAAAGCTGAAATCAAAAAAGATGTACATTGTCACACATTAAGACATAGTTTTGCAACACACCTTCTAGAAAATGGAGCAGATATTAGGATGATTCAAGTGCTTCTTGGACATGCCTCACTTTCTACTACAGAATTATACACACATGTATCTACAGAACAAATTAAAAAAGTAAAAAGCCCTTTAGATTAAATAAAAAATGGATGAATTAGAAAAACTAAAAAAAGAAAATCAAGAACTTAGAGAAGAAATTGCAAAATTAAAAAATAGGGGCCAATTGCAAAAACAAGGAATGATTAAAAAAGCAATCAAGGGCGGTGTTATGTCAAGGGCACCTTTTGGATATAAGATTGAAAATAAAAAATTAGTTGCAATGGAAAATAAAGATGAAGTAAGAGAAATTTTTGAAGAATTTTTAGAAAAAAATATTAGTTTAAGAAAAATAGCAAAACAACACAATCTTTCTGTCAATGGATTAAAAAAAATATTAACAAACTTCACATACATAGGAAAAATTAATTTTAACAATCAGATTCATGAAGGAAATCATGAACAAATAATTTCTCCAACATTATTCAATCATGTCCAAAACAAATTAGAAAGATTAAATATAAAATAAACTATATTCTATAACATATACATCACAATATCTATAATCTAAAGTATATATTTGAGTATCTAGAAACTATTTCTTAAACTTACTCATGCTTTTTGTTAAATCTGCAAAAGGGAAAGGTCTTTCATTTGTAACAAAAGTCATATATCTAACATAAGCATACAATTGAGTATTCCAAACTTCACTCATTTCAGCTAATTCTTTTAATCTTTTACCTGCGAATACAGCATAAATCCAATTTACAACAGCTAAAACAATTATGAATATTTTCCAAATATCTAATATAATTCCAGATACAATCCCCACAATAATTCTCATCCACGCTTCTTTTCTTTCGCTCATTTTATTTTTATGTGTAGTTATTATTTAAAATTATCTTTTAATCTTTGTTTGATTAAAGATTTTTGAAATCTTTATCTCTTAGAACTTTGTCGTTTACTTCTAGCTTTAGAGTCACCTGGCTTATTTGTTTCTTTTCTTCTTACATCTGCCACAAGAAGAGTTCTATCATATTCAGTATAAGCTTCTAACAATTTTTTAGAATTTGAAAATTTAACAATAGCTCTTGCGAGTGAAAGTCTTGCAGCTTCTACTTGTCCTTTTTCTCCACCACCACGCACAACAATATTTACATCAAAATTCAATTTTCCAAGAATATTTTCAGCAATTCTTAATGGTTCTTCAATTTTTAACATATCAATCATTTGAAGATATTTATGGCTCTTATTATTAATTGTAACTTTACCTGTTCCATCATTCAAAATAGCACGGGCAATAGCTCTTTTCCTTTTTCCAGACACAACTATTTGTTTTGGTTTCATTTTGCGAACTCCCCTACATAAACAAATTTACTATGTTTAGCCTTTCCAGATATAATTGCTTTTTTATCAACAAATTCTTTTGGAACACCCTTATAACATTTTATTCTTTTCCAAGCACCTCTACCACGGCCCATTCTATGATCTGGTAACATGCCCCTTATAACTCTCTTAACAATTCTTTCTGGAAGTCTTGATATTTTAGGTCCTTTTTGACTACTTCCCACTCTACTTCTGCTTTCATCAAAATCCCTAAAAATACTTTTTCTTTTACCTGTAATTATAACTTTCTCACAATTCAAAACAACAATTTCTTCACCTTGTAAAGCTTGTTTAGCTGCATAACTAGCAAGTCTACCTAATGTTGCATCTGTGCCATCAATTATTTTCATTTGATTATTTTCACTCCTTTTGCTTCGGGGTTCTTTTTAATTTCATCAATTATACTCATAGTTTCACATCCAGACTTCTTTAATTTTTCTTTTGCCATACTTGAAAAATTTAAAGCAACTATTTTTATTTTTTTATCTATTTCGCCAACAGAAAGAACTTTACCCGGAATAGCTAAAATTTTTTCTTTTTCAGTTTGATCATTTAAATCTTGTAAATTAACTGAAATAGAATTTCTTCTTGAACCAGATAAGATAGCTGCAACATCTAACCATGCTTTATTTTTTTTAGCAAGAATTATAGTTTCAACTAATTCTGGATTTGATTTTTTAACCAATTGTTTACTGATTTTTGTTTTACTTTTCATCTTGTTTGTAATTTGCTTAAAGATTTTGAAATCTTTAATTTTCAGGAGAAAAAATATTCTCCTGCTATCGCGATTAACTCGCAGGTAAAAATTCAAGTATTAATTGGTTTATAAGGTTTCTGGTGAGGAAAAAAAAATATATGCAGGCGAAAGGATTCGAACCCTCGTAGGCACTGAGCCAACAGATTTTGAGTCTGTCCCGTTTGACCGCTCCGGCACGCCTGCAGACAAAAATATCACAGATATATCCTATAAAAAGTTTACTTTAACTTTTTAGAAACAAAATTCAAATCTTTTTTCAAAGCATCTATAGAACCTAAAAGCATATTTTTCACAGGCATTTGTCCAAATGATTCTGCAACCAAAACCAATTCATCTGATTCTTTTTCTTCTTCAGGATTTTCAGATTCTCTATAAAACATAAATCCAGGTGAAAATTTAGAATGTTCACTGCCCTTTCCAAGAATAGTTGTAGTTGTAAGTTCAATTTCTTGTCCTTTACTCAAAAGTGTTAATGGAATTTTATCATATACAACTTTTTTAGGTGAAAAATCACCAGAATAAACATACCCTTCTCTTTTAACTTCTAATTTAAATTTAGGTGTTGCACCTACTTTTTCCATTATTAATGGCATAAGGCCAATCCTATGGGCTAGTGTTTCGTCATATAATGGGGAATCATTTCTGGAAATTTCAACTTCATCCACAGCAAGAACAGGAACCTCATTGATGTATCTTCTTATTGAATTTGCAAGGCTCTCGCTAATTTTTAGCTTAAAAGTAAATTGATTGTCTTTTGTAGTTATAATGTCCATTTTATATCAAATTTAAGACTGTTTTTAAAGTCTACGGCCTACGGCCTCTTCGGCCTCCTTTCTTTTTAGGGCCACCTCTAGGGTACCTTGTTGTATCAAGTATATTAATAATTTTAAAACCATCTCTTGAAAGACTTTTGATAATAGCTTGTGCACCAGGTCCTGGGGCAGGGTTTCTAGTTTTAGCCCTTATTCTAACATACAATGAATTAACACCTAATTCCTTAAGCTCCTCTCCAATCCTCTTAGAAATAAACATCGCAATTGTAGGGTTTGCCTTTAATCTACTGTGTTTGGTAACCATTCCACCTGTAACTTTTGTAAGTGTTCTACCTGCCATGTCTGTAACATGTGCAATTGTATTATTAAAAGAAGTATAAATATGGATAACAGCTTCAACATCTTTTTTCTTTTTTTCTTTTTTCTTTATTGTATCTGAACTGCTTGTGTCCTTTAGGGTATTTGGAGCGTCAGCTTCTTCTTTCTTAACTTCTTTAGTTTCAGCTTTTTCTTTAGGTTCTACCTTAGCTTCAGCAACTTCTTCTTTGATTTCTTTTTCTTCTTTAGGTTTTTTTGTTTCTTCTTTACTCATTTTGAGGTTCCTCTGATTTTACTTCCTCTGCACCTTTAGATTCTGCAGGTACTTCAACTTCTTTAACAACTTCCTTTTTCTTCTTTGGTTTTGAAGGTTTTAAAGTTATTTTTTCTTCAAGGTGAAATGGAACAATATAAGATGGTTTGTTTACAACTTTTCCATCAACTAAAACTTTTTTATGTGTGATTAATTGTCTAGCTCCTTTAGAAGTTGTTGCTAATTTTTTATAAACTACAACTGTTTGCAATCTTCTTCTTAAATGATCCTTTCCATCCAAAGATAAAACATCTGAAAGTGATTCAACTTTTAATCCCATTTTATTTAATCTTTCTAATAATTTATTTTTTTCTTCATCACTAGCTGTAACCAAACTTTTTGCTTTTTCTCTAATTTGATTAATTTTAGCTTCAGCTTTCCAAATTTCTTTTTTATTTTTTAAACCAAATTCTTTTTTAACTTCAGCTTCAGCATCTAATCTTTGCTTATCAAATGGTCTTTTTGGTTTTGAATATTTTTTATGTTTTCTTTTCATTGTTTATTATTTTGCAACTTTCTTTTTAATTCCAGAGCCCTTACCCCTATTTCTTCTAAAGTTACTCTTTGTTCTTTGGCCTCTTAATGGAAGTCCTAATGCATGCCTATATCCCCTATAACTTCGTGTTTGTTTCAATCTTTTAATATCAAATTCTTTTTGAAGGTCTAAATCACTACCAACAAGATGTTTATCTTCACCTGTTGTTAAATCATTTCTTCTATTTAATAAGAAAGTGGGAACTTTTTCAGGATTTTTGATAAATTCAACAATTATTTGTATTTCTTCATCTGTTAATGCACCTATTTTCTTTTTCTTATCCATTTTAAGAAGTTTACAAATAGCATTAGCCAAGCTCCATGAAACACCTTTTATCCTTGAAAGGCCTGCATAAAGTGTCATTTTTCCCTCTATATCTTGAGATAGAATTCTAACTATCCTTTCTTCAGATCTTTGTTGTTTTTGTGCTTGTTTTTGTTCTTCCATCTTAATTTGTGAATAAATTATATCTTTCCAGTGAAGTTAGTTCTTTAAAAATCCTTTTCTCTATAGCATTTTTGGGATCTGGCAGATTTTGGATCCTATTTTTCATATCTTCAAGGGTTTCAAACTCCTTTTCAGCTCTTTGTTTAATTATTTCTTGCATATGTTTTTTACCAAAACCAGGTAATAATTCAACCTGATGTATTCTTTTATTGATTGCACCAGCTTGATTAAAGAAATCTACAAATTTTTTTTCACTTCCTTCAACAACTTTAGTTATAACTTCTTGTAATTCATTTTTTGCAGATTCTGTTAATTTTTCTCTTTTAAGTCTACCAAGAATATAATAGATTTTATCTCGTTTTCCTTGTCCAATATAAACTTTTTCTCCTGTTTCAAGTGAAATTCCTCTTCTAGGGACTAATTCAAGAAGTGTTAAATTAATTTCTCCAATAGCTTGAGCTATGGGCATCATTTTCTTTTCCAAAGGATAACCGTTTGGTAAATATTCTAGTACAATTGCATGTTCTTCTTTGTCCATTTGTCTTATTTGAATTCTTTAATTTCGTTAAGTAGTTTATTTGTTTCATCTTCATCTAATCCCACGTCTATAAAGATTTTATTTAAATCCTCTTTTGTTTCAGGGAGTATATCAATTATTTTGCTTATATGCTTTTCATTAACTTTAATAAAATCAAGGCCTTCTATATTTTTTCGAAGTTCTTTAGCTTCTTTAGCTTTTAATTTTGTAAACCGTTTAATAAAAGCAGCTACATCTACTTCTGATTCTTTTTTAGTTATATATTCAGAAGCTTCTGCCATGCTTAATGGTTTTGTTTCTTTTATCATTTTATAAGATTATTTTTTATTTTTTTTAAGTGTATGGGTTCAATAATAAATTGTTTTGCTTTGTTTGCATCCTTTATTTCAACAACATAAGATTTACCACGTTTAGTATTTATAACACCTGTCCTTCCTTGAAGTTTTTTAGGGAAGCTACTTTGAATTGCTTTTTCTCTAACAACTGCAACATTGTCTCCTTCTTTCAATTCTTGGAAGTATTTACTAAGTTGGATTTTTCCACGGGTTCTAATTTTCTTTTTTCCTGCCATAAAATAATCAAAAAGGTACTATTTAAAAACCTATCTTTTACAAGAAGATCTTGCAAATTTAGTAATTTTTATTGGAATTTATCAACAGAACTAGGTTCAGTGTTTGTAGTTTCAGAAGGTGTATTAAAACTTGGTGCTAGTAGATCACCATTATCTCTTGCATTCTCCATATTTTCCACAATAGCTTTAAACATTTTATCTCCCCAAACACCTTTTCCACATTTTTCACAAAAATCAATTACACTAGTAGAAGATAATTCCGCGCTGCAATATAAACATTTTTTCATTGTTTTCCCTCTTTTAAGAATCTGAAAAGAAGAAACCCTTTTTAAATTTTTGTCTGATTATTGTAGTTACTCATACCTCAAAGCATCTGCAGGCTTAAGTTTAGCAGCTTGCATTGCAGGAAGAATTCCAGAAAGACTACCAATCAAAAAAGAAAATGCAAGAGCACCAAAAATTAAGTAAAATGGAAATGAAGCTCGTAAGAGTGGTGTCCCTAAAGCTTGAGTTGCAATATATTCAACACCTTTTCCAAGACCCATACCAATCAAAACACCAATAGCACCACCCACTAAACCAAGGAGGCCAGATTCAAATAAAAAGATTAATAACACATCTGAATTTTTAGCACCGACAGCCTTCATTGTTCCAATTTCTTTTGTTCTTTCAATAACAGCAGTATACATTGTATTCATAATTCCAATTCCACCAACCAAAAGAGAAATACCTGCAATGCCAACAAGAACAGCCTGAATCACTCCAAATATTCCTTGAAAAGTATCTAATAATTGGTCAGATGTCATAACAGAAAATGTTTCTTGGTCTTCTTTTTCATTTCTAAATTTTCTAAGTTTTCTTTCTATTGTTTCTGCAACATTAATTGGATCAAGACCAGAAGAAACTTTTGCAATCATATAACTTTCCTCATCAGGATTATTCAATACTTCCCTTAAGGTATCTTTAGGAACATAAAGCGCACCATCATCTGCAGAATTTCCTATTTTATCAACAATTCCAACAACTTTAAAACTAGTTCCTTCAATTTCAATTGAACTCCCAATTCCTAAATTTTTTGACCAGGTATCCCCATAAGCATGATTATATCCTACCACTAATTTATTTTTTTCTCCATTTTTAAAAATCCTTCCTTCTAATATCTCCATAACACCTGTCTCAGCAAAAAATTCTAAATCATCAGGTTCAATTCCAGTTGTATATTCAACAGACAATTCTCCCTTATAATTGACTTGACTCATTTTCATTAAGTAGGAGGCAACCCATTCTACTCCACGTATTCCTTCAATAAATTCCACATCTTCTCCTGTCAACATCAAAGAAGCACTTGTAACAGAACCAGGTGGTCCAAATTGACCTTTAGGTTGAATAATAATTTTATCACTACCTAATTTTTCAAACTCTTCCCCTATATAATCTTGTAAACCCTGGCCTAAAGAAATTAAAGCAACAACAGCTGCAATACCAATAAAAATACCAATCATAGTTAACCAGCTTCGAAGTTTCCTTCTTCTTAGGTTATTAAAAGCTAAAGAGAAATAATCATTCATTGGAGTTATCTCCTATTTTTCCGTCTTCTTCGTTTTTTAACACTTCTATAAGTAAAATAACCAATAACTAAAATACCAAGAACAAAATAAGTTGTATAATTTGGTTTTTTAACAAGTCCAAGTGATTGAGCTTCTTCAAGAGAATATACTCTTAAAATTATATTTTTTATTTGAGTGAATTCTTTATTTGTTGAATCCTTATATGTCAACTTAACAGGAAGTGTAATTGATCCTGTTGAGGATTCAGAAATATAAATACCATATTCAGCACTATCAAAATCATCACTATCAATATCTCCCAAATATTGGTTTTTTTCAGTTAAAAAGTTTAATCCAATAACATCATTTAAATTAACATACATAAATTTAACATCAGATAAACCAGAATTAACTATTTTTATATCAATTATATTTTCTTGCCCTTTTATTAAAATTACATCTTCAAGAGAAATTGTTAATTCAGGAACAGAATTTATAATTATACTAATTAATTCAGATTTTGTAGAGAAATTTGAATCTTCATCTTCATATGTTATTTCCACTGGAATTTTATAAATACCAGTTCCTGCAGAAGGTAATGCAATTAATTCAAAATTAAATACTTCTGAATCATCATTTTTTAACTCATCTAAATAACTTTCAGAACTTGATTGATAAGGTGCGAAAGGAACATTTTCTAAATTTAATTTAACATTTAAGTTAAAAACATCGTCTTGAAAAATATTTTCAATTCTCATATTAACACTAACTATTTCACCTGGAACAACTTCAGATGGTGTACTTGTCACACCTGTAATCGAAATCGCTGAGATTAAAGATAAAGCAAATACTAGGAAAATCATTGCAAATCCAAGCACTGTTATTTGTTTGTTTATCATATTTTTTGAACCTAATGTTTATTTATAAATATTATTGTTATCACTTTTTTTCAGTATATTCATCTATTTTTCCATCCTTAATTTTTAAGACTTTTTTTGCATATTTTATCAAACTAAGGTCGTGAGTAACTAAAATAATTGTTTTTCCTTTCTTGTTTAAGTCCCTAAATAAGTTCATAATTTCTAAACCTGTTTTAGAATCAAGATTACCTGTTGGTTCATCTGCCAAGATAACTTCAGGATCATTTGCAAGGGCCCTTCCAATTGCAACCCTTTGCCTTTCTCCACCTGAAAGTTCATTTGGAAAATGTTTTTTTCTATGTGACAATTTAACATCATCTAAAATCTTATTTGCCCTTTCCATTCGTTCTTCTTTACTCATTCCATGGAAAATCATTGGAAGCGCAATATTTCCTAAAGCTGTTAAAGTTGGAATTAAATTAAATGTCTGAAAAACAAAACCAATTTTACTACCCCTTATTTGAGCTAGTTCAGATTCTTCCATATTTTCAATATTTTCTCCATCAAGATAAATATTACCTTCTGTAGCAAGATCAAGAGCACCCACCATATTCATCATAGTTGATTTACCAGAACCTGAAGTACCCACAATAACTACAAAATCCCCTTTATTGATAGTCGCACTAACACCATCTAATGCCTTTACAGTGCTATCTCCCATTTGAAAATGCCTGTGTACATTTTCCAATTCAATTATTGTATTTGGTTCCATTTTATTTTTCTCAGAATAAGTTTCTGAGGCACTAACACCTCAATTAAAGGGGTGTGATTTACTATTTAAGGTTTACGATAGTAAGTTTTAAAAACTAAAAGAAAGAAGTATAAATATGATAATTCCAGTTAGATGTTTTTCTTGTGGAAAGCCAATAGGCCAACTTTGGGAAGAATACAAACAAAGAGTTAAAGATGGAGAAAACTCAAAAAAAGTTCTAGATGAGCTGGGGTTAGATAGATATTGCTGCCGGTCTGTATTTTTAGGTCAACAAGATTTAATTAAGTTAACAGCCAAATTCAAGAAATCTTAATTATTTAACTTTCCAACGAGATTTATTTTCACAATTATCACAAGTTATATTGATAAATCCTTTTTTAACAGATATACTTGGGCCAAGATAAGGATTAAGACATTTTTTACAAAAAGTCTTTCTATATTCTCCCAATGGAATTTTATGCTTCATAGCTAACCTTTTAATTTTTTTAACTTCTTTTTTATTTTTATCTAAAATCTTAAGAAAAAATTCATCTATTTGTTTTTTTGCCTCTGTTTTTGATATCCTCGATTTCATAATAACATTATGTATAATTAATTTATAAAGAATATGAAAGACAGCATTAACGCTTCGCTTCTGTTCGGAAACTAACACGCACAACGTAACAGGCTTAACTTCTGTGTTCGGAATGAGAACAGGTGTTTCCCAATTACTATGGCTGTCTTCAATTTTGAATACTATTCTTAATTTATAAAGCTTTTTATATTTGAAATTTATCTTATTTTTAAGGAAGGGTTACTGTAAGGGAAACCTTGGTTGCCCTCATGCGGGAGTGCCGGAGTGGTCAAACGGGCTGGACTTAGGCTCCAGTAGCTTAGTGCTTACGAGGGTTCGAATCCTTTCTCCCGCATTCCATGCCTCTGTAGCTCAGCCTGGATAGAGCGCTTCCCTCCTAAGGAAGAAGTCATAGGTTCGAATCCTATCAGGGGCGTATTCCAAACTTTTATATAGAAAAAACACCAAAAAATATAATGAAAAGAGGTCAAATAAGTATTGTCACAGGTGCTTCTTCTGGATTAGGTAGGTCTATTGCAAAATTACTTTGTAAAAAAGAACAAATTGTTTATGTGGTGGCAAGAAGTAAGGATAAACTAATAGATTTACAAAAAGAATGTTCTAAAGATAAGGGAAAAATTAAAATCATTTCAGGAGATTTAACAGATAAAAATTTTAGACAAAAATTAATATCCAATGTAATTAAAGAATCTAAAAAAATAGATTATCTAATAAATAATGCAGGATTTGGAAAACTAGAATCTTTTGAAAAAGAAACATTAGAAGACATAGAAGCCATGTATAATTTAAATTCAATTGCAACAGAACATTTAACACAATTAGCCCTTCCATACATGAAAAAAAAGAAAGCAGGAAGAATAATTAATGTTGCTTCTGTAGTTGCATTATCTCCACCTGTTTATTTCACAACATATAATGCAACAAAATATGCCATTTATGGATTTTCAAAAACATTAAGTTATGAATTAAAAAATACAGGTGTTTCAATTTCAGTTGTTTTTCCATCAAGAATGAAAACACCATTCTGGGAAGTTGCATTTAAATGTAAGGGATTAGAAGGAAATGATCAAAAAATATGCAAAGACAAATGGACTCAAAATACAAAAGGGCCAGAAAAAGTTGCAAAATATATTGTTAAAAATTTAGATAAAAAGAAATTTTATTTCCTGCCAGATTCATTATCTAAGATTTCATATTATTTTTTAAGACATTTTCATTTCATTGGAAATTTCTACATGAAAAATATTATGCTCCCCAGCACTAAGAAGATGTTTAAAAAAAGTAAATAGTCAATAAGAGTAAACTTTATTAAACAGAATTTGGATAATTATTCTATGCGCTGGTAGTATAGTGGCAGTATAACTGGCTTCCAACCAGTTGACCTGGGTTCGAATCCCAGCCGGCGCATAAACACTAAAATGGAAGAACAAAAAAAACAAGGCAAATTTGAAAAATTTCACGATAAAAATTATAAGCTATTACTTTTAATTCCCTTAGCTGTCTTAATAATATCTTTTATTTATATTGCTTTTTTCTATTCTGTAAATGGAGATTATATTTATAGAGACATAAGTTTAACAGGTGGAACTTCAGTAACAATTTATAGTGAAATTTCAGCAGAACAATTAGAACTTGATTTAAGTAATCAATTAGAAGAAATAAGCACAAGAGAAATTTACGATTTAATAACACAAGAAAGGCAAGCACTAATTATTGAAACAAAATCAGAGGCAGATTTAACAAGACAAGTTTTAGAAGATTATATTGGATATGAATTAGATTCCGAAAATAGTAGTTTTGAATTTACAGGATCTTCATTAAGCGAAAATTTTTATAAACAACTTTTAATTGCAATTTTAATTGCATTTATTTTTATGGCGATAGTTGTATTTATTATTTTTAGAACATTTGTGCCAAGCACAGCAGTTATTGTTTCTGCTTTTGCAGATATATTTATGACATTAGCATTAGTAGATTTACTTGGAATTAAAATGTCTGCAGCAGGAATTGTTGCATTTTTAATGTTAATAGGTTATTCTGTTGACACAGATATTCTTCTTACAAATAGGGTTTTAAAAAGATCTCATGGAACTTTAAATTCAAGAATTTTTGGAGCATTTCAAACAGGAATCACAATGACCTTAACATCCTTACTCGCAATATTAGTGGCCCTTTTTGTAGCAAAATCTTTTTCACCTGTTTTAACTCAAATATTTACAATCCTTTCTATTGGATTATGTTTTGATATCTTCAACACATGGATTACAAATGTGTCTATACTTAAATGGTATGTTAAAAGAGAAAAATGAAATTAACTTGGAAAATTTGGCTATTGATAACAATCTTAGTTTTATCTCTACTCTCTATATTTGGATTCCCGCCTCAATTTTTACAAGAAGGTGTTGTAATTACAAGTATTGATCCTAATTCATCTTCATTTGAACAAGGATTAAGACAAGGACAAATTATTACAGAAGTTGATGGACAAAAAATAGACACTATAGAAAATTTTACGTTGATAATGCAAGAAAAATATGATGGAAATTCAAGTGTTAAAACAACAATCCAAACAGAAGAATTAGAAGTAATTTTATTTTCAAAGGCACCACCACCAATAACTGTTTCAGATATTTCTAAAACAAACATAAAAACAGGACTTGATTTAGCAGGAGGTGCAAGAGCACTTGTCCAAGCTCAAGATAAGAAATTAACACAACAAGAAGTAAACGATTTAGTTTCAATAACAAGCAATAGAATAAATGTTTATGGAATTTCAGATGTTAAAATTTCACCTGTATCTGATTTAGAGGGAAATCATTTCATGTTAGTAGAAGTTGCAGGAGCAACTCAAACAGATTTACAAGAATTACTGGAAGAGCAAGGAAAATTTGAAGCAAAGATAGGTGAAGAGATAGTATTTATTGGGGGGGAAAGAGATATTGCATCTGTATGTAGGAACGATGCCACATGTGCATATATTCAAACATGTGATGAAGCAGAGGGTGGATTTTTCTGTAATTTTCAATTTACAATCTATTTAAGTGAAGATGCTGCAAATAGGCACGCAGATATAACAGGGGATTTAGATGTAAATTTCACACAACAAGGAAGCTTTTTAGAAGAACCATTAGATCTTTATCTTGACGACGCATTAGTTGATAGTTTACTAATTAGTGAAGGACTTAAAGGAAGGGTAACAACCCAAATCTCTATTTCAGGATCAGCTTCAGGAGAAACACAACCAGATGCATATGAAGCAGCTGAATTGGAAATGCATAAACTTCAAACAATTTTAATCACAGGAAGTTTACCATATAAATTAGAGATTGTTAAATTAGATAATATTTCACCTGTTTTAGGAGATGAATTCTTAAGATCAATTATGCTTGCAGGATTAGCAGCTCTTATCATGGTTTCAATTATAATTTTTATAAGATATAAAAAAATAAAATCTTCATTAGCACTTTTAATCACAAGCCTTTCGGAAGTAATAATTATATTGGGAATAGCTTCTTTAATTGAATGGAATTTAGACCTTCCAAGTATTGCAGGAATTTTAGCAACAATTGGTACTGGTATTGATCAGCAAATTATTATTTTAGATGAGGCAAGACGTGAAATGTTTTTGAGTTTAAAACAACGTCTTAAAAGAGCATTTGGAATTATTTTAGGTGCATATTTCACAGCTGTAGTTTCTCTTCTTCCTTTATTATGGGTAGGCGCTGGTTTACTTAAGGGATTTGCAGTAACAACAATTATTGGGATCACAACAGGTGTATTAATTACAAGGCCAGCATTTACAGATATGATTAAAAGAATAGAAAATTAATCCTCAATTAAATCTAAAGAAAAAGGAGTGCCCTTTTCAACATTTTTTTTAACTTTTTTCCCAATCAATGTTTCATAATATTTTGGTTTTAATCCTTGCCCCGGCCTAACTATTTTTAAGTCGGATTCTTTAATTATATCTCCATTCAAAATATTTTTTCCAGCCCAAATAGAAGGACGTGCAGAAATACCACCTTCCTCGAATTCATTTGTAGTTCCATATTTAGGTTCACCATATGCTAAATCAAAATCAGAAAATAAATTTTTCAATCCTGTTTTTTCAATCATCCTAACTTTATCAACAAATTCTTTAAATTCATGGGGCTCTGAAGAAAAAGAAGCATCAGGACCACCAAGTTTCCTATCTAAGGTTAAATGCCTTTCAATTATTTTAGCGCCCAATAAAACAGCCATTGCAGGTGCATTTGTATCTAGGGAATGATCTGAAAATCCAATAATACAATTATTTTTTTTCTTTAAATCTTTTATTTTAGATAAATTTAAATTTTCAGTTTTAGTAGGATAAGAACTAATACAATGTAAAATTGAATAATTTTGACAACCGTTATATTTTAAGGTATGAATAGCTTCTTGAATTTCTTTTTCTGTAGCCATCCCTACTGACATAAGAACAGGCTTACCTGTTTCTGCAATTTTTTTAATTAAAGGCAAATTTACAACATCATAAGATGCAATTTTGTAAATTGGAACATTATGTTTTTCTAAATAATCTACAGAAGTAAAATCAAAAGGTGTTGAAAACAAAGGAAGTCCATATTCATTTGCAACCTTTTCCAGTTTAGCATGCCATTCCCATGGAGTATAAACTTTTTCATACAATTTGTTATAACTCATATCTTTCCAATCAGGGTGATCAATTTCAACAGTGTGAAATTCTTTAACTATTTCTTCATTAATTCCTTCTTTATCCATCGAAATCGTATCTGGCGTATATGTTTGAATTTTAATCGCGTCTGCACCAGCTTCTGAAGCTTTCTTAATTAACTCAACTGCATTATCATAATTTTGCAAATGATTTCCAGAAAGTTCTGCAATTATGAAAACAGGTTCATTTTCACCAATGTTTTTATTTCCTACCTTAAATCCTGTTTGAAATTTCTTAGAAACATATTCATATAATCTAAGTCCTGATTTTACATCTTTAACTCTTTGAAAACCTTGTTTTTCAAAAAATTTAATAGAAGCAGGATTTGTTTCAAATACTTCTGCAAGAATTTTAACAACATTCTTTTTTTCCATTTTTTGAATTCCTTCTTCCAAGGCAAAATTTGCAATACCTTTTCCATGATATTCTTTTAACACAGAAATATTAACATCTACAATTTTTTTATCAAGAACATCAAAACGTATTTGTCCTGCTTTTTTATTTCCACACAATATAACATAAAGCATTCTATTTTCATTTTCATTTGAAATTATAGGTTCAATCCAATTAATATGTTCCTCATAAGTTATTGGCTTTGGATTCAAAGAGATACTATATATGTAATCTTTATTTCTAAGATTAAAAAGAAAATCAATATCAGAAGAATCAACTTTTTTTAAAATAAGATTTTTTTCTATTTTTTGAGAAATTCCTGCACCTTCAATTTCTTTTTGTTGAGTTAATTCTTCTTCCTGGTTTATTTTAATTAATTCTGGATTTTTTTCTAAATATTCTATTACATCTTCAACAGGGATAATTTTACCAGAGTATAATTTAGAATATATATTTTTAATTAATTTTAAATCATTATCTGTATCTACACAAAGCCTAATATTGGGTTTATTTAAAATTCCTTCTGCAATTAAATGGCCTATTTTAAAAATAGCAGGATTCCCATAAATAAAAGTTGTTACATGTTCCTCATCTCTTTTTTCTGTAACTAATTCATGGGCTTTTTCAATAGATTTAAAAGAAAATATTTCACAATCAAGCCCCCTTGGAAAACTTCTTTTTGAAGCATTACTCAAATAATCCACTTTTTCTTCTTTAAATTTTCTAATTAAATCATTAATAATTTTTGGTGAAATTAAAGGGCAATCTCCTGTAATTCTAATGATTGCATCTAAATTAAATTTCTTGGCAGTTTGATAAAATCTATCTAAAACATTATCTTCAGAACCCCTAAAACAAGAATACCCATTTATTTTACAAAAATTTTCTATAGAATCATTTTCTTCATTTGTTGAAGTAGCAATGATGATATCATGGACATTTGCATTACTGCACCTTTCCATAACATGCTTTAAAAGAGGTTTATTTTCAATTTCAGTCAAAACTTTATTAGGCAACCTTGTAGAACCCATTCTTGCTTGAATAATAATTCCTATTTTCCCATTCATTTTAATATGTAGAGGATTGCTTCCTAAAACTTATAAAGTTTATGAAGCTAAAATATAGATAATGATAGTAATCATAGACTATGGCCTAGGAAATCTTACCTCTATTTTGAATGCATTAAATTTACTAAAAATAGACTGTGAAATTTCAAGTGATATAGAAAAAATAAAGAAAGCAGACAAATTAATTTTACCAGGCGTAGGTGCTTTTAAAGAAGGAATGGAAAATTTGAAAAAAAGAGGTTTAATAGAAGTCTTAAATCAAGAAGTTTTAGATAAAAAAAAGCCAATTCTGGGAATTTGTTTAGGGATGCAATTAATATGTAAAAAAAGTTATGAGGGTGGAGAATCAAGTGGATTAGGATGGATTGATGCAGAGGTAATAAAATTTGAATTAGAAGATAAAAAGTTAAGAATACCCCATGTGGGTTGGAATGATGTTGAATGTGATTTAAATTGCCCTTTATTGAAAGAAGGGGAGCAAAATCAAACTTTTTATTTTGTGCATAGTTTTTATTTAAAGCCAAAAAATAAAGAGATAATAAAAGGAACTTGTAATTATGGTTCTGATTTTTGTGCAATTCTTGAAAAAGATAATATTTTTGCAACACAATTCCATCCTGAAAAAAGCCAAACAGAAGGGTTGGAAATTTTAAAAAAATTTAATAAAATAAATTAAAATGTTAAAAAAAAGACTCATCCCCTGCTTATTTTTAAAAAATGGTATTTTAGTAAGAAGTGAAAAATTTTCATACCACCAATTATTAGGGAATCCAATTCATCAAGTGGAAAGAATTAATTCATGGTCTGCTGACGAATTAATTTATGTAGATATAAGTGAAGAAACTAATTATGACCTAAGAAGAGATGATATGAAATTTAAAAGAATGTCAAATATTTATGAAATAATTGATGAAGTAGCTAAAACATGTTTTATCCCATTAACATTTGGAGGAAATATAAAAACAATAGAACAAATTAAGGAAATCTTAAATAGGGGGGCTGATAAAGTTTTGATAGATACAATTGCAATTGAAAATCCCTCTTTTATAACAGAAAGTGCAGAAAAATTTGGAAGTCAATGTATTGTAGTAGGCATTGATGTAAAAATAAATGAAAAAGGAGATTATGAAGTTTATAGTCATCATGGAAAAAATCCAACAGGTAAAAATCCAGTTGAATGGGCTAAGGAAGTTGAAAAATTAAAAGCAGGAGAAATCTTTCTAAATTCAATAGATAGGGATGGAACTTCAGAGGGTTATGATACTAAATTAATAAAATTAATTTCAGATGCAGTAAAAATACCTGTAATAGCTTGTGGTGGGGTTGGGGTATTCGAACATTTCATAGATGGGATTGAAGAAGGAAATGCAAGTGCTGTAGCAGCAGGCAATATTTTTAATTACACTGAAAATAGTGTAATAAGGGCAAAAAAAACATTAAAAGAAGCAGGAATCCCTATTAGAAAGATTATAAAAACTAAAAATTAATAAATTTATTATATAAGATGGCAGAAAGACCCCCAAAAATGAGATATTGTAAGAAATGTGTTTATCCCTCTTCTTCAGCTGTTCCTCTCGCATTCGATGAAAATGGAATATGCAGTGGATGTAAGGCAAGTGAGCAAAAAGTAAATATTGATTGGGAAAAAAGATTAACATTATTAAAACAAATAGCGGAAAAATATAAATCAAAAGATGGAAGTAATTATGATTGTCTTATTCCTGTCAGTGGTGGAAAAGATAGTTATTTCCAAACTTATTTTGTAACACAAATTTTAGGATTAAAACCACTTCTTGTAACATACCATGGAAATAATTATACAGATGTTGCAGAAAGGAATTTGAAAAATATGAGGGAAGTTTTTAATGTAGACCATATTATTTTTAAACCAAGTGTAGAAATTTTAAAAAAATTAAATTTAAAATGTTTTAAATTAATGGGAGATATGAATTGGCATAATCATTGCGGTATTTTTTCATATCCAGTACAAATTGCAGTAAAGATGAAAATTCCTTTAATAATTTGGGGAGAGCATGGTTATACAGATTTAGGTGGGATGTATTCTATGAATGATATGGTTGAAATGACTAGAAAATATAGAACAGAACATGCATGTAGGGGTTATGATTGGGATGATATGATTGATAAAGAAATAGGGATAACAGAACAAGATCTTCTTTGGACAAAATACCCTACAGATGAAGAACTTGAAGAATTAGATGTAAGAGGAATTTATTTGGGATTATTTGTCCCATGGGATGCAAATGCCCACGCACAAAAAATGATAGATAATTATGGGTGGGAAACAAGCACAGAACCTTTTGAAAGAACATATAGAAAATTTTCCAATTTAGACGATATGCATGAAAATGGAGCACACGATTACATGAAATATATTAAATTTGGATATGGAAGGGGAACAGACCATTCTTGTAAAGATATTCGTTCAAGCCACATGACTAGGGAAGAAGGAATTAAAATGGTAAAAAAATACGATCATGTTAAATCAAAAGATATTCAAAGATGGATAAAATATGTTGGAATCACAGAAGAAGAATTTGATAAAATAGCAGATACATTTAGAGACCCTAATGTTTGGTGGAAAAATGAAAAAGGTGAATGGACAAAAGACAATATTTGGGATGAAGAAAAATAAAATTAATTTTTTTTTAATCCTTGCAATACTATTAATTTCAATAATAATGACAATGCCAAATTTAAATCAAAAAGAAACATTAGAGGGGCCAATGGGTGAAGAAAAAATAGAAACACAAACAATTGAAATAGATTCTACAACCAAATCAATTTCAGGATTCTCACGCCCATTTGGAATTACAGTGGATGAAGTAGAAAATATGTATATAACAGATTTTGGGGGGCATAATCTTTTAATTTATGACAGAAATTTTAATTTAATTCAAAATATAAATCCAAATGATGAATCTATTTTAAAAAATCCACATTCTGTAGATTTTGATTCTAAAGAAAATATGTATATAACAGATTTTGGAAATAAAAAAATACAAAAATTCTCAAAAGAAGGAGAATTTATGAAAACAATTATTGATGAAGATTATCTTAAAGGTCCTGCAACATCTTATTTTGATGAAAATGAAAACCTTTATGTTTCAGATTATGGGTCCAATGCACTATTAAAGTTCTCAAAAAATGGTGCATTTATGGGTTGGATTGGCGCAAAACAAGATGGAACATTAACAAATGGTTGGGAAATAAGATTAAGTGAAACAAGTGCATCTACTATTCCAGGTGGTTTTGACAGATTGCATATGTCAAGAGTGGATCAAAACGAAAATATTTATGTAGCAGATACATGGAATAATAGAATTCAAAAATTCTCAAAGAATGGAAAATTAATTGGATGGATTGGTGCAAAACAAGATGGAACATTAACAAATGGTTGGGAAAAAGAAGGGATCGCAGCATCTTCTTCTATTCCAGGAGGATTAAATACACCAGTCTCATTAGATATATCTGAAGATGGAGATTTAATTATTTTTGAATTTAATGGAAATAGAATTCAAAAATTCTCAAAAGAAGGCAAATTTATTGAAATACTTGCAACAGGGTTTAATCAAGGATATGACGCCAAATTAAAAAATAATAAACTTTATGTTGTGGACACAGGACACAATAAAATACAAATAATTAATTTATCTTAAAAAATTCATCAATTTTTTCAATAACATATTTTTGTTCTTCTTCTTTTAAAGAAGGATACATTGGGATGCTTAAAATTCTACTATAAAATTTTTCAGTTTCTTTGCATAGGCCTTTTTTGTAACCTAATTTTTTATAATAAGGGTGCCAATAGACTGGAATATAATGAACTTGACAAAAAATATTTTTTGTTCTCAAATAATCATATAATTTCCTTCTTATTTCTGAATTTTTTAATTTAATGACATATAAATGATGTGCATTAAATTGATCTTTTTCATCTTTAATTATTTCTACATTAGAATTATTTTTAAAAGTAAGATTATATTGATTTGCAATTTCTCTTCTTTTTTCCACAAATTTTCTAATTTTTCTTAATTGATTCACGCCCAATGCACATTGAATATCTGTTATTCTATAATTAAAACCCAAATCTTGCATTTCATAAAACCAACCACCCTCTTTTTTACTTATTAATTCATTTGGGTTATTTGTAATTCCATGTGTTCTTAATTTTAATAATTTATTATATAATTTTTTAGAATTAGTTGTTATCATTCCACCTTCACCTGTTGTAATATGTTTTACAGGATGAAAACTAAAAATACCCATATCTGCGTATTGACAATCTCCACAATTAGAATCTTTATATTTTGATCCAACAGCATGACAAGCATCCTCTATAACAATTAAATTATGTTTCTTAGCTATTTTTCCAATTTTTTCCATATTACATGGAAGTCCTGCATAATGGACAGGAATAATAATTTTTGTTTTTTTAGTAATTTTCTTTTCAATTTTCTTTTCATTTATTAATCCTTGATTTGTTATATCAACAAAAATGGGTTTAGCCCCACAATATAAAGCGCAATTTGCAGAGGCTGCAAAAGTCATAGGGGTTGTTATTAATTCATCATCTTTTTTAAGTCCAGCTGCAAGACAAGCTAAATGAAGTGCAGCTGTTCCATTTGAAACAGCAACAGAATATTTAACACCTACATATTTAGAAAATTTATCTTCAAACTCCTTAATTTTTGGGCCTGTTGTAATAAAATCACTTTTCAAAGTTTTTACAACTTCAATTAAATCTTTTTTGTCAATAGTTTGCTTTCCATATGGGATTTTCATTTTGAATTTTTACCTTTCATTTTTTTTAATTCTTTTAAATAAAAAGAAGGACTATTGCTATAAATGGGATGTCTATCTAAAAGCCGACTTAGAACTTCAGAATCTTTTGAAAAATCTAGATTCCTAAAAGTTTCAAAGAATTTATTTAAACTTTCTAATTGGGCTGATTTATTTTTTTGGGAATTTAAACTTTTCACAATAGAATAAGAAAAATTATAATTTCCACTAAAAATAGATTCTAATTCTTTTTTAACCCTAAATTTATGGTAATCACTAGTAATTATTTTTCCTTCTGTTATGCATAATGGATCTAAAACACCTTGTTTTAAGAAAATTAATTGCCCAACTGTTTCTTCAGATAGGTCTTCTAAAATAATATTATTTTCATCAACTCCTTTATTTAAGATATAATTTTTCATTATTTCAGCCATACTATAATTATCCCCAATTAATTCCTGATAACCATTTCTTTTTCTAACTCCTCCTGAAAGAATTAATTTATTTACATCTCCTTTTTGAAGTAGTTTAACTCCAAGATCTAATCTTTTTTTTGTATTCTCGCTAAGAATTCCTTTAGAAACCCACCCTCCTAAAATAATCCCTGGAATCATTTCAACTTTTTTTTTTCAAAAATAGGTTTTATTTCAGAAATAAACTGATCTAATTTTTCCCCTTTCAAAACATTATCTCCAGAGCTGTATGTTTCAAATTTTACTTTTTTACTTTTTTTCAAATATTTATATGCATATTCTTGATATTTTTCTATTTGGGATGTAATCACAAAGGTATTTCCAAAATCATAAGTTCTATGGGCCTCTGCATCATTTATCATTTGCTCATGAATTTTTTCTCCTGGCCTTAAACCAATAATTTCAACAGGATTGTTAGTATTATATGATTTTTTCAAAGAAAAAATTAAATTATCCATTTTTACAGAAGGCAATTTAGGAACAAATATTTCTCCACCCCCTCCATATTTAATTGCTTTAAATATTAGGTTAACAGCACCCTTTGGTGTAATAAAAAATCTAGTCATATCTCCACTAGTCAAAGGAATTTTTTTACCATTCTTAATTTTATCTATAAATAAAGGAAAAACAGAACCAGTACTATTAATTACATTACCATATCTCACACATGAAAAAACAGTCTTAGAGGTACCCTTATTAAAATTACTTTCAGTAATAATTCTTTCTCCAATAAATTTACAAGCACCATATGTATTTACAGGAGAACAAGCTTTATCTGTGGAAACAAAAATAACTTTTTTTACATCATTTTCTAATGCTGCATTTACAAGATTTAATGTCCCTTGAACATTTGTTTTTATAACTTCTTCAACATTATATTCAATCATATCTATTCTTTTTAATGCAGCTGCATGAATAACAATATCACAACCTTTCATAGCTCTTTTCAACCTATCATAATCCCTTACATCTCCAATAAGATGTCTTAAAATACCCCCTGAAAATTTAAAACCAAATTTTTCATGAACTTGCTGATGTTTAAATTCATCTCTACTAAATAACCTAATACTTTTAGGGGCATATTTGATCAATTCTTTTGCAAGAGATTGACCTAAAAAACCAGTCCCACCTGTAATCAAAATAGTTTTGTTTTTTAGTATTTTTTTCATTTTACTTTAAATTAAATCAAATTTAGTATTTTTAAGCATATATAGGATAAATTATACTAATTCCTTGAGATAATGTTACTAATTCCCCTTTAATATCTTGTGGAAGGTAGTTTCACATTCAAAATAGAATTTATGAAATTAACAGCCCTTTTAGTAGATTTTTTATCTAAAAGAACAAATTTTGCTAAATTTTCCTTTTGTTTACTTTTCACATCTTTTTTCTGTTTAAGAATTTTTTCAACTGAATTTTTGAATTGCATTCTATTATATGAAATATCCATTAAACTACTATTTTTGTAGGGATTAACAAAATCAAATTCCTTAAAAGAAACAGAAATTACAGGTTTACCCAATATAAGTGCTTCAAGGCCCATTGTAGTGTGATTAATTACCACCAAATCAGAAGAATTAATTAAATCAGTATTATTTCCTGTTTCCAATACCTTAAAATTATGGAAATTTTCTTTTTTACATATTTTTTCTGGAAGTCCAATAAGATCCCATTTTGGCCTTGCCTTGAAAATTAGATGATATTTGGGAAAATCTTTCTTTAATGTTTGAATAATCATTTTTAAGGCATCTTCTTGATTTTTTTGTGAAAAATGAGTGTCTGCAACTCTTTCTAAAGGAGGTGCAACCTCCATTGCATATAATATTTGTTTAGATTTTGAAAAATTTAAATTTTCTTTGAATAAATCATATCTCGGGCATCCCACTACTTCTACTTTTGTTTTACTTTTTTTGTATCTTTTTTGATTTTTTAAAAACCAAGCTTTTATTTTTTCTCCAAATACTAAAAAATAAGAAGCTTCAGGTGTACCAAACATAATTTCTCCTGCAGGAATTCCATGCAAAAGAACAATAGATGGAATATCAAATTTTTTAGCAAATTTTACCATAATTTTTGAAAAAGGAGCATCTTCTTCAGTCAGTAAAAGTAAATCAATTTTTTCCTTTTTAAATAATTGATATGATTCTTCTATTTTGGGAATAATTTTTTTAAAATTATTTTTAATAATATGTTTTAATAATATGTTTAGATTTTTCTCAAACTTAAGCTCATTACCAATTTTTTCATTTTCTAAAAATTTCATAAAATCATATATTTTTTCTTCAAATTTCAAAGAATAAGCATTTTTCTCTCCACCAAATTCATAAAAAGAAATATATTTATTGTTAGAAAAATAACTTTTTCTTAAAGAGGAGTCAAAATTAAATAATTTATATTTTTTATTTTTAATTAAGCTATCTGTTATAGATTTAAAATATAATTTACCACCAGAAATAAAAATTTTCTTATCTTTCTTTTTTGTAAGATTTAATCTAATCTTAGAATATTTTTTTTGCAATAAACTGATAAATTTAATATAGGATTTTTCTCGAATATCTTTTTTTAATGGAAAAATATAATTAAAGGTGGTTATTTTTCCCCCAAACACACTTTTTGCAATATAATATAATGTTTCTTTTTCTAAAAATTGATCTGTTTTAATCTTAAAAATTATTATCTCCTGGGGCCTTTCTTTTTTAATTATTTCTTCTAAAAGAGTTAAATGTTTTTTAAAATAAGCAATTGAAGTATAGATTTTATAATAAAAAAGAGAAAATAAAGAAATTTCTCTATAAGTTAAATCATATTTTTTAGAAATATTTTCTGTTAATTTCCTTGAAAATGTAGAAATTCCATTATAAAGGGAAGGTGTTTCATAATCTCCTTGATTTTTGAATTGAATATTATTTTTTGCTAAAAGATTTTCAACATTAAAATTAAATGAAATAGGTGTACAATTCTTAAATTTAGATAAATTTTTCAAATATTCTTTAGCTTGAAATACATTCTCTAATAAAACTAATTTTTTAATCATAATGGAAGGATTAAAATTAAATTTAAAAACATTATGAAACAGAACCACAATCTGAAATTTAAATCCATATAGTTTTTATAGTAAAAAGGACCTAATTATATGGGTAAAAATGAAAAAATGGATAAAAGAAAAGGGGTTTTTAGAGATATATTCTTCTTTAAAAAATAAGAAATTTAAAGGATACACTGGATTAGCAATAAAAAATAGTCTTTTTCAAAGCTCAAAATCAATAATAAGTAAATTAGGTGGACTTTTAACAACAATTATTTTGGCTAGATTCCTATTACCTGAATTATTCGGGCTATATAGTCTTGCAATTTCAACCTTATTCATATTCATAAGTATTACTTCGGTAGGAATTGGTTCCACTTTGATAAGATTTGTTTCACGTTCGTTATCTTCCAAAAAAAAGAAAAAAGCAAAGGCATACGCAGAGTATTTATTCAAAATTAAAATAATTTTAAGTTTGGCTTCAATTTTTATTTTACTTTTATTTTCAAAAATAATTGCAAACAATATTTATCAAAAACCAATTTTTTTAGCATTAATTATTGGTTCATTGTATGTTCTTTCATTAAGTCTAATAAATTTTATGGAATCTTTATTTTCTTCTGTAAATCAGTTTAGAGAATTAGTCCACAAAGAATTTTTCCTTCAAATATCAAGAATTATTTTAATAATAATAGCGGTAAAAATAATATTAAATAATTCTTTTTCAAAGGAATTTAGTATTTTCTTAATTGTTGCCTGTTTTGCACTTTCATGTTTATTCGGTTTAGCATACCTTATGATAAGAAGTAGAAAGAAAATATATTTTTTGGGCGATAAAATAGAAAAATTAAAAAAATCTGAAAAGAAAAAATTAAAGAAATTCTTGTTTCCACTAACTATTTTAAGTTTTTCAGGATTATTTTTTGGATACATAGATATGATCATGTTGGGGAGATTTATTAGTCCAGAGTATATTGGATATTATGCAGCCTCATTTTCTTTAACAGGGGTGCCTGCTGCAATTTTAGGATTTTCAACAGCACTATTACCAATTTTTTCAAGATTAAAAGGAATTAGATTAAAAAGAGGATTAAAAAAATCACTTAATGTAATCTTCCCCATTTCAATTTTATTTTCAGCACTAACCATAATTTTTGCACCCTTAATAATAAAAATAATTTATGGGACAAACTACATTCCTGCCATAAATTTATTAAGAATTTTAGCTCTTTTAATAATAGTATCACCTACAATTCCTGTATACACTAATTACTTTGTATCACAAGGAAAAACAAATCTTATTGCAAAATTATTAATTTCAGTAACAATATTAAATATTATTTTAAACTACACATTTATTTCAATATTAGTAAAACAATCTGATTTTTTAGCAACAATGGGTGCCTCAATAGCTACTATTTTTAGTGTTTATATTCACCTAGGACTATTAACTATTTTTTCAAAAAAATAATTTCTATAAATGTAATAAATCTATCCCATGGATATATTTAGAAATAGCCTCTAGTCTAAATGGAAATTCTTGAGTTATATGGTGGATTTTTTCATCTTCTATTTCATCATATTTTAATTCAATAATCTTTAAATTTTTATTGGAGATTTTTTGAATAAAATTATTATTTTTATGTTTTATTTTAAAGAATGAGAGATTTTTATCAACAGTAATCCTAATTTTCTTATTTTTTGATAAAAAATATTCTCTCCAGTATGAATTTAATAATGTGGGTTTTGACACTTTAAATATTTCAATAATATTTTTTGGTAGTTTAGATTTACCAATAATTTCTTTTTTCAAAGCATCAAAGCAAAAATTCTTGTTAAAATTAAATGATTTTAATTTAAATGATTTCTTTTTTCCCAAAAATCCATCTTTTATTTTAAATTCCAAAATAGGATTTTCAATTAAACCAAATGTATTCCCATACCACCTAATTCTAACTTTTATTCTCTGGGCATGTCCTGCAACATTATCATGATAATGCTTAGTATCCATTGAATCAAAATAAATATTATTTACTTGCCTGCCCAAAAAAATTTCAGAGAAGACAGCTGAATGGTGTTTGATGAGGTGATGTATCTCCTTCAAATCAAGATTTGGAATTATAAATTTTCTTTCATATCTATAATCTTTTTTTGAATTCATTCCCCTTCTCCATACAAAATTTCATATATATTTTCAAGATACCCCAATATTATGGTCCCATTCAATTTTAATTCAGAATTCTTTTCAACAAGATAATTATTTTCTACATTTGAGAAAGTAACCAAACTAGCATTAATTGTGGAGGGACCATATTCAGATTTTTTCTGATATGCAGTAATTCCATACAAAGAGTCAAATATTTCAACATCATTCATAAAAACATCTGATAAATCTTTACTTGCAAGGCCAATTAAACTACCACTTATAATTGAATTATCTATAATAGAAGTTGAATTTTCACCTACACTAACACCCTTATCTCCTGCACCAATTATACCCACGTTAGTCATATTAACAAAAGCGTCTGAGATATCAATACAATCATTTCCACAAGAAGTAAAAGAACTATCAATAATATTTCCATTGCTAAAATCGTCATCAAAACAATCTGAAAAACAATTTTCAAAACTAGAGTCTTTAATTTTAAATTCAGAATCAATAATATTTAGTCCATCCTCTGCATTTAAGTTAGAAAATTTAGAATTATAGATGTGTGTTGGAGTCTTATAAAAATTAATTGCTCCAGAAAGACTCCAACCTTGTTTAGAAGGAGATTTAATATTTTCAAAATAAACATATTTTAGTAATGAAAACTCAGAATTTAAAACAGATATTCCTTGGCCAGTCCCATCCGAAGAAAAAATCCTAATTGGTTTTTCAAGACTCCCTTCAAAAGTTATTCTTGAATGAGATAAGATCATCGCATTATTAATTAAATCTATATTTGTTTCACCTTCTGCAACTAAACGATATCCTGTTGGAATTATCAAATCCTCTTGAATTTGCCAAGTTCCTTTTTTGATAGAAATTGTTTTAACATCTTCATTTACCTCAAGCATTTCAAAACTAGAAAAATTAGATGTTTGTAACATAAAATCTTCTTGAACAAAATTATTTTCAAAATTTTCCCAAGGAACAATAGGAGCACTTTTTATTTCTTCTAATCCAAAGATCCTGTAATTTAATTTTAATTCAGAAGAATATTCGCTCTTCCATTGAATTCCAGAAGGAATGTAAAATTCAATTTGTTTATATTTTACTTCACCATCAATATTCCAAGGCTGAAGAATTTTTCTTGAATTTAAAGAAATAATTGTACCATTAATATCTAAACTAACAATTTCTAATGGAAGGGTGTTTATATTGCCCAAAGATAAAACAACCTTATTATCTGAAGAAATTCCTTCTAATAAGTGGGCATTCAATGCCTGAACAGGGTTTAACATGTCTTTTATTTGGGCTTGATTTCTATAGATATTTTCTTCAGGAATATGTGTAAAAGGATAATCTTTATACATAATTCTCATTTCTTTTTTTAATTCAGGATTAATTTTTTTAAATAAATCATCTAAATAGGAAGGATCTGAAATATCATTTAAAGATTGGATATATGCCTTTAGAAAAATTTCATCACTAAAAAACAATTCTATAAAATCATTATTTTTAGGAGAACATTTATTATCTATTTGAGATAAAACAACACATTCTGGAAGATAATTTAACATTGCAGCCTGTGCATTTGAAGGATTAACATATCCATCAAATCCAATTGGCTCTAAAAGAGAAGTTATGGGATTATAATAAAATCTCATATTTTGAACTTCTATTGCATGACCAGCATTCAATAAGGTAACAATTGCAAAGTAATCTGCAAAACTTTCAACATCAAAAACTTGATGGGTCTTTAATTGATTTAATCTAAAAGATTCTAAAAGATTTTTTGCAGTATTAAATTGATTTGCCTTAATAGGATCCTCTAAAATTTCATCATTATCAAATGTTTCTATCACACTTGATTGAAATAATGTATCAAAATGCAATCCAGAGGGAAGGCTAGGTCTCATTGCGTATTCTTCCCAAACAAGATCCTCACTAAATTTAAGAAGAATTCCATCTCTTCGATTATTATTTTCAATTAATTCTTTTGCAAAATGTTCTTCCAATGCATAAATTCCTTTATTTTCACCATTAATAAAAATCTCCACAAAATCATACCTTAATGAAATAAGGCCACTTTCTTTTAATGTTAAAAGATAGATTAATTCATTAATATAAATTCTTGTCCTTGGATTTTGAAGAGAAAAAACAGTCATACCAAATAAAGATTTATCATCTTTAACTTTAACTCTAAAAGACCATTTACTAGTTTCAAGATGATCTAAATGATCTCCTTTTAATCTCAATTTAACATTATATTCTTCATTATTATGGGTAATTTTAGCAGGGACATAATCTTCAGCTGACGTAAGAAGAACTCCTAATTCTAAAGCTTGCTGTCTTTTATATTCTAATTTATTGTAATTTTCAAAATCTATATCAATGTATATCTTTTCCTTAGTGGAAAATTGACCAATAACCCAATTAAATGGAATTCTAATGTTTTCAGCTAATATTCCATCAACAACAAATTTTTCATCCCGAAGCCCATCAAGATTAAGAAAATTTAAAGCTGTTCTTGAAGGATTATCCAATGTACCAAAAAATTTAGCAAATAATAAACCCAATATAATTCCAATTAATAAAATTAAGAATATCTTCAAAATTTTATATGCAATTTTAGTTCTTTTATTAGAAATTTTTTTAAGTAAACCAGAAAAATTATGACTAATATAAGAGAGAAAAGAACTTTTTTCCCTTTTCTTTAATTCCATTTTAAATATCTAATTTATCAAGATAACTTATGTTAATTGATTTTGAAATAGCATTAAGATCTTCCCTCATTTTTTCTAAATGGGTAAATGATTTCAGATCGATTAAAAATGAAGCTTCAATAAGACCATCTTGGAGTTTATCAAATCGTTTCAAATGAACAGATAAAGAATTTTTTTTAAGAACTTCCACAATTTTCTTTAAAGATAAATTTTTACCTGAAACACTTAAATATAAATTTTGGTGATCTTCTTTTTTATGGGTAAAATGCCTACCCCAAATAAATAAGGAAATTACAATAAAAGCTACAAATGTGGTTGCAACTTGCCCTGCTCCAAATCCAAGACCAATAGCTATACATAAAAATAAAAATGCAAGTTCTTCAGGTTCTTTTATTGCAGAACGAAATCTAACTATGGATAATGCACCAACAAGGCCCAATGATAATGCTAAAGAAGATTTAACAATTGTAATTATCAATGTAGTAGTTGTACTTAAAAGAACAAAATTTCTGGCAAATCTAGACCTATTAGAAATAGCAGTACCATATTTCACATACAATTTAGCTAAAATAAATGATAAAATAGCAGCTGAAATTAGAGAAAATACTAAATAAGGGAGGCTAATTTGTACTGTCCCGCTAGTTAAAAAATTCTCAAAAGTTTCTAATTGATTCATTAAATTCGAGGGAAATGAATATTTATAAGTTTAATTGTTCTCTAAAAATATTTGATTATGGGAAAATATAGAATCAAGTATCATAATTCTTATAAACAGATTAAGATATAATTTACAATGATAAATATTAATGATTATATTTTTAAGAAAGAAGTTGATACAGAAAACCATATTATAGCAACATATTCTGTAGAAAGTGGAGATCAATTGGCTGCTGCAAAACAAATTGCAATTGGACAATCAATAGGAAATCCAGACGTGAGAACTCAAAGAGACTCCCCAGAAATATTAAACAATAATTTAGCTAAAATTATAGGTAAACCAGAAGATTTTGAAGGAAAAACAAAAGGAACAATTCAAATAGCATATCCCTTAGCAAATTTCGGAAAAGGAGACGGAGTAACACAATTACTTTGTGAACTTATGGGTGGCCAAATGGATATAGATAATATCACCGCATGTAGATTAGAAGATGTTGATCTGCCTGCAGAATATTTGAGTCAATACCAAGGTCCCAAAATAGGGATGGCTGAAATTAAAAGAAGAACAGGTGCAGTTGGAAGACCATTATTAGGTGGAATTGTTAAGCCAAAAATTGGCATAGATATACCCCAATTATTAGAATTAGGAGACGAATTATTAGCAGGTGGTGTTGATTTTATAAAAGAAGATGAAATTCTTGGAAATCCTGCAAATTGTGATTTTTATGAAAGAGTTCCAAAATTTGTAGAATTAGTTAAAAAACATGAAAAAGAACAAGGAAGAGAAATATTTTATACTCCCTGTATTAATTCTGATTTTCCTGAATCTTTAAAGAGAGCAGAATGGGCTTCTGAAGTTGGTGCAAAAGGTGTCCACATAAATTTCCATGCAGGTCTGGGTGTATATAAAACATTAAGAGATGCTGATTTAGAAAGCGCAATATTTTTCCAAAAAAGTGGAGATAAAGTATTAACAGGTGAAAACAATAAATATTCAATTGCATGGCCAGTTGTTTGCAAGATTGCAAATATGTCTGGGGCGGATTTCATTCACGCAGGTATGTGGGGTGGTTATTCTTCATATACTAAGGAAGATCTTACAAGAGTAATGGATGAATTATCTGGTGGAGATAATTTTAATGCTACTGTTCCTTCTTTATCTTGCGGAAGTAATCCAGGTTTAGTTGATACTACAAGATATAATTTTGGAGAAGATTTTATGATGAATGTGGGTGGAGCAATACAAGGACATCCAATGGGAACTACTGCTGGCGCAATGGCAATGAGGCAAGCAATGGATAAACCACAAGATGCAAACATGTATGAGTATATGAAAGATAAACCAGAACTAAAAGCAGCTATTGACAAATGGGGATATGTTGCAGTTGAAAAATAAAATAATCTTCTTATTTTAAATTTAATAAAATGGACAAAGTAAATATTATCATCCCAATGGCAGGGAAAGGAGAAAGATTTCTTGATGCAGGATACAAAATTCCTAAACCACTTTTAAAAATAGGAGAAAAACCAATAATTGAACATATAATAAATACAATGAGAATGCCAAATGCTCAATTCATCTTTATTGTAAGGCAAGATCATTGTGATGAAGTTCAATTAGATAAAAAATTGCTTGAAATAGAACCAACTGCAAAAATAATAAAAATAAATCAGATAACAGAAGGTGCAATTTGTACTGTTCTTTTAGCTAAAGAATATTTCAATGATGACAATCCTGTAATTATAAAAGATTGTGACCAAATAATTAATTGGGATCCTGAACATTTAATAGATTTCACAGAAAGAAATAATGCAGATGGTGCAATAGTAAATATACATACAGATAGGCCAAATTATAGTTTTTCAAGAGTTGATTCTAAAGGAAGAATAATTGAAACAGCTGAAAAAACAGTTATAAGTAATAATGGTTCTGTAGGAATATATCATTTTAGAAAAGGAAGTGATTTGGTTAAATATGCACAAAAAATGATTGATAAAAATTTAAGGGTAAACAATGAATTTTATACAGCCCCTGTTTACAATCAATTTATACAAGATTTTAAATTAATTCTCCATTATCCTATTGCAGAAATGTTTCAATTAGGAACCCCAGAAGAATTTTATGAGAATAAAGACAAAACTTTAAATTTTTTAGAGAAAAAGAAATTCATTAAACCAACTGAAAAAGAAATTACTTTACCTGAAAAAGAATATAAGCCATTCTATTGATTTATCTTAAAAATTCATTAGGAAAATCTGTGCAAATACCGTCGATATTTAATTTTAAAAGTTCTTCCCATCTTTTTTTAACATTTGAATTAAAAATAGATTCTGAAATCAATTCTGGAGAAATAGCATAAAAAGGTTTTCCAAGAGAATGGGCCAAATCTATTTTTTCCTTATTTATCCACTCAATTGTTATTTCATCTGCCCAAATAAAATCATAATCTTTGAATTCTATTTCATTATAATGGTCACTATTTTCAGGTAAATAAAGGCCTATTTTATATGAGGGATATTGTTTTCTCATAACTTCCTTGAAATCATCCACAATTTCATCAACTGCAAAAAATCTAAGTCTATCTTTAAAATTATATTGTTCTAAAACAGAAATTATTTTTTTAATATCTTTTAATTCTTTAATGTGGATAAAAATTAAACTTTTTCCAGGATTTTCATTCACTAATTCACACATTTCTTTTAAAGAACATAATTTTTGTAAAGAATCTTCTTTATAATGAAATTCTTTTAATTCTTCAGATAAAAAATCATTAATTTTTCCAGACCCATTAAAAAGATTATCTAAAATATTGTCGTGAATCATATAACAAACACCATCTTTACTAATTCTTATGTCTGTTTCAAAATTTTTATTTTCCTTAAGTGCCATTTCAAAAGAAATTTTTGAATTTTCAAGATATTTCCCCTTGTACCCTCTATGAAGAATTATTTTTTCTTTCATTTTAAAGGCCTATTTATTTGTTCAAAAACATCTGCACCCTCTACCTTGCCCAAATTAACAATTAATTCACAAGGGTAGGTAATAATTTTTTTACTATCTTCTATCATTTCATTATATACCAAACTAGGTAAATAAACACCACTCGCAGCAACTCTTTTTTTAGAAATCATTTGCAAGGCATATTTGACAAAATCAGAACCATGTTTAAAATAAGAAAGACAAGCTGTTGAATGGGTTGAAATAGGTGGTTTATCTTTTTCAGAAACTTTTTGCACAAAACCAGCCTCATTAATAACCATATAGCCCTGATTCCAATAATAAGCTTCAAAAGTAGGTATCAAACCATCAAATTCCTTTTCTTTATCACCTATAAATTCCAAAAAACCATTTAAATCTAAATATTGATCCCCTAAATCAATGATTAATTCTTCTTCATTATCAATATATTCTTTAGCTAAAAGAATTGTTTGGGGCGATCCATCTGTCATTTGATCTATTATGATCACTTTTATATTATTTCCAAAAAAAGATATTAATTTAGATTTAAAATCATATTTTTCATCATGTTCTTTAAGAATAATGAATATGGCATTTTCATAAGAGAAAGGACGAGACTCTCCAATCAACTCTATTATTGTTTTTCCACCTATTTTAGTCAAGGGCTTAATCATACCCCTCGATTCAAAATTATTGTCTTTTCCAGCTAAAGGCACTATAATATTCATTTTAACTCAATTTTCTTTATAAAATAAGATATAAAAACTTAATGGAACAGAGATATATAACCTTTATAAGATAATTATTTCTTTTATTAAAATGAAAAAATCCAACAAAACAAAGAAAAAAAATGTGGCAATCTGTTTTTCAGGCCAAGTAAAACATTTAGAATTATGTTATCCATACCTAAAGAAAAATTTATTGGATGGCTTAGGAAGCTATGATTTATTTTGTTATGCTGAAGATGATAAAGATTTGAATAAAATAGAATTATTAAATCCAACAAAAGCTAAAAAAATAAAATCATCTTACGTAGACCAACTTTTAGCACACAAATTAAAAACATTAAAGAAAAAAAATTATAAAAATTATATTTTATCAGAATCATTTAGATTTAATTTTAGAAACATGTATCAACAACTTTTCAAAATCAAAGGGGCATGTGTTCTTTTAGAAGAGTATATGGAAGAAGAAAATACTACCTATAATTATTTCATCAGAATAAGATTTGATTTCCTTCCAATAGATAAAATTAAATTAAATAATTTTAAAATAAAAAAGAATGAAGTAATAACCCCTGAAATTAAAGGATTAAAAATAAAAAATCAAATTAATGATATGTTTTGTATTACTAAAGATTTGGAAACATTCAAATCATATTGTTATTTGTATGACAATCTTATAAAAACAGTTGAAAGCACACCATTTTATCCCACATTAGGGCAAAAATTATATTTTATTTTTGAAAAAAAATACAACAATTTTTTCATTTATCTTTCTAAACAATTAAGTAAAAATAATGGAAAATTTTCAAGAACTTTTTTAGGAATTATGTTAGCTTTTACTAAAATATTTTATAAAGAGTTTAAAGAAAAAAATAGGTGTGCTACAGAAAAAGCATTTTTTTATCATTTAAAATCAGAAAATAAAAATATTTTGGATAAACCAATAAATTTTGTTATAGTTCAAAATCCAATGGAAGGCCTTTTAATTTTAGGATAATTATTTTTTAATTGGTTGTAATTCAAAGTAAATAGAAGATATTGGAAAAATATATGCAAAAAAATGAGAATATATTTTTGGTGCTTTGTTAATTAACCATTCCAATGGTTTTAATAATTTTGAACTTCTTTTCCCTGTCATATACAAAAATTTCCTTTTTATTATTTTAACTCTACTTTTAGCATAATATGATTGTTCATTTGAACCAAAATAATCAAATGTAAAATAAGTAAAAAACTTTTTATGAGTGGGATCTGAAAATGCACCTACACTCAATGCATGGGGAACAATTACCTTTATTTTTCCACCTGGTTTACAAATTCTACATAATTCACTAAGTATTTTATCAAGGGGGGATTCCAAATGCTCTAAAACCTGATTTGCAAAAATAATATCAAATGAATTTTCTTTAAAAGGATAGGGAAATTTATCCAAATCATGCACAATATCAACCCCCTTAATTTTTACAGAATCTATTCCTGTACTTCCTTTTATTTTGTGATTTCCACAGCCAATATCTAATATTTTTTTCATTTTTTGTAAGGGTAAAGTTTAGCAGGTGTTTTATTTATTAAAGCATGCCAAATAGCTATATAATATGTAATAATAAGTTTAGGTTTACCATTTTTTAAATATTTCACAAATCTTGGTGCTGCTAATAAAGTCGACTCTAAAAATAAAATAAGTAAAAAATACAATGGACTTTTGTTTCTTTTTATAGTCAATAACCAATTTTTAATATTATAATATATTGAAATTTCTTCTTCATTACCCATATCTTCCATTGATACAGCAACCTTGTGCCATATCTTTGATTTTGGAATAAATAAACATTTAAATTTTTTATTGGTAGCTCTTAAACATAATTCTGTAAATTCATGTATTAAGAAAAAATCCTTGTCAAATAAGCCAATTTTTTTCAGAGCAGAAGTTCTCATCATTAAAACACAATCACAGCCATCTACATATTTTTCCTTATTAGCCTGGCCATTATCTATTTCTCTTTGATTTAATGGTTTAAAACTTTTGAAAGTATATTTACAGCCAGCGCACCAGATCATATTTTTTGGATCCATATAATAAATTAAGGGGGTAGAAATAGCAACTTCTGGATGTTTTTCCATAGAATTCACAAGGCAATTTAAAAAATTTTTATCAACTAACATATCATTATTCATTGTTAAAATAAATTTACTCTTCCTTTTGATTGCTTCTCTAACACCCACATTTGTAGCTTCTGCTAAACCTAAATTTTTCTTATTTTCAATAAGGGTGGCAATTTCACCATACTTTTTATTAAAATCTTTTTGAGTGCCATCTATAGAACCATTATCAACCACAATTATGTCAAAATTTTTATAATTGATTTTTTTCAATGATTCAATCAAATCAAAAGTATATTTTTTCCCATTCCAATTAACAAAAACAATAGAAACTTTTGGTTCTTTGATTTTTTTCATAGTTAATTATGGTCAATAATTCTTTTATTTAGGTATTTCTCTTTTTTAACAAATTTAAAGATATCTTCTAAAAGTTTAATCTTAAGTCTAGCTTCAAACATCCCATGGATATAGAAAGAAAAGATATCTTGTTTTTTACAGAATTTCTCCAGATAATTTAAAATTTCTTTATCTGTTTTATTCTTTGAAAATAAATATTCAATTATAGGGGTTTTTTTATTTCCAACAATTGTTATAGGAACATTAGTCAAACCATTACTTTTTGTGATTTTCTTTCCTTCAAAATCACTAACAAATAAAAAATTCTGATTTTTAAGAGATTTAACCACAATAGAGTTTGTATTAAATCCAGGAGAAGCAAAACTGATTGGCTCTTCACCGAATAACTGCATATATTTCAACCTAGACATTTGGATCTTTTTTTCAACATCAATATGCTCTAAATCTCTAGTCCATTCCCTATGTTTCCACCCATGAATTCCCAATTCATGCCCTTCTTCCAATATTCTTCTTAAAATTAATATGTTTGATTTAACAAAATCTTTTGGAAAAAAAGCAATTCTTAGCTTTTCAAACAATGAAAAAATCTTAATTGTTCTTTTACCTGCACTTTTTATTTTTCCCCTATTTGAAAGAAGTTCAAAAATATTTGATTCACCACCCATTGGAAGATAAAAAGATGCCTTCAGACGATATTTTTTTAATAAATCTAATAGTTTTGGAAGGCCTTCTTTGATTCCTTTATTTGATTCCAAATCAATTCTTAGTGTAAATGTTTTTCTTTTCATTTTATTGCATTTAAATAAATATTTTTTAATTTTTTATTTCGTTCTTTAATTGAAAATTTACCTTTTTTAACTATATTAGTGCAATTAAGAGACATTTTTTCCCTTAATTTTTTATCTTCTATTAATTTTGAAGTTTTTTTAACAATTTCCCTAACAATTTTATTTTCATTATGGCCAATTGTAAGTGGATCAATTTTATTTTTTAAGGGGATAATAAATCCTGTTTTACCTTCATGGATTAAATCTTTTCTCGCAAAACCATCTACAGTTATTACTGGCAATCCAAATGCTAAAGCTTCTATAAATGGAAATCCAAATGTATCACTGTAACCAGGACAAACATATATATCTGATGAGGGAAAAATTTCTCCAATAACTTTTTCATAAGGAATTAATCCATAAAATTTCAATTTTTTATTTTTTGAATATTTTTCCTTGATTTCTTTTGGAATTGGTGAAATTAAAATGGCATCTACATTATCATATTTTTTTGTAATTTTATCAAAAGCATCTAAAGTATGGAGCCCGCCTTTTCTTCTAAAGTATCTACCAATAAATAATAATCGAATATTTTTCTTTTTCTTTTTCTTTAATTTGGGAAATGGAATTGCATGTGGAACAACTTCAACTTTTTCTTTTATTTCAGGGTATTTAAAAATAATATCTCTTTTTGAACTTTCTGTCCAAGCAATTATTTTTTTACAATTCCTATTTTTTAATACTTTTAACACCTTACCACGCCCTTCTCCCTTGCCATGATCTGAAATTAACATTTGCCATGATGATTCAAAATCAGCTACCCAAGGGGAATTATTAGAACTTAAACAATGTGCACAATGTATCAAATCAAACTTTTTATCCACAGGAGTTTGACGTATATTTAAAATAGCTAATCTAAATCTATGAACCCATCTTCTTAAAATTCTTTTCAAAAAATTGGTAAAGTTCATTTGATTTGTATTGGTAATCATACCTTGTTCCTTCTCATTTCCAACATATTCCACACCCTCTGGGGGATATTCTAATAGATTTTTATAATATTGAGAATCTGAAACCTTCCAGGGATATTGCATATAAACTTTAATTTTATTCATTTTAGTAAACATAAAAATTGAAATTCATATAAAAAGTTAATGAATGATGCATCTATAGAAGATAATATCGAAAACTATATATAATATTAAAGACGCAATTTTTTATGAAACAAGAAAGAAAAATAATGCATGTTAATGAGGTAAAAATAGGTTTTTTTAAGAAAATAAAAAATAGATTTTGGTATCTTTTGGGATATGTTGGGCCTGGAAATAGCATAAGAGTATTAGCAAATAAAATGAGGGGTGTTAATATAGGAAAACATGTATTTATTGATGCATTTGTCCACATAGATACGGCTGTACCAAATTTAGTAACAATAGAAGATTATGTGAAATTGTCTGTGGGTGTAAAGATTTTTGCACACAATTCTGTTTTCCAAGATATTAATGAAAAAGACCCAATAATTCTATCTCCTGTATTAATCAAAAAAAGAGCACAATTAGCCCCAAATGTAATTGTTTTAGAAGGAGTTACAATAGGGGAGAAATCAATAATAGGAACTTCAGCTGTTGTAAATAAGGATATACCAGATGGAACAATTGCAGTGGGAATGCCTGCAAAACCAATAAAAAAATATAGTGAAGCAAGGGATTTAGTTTTTAAAAATACTAAATTATCTAAATAAATCCAAGACTTCTTCTCTTTTCTCTTTTATTTCTAAATTTCTAAATTTCATTGGATCTAATTTTTTTATTAAAGTTTTTATTTTAGAATCAACTAAACTCATTTTTTGAACTTTATTCAATATTTCAAATTCAAACCCTGTATTTTTCTGCACTTGTTCAATAGAACAAAGTGGATTTATTTTTGTAAGTGTAATTTTTTTATTAATAAATTCAAAGACACACATATTTGTAATTATTTTATCTGGGCCTTTCCCCTTATCCCACCCACTCGCAGTCACAAAATCAACTTTATTTACAAATGTTCTTAAATTATGCTCTGGAACATATAATATTATTTTTTTAATAAAATGCATCACATCATCAATTCCCATTCCCCCTGGAAGTCTCACTTTTGGATTTTGATAATCCCCAATTACAGTATTGTTCATATTTCCAAATTTATCCATTTGAGCAGGCCTTAAAAATTCTAAATCAACTTTATTTGCTTGAAGCATGTCCAAAAATCCAGACAAACCTAAATAACTTTCACCTTTTTCAAAATTTTTAAAACAAAAAGTAGAGGGTATTTTAGCAGACATTTTAGGATTTGAAACAAAACCACCAATTAAATTAATTTTTCTAAATTGCATAGCCAACATTGTAGCAACCATTGGTATGAAAGTGGCAGTCCCCTGAACAATTGTGGTTCCTTCCTGAATTTCTTTTGCAAGGTTTAAAACTAAGAAATCAGAAACTTCAAAGTTATTTTCAAATTCTTTTTTCATTTTTCTTTTATATAATTTAATAGTTCTTTAATATCTGGCTTATAATTTTTATTACATCCAGTAGGATATGCTCCTTTCTTAGAAACAACAACATAATTTACAAAATTTTTAGAAATACTTATTTGACTTGGTTTTATTCTTCCTATTTTTTCAACACTTACAATTGTTATTTTTGAAGCTTGAGCCATTTCTTTTTCTGAAAAATCAGGTTCATCAATTAAAATATTTCCTTCTTTATCTGCTTTTTGAGCATGAATAATACAAACATCTGGGTGTAGTGCTTTTATTCCGACAAAAACTTCTTTTGTGAAAGGGCATTTTATTTTTTTACAAGCAGAATTAATCTTAGCAATATCTGAATTAACTAATGATTTTGTTGAAATAAAGGGTGTTCCTATTGCAGCTGCTTTTAATCTAAAATAATATAAAATTTCAGTAAGATCTTCAAAAAGAACCTTTTTAGATTCAACAGCCTTTCTAGTTGAAGTAGAAATACCCAACCCCTCATAACCCACATATGCTGCAGAGATTTTTTTTAACTTATTACTATTAATTAATAAATCCACATCAAGCGAACCTGCAAGTAAAAATAAAGAAAGATTTTTTATATCACTTTTAACAATCTCATTTATAATTGAAATAGGTTTTCTATTAAAAGTAAACCCTCCAATTGCAAGTGTAGAGTTTGATTTAATGATATTTTTAATTTCATTTAATTCAATAAGTTTCATTTTAATTTTTCTTTATTTTTTTCCACAATGTCTTTCATATAATCTGTAAGTGGAATATTAAACTCCACATCTTCATTTAATTCAGGAACACCTTGTTCATCTGTATAATATGCAAATTGATAAAGTGTAAGTCCACCAGGAGTATGTTTTCTCATTTTAGCCTCAAGAGTAAAATTTAAAGATTCAAACATTTTAGTAACAGCTTGATTTTCTCCAACTAAACTATCTGTAAATTTTATTCTACCCTCCATATAACATAATTTTATCGCTGCCTTGTAAAGTATCTTTCCAATTCCCTGCCCCCTACAATCAGGTAAAACAGCAACTTTTCCACCTTTCCCAATATGAGATTGGGGCCTGTGAAGTTTAAGGGCACCAACAATTTTATTATCTAGCTCAATAACAATTAAAGAAATTTTTCCCTTTCCATTATCCCTTATGCATTTCCGAATTTCATCTGTATCTGTATAAGGTAACCACCGTCCACCAGAGGAATATACCTTTAATATTTCATCTTCCTCATTTGGTTTTGCAATTCTAACTATTTTTTTCATTTTAATATTTCAACAATTTTTTTACTTAAACCCTTTTCTCCATAAGGATTTTTAAATTTATTAATCTTTATTTCATTATGCTCTATTTTCTCAATAATTTTTTTTGTTTTATTGACATCTAATTTAGTTAAAAAATTTATTCCAGTGGAGAAACCTTCTTGCCGCTCTGTGTATTTTCTTAAAATTAAACAAGGTTTCTTAAAAAGAAGACTTTCTTCTTGAATACTTCCTCCATCTGTAAGAAGATATTTACAATTTGCAAGAAGAAAAATAAATTTAAAATAACCTTCAAGCGGAACTATTTCAAGATTTTCCATTTTTTCTAAATCTTTAATCAAACCATATTTCTTTAATGTATTTTTTGTAGTTTCATGAATTGGCCAAATAGCTTTGACGTTAATCTTTTTAATAATTTCAACAATATTTTTCATTCTTTCATAACTTCTTAAATTTTCAAAACGATGGACATTTATTAGTGCATATTCATATTTTAATTTCTTATATTTCTTTTTAGCCCTATCATATGCAATCAAGGAAGCATCCACTCCTGTGTTACCCACATTAATAATTTCTCCTTTGGCAAAATTAATTTCTTTTTTTAAATTCTTCTCACTTTTATCCGAAACTGCAAGTAAAACATCTGAAAATTTATCTACAATTTGCCGGGTAAATTCTTCTGGAAATGGTTCTTTTAATGAGCCCGATCTTAAACCAGCTTCAAGATGAACTGTTTTCCATTCTTTAAATGGATTTAAAACCCAGGAAGAAGCCCCAATTGCCATTGCAGTATTCATGGTATCTCCATGGAAAATAACATATTTTGGATTTAATTTTTTTAATAATTTTCTTATTTCAAACATATTTTTCCAAGCCCATTTAAATGCACTTTTACTAATTTTAGAATGAAATTTTGTGCCTTTTTTTGAATCTGGCGCTTCACTTAAAATATAATCCGGATTTTTTATTCCAAATTCTTTACAAGCATCTTTGAAGGGATGTTGCCCTGTATGAATAAACCAATATTCTTTTTTTTGTTTTTGCAATTCTAACATAATTGGCATACATTTGATCAATTCTGCTTTTGTTCCAATAACAATTGCAATTTTAGAATGTTTTTCACCCATATTATAATCTAAGCCTGTTTTTTCTATGTATGTTTTCATTTTTTTCAATTGTTTTTCATCATTTACAGTAGACCATAAACCTTGATGGTGGAAAGATTTAATTTTTCTTTTTTTAGCTAATTTTTTGAAAGTATCTCTTTCAATACTCCCTCCAGTAATATATTTTTTAATGGCTTTATTAAAAATATAAATACCCGAATTCATAAGAATATTTTCAATTTCTGGTTTTTCTTGAAACTCTAAAATATTATCATTAGAAGAGGTTTTGATAATTCCGAAGTTAGTCCTCAAATTTACTGTTATTAATGTGGCGAATGCTTTTGATTTAATATGTGCTTTTGAGGCTATTGACAAATTTAAATCTGTTAATTGATCACCATTCATTGCATAAAAATTATCATCTTGTATTCCTGATTGTTCAATTGCTGCTTTAAAAGCATCTCCTGTACCCCCGTTTTCATCATGTTCTGTATACGTTATTTTTAAACCATATTTACTGCCATCTCCAAGAAATGTTTTGACCATCTCTTTTTTATATGCAACACCAACAATCAAATTTTCTACACCGTTAGATTTTAGCCATTGAATTATTCTTTCAATTAATGGAATGCCATTTATGGGAATCAACGGTTTTGGAAGAGTTTGGGTATATTGTTTTAATCTAGTTCCCTTACCACCTGCAATAATTATAGCTGTTTTTAGAGACATATTTATTTTAGAATCATTTTCTTTAAAAAGACTATGAAGTTGGAATCTATATTTCCATAATCGTGTATCTTAGTTACATAAAACTTATAAATTAATTAGATTATTATAAAATCATGAAAATAATTATTACAGGCATTACAGGTTTTATCGGTTCAAATTTAGCGCGTAAACTTTTAGACAAAGGACATGAAGTATATGGACTTACACGTCATGTAACAGGAAGGTCATTACAAACAATAGAAGACATAAAAGATAAAGTAAAATTAATGTCATGTAATGTAACTGAATTTAATTCTGTAAAAGAATGTGTACAAAAAGTTAATCCAGATGTGATTTTCCATTTAGCAGCATTATCTCCTGTAAGATTAAGTTTTGAACATCCATTCGAATTCCAAAAAATAAATTATATTGGAACAATAAATATTGCCGAAGTTTTAAGAGAATTATATGGCCCTGAAAAAGTAAGACTTATTGTAGCTTCAACAGCAGAAGTTTATGGGATACAAGAGAGAGTTCCTTTTAAAGAAGATTTAAAATTAGAAGCTTCTAGCCCATATGCAGTAAGTAAAGTTGCAATGGATTCATACATGAGGATGTTATTCAAAGTATATGATTTTAATGGGGTTATTATGAGAAATTCAAATACTTTTGGTAGAAGACATGATAATAGTTTTTTTACAGAATATTTAATTTCTAAAATGTTAAAAAAAGAAGATATTTATATTGGCGCAGAAGATTCAACAAGAGATTATATGTTTGTAGATGATCATGTAAATGGATACATCTTAGCAATGGAAACTCCAGAAGCAAAAGGAAACATTTTCAATGTTGCAGGAAAACAAGGTTATTCAAATAAAGAATGGGTAACAAAAATAGCAAAACAATTAGATTTTCCTTTAGATAAAGTCCATTTTGGAGAATATCCCCCTGGGTATCCTGTACGTCCACTTAAATCAGATCAACCATACCTAGTTCTTGACACTGCTAAAGCAGAAGCTATTTTAGGGTGGAGGCAATCAATAACACTAGAAGAAGGTCTAGATAAAACAATAGGATATGTAAAAACAGGATTATTTAAAGAAAAAACAAAAATTCTTTCAGATACACAATTAATGCAGATCAAAAAAATTTTAGAGTCTAATTAAAATGAAGACTGCAATGGTCTTTGCTTCTAGAAAATCTGAAAAAGCAATAGCAAGTTATTCCATTTTTCTTACAGATAAGATGAAAGAAAATAAAATAGATGTTGATAATTTAACTTATACTGCAGGATCTCCAAAATCTTTTTTCAAATTATTTTCTAAATTTAAAAAATATGATGTTATCCACATACAACATGAATATAATCTTATTGGATGGTATGGGGTTCCATTTTTTTTAGTATTCTTTTTATTGGGTTTAATGAAAAAACAAAAGATTATAACAACAATGCATACTGTTGTCTCCTTGAAAGATGAATTTGATGGAAAAATATTAAAAAATTTCTTAAGAAAATCACTGTATATACTCCAAAATAAATTTATTAAATGGGCATCAGATTCAATAGTTGTTCATGCACATTTTTTTGTACCTATTTTAACACAAGAATATGGGTTTTCAAAAAAGAAAATTTCTGTATTTAGACAAGGAATTATCGAAAATATAAAATTAATTCCTAAGTCAAAAGCAAAAAAAGAATTAAAACTTTCAGGGCCTGTTTATCTAATAATTGGGAATTTAACTCCTGAATCAGGGTTAGATATTATTGTTAAACAAGCAAATAAAATAGGAAAAACAGTTCTCGTTGTTTCTAGCCCAATACCTGTAAATGATAGAAAAAAAGGAAGATTAGCAAAATATCTAAATTCAACAGTCAAATATGCTAAAAAAAATAAATTTGAAAAATATGTTAGATTTGATATCAAACATATAAGTGATGAAATACCTTTATGGTGGAAATATTTTTCAGCAGCAGACATTGTACTCCAGGCATATAGAGGGAAAGTTGCTAGTGCTATATTCACTCATGCGATGTCTGCCAATACACCTGTAGTTGGAAGTGATATACCTTTTTTCAACGAAATTTCAAAAGAATATGGATGTATAAAAGTAGTAAAACAAAAAAATAATTATTCTAAAATATTAAAAGAAGCACTTCAATCTAAAAATTATAAAAAAATGGAAAAAGAATGCAAAAGATATTCAAAAGAAAATAGTTGGAATAATATTTCATTAAGATACAAAGGCCTATACAAATTCCTCTTAAAGAACAAAAGTTAAATTATCAAATTCAGCATAATCACCAGAAGTTCTTAAAAATTCTTCATTTTCTTTTATATTAGAAGGATAATCTACTTCCCAAATTCTTATTGGGCCCCTAAATCCATTAAAATATACAAAATCAGAAATATCTGCACCTGTAGTTTTCAAATTTTTAACAAATGAATCTGTTTCAGAATGAACAAGTTTAATTGAATCATAATTTCCTAAACTATTTTCAAATAAATATAATTGCCCAATTAAACTTTTGAATACTTTGGGGGACAAATAAATAAGAGATCCAAGTTCGTCTATTTGCATGCCCGATTCAACCTGGGCTGCTGTTTGAACAATTCTAATTCCTGCTTCATACCCCTCTCCAAAATCAATAAATTCACCTTTGTAATAAACATATCTTAATGGGATTGATATTTGTTGCCCATTATATACAAAAACTATTTGGGGTTGCCCAATTTCATTTTCATTTTCAGGAATTATAATTGCACCTATTGCAGCTTTATTTGAAGGTAATAAAATTGGGTCTGCGGCAGAATCATAAATTATATCTTCATCATTATAAAATCCACCATTATAAACTCTAAACATGCCTTCATTATTTTCATAACTTTGTTGTCGATTTAATAATAATGTTGGAACCTGCCCAAACCTATCTTCACCATATTCATTACTTCCAATTTTACTATATGCAGGATATTTACCTAATTCTGTTTGGTCTATTAACAAATAAGAGACATTATGTGTTTTCATAAAACTTAAAGCTGCATTTGAATCAGGAGTTGTTAAAAGATATCTTCCAATTAAATGATCCCAATATCCTACTGCATGGCCCCCGTCTGTTACACTAGGCCTCTGTCCCAAATATTCTACCCAATACCCGTAATCCCACCAATGGACAAAAATACTTCCTTCAGCAGTATTTTCTCTCACCCATTTCATTGCACTTTGCCATTGCATATTTGCAGAAGGGCCTGTATATTTAGATTGGTTTTTAGATGCAATAACAAATCCATTAACATTAATCAAACTAATTATTAAAACTATGATCAATAAAATCCCTAACATCATTTTAGCAAATTCTTCCTTACTTTTCCTAAAATAAGAAAATAAATTTACAACAAGATATGCAGAAGAAAAACAAACAAAAGGAGTTATTGCAAAAAGCAATCTAACTGCACCCTTAGCTGAGATTAAAATAAAAAACATCCATGAAAATAAAATAATAAGTTCGGGATTTATCCTAATTTTTTCTTTAGAATAAAGATAAATTAAATAACTAAAAAATAAAACAATACTCAAAAAATAAAACAAACTACTAATAAAATTTTCTCCATTAAATAAATGTGAAGAAGAGATTCTACTAAATAAAATTCCAGATATTAAAAATAACCATAATAAAAATAAAATAATTTTTTCTTTATTTTTCTTTATTTTTCTTGATATATTTACACCTAAAGAAACTAAACCACCTAAAAATAGCCAAAAGAAAGTTTTCCCTGTTTGACTAACCCAATCATTCAAAAAAGGTTGTTTATTTTCTGCCACAGTTAAACTTGTTCTTCCACCTCCAAATGGATTAAATAATCTACCTATTATTTCTGAGAAAAAAGAGAAAATATTTTCTCCTAAAAGAGAAACAATAATAATTCCAAGAACAATTGCAAGAAGTGCACTAAATGCTAATCTATATTTCTTTATTTTTTCCTTATACTCATTAAACAATTTTTTTCTTTGTTTAATAACTAAAAAATCAGATAATAAAAATAAGAAAACAATACCATTAATCAAACTTGCAGAACTCAAGAATACCTTGCCCATCATAAATGAAGGGCTAAATCCATATAAAAAACCAAAAAGTATAGTGGATAAAAACCAAGAGCCATAAAAATATAAGAATAAATTAAGTCTTTTATTATCTAATTCTTCTAAACTTTGAGTTTTAAGCAACCAAAATACAATAAAACTAAGGGGAATAATCATAAATATAAAGTTAGAACCACCACCCCAACTTGCAACTGCAAATGCAGATAAAAATCCAATAACTAAACCATATAAAATTGATTTAAATGAATGGTCTTTATTTTCTTTTTTATCTAAAAATTTCATTGACAAACTATATGCTAGTAAAACTAAGAAAAATGCAAACATACCTATCGCTTCGTGGTCTGAAAAACCAGCCATGGTTCTATATAAATAAGAAGGAATTATACCTAGAAATAAACTAGAAATTAAAGCTGTTATTTTAGAATTAGTTAAAGAATAAATTAAAAAGAAAAATATAATTAGGCCAAGGAAAAAGAAAATAACAGGAGAAACAACATTTACAAATTGTATTGTGGCCCCTGAATCAAATATCTTATAAAATTTATACATAATAAAAACAGCCTGGGGTAAAATTTCATTACTAAACCCAACTTTAGCAGAGGGATATCTCATAGAATCATATTCTGGTAAAGAACCATCATTTGCTTCAATTGTTTCTGCAATTCTTAAAAAATAAAAAGGATCTAATGCAAGTGGAATGTATTCTCCGGTTGTTTGGTCTTTAAGTAAAGGCAAATTCTGTAATCTAATTGCAGAACTTCCAATTAATAATGCTAAAAATAAAATTATTAAGAGAATATTAATAACTTTTTTTTGTTTTAGAAACTTAACAGTGTTATTGCCTACTTTTTTAATTTCTCCAATATTTATGCTAATTTCGCTAGCCATTTTATCTAAATTAGAGGAGATTTTATTTTAAAAACCTTGGTTTATCAAAAAGTGAAGAATAAAACTAGAAGAACAATAAATATTTGGAATGCATGAATTAAATAAACAACATCATTTTCATAAACTTTTTTACTTGGTTTTAATTTCTTTAAAATTTTAATTGCAAGGTGTTCTAACCCATAAATTTTTTCATAAGGTTGGTCCAAACTACCATCTGAATTTAACTTACCAAAACTATGTTTTTTCAATTTTCCTCTTGATTTAAGTACTGTCTCAATAATATATGGTATAAATAATAAAATAGTCAATCTTTCAATATTTCCTAAAATTGCAATACCACCTATTAAAATTCCAATAGAATATGTTAAAACATCACCTGGAAAAATCCTTGCTGGATTTTTATTAAATATATAAAAACCAATAAGAGCAGCAACCATACAAAGAGCAATAATACTTAGCCATGAATTACCTGTTTTATGTGTAACAAATGCAAGAGTAGACAAAATAATTATTCCCTGACCTGCCTCTAAACCATTATAACCTGCTAAAAAATTATAAGTTGTTGTAGCACCAACAATTCCAATTGGAATAACTAAAAGGGGATATAATATACCTAAATTAGCAACCCCAAAAAAAGGAAGATTCATATTTGAATTACCTGCATTGATCACAATTAAAGGAATTGCTGCGAATAAAATAAGAATAATTCTTGAACGGGCTGAAAGTCCACCCCTTTGCCAGCCAAAAATATCATCTACAAATCCCACTAAGGCACCTAAAAATAAAGCTGAGATTAAAGCAAATATTTGCGTTAAATTTTCAGAACCACCTTGAAATAAAAAAACATTAATAGCAATATATAATAAAATTCCAATAATTGCCCCTCCAAGGACAATAATTCCGCCAGAACCAGCAACATTTCTCGGATGTCCTACTTTGTGCATATCTTCCCAAAGAAAACCAATTTGTTTTGCTTTCCTTATCCAAAAAGGTATAACTAAAAATGTAGAGAAAAAACTAATAAAAATAGTTAATAATAATAATGGTTCCATATATTATTTTGTTATTTAATACTTTTAAATTTAGTGAAATACTTTTCCATTAGAAGAAATTTGGTGTAAGATATACTTCCATTGCAGCAGCAATAATTAATACAATTATTGCTATAAATAATAAAATAATTACATTTTCAAGAACATGGATGAATTTTTTATTTTTAATACCATTTCTTAAAATACCCACTCCAAAGATACCCCCTGCTAAAGCTGTTATAAAATAAGCAGCTATTTCAGGAAAACCATGAATCATATACCTTGCAACCCCAAGTGGTAAATCAGCTAATTGGTATTGAGTAAAAATTCCAATTGCAGCCGCGATCACACTTGCGTTCCAAATTAAAATAAATATAGCTCCCGCCCCAAAAATAAGCGAGAATATGAGCGTGAATATCATAACAAAAATATTATTCTCAAGAATTGAAAAAAATCTAGCACTTTTAGAGGCATGGCCTGTGAAGTCAGTTGCCTTTCCTTGAATTGTATATGCTTCAACACATTTATCAATATCTCCTGGGCTATTTATCTGACAATATGTTTCTATCTGAAAATTTAAAAGATTTTGATTTCCAAGGGCAATGTGCCAAAAAGCAAAGGCAATAACAAATCCTAAGAATAACCACATAAACCCATAGATAGCATCCCCATGAACTTTCCAAACATGACGTAATCCTTCTACTTCCTCATCTTGTTTTTCTTCATTCTTAATTGCATAATACATGAAGGGTAAAGAAAACATAACACAAAAGGCAACAACAGTCATCCCATTTGCAAGGGGATCATTAGGGAAAAGCCAATGCACCAATAAAATTGAAATAGAGGCATAAACTAAACCAATAAAAAACATTTTCCAAGGACCTTTCTCTGCCTCTTTAGGATTAATAATTGCCTCAAGCATGCCCTATTTAAAAAAAGAGAATTTTTAAACTTTCGTGAAGTCAAATGATTATGAATGAAAAACAAAAAAAGAGAATTTTTAATAAAATCTCAAAAGATATAAAAGAAATTAAAATACAGGGTGCAAGAAATGTTGCAAAAAAAGCACTTTATGCATACTCTTTATTTCCCCAAAAGAAAACAAAAAAAATTCTTTTTAATTTAAGGCCCACAGAACCAATGGTTTGGAATGTTCTTAATAAAGCTGAAAAACAAGGAACCAAAAAAGTAGTTAAACATTTTGATGAGGCACAAGAAAAAATAAATAATTATGTTTTAAAATTAGTAAAAAATAATGATATAATATTTACACATTGCCATTCAACAAACGTCCTAAATTCTTTAATTTATTCCAAAAAAAAGAAGAAAAAGTTTGAAGTTTATAATACAGAGACAAGGCCTTTATTTCAAGGAAGAAAAACAGCAAGAGAATTAAAAAAAGAAAAAATAAAAGTAACAATGTTTGTTGATTCTGCTGTTGGAATTGCATTATCTGGTGCACAGGGAAATAAAAAAGTTAAAAAAGTTTTTATTGGAGCAGATGCAATTACTAAAAAAGGGGTTATAAATAAAGTAGGAAGCGAAGTCCTAGCAATAATTGCAAAAAAAGAAAAAATACCTCTTTATATCATTGCAGATTCTTGGAAGTTCACTAAAAAAAGAGTTCCAAAAGAACAAAGAAAACTAAACGAAGTGTGGGACAATGCTCCTAAAAAAATTAAAATTAAAAATCCTGCATTTGAATTTATTCCAAAAAAATACATTAAAGCAATTGTTTCTGAACAAGGAATTTTAAGTTATAAGCAATTTTTAAAAAAAGTTAAATAATTATTTTCTAGGAATAGAAGAGATTTTTTTTGCAACTTCTTGATTTATTTTTTCAATATTTTCTTCAAGTTCTTTTTGCACTTCTTCTAATTTTTTTATTTGTTTTTCAATTATCTTTTTTGTATCAGGGACCGATTTTTTAACAAGATTTCCATCTCCAATATCAACTATTAAATCTTCTGAAATTAATTTTGCTTTAGCAAAGATACCTTTTCCCAAGGGGGCTAAAATTTCTTTATCTTTTGAACCAACAACATCACTTAAACCTAAATTTAATTTACCAATTTCTAGAATAGCTTGAGAAACAGCTTGTAATTGTTGTTGCAACTGCCTAATTTGCTGTTCAAACATACTTAATTCATACATTAATTCTTCTTGATTTTCCATATTAGAGTAAAATTAGACTACTTTTAAAATTTTCTTTATCACACTACTTAAGACCATAAATGAGATTAAATAAAACCAGAACCAACTGAAAAAATTAAAGAATTTAGGATTTCCTAATTCTACAAATATATCCATGAACCACCTAAATAATAGAATAAGGGGGATAGCTGTGTATGCTATTGATCTTGTTGTAAGCTTCATTGTTTTAGGAATAAATTCCATGCTTTTTTTATTAAGCTCCATCATTTTTTGAGGATTATCTCTATATTTTTTCATTTCTTCTTGAAGTATTTTTTGTTCTTTTCTCATTTCTTTCAAAGTATCTTGATCTGTAGTATATTTTTGAATTATAACTGTTAAAAAAGAAACAATTAAAATCAAAATTAAAAACCCACCTGTTAAATTCCAACTTAAAAGAGCCCCTGCACTTGGATTAAGAATAGCATGTACTGTATTTTTTATAATAGGCACCGGTTCCCAAAGACTTGCAATTGCTAGTGAAACTAACATTACAATAAAAAATGTTTTCATGCTTCCTTCTTTTGCTGATTTTTCCATATTAATTAATCTGATTAAAGATTTACCCTTTTATTAACTTCCCATAAACTTTCTCATTGCAGGATTCATATCCATAGCATGTTGCTGTGCAATGTTTTGATAATATTGGAAGAATATCATAATAACCAGAAGTATTGCTGTTCCAGATACAAGTGCACCTAAAAGATTGGTTATAGAGGCTAACAATCCAATTGCAATACCACCCATTACAGTTAAAGGCATAATATATCTGTCTAAAATACTTTCTAAAACTCTTATGTCTTGTCTAAATCCAGCTACTTGTAAACCAGATGAAGATATTTTTTTTGCTTGTGCTTGGGAATCCATTCCAGATGTTTTAACCCAAAATACTGCAAACAATGTTGAAAATACTACAAAAAAGAACATGTGTGTTAATCCCTGCAATAAATATATTGGTAAAAAACCACCACGAATAAATAAGTCAAGTATGTTTGTAGATCCCATCCAAAATGCTAAACCAGATACAGCCTGGCCATTTACAAAATGACCCATCCATGTAAAATAAGATGCAAATTGAGATCCTCCTGCAGCAGCGTTTTCAATAAGCCCCCCAAATAATTGGAAGTTTGCAATTAAAGCAGCTGTTAAAATAACAGGAATAACAGAAGCATAAAAGAAAGATAAAGGCCATTTAACACCATATCCTCTTATTCTTCCAAATGATAATGGAATTTCAACTTTAAGTGATTGAGCCCAAACAACAATAAGAAAAATAATAACAGTTGATAATATAGCTGCACCTGCAGATAAAAATTCAATTGGATATTTATTAAGCACAGATTGAATTAAAACAAATACTTTACCAGAACAAGCTGTCCCTTTAAAGTCAACAAGACAATTTCTCCCTTGTGCATTTATGAATTGAAATGCACTTGTAAATATTCTCCATGAAACACCTGCTGCAATAAATAAACTAACTCCTGATCCAAAACCCCATTTTTCAGATAATTCATTCATATAAAAAATCGTAATTCCCCCTAAAATAAGTTGGAATATAACAAGCCCCGTAAAACCAGGTGCCGCCTGAAGACCTTGCATTAATACATAAACAAGTGCCTCAAAGATAATAAAGAAGAATACTAATAATTTTTGAAGTCCTCCAAAGAACTTTTTACCCTCAGGGGTAGTTGTATCTATATTCAAAAGACCTGATCCTGTCAATAACTGAAGAATAATCGATGCCATTACAATAGGCCCAATACCTAAAGAAATAATACTTCCAAAATCTGTTCCAAGAATTATAGCAAGATACTCAAAACGAGATAATGCATTTGCAGAAAGACCAAATAAGGGAACATTAGCAAGAATAAAAAAAGAACCTAAAATAATAAGTGTCCATTTTAATTTAACTTTAAAATCTAATTTTTTTTCTGTTGGAGATACAACTTCTGGTATAAACCTAAAAATATCTTTTAAACTCATTTATTATTTTTCCTCTTTCTTTTTAACAGCTTTTTTTTCTTTATCAATTTTACCTTTTAACTTAATTTCTCCACCAGCTTTCTTAACTTTTTCAATAGCTGTTTTAGAAGCTTCTTTAGCTGTGATAATCATTTTTGTTTTTATATTCCCAACACCTAAAATTTTGTATTTAGATAAATCAATTACCCATGTATCTCCTGTTTTCTTTCCATACTTTTCTAAATGCAATTCAATATCATAAAGATTTATTCTTAATCTTGTATCTCTTTGTGTTTTTTTACTTGTAATACCTTGTTTACCAAAATAACCATGTCCATATAATTTATTGATTAATGTTTTTTTATGATCTGCTCTTTTACCAGAACCAGACATTCCCTTTCCACCACGATGTCCTTTACCTTGATGTTTCTTTCTAGCACCCCAACCATGAGACCCCATTCCCTTTCCATGCATTTTTCTTGATTTTTTACCTTTCTTGATTTTCATTACAACATCCTCTTTACTAATTCATTTATTTTATCGCCATGATCTCCTAGAACACCTTTTGGATAATGAACTTTACTTTGAATTCCTTTTCTTGGTGGGTGCAATCTGAAAAAAGGTTTTAATTTTCCATCAACATCTTTCTTCCCTCTTTTTTCCACAAGTTCTTTATAAGTTGCATCGTCAAGTTTACCATAAGCTACAAAATTTTTAACCCTTTCCAACATACCTAAATTTTCTTTTGTAGGATTTAAAATAATACAAGCATATTTTCTTCGAAGTCTAAGTCTATGTAATGTTTCTTTCACGGCATGGGTAATTCCCACTTGTCCTTTTATTCTTATTACACAAATCATCTTTCCACCACCAAATTAGTTTTTTCAAGAGCTTTCATACAAGCTTTCGCAAGGTTGAAAGTAGTTCTTTTTTTACCAAAAGTTTTACTATATATATCTTTAATTCCAGCCATATTTAATATTTTTTTTAATTGGTCTGCAACAACAAGTCCTGTTCCAGGTGCAGCAGGCATTAAAACAACTCTAACACTTCCAGATTTTCCCTCCACTTTAAATGGAATACTTGTATCTCCTCCACCTACACTATCAAAACTACCATCTCCTCTTGTTACTTTAATAATATTTAATTTAGCTTTTCTTAATGCCTTATCTCTTGCAGGAAGGGTTTCCATTGATTTACCTGTTCCAATACCAACATGACCTTTCATATCACCCACAACAGCCATTGTAGAGAAAGTAGGCACATTTCCTTCTTTTGTTTTTCTTTGAGTTTGTCTCCAAGCTCGTCTTTTTCCACCACCAAATTTACCTTTAGATTGACCAACAGAAATTAAGTCAGATTGAACTTCAATTAAAGAATCTACTATTTCAGACTCAAGAATTTTTATATTATTATTTAAAATTTCATCAATATTTTTAATTTTTTCAGCTTTTACGTCAATTCCTAATTTTGTTTTAGGTTCCCAAGATTCAATAGGATTTACTTCTTCTCTAAATCTTCTTTTACCTCTTTCCCAAGGTTTCCTTTTCCCTTCAACAGGTTTAGTTTCTTCTACCTTTTTTTCTTCAGAACTTTCTTTAACTTCTTCTTTTGGCTCTTCTTTAACTTCTTTAGCCTCAATAACTTCTTCTGTTTTTTGTTTTTCTTCTTCTACCATTTTAAGCTTTTTCTATATTTGATTTAATTTTTTCGAAATGAGATGTAAAATCTGATTTTAATGATTTTCCTTTCAACCTATCTTCTTCAGGGAAAATATCTTTTTTATACTTAACTTCAATGCCTGCGTCGATAACACCCTTCAAAAATGCATAAACTTTTGATTTATGAATCATCCTACTCATTCCAAAATCTAGAATAGGTTTTTCCAATTTATCTTTTTGCATCTTGTTACCTGCTAAAAATCCTAATAAATAAGCAGCGGGAATAGATTTTAAACTATTTTTAAATTCTTCAGGCCATCCAAAATTCATAAGTTTTTTAGATGATTCTCCAAATATAATTTTATCTTTAGCTTCTTTTGAAACAACATATTGTGCAACAACATATTTATTAGATTTTCTAAAGACAAGTCTAGGTGAATTACTTTTTAACAGCTTTATTCTTTTTCCATAATCTGTTTTAAATTGTTTTCTTCTTTTTCTTAGTGTTTTCATTTTAATTTTTTTTGCTTAAAGATTTACTTGTACCCTTTAGGGTATAAAATCTTTATTTTTCTAATCCCCCAATATATTCTTTTAGATGATTCAAACTTTTATATGCCTTATTTCTAATTTTTTTTCTCATATCAATAACTTGCTCTTGTGACAATTTTCCTTGTTTTTTCATTTCCATAAGATATTTTCTTAATTTTCTAGTCATAATCACATAATCTTGTTTTCTTGTATTTACTTTTTTTCTTATGTTTCCTGGACTTCTTTTTTTTCTTTTTTGCTTATTCTTAGTTGCACCTTTTACATTTTTTAAGATTATTGCTCCTTCTTTATGGAGGTCTTTAATATCCTGTTTTGTAATAGCTTCTTTTATTTCTTCAGCTCTTTCTACAACAAATGTAATTCTTTTCTTTCCTACTTTAAAGGTTCTTGCTGCAAGTGCTTTCTTTTTTCCTAAATTCATTTTTCTTTCTCCTTTGGTTTATTTGGGATTTTTAATTTATTGTAAATTGTGAATTTCTTCTCTTTAGCTTGCTTAACAATTTCTTCTCTTTTCTTTTTACCAACATGTGCGATAACAACAATATTGTCTTTTCCAACTTTTCCAAGATCCTTAACATTATTTACATAAATTGGAACTTTTCCTCTAACAAGATCCATTGTTTTTCTTTCTGTTTGATAACCTATAGATACTCTTGCAGGATATCCCCTTCTTCTTTCTCTAATTTTATTATCTCTTCCAGTAGGCCTCCTCCATTTTCTAACTTTCTTTCTTCTTAAACCAAATTTGGAGTGCCTATTCCATGCTCTTCTAAAAAAATTCATTATATTTCCCCCTTTGGCTTATGAGTAATATAGATTCCATCTTGGAAAACTCTTAAGTCTCTTTTCTTTATTTTTGTAGCAGCCTCTAAATTTGCAGCTGTTTGACCTGCAATTTCTTTATCTGGAGAATTAATTGTTATAATTTGACCATCTAATTTGAATTCACAACCTTTGATTATTTTAGATGTTCGAGGAATTTTTTCACCTAAAAAATTCTTAATTAAAACTTGGTCCTCTGACACTTCTAAACTAATAGGAAAATGACTTGAAGCAACTTTTAATTTATATTCAAATGTATTTTGAACACCCTCAATCATATTTTTAACATGAGCTACAATTGTATTAATTATTTTCTTTTCTTTTTTAGTTGACTTTTTAGCACCAATAATAATTTGGTTTTCTTTTTTTTCAAATTTGATTTTCATTGTTTTAAATTTTCTTTTTACTTCTCCTTCAGGACCTTTAACACTTACTTCTGTTCCCTCTAAATTAACTTCAACTCCTCCTGGAATTTCTATTTCTTGAAAAAGATCTTTTTTCATTTTAATAAAAATAAGCTATTAAGCTTCCTCCTATTTTTGCATCTAGTGCTTCTTGATGGGTCATAAGTCCTTTATTTGTGGATACAATAATAGTTCCAACATCTCTTGCAGGAAGATATCTTCTCCTATATTTTTCAATTTGTTCAACCTTAACTGTAAATCGAGGTTTGATTGCTTTACATTCAAATAAATTTCCTAATGTAATTTCAACTGATTTTGATTTTCCAGCTATTTTATATCTTGTAACAATGCCTTTTTGTTTCATTATTTTTAAAATTTCCATTAAAAGATTAGAAATTCTGTTTACAACTACAATTTCCTTTCTAGCTTTTTTAGCATTTTTCATCATGTTTAGTGCATCTGCAACTATATCGTGTGACATTTTAACTATATTTTTTGAAACCGATTTCCACAGCCATTTCACGGAAACAGTGTCGGCATAAATTTAATCCATATGATTTAATATGTGCTCCAAATCTTCCACATTTTTCACATTTTCTCACAGCTATCCCTATTTTTCTTTCTTTTGGTTTGTTATGTTTCAAGAATTTTGCCTTTTTTTCAGGTTTATTCTTAAGTTGTTTCAATATTTTTCTCCAATCACTTGCTGTCATTTTATATGAATTTTGTCTGGAATTTTTCTTCCATAAATTTAATTATTTCTTCTTTAGAGATTATTTGTCTTTTTGGTATTTTTCCCTTCTTTATTTTTCTAAGTTTTATTCTTCTTCCTGCTCTTTTGAATACAACAGTAACATCAAATCCAATAATTCCAATATCCCTTTGATATTCCATTCCAGGAATTTCAAGATATTCTTTTACACCAAATGAAAAGTTATTTTCACTTATTTGTTTTGTTTTAAGAACATTATCTTCTGCACTCAACATTTTCTTTAAAATTTCTTCTGGATTTTTTCTTATTGTAATCACAGCACCTATTTCTAATCCAGGTCTAACACCAAAATTAGGAATTCTTTTTGTAGATTTCATTTTAGCAGGATTTCTTCCTGTTAAAAGTACTAAAAGTTTGACTCCTTTCTTTAGATTTTCTGCAACTCCACCTACACTTAAAACAACTTTCTCTATTTTTATTTCCCTCATTACATTATCTTTCATTTTGTTACCATAATTTGTTTAATTAAAACATGAATATTTCCTTCATCTGCTTTTAATTCAGCCATTTTTCTTTCTTTATTTAACGCATTAACTATGCCTTCTTTTCCTGCATATTTGCCTCCAATAACAATAACATTACTTTTTTCTTTTAAAGGGAGGCATTTTTCAATTTTTTTATCTTTAAAATTAATTATCACAGAATCATTTGTATTACATTCTGTATCTGAAATAAAATTATTTCCATCACTTAAATTTAATTGCATTTTTTTATTTTTTAACATTTTTTTATTTTTTACTTTGGAAATTTTATTTAAAGATTCTTTTTCGGTAATTTCTTTTGCACCAAAAACACCTTTTTCAGTAAAAATTACTCTATAGTTTTTCTTTGAAGGAACAAGTTTAACTACATCAAATAAAGAAACAACATTTTTTTCATCACTTACAGGAATCTCATTGATCAATATTTGTTTATTGAAAATTACTTTTTTAACTTCCTTTCTATTTTGAGCTACTTTTAATAAATCTCTTAAGAAAACAAGAATTGGAATTCCATTTTTGACATTAAAGTTACTTCTAACTACATAGGCAGTGCCTTTTCTTTTTACAGGCCAATTTTTTGGGACTTTATTTCTTTTCAGGTGCATTTTTTTCTCCTTTTGCTATTTGCGCATTTATTTTTCTTTTTCTATCCTCTAAATATAATTCTACAATTTGAAGATTAGATGGTTGTAAAAGAACATCTACTTTTGAACCATCCATTTTTTTAACTTGAATATTTTCAATTGTAACTTTTCTCTTTTTCAATTTAACCATGGTAATTTTCCCTTTTTTCCCTTTGAATTTTCCTCTTAAAATTTTAACAATATCTCCTTTTCTAATCCCAATGGTTCTGATCTTATGTTTTGTTCTTAATTCCTTTGAAAGATTCACGCCCACAAACTTTTTTCTAATATGAAGTGGAGCTTTAGCTAAGTATTTCCTTTGCTTTCTAGGTTGTGTGCTTGCTTTCCATTGTTTGCTGAATTCTTTTTTCATTGTATTTTTTATGTTTAATTTAGTATATCATTGAGGCAATCTTAGCAACAGACGGGAATCTCTCTAAAACTTCTCTTGCAACAGGCCCTTTTATTTGTGTCCCTTTTGGATTTCCCTTATCATCTTTAAGGATTGCTACAGCATTATCTTCAAATGAGATTCTTTCTCCATCAAGTCTCCTATATGGTTTCTTAAGTCTTATAATAACAGCGTCAAAAACCTTTCCCTTCATATCAGGAATACCTTTTTTAACACTTACCTTAACTTGATCTGCGATTTTAGCTGGAACTTGTCTTCTCTTTCTACCTTTACCTCTTTTAACAGAGACAATTCTCACTATTTTAGCTCCACTATTATCAGACGAAATAACTTTTGCTCCTAGGTTTACTCCCCTTGTTGCTTTTGCGCTTATTGCTTTCATTTTTCTTCTTTTCCTTTTATTTTTTTAATTACAATGAAATGGATTAATTTGCTTAAAGGCCTACATTCTCTAATTTGAATTACATCTCCAATTTGAATTTCTTTTTCAAGTTCAATTGGAACACGGGCATGAATTTTAGTTCTCGATTTAGAATATCTTTCATATTTTCGATTATAATTCATTCTTTCAAATTCAATAGCAATTCTTTTTGGGAATTTACTTATAACTTTTCCTTCAAAGATTTTTCCTCTAGGGTTAATTCCTTTTTCCTTCACAGCCACAGCTATTTTGGTGATTTCTTTCTTTGTTTCTTTTTTCTTTTCTTTCATTTTTTTAGTTAAACTTAATTTTCTATTGAATCTTCTTCAAAACCCATTTTACCTAACAAAGGTTTTATTTTTTCTGTGTGGTTTCCTTGAAGTTCAATTATATCACCCTTAAAAGTTCCTCCACAAGCCAGTTCATTTTTTAGTGCTTTTGCAATTTTCTTTAGGTCGGTTCCTTTTTCAAATCCACTAACAATAGTTACAATTTTTCCATATCTTTTTTTGTCATTTGTAACCTTTATTCTTTGGGCACTTTTAGTAATGTCTTCCCATTCTATTGCTGCAATAGGTAAGCCTGTTTTTGGATCTATTTCCATTTTATTTTGTTTTTAACTCCTTTTTATTTGATTTGTTGATTGTAAGTATTCTTGCAATTATTTTCTTTATTTCTTTTGTCTTAGTTCCTGTTGTTTGATTAGATGTTCTTGATTTTATAAGTTCCACTTTTAGTTCCTTCAATTTTTTATCTAAATCAGTTTTACTTAGTTCCCTTAGTTTTTTTGCTTTCATTTTGTTTCTCCATATTTTCTTTTAATTGTTGAATAAGTTTATCATCAACTTTTATTCTGTCTTTTAATACTACATCAGGAGATAATATACTTACTTTAACACCAACAACTCCTGGTTTTGTTTGGGCTCTTGATTGTGCTCTATCAACTACTTTTGCACTATCTCCTGTTTTTTTCAAATATCCTTGGGCAAATCTCCATGTTTTTGCTCTTGATCCAGGAAGTTTACCAGATAATCTTATTTCTGTTCCCAATGCTCCTGCCTTCATAATTTTTTCAAGTGTTCTATATGCAACAACTTTAAATTTCAAAGGACCAAATCTTTCTAAAGAAAGAGCTATTTCATCTGCAATTATTTGAGCGTCAAGTTCTGGTTTTAATATTTCATCTATTTCAACATGCGGATTTTCAAGTTTAAATGTCATTTTTAGAATTTTAGTTAATTCTATTATTTTTTCTCCTTTACGTCCAATAACAAGACCTGGTTTACTTGTAGAAATAATTATTTTTTCACCCACTGGAGTATATTCAATTTTAACTTTACTAATTTTACCTTTTCCTATAAATGTTTTAATATGTTCACGAATAGCATATTCATCTTTCTTAAATTTTACAATATTTCTTTCTTCCATTATTTCTTTTTCTCCATTTTATTTTTTATAACTTTTTTTTCTTGAGCTTTTATTTGAATATGAGATCTTTTTTTTCTAACAGTGCCAAATCTACCATAAGGTCTTCTCCCAATATTTGCAATAGCTTCTGTAATTATGGGATTTTCAAGTTCATTCATATTAGCATTTGAAGCTAAACTATTTAATAACATAATGAAACTTTGACTTGCTTTTTTTGGATATCTACCTGACATCATTTTTCCCTTTCTATGTGGAATTTCCCCTTTCATTGGAACAGCTTTCTTTAAAGCAACAACTTCCTCTAAATCTTTAATTGCATTTGAGATTTTTTTGTATTTTATGAATTTACAAATAGCCGAAGATACTTTTGTTGAAATTGGAAGATTATCTCCCCTAACAATTGCAAAATCTTTTTTGATTTTCTTTTCTTCAACTTTCTTTTCAATCTTTTCTTTAATTTCAACTTTCTTTTCTTCAACAGATTTAACAGTATCTTCTTTTTTAACAGGTGCCTTTGGAACAGGAAGATTTTTCCCTTTTGCCATTGGTTTTCCAGCTGATCCTGCCTTCTTTTGTTCTGTTTTTGTAGTTGGTTTTTCAGTGTTTGTCATTTTTATTTCTTTGATTTAAATTTACTTCCTTTTGTAGCTCCAACCCCTGCACTTCCATGTGCAACTTTTCTTCTTGTTGGTGCATATTCTCCAAATTTGTGTCCAAGCATTTCACCTTTGATTTGAATTTGAGCGAAATTTTGACCATCATAAACATAAATTGTTAATCCAACTAATTCAGGAACAATAATTAAATCTCTTTGGTGAGTTCTTATTTTTTTACCTTTAGCTTCTTTTTGTTTTGCCCTTTCTACAAATTCTTCTATTTTATGGAACTGTCTATTAACAGCCCTTCTTTCTCTTGAACAAAGATATTTTGAAAATTCTCTAACATTAAGTTGTTTTAATTCTTCAACTGTCTTTCCCCTATATGTAAAATCTTTTTTTCTTAATTCCATTGTTATTTTTTCCTCCCTGTTTTTCTAGGTCTTAATAAACCAACTTTTCTTCCAGGTGGAGCATTTCTTTTAGCAATCTTACTCTTAGGATTTTTACCCCTACCAGATCCAAATGGATGGTCTATTGCATTCATTTTAACAGCAGAAGTTCTTGGCCATAATTTACTTTTAGCTTTTTTAATATGGAATTTTTTACCAGCTTTAAGAACAGGTTTATCTAATCTACCTGAACCCGCGATAACACCTACAATAGCCCTACATTTTGGATTAAATTTTCTTTCTTTTTTAGATGGCATTAAAACATGAATAAAACTACCAACAATTCTATTAACAGTAGCAGAACTACCAGCAGACTTAATGAAAACACCACCATCACCTGGTTTTGATTCAATACAGTATATTGAAGTTTTTACAGGAATATCTTTTAAATGTAAAATATTTCCAGGCTTTACTTCTTCGCCAAATTGAATTTCTTGTCCTTCAAACATTTTTTCACAAGCAGGCATAAAGAAAATACCTTTATCATGTTGGATTTTTGCAAGAGGGGCTGTGTGACCTGCAGAATTAACAAGTTTGATAACTTTTCCTACACCTTCTAATTTTGAAGCATATTTCAATCTATGTTTGAATGCTTTTTTCTTAACTCTATAAGTAAAACTTCCATGCCCTCTAGCTTGTTGAATTATTCTTTTTCCCATTTTATATTATTCCTAATTTAGTTGCAATATCAATTGCTGGAAATTCTTTTTTTAATTTAATATAAGCATATTTACTATTTCCTTTAAGAAGTGTTCTAACTCTTTTAACTTTAGCATCAAACAATTCTTCAAATTCTTCTTTTATTTCTGTACGAGTTTTCTTTTTACTTGTTTTGAAGGTTAAAACATTTTCAGTTTCAATTAACATAACAGCTTTTTCAGTTACAATTGGTTTCATTTTAATCTTACTCCTAAATCTTTAATTGCATTTTCAGTATAAAGGGTTAATCTACCTGATCCACCTTTAGCAAGGTCAAGAACACCTAATTTTTGAACATTAACAATTTCAAATGCATTTGTTTTTAATTTTTCATCTTTCCCAATAACAATCAATAAACCTGCACTTGTTTTGTATTTTCTTCCCCTAAGTTTACCTTTTCCAGCCCGTACACTTCTTTTTCTCTTTGCGATTTCAAATAAATCTTTACCCAGAATTTTTTTAACACTTTCGATTAATTTTTTTGCCTTTAAACTAGCTAGTTTAGAATCTACAATAAATGGAAGTGAATCTATTTTTTTATTTTCAAGATTTGAATATTTTTCAGAAAGTTTTTTTGCATTTGAAGTTGCACTTAAAGCAGATAAAAAAGCAATATGTAATTCTTTTTTGTTTATTTTTTTAGTATTAATCATAGAAATAACCTTTGGGGGATGAGCCCTTATACCACCTTTAGCATTTGGAGTAGATGCAGCAACCCAATTAAATTGACTACCTCTTCTAGACATAATTTTTCTAGGAACTCTAGAAACACCCCTTCCATAACCAGACTTCCAAACATGTCTAAGATGTCTTACTTTTCCTCTAGCTGAATATCCTAAACCAGCCCTAGGTGAAGGTGCATAAGGTTGTTTATTTTTTTTAGCCTCCAATACTTTAGCAATAATATCTTCCCTTATTTTTTCAGAGAAAAAACTAGGAAGAGCCATGTCTCCTTTCTTTTTTCCTTGTAAATCTAAAATATTTGCTTTCATATTATTTTTATTAATTCAAAATCTTTTTTAGTTTGTTTTTTACTTGCTCTTAAGGGTTTTGTAACTAAGAGTGCTCTTTTTGCAGAACCTTGAATAGAACCTCTAACAAGAATATAATCTGTTTTAACATCACCATAATTTTTAATTGACTTTAATTTACCTTCTGATTTCCCAATATCAATTATTTTATTATTATATACAATTCTAGTAAACATTCCTAATTGACCTGCCATAGGTGCTCTAAAAGTAACCCTTGCAGGATGCCATGGACCTAAACTACCAGGTCTTCTTTGACCTTTTTCAGATTTCTTTTGTTTAAGTTTGATTCCAAGTCTTTTAACAGGGCCACTAAAACCATGCCCTTTTGTAAGGCCTCTTAAATCAACAACATCTCCTTGTTTAAAAATATCTAAAACAGAAATTTCTTTGTCAATATTTTCTTTAACAAAATCAAATTTTTCTTCTTTACTTCCAGAAAGATCTATTTCAATTAAATCTGGTCTTTTTTTAATTCCTGTTTTTTTAACTTGAGAATAAGCAATAATTTTAACATCATCATAATCTTCTATTTTAACATCTTCAATCTTGTGATCACCTTTTTTTGGAAGTTTAACCTTTTTTTTCAATTCCTTATCTAAATTTTTATTCAAGAAATCTTTAGCAACAATATCATCTTTGTAAAATCTAACAGAGAAAATTTTCATAGTGGGACATTCTAAAATTGTAAGTGGGATCACAATTTTTTTACCAAGAGTCATAGAATTAGGAGTATTATCCTTAACATAAGCTGAAACCATTCCAGCCTTGTAACCTATGAATCCTTTAAGACCTTTATCAGAATTAATTACCTTCCAGTTCACACTCGGTAAAAGTTTACTGGCTCTCTTCCTAGGCCAGAATTGCAAGCTTCCTTTTCTTGGTGACTTTCTTGTGGGCATATATTTGAGTTATTGCGGATAACATTTTATTTGTCCCTGGAATAAAACACTTAGAAATTTAGGGTTTTTAAAGGTTTTGAGAGAAATTATTGCACTCTAAAACACTAATCCTTTAATAGTTAGAATAAGACAAATGAATATGAATAATCAAAGGCCAATCCCTGCAACACTAGGATTTTATATGAAAAATGACCCTATAGGATTAGTGGGAAAAGTATATCAGATTGAAGAGTATGTACACACTATTAGAAATATTTGGTATAATATTAAAACAAGAGACCTTATTTTAGATACAACAGAATGTGATTTAGGAGAATATGGACATATGGGTGATGAGAAAGTCAATCTTACTCAAGCAACAGGACTTCATAATTTACCAGAATTAATAGAAGGGATTAATGCCCAAAGAGTTGAACCTATTCCCAGGTTACATTAAACTTACGCCTCAAATTCAAGCTCAGAATTAACTTCTTGTTCATCAATTATGGCATTTCTCACAACTCTTCCTTTTCTTTTTGCAAGTTCACGAATCTTTGCAAAATCTGTTTCACCTTTTGGCTTTATAATTTCTTCAATAAAGTAAGTATGTGTAATTTCAGCTAATTTAAAGTTAGATTTTTCAAAAACAAAACTTTGTCCTAAAGCAGCATCTGTAGTAATAAGCTTACAAAAATTAGGGGTTTGTTTCTTTCCACCTTTGCTACTTGGTTTACCAGATTTAGGTGCTTTTGGCTTTATTTTCAATTTTGAATCTCCAGCATCAAAAGTTAGTGCAAAAAAAGCTTTTGGAAATTTTTCTAATAAATTTAAAATATCTGTTCCAGACATTTCATTTTCAATTAAATATCTTTTAACACCCTGGAATTGTTTTTTATCTTTAAATTCAAGTTCACCTGTTAAATCAGATGTAGCTACAATAGCTCCTTTTACTAGTGTTTTATCATTACCTAATTTTTTCGCAACAATTTTTACCATTTCATTTCCAAATTCAGCTGTTGTAAAAATAGTGTATTTATTAGCAGTGAACTTTACTTTCATAATAGCTCTATCTCTAAATTCTCCTTTACTAAATTTTTGAAATTGTGCATGCACAGCCTCGTCAAATTTTTTGTCATGTATCTTTTTTAGAAAATTCATATTTTACTTAAACTACAAACCTTTATAAATTTTAACTACTTCTTTTCCACATGGACGAGAATTATATCAAAAAAAGTATTTCATTACTAATTTTACTAATTTTACTAGTATTATCCTTCTTTTTAGTAAGGCCTATTTTATTATCAATTATTTTTGGGGGAATTTTAGCATTCATTTTTTATCCATTGTATAGATGGATCAATAGAAAACTTGGATGGAAAAATGTTAGTGCACTTTTATCTTGCATATTACTTCTTATTCTAATTGTTTTACCAATTTGGACTGTAACACCCCTTTTAATTGACCAATCTGTAAAAATATATATTTCAGCACAACAAGTTGATTTTATAACTCCAATAGAAACAATGTTTCCAGGGGCATTTTTATCTGAAACAGCATCTGCAGAAGCAGAATTAATTATCCAATCATTTTTATCAAAAGTAACAAATTCACTTATGGGCTCTATTTCGAATTTTATACTTAATCTTCCTGTTTTCTTTTTGCATTTAATTGTAGTATTTTTCACTTTTTTCTTTATACTTAGGGATAAAGATGAGTTAGTAAAATATGTAAATAGTTTAATGCCATTCACAAAAGAAGTCCAAAAAAAATTATTTAATTCATCAAAAGCAATAACAACATCTGTTCTTTATGGGCAGGTTGTAATAGGAATTATACAGGGTATTGTTTTGGGTATTGGTTTAATTATCTTCGGAGTTCCAAATGCATTATTCTATACACTTTTAGCTGTATTTGCAGGAGTTTTCCCTGTAGTAGGAACAGCTATTGTTTGGTTTCCAATTTTAATTTATTTAATGATAGCTGGAACAACAGTGCAAGTAATAGGTATTTTAATATTTGGAATAATTTCGTCTTCACTTGATAATTTTATAAGGCCTGTAATTGTTTCCAAAATGACAAAAATTAATTCTTCAATAGTTTTAGTGGGGATGCTAGGTGGATTATTTATGTTTGGAATTTTGGGGCTTATTTTAGGACCCCTAATTTTAGCCTACACACTTATACTTTTAGAATTTTATAGAAAAAGACCAGGCCCAAATATACTCTCTGAATCAAAATAAATATATAGTCTTATTTTCTAATTTTGAATATAAAAAGAGTAAAATGGAATTAAAAGTTAAATTTTTAAAATGGTCTGCAGGTATTCCTGGCGTGATGTTGCACCCAGAGACTGCAAATAAAATTGGAATATCTAAGGCAGGAAGAGTTTCAATTAAAACATTAGGAAAATACCCAAAAGAATTTTCAACTGTTTTTAATACAATTGAAAAAGTAGTCAAAGAAAAAGAAATTTTAATTTCAGCTGAAACAAAAAAAAGATTAAAATTAAAAAAAGGCTCTAAGGTAGATGTTAATATTGCTTCTTCCCCAAAAAGTGTTATTTTTATTAAGAAAAAATTAAATGGAAAAAAATTAAATAAAAAACAAATTAATGAAATAATTTTAGATATTGTAAAAAACAATTTAACAGAACCAGTGGTTTCACTTTTTGTATCTGCAATGTATAATAAAGGAATGAGTTTTCGAGAAACAGTTCATTTAATTAATGCAATTCTCGAAAATGGAAATAAACTTAAATTTAAACAAAAAGATTTAGCAGATAAGCATTCTATAGGGGGAATACCTGGCAATAGGACAACTCCAATTGTCATTTCTATTTGCGCTGCGGCAGGTTTGGCAATGCCCAAAACATCTTCAAAAGCAATCACAAGTGCAGCTGGAACTGCAAACGTTATAGAGACTTTAGCAAAAATAGAATTCAAGCCAGGTGAATTAAAAAAAATTTTAAATAAAACAAATGGGTTTATGGCATGGGGTGGTGCATTAAACATGGTGCCTGCAGATTCTAAAATAATTAAAATAGAAAAAGAACTTAAAATAGACCCGCAAGCACAATTATTGGCATCTATAATGGCAAAAAAACTTGCAGTTGGAAGTAAACACATACTAATAGATATTCCCTATGGAAAGACTGCAAAAGTAAGTGAAAGTGCTGCTTTAAAACTAAAAAAGAAATTTGAAAAACTTGGAAAATATTTTAAAAGAAATTTAAAAGTTGTTTTAACAGACGGAAAACAACCAATAGGATTTGGAGTGGGACCTGTTTTAGAATTAATAGATGTGATAGCTATTTTAGATCCAAAAAAACAAGGCCCAAAAGATTTAGAAGATAAATCTGTTTTTTTAGCTGCAGAACTTTTAGAACTTTCTAAAAAAGTAAAAAAAGGAAAAGGAAAAGAAGTTGCAGAAGAAATTTTAAAATCAGGAAAAGCATTTAAAAAATTTGAAGATATTTTAATAGCACAACAAGGAAAATTAATAGATTTAAAACCTTCTAAACATAAAAAAGATATTCTAGTTAAAAAAAATTCAAAAATAATTTCAATAGATAATAAAAAAATAAACCTTTTAGCAAGAGTAGCAGGTTGTCCTGCTGATAAATATGCAGGTGTTTTATTCCATAATAAAGTTGGAGAAGTAGTAAAAAAAGGAAAACAATTAATAACAATTTATGCAGAATCTAAATCTAGACTTAAAGAAGCTACAAATTTCTACAATAAGATAAAACCTATTAAAGTCAAATAATCACAATTATCTTTTTAAAGTTCCAGATATTCTGAAAATTATGATAGAAGATGAATATAAGAAAAAAATTATGAATTATTTTAAGAAAAACCTTGCCAAGGGATATACCACAGAGTCACTTAAATGGGCTTTAGTTAACCAAGGATATTCTAGGATAATTGTAGAAAATGCAATAGAAGAAGCAAATAAAGAACTTGCTGAAAAAGCACCCATTCTAAAAGAAAAACCATTAATAAAGCATGAAATAATAGATGAATTTGATAGACCTATCCAAATAAAAAAATCTTGGTGGAAAAGGATTTTTGAGTAAATAGAAAGCCTTTTAACTAATTCTGATTAAGCTACATTATATGCCGTCATGCGGAGAATGGTATTCCACCTGGTTTGAGCCCAGGGTCTTTATTGACGTCCAGGTTCGATTCCTGGTGACGGCGTATTTTCTTTTAATAAAATGAAAAAAAAAGTAAAAATGAAAAAAGAGCAAAAACAAGCAGCAATATTAATTGGTGTACTCCTTTTAGCAATTATTTTTATTCCATCAAATATAACTGGAAATGCAGTTCAAGGGCAACCATTAAGATATGTTCCCTTAAGTGAGCAAGAAATAGAAAAAGCTGTTTCAACTATTTTATCAACAGAATTCATTAAAGATGTTCCAGAAAAAAATCCAATAGCATTAATGTTTTATAGTTTTGAAGGAAATGAAAAGGTCATAAGAGATGGATTTTTAATAGGAAATAATCAACTTTTAACAGAAGGAGTACCAAGTCTTTACATTCTTGTTCATGCAAAATACATAGATTCATTTGATGGCACTAATCTATGTGAAATAATTCAAATGGCAAATAGCAATGGAGATATTGGAACAGAAAGTGAATATGGAAATGCAAAATTACTTCTCAAATATTCAAGCCTATTAAAATATAGGGATTGTTTTGGATTTTAAAAAATTATAATTCCAATTCAAACTAATAAGATAGCTACTTCTAGAAAAAGTTTAAGACTGCCTGCCAAGTAAAAAATAAATTTAACCAAATAGGGCAGACAATCCTTCTGCAGCAGCTTCTTTTTTCTCTTCCTTAGGTTTCTCTTCCTTAGGTTTTGCATCAGATGCAGGGGCACTTCCACTAGCAGCAGGTGCTGCAGCAGCTAAACTTGCATTTTCAAGTTCTTTATCAATGTCCACATCTTTCAAACTAGCGATTACAGATTTGATTTTTGATTCATCAACTTCTGTACCAGTAGCAGCTACAACTTTTTTGACGTTTTCTTCATTAACGTCTTTTCCGAGTTTGTGCAACAAAAGTGTTGCATACATGTATTCCATTTTATTTTAATTCCTCCGATTGAGTATTATCTTCTTTCTTTTCAACTTCCTTTTCTTCTTTCACTTCCTCTGTTTTATCTTCTTCTTTCTTTTCAGATCCAGCTTCTTCTGATTCAGGTTCTTCAGGACCTTTAGGTTCTTCAGGGCTTTTAGATTCTTCTGTATCCATTAAATTTGAAAGTGCTTTTTCATGCGCATTTGCTTTTGCAAGCATAAATGTAATTGTATCTTTATTAGCATAATTAACTTCCACTGCAAGAGCCAATGCCTTACCAAACAATGATTTAAGTTCTGCAAGTGTTCCTTCACTATCTATTTTAATTTCCAAGTATAATTTATTATCTTTATTATCAAAAGCAGCTAAAGGAATAAATCCAATTTTAAATGGTTTAATATCTAATTTGTTCATAACATCTGCAGCATTTTGAGATATTTTTTCTCCTTTCTTAACAATAACTTTTGATTTTCTAATATGTATTTTTCCTTTTTCAATTTGAACCTCCAAACCTACACTTCCTAATTCTGTAATCGCAGGACCTGGAAGTAATTCTGTTGGCCCCTCCTCAATAAGAATATCTTCTGGAGATTCTTGACCTGGTTTTGCTTTTGCAGGACTTGTATTTTTTGATAAATCAGCTGCAAGCTCAAAACTATCTAAATCTGAGAATAAAATAGCAACACTATTTTCAATTTGTTCTTTTAACCCTTTAATTTCTTCTTTATTAGAAGCATCTAAAGCCCTTAACATTAAATTCTTTTTAGGAACTTTAACTACTGCCTTGCCCCTAAGTTTTTTAGAAATTTCTTGAAATTGAGAACCAGGAATATTTTTTATTGATGCAAGTAAAATTGTTCTTTTCCCTTCTATAAAACTTTTTAACTCTTCAACAGCTTTCAATTTAGCTTGGGGTATTTCTCTTTGTGTCATTTTATCTTACCTTAATTTTAATAGGTTTAGTCATGGTGAATTTAATACCAATATTTTTTATATTATCTTTTTGTTTTGGAAGTACATTTAAAATATCATTATAAATAGAAGAAATATTTTCTAAAATATCTTTATCTTCCATACTTTGTTTACCCACTGGCAATTTAATACTAGATTCTTTAACACGAATTTTAAGTGTAGAATTAATTTTAGTAATAAGCTCTTTTATTGCATCATCACTTACCATTGGAATAATTCCTAATTGGGGAGATGGCATTTTTCCTGCAGGCCCAAGAATACGACCAAATGTTGTAGCAACCTTTGGCATTAATTTTGCTTCTGCAATAAAGAAATCATATTTCTTAACAAGATTTTTAACAAGTTTTTTATCTAAATATTTTTTAAATTCATTCCCAGTTATAGTATCTAAAGCTGAATTTTCCATTTCTAAAAAAGCACCAATTTTCTTTTCTTTAACTTTATGGGGAAGTGTAAGCAATAAATTTACAGGTGTTTTCTTAATATCAAATTTTTGCAGATTTATAATTAAGTCTACGGTTTGGTCAAATTTTCTTTCCTTAGATTTCCTAAGTTCTTCTAATGCTTTTTGTAATTCTTTGTCAAATTCCATCAGATCCTCCTACAGTATGCGCCAATGTTATAGAAAATAAACATTGCCGATGTAGTTAACGGTATGTTTTTGAGATAATTTTGATTTATAAATCTTTTCTAATCAAGAAGTTTCTTCGGTTATTTTTCTTACTACTTTTACTTGGGGGTTAAATGAACCTAACTCACTTTCTAATTGCCCAACAATATAATCAATATCAAGATCTCCTTTTGTTTCTAAGTGTATTTCTGTAAATTTCCCTCCACCAGGAATAGAATGATTAATATATCCTTTACAGGTTTCTGCAATAGAATCAAGAGTTATCCCTTCTATCTCAGGGTCAAAATTTCGGGGATATGTTGTATATATAATATATTTTGACATACAATTTAACTCTAAAAATACTTTTTAATTATTTATATACATTATAACAATTCTTATAAACAAAATCTATTTGTGTTGAATATGGAATTAGTAGCATTATTATCCTCTGGTGAAGGTTCATGGGCACAAGTAGCAGGTTTAATGAAACATGGAGAATGGAATAATATAATTATAATTGGAGATGATAAAGCAAAAACATTTACACATGAAAAAGAATTTACTTTTGTTAAAGTAGATTTAGATAAAAAATTAAAAGATCTAAAAGAAGATATTTCTAAAAAAATTAAAGGAAAAATTAAGGGTGTAGAAGTTGCATTGTCTATTGCAAGTGGAGAAGGAAAAGAACACATGGCATTAATTTCAGCATTAATTAATTTTCCAGTGGGAATTCGGTTTGCTGCTTTGACTAAAGAAGGTGTTATTGATTTATAAGAAAACACCAACAAACCAAGCAACCATCATCACTACAACTAAAAATAACATAAGTTGGGTCAAAAATTTGAATGAATTTTCAGCCCATTTCTTTTTACCTGTTAATCCAAGAACTGTAAGATAAAAGAATCTCCCTCCATCAAAGATTCCAACTGGCAACATATTAAGGATTGCAACACTAATACTAATCAAAACAGTCCACCAAAGTAGATTATAAATAAAAATGCTAAGTCCACCCAATTTTGGAGTATAATATGTGTGGCTATCTTTAAAAGAAGCAAACCACAAAATAACTTTTTGCATAACATTTGAACTAGCTTTATCATAAAATCCAATTCCCAAAAAACCTTTTGAATTATTTCTAGGATTTTCAATTAAAGTAATATCTCTATCATAATTTTCTTCATCATCTCCTAAAACATTTAATGTGATTGTTTCACCAGGGGCATATTTTGAAAGTTCATTCAATAAATCATCTCCCTCATTTATTTTAATGTCATTTATACCCAAAATAATACTTTCCAATTGCAATTTTGCAGCAGGAGTATCATCATAAAGAGCTATATTTTCTTTATTATTTGCAAACCCCTTAATTCCAACATAATTCTTATCCCCAATAGAAATCATATTTGAACCAGATAAATTTACAACTTCCATTAATTCATCATAAGTAGGATTTTCTAAACTGACATTATTTGCTAAGGTAATCAAGTTTATGGGGGCAATAGAAAAAACATAATCATCATATACCGCCCCTGAAGGTTGAAATGCTGAAGTAAAAAATAAAACAAGAAGGCCAAAAAATAAAATAGCTGTCAATAAATTTGCAAATGTTCCTGCGGAAAGAACAGCCATTTGAGAAAATTTACTTTTTTTAGCCATTTGATTTTCATCAAGCTCTACAAAAGCTGCTAAGAAAATAGGTAAGAAATATGGGAAAAATCCAAAACCTGTTTTTTTAATTCTAACATTATCTCTTGCAGCAAAAATACCGTGAGCAAATTCATGGAAAATAGCAATGATTGCAATAATAATTATCCAATATGCAAAATAAAAAGGAGGTAGTCCAAGATCCATTGCTTGAGGGAGATATGGAAATAAAGGAAGAATAGGTGGGACCTTTACAGCCTGCACAAAAGCAGTATCAAATAAATAAACCCAAACAATTTTTCCTACAAAATAAATAGAAAAAAGCATAAGAATATATCCAGTAAAAATAGAAACATATCCAAGAGCTTTCAATGTTTTAGGATATTTTGTTCCAACCTTTTTTATTAATTTAACACCCCAGTTCGCCCTATATAATAATAAGATACCTTCTTTTTTTAGATTTTCTCTTCCCCTATATAAAAAACCAGCTAAGAAAAGTGCAAAAACTCCTAAAAATATTAAATCATATACAATAAAATTCATTTTATATTACTTCTTTTTTGTTTAATCTTTTAAAAAAAGATTAATTTGCATGTTTATTTTTTCTTCAAAGGTCTAAATGCACTTTTACCACATTTTCTACATCTAACTTTCCCTTTCAATATTTTTTGTGGTTCTGCTCGTGCTTTTCCTAAACAATTTTTACATACAAAAATATTCTTGAATAATCTGTTTTGAGCTTCTGGTATTTTGGCCATCTTATAATTTCCTCTTTATTATTTTTTTACCTTCAATATCCCAATACTCAACATTAGAATTTTCAGCTAATTCTTCTTTAATTTCTTTAGGGCAAAAAATATCCATGGTTTCAAAATTTTCTAAATCCATAACATTAACATTATCTCCTAATGAAAGCACTTGTCCTTTTCTTTTATCAACAAGTGGAACATCAAAACGATCATGCCCTGGAACAACAAAAACTTTTTTATTAAAAGTTAAAATTCCTTGAGCTTCTATTCGACATTTTGAATGCCCGTGTTTGCCTGTTTTACTCACATCCATTTTTCTTACTGTAAAAGGCTCACCCTCCAGCATAATATTAGTTCCAACTTTTGCATCTGTTGCATTAATTATTTTTAAAACCATAAAACATTCAGAAAAAATAGATTTATAAACATTTTTAATCACAAATTTATAGAAATGGCACTAAAAAACAAGGACTTTATTGAAATAGAATTTACAGCAAGAGTAAAAGATGGAGAAATCTTTGATTCTAATATAAAAGAAGACTTAAAAAAATTAAATCCAGAAGCAACATCTAAACCATTTATTTTCCCATTAGGACAAACAATGTTCCTTAAAGGTGTTGAAGATTATTTAATTGGAAAAGAAATTGGAAAGCATAAAATTGAATTAACACCTGAAAATGCATTTGGAAAAAGAGATTCAAAACTTGTGCAAAGAATGCCAATGAGGGTATTTAGAGAACATAATCTAAATCCAATTCCTGGAATTTCATTTAACTTTGATGGAAAGATGGGAAAAGTTTTAGCAGCTTCAGGCGGAAGAGTTATTGTTGATTTTAATAATCCAATTGCAGGAAAAGAAGTTATTTATGAAGTTAATATAAAAAGAAAAATAGATAATCAAAAAGAGCAGATTAGTTCATTTATAGAATTTTTATTTAAGAAAGAATTAAAGTTTGAAGTAAAAGAAAAGAAAATTACAATTTCTGTTGAAAAACAAATGACAAAATTTGTAGAATTATTTGCAGATAAATTTAAAGAGATTTTTAAGCTTGATTTAAGTGTAAAAGAGCTAGAAGAGAAATCCCCTAAAAAATCACAATAATGCTTATAAAGAGTTTTTAATTATTTGAAATATGGATGATGTATATAATTCAGGGGTTAATTCTGATTTAAAAGATATAGATAGAGAATTAGAAGAACTTTTAAAAAAGCAATCAGCTAAAATCAAAGTAATTGGTGTTGGTGGAGGTGGCGGAAATTCTTTAAGTCGTATGCGGGAAATTGGGATTAAAGGTGGTGAACTTATTGCTGCAAATACAGATGCCCAAGATTTATTATATGCAAATGCAGATCAAAAAATTTTAATTGGAAAAGAAATAACACAAGGATTAGGGGCAGGTTCAAATCCAAGAGTAGGTGAAGAGGCTGCTAAAGAATCTGCAACAGAAATTAAGAAAAAAATCACAGGAAGCGATATGATATTTATTACATGTGGATTAGGTGGTGGAACCGGAACAGGAGCTGCACCTGTAATTGCAAGTATTGCAAAAAAACAAGGTGCATTAACAATTGGAGTTGTCACATTGCCATTTACAATTGAAGGAAGAAAAAGAATTGAAAATGCAATGGATGGACTTGAAAGAATGGAAGCATGCGTGGATACATTAATTGTGATTCCAAATGATAAACTTTTAGAATTAGCACCAGAACTTCCATTACACACAGCATTCAAAATCGCAGATGAAATTTTAACAAATGCAGTAAAAGGAACAACAGAACTTGTAACAACTTCTGGGTTGGTGAATTTAGATTTTGCAGATATTAAAACAGTTATGTCAGATGGGGGTGTTTCTTTAATTGGAATGGGTGAATCTGATACAGCAGAGAGGGCAAGTGAAGCTGTTGAAAAAGCAATTGGAAATCCATTATTAGATGTAGATATTTCAAATGCAACAGGAGCCTTGGTAAATATTATTGGTGGGCCTGATATGAATCTTGATGAATGTAAAACAATTATAGAATCAATAGGAGATAGATTAAGTCCAGACGCAAAACTTATTTGGGGGGCACAAATCTCAGCAGATATGGAAAAATCACTTCGAGTTTTATTAATAGTTACAGGTGTTGAAAGTTCCCAAATTTTAGGACATGGGGAAACACTTGAAAGTTTAAAACATACAGAAATAGAGGAAGAGCTGGGAATAGAATTTTTTGAATAATGGAAAGAGAAGAATCAAAAGAATTAAGCAATAAAATAACTAATTTTAAAACATACCTTTGCAAAAGCCGCACAATTCCGATTTCTTTTCAAGATGGAACTAATTGCACAGAATCAAGCCATGATTGTGAATATTGTCAACCTTTAGAGAAGGGATATTTTTGTATGAAAAGTGGTGAGATTCCAATGTCAAATGGCATCTTTCCCCAAAAAGAATATACTTCTGATCCAAATCCTAAACCTTAAAAACTCTATTTTTCTATTTCAGACATGGCAAAAGAATTATTGGGCAAGTCAAAATCATTTATTTTAAAGTGTAAAAGAGTATGGCATGTTCTTAAAAAACCAACAAAAAAAGAATTTGAAATGGTCGCAAAAGTTTCTGCAGTAGGAATTACATTATTAGGTGTTCTAGGATTCTTAATTTCAATTGTTGTTAAATCCTTTATTTAGATAATTTTATAAATACAAAATATTCACTAAATATATCTTTCTAAGATACTTATATCTTAGTTGGAGCAAAATAAAGATGATTTTTATTATAAAAGTAACAACAAACAAAGAAGAACGAGCAGTAGATATGATTGCAGATAGAGTAAACAAAAAAGAACTTAATGTTAATTCTGTTTCACGTCCACATGGTCTTAGAGGATATATTCTTTTAGAAGCAGAAGATAGAGATTCTGCAGAAGAATCTGTTTTCAATTTACCTTATGTTAAAGGAATTATTGGAAAAACAATTGGCTATGAAGAAATCAAAAATATGATTGAACCTTCTGTAACATCTGTAAAAATAGAAGAAGGAGATATTGTTGAAATTCTTTCAGAACCTTTCAAAAAAGAAAAAGCAAAAGTTGTAAGAATAGATAAACAAAAGGAAGAAGTTGTGGTAAGTTTACTTGCAGCAGTAGTGCCATTACCAGTAACAATTAAAATGGACAATATCAAAGTTATTAGAAGAGAGGAAGGAGACGACGATGAAAATTAAGTTATTAGTAGAAGGCGGAGATATGAAACCAGGGCCAGCCCTAAGTCAAAAACTAGGTCCAGCTGGAATAAACATAAGTCAAGTTATATCAAAGGTAAATGAAGCTACAAAAGATTTCAAAGGATTAAAAGTTCCTATTGAATTAGATGTAGATACTGGAACAAAAGAATTTACAATAGATGTTTTCTCCCCTCCTGTATCTGAATTATTAAAAAAAGAATTAAATATTGAAAAAGGTTCAGGAACTCAAGGAAAATTATATGTTGGAAATATGTCTATAGAAACAATAATTTCTATTGCAAAAACAAAACTTCCAAATTTACTTGCAAACAACTTAAAGGCAGCTGTTAAATCAGTTGTTGGAACCTGTACAAGTTTAGGTATTTTAGTTGAAAACAAATATGCTTCTGAAATTGGAAAAGAAATAGATGAAGGAAAATATGATAAAGAAATAGACGGAGAGATCACAGAAACATCTGAAGAAAAAAGAAAAGAGATGGATGAATATTTCACCAAGATTAAAGACGACCAGGAAAAAGTAATTAAGAAAGAAGCAGCTGAAAAACAAGCTGAAGAAGATAAGAAAGCTAAGAAGGAAGATGAACCTGAAGGCGAGAAAAAAGAAGAAAAAGAAGAAAAGAAATAGCTTTATAAATTGCTCTCACCCTCTTTAAAATAAGGGGCTGTGGTGTAGCCTGGTAGCATTGTAGGTTTGGGACCTGCAGACCCAAGTTCAAATCTTGGCAGCCCCATATTAATAAAAAAATGCCGACAAAATCAAAAAAATCAAAATCAGCAGGCCGTTTTGGCGCTAGATACGGAAAGAAAGCTAAAGATAAATTAGTAAAAGTAGAAGTAAAACAAAGAGTAAAGCAAAAATGCCCTTTTTGTGAAAAAATAGGAGTAAAAAGATTATCTAAAGGAATCTGGCACTGTAAAAGGTGTGATAAAAAATTTGCCTCAGGAACATATCATTTAGATTAAATAAAATAAAATAAAAATGCCAACATATAAATGTTTTAAGTGTGAGAAAAAGACCACTAGTAACACTCTCGAGAAAAGATTTGTTTGTACTCACTGTGGTTCAAAAATTTTCTACAAACCTAGAACAAAAGTAAAAAAAATAAAGGCTATTTGATCTAATGGAAGAAGACAAAAACCAAGAAATACAATTTCTAGAACAACATATACAGGGAATACTTTATCAAAAACAAACATTGGAAATAGAGCTAGTAGAAGTTGAAGCAGCTTTAAAAGAACTTGAAAAATCAGGAGAAGAAGTATACAAGATAATTGGACAAATGATGTTAAAATCAGATAAAGGTGAAATGAAAAAAGAACTTGGAGAAAAAAAAGATAAAGCGAATTCTAATTTAAAGCTTTTACAAGAACAAGAAGATTCTTTAAAACAAAGCTTAGATAAATTGAAAAAATAAGGGATATGTGCCAAAAAGTTACGAAATATTTATAAATATCACGGCGTTGCATTTATCATGGTTTTAGATAAAATTAAAAGAGCTTTTTCAGATAGTTTAGGTGGAGATTCTTTTGACAATGAATACGTTGAAATAGATCTTGAAAATGGAAAACAAGATCAAAAAGTTGCAGTAAAACTTTTCACATTAAAACACTATGATGAAATTAACGACGTCCTAAGTGCATTAAGAGAAGGATTCACAATCGCTGTTCTTGACATTAAAACATTAAGACAAAGAGATTCAATTGAACTTAAAAGAGCTATTTCAAAAGTGAAGAAAACAGTAGATGCTCTTGAGGGCAGTATTGCAGGTTTTGGAGAAAATTTAGTAATTGCAACACCTTCTTTTGCAAAGATACACAAAGAAGTTAAAGCTCCAGAAAAGAAAAACAAGTTCGAGTAATTATATTCTAGATAAACGATTTTTAAAATACTTAGATAAATTAACTAATTTTTCTTAAAAAATGAAAATAATAAAATCCCTTTCAAATACACTTAAAAATACACTCCTCCTATTTATATAAGGAGATAACTTTTTTTCAACAAAGAAGGTTTAATTTCGAACTATATATTTCAGAATAGAAATCTTTATAAACCATTGTAACTGCAGAATGAATACATGACAATCGAATCAAAAAGAATCGCGTTGACTGTATTCAGCTTTTTAGCTGTATTTCTATTCGTAGGACTAATTAGTGCAGATATGACTTTTGCTCCAACATCATTAAGTGGAACAGGTAATGATGGATCAACAGTTTCAATTGATGTTACAATTACAAACAGTGATGCTGTAAATGCAATCACTGCAATTACATCTACAATGCCTAGTCTTGTTTCAGGTTCAAATTCAATCCCTTCAACAAATTTAAGTATGGGTGCAATTGCAGATATTGCTGCTTCAGGAACTTCAGCACAAACACTTACAATTAATATTCCAGCAAGTCAAGCAGCAGGAACTTACACAGGTAATATTACTCTTGATGCAACAAAAGCAGCAGGAGCTGTTCAATATACACTTGGAATAAGTTTAACAGTTGCAGACACTTTCTGTTCAGCAGGAACTATTGATGATACAAATCTTATATTAAAAGTAGATATTAGTAACACAGGAGAAGGTGAAGATGAAGAATGGTTACCTTTAGATGTTATTGAAGTTGAAGTTGAACTTGAAAACGATGGTGTTGATTTAAACGATGTTACTTTTGAAATTGGATTATATGAAGATGGTTCAAGTCTAAATATTATTGATGAAATGATCTGGATAAGTGAAGATGATGAAGAATATGAATTTGGTGATATTGATGAAGATGATGATGGTGCTCATGTTTTTGAATTTAAAGTAGATCCAAATGAAGTAAATTCAGGAAATTACATATTAATGGCAAAAGCTTATCCAAATGGAGATGAAAGCGAAACATGTATTGATCACTCTTCTGATTTAGCTGAAACAGAATTTGGAACAGCTTCTGAATTTTATGCTGAAATTAATGTTGATAAAGAAACAGACAGAGATAAAATGGTTGTTATTGAATTAGAAGCAGAAGATAATTTTGAAGCTGCTTGTGAAGAACAAGCTGTTTTAACAGTAGATGTTTGGAATATTGGAAACAGAGATTATGAAGATCAAATAATGGTTTCACTTTTTAATTCAGATTTAGGATTAGATATGCAAGAAGTTATTCTTGGGGATTTAGATGAAGGAGATAATGAAGAAGTTTCATTTGTATTCAATGTACCTTCAGATGCAGAAGAAAAATTACACTCTTTAAGAATGCGAACATATTATGATTATGATGAATCAGATGGTTCATATGAAACAGATTATGATAGAAGATCTGAAGATACTTTTATCTCAACATTAAGTGTTTCTGGAAATTGTGCTGTAGAAACAATAACTCCAACAGTTTCTGTAAATCTTGAATCAGAAGCAAAAGCTGGCGAAGAACTTACAGTAAGAGTAACAATTATAAACCCTTCAGATTCAGAAGTTGTGTATACTTTAAGTGCAGCAGGTTATGCTAACTGGGCAAACACAGCAACATTAAATGCAAATACAATTACACTTGGTCCAAACGGAGCAGCAGATGTTTTAGTAACATTCGATGTAATGAAAAGTGCTAATGGAGAACAATTATTCAATATAGAATTACTTTCAGATGGTCAATTTGTAGCATCTCAACCTGTACAAGTTTATGTTGAAGAATCAAAAGGATTTGGATTCCTTACAGGAAACACTATTAGTGAAAATTCAACAGCTTATGCATTAGGATTGTTAAATGTAATCTTAATCTTAGTTATTATAATTGTAGCTGTTAGAGTTTCAAGAAATTAATTTTAATTTTTCTTTTTAGGCCTTGTCAATTTATCTAAGAATATTTTTACTTTATTCCAAATTTGTTTCTTTTCTTCTTTCTTAAGAATAAATAAACCAATTCCATATCCGAGAAGACCACCTATAAGAACATCACTTAAAAAGTGAAGTCCAAAATAAACACGCGATAGCCCAATCAAAATTGCAAGACTAATCCACCAATATTTTAATTTAGGAAGTCCTTTTATCAAGAGTGGTAATGTGGCAAAAACAAACATTGCATGTGAGGATGGAAGAGAGAAGTTCCAGAATAAATGGCTATTTTTAGCCAGAGAGGGCAGTGTAGCGACGATTCCCATATTAAATGGCCTTGGTCGCTGTATTATTATTTTAAGGATAGCACTAACAGCATAAGAAACAAAAGCACCCATCCATAAGGGAAATATAAGTTTCTTTTTTCTTGCTTTCCATAAAAGAAAACTACCAAGAGCAAGTATTACTATTCCAATAAAAATCCAAGAAGTAATAACCAAAAAAATATTATTTAATACATTTGTTCGTATATATGAAAAGCCCCTAACAATTTGAGAATCAAAATAAAGACTAATTAGAATGGCAATTAAAGTTAAAAAAATAATCCCAATTCTACCTCTTTTTTCCATGAAAATTAGAGTGGAAATGTATTTAAATAATTTAAGATTGATAAATTAATGAAAGATAAGAAAAGAATATTTTCAGATATTTTAACTAGATACATTATCCTATTATTAATAGCACTTCCTAGTTTATGGATTTTTTATACTATTTTCACACCATTAACAATTTATCCTGTATATTATCTATTAAGTTTATTCTATGAAACAGCTCTCAAAGGAATTTCAATTGATATTGGGGGAAAATTCACAATTGAAATAATAAGAGCTTGTGTCGCAGGTTCTGCATACTATCTATTAACAATACTTAATTTATCTATTCCAAAAATAAAATTAGGAAAAAGAATAAAGATTTTATTAGTAGCTTTCCTATCATTTTTGATTTTAAATATATTAAGAATATTTACATTTACAATATTTTATGATGTAGGATTTGGTTGGTTTGATATAGCACATAAAATGGTTTGGTATGGTGGAAGCATATTAATTGTGGTTATTATTTGGTTTATGGAAGTTAAATATTATAAAATAAAAGAGATACCTTTTTATTCAGATCTAAAAGTTTTATGGAAAGCGATTAAATAAAAGAAATAAAACTTAATGCCCCTGCCAAAATTAATAGGCCTGCAATAAGAACTCCTAATGAAATAGATATAATACTTTTCTTTCTTTCAAGCCCTAATAACCAAGCAACAAGACAACCTGTCCAAGCACCTGTGCCTGGTAAAGGAATTGCAACCAATAAGGCCAAAGCAATAAAACCAAGCGAATCATATCTTTTCTCAAATTTATCTACTTTTTTCTGAAATCTTTTTAAGAAAATATTAAATCCTTTTTTATATGGTTTAATATTCAAAAATAAATGGTGCAAATTATCTAAAAACCAGAAAACAAAAAAGATAATTAAAATATTTAATAAAACAATTAATGTAAAAATAAGAAAAATAGAAGTTCCTGTTTCAAATGCATATGAAAGTGCAACAGGTAAACCAATTCTTAATTCACTTATAGGTAATAATGTTAGTATAATAGCATAAAGAAGTTTTAAATTCATTTTAAATTTGATTCTCGTTAATTTCTATGAATGTTTCAACCATATATCTTTCTGTGGCCTCTAAAATCTCACAATTAGAAATACTAAATTCATAACAACCAGGGCCTGTTTGGACAACACTTGTTTCATTTGCATCATTAAGATTCAAAAATAAATATCTCCCCTCTGAATCACAAGTTGCATTTGAATCTTGAATAACTTCTACACCCAATATTTGGTATAATTGAGCTACATTTGCAATTGAAATAATACCATCTCCATCACAATGAAAATCATTTGAAGAATTCAATACCATGGTTTCTGCAAATTGAATTTCTCCCACAAAATCAACGTCTTTTTTCAAGTCTCTAGGATCATTTCTAAGATAAAAATTATATTGCACAGGATCGCCCTTATATATAACAGGAATAGATGTTTGGTATAAAAGTAAATTTTCTTCATTAACTATTGTAAAATCTACACCTTCATAATTAAAATTAGTTGAAAGATGCGCAAAAGTTATAACTAAAAATATAAGTATGAAAATTCCACCTAAAACCAAAAAGAATTTCTTTAAAATTTCATCTTGATAATCTTTCTTTTTTTTAGGTGTTAATTTTTTCTTTGACTTACTTGGTTTCTTAACTTTCCTTTTTTTTGCACTTCTTTTTACCATTCCATATTAAAAATTATTATGTTTTTAAGCTTTATGATATTAAAAAAACATTTATAAACAATAAATACTAAACTACAATAAGAGGTTAAAAGAAAGTGACAAACAAATCAAAATTATTTTTGTTATTACCTGTATTTGTAATTAGTATTTTATTTATTTTGTTTGTTTCAGCTTATTTCATTGCTACACCTGGTGCTATTACAATTACCCAAAATGTTTCTAGCTTTTATGATGAAGGTAATTTTTCTGTTAATTGGACTTTTGTGAATGCCACAGCAGGAGAAGATATACCTAAAAACTATTCAATTATTATTTGGACAAATAGGAGTGGCGTTGATGCTGAAAATGTTTTTGTTACAGATGGTTTTTTTGCAGCCTCAAATGATAGTGGTGAATTTGGAACAACAGCTAATACACATATAGCTGGTTATACTTTTAACAATCACACAGAGGCAAATTATACTTTTATGATTGTAGCTCTTAATGCATCCCCTGTTAATTGGACAGGACTAGGCGGCGCAGGCGGAGTAATCAATTCCACTAGAAATATTTCTGTTTATGTAGATAGAACAGCACCAACCGTAACACTTTCAAATTATACAAATACAACTTCTAAAAATGCAAACACTTCCACTTTAACATTAAATATATCTGTTGTAGATGCATTATCAGGTTTAACAGGAAGTGCATGTATTATTGATATTAATGGAACAAATCAAACAGTATTTGCCTCTTCAGGTTGGTGTAATACTTCAGATGGAAATTTAACAGGACTTGCAGATGGAAATGCAACAATCAAAGTATATGTAAATGATACTGTTGGAAATTTAAAATTAAATGATTCATTTGTAGTTTTAATGGATAGTGTAAATCCTACTTCATCTGCCTCATGTTCTCCAACAACTGTAAATACAGGAGACGCTGTAACATGTACTTGTTCAGGTGCAGATGGTGGATCTGGTGTTAATGCCACTTTAACAACAGGAGATTCAACACCAAGCACATCATCCACAGGAACATTTAGCTATGGTTGTAGTATTACAGATAATGCTGGAAATTCTAAATCATCCACTACAGAATATACTGTTGAACAAAGTCCTTCTTCAGGAAGCAATACTGGAACAACCAATGCAGGGTGGACAAACACATACACTGTTTCAAGTGGGTTATTTGAACAAGGATATACAAAAGCATTAAGTGCAGATTCAAGATTAAAAGTTACAGTAAATTCAGCAGAACATCATGTAGGTATTAAATCTTTAACAGAAACACAAGCAACAATTGAAATTGCAAGTGACCCTGTAGAAGTAATATTAGCAGCAGGAGAGGAAGCAAAAGTAGATGTTACAGATGATAATTTCTATGATATTTATGTAATGTTGAACTCAATAGAAAATAATAAGGCAAATGTAACTATCCAACAAATAAACGAGGCTGTTCCTGAAGAAAATCAAGATACAGGTGTTGATACAACAGGGTCATTAAACCAAACAACATCTGGAGATGAACCAGAAGAAGCAGGAAGTTCAAATTGGTGGATTTGGGTTTTAATAATAGTTGTTCTTGTAGCAGCAATATTATATTTCAAATATAAAAAATAAATTCTTATTAGTCTTTTTTATTTTAATTATCTTAATTTGTTTACAACCTTTAGGTTGATTAAAGATTAAAGATTATTTATGGTTCTGGTTTGATTAAAGATTTACTCGTGACCTTTAGGTTATCAAAATCTTTATATCCCTAGAATTTTAAGTAAGAAATCATCTGTTAATTTAACTAAGTCTTCTTTATTTCCTTTAATAAAAACACAATTATTATCTTGTTCAATACTTGCAGAAGTATCTTCTTTTATGATTATAAAATGATCTTCACATGTTTTAATAGGACTATCTGTATCTTGACATTCTTCTTCTGAAAGACAGGCATTTTGAATTCTTGGAACTAATCTATTAAGATTAATATTAAGCTCATATTCTGAATTTAAATCCTCAGAATAAATATACAATGGATTTTCTTGATAACTGTTAATTAAATTAATTGTTGAATCTGTTCTAATTATTTGGTTTGGATTATATTTAAAGAAAAAATCAATATCCTGAAAATTCAACATCCAAAAACCATCTTGAGAAATAAATTCATATCCATTATAATTAATTTTTTCAGAACTTCCATTTTGATCTTGATTCCCAAACCCATACCCCAAAACACTAAACATCATAATAAAAATTAAAAAGATACCTAAAACAATTTGATTTCTTTTAACTTTTTTAGCTTCTACTTTTTTAGATGTTAACCTTCTCATCATCTAATATAATTATTTTGTTTTTTATAGCTTTCGCTAAGGTCTAAAAAAAAAGAAAAAGAAAAAAAATAAAAATTAAAGTTTTTGGTTTGTTTAAGCAACAACTAATTCTGCGCTTGTAGCAGATGTTCCTTTGTATTCGCTACTTGTATCTACTGTTTGAGTAGTTAAGTAAGTAGCAGCGTTAACAGTATCTGCAGCGTTATATCCAGCAACAAGTAAAGCTAGTTTACTTGTAATAGATGAACTATCATAGCCTTTTATTAAGAATTCTCCTGCACCAACACCTGTAGATGCGGTCCAGTCAGCTTCACATTGAGCTCCACCAACTAGTGTAGCAGCAGCTGAGTTTATACAGCTTCCACCAACAACAATTAAATTCTTTGTAGCAACAGAACTAACTTCGCTATCTTTAACAAGAACATTTCCTAAAGAGGCAGAACTTACAGCAGTTGAACCTGCTGAAACACTTGAATCTTCTTCACCAATATATACTTGAGAGTATACTTGATTAGCAGGGATACTAATTGTCAATGTTTTTTGATCAGAATCACCAGCATTCATTGTTGTTAAAATTCCATACCAATCAAGGTCTTGTGTTATATCACTATCTGTTGCTAAAGTTTCAGAGTAGTGCCCATATCCTGTTGAGAACAGAACATCATTTACACCTACACCATTTGTACTTGAACCCATAGATGCAGCATTTCCTTCAAGATCTACTACAATAGCTTCATAAGCACTATTATCATCTTTACCTTCAAATATAATTAAACCTGGATTATCTATGTTTGCATTTCCTTCTGGATCTGTAACATAAAGCATTGTTCTGTTGAATCCAGCTGCTGTAAAGTTATATGTTAATGTACCAATTGTAGCTGTAGTATAGTTTGAACCACCCACAGTATAGCCTGCGTCAGTTGAGAAAGCAGTACCACCAATTGTCCAATTACCATCTCCATAGAATACCATTACAACGTCTGTATATCCGTCTCCATCAGGGAAACTCAAAGTAGTTGCATCATTACCTGTATTAGATTCATTATCGAAATTTTGAAGACTAATATTTAATGGTTCATAAAGAGCAACTTGAGCACCTTTTGATGTCTTAATAGTTGGATAGATTACAAAAGTATTTGCATTATCAGAGTCACCTGTTGGATTTTTAAGAGTCACTTTACCATCTTCACCATCACCAGTCATAGTAACAGTATATGTTTTTCCATCAATACTTACAGTACCTGTTCCTTCTGAAGTGAATGTAGTTGTATATGGATCTCCACTCATCACATCTTCAAACTTAACACTATCTTTTGTATAATCAGAACCTGTGCTATTACTAATTGTATCCAGTTGGATTAAATGCCCATAGTCTTCATTTCCAACAACAATATATTCTTCTTCTTGTAATTGAGCCATCTCATATACAAAAATAGATTTATTATTGTCATCAGCTAATCTCCAATCAACTAATTGGTAATTATTTCCTTTTCCAGCAGATGCATTGTGCGCAAAATCAAATGTTTTCACATTTCCATCACTATCTGTCATAGTTAAAGACATATCATCATCTCCTGAATTAGATACAACAATTTCTTCTCTTGCAGAATCATCTAAAGGTGAGCTTAAACCTGCGAAATCTACCTTAAAACTTCCAAAAACAGGATCTACAAAACTTTCTCCTGTAACAATAGCATCTTCACTTCCACCTGTTCTGTATGCTGTAATAGCTAATTCTGTAGCAGCACCTGTACCTCCTGTAATATATACCAATGTGCCTGGTAAAAGATCTCCACTTGAACCTGTTTCAACTTTTTGTCCATGTGTTAATGTTACTTTTTGAGCACCAGCAATAACACTAGCAGATAATTTTAAATTAGTTTCGTCAGCAGTTTTAACACCGATTTCGATTCCATTAATTTTCTTAGAGTCAGCTTCGTTAACTTCTTTTGATTCATAACTACCATCACTAGCGGTAACACCAATAGTTGCAGCTGTATCAGATGCAGAAACTAATTCAACAGTATATAGAGCTTCAGCAATAGTAACTTCCATTGAAGGAGCATCACTGTCTAAACTAAATGTTTCAGCTTCTTTTAATAATACAAGAGCTGTAGTAGATGTATCAGCAGAAATTGTAAACCCTTGGCCGAATAGCATTATTTCTTCACCTTCTGACTCTGCGTGAGTGAAATTAATTGCACTCATTGTAACAGATGCATTGTATAAAGGATTTGAAGTAGCACTTGAACCAATACTTATACCCACTGAAGGGTCAAAAGTACTTTTAGGTTGTTTAGCGAAAATAACTTTACCTGAATTATCTCCTCCTGCAGCTGCACCAGCAACAAGTTTAACACTTGAAGTTAGTTTTGCGTCTACATTTCCTGAGAAAGTATAGTCAGCAAGAACAGTTGGAAGATCGGATTTTGTCAAAGTAGTCTTAGCAATATTTAAAGAAGTATTTAACCAAATTCTAGTTGAACTTGTATCTAAAGCAGCTGTTTCTCCAGTTGTTGAAGTACTTGTGCTTGAAGATCCACTTCCCATATATGATTGCAAATTAGATTGAACATTTCCAGATTGAACAACGTCAAGAGCATTTACTCCTTCACCAGAACCATAAACAATAGCTACGTCTGCAGCACCTCCAACCACAAAAGGGTTAGGATAGTTTGCAGCAGCTGCAACTCCCATGGTCATACCTGTTAAAAGAATACTTGCGCCAATCGCTGAGATTTTTTTAAAGTTAATCATTTTTTTTATTTTTAAACCTCCTTTCACTTGTGTAATCATGTTGTCTAAGACAACCATCGCCTCAACCTTATAGCACAGGGTGAGCTACTTAGCTGAGTTGAACATGAATCCCCTGTAAGACTTTTATATCTTAATTGTACCATGCGTTTTCCTTTAAAAAGATTGCTGTAGAATTTCACCCTAATCAAGCAAAATACCTCTTTTTTCAAGGTTTTACTTATAAAGCTTGTTGTGTCACTGGAGTATTAATACAAATAGGAAATACACGCTTCTTAATAGTAAACAGTAAAAAGAATATCTATTGAACTTCCTCTTTTAATAAAATCCTGTGAACCGGATTTGTAATTGTTGGTAATATTACCTTCTTCAAAAGAAAAAATTTCTTCACCAGAAGAATAAATCATAAATTCATAGCCTTTAACAGGACTATCTTCAGACACTTTCCAACTTTCTTGAACAATATTTTGCAAAGTTGTTTCCATTATATCGCAACTATTTTCTCCATTTTCACAATACTCATTTGAATTACAATTAAAGATAATATCTTGAATATCCACATTCCCATACTTATCTTCACAACTAGTAGAGTATTGTAATGAAGCTTGAATAAACCCATTTACTTCATAATTTTCAACAGATTCTTTATCTGATTTTCTAACAGTTAAGCTAAGAAAAACCAACAAAATCACAGCAACTACAATTATAATTAAAGCAAATCCCACCATCTCTTCTTGGCCCTTTTTCCCCCTAAGCATCATATGTCACCATTAATTTACCTAATTCACAGATTGGATTACCTTCTTCTATCCTACATAAGGATACAAAGTTTCCAACACTTATTCCAGAAGAATCTTCAGAGACAAGTTTTAAGACATTACAATCAGGATAATTTTCCATTGAACAAAGAATGTCTGTACCAGAAGCAGGATATATTTTTCTAATTTCAACATTATCTATATTCCAAAAACCCCTATATTTAACAATATTTTGTTGTAATAATATTACTTTATCCATATCAATGCAATTTATCTTAGTAGTACCAAAAGCTTCACCACATGAAAATTCAGGTGAATTTGAAAGTTTTGAAACAAGTAACCTAGCATTTTTTTCATTAAGACCTGCAGCTGTTTCTTTTAAGCCAGACATTTTAAAACTTAGAATCATCATTCCAATAAGAACAAAAAAGATAAACACAGCTAAGAGCATAAAAGCCATTTGTTGTATTTTCATTTGACCCCTAGAGTTTCTTCTTTTGAGGGGGTGGAACAGATTAATTTCTTTTTTTATATTTTTCATCCTAGTTACCATAGTGGACATTCAGCATGCCTATTTTTAATTTTAAGATCTTGAACAAGAGAATCTAGGGTTGTTAAAGAATATGAATCCTCCATTGAATTTAAAGAATCAAAAAGAGAAATCAATTCCACATCCATGTCTTTATTACATCCTTTTGAAGCTATAAATTGAGATTTATCTTTGTAAAGAGAAACAAGACTTTCTGTCCTTTTCATTAATCTTTCAACTTGACATTCATAGATATTTGCATCTGAAAAAATAGCTCCATACATCAAGGCATCTGTTTCAAAATAAATTCTATTACTTCCTTTTTCAACAACACCTTCTGAATAATCAACTTCAATATCACAGTCTTCATTATTAAAACAAACACTTACACTTGCTTCAGAGCAATCATTTGAATTTATCTCTGTAACAAGATTTCTTTGATCTAAATTTGTAATTTCTTCTTCAATATCCTTTGGTGAATCAACAAAACAAAAAACATCTTCACTACTTGTCAAATAAATTAAATTAGCAACTTTAAAAGGAAACTCAAATGGTTTTGAAAAAATATAAAATTGTCTACTTTCAACAGGATTTGCAGAGAAAATATACTTGTTTGGAAATGCATTTTCTAAAGTAGGTTCTGGCCACGTATTAAAATTTTTCTCAGATACCTGGATACCTTGTTCACCAAACTCCCCATAATTATAACAATTGTTAAAAATTCGTGTTTCAGCAGGAGTTGTTAATGAAAGATAAACCCCTGATTCAAAACCTGTTTCAAGTGGATTTAATAAAACACCTAGTTCCTTTCCAACTTTAGCACTTGTTTCTGTTTGCCCGACATCAACTGTTTTAGTAACACCATATATGGCTAAAAATAAGATAAAAGCTCCGACGATAATTGCAAAAAGCCAAGGAAAAGAAATTTGTAAAGCACCCCTATTATTAGTCATTTTAATTTGTAATTTCTATTTCTATTTTATGTGTTTGCTCTTTATTAGCATTAGCTGTTATAACATATTTACCTGGCCCATGCTCTCCTGCATGCATACTCAGCAAATCAAGATAATCTTTATTAGCTCCATTTGAATTCAATCCAGTATAGTTTGAAAATAAATTATTTTTTAAAACAAATTGAGTGGTTGTCCCAATTAATTCACCTTCAGCTGTCCAAGAACGCAATGTAATATATTGAGAATAATCTCCTTGAAAATAAAAGGATACATGTAAAGATTCTTCATCTAAATCAAATTTTGTTTTTTCTAAACCAAAAAATTCATCTCCTGAAGCTATACCATTACCATCTAAATCAATAAATTTATTATATGAAAAAAGGCCTTTTGGGGTTGGTTCAAGTGCTTCTTTTCTTTTTTCTTCTGTACTTTTTTTCATAATAAAATTATAATCTTCAATTCCTTTTTTTCTTTTTTGTAATTGTACCCATGCCTCTTGTGTCATATAACCTCCTGATTCTTCAACATAATGCCTTGCTTCTTGTGTTTTAGTGTCAGTCCATTTAAATCCCTTTTTAGGCACATAAGTATTTCCACCTAACCACCGCACAGAATTATCTCCATTTGGAGACCTAGATTGTCCTTGATTTTCATACACATTAACTTCACTTTTTCCAGCATTAGCAACATCTAAATCATGTTCCATTTGAGATACACTAGAATATAAAACACCACCTAATTTAAGATATGGATTTTTTGAAGTATGAGCTAAAACTTCTCCTGCAATAACTTTTTTTTGTGCGTCTGTAAGTTCTCTATTTTCTTTTTTCTTTTCTTGATTTGTATTTTGAGCAGGAGCAGCACAACCAATCAAAAAACCACCCAGAATAATACTTGTTAGGCCAAGCTTAATTCTTCTATTTCTTATAATTTTTCTCATTAATGTTTTCATTTTAATCGTCGATACTTACAAGAGTTTCATTAAAACTCTTAGATAATGTTAATTTTATTTTAGATTCTTCATTTTTAATGCAATGTGGATTTTGATCAAATATAACCTCTTCTAATGCAATGTGTTTAATTTCAACACCAGGTGCAATATCAGAAGGATAGAAAAATAAGTTTTCAGACCCATAATAACCTACTTGCAATTCATTATATATTTCAGAATAAACACCCTCTGCTGCAGAAGCATAATCCACAAAACATATATGTTCTATTTTATTTGGTAAATAATATTCTTCTTGTTTAGAACTTTGAGAAGAATGCCATACAACATCTATATCTGATTGTAGTTCTTCTTTAAATTGCCCCACCTGGGCTGTTAGGCCTGTGCTAAGCATTGTTTTAACTGCAAAAAAGGTAAAAGCCACAAAAACAATTATTAAAACAATTGAAAAAATCATGCCAAAAGATAATTTCATCTGACCTCTTTTATTTGTCTTGTGCCCTGAGGCTATGACCTTTAGGTTATCCATAAATAAAATAAGTAAAAGCTATTTAAAAAATATTACTTGGCAATTAAAAAGGAAGTTTGTTAGTTCATTGAAAGAGGGGTTGATAAAGAGAACTTAGTTGGCTGTTATTATTATTGGAGGAGGGGTTGATAAGGGGAAACTTTGGTTCCCTTTATAGTTCGAATGGTTGGACTTCTATACTACAAGTATTTGGGGCAGGCCGATTTCCAAATTCATCTTCACATTTAATAGAATATGTTGTGTCTGAATCCCAATCTACAAAATGATTTAAATTATCATGACTTGTCATTGCAAGTCCATCTTCAAAATTATACAAACAACTTTCCACAGTATCATAAACACAAGTAGCTTCTTCGTCGGTAATTATCCTTAAATTATTACTTTTTTTAAATGCCCTCACAACAGTCACTCCAGAAGTATCTTTTTCAACATCAAAGGTTATGGCTTCTTCAGCTACATTCCCACCTTCATCAAAGCATTGTATGTAATAATTATAACTTCCTTCTCCAAGCCAAACATCTGTAGTATGGGAATGTGTTTCAGTATTAAGGAATAATGCATAATCATTGTAATTACCTGTTGTACTATAACCACATACAGCAGCCCCATTATTTGCACCTGCATTTGTAGTAGCCTCAAGTGTAACTTTTATTGAATCAGAAGAACCTTTAATCAAAGTATTATTTGGAGATACTTCACTTATAACTAATTCTTCTGTACCTGTCAATGTTAAAACTTTTGATTCTCTATTTGTATTTTCGAAATTATCTTTACATTTAAAGTAATATTTATTTTCAACTCTATTTTCAAAACCAGTTAAGGTTCCTGTACAAGGATAATTTAGCTCTGCATTAAAGTTGAGAACATCTGTTGAACATGTCAAATTATATTCCATCTCTTCATAATCTTTATCGTCGTGACTCCATTTACATTCAGCAGGTTCATTCACATGAACTTGTAAAGGAATTTCATTTGATTCATTTTCTCCAAAGAAATTAATAAAAGTATTATCAGGTGGACTAAATCTTCTTATTATGGGATCAGTAGTATCTGGTCCATCATCTATACAGAATTTAAATAAGAATTCTTCTCGATTAGCATTACCATTCACACTTTCACATCTAACATAAAATTCAAAATTACCTCCATTGTAAACATTTATTCCTTCTGCTTCAAGATTTGCAACACCTGGGAAAGACATAGATTGATCCTGTGTCAAAATTGCTAAAGTATTACCTCCAAAGTTCATTTGCATATCTGCATAACTAGGTGTTCTCACATCTGCCATTTTACAATAACCTCTTTTATTTAATTCAATTCCAAAATTAAAAGGAGTAAAAGCAGGCAAACATGTTTCCGCACCATATTTAATTTCAACACCTCTTACAGTTGGAATAGGCTCGTATCTATAACCATCTTCTAATGCCTCTTGCCAAGCACTTATTTCAGGAGAAGAAATATCTCTTGAATTTGTCCATATGCATGCAGCTTCATCTGAATTAGGATTTACAATATCACAACCAGCACCTAAGCTTTTACATTCATAAAGTGTACATGGGAACTCTTGATAATTACATTCTTCACAATTATCTCCACCTCTTTCAGCTTGCCATGGTTGACAAGTGAATATACCTTCTCTTTGATCTTCTTTTAAAAATGATTTTTTAAGATATGAAAAAACAGCAATTGCAGCTGCTCCTGCTGCCAAAAAAGGAAGTGCAGTCATAAGCGCAGCGCCAGCCCAACCAACACCTGCGATAGAAGCACCAACAGATGTTCCAGCTAAATATTGTCCTGCATAAAATGCAGCAGTACCTGCACCTGCAGATCCACCCACAATCGCACCATACTCTAAACTTTCAGATCCACTTTTTCCAGTAATAATTCCCAGTGTAAATCCAATACCAAATCCAATCGCTGCAACTACAAGAGTAGAATAAAGTGATGTACCTAGAAAACTAGATGATTTTTCAACTGTCCCAGCAACTATTTCTCCAGAAGGACTCCCTGCAGTTTGAATACCAAAAGTTGGAGTATATTCAGCAAGAACAGGTTTAGGTATATTAAAAGTGGGAGTCACAATTTTAAGACCAGAATCTGCATTAACACTCCCAACCATAAATGAAAAAGCAAAAAGACCAACTATTAATATTAAAATTTGACTCGCCGCAATCGCACCTTTTTTCTTTTTTTGCCCGTGCCCTTTAGGGTATTTTTTAGTTTTCATTATCATATATTATCCTTTTTTATATTTCCATCAAACATATCTTTCCAATCACCATAACCTACTTCTCCTAAATAGTTTTGTTTTATTCCACAATCACCTGAAGCTAAACATAAATTTTTCCTTCCTTCAACCCAATTATCTTGGAAACTAACTTTAGAAGGGAGTTTATCATTATCAGATTCTCCACTTTGGAAACAAATAGATTTTACACCTTTACCATATAAATCATTATCATTGAAAGTATTTTGAATATTATCTGAATATTTATCCCATGATTCAGGTTCCCAACTAATCCAAGTTCCACCAACTTGTTTAGTATAATATCCTGTACAAATGCTACTTGATTGAGATTGACAAATTTCTTGAGCACCTGCACCAAGACCTGATATTTCTTCAGAAGGTTCCCAAAAATTAAATGCAGGTGTATATTTTGGAACACAAGCAGCTCTAACTTCATCTTCTTCTGCATTTTCAAGTTTTAATTGACTTCCAAATTCATCTGCTAAATAACTATTACCTTCCACAAATTTACAATCTCTCACATCCTCATTAAGACAATCATCTGAACTATTTTGAGCAAAACAATCTTCCCACCTATTTACAATCCAATTAGCTTCACCAGAAGTTGTATTTACACTACAAAGATTATTTCTAAAATTTCCACGTTGTTCATCATAAACTTTCCCATCATAACAATAAAGTAAATGTGAAGTTTGACCGGGTACAGCACCCTCAAAATAACTAATATCTACAGGAGTTCCCATTGAATTAGAACACCAAGCATCTGCATGATTTGGATATACACCATTATTTGCACTTGCAAATTTATCTGCAAGACTTCCATCTATACACCCCATATCTTTACAGAAATAATCACCATAATCAGCTGTTCCTTCTCCACAAGTACTGCCTAAAATATAATTACAATTCCCACATTCTGCAGACTCTTTATTAGATAAACCAACGCCACATGTTTCTGAAGAATCTGAAACATCTTTAATATATGTCCAATAATCAATATTTTCTACTTTATTAGCATCATAAATATTAGCTTTATTTTCACAAGAATCTACAAAATAAACTTCATTTTTACCTTCGATACATGTTGTTCTTTTTGTCATTGCACAAATTGTTCCTAATTCAGGATTTGTACATAAAAAATCTTCATGAAATTCACCTGCAGTATCTTGACATTCTCCCCTAGTTGAAATATCACAATCTCTTCCTAATTCAGATTGAAATACACATGCTCCTTTTTTCTCTTGACCTGCTAAGGCAAAACAAGCATCAGGGTCTGTTATATCTGCTCTAAATGTTGGAATAACATCGTAATCAGAACCCATTGTATCGCAAGTTACTCTTTCAATAAAAGAAGCACCATCACCTATTATGCAACAACCTAAACTGCATTCTGCAACTTCATCTACAGGTTTGTCATACCAATACCCACCTAATTCTGTATCACAACTTGCCTGAGGGCTTTCAATACAATCTCCTGTATTTCTATCTACACAAGTTCCAACACTACAAAAGGAAGTAGTTGCACAAGCTGTATTTTCTTCTATATTAAAATCAGTATCACAATTAGTAACATCTGACACATCCTGGCACACAGCACTATCAATTGTTTGCTCACAACAAACAGCACTTGTCAAACTAATCACAGCTATTAAAAACAAACTTGCAAATATAAATAAAATACTTTTATGCTTCACCTACATATCCTCCTACAGATACTCCTGCTCGAGTAGCAAAGACAAAACTGTCTCCAGTATCTTTGTCAACAATAGTATAAAGAGTTGTTCCATCAGATCTTAAATCATGAATAACTTCAAATTCTCCAGGGTAAATTTCCATATACATACTTGGATCAGAGTACCCAAAGATTGAATCTCTTGTTACTATACTATTAGTAATACCAATTAATTCATAAAGATTATTGTTCAGCATAACATAGAATTCTTCATAATTATCTGTGTTTTCTTTAGACAAAGTAACTCCATGTTCTAAATTTAAAATAATTCTTCGAGGAAGTAATTGCACATTTTGTTCACCTGGTCTTATAGAAACACCATAACCTTTATTTTCATAACTTGATTTTAATTCATTAAAACAATTATCAACAGTACCAAAAAGAACTTCGTTTATTTCATTTTCAACATGTGTTCTTAACATAGCTCCTGCAGGTTGGATGACACAAGGTATTGCAGCTTGATTAGTGTAACATAAATATTGTATTGGAATTTCATTAAAAGTAAAATTATGTTCAGGTTCATAACTTCCACCTTGCATTGAAATTTGTTCTACAACATCTTTTAAATTATCTTCAACACAAGTTTGAATAAAATTATTTGGGTTTTGAACATCTTGTCCAAACTCAATTCCAAGCTTGGGAGAAATTAAATAAAATAATCCTGCAAGTGCAACAACTATTATTGCAACAATAATAAAAATAGTCATCTGACCTCTCTCATTTTTCATATTAATTTTTGATTAAACTTTTTTTAAAAGTTTATTATTCACCATGAATATTTTAAGTTAAACTGGTTTATAAAATTAATCTTCAGTTTTAAAAAATCTTAATCTTCTGTTTCTACACGAGGGGCAAGAATAAAACTTAATTCCATTTCAGGTGTTTTAAAATCAACTCTTAATGGGTGATCATCTGCAAATCTTAAAACAGTTTTATCAACTAATTTTGCAGCTTTAATAAATTTTTGAAGATATTCTAAACTATATTTTGATTTACAATTTTCAGCAGAAATAAAAGCCTCATCACCTGAAAATTCAGACATAGCTGAATTTAATCCTTGAGCTTCAATTATAAATTTTTCATCTTGGATTTTAAAAGAACAAGCATCTCCAACAATAGCACAATCTTCAATAGATGCAATTAAATCTCTTGAATTTATTTCTACTTTTGAACTAAATTCTAAAGAAGGCATGTCTTTATCTTCTGATTCAATTTCAATTAAACTAAGTGTAAAGTTCCTTCTAATCCTATCTTGTATTTGAATTTCTAAACGATTATCTTTTTTCTCTAATAATAGTGAACTACCAGCACTACATCTTTTTAATATTTTTTTTAAATTATCAAGACTAACACCCAATACCTCTTCACCTGCTTCAAATTGTGAAAAAGCTGTTTTAGGTATCCAAAAACCAACCATAGATACGTTTGCAGGATCCATTGCAATAATACTTAGGCCTAAATCATTTATCTTTATTCTAACTTCAGATACAAGATCTGAAATTATATCTATTGTCTTTGATAATAATAGGGGGTTTTCTAATTTAACTTTCATTTTAGTAAAAATTCAAGCCTAGTCCAGCTTTTAAAAATTGTTATTATATAGTATAAGGTAATTTATATAAGTCTTTACCCATTTTAATTGGCATGGGGAGTAAAATTAAACAAATAGCTACACTTTACTATTCAAAGCAAGAAATACAAGAAGCAATATTCAAATTTTCTGAAAATAGAGAGGTTGTACCTAGTTTTAATATGGAAAGTTTTGGAAAAAGACCTGACTCATTTCAATATAAAGGAGATATTTTTGAACTTGTAAAAAAAGGAGCCACTTCTTTTCATTGCTCAGAGGAAATTTGGAAAGATCCACTAGAAATTTCCACCAACATGAATGAACAACAGTACAATGAATTAAGAACAGGGTGGGACCTATTATTAGACATAGATAGTAAATATTTAGATTATAGTATAATTCTAGCAAAATTAATAATAAAAGTTTTCAAATTTCATGGGATAAAGAATTTTGGAATTAAATTTAGTGGAAGCAAGGGATTTCATATTATTCTTCCTTGGAAAGCTTTCCCAAAAGAAATCAATGGGGTAAAAACTTCAGATATGTTTCCTGTTTGGCCAAGAATAGTAGTTCAATATTTAATGGAAACAACAAAAAAAGAACTTATAGAAAAAATCACAAATTTATCAAAACCAAATAAATACATAAAAGATTTTGAAGCACCTAAAGCTGTGGTGCCTGATCTTATCCTTGTAGCACCAAGGCATCTTTTTAGAGCACCTTATTCTCTCCATGAAAAAACCGCCCTTGCAAGTGTAGTATTAAGTGAAGAAGAATTAGAAAATTTTGAACCAAATCATGCAGATGCTCTAAAAGTAAAAATTAAAAACTTTTCACCAAAGTCAAAAGAAGGAGAAGCAAAAGAACTTTTAATGCAAGCACTTGATTGGAATAAATCTAAAGGAGAAAAACCAGAAGAAACAACAACCAGAACAAAGTACAAACCAATTAAATTATTAAAACTCTCAGAAAAAAACTTTCCACCCAGCATAGTAAAAATATTAGGGGGAATGCAAGATGGAAGAAAAAGAGCATTATTTGTTTTAATAAATTTCTTTCGTTCAATTGGAATGGAAAAAGCAGAATTTGAAGAAAGAATTGAAAAGTGGAATCAAAAAAATGAAGTCCCATTAAAACAAGGTTACATTAAATCACAACTTGTTTGGAGTTATAGAAATAAGGTTGTGCCACCTCCAAATTTTAATAAAGATTATTATAAGGGAATTGGAGTTATACCAACTCCTGAAGAAATCAAATCTAAAAACCCTTCAAGTTATTTTGTGAGGAGATCTTTAATAGAACAAAATAAACATAAGAAGCCAAAGAAAAAGATATCAAAAAAACAAAGATAATTTTAAAAACAAGAAAACATTATCTCACCTATGAAAAGAGGAGCATTATTATTTATATTTACATTCCTATTATTAATTAGTTTTGCATCTATTTCTGCTGAAAATTTAACTCAGGTTGAAAATGCATACACTTGTTTAAAAGATAAAATAGAAGATAGAACCTGCCAATCACTTTCACCTGAAGAAAGATTTTTTTCTTATTTATCTGTTAGACATTGTGGGGCTGAAATTTTAGAAGATTCTGTAAACAATGAATGTTGGCCTTCAAATGGATGTCTTGTTAAATCAACAGCCCAAGCTGTTTTAGCTTTAAATGAAGCAGATCAAAATACAGAAGAAGCAGAAACATGGCTTTTATCCCAGAAAAAAATTCCAAATGAACTTACATGGTATATTCAAGCAGATAGTAATTCTCAATCATCTTGTACAGCAACATATAACTCCCAACCTTATCCTTTTACAATTGAAGAAGATAAAAAAATAACAGCAGGAAGTTTAGGTTCTTGTTTAAGTGTTTCAGATAATGGATATTGGATGGAAATTTCAAATTCAAATCAATTAGGGTGTTATGAAGAAGATTTTTTAATTTCATGTGATGAAAGTTTTTTAACAAATTTATTATTTAAAAAAACAGGATCATCTACAATTAATGTTGCACAAGGAACTTCCACTGCACCTTCTGGTGGCACTACAGAAGAAAAAATTAATTCATTTTGTTTATCTACAGGATCTTCTTGTAATTATGAACAAAGTCTATGGGCAACACTTGCATTGGATTTAACTGGAAATGATGTTTCACTCTACCTTCCCTATTTAATTGTAATGAAAGATGAAAATCCCCAATCACTTTCTGAATCTTTTTTATATGCAATTACTTCAAATACAAATTATCAAGTTGAATTATTTGCAAAACAAAAACCATCTAATGATGGAAAATATTGGAGTGAATCTGGAGATAGATTTTATGATACAGCTGTTGCACTTTATCCATACCAACAACAAACATTAGAGGAAAAAACAAGATCAAAAGAATGGTTACTTAGCGACGGAATTCAGGGAGAAAGTGGATGTTGGCAAGAAAATATAAGAAATACAGCCTTCCTATTATATTCTATTTGGCCAGAATATGCTCCATTAGGAGATGATAATAATATTAATAATCCTCCTGGAAATGGAACCAGTGGAAATGAAACCACATTAGATTGTATTGATGCTGGAAAAGATTGTAGATCTAGTATAAATTGTTTAGATGATTTTGGAAGTATTTTAAGTGATTATGAATGTGCATACCCAAATGTATGTTGTTCTGTTCCTCCAGAGGAAGAATCATGTTCAGCAGACTTGGGTGGAATTATTTGTGATTATGATCAAGAATGTACAAATGGAATAGAAGAAGAATCACAAGATTTACTATACGGAGAAACATGTTGTATTGGGGGAACTTGTGAAGAAGAAACAATTCCTAAGTATGATGGTGGAGACAGCGAGGAATGTGGTGATTTTGGTGGAACATGTAGAAGTTTTAATTGTTTAGATGATGAATCTGAAACAGGCCTTTATTCTTGTTCTGCAGGTGGCATTTGTTGTATAGAAGGATTTGAATCTGGGACTGGAAACCAAAGTTCATTATGGATTTGGATTTTAACTATTTTAATAATAATGGTTGTTATAGGAATTATATTTAGAGATAAATTAAGAAGAATATTTTTTGGAGTAAAATCTAGAACAGGAAGACCTGGATCTAAACCAAGTTATGGTGGCCCACGTCCACCTAGACGTCCCATGCGCCCTTCTTCTTTTATGGGTGGACCTAATAAAAAAAGACCAATGCCCTCTAGAAAACCAACAAGTGAACCAAAATTAAGATCTCAAAAAGAACTTGATGATGTTCTTTCTAAATTAAAGAAAATGGGCCAATAGAAAATGAAAAAAATATTTTTACTTTTTTTTATTCTATTTTTACTGCCAATTTTTTCAGCAGCCCAATTAACAATAGATTCTCAATTTGACCAGGACGAAACATTAATTGCAAAAATTTCAGGGAATTTCATAGAACCATTACAAGAATCAAATATTTTACTTTATCAAGAACACCTAAGAATTCCTCTGAATATTGAATTAATAAAAATTCAAAATAATTATTATGCATATGCTCAACTATTGGGAAAAGAACAAGGTGATTATTCTTTAAAAATAGAAAATGCAAAATATCAAATTATAAATGAAATTTTAGAAGAAGATATTGTAGTAAATTTTTCAATAACAAATCAAACAGCTGATTTTTCTATTGAACCTGGTTTTGTTGTAACAGAGACAGGTTTTTCATTAGAACTTCAAAATCTTAATGCAGAGGAAGTTACAATAAGAGTAAAAGAAGAAGCAACAGTTGAACAAGAAACACATGTACAAGGTTTTTTTGATGCATTGTTTGGGGTTGAACAAGAAACAACATTTAATCAAGAAAGGGAAATAACACTTTCTTCATGGGAATCATCAATAATTGATTTTAATATTACAAACATAACAGAAACAGAATTACGAGAAATAACACTTTACACAAATAACACAGAATATAATGTTCCCATTTATGTAATTTTATCAGAAGAGATCAATGAAAATGCAGGCCTAAGAAGTTATGTATTTTCACCACAATCTGTAAATTTTGTTATGGCTACAAATTCAGAAACAACAAGAATTGTTTATCTATATAACGACGGAGAAGAAACATTAGAAGATATAACATTTTATGTATCTGATTCAATTAGTCCTTATGTGGATCTTTCTGTAGATTATATTAATGATTTAGAAAAAAATGAAAGTGTTAAATTAACATTAAGTTTTAATTCAGACGACGAAGAAAAAACCATAGAAGGTGATATTAGAGCAAATGTTTCTGGTCTATATGCTTATCTTGGCGTTCTTACTGATTTTGTACCTGATTATATTCCTTTAGATGAAGATGGGGAAGAGATTGTAGACCCTGCAACAAACCCTGCTATTTTAGAAACATGTGAAGAATTAGAAGGTATTGTTTGTGAATCAAATCAAGCATGTTCAGAAGAAACAGAACAAGCTAGAGATGGTAATTGTTGTCCTTCAGAAGCATCTTGCGAAGATGTTGAAGAAGAAGATGGTAAGGGAAAAATAATTGGTTGGACAATAATAGCTGCATTAGCGATAGGTGTTTTCTGGTTTTATAAAAAGAAAGTAAAGAAGTAAAATTAAAATTCTTCAATTTGGTTTATGTATCTTAATAATAATTGACTTTTTTCATGAGGAAATATAAGTCCATTTTTACCTGAAAGATCTTTAGATAATTCTTCCCAATTTGTACTATCTTTAGCAAGCCGATGCATTATTGCATAACTTGCCCAATTATTAACAGCACCTTGACCTGTATTTTCATCACTAATTAAATAAGAATTTGGATATTCCTTTTGTATATTTGGTGTTTCCCCAAAACTTCCACAACTACCTAAATAAAATATTTTTTCTTTTTTACTTGTTCCACTAAATGTATCATCTAAATGAAAACTATGTCCCCTGTGTGCGATAATATCAAATTCATCACCATCTATAGTTTTTTGAATATCTGATTTATCTAATGTCAATACAACCTTCAATTCTTTTCCATTAACTATTTTTTTTAAGACAGCTGTACTATCATCTTTTTCAATTAAATTAAAGTTATAAGGTGGTTTTTGGTAATCTTTAATTGTAGTACCAAACCAACCCTCATCTTTATAAAAATAAAACTTTGCAGCTATTTTATTATCTGAAGCCCAATTAGTTGGGATCTTTAAATTAGGCAATGGTGGAAGTTCCATACATAGTTTTTGATAAGAAGGATTAGTTGGATCATTACACGCTTCTTCATTAAGTTTTATTAAATAACCAAAAACACCTTTCTTTTCTTTTGTATCTGCACTATTATATTTTTCCAAAAGAAAATCTTTAAGATATGTTTTTTCTTTTTCAAATTCAGGTTTTTCATAAATTTCAATAAAAGTATTTGTCAAAAAAGCTCCATTTTTAATTACATCTTGTTGATCTAAACTATTTTCAATAATATCCATAAAAAAATCAGGATTTTGGGCCAATAAATCATCTGCTTTATTTTCACTACCCATTTGAAGAATAAAATTCATCCAATATTTTCCGTCAGGATCTATTTCAGTTCTAATTCTTTCTATAGTATTATCAGGAAGATCTTCATATATCAATAAAAAAGTTGAAGTATAAAGATCAGGATTTGCTTTTGAAATTAGCATATATTTTGATTTTAAATTTAAATTTTTAACAATCCCTTTTCTTATATCATCTGTTCCATCTGAAATGCCTTCTGCATTATGAAGTTCATTTATCAGAACAGCAAATTCATTCAATTTTCTTTCATCTCTATAATCACCCATATTTATTTCACTATCAATTTCAGAATTAATAACCCTAGAAATTTCATTTATTAAATCCTCTTTATTACTAGCCTGACTATACCTAAAACCATGATCTTCAGCTAAATCATAGAAGTGCATGCCCCAAGGAAGATTATATTTTTTAGTAAATATTAATGATTGTTTAATTTGTTCATAATTTTCTCCATCATATTCTCTAATTGCCCATCTCAATCCTTTTTCTTGAGAATAAGCATCTGCCCCTCCAATTATATTTCCTGAGTTAAGTACATTTGTTAAATCCTTTATTTGTTCAACATTAAATCCAGCATAAGATCCCTCTTTTGCAACATTTCGAAAATTTCTCATATTGTATACATTATGTGGGTCCATTTCTTTACGAATACTTTTAAAATCATTTAAACTAATATTTGAAGAAAGAAGTTCTGCAACTAATTCTTTACTTAACCGATTCCATTCTCCCTGATTATAGTAAGGAGAACTAGTTCCAAATTCAAGTTCAAGATATTCTAAATATGGATTTAACTGTTCTTCTGTAACACCCTGTTTCAATAAAGAAGATAAACCTGTTCTTTTATAGAAAATTCTTTCTTCATTTTCTTTATCCAACATTAAAAGATTTGATTCTTTATCTATAACTATCTTTTTGCCCCTCATTTCAGCAGCATACGATTTAATTTCCATTTCCACAGGAAGATATTTACCATTAACAATATCTTCAAAAACAATACAACTTTCTTTAAAACAAGATTTAGAATTTACTTTATTTCCTGCAAATGTAATTTCATGTCCATCATTTTCTAAAATAGTTGAACTAGCACCACCTATTGCAGAATGAGTCAATTCTAATTTACCTTCTGTTTTTAAAAATTTAAGAGAATTAGATTCTCCTACTCTTGCTGTAAAGAAGCTTTTTTCATTTACATTTAAAAAATCATTACCCCCTAAAAATTCAACCTTAATTTGAGGCCTCCTTTCTCCACTATGAATTTCCATTCTAGATTCATCAATTTGAACATAGCTTGCAGACAGAAGACTATCATATCCCATAATATCTGCAATTCTTTGATTTTTTATTAAATAAACTCCTGCATCACTGTTAGGGTTATAAACACCATAATTAATATTCATTCTTTCAAAAATTATGACTCCTTCATCAAGTAGAATACCCCAATCTCTTAAATCAATGCCTCCATCAATAATAAAAAGATCTTCATTTACAAAAGAAACATTTTTCCCTCCAATATAAATATCTTTAAATTTAGTAAGATCTTGATCTGAAAATCGATTAATGTTTGCACCATAGTCAAACTCATATGTTGAACTTGTCCTGTCTGGAAATCCCTTGTATTCTACTTTTTGGCCAGGTGATAATTCAAATTCAACATCTCCAAAAGAATAAATTCCACCCTCTTCCCCTGCTGTAAATGTAGCTTCAACAATTGAACCAAGTTCATCATCGATTTTAAAATAATTTTCTTTACTAACATCAATATTTTCAAAAACCAATTCTTTTTCTTCTTTTGTTAAACCATTAAAATATTTAGTTGTAAAAACATCATTTTCTTCTGTTAAGGTAATTTTAGTTGATTTTGTAGTTGTTTTTTTAGCAAATTCACTAGTAGAAGTCCAAGTTTGAATGTCAACATTTCCATTTGTAACAATAGTATTTTCTTCTAATTCAAAATTAATTATTTTACTAAGATCTGCTTCTTCTTCAAAATTAATTTGAGCCTCTTCCACTTCACCCTTTTCATTTATTTGCAATTTATTAATTATATTTGCACCCTGATCAACATAACCTTTAATTTGATTATATGTTGCAATTGCATTTACAGCATCAGGACTTACTTCTGCAATTGTCTGCATAACTTCTCCTGAAACAGTTCCTATTATTTTCCCTTGAATATAATTTGCAGCACACCCTACAACTCCAGCAGGACTTGTAACACACATAACTGTTCTAACTGTTGTAGCTAAACCAGGGTGCACAAATTCAAGACCTTGCATACCCATTGTAGCAATAATATCTGCACTCACAAAGCTTACAGATAAAATAAGAATTCCTAAAACCAATATAACATTAATATTACTCTTTTTTTGCATATTTAATAGAACTAAAACTTATTTTTAAAATTATATATAATATTAAAGTCCTTTAATTTGGTTTATATATCTTAATAATAATTGATTTTTTTCATGTGGAAATACTAAACCAGCTTCATCCCCTAAATCTTTTCCAAGACTTTCCCAGGTTGTTGTGTCTTGAGCAAGTCGATACATCAATTCATAACTTACTCTATTATTAACAGCCCCCTGGCCTGTATTTTCATCACTTATTAAATAAGCATTAGGATATTTTTTTTGCAAGTTAGGTGTTTCTCTAAAACTCCCACAACTACCCAAATAAAACAATTTTTCATTATCACTATTACCAGTGAAAGTATCTTCTAAATGGAAACTATGCCCTCTATGTGCAATAATATCAAATTCATCTCCTTCTACAGCCTCTTGCACATCTGAATTATCTAAAGTTAAAACAATTTTCAATTCTTTTCCATTAACAATTTTTGTTAAAACAGCAGTGCTATCATCCCTTTCAATTAAATTAAAATTATAAGGTGGTTTTTGATAATCTTTTGAAGTTGCACCAAACCAAGCTTCATCATCATAAAAATAAAACTTTGCAGCAATTTTATCGTCAGCAGACCATTTATTAGGAATATCTATATTTGGTATTGGTGGCAATTCATTACACATTGTTTTATATTTTTCTTTTATAGGAGGATTACAATTTCCTTCATTAAGTTTCATTAAATATCCATAAACACCTTTCTTTTCTTTTGTTTCTGCGTCATTATATCTTTCTAAAAGAAAATCTCCAAAATATTCTTTTTCTTTTTCAAATTCAGGTTTTTCATAAATTTCAACAAAAGTATTTGTCAAAAAAGCACCATTTTTTAAAAGTTCTCTAGAATCTACATTTTCTAAGGATTTAGAAATAGCATCTTTAAAAAATTCAGGATCTTGAACCAATAAATCATCTGCCCTATTTCTACTAGCGGTTTCCATTACAAAATCAAACCAATATTTTCCTTCTGGATCTATTTCTTCTTTAATCCTTTTAATAGTATCTTCTCCAAGAGTATTATATATATCATCAAATGTAGATTGAAATAAATCAGAATTTGCTTTTGAAATTAAATAATATTTTGAATCTAGATTTAAATTTTCAGAAATAATATCTCTTATATCATCTGCCCCATCTAATAAATCCTCATTAGAATGTAATTCATTGATAAGTACAGCAGACATTTCATAATTAGAAAATGTGTCTCCCCCAATTTTATTATTTGTTATTTTTTGAGAATATTTATTTATTTCAGAAGCAATTGTTTTAGCTAAATCTTCTTTAGTCTTTAAATCTGCAAATTTAATCTGATTTTCATCAGAATCCCATCCACGATCTTCTATGTCAAATAGACTTACCGCCCCAGAAGAATATTTAGTAACTATTTTAAATCCACTTTTAACATCTTCATAATTACCATCTTTTTTATATTCTGATAAAGCTCTCACTAAATCAGTTGTTGTACTTCCAGTTCCAAATGGCTTAACTTCTTCTAATGCTGTATTTGTCAAATCAATAACTTTATCTGTTTCAACACCAATATGAAATCCCTCTACCACTCCTGCTTTAACCATTTCTTCTGAATTAAAGGCCCTATCTCCAAGCGGTGTTTTTAAAATTAAATCTTTCATTTGATTTGAAGTTAAATTAGATTTAATTGCAAAAGAAATATAATTATTTCCATTAAAATGAAGATCTTTTCTATTCATAGCAACTTCAGCAAATTTATTTTCATAATCTTCAAAATCTTCTTTTGACATACCATTTTTTAAATTATCTGAAAGCCCATATCTTTTATACAATACTCTATCATTTAGTTTATGGTCCTTAACAGTAAGAATTCCATTTGAATCCATTGTCATTTTACCCCCTTCTAAAAATGGGAGTTCATATTCTTTATCTATAATTTCTAATTCAAATTCAACAGGTTGATATTTACCTTGTTTTAATGCATTTAAATCTAAATCATAATCTATTATTTTTGAGCTAACACCACTCCAATAAAAATCTAATTCCATCCCATCATTAAACATTTTACTTCCACCCCCTCCATAAAGATAATTTATTTTTGAAGGTTGATTTTCTCTTTTAATAATTTCAAATCCCTCTTGCTCATTTAAAAAAATTTCAAATTTTGTTTTGTCTGTTGTTTCAATATATTCATTATCACCTTCAAATTTTAATTTAAGAATATCTGGACCATTCTCTGGAAATGGATCATATGTATGCCTTTTAGCTTCAAATTTAATTGAATTTTCCTTAGCAATAATATATGCTCCCTCATAATCTTTAGGGAGGTCTTCCTCAGAATAAGGGATCAAAATATTAGGGTGCCCTTTAATATTTCCATTAGATTCTCTATAATAATTAGTTTCACGAGTGTCTTTTATACTTATTTTATTATACACTACAGAACCTTCTCCAATATAATAGCCTTTTTTATCAAGAATAGTTGTTCCATAAACCCTTAAATCATCTGGAAAATCCACTTGATCACCTTCAATTATTATAGCTTCATCTTCTTTAAATTGAGGAAGAGAAAGAACTTTTCCTGTAAATTCAAATGTTTTAACTTTTCCTCTACCATCATAATAAAACTTTCCTAGAATAGGATCTACTTCTAATCCACCTATTATAAAAGGCTCTTTATTTCCACGCCCATAAAAATGAATGCTAGCCTCAATAATTTCTCCTTCCTTATTTATTTTAATATAATTATTAAGTGGTTTATCTCCGTAATCTGTATTGGAGATGCCTTCAATAACAGTAGTTTTTCTTTCACCTGTTTTTGAATCAATATAAGTTGTTTGAAATGTATTTTCTCCATAAGAATTAAAAGTAATTATAGCTGCTTGGTCTGCTTCTTCATCATCAAAAAACAAGATTTCCCCATTAGTTACAATACTTCCTTCTTCTAATTCAGAATTAATCATTTTACTAATGTCAATTGATTGCCCATTTGATTTCAGTTCACCATCTTTCAGTTCACCCTTTTCATTTATTTGCAAGTTATTAATTATATTTGCACCCTGATCAACATAACCTTTAATTTGATTATATGTCACAATTGCATTTGCAGCATCAGGACTCACATCTGCAAGTGTCTGCATAACTTCTCCAGAGACAGCACCTATAATTTTTCCCTCCACATATTGAGAAACACAACCAAACACTCCCCATGGTCCTGCAGCACACATAACACTTCTAACTGTTGTAGCTAAACCAGGGTGTACAAATTCAAGACCTTGCATGCCTATTGTAGCAATAATATCTGCACTTACAAATCCTACAGATAAAAAAACAATTCCTAAAATAAGAATTAAATTAATATGACTCTTTTTTTGCATATTTAATAGAACTAAAACTTATTTTTAAAATTATATATAAAAATTAATATTCATTTGCAAATTTAAATTCTAAGAATTTATCTTGAATTATTGAGTTTTCATCCCTAAATGAAAATATAGTAGCATTATAATATTCTTGCAATTCAACATACAAATCATTTGGTTCAGTAACATCCATTAAACAAGTTAGGCAAATATTTTCAATCTTGGTTTGGGCATCTATAAATTCAAATATGGAATTATAAATAACACCCAGTCTTACATCTATTTGAATATTATTCCAATTTTTTAAGTAAGATGTTTTATTTGCCTTAATAATTGTTAGAGGATAATTCACATCAAATATAACTTCTTCATTTCTTATATCTGTATCAACATTAATATTTCCCTTATAGATAGATAAATCTGAAAAATCCCTAAAGTCATGAACACAATCTGCAAGATATCCTTCTACATATGAAGAAATTTGATCCTCTACAAATTCTTTAGAAGGCATATAGACTTGTGAATTTATATAATAATAAGCATAACCAGATTCTGTTGAAAGTTCAGGTAAAATTCTGTGCCCTCCATTTAAACTTATTTCATAAATAGCTTCTGCACTTCCTTCAATTATACATTCCTCTACAAAAGAATAAACATTGCCATGTTCACCAGCACTACCATCCAAATTTATTCCACCCCTAAATACAAAAAATAAACCAACAGCTGCAACAATAACAATCGCCACTATAATAAAAATAGTTACTTGTCCCCCCTTATTTATGATATTTAGGCCATCCATAAATCATTCAAGAAAATTAGATATTTAAAGATTTACTTCTTTTCATTAGAAGAAGGTTTTTTATCTAGAACTTCTCTAAGTTTTTTTTCAAGAATAGCTTTTTCCATTTGAAGAACTCTTGCAACTTCATCATATCCATGAAGTCTTCGTGCAAGTTCACTTAAAACATCACTCCATCCATTATTTGTTAAAGCAATTAATTCAGGCGAAACAACATCAATATGGGCAGGCATATATTTAAACATTAAAATAGCAATATATAAAATTTCTTCAACTTCAACTTCAACTTCTGCAAATGTTGTGAAAAAACCAGGTTTATCTTTCAATTCTGTAGGTTTTTTGATATTTTTAGATTTAACAGAAACACCTTTTTCAGCATCAATAGCTTTTATGATTTCTTCCAGACTAGCTGTAAGATGTTCTGCTGGTTTTCCAATTATCTCAAAAATCATTACTATTCTAACATTTTTTGTGTTTTCCATTTTTTCCTTTCCTTTATCGCAAATAACATTAAAAGCAATATACAAAACACATAAAATCCAAATGTTGCATAATCACTTTTATCTTGTTCTTTTGTCTCATTTTCACTTTTTATAACTTGCGGATTTAGGTTTATTATATCATTAACTTTATTCTGAGATATATTTTCATTAGAATTATTATTTGAATCCTCAGTTAATATTAAAGGAATTTCAGATTCACTTGTGAGATTTCCTTCAGACCTACTTGGTAGGTTATCTTCTTCTTCCTCAAAATTCACAGGATCTTCAATAACAACTGGTTCTTCTGGAGGATTAGGTGTGCTTTCTTCAGCTATGCAAGCCAAACCTTGATCAATTATGTTTTGCAAAGTCGCGGGACCAATTCCATTAACTAAAATTAAATCATCCAATGTTTCAAAAGGACGTGTATCTATTATTGCTTGAGCTTTTGCAGGACCAATTCCATATAATTCATCAAGTTGTTCTAAAGAAGCCACATTTATATCAATCTGTCCTTCTTGGCATGCAGAAGACATAAACGGCAAAAAGAAAATTAAGAATAAAAACAAGACACACTTACCCATCAATATTAAAGCAAAATAGACAATTTAAGGTTTGTTATATTTTTCACCATATTTTTCAAAGAAATCATCATATACAATTTCACCTCGTTTTTCACCTTTTTTTGCAATCAATATTCTTGAAAAAATCTTTTGTTGCAAATACCATGCACATTTTTCTTTTTCTATTTTAGAAAGCATACCATTCATTTTAGCTTCAACACCAACAACATCATATAATTCTTTGTCCATATTTTGAATTGAAATAAAATCAGGGAAACCAGTTCCCACAACTAACATTTTCTTAAAAGGATTATATTTTCTTTTTGCAGGCACAATTTTATTTTCTTCTAAATCAATATTATTACCCCATTTATCAATAATTCTTCCTTTACTTTCCAAATCTTTTCTAACTTTTAATTCAAACCTAGATCCAGCAGCTCTAGCATTTGCACCTCGTTTAATATTGGATTTTTTCTTAGATTGAGGCATTCCTTTTTCATCCCAAGACGTTTCATAATCATCACTTCCTGCTTTTTTAATCTCATTCATAATTTTCTCTTTATTTTCTCCTTTCATAAGAGAATTAATATTAAGAACTATTTAAAATTATAAGTCACGCGCCTGAATTGTTCTTCGTCCATTTGCTTTTGCTCTTTTTATTGCATTATCTAACAATTCTTCAACCTTTCTATCTAAAGCTGTTGCAACTTCCTCAGCTACACTTGAAACAGAATTTTCTTTATCAAGTTCTTTTACAACTTTTTTTATATTTGATTTTATAATTAATGACATTATATTTGTTCCAATAATTTAACAACTTTATCTTGACCTATAGTTAAAATTAAACTAACTAATCTAGGCCCTTTTGATTTTCCTATAATTGTTTCATAACACAATTTAAAGAAATCTTTTGCAGAAATATTTCTTGCATTACATATTTCATAAAATGCATTAAATAAAGAATCTTCTGTATGTTTTTTAGTTGCTAAAACTTCTTTTAATTCAATAAGAACTTCTTTTTCTTTATCAGAGAAACTACCCAAGATTTTATCTTGAAATTCAAATTTAAATTCATCTGGCGCATTTTGTTTAAGCCAATTTTTAACTTTTTCAGCTCTTAGTTTAGAATCTAAATTCAAATTTTTTGTTTGCCCAACTTGTACAAGGGTAATCAAATGCTTAAATCCTAATTTATTGGGTTTCTTTTTAGGAATATTAATTTGAGAAAGCTCATAAATTCTTTTTTCTTGGGGATTAACCAACCCTTCAAAATAACGATGCTCTAAATCATCAAATTCTTCATATTCTTTAATAATATCTGCATCAAAACTAATTTGAAATCCTTTTTTAGGACGGGTTCCAACAAAAAGATATCTTAATATTTCAGGTTCATAAAAAGATTCAACATATTCCAATGAAACTGCATTACCAGATGAACTTGAAAATTCTTTTCCACCTTTAAGCCGAACCCATTCATACATTAAACCAATAGGTCCTTCTTCTTTGAAAATATCTTTAACAATTTCTTTTCCGGTCATAAAAGAACCTCCTTTTACTTGATGATCTATACCAGATGCCTCAAAATCAACATCCTCATAAACCCAACGAGCAGGCCAATCAGCCCGCCATTTTAATTTAACAATGCCCTTTTTTCTATAATCAAATTGATTTTCATGCCCACATTTACATTCATATTTTATATTATACCCTTTAACTTCAAGAATTTTTGTAAAATCTTTTTTACATTTTTCACAATAAATAATTATAGGGTACCAATCTTTTCCAAGACTTTCTTTCCTATATTTATCAAGAATATTAATTATTTTTTTTCTTTCATCAAGTGATTTTTTAATTTGTTTATGATATTTACATTTTGTATTCATAATTGTTTGGTGTATAAACTCAGGTTGAATACCAACCTTTTCAAGACTCACTTCAAATTCTTTTTCAAAGTGTTGAGCATAATTTTCACTTTTCTTATGGGGTGAGGGAATACTTGTAAGGGGCATTCCAATATATTTTTCATATGAAGAATTAACATTTTTGGGAACTTTTCTAAATCGATCATAATCATCCCAAGAATAAATAAAACGAACTTTTTTCCCTTTATCTCTTAATGCCCTAACAACAAGTTCTGTTGTAATAACTTCTCTAAAATTTCCAATATGAATTGTACCTGAAGGAGTTATTCCTGAAGCACAAACATATTCTTTTTTATTTCCTTTTTCCCTTATTATGTTTTCAGCTATTTGATCTGCCCAAAAAAATTTTTCTGCCATTTTATATGTGTAATGCCTTAAATGTTTTAAAGTCTTGGAATTTTTCAGGCTTAATATCAACTTTTCTTATTTGAGAATGTTTTGGGCCTGTTTCACAAACTTTAATCATTTTATTTACATCATTAGCATCACCTTCTAAAAATACTTCTACTCTCCCATCCTCTAAATTACGTGTAAACCCTTTTACATTATGCCTTTCTGCATTTTCTTTGATAAATGCACGGAAAAATACACCTTGAACAGTGCCAATAATATATACTCTAACAGATTTTTTCATAAAGATGATAATAAAAAATAGTTTATTAAACTTATTATAGTCCGAAGGTCTTTTCAAATTCTTTCATTTGAATATATTTTATATAAAAATCTCTACCTATTTTAGTAACAGAAATATTTTTACCTTTTTTAGTTTCTTTTTCTTCTATCAAATTGTTTTTCATCAAATCTTTCAAATACTTCTTCATCTGCATATGTGAGAGATTTGCTTTATACATCAAATGTGTTGGTTTAATATTTCCGCCTCTTTCATTAATGATGGCCAACATATCTGATATTATGTCCATTCTTGTTCTTTTTCTTTCCATGTTTCATAATCCTTACAATTAAAACTAGCAAAATTATATAGCTTGTCAATTCAACAAGATTGCCAAAAACAAATACCATTTCAATTGTAGATAATAAAAAGATTAACTGACTTAGTGCTAAAATTCCAAATGCACCTAATAATACAAGCGTATTCTGATAATTGTTTTTCTTATAAATTTCATAATAATGTAATACAATTGCCGCGAGTAAGAATAATGCTGTTAAATGATAAACATAATAGAAACTTTTACTAACTAAAGTTGAGATAACTAAAAAATAACCAATTAAGAAATAATCCCCATATGATTTATGAAGCCTTGGAAGTCTATAAATGACATATAATCCAAGAAGAGTTAAAAGACGATGAGATAAAAATCCAAGATAATAAAATACATCTACAGAATTAACAATTTGATATGTGACAATAATTGCTTGTCCTATTTGTTGACTGGGTCCAAAATCATAATATAATACCAGTTTTGTAAAAACAGCTGCAAGTTGAGCAAGTGCAATTAATCCAAAACCAGTTCCAAGATAAAGAAAATTTCTATTTTTATTTAATTTAAAATATCTTATTGCTAAAATTGCAAATATTAAAAGAACTATAAAACTAAATCCTTCAATTAGCACATCTTTTCCTAAAAACCAATCAGGAGTAAACACAAACCTCATGAAAAATATAGATGATTTTGCTTTAAAAAGCTTATGAATTTGGTGTCTGGGCTAATTTTTCATAAGTCCTTTATAAGGGAATTTCCTTGTTTTACTAATAAAGTTAATCACTTTTTTGTTTTCAAACCTCACTTCACCTTCCATTTAAATGGAGGGTGTTAATATTCACCAAAAGAAGATGATACCCTCTGATTTCCCATCCAAAATAAAAAGTTCTTTGAAATTCAAGAAGTCTCTGGGCTGTAGATTTGTTTAGAGTATAAGAATAAACTTCAATCTACAGTCCTCTATAATCTAGTTCATTATTAATTACAGCTACTGTTTGGGATGCAAAATACATTTTATTTCCAATTGAAACCAATTCAGATATTTTTTTTAATCTCTTAATTTCTTTTTTTGGGAAACCTTCTTGATCACCAATAACAAATACTGAATTTTTAGAAATTTTGGCTTTTCTTAAGTCCTTACCTTTTTTATCTAAAATAAATATTTCACTCTCTTTTGAAAGTTCAAAGATAATCTTTTCAAAACTTTTTTTCTCAATAAAACAACCTGGAAAAACTTCTGTTTTTTCTCCTTCTTTATATTTGTACAATATCTTTTTTAATAAATTCCCAATATCTTTTTTACTTATATTTAATTCAGGATTTATTTTTATTTCAATATGTTTTGGGGGGTCTGGCATGCCATAAAAAAGAAAATGAAAAATAACATCATCCCTAGTATCATGTGAAAGAAATACAGCTTGAATAAAACTATGAATAGCAATATCTATTCTACCTGCTTTCATCAAATCTCCTGAAGCTAATGCCTTTCCAGAAGTTGATGCACTTGCTGAAAAATATACAAAGTGTCTCATTTTATTGTTTGCATAACAAATTTAGATTTTGCAAAGATATCTTTTGAATCAATAACCTCATACATTCCAATAAATCTGTCTTTACTAAAAGCACAAACAATTTCACCTTTTTTAATGTTATATTTTTTTGAGAGATCTTTAACATGAATAGGTTTACCTGTCAATATCTTTTCTAAACTATCTTGCTTTAATTCAATAATATCATAAAATTTCTTAATACTTTCTCCAGGAGTGATTATTTTAACAAGTTTCTTTGTATCTTTCAATGCTTCTTCAAGTTCATATAGTGTAACAGAATCTTTTTCTTCAAACATACCCGCTCGAGTTCTTCGCAATTCAAGCATATGGGCACCACCTATTTTATCTCCTAAATCAGATATAAGTTTTCTAATATATGTACCTGCTTGAACATGCGCTTCAAAAACAATGCTTTTACCATCTTGTTCAATAAGTTTAAATTTCTTAACTTCTCTTTCACGGAGCTGTCTTTTAACACGTGATTTTACAGGTGGAAGTTGTTGAATTTTTCCCATAAAATCTTTATCAATTATTTTTTGAATTTCTTTCATATCCCTTTCTTCATGAATCCTCATTATACCAACATATATTTTATCATGCCCCATAAAATAACCCGTAAGTTTGCAAGCACGATTAAGTGCAACAGGAAGAACCCCTGTAACTTTTGGATCTAAGGTTCCAAAATGAGATGTTTTACGAACACCCAACATTCTTCGAACAGTATCAGAAATATTAAAACTAGTTGGACCACTTGGTTTGTCTACATTTATTATACCAAATTCAAGTAGCTCTTTAATGTCTTTTTTCATAATAAATCAAGAATTAATCAATATAAAACTATTTCGCTAATGCTTTAAATTATCTTTGATGATTTCTAGAATTACTTTGCAAGTGCCTTTCTTTGTTGTCGCTTTGGTGCCTTGCTTGTTTTTGTTTGATGTTTTGTTTTCTTCGCAGCAGCCTTTTCCATTTTAGCACCTGCTTCTACTACAGCTGCTTTCTTTTCTTGTTCTTCTGCTTTTCTAGTGACCTTTAGGTTATTCTTTTCTTGCTCTTCTTCTTTCTTTGATTCTTTAATAGCTTCTGTTTCAGGAGTTTCAGCTTCTTCAGTAGGTTTTTGAATACCTTCTTTAGCTTTTTCCATTAAAGATTTCTTCTTAACAAGATGTTGTTTTGCTTCTGCAGATCTTTTTTCTTCACGAATTTTCTTAAATTTAAGTTTATCTGTGAAATTTACAAGTTCAACTTCAATATTCTCTCCTTTTTTCTTTGCAAAAACCTTTATTTTTATTGGTGGTTTTTTAATTCCTCTTGACCAAACAAATTCGTTTATATATTTACTAACTTTAATTTTATTTAAATCACCATCTCTAATTTTCATATGTCTTACTAAGAATTCTTTAATTTCTTTTATAGCTTTATTAGCCCTTTTATATCTTGGAACTCTTTTCCAAGCAGTCCTAAGCGGGATAACATATTCAAATTCTGTTTTATCTGGTTTTATTGCCATTTTTATATTTGTGATTTATTTATAACTTCAAAGTATCCTGCTAAACATCCACCTAATTCTTGAATGTGGTATTCTGTATAGTTATTTCTCATAACTAATAAATTATCAGAAGTTCTTCTAGTATAATTTAATCCATGTTCATGAATTATTTCTTCACCAATTCTTTTACCTACAGGTATAGTTGGAGTTTTCATAACATTTTTTTGTAATTTACTTTTTATTTTTTCTATCATTTTTTATTTTTAACCAAAGTGTGATTTTCTTTGTTTTCTAGGTTTAACATGAAGTTTTGTTCTTCTCCAAGATCTTCTTTGTCTTGTTGTTGTGGAAGGATGAATTCTTTTTCCAACCCCGTATTTTTTTAAAACAATCCAAACAGGAGCCCATTTAGTTCTACGTCCTAATTTTACAAGCTTTGCTTTTTTCTCTGGATTTTTAATTCCCATCTTATTGAACCTCCTCTAAGAATTTTCTTCCTTGTTCTGTAAGTTTTCTTCCTGCCTTTCTTTTTCTAACACCTTGAATAGGTTTGATTATTTCTGTAAAACCAGCTGCATCAGATTGTTGAAGTATTACTCTAATTATCTTTCCACCTGCTTTTCTAAATCTCTCTGGTTTATACCCTCGATTTTTTTTACTACCATATTTTGTTTTAAGACGGTTAACACCAACAGTATCATTTCTATAAATTTGTCTTAAAATACTTGCAGCTCTTTTATACCAGAAGTCATCATGTTCTATTGGTCTTTCTTTTGCAGAACTAGATTTAACAAAAGAAGCCCATTCAGGTGCTTTAAATTCAGACATCTTTTTCAAAGCTTCAGCTAGTTTTTCATTATATTCTTGAGCAGGTAATTCGTATATTGAATTCATTTTGTATTATCTTTTGATTAAAGATTTTTTAAATCTTTATAGCATTCCTTGCGGAATTAGACCAGCAATATATGCTGATTAACTAATTTTATAGGTAAATTTAGGTATATAAACTATTTGGTTGATTAAAGGACTACAACTTCTCTTTTTTTTCTTCTTTTAATTAAAATAGATTTATTATTTAGAGCAATCATTTTTTCTTCAGGAATACCTTCCATTTGATTTAAAATATTATCTCCTAAAAAACCTTTTGTAGCTTTAGTTAAACTTTTCAAAGAAGCTTGTTTGCTCTTTCCCCTACCATTTCTGTGAGGAATTAAATAAATATCTCCTTCTTTAATAGTTGCAATATATCCTGTATAATTATTTGATGCACCCCAATAAAGGTGAACATGATACCCAAAACCGTGATTTTCTCTTTGCCTAGCATAAAATTGAGCAACAGCAAAAGCTGCACCAATATCTTCTTCTAAAGAAGTATCTTTTGATTTATCATCAATTTCAACTAAAGAATGAGAGTCTTTCAATTCTTTAAGTAAATTCTTTAAATTTTTCATAGAAATAATTAAAATAAACAATTTATAAAGTATTTGATATACAAATCCTATCTCTTATCTTTTCGCCATTTCTTTATAATTATTTTAAAACCAATTCTTTTGGCAGTATATTTTTTATCAAAATAAGTAAGTATTTCTTCTGAATATTTTTCAACAGATTCTTTATCATGACCTGCATTTTTTAAAACAGCTATTCTAACTTGATTAGCTTTAGTAAAATGATTTTTAAGTGTACCAATAAAATTATCACTTACTCCATTTTTCCCAAGTTGTATTTCAATTAATTTCATTTTATCTTTCTTATTGTTTCTTTTTTAATTTTTAATTTTTTAGGGGATTTAACTCCAAACGTACCTAAAGGCATATCTTTTCGTTTATAAACTTTTTTTCCATTGAAAATATCCACTATTGTATCTGATTTATTATCTCTCCAATCCTGACTATAACTTGCACAAATTGCCGCAGTTTCTTTTATATCTTCTTTAGAAGGTTTCAAAGAATCAATTATACAAAAAGGACTTCCACGTGCAACAGTGTGCATAATAATATTTTTTTCATCTTGAAATTTATTCACAAGTTCTTCATTTTGTTTTCTATTTCTTCCACTAAAAACAAAAATACCTGAAGAAGTAATATATTCTCTAAATTTTCTTAATTTTAACCATTCATTAACAATTGAAATTGATTTTTTCTGATTATCCCATGTCAATAATTTTTTAGCAGAACCAAAATCTAACCAACGAAAATCATTATGTTCTATTCCATCTACCTTAATTTTCCCTTTTTTAACTTCAATGGCATAAAGAGATTCAAATGTTTGGCCAATCATATCTGGACGATCTTCAAGACGCCGATCATATTTGAATTTACCTTTAATATTAAATTGTCTATAATTTAGAGGTATAAGGCTTGTTTCTTCTTTCAATTCTCTTTGAATTGTTTTAAGATGTGTTTCTGATTTCTCAATTCCCCCTTTCGGAAATTCCCAACCAATCCAATGAAGCTGTCGCTTTAAAATTAAATATTCAATATTACCTTTTTTATTTTTTGCATACACAACAAAAAAAACACCCTTACGATATTTAGTCATCTTACTTTCTCCATTTTTTCAAAGCTTCAAATAAAGCTTCGTGTGTTTTAGCATATTCTCCAAGAGGAATTTTTTTTAAAGAAGCATCAACAGATTGTCTCATTGCCTTAGCACCTTCTACTGTTCCATGGGGATGCCCATGCACGCCACCTCCTGCTTGAAGAACAACATCATTACCCATAAATTTTATAATTTTTGGAAGCATTCTAGGATGAACACCTCCTGATGCAACAGCAAAAACAGATTTTAACCCATACCATTTTTGAGACAAATGTTCTCTTGTTCTTTTTGTTTCAGGACTTTCAATTTCTTTTTCAATATGAATTATTTCTTTTTTTCCACCTGTCATTTTCCCATATGCTGTTCCAATATGTAATGTGTCCACACCTATTAATCTTGCAAATTGAGCTATAACTTCCATTGTCATCCCATGGTTGGGATTCCTATCATACATTGCATGACTAGCCCTATGAGCATGTATTGGAAGTTTTGTATGGTTTCTTGCTGTCTGAACAGCTGCCCAACCCAATGTTAAAATATCAAGCATAATATAATTTCCCCCATGTTTTTCAACAAATTTAATTCTTCTCAACATTTCTTCTGTCTCTGCAGTACAATTAACTAAGTAAACTTTTTTCTCTCCTGTTTTTTTCTCAGCTTCCCTAAGTTTTTTTATTGTCAATAAAAATCTTTTTTTAAATCTATTAAAACTTTGATCTCCAAGATTTTCATCATCCTTCACAATATCACAACCACCTAACCAAGAATCATATGCTACCATTGCATGCTCATGCTCATTTAAACCTACTTTTGGTTTTACAATAGTCCCTACAAGAGGCCGATGTTTAACTTTCAAATATTTCCTAATTCCTTTTATTCCAAATTGTGGACCCTTAAATTTTTTAATCATTTTTTTTGGAAATCTTATATCTTCAAAGAGAAGCCCTTTAGCAGCCTTCATTCCAAAAACATTTCCCCCAATACTAGAAAGAATATTGGGCACACTTGAATATTCAAATAATTTTAAAGGGTATGCAATCCTAATTCTTTTATCCCTTTTATTTAGATAATATATTTTTGGTGCTAATTGATTCGCAATTCTCGGCTTACTTGTTTTAACTTCAGTCCAAGTGCCAACCGAACTTTCACCAGCAGTCATTTCAGCTACTTGTTTAAATGAATATCCTCTTGCAGGGGTCACTTTATATTGTACAAGGACATCTGTTGATTTTGGTTTATATTTTAAATTTATAAATCCAGAATATGCACTAATTTTTTGTTTCTTCATTTTTCTAAAATAATATATCTCCCTTCTTTATCATCTATAACATAACCTGCCTTTTCAATCTTTTCTCTTAATTTATCTGCATTATTCCATTCTTTTTTCTTCCTAAAACTTTCTCTTTCTTCTGCAAGTTTTTTTATTTTTTCAGGAATATTTATTTTTAATAACTCTAATCCTAAAACAGAATCCATTTTTTCAACAGCAAGATATTTACCTTCTACTTTTTTATCTCTTAATAATCCCCATAAAGCCTGGAGAGCATTAGGCATGTCTAGATTATCATTAATGGCTTTTTCAAATTTAGATAAATATTTTTTATTAGTTTTTTTATCATTTTTTAATCCTAATGTTGTTTTTCTTAATCTTTCATATGATTCTTGAGCTTTTTTTAAATTATCAAATGTAAAATTTAAAGGTTTTTTGTAATGAGTTGTTAATGTCAAATACCTAAAAACAAGTGGATTAAATCCTTTTTTCTCAAGTTCTGAAATAGTATAAAGTCCACCTTTACTTTTACTAACTTTTTCACCACCAGATAGAAGCCATCCAAAATGAACCCAATATTTTACCCATGGTTTTTTCCCAAAAGCGGTTTCACTTTGTGCTATTTCATTTGTGTGGTGAACAGGTACATGTTCTTGCCCACCTGTATGAATATCAAACTGCTTCCCAAGATATTTAGAAGACATAGCAGAACATTCCAAATGCCAACCAGGAAAACCAATTCCCCATGGAGATTTCCATTCTTGTTGACGTTTACTTAATTTTTCAGAAAATTTCCAAAGTGCAAAATCTGTTTTTTGTTTTTTCTCGCCAATATCAATTCTTTTTCCTGCTTTTAATTTACTAAAATCAAGTCTTGCAAGTTTACCATAATCTTTTAGTTTAGAAGTATCAAAATAAACACCATCTGAAGTTTGATATGTAAATCCTTTTTTTTCAAGAATTTTAATTAATTCAATTTGTTCTTTAATATGTTTAGTGGCCCAAACCCAAGTAGAAGGAGAAATTATATTCAATTTTTTAAAATCAGATTTAAATGCTTTAAAATAATGTTCTGCAATTTGACTAGCTTTCTTTTTTTCTTTTTTAGCTGCTTTCTCAATCTTATCTTCGCCAGTATCAGAATCAGAAGTAAGATGGCCAACATCTGTAACATTAATTATGTGTTTTACATTATAACCATCAAATTCTAAAACTCTTTTCAAAATATCATTTGAAATATAAGTTCTAAGATTTCCAATATGTTGATACCAATAAACAGTAGGTCCACAAGAATACATCCCCACTGATCCTTTTTTAATTGGTTTAAACACTTCCTTTTTTCTAGATAAAGTATTGTATAACTTTAATTGCATATTATTTCTAAGAAGATCTAATTTAAAAAATTAAGTAATTATTGAATTTCTAATTTAACTGTTAATGTAGGGAGATAAACTTCCCCATCTTTGTATACATTAAGTCCATAATTAATAGAACATAGAGGGGCACTCTCATCAATTTGGAAATTAACATGAACTGGATTTTCTAAAACATCTCCAGAAGGTATTTCGAATTCACCTGCTCGACCTAAAATCAATAAACTATCTGCTTGAGCTTCACTCATACTACAAGTATGTGCAATTTCTGCGACATTTATTTCATATCTAAATGTAGAGGCATCAAAACCAGTGTTTCTAATTGAAAATGCAAATCCACCACTTTCTCCTTGTTTAACACCTATTTCTCTGCTTGTTGGATAAATAAGAACTTTTTTAGAAGTGTCTTCTGAAAATAAAACTTGTATTTGAGATTTAATATTCTCATCAATAGCATCTACATTTTCAATAGAACTTGTAAATATACTTCTTACTAAAACTAATCCTAAAACTAAAACAGCCATTAAAAGAACAATTGTTACAATTGTTCCAACAGACATTTCCATCGCAGCTCTTTTGTTTTTTCCCATGTTATTATAAATTTGCAAATTGTGAAGCTAATTGGGGTACTAGCCAGAACATAAATACTATGCTAAGTACAAATCCTACCACATTCAATATGATTCCAACTTTTCCAAGTTGTGTTGGATTTCTTTTTTGTTGGAAAAAGCAAAAAATAAAACCAATTACTGCCATAAAAATACCCATTGCACCTGCTAAAAGAATACTTAAAATTCCAAGGGTAAATCCAGAAATTCCAATCCCTTCACCTATATCTTTTGATTTTTTATTCACCATTTTTATATTTAAAATAATCAAAAGGTCTTTATAAAAGTTTTTGATTAAAATGGGAATGCGGGGAGTCGAACCCCGGACACCATGAGCTTCAGTCATGTGCTCTCCCGCTGAGCTACATTCCCATTAAAAGAACATATGTTTTTTATCTTTTAAAGTTTGTTAAAAAGAAATGTAAGTTGGGAATAGGCCACCTTCTGTTGTTCTCTGTACACAGAAGTTTCAGACAGAACATGTTAACATTTCACTAAGCAGCTTAAAGCCTTGCATCAGTCAGGGTGTTCGTTTCATCAAATCTACTTTTTCGTAGCTCCACGCAAATTTCATAGCTCAAAAGTAGCTGTGGCGTTTCTGTAACAGAGCCTTGCCTCACGACAACAATTCTTTCGAAAAGTGACTTCTTAATGTGATGGGCGGACCTTCCGCAGAATCAGAAATGATATTTTCCATTTCTTGTTTAATTAAAAACAGATCCCGAAAGTTAACTACCCAACTTACAAAATTAGAGAGAATTAGGGGTTTTTAAGGTTTCCTAAATCACCATTCTAATAAACCAAACTAAAATCAAACCAGCCCCTGCCCCAAATAAACAACCTGTAATTTTTCCCAACATTGTAGATAAAGGGGTTCTAGAATTATCAATTTTATACTTTCTTTGATTTTGTGCAACATGACCTTCAAACAATCCACCAATACCATCTGTTAATGTATTTCCTGCAGCTCCACCAATAATAGCGCCTGCAACACCTGCATAAGCACCTCCAAGAACAGCTGCAAAAATTAAAACACCATTATCAATAGCCCCAAAAACTAAATCAGGATAAACAGTTTCAATTTTTATTTTAAAAGATTTCAAAAGTAATAAACTCAATAATCCCATTAAAATAAAAATAGGGCCAATCCAAGTTTCATTTAAAACAAAATAAGCACTAACACTAATAACAATTATAACTAAAATAATCCAGGTGGTAATAGCTTTAAAAAAATTATTTTTATTCCTCATGAAGATAAGTAATTAATTAACTTTAATAATCTTTATCTTAAAAAGCAATTTCTTTCCTGCAAGAGGGTGGTTTAAATCAACAACAATTTTATCTGTTGTAACTTCTAGAATCTTAACTGGAATTTGATGTCCATCCGGAGTTCCCATTGCCATTGTCATACCAGCCTTCGGTTCTTGATCTGCAGGTAAAATAGTTCTTGGAAAATCTTTTTTAAGTTCTGGCTTAGGTTCTCCATATGCATCTTCTGGTTTTATTTCAAAGTTTTTTTCTTCATCTTTTTTCATTCCAATTACAGCTGAATCAAAACCTTTGATAACTTTTCCAGCACCAACTTCAAATTCGAGTGGGTGTGAATGATCTCCATGTGTGGAAGAATCAAAAACAGTTCCATCTTCAAATTTTCCTTCATAATCAACAGAGACATTGTCTCCTTTCTTTATTGTCATGAAAAATGTAATTATATTCTCTATTTAAATGTTTAGAATTTCCTTTTTTTCTCAGAAAAAACAATATCACTTTTGATTGTAATAGTTGCCACAACATGTCCTTTTTCAAGTTTTCTTAATTTTAATCTATTGATAGTTTTTGCTCTTTTAAGGATATCTTCAGACATACCATATTTTTCAAATTCTTCTTCAGAACCATTCTCTCCAAGATATTGGACTTTATGATTTATTTGTTCTCCATTTTTTACAGTATCAATTTGAACAATATATTTTTCATAATTTTGATTTTTCATATGTTATTTTTATGATTTTAACCTTAATAAAAATTTGTTTAATAGAATATATTAGAAATAAACTAAAAGTTTGTAGTAGAATTCCCACCAGTCAGAATACTGAAAATACTAAAGTTGAGGCTTTTAGTAGTTATCTGCTGAAATTCTCGCCGAAGCTTGAATCTTACACAGTAACTCTATCAACGTCATCTTCTTTGACGGCCTTAATTGTCTCGTTTTGCGGATGGCTTCGAGCTTAGATGCATTCAGCTCTTATCCATTAATGCGTAGCTATGCAGCCTGCCATTGACAACTGCTCACCAGAGGCATCCAATCCTAGTTCCTCTCGTACTATAAGATTGTTCCACTCAGACAATAACACACCTAGTAGATATCATACAAACTGTCTCGCGACGTTCTTAACCCAGCTAACGATCCCTTTTAATGCGTGAACTCCGACACCCTTGCACGCTTCTGCACGCGCAGGATAGGAAGAGCCGACAGCGAAGCACCAACCCGCCCCGTCAATTCGGACTATCGGGGGCGACCAGCCAATTTTCCTTGGGGTACCTTTTCTATCAGACACGGCTTCTATTAAAAAAGCACGTGGGTTCACTAGGCCCAACTTTCGTTCCTGCATTTCTTACTGTTCGAAATACAGTCAGACAAGCTTTTGCCCTCGCACTCAACTCCAGATTTCCAAGCTGGATGAGCTTGTCTTTGGGTCCTATCGATATTTTTTCGACAGGGCACCGCCCCAGTCAAACTGCCCGCCTGCTGCTGTCCCCATAAGGGTAAGCAACCCTATAAAAAATGGGTAGTATTACAAGTTCGCTCCACTGCCACCGAAATGACAGCTTCGACGCTCCTACCTATGCTATGCGTTTCTTATAAGATTACAACAACAAGTTGCAGTAAAGGTCCACAAGGTCTTCGCTTCCCACTAGGCGTCTCCGGTCTGTGCACCGGAAAATATTTTCAGAAGGCTCCAATCAGGGACAGCGACAACCTCGTTAAACCATTCATGCACGTCACCATTCAAATGACAAGGCATTACGCTACCTTAAGAGGGTCATAGTTACCCCCGCCGTTTCACGGGGCTTAGCTCCCTTGAAAAGGAGTTTTACACACCGCGACTGGGCAGGCCTCACTAAGTATACACGTCCTTTCGGAATAGCACTTAGCTACGTTTTTGTTAAACAGTCGGGCCGTCCTTGTTACTGAGATCTATTAATGCATCAACATTACTGGAAACACAAAAATAGACACCCCTTCAGCCGAAGCTACAGGGCCAATTTGCTGAATTCCCTTGATTGGTTTGTCCTTACATGCCTTAGCCTACTAAGCCAGAGCACCAGTGCCGGTTGTGGGTACAGTTAATTAAATCAAGAATGTACACTTTTCACTGGCTCTTGGATTCAGCAATTTTGTCCTAAAAATTCTTCTGCGTCTATGGATTACCCTCGACAAATTTCTTTTTAGAAACACTCTTCCGAGTGCTTGCCTATCCGAAAGCAAAAATACATTATATAAGATTTAATTAGTTCAGGAATATTAACCTGATGTCCATCGTCATACTCAGTTAAGGTAAAACTTAGGTACTGACTAACCCTTGGCTAACATATATTGCCAAGGAAACCTTGCTCTTGCGGCATTTTCCGTTCTCAGGAAAATCATATCTTACTATTACCAGGATTCTCATTCCTTACCGTTCCAGCCTTCCTCTCGGAAAACCTTCTACACAGTAAAGACGCCCGCTTACCAGAATTCTCTTACGAGAACCTCCAAAGTATCGGTATTTTGCTTTAGCCCCGTCCATTTTCAAGGCCCTGAACCTCGATAGGTGAGCTGTTACGCTTTCTTTAAATGATAGCTGCTTCTAAGCTTACATCCCTAGTGTCTCAGGTTCAAGACGCTTTTTGTTACACTTAGCAAAAATTTTGGGACCTTAACTTTGGTCTCCCTTGTTCGGGTCTCGGAATAGTATCTTACATACCATCCCTGTTTCTTGTCATTAGCAATTAACAGATTCTGAGTTGGAAAGAAATCCGTAGACATTAGTCCCTGCAATTTCTATCCGTACTTTACACCGTTAACAAACTAGACAAGACTATACGAAGGCATATTTCAGCGGGAACCAGCCATCGCCAGATTAGATAGGCTTTTCACCCCTATTCACAGGTCATTCGAGTGCATGTTCACAACAACGGTTCAGGCCTCCATCCCCCTTTCGGGAGACTTCACCTTGCCCATGAATAGATCATCTGGCTTCAGGTCTTAACCATGTGACTAACGCCATTTCGGACTTGCTTTCGCTTTGATTGCTCAACAAAGTTGATTAATCTTGCCACATAGAAAAACTCCCTGGCCCGTTTTTCAAAACGTACGTTACAACTTCCGTAGAAGCAGTAACAAACTGTAACTGTTAGATTTCAAGTCTTTTCACACTCTGTTAAGAGTACTTTTCAGCTTTCCCTCGCGGTACTAGTTCACTATCGGACTTTGGTTGTATTTAGGGTTAGCAGTTAATCCTGCTATATTCAGACCTCCAATCCAGGAAGCCCTACTCTTTTAAAGTTCCATCATAGAATTTTAGAATACGGGACTATCACCCTCTGAGGTGTTCCTTTCCAGGAAACTTTTTCTCAATTCCTTAGACTTTCCTAACCACATCTCTAACTTCTTTTCAAAAGCAGATTCAGCTTGCCCTATACCCTTTTCGCTCTCTGCTAATAAGGGCATCACAATTGTTTTCTTTTCCTGCCGGTACTAAGATGTTTCAATTCCCGGCGTCTTCTTTCCTCTCGGAATAATCAGAAATCTTAGGATCAAAGTTTGCGTGCAACTCCCCTAAGCTTATCGCAGCTTGCCACGTCATTTATCGAAACCAAAACCAAGCTATCCGTCTAACAGTATAAAATATAGTATTTAATTTTTCTTTTGCTCTGACTAGTGGAAATTCTACTACTTATTTCATTGAGATATAAGGAATATATACTCTCAAATTGATTCAAAAAATATCTTCTGAACCAATTTCACTTGTTTGTGAATATGAATTTTGTGATTGCATTCTTTCAACTCTATTTTGGTATCTTTTATGTGCTTTTAATCCGTTTCTCCATTCCATTTTATTATAATTATTGTTTTCTTCTTGTTTTGGAAAATATTTTTCTATTAACCCTGTAACTTTTAATAGAATTCCATCTAGGGAGATTCTTTCTAAATTCAGGGGGTTCATTTTCTTCCATTTTGATTTAATTTTGTTTACTATTTATGGACCTGCCGTGAGTTGAACACGGGTCTCCTCGGTGCAAACGAGGTATTCTACCATTAGACTACAGGCCCTTATAGACGCCTGTGAATCCACGACGTCAAATGTCCTAGATGAGGATGTAGAAGCAGAGCACATAATTATAATTTTTAAATAATTTATAGGAGGTGATCCATCTGCAGGTTCCCCTACAGATACCTTGTGACGACTTAACCTACCTTGTCACGCCAAGGTTCTCCTTCGAAAAGTTTCACCATAACGCAACTTGGTTGGTTTGACGGGCAGTGAGTGCAAGAGACAGTGACGTATTCACCGGGCGCTGCTAACACCCGATTACTACGGATTCCAGCGTCATGAGGCTGGGTTACAAACCTCAATCTGGACTGAGACAGACTTTAAGGGATTGGCTTCTCCTTTCGGAGTTGCATCTCATTGTATCTGCCGTTGACGCGCGCGTGTCGCCCAGGGCGTTCGGGCTGTACTCACCTAACGTAGCCCACACTTTCATCCTTGTTACCAAGGCGATCTGCATATAGTAAAATAAATATGCATGTGGGTCTTGCCTGTTACCTGATTTAACAGGTCACCTCACGGCACAGGCTGACGTCGGCCATGCAGCTCCTCTCAGCGTGTCAGGTAAGCCCTTCAGACTGACCTTCATTCTGCTGTCGGTCCTGGTGAGGTTCACGGTGTATAATCTAATTGAACCGCACGCGTCACCCGTTGTAGTATCTCCCCGCCTATTCCTTTAAGTTTCGGCCTTGCGACTATACTTCCCAGGTAGCACACTCTTCGGCTTCCCTTCAGCACTAATACCTCTCGAGGAGGTACTAATGTTTAGTGTGCAGTGTTTACTGCTAGGACTACAGGGGTATCTAATCCCTTTCGCGACCCTAGCCTTCATCCCTTACTGTCAGAACTGTCCTCGTAAGATGCCTTCGCTAATCGTTAGTCTGTTCAAGATTAACACATTTAACCGCTACTTTGAACATACTTCTTACGTCTTCCAGTCTCTAGCTTAACAGTACTTCTTGCTCGCTTTATGCTTGAGACATAAAATTTCACAAGAAACTTATTAAGCAAGCTACGGATGTTTTAGACCCAATAAAAATGGCTGCGACTTGGACCGCTAGTATTACCGCGGCGGCTGGCACTAGTCTTACCCAGTCCTTATTCGCCAAACTTTTTACATTTGGTAAAAGCTTTTCAATTGAAAAGCACTCTGGCTCAAACTATCACGCTTTCGCGCATTGTAGATTATTCTTAACTGCTGCACCCCGTGGGGCTGGGAATAGTGTCTCAGATTCCCTCTCAGGGCTTCTCCGCTAAGAGCCCTTACGGATTTTCGGCTTGGTGGGCTATTACCCCGCCAACAACCTAATCCGGCGCAGCCCCATCCTTTGGCACGAATTTGAGAGATAAATCATTCCAGGGTTAATCTCCTATCGGGTATTAACCTCAGTTTCCCGAGGGTATCCCCGACCAAAGGGTAGGTTAGCTACGTGTTACTGAGCAGTTCGCTTTTCCACTTCCGAGGAAACGAAAAAAACTTGCATGTCTAAACACAAACCAGAGAGCCGCAGCCGCCAGCAGGATCAACTGGATTTGAACAATATCATAAATTTAATTTAAAAGAAAATAAATTTCCATTGCGCATTAATGACGGTAAACATCAAAAATACTTCACTCGAAACTCCTACTATTGGCTTAAGCATATTTTATTATTGCTTGAAAAAACACAACTAGATGACTGCTTCTACATACATCATACCTTAATGCAGTTTTATGATTATTTTGCACAATGTTAAGGCACTCATCTTAGTTACATAATTTTAGATGAGAAATTGTTTATAAACCTTTCGAGGGAAATTATTATAAAATAAAATACACTAATTACAGCATGTCGTTAACAGAATACAATAAAAAAAGAAAATTTTCCCAAACACCTGAACCAAAAGGAAAATTAAAGAAATCCAACAATCTAAAAGGAAGGTTACATGAAGGAAACCGTCGGTGTCCTCGTTTTGTTATTCAGAAACATCATGCATCTAATCTTCATTGGGATTTCCGTCTTGAAATGAATGGAGTTTTAGTTTCTTGGGCTGTTCCAAAAGAACCACCGAAGACAAAAGGAATAAAGCGTCTCGCAATTATGACAGAAGATCATCCTTTGGATTATGTAAATTTTGAAGGAACAATACCTGAACCAGGTTATGGAGCAGGAACAGTCAAAATTTGGGATAAAGGAGAATATGAATTAATAGGGAAAGATAAAAAGAAAATAGAGATTAAGTTAAAAGGTAAAAAGATGAAAGGAAATTATGTTTTTATAAAAACAAATTATGGTTCAAAGCCTGAAAAATCTTGGTTATTTTTTAAGATTTAATTTTCTTTAAAAGATTCATTTTAGGTTTTTCTTCACTGCTAGATATTTCTTTATTTAATGGACGTAAAAGGTACATTGTTGTTCCAGCATTAGAAAGATATATTTTTTCTCCTTCAACGTTTTCCACGTCATAATTCCTACAAACCATTTCACCATTTTCCATATAAAACAAACTTTTTTGTTTTCCCATTAATTAAACTAATTCAAAAACACTTTATAAAAATTATTGTGGTTTATTCTTCCCCTGTCCACCATTCAAGTTCGGGAATATCAGCATCTATTTTTTTAGCTTTACAATAGCCTTTAGCAAGAAGATAATAGATAACACCTAAACTCTTTGCACTTTTATTATTACCAATCATAATCTTATCTGAATTTCTAGGAAAATTATTTGTATCACAAATCATTAAAACTTTTTTATGGATTTTTTGCACGTCATTAAATGCATTTTTATCAATCCAAGAATCTGTTATAATTGCAAGTTCTGTTTCAAAGAAATTAGGTAATGTAGTATTTGTTAAAATACCTGCAGGATATTTTTTTGTAAAAGCTCTTATTCCTGTAAGCTCTGAAAATTTCTGAACAACTTTCCAACCAGCAGGTCTTTTACAAACAACAATAACATCTTCTGGATTAAACTTAGATAAATACTCAACACCTTCTTTTATTTTTTCATCAATTAAATCTGTGTTTAAAATAGCTAACCCATCTGATCTTCTTCTATATACAAATGGTTTCATAGCAGGTGTAACAACTTTTGTTCCAATGTAAATACCTGATTTAACATATTCTTCAAGAGGAAGAAGCATATCTGATTTTTTCTTTTCTTTAACTTGCTCTTTAAGATCTTCTGTTTTAGCAACATCTATTTTTCCCTTAAGTTTTGCAACCTTTGCTAAAAGTTCTTTTTTCTTTTTTTCAATATCAATTTCAGTAGACTCTTTTTCAGCTGCTTTTTCAAGATCTTTTCCTTTTAGTGGTTTCTTCACAGCTTTAACTTCTTTACCAGCTTCTTCTAAACTTTCATCTACAATTTCTTTCTTAATATTTTTTTTAGTATCTTTAATAACATCTACCATGAGAATTCAGAGAATGAGAGATTTTTAAAGGTTTTCTATTTGAATTTTTTCTCAATTTCAACCAATCTCTTTAATTTTGCCTCACGTTCTTTACCAATTATTCCACATTTAAAGAAGTCCGCTTGAAAACCAAATGCTAAATCAGCTAAAATAGATTCATCTGTTTCACCACTTCTATGAGAAAATACAATTTTAATCTTATTTTTTTTAGCTATTTCACAAACTTCTTTTACTTTCATTAGAGAACCAATTTGATTTGGTTTTACAATAATTGCATTAATACTTTTCATCTTTAATGCCTTCTCAAGTCTTTCAGGATTTGTGGTTGTTAGATCATCCCCTACAATTAAACTTTTAGGGAATTTTTTTAATAGTTTTGCAAAGCTTTCAAAATCATTTTCATCAAAGGGATCTTCAATATAAAATAAACCAAAATTTTTAATTAAATTAGATAAATAACCTATTTGTTCTTCAATAGATCTATCTAATTTTGGATTTTCATAATAGTATTTTTTTCTTTTATAAAAACTAGAAGCAGCAATATCCACTCCAAAAGGGATTTTAAATTTCCTAAGTATATCTAAAATTTGTTTTTCATTCAAAGAAGTCACCCATCCCTTTTCATCACTACTTTTTTTCTCAAATTTGTCGTCGGCAATTTTTAAATCAATTGACATGCCTTCTCTTATTTTTTTATTTAATTCAAAAGCTTGTTTTACTGTTTTTGTTCTTGGAATCAATAAAAATTCTTGAAAATCAGGTTTATCTTCTGCAGATGAATGTTTTCCTCCACCAACACAGTTTCCCACTAAACGTGGAAATTTTTTAGCACCTGGATTTATTATTTGCCAAATTTGTTTTCTTTTTTCTTTTGCCATTGCCTTAAGGAGTGCACATTCAAAAGCAACAAAACTATTTGCACCAACATGACCCTCCAAAATATCTTCAACCCTTCTCAAGTCTTCAAATTTTTGTATTTTCTCAGATGAAAAATAACCACTAAAATCTTTAAGTGCCTTGATATCTGTAGCAAGATCTATTTTATATGGTTTAGCTTCACTTTTTCCGCGAGATTTTCCATCTGGTGCAGAAGAAGAAAAACTTCCAACATTTGTTTTGATTGTTACAAAAATAGTTTTTTCTTTTCTAGAATCAAGAATAGATTTAGCATTAACACTTTTAATTATAACCATATATATAGAAATAGCAAAATTAACTTATAACTCTTTCTTATTCAGAATCTTGTTCTTGAGAATTAAGATTATCAACATACATTTCAATACCTTTAACTCCACCATAAGTAATTCCCAAAGGAACAGCTAATGCCAAGGCAGGAATACCCATTTGAGTTGTCAAATACCCCATTTCTCCAATTAACCCTTTTATAGAATCTGTATGTTCATAAATGAAGTTCCCTATTTCAATAGAATTTTGAACAGAATAAATTGCGCCAATACTTCCCAGTAACCCTTTAGATATGCCAGTACCCAAATATTGTAAAATTTTATCAGAAGCTTGCGCTAATTTTGACTTTTCTATTTTCTCTTCTTCATTAGTAATTTTATTTGTTGAACTCATGTTAAAAATATATAATTAGCACTTTATAAACTTTACTATTATGTAACTACTTTAGAGTTAATAACTTATTCAGAATCTTGCTCATCTTCAGGATTTGCAAGTTCCATAATTTCTCCACCTTTAGCAATTTCCTCTTCTTCTGCAGCTTCTTTTTTCTCAATTTCAGCATCTGCCAGTTTTTTTTCTTTAGCTCTTTTAAGTGCTTCTTCTTTTTTCTGAGGAAATGGTCTATGGATTGAAATAGGAAGAATGCCTGAATCAAGTTCTGTTTCAGCTATTTTAAGAGAATCAAATTTTATCTTTTCAAGATTTTCTTTAGAAATTTTGATTAAAAGAGGAGCATTCATAGCAATTTGTAATGCCCTAGCACCTAGAATACGTGCTTTCTCATATTTTGTAAATTCTTGTCCAGCCATTTTAGTTTAGGGATTTTTCAATTTTCTTTAAAACATCTTTGTAAACTTTTTCTGATAAATCTAATACACTGTTAAATTCTTCTATACTTAATGCTTGTTCCTCACCTTTTTGCATAGATGAAATCATTCCACCTGAAGTTCCAATTGTAACTCTTGTTTCACTCATATCTTCTTCTTCTCTAGTTGGATCTACAATTAAACTTTTTCCAACTTTATGAACAGTTAATGAGATTGGCATTTCTTTTGCTAATGGTAATTTTTGATCACTTAATTCACCAAATAGAACTTTTTCTTCTTTAGCATCGTATTTTGGTATTTTAGCATTGTTTAAAGCAGCTATAATTCCAAGTCCAGCTGCATCTAATAGATTACCGTCGTCGTTTATAGTATAAATATCTATGAAAACAGTCCAAACTTTTTCACCAACTTCAACACATAATTTATCAAATTGAATATATTTACTTTCTCTTATAGCTCGATCTAAAACTCTTGAAAGTTCAATCGCAGGGAATTTTGGAGGCCCTAATTCAAATCTTGAAGAACTTAATGGAAGTAATTCAGCTGTAACCATCATGTTTCCTTTATCAGGACTATCTGGATATGGTGTTCCAATATTCATTTTAACACCAACAAGAACTTCTGTTTTACCAATTTTAACATTTGCAGAACCTTCTGCGTTTTTTGAAACACCTGTTTTCACTTCAATATCTCTAAATTGATCTAAAGCTCTACCATCAAATCTTTTACCACTTTCTAAATATTTTTTAATTCTATCTCCTGTTAAATTTGATGTTTTCATTTTTTTAACCCCACTGAATCTTTTAATGCTTTTTTCTGAACTTTATAAATTTCCTGTGAAGCTTTTCTAGCCATTTCCATTGCTTCTTTTAATTGATCTTTTGAAATATATCCATCAACTTGAATATGTGTTAATTTTCCATCACTTGTAAATGTCATTGGAATATCTGTTGAACCTTCACCTTCATCATAATCAGAATCTTCAAATTTATCTAAATCTAATACAACTGTTTTATCTAATTTTCCAGCAGCAATGCTTGAAACTAAATCTTTCATTGGAATACCTGCATGGGCAAGAGCCATAGCTGCAGCATTAATACCAGCACATCTTGTACCTGCATCAGCTTGAGTCATATGAATATGAACATCAACAACCATACTTGGATATTTATCTAACATAACAACAGGTTTTAATGCCCATTCTGTTATTTTACTAATTTCAGTACTTCTTCTATTTGGACCAGGTCTAATTCTGTCTGTAACAGAGAAGCTCATCATATTATAAGTACATCTTAATGTTCCTTTTTCAGGATTTTGCATATGTTGTGGATGCATTTTTTTAGGACCATAAACAGCTGCAATAGCTACTGTATTACCAGATTTAAACATAGCACTACCGTCTGCATTTGGAACAATTCCAACTTTAGCTTCGATAGGCCTTATTTCGTCTGTTTTTCTTCCACTATTTCTTTTAAACGCTTTTGTCATTTTATTTTTTCTCCGCAGTAAACCATTTTTTAGTTTCATCTGTTAATCCTTGTGCAAATGAATTTTCAGTTACAAATAATATAGCTTTTTTTGCAAATAATTCATCTTCAATTTTTTCACCTTTAAGCCATATCAATCCATTTTGACCAACAGTAATATTACATTTGGTCTCATCCTTTATTAGTTTAACCATACTTCCTTCTTTTCCAATAATCCTTGGAACTTTATTTGGATTAATTTTTACAATCATTCCATTTTCTATTTTTCCTAATCCATGAGCTTTAACAGTAATATCTATTCCCCTTTTATTAATTCCAATTATCTTACCTGTAACAATATCTCCAATATCCATAACTTCATCTAAACTACCTTTGCTTACATATCTTGGAACTTCTGAAACTTGTAAGAAAGCATTACCAGCTGTTCCAATATCAATTATCCATCCATTAAATGTAAGGTCTTCTACCTTCCCAATAACTACATTTCCCATTCGAGGATTATAAACACCAGATAAAGGAATAACTTTCACTAATCTTTTTTGCTCATCTGCAAGGCCATATTTGAGTGCAACTATTTCATCGCCTCTTTTCTCAGTCCATTCGCCTGGCAAGTAATCATCGCCTTTAACGATAACTTCTCCAGGTATAACAGCTTTTCTTTCCATTTTTATATTATTATTTTTTAATTAAAGTTTTTAAATGTTTATTTTTCTTCTTCTTCCCTAATATCTTCAGTAATTGCACTTCCATGGGTAACAGAGTTTAATTTATCATAAAAATCTATAATAATTCCAGCTGGAACATTTACAATAACTTCTAAATCTCCATTTTCTAACCAGTTTTCTTTTTCTTTATATTGATTAATAACACTATATGCTTTTCCAGTATGCATTGCAGGAACAATTATTTTAACTTTTTTAGTTTCTATTTTAATTGGTAAAACTTTACTCAATTTTTCAAGAATATCTTTTATTTGTTGGTCAACAGGCATGTTTTTTATTTGAGCTCCAGATTCTTTTAATGCACTTGTAATTCTTTCAGCTGTATGTGGATTACCTGATTGTGGATCTACGGCATTTCTAACTAAAAATTCAACAACTTGTTTTATTTTTTGTTCTTGTTCACCACTTCTATGTTCTTGATCAACATTTATTTCTCCACTTTTAACTATTTTTTCAGCGATTTCATTTACATCTGTTGTTTTAAATGCATTTTTTAAATCATCATTGCTTGCTACATTTCCTTTTTTAGCGTCGGTAAAAATAGTATCTGCTTCAAGAAAATCAACAAAAGTAGATTCTCCTTTTTTGAAAGAAAGTGCTTTTTCCATATCAACCATAATTTCAAAATGTTTTGGTCCTTGTCTAATTTTAGCTGTTGTTTGAGTCATTTTATTTTGCAAACTCCTTTAATTTTTCACCTTCAGCTCTTTTAACTTTGGACGAGTCATTTTCAACATAAGCTATTTCAAATCTATTAATATTAAATTTTTTATCTTGAACTTTTTCTAAAATATCTAGTGCAATTTTAGCACCTTTTTTTATTGTTAATCCTGTTTTATATTTTTCTCTTAATTCTTCTTTTATTTTTTCTTCATCTTCCCCAATTGCATTTGCATTATAGGATAAATAATTACCTGTTATATCGCTTGTATAAAGTTCAGGTATTTTTTCATTAAGGCCTGCCATCATAACAGAAACTCCAAAAGGTCTTGCACCACCATATTGTGTAAATTGTTGCATTGTGTTTGCAATTTCTTTAATAACAAGTTCAGGCTCAACAGGATTATCATAAGTAACTTTATGTTGTTGAGAAAGAATTTGAGCTTTTTCAATTAAAACACGTGCATCAGAAACAATTCCAGCTGCACTTGCAATAAGGTGACTATCAACTTCAAAGATTTTATTTGCAGATTTAGGATTAAGTAATTTATCTTCTGTTCTTTTATCTGAAATTATAAAAACACCATCAGAACAAATCATCCCTACACTCACGCTGCCTAGTCTAACTGTTTTTTGAGCATATTCTACTTGTAAAATAGTTCCTTCGGGAGAGAACATTGTTGCAGTTCTATCATATCCCATTGCTTGATGTTGAACATCTATCGGCATATCCATTTTATATTTTTAGAGAATTTTATAATGTTTAATTTAAATTTCTTTTCTCTTACAGAATTTATTAGTTTGATCTATTTAAAAGGTTTTTGGTGGGTTAATTCTTGCCTAATCCTTTCAAAGTTCCACTTACTTTTATCACCTCAATTACACCTGAAAAAGCGACAAAACTAGCACGCACATATCTTAACGAATCACGATTTATAGCAAGAATAGCAGATGTTTTATTTTTTTTGATAAATTTAGGGCTTGCTTTTGCTCTTCCTAGCGAACCTATAAATTCAAGGATAGCTTTATCCACATTTTTATCAAGATTTTGCCCTTTAAGCTTTAGATATCTTTTTTTCTCTCTTATGGCAGGGTTTAAAGCTTTCATAATAGAACAAAAGAAAAAGAGTTATTAAAACTTTTTAAACTACATATTCTATTTAGGAATATAAAAATGGAAGTATGTACAATAGGTGGGTTTGAATTTGTTGGAAATAATATGACTGCTGTAAAAATAAAAGATGATGTTTTTCTTTTTGATGCAGGAGTAAATATTCCTTCTTTAATTGAAATGCAAGGAGATGAAATAGTTCATAAATATAGTGAAGACAAACTTAGAAAATATGGTGCTATTCCAAATGATTTAGTTCTTGATGAATTAGGGTGGACAGACAAAGTTAAAGCAATATTCATAGGACATGCACATTTAGACCATGTAGGTGGTGTACCCTGGATTGCACACAGATATCCAAACGCAACTATTTATGGAACTCCTTTTACAATAAATCTTTTAAAAATAATTGCTAGTGATGAAAAGATTTTTATGAAAAATAAAATGGTAGAAGTACCTGAAGATTCTTCACAAACAATTAAAGGAAAATCAGGAACATATCAAATAGATTTTATTCATGCAACACATTCAACAATCCAATGTTCTTTTTTAGCATTACATTCAGACGAGGGCACTTTCTTTTATGCACTTGATTTTAAAATGGATGACACACCTGTAATGGGAAATCCACCAAATTATGCAAAATTAAAAGAAATAGGAAAAAAAGGAGTTAAAGTTCTTGTTGTTAATTCTTTAGCTTCAGGATCTAAAGGAAGAACAGATAGTGAAAACTTGGCAAGAGAAAGGGTAAAAAAAGCATTAGCATCTGTTGAAAAAGATAAAAAATCAGCACTTTTTGTTTCAACTTTTTCATCACAAATAGTAAGACTTCATAGTATTATTGAATTTGGAAGAAAAACAGGAAGAAAAATAGCAATTCTTGGAAGGAGCATGGATAAATATATTACATGTGCCAGAAGATCCAATCAATGGGACATAAATGATAAATTAAATTTAGCAAAATATTCTAGACATGTTAATTCAACATTAAGAAAAATAAATAATGATAGGGGAAATTATCTTGTAATATGCACAGGACACCAGGCAGAGCCGGGCTCTATTTTAGATAGAATTACAAATGACAAAACACCATTTATTTTCCAGCCAGGAGATAATTTAATTTTTTCTTCAAGAGTGATTCCTGTTGAAGAAAACTTAAAAGCAAGAAAAATAATGGATTCTAAATTAAAAAATAAGGGAGTTAAAATTCAAGACAATGTTCACGCATCTGGACATGGAAGTGAAGATGATATTAAAATGCTAATTGAAATGGTAAAACCAGAAAATGTAATACCAACACATGGTTCACCAGCTCAAGAAAAACCAGCAATAGAAATCGCAAAGAAATTAGGGTACAAAGAAGGCAAAAATGTATACTTAAGTCAAGATGGTAAAGTATTAAAGTTCTGATTTTTTATTAAATATATAAAAAATGGTTAGAGAAGATATTTTAGAAGGATTAAAATCTGCAATTGCACAGGGAGAGCCCTTAAATCAAGCAATGATTTCTTTTTTCAATGCAGGTTATACTAGGGCTGAAATTCAAGAAGCAGCTCAAGCACTCCAAGGACAACAATTAACACAAGGTGTCCAACAACCTGGAATGCCACCCCAAGTTCAACAACCACTTCAACAACCAGGACAACCAATTCAACCCCCAATCCAACCACAACAAGGACTTCTTCCAGGAAAGCCTGTTCAAGTGGCCTCACAATATGGTCAAAAGAAAAAACCAGGAAAAGCATTAATAATTGTTTTAGCTATTTTCCTTGCGGTATTAATAGGAATTTTATCTGTAATATTTATATTCAAGGACCAACTAACAAGCTTACTAAATAATCTAATTTAGGGCATTATCTTTTTTTACCACAATTATTTTTAAATAGGGAACCCCATTTCAATAGAAGTAACAATAAAATGAAATTCGCACATATAGCTGATGTACACTTAGGAGGATGGAAACAGAAACCATTACAAGATTTAAATTTCCAATCTTTTAGAAAAACAATTGATAGATGTATCAAGGAAAAAGTTCAATTCGCTTTAATAGCGGGAGATTTATTTGATAATCCATATCCTTCTATAGAAGTTTTAAAAGATACTTTTGCCGAATTTAAAAAACTTAAAGATAATAGAATTCCCTGCTATATTATAGCTGGTTCACATGATTATTCTGTTTCAGGAAAAACATTTTTAGATGTTTTAGAAAAAGCAGGATTTTGTAAAAATGTAGAAGATTGGGAAGAAAAAGATGGAAAATTAATTTTAAACCCAACAGTGCATGAGGGTGTTGCATTTTATGGATATCCCGGAAAAAAATCAGGTTTAGAGGTAAAGGATTTAAGAAGAATAAAATTAAATGATGCACCTGGCATGTTTAAAATTTTTATGTTACACACCACTTTAGATAAAGCAAAAGGAAATTTACCAATAGATTCAATAGAAGCACATAGATTACCTGAAGCAGACTATTACGCATTAGGACATTTACATATTGATTTTAAATATCAAAATTTTGTATATCCTGGCCCTGTTTTCCCAAATAATTTTGCAGAATTAGAAGACTTACACTTCGGAAGATTTTATATTGTAGATACAGAGGCAGACCAAAAATTAACAAGAATAGATTTAAAGATAAAAGAAATTGAATCAATTAAAATAAAAGTTCAAAATGCAGTTACAGCTACAGACGAAATAATTTCAGAAATAAATACAAGAAAAATTGAAGATAAAATAGTTTTGTTAAGAGTTATAGGTGAATTAGAAAATGGAAAACATTCAGATATAAAATTTGCAAAAATAGAAGAGCATTTGCAAAATAAAGGAGCCTATTTCATGTTGAAAAATACACACAAATTAAAAATAAAAGAACCTGAATTTGAAATTGATGTAAAAGACACAGAAAATGTTGAAGAAGAAACAATTAAAGTTTATTCTGAAGAAAATCCTTCTGATTTAAATGAATTAATACCTAGTTTAATAATGGCACTTTCAATTGAAAAACAAGAAGGAGAAACAAATGAAGTTTTCAATAATCGACTGATAGAAGATACAAAAAAAGTATTATCATATTAAAATTAAAATGAAATTAAAAAAAATCACCCTAGATAATATTAGAAGTTACGAACATGTGGAATTGGAATTTCCCGAAGGTTCCACTTTGCTCTCAGGAGATATTGGTGCTGGAAAAACTTCTATTCTTTTAGGAATAGAATTTGCATTTTTTGGTTTACAGCCTGGACAAAGGGGTTCTTTTTTATTAAGAAATGGAACAAATAATGGTGGTGTTAAACTTAAATTTGAATTAGATGGAATTGATGTTATTATTAAACGTACATTAAAAAGAGGAAAAACAATAACCCAGGATTATTGTGCGATAACAATAGATGGTGTAAAAGAAGAAACATCTGTAATGGAATTAAAAAATAAAGTTTTAACTCTTTTAAAATATCCAAAAGAATTTTCGAAAAAACAAAATATTTTGTATAAATTCACTGTTTATACACCTCAAGAAGAAATGAAACAAATAATTCTCCAAGATGCAGCAACAAGAGTTAACACTTTAAGACATGTATTTGGAATTGATAAGTATAAAGCAATCCTTGAAAATGCATCTATCGTATTATCAAAAATAAGAGAACAAAGAAGAATAAAAGAAGGAATGACTGAAAGTTTAGATAGGGATAAAGAAAATTTAGCATCAAAAGAAGATGAATTAGAAGCAAAACAATACAATAAGGAATCAATAGAAAAAGAACTTTTTTTAAAAAATGAACAAAGAAAAAAAATAGAAGAAGAGCAAAAACAAGTAAAAGAAAAAATAGAAGAAAAAAAGAAATTAGAACAAGAAACAGAAAAAACAAAAATAATAATTTCAAATAAAAATGATTCTATTTATGACAATATAAAAACAATAGACCGAATAAAAATACAAATAACAGATTTAGGCAATTTAGATTTTGACAAAGACAAGGTTTTAAAATTAGAAGAAGAAATGGTAAATTTAAGAGAAAAGAAATCAAAATTAGATGAAAAAAATTTAGATATTAAATCCCAAATAAATTCATTCACACTCAAAAATTTAGATAGTGAAACTATAAAAGAAAAATTAAAAGAAATAGAAATTTGCCCTACATGTTTACAGAATGTAGACCCTGTGTATAGAAGCAATGTATTAAATAAATCAGATAAAGATATTACAGACAATGTAAATAAAATAGAAGAATTAAGTTTAGAAAAAAGAAAATTAGCAGAACAAATAGCCCAAATACAATTAGATCTTTCATCAAAACAAAAAGAAATCCAAGAATTCCAAATATTCCAGATAAAATTAAAATCAGTGGAAGAAAAAAAATTACGTGTAACAGATACTGAAAAAATGAATTCTACTTTAGAAAAAGATATTGGAATTTTAAATGAGCATATAAGAAAATTAAGAGATACTATTTCCGAATTATCAAAATATGACCATGTTTTTGAATTAAAACAAAAAGAACTTAGTCAAGCATATACAGAAGAAAAAGAAGCTGAAATAAAAAAAGCAGAATTAAAGAAAGAAATAGAAGTATTTGGAAAACAAATCGAAGAAATAAAAGAACGTGTTAGACAAATCGAAGAAATAAAAAAACAATTAGGTTATTTAACAAAATTAGAAGATTGGCTTTCACAGAGATTTGTACCAATGATTGCATTTATAGAAAAAAATGTTATGGTAACTCTTCAAGCTGAATTTTCAAAACTATTTTCAGAGTGGTTTGCAGTACTTGTTCCCGAAAGTTTTGGAATTAGTCTTAGTGATGATTTTACGCCAATTATAGAATACCAAGATTATGAAATAGATTATGCTTATTTATCAGGAGGAGAAAGAACAGCAGTTGCATTGGCATATAGGCTTGCACTTAATCAAGTTCTAAATTCATTATTAAGTCAGATTAAAACAAGGGGATTAGTCATTCTAGATGAACCTACAGATGGATTTTCAGATCAACAATTAGACAAAATGAGAGATGTTTTACAACAATTAAATGCAGAACAACTAATTATTGTTAGTCATGAACAAAAAATAGAAAGTTTTGTTGAAAATCTTATTAGATTAAAAAAAACATTAGGTGTATCTGAGAAAGCAGAATAAAATATATTTTGCACAACCAATTTCTTTAAAAACTTTAATCAAAGAATAATAATATGGAAATGACAAATTATCCTGTTGATGGAGCAATATTTTTAGCCAAAGTTCATCCTTACTTAGATGCCAATAAAACACAAGATTCAGAAGTAAAAGGATTGAATGTTTCTTATTTTTTAAAACAAGGAACAGTAATAGTAAACCCCATAAAATCAAGGGTTCGCGGCAGAGTAGCAATAAATATTGGTATTGATAAGAAAGACTCAGAACTGGTAAGTAAAATAAAAGAATTAATTCTAGAATAATATATTCCGAAACCTTTATAAAATTAAAACACCCTTCAAATTTGTAGATAGTTTATTCTATAAAATATTACAATGGATACTGATTTAAAGAACTCAATTTTAAAAACAGGAACAACAATTCTAGGCATTGTCTGTAAAGACGGAGTTGTAATGGCCTCAGATAGACAATCAACAGCAGGAACAATTGTTATGAATAAGAATTCTGAAAAAACAAAGCAGATTAATGAATATATTTTAATTTCAGGAACAGGAATGGTTTCAGACATACAAAGAGTTTCAAAAATATTACCTGCCGAATTAAAATTAAAAGAATTAAGAGCTAAAAAAACACCAAGTGTTAAAGAAGCTTCAAATTTACTTTCAAACATATCTTATTCAGGAATAAGACAACCTTCTGTAATTCCACAACAAGCTGGATTTTTATTAGGTGGTTTTAATGAAGATGGGACTACAGAACTTTATTCAATAGAACCTGCAGGAAGTGTTGTAAAAGTTGAAGATTATGATGCAAACTTTGGAAGTGGAATGCCATATGTATTGGGTTTATTAGAAAGACAATACAAAGAAGGAATTGGTGTAAAAGAAGGTGTTGAACTAGCAAAAGAAGCTTTAAAATCATCTATGCAAAGAGATGTCGGATCTGGATATGGAATAGATATATTTACAATCACAAAAGAGGGAATAAAAAAAGTAGTTGAACAAAAAATAGTTCCAGAACTTAAATAATTTTTAAATTTTAAAATAAAATGGATATTCTAAAAAAAATAACAGACCAGTTATCAGGAAATATAACAGAAGCAGGTTTTGAAGGCGCAAACATTGTTCTATATACTAATAATGAAAATTTCTTCAAAGGAGGGGCTTCACAGATAAAAGAAATAGTTGATCAAATTAAAAAAAGAATAGAACTTAGGGCAGATAAAAAAATTCTAAAAGATGAAAAGACAACAGAAAAAGAAATCAAAGAGCTTGTTCCAAAAGAAGCTGAGATTTCAAATATTATTTTTGATACACAACGTAGTATTGTAGTAATTGAAGCAAAAAGACCTGGAATGGTTATAGGAAAATATGGTTCTATATTAAATGACATAAAGAAAAGTACATTGTGGGCACCACAAGTACAAAGAGCACCTGCAATAAGAAGTAAAATTACAGAAAATATTAGAAGTGTTTTATATGCAAATAATAGTTATAGAAGAAAATTCCTAAATCAAATTGGTGAAAAAATATACGAAGAATGGAATCCAGAAAAAGTAAAAGAATGGGTTAGAATAACTTTTTTAGGGGCTGCAAGACAAGTTGGAAGAAGTGCTATTTTATTACAAACACCTAAATCTAAAATTCTTATGGATTGTGGAGTTGATGTTTCTTCAAGAGATGAAGATAGATTTCCTTTATTTAATATTCCTGAATTTGATGTTGGTCAATTGGATGCAATTATTTTAAGTCACGCACACTTAGATCATTCTGGTTTAATTCCATATCTTTACAAGATGGGATATAAGGGACCTATTTACATGACAGAGCCCACAAGAGATATTGCTTCTTTATTAGCTTTAGATTTCATAGGTGTTGCCTACAAACAAGCTTCTAAGCCATTATTTAGCTCAACAGATGTTAAGGATATGGTAAAGCATAGTATTTGTTTAAATTTCAATGAAGTTACAGATATAACGCCTGACATTAGATTAACATTTTACAATGCAGGACATGTATTAGGAAGTGCTCTAACACACCTAAATATAGGAAATGGAGCTCATAACTTACTTTACTCTGGAGATTATAAATATGGAAAAACAAGACTTTTAGCACCTGCAGCTTCAAAATTCCCAAGAGTTGAAACAGTTATAACAGAATCAACATATGGTGCAAAAACAGATGTGCTTCCTTCTAGAAAAGAAACAGAGGCAGAATTAATTAAGATAGTTAAAGAAACAGTTGAAAAAGGCGGGAAAGTTTTAATGCCAGAATTAGGATTAGGACATGCTCAAGAAACAATGCTTAGAATGGAAGAAGCAATGAGGGTTGGTGATCTTCCAAAAGTTCCAATTTATGTAGATGGAATGGTTTGGGATATTAATGCTATCCACACCGCTTATCCTGATTTTTTAAATAGTAATGTTAAGGCACAAATATTCCAAGATAAAAATCCATTTCTTTCAGATGTTTTCTCAAGAGTGGGTTCACCGCGAGAAAGAAAAGAAGTAATTGAAGGTGGCCCTTGTGTTATTATTGCAACATCTGGTATGTTGGTAGGTGGAGCTTCTGTGGAATATTTGAAAAACTTTGCAAACAATCCTAAAGATCTATTAATTTTAAGTTGTTATCAAGGACCTGGTTCACCAGGTAGACAATTACAAGAAGGTAAAACAGAAATTTCAATTCCAGACGTAGACCATAAAGTAAAAGTAAAAATGAAATTTGTGATGATGACTGGATTATCACCTCATCCAGGTAGAAATGAAATAATTAATTGGTTTAATAACATGAGGCCAAAACCAAAAAGAATAATTGTAAATCATGGTGAAGTTTCAAAGTCACTTGATTTAGCTTCTAGTCTTTACAAAATGCACAGGATTGAAACAAATGTTCCAAGACTTTTAGAAACATTAAGATTAAGGTAAAAATATGAAACATAACATAAAAGTAACAGCTATTCTTCTTTTGATGTTTATCATTACTCAATTTATAGGTCTTTATGTTGTAAATTATTACTCTGCAGAAGATAATCCTATTCCATATGGAATGGAACCTCCTGTGCCTGAATCAGAACTTCAATATTATGGTGTTTTCACACAAATTATTATTGCATTTATAATAGCTGTCGCAATTCTTTTTGCAATAACAAAGTTTGAACTTCAGACGATTTTAAAAATTTGGTTTTTTGTTGTTATGTTAATTGCGTTAGCACTTACATTTAATGCATTTTTTCCTGATTTCAAATATGTTTCATATGTTGCACTCTTAGTTGCCCTCCCTTTCACAATAATAAAAATATTTGGAAAAGATATTCTTGTTCATAATTTTACAGAGCTTTTAATTTACCCCGGAATTGCTGCTGTTTTTGTTCCTATTTTAAATATCACCACTGCAATAATCTTTCTAATTTTAATTTCAATATATGATGCATGGGCTGTTTGGCATTCTGGAATCATGCAAAAAATGGCAAAATACCAAGTAGATAAATTAAATATATTTACAGGATTTTTTGTCCCCTATGTCTCTAAGAAAGTAAAATTAAAATTAAAGAAAATGAAAAAATCTGATTTAAAGAAAAGTAAAATAAAAGTTAATGTAGCTCTTTTAGGTGGAGGAGATGTTATTTTCCCAATAATTATATCTGGTGTTCTTCTAAACACAGTAGGATTAGGTCCTGCTTTATTTGCAATGTTAGGTGCAACATTGGGATTAGCTTATTTATTCTTCTTTGCAAAGAAAAAGAAATTTTATCCTGCAATGCCTTTCATAACAGCAGGTATTTTAATTATGACTGGAATTAGTTATTTAGTCTTCTGAATTTCCATTACCCATTTTCTTTTTTAAATTATTAGATTTACAATAATTTATTAGATCCTCTTTAGTTTTTTCTGTAATAATTGCATTTTCAAGTCCAACTCCCTGTTCACCATTAATTAAAGTTAATGTTGGCCCTTCTTTAGTATTACCATAATCATTATCAACATGAGGGTTTAATATCCCTTGCTCACCATCTATTCTAGCTAATAATCCACTACAAGAAACACCATGTCCATGGGGACTTATTACAACATATTTCCCAATACAACTTTGATTAAATGAGGTTTTTTTTGTATATCCAAATCCTTTTGATCCTTCCATAAAAGAGGTTACAATAAACTTCTTTTTAAGCCTTTCCATATTGTTCTCACTTAAAGAAGGTAACAGAATAGTAAGATTTATAAAGCAATAACCATATCTCTATTTACTCAAAATGATAGTAAAAAAAGCATATGCATACAATGTATCTGGTAAAAATTCACAAGATAGCGAAGACATTCCCTATGCAGAATTAGCAAAAATTTTAGTTAGTTCTAAAAATATTGATATAATAAATGCACCAACTGCAGACAAAGGTTATGTTGGAAATTTTAAAATAGGCAATAAAAACTTTATGGCAGATTGTTATCAAGGAAAAATTATATTTGTGGGCAAAATTAAACCTAGTTTTAAAGCAAAAAAATTAGAATCTATTTTAGGATCAGCAGGATTAACAATGAATTTTGAAGCATCTGAAAAATGGGGTACAAATTAAAATGAAACCAAAGCATTTAATTTTATTAAGAAGAGAAGATTGGAAAGAACCATTTGAATATTTTTTATTTGATGATACTATTATGTATAATTTTGCTGAAAGTGATTTACAGAAATTAGATGGCACAAAATATCATTTTCCAAATATCACAAAAGATCAGTGGAAAACATATGCTCAATTTTTTAGACAATCTCAAGAAGCAAGAAGAAATAATGCTAGCAATTTAATTAAATCTTTAACAGAATTAAGAGGTCAAAATTAAAATGACAAATAAGAAACAAGTAGAAAAATATGTAATATTTCCTAGAATAATTGAAAATAAGGCACTCACACTACCTTTAATTTTTGATGACAAAATTAATTATGATATTATTTTAAAAACATTTGAAAATGATGTGAATGCTGAAATTTTTAAAAAATATGAAAATGTCAATGAAGATCAATATAATTTAGTTTTACATTTTTCCATACTTGATGAAGAAGAAAAAGATAAAAAAATTAAAGGATTAATTAAAAAAATGGACAAATTACGAGGAGAACAATAAAATGTTAGTAAAACAAGAATTAATAAACAAAATTAAAGATTATTTTAATCTTAACATATATGAAACAAAGGTTTGGTTAGCTTTGCTTGGTAAAGGTATTGCTTCTGCAGGTGAAGTAGCTCAAATTTCAGGCGTTCCAAGATCTAGAACATATGATGTTCTTGAAAGTTTAGAGAAAAAAGGATTTGCAATTGTTAAACTTGGTAAACCTGTAAAATATCTTGGTGTTAAACCTAAAATGATCCTTGAAAAATTAAAAAATAATGTTAAAAGAGATGCTGAAGAAAAAATGGTAACTTTAGCAGGAATAAAAGAAACAGAAGAATTTTCACAATTAGAAAATATTTACAACGAAGGAATGAGTCCTGTTAAAAGAGACGAAGTTTCAGCAGCTTTAAGAGGAAGGTCAAATATTTCAAATCATTTAAGAGAAATTATTGAAAATGCCAGTAAAGAAGTTATAATTTGTACAAATGCAGAGGAACTTAAAATAAAAGTATCTTTATTTAAAGAAACATTTTCAAAACTTCAAAAAAACGGAATAAAAATTAAATTAGCCCTTTCAGGAGATGCAGATTTAATTAAAAAACTAGAAAAAGTTTTTAACATGAAAATAAAGAAAGTAGATATAGATGCAAAGTTCTTTATTGTAGATAAACAAGAAATATTATTTTACTTATCTAAAAATACAAGTAAAGATGACAGTGCTATTTGGTTAAACTCTGATTTCTTTTCACAAGCTTTTGCAGTTCTTTTTGAAAAAGCTATAGCAAATTAGATGCTAAACTAAACAAATACTTAAAAATAAAAATAAACAATCAATAAAATGTTAATTCAAAAAGAAACAGCAGTGTATCATCCAAAGGGATACAGGGGAATTAGAATGGCTAATAATAATTATATGACCCCTATAACTTCCCAAGTGAATGATTCAGATCATAGTAAAAGATTCTACCCTCATCAAGGTGCAACTGGAATAAGAAGACACACAAGGCAAGCAAATTCTACAAATAAATCAACAAGCAGAATAGAAAGAAAAACATTACATGGAAAGAGGGCAAAAAAAGTTCATAAATACTCAAAAGCTTTTTTTAATTAAATAACCTTCAATTCACTAACATACATATCCTTAATTTTTCTTTTATCATCCCTTTGCCATTTTTCTAAAAATTGCTCAAGATTAAGTGTAATTTTTTCACGAGCATAAATTCTACCTAGTTTTTTGAATGTATCTTTATGAGCTTTTTTGAATTTTTTTACATTTTGATCTTGCTTTGTAAGTGGACCTGAAATAATAAGTTCTTCTCTAGATTTTCCAACAAAGAAAAAGCGAGCAGCTTTTTGCCCACCATAATTAAAACCAGAATTTTTAATAAAAAAGTATTTTTCAACTTGTCTTGAAAGATGTTTATAAAACTTTAAAAGTTTTGTAGCCGCGATATCACCTTCTTGTTTTTTTGTTCTTGCTTCTAAGAGTAAAAATTCATATTTTTTAGAGTCTGCATTTTTTTTAATTTTTGAAATATCTGTTTTTTCAAGCTTAAAAGATTTAAGTGAAGGTTTTTTTAAAAATTTCTTACAAGCTTTTTGAAACTTCATAAAGGTTTCATCAGATAAAGCAGCAGAGACATTTCTTTGTTTATAGGTGGGATCAATAAGAACAATTGGTGAATCTAATTTAGATGCATTAATATCCATCAAAATATGTCTTTTATTTTTATATTTTTTTTCAATATCAATAACAATTTTCCCAGAGGGTTTAGCTTTAGACATTGCTTTTACAAAAGGTAAGAATCCATTATAATGATAAACAAGAAGTTCTAACCCATATCCTGAAAAACCTTGTATATATGACTCAGCACCATAACACCTATTTGCATAACAAAATGCTTTTGCTAATTTTATGCCATCTAAAATTTTATCTGATTTTACTTTCTTTTTAATGTAAGTTACATGTGAATAAGACAAATCAGTTATATTATATGCTTCAGAAGGTTTTTTTACTTCTATCACAGGAATAATTTCAAAAAATATATGGGGGCCTATCACAACTTTAAAATAATTTCTAGAACCTTTCAATTTTATAACTTTATTTCCCTTAAGAATTTTAGCTGTTAAAGCAGAGATATCTGTTTTAGAATATTTTTTATTAAATCTAATAAAAATATCAATATCATACATATCTTTTTTTATTAAAGTATTTTTAGCAAAACTTCCACCCACAAAAATAGAGGCATCTATTTTTAATTTTTTCATTTTAATATCTATTTTTCTTAAAAAAGAATTTAAAGAATTTCTAATTTTAGCAAGATCCTTAATTCCAGGATTTACTTCTTGCAAAACTTCTGTAAAAATAGAATCAGTTTGTTTTTTCATTTTTAATAGTTAAAACTTTTATGTTTATTCTAGTGCACGAATATTTTTTAGGTCTTTTGTTCCTTTCTTAAGAGAAGATGCCAAATCAATAATATATTTTCCTTCTTCAAGTTTGTAAACAATTGGTTGGTCTTTTTTAAATAAATTAATTAAATCAATTTCAAACTTACCTTCACCTGTAACACGTACAGCTTCTATATCTAATACAACAGGAATATCTTCCTGGGTAATTCCAGCCATCTCCCTAATATCCTTTTCAACTTGCTTTTTTTCTTTTTCAGGAATAATAATTGGCTTATCCTTTAAAGTATCTAATTGCTCATCCCTTATATAAAAAAAGAAATGACTACCACAGTCTGCACACCCTTCTAGAATTTCTTTACTTCCAGATTCAATAATATGTTTACAATGTACACATTGGTGCGCCATGAATAAGATAAATATAACAGAATTATAAAGTTTGTGCTTGTATAGTATCTTTAAGGGAAGTTGAAAGTCTAGCTTTTAGAAATAAAAGCGCAAAGTTCGAAAGAACTTTTAAAGAAACCGCAGGTGCCTTATTTATTCAGAAGCAACTCAATCTTTTTAGGATTACGTTTAATTTCCTTAACAATTGTAGCAGGCCCAATTATAGTAACAGCGCCTAAGTCTCCACCAGATAAAGCTTGAATAATATTTCCTTTTATTTTGCTAAAAAATCCTTTGTTATTTGAATTTCCCGCAATAACTGCAAGTTCAATACCACTAAAATTATTAACATGGCCTATCATAGCCATTGTATCTCCTATTAAACGAGATTCTTCTTCTGGTTCTAATTTACCTTGAAGAATTAAAATATTATTTCCGAGAACAACATTCAAAACTTTCCTTATTCTCTTAGAACTATCTAAATCACGTATCTCAGAATAAGGCATAAATTGAATAGCAAAACCTTTTATTTTACCAAATTTCTTTTTCTTCACCTTCTTTTTCGCCATCTTTTTATTAAGTTTTTTTACTTTTTATTCTTTACCTTTTACTATCTTCTTTTTTTAGCAAGCTTGAAAACATATTCATAGAATTCTTCTAAGTTTTTCCCTTTTTTAGCACTTATACCTACAACATCATATTCAGGGAAAGCTGATTCTATTTTTTTCATATCAGATTTTTTCAAATCTGTTTTATTTGCAACAATAAGAACAGGAATTTTTCTTGCAACTAAATTACCAATAATAGTTATATTAACTTGATTGTAAGGATTTTTAGAAGAATCTAAAACAATAACTACTACATCTACATCATCAAGCCATTGAATACTTTCAATAACACCTTGTGTAGCTTCTTTGGCTCTTTTCCTGGCTTCTTTTTTCTTAACTTTAAATTTCAAAAATTCTTCAAAATCAATTCTAGTTGCAATTCCAGGAGTATCAATCATTTTGAACAACATTGTTTTTCCCTTATATTTTATTTCAACTTTTTCTTTAAATTGAACATTTCTTGTTTCATGGGGAACCTTACTAACACTACCCATTTCTTCACCTGTCCAATCTTTACAAATACGATTAGCAAGACTTGTTTTTCCAGAATTAGGGGGCCCATAAAATCCTAGTTTTATATCTTTTTGTCCCTTAAATAAACCTGAAAAAATACCTGAAAAAAAATCCTTAAATATCTTTATCATTTTTTTTATCTCTTTTATTTATCATGTTAAAAAATTGTCAAAATACTTTATTAAGTTTTGTGTACTTAAGTATTACCTATTTATTTTCTTTAATTTCTTCTAATTTTTTTTACTATTTTATCAACAGGGGCCTCAAAAACACTTTTTTTAGAATGTTTTCCAATAACATATTTAACTTGATTTTTGCCCCATTTAGATTTCATTAAATTTTGTTTAATATCTCCATCCCCTAAACCTTTTCTTTTCATTCTTCCAACATACCCCATTAGATTATAAAAATCACCCCTATTCTTAAATAAATTTTTCTCATTTTTTCCCTTCTTCATTTTTCTTATAAAACTAAAAGCTCCAAAAGCAAGTAATGCAATTAATATTACTATCAACCCAATAATCAACCATTTATTATCTGTTTCAATTTCAGAAGGAGTATTTGTAATTAAACTCAATTCAGATAAAGAAGGAGAAATAAATGCAGGGACATCTACAAAATTAAATGTACTTGTTGTTGAAAATTCAATTGTTTCAGAACTTCCACTCAATGGAACATATTCATAATTCCCAGATTCTTGAACAGTTAAACCTTCTTTAAAAAATAAATTTGCTATTTTTTCTACAAATAAATAAGTATTTGATCCAGCATTATTTTGATTAATTTCAATCTTAAATGTGTTTAAAGCAGGTTCATCAAAATCATCATAATAAGCTGTGATTTCTGCAAAACTTATTTGAGTTTCTAAATTTTCTTGCCCCCAATAAAGAATAGAATTAATATAATCAGATTCTCGTGCAGAATTATAGTCTCCTCCAGCCACATTATTTACAATCTGAACATCTATATTTTCTTCAAGTGGATAAAACAAAATAGAATTAGCTGTATTTGTTTCTTCAAGAGAAACAGGAAGTCCTATTTCTAAAAGTTGTTGCATTAAATTTATGTATACAGAATCTTGAGTATTATTTGTTGAAGAATCATAAGTAGATTGAATTTGATTTAAACTAGTTTCTATTTCCTCTAAATTAAATATTTCATCCAAAGAATCTTTTTGAAATTGTGTAAAACTTTGAATATCTAATTTTATGTTTTGTAAATCAGCTTTTTTACTAATTAAAGAACTTCCAACAGCAGTCTTGGGGCTATCAACAGTTATATTAAATTCTTTTGTAGAAGTTAAATCCTGGGTATCTGTAACACTTATTGATAATATGAAGGAACCACTAGAGTTATAAGAATATACAGCTGAATTATTAGAAGTTGTTAAAAATTCATTACCCCCAAAATTCCATTCATAACTTGTTATATTTTCACCATCTGAAACATCAACTTCAACTGTAAATGTGGTTGGAACAGCTGCAGCAGTACTAGTGGGGGTCACAAAATCTATTTCTGGAAATCTTTGAATTGTAACTTCTTCTTCAAAAATTTGTAATCCTTTTAATCTAAGTAAAATAGAAGTAATCCCATATTCAGTAGGAACAACCAAACCAGAATTATCAAATGCAAGTGAAATAAAATTAGAATTTATTTTAGCAGGTATTTGAGTTAAATTATAAAGAGTATCAGATACTTCAAGAATATCTGTGGTGTATGCAAATGAAATTTCAGAAAGAGTTATTTCATGCTCTTTTTCTAAAATAGTTTCAGGATTCATTATTCCAACATTTTCATTATTCCCATCATCACCATAACCTGCTGTTATTTTTATAGGAATTACACATCCTTCGGAATCAGAACAATCTCTTGAATATCTATTACTTAAATAACTCCAAATTTCATCTTCTAAAAAACTATCATAATAGCCTAAATTAATCATTTCAGCACCATCTAAAAGAAAACTACCTATTTCTCCAAATGTGCCTGTTCTTGCAAAAATTTCAAAATCTCTTGAATAAGTACCTGCATAATCATTTGTAAATCCACAAGGATTTACAGTTTCATAATTTATAGAATATTTTTGATTATCTTCTTGATTAGAAGTAGCCATGCACACAAAATAATTCCCATCATTTAAAATTTGAAAGTTTTCGGGCATACAAGATATTTCCCCTGTCCCTTGAGCTGTTGCAATACAATCACCATAAGCATAATCATCTTCTTGATAAACTATCATTTGAAAATCAACACTTTCGCCTGTTCCTGAATTTTCAATAACATTTGCACCTAGTTTTATGTTAGGGGAAGAAGAAAGTGAAACTTTTTCACAATAAGGCATATCAAAAAGAAGTGCAGATCCAGACGAAGGAGCATTATAACACCCATAATCTTTAGCTCCAAAATTTCCAGAAGGTTGAGAAGATTGCCATTCAATTATATCATCTGCAAAAAAATCAATATATAATTGAGGAGAATACCACTCATTAGCATTACTTGTAACTCTCATAGAAAAATCGGAAATTTCACCCACTGTTCCACCTGTAATTCTTAATCCATATGTAATATCATCCCCTTCATTTAAAGTAAATGTTTTAGAAATCCCTATACTACTTGGAATAGATTCATAATCAACATCACAATCAGATGGTTCACAAGAATAATCATCTCCCTTAACAAAATTATTTACAGAAAGTAAATCTAAAAGTTCTATCCTATTATTATAACCTAAAGAAAATAAAGAATTTATTGGTTCATCATCTAAACTAATATTAACCCAACCACTAAGATTTGCACCAGGTGCATAATTTAAATCAATTGAATGAGATACATTTCCAAGCTCAAAATTTGCAGATGCACTTCCAATTAATAAAATTGCAAAAAACAAAGTAAATATTTTCATCGCCATCTCTTTTTTATAAAAGTAATATTATATTTATAAACATTTATTATAAATAAAAATCAAGCAAAAACTTTATAAGTAGTCACTACTTAGTGATACTATACTAAATTAAGACCAATAAACCTATATATTAAGATGAAAAATCTGTTGACAAAATTACTTATGCCCATTGTTATGGTAGCAGCCTTAGCTATGCCTAATTCTGCAGATGCACAAGAATCTATAAATCCGTTTTGGCCTTCTTCTGAAACAACTCTTTATTATGGTAGTGGAGATATTAATGGAGACGGGTTAGTTAACATTGATGATTACAATGAGATGGTTGCTTTAAGAGATGGGGAGTCAAGCACACCAAATGATAGGGCAGATATTGATGGGGATGGGGCACCTGCAACAACAGGTGATTTAGAAATTTTAGGAGAATTTTTAGATGGGGGAAGATCTTATTTACCTTCTAATTGGAAAGCACTTCAAGCAACAGAAGAAAGAGATGATTGGTTTCAAAAAACATTTATAATTGACCCTACAAGTGAACAAGATTATATTCCTGGTGAATTCACTTCTTGGAGATTTGGACAAAAAACACATGGGAATTTTTATGGAATACCAGATACAACAAATATCCCCTTTGAATATATAGATAATCAAAGATTTAATATGCCTTTATTTTATGCACAAATTTCCCCTCTAGGTGGAGGAACAGAAGGACATGGAATAAATGCAACATTAACAGGTGAAAATCCATTAAATTGGAATGATTGGAATTTTGGAGAATCTCAAACAAATGAAACAAATGTTCAAATAGGTGGGTGGAATATTCCCTACAATTCAGCAGTGGGAATATATAAAACAGAAGGATTTAATGAAGATGGGGGAGCTATTAATACACTTTTAGTGGGATTTAGAACAAATCAAGAAGGTGAAGAACCCACATTATTTACAGATAATCCGAATTATCCAAATGGACATAATCCAGATTTAATGTTAACAAGGCCTACTGTTGGAATAAAAGAACCTAAAGAAACACCTGAAATTGTAAATGATTATAAATTAAGTCAAAATTATCCCAATCCATTTAATAGTTCCACAACAATAAGATATTCATTAGATAATCCAGACAATGTTTCATTAAATGTTTATGATATTAGAGGTAATCATGTTAAAACATTAATAGATAATATTTCTCAACAATCTGGAAACCATGAATTTAATTTTAATGCAAACAATTTATCTTCTGGAATTTATTTATATAACTTAAAAACAGAAAGTGGAATATATAAAACAGGTAAAATGACTTTAGTTAAATAAAATTATTTTTTTCTTTTTTTAGATTTTTTTCTTTTTATGGTACTTGAATTTAAAATTAAATAAATAAATGCAATTATTATAACAGTCCCTGCTAAATTATAAATATTGAAGAAATTTAATTGAATTCTTGCAGGGCATGGAACTACATTTTGTCCACCTGCACAGTCTAAATATTTATTTTGTGGATCATAATGCCAATCTCCATCTGGATTAATACAATCTCCACCTTTGTTATTTCTACATTTTTGTTGTTCATCAGGTTCAAAAGTATTATCTGCATCCCAACTCCAAGTAGATTCCCATGAATATGTTAAGAAATTATCATCACAATTATCACTTGCATCTTCATTTGTAGCACAAGAACCTATTGCACGTCCATATTCATCAACAGCATTCCAAAAAGGACCACATTCAGCTGTTGCTTCTTCATAAAAACAAGAACAAGTACCTGCAACAGAACAATCAACTTCGGGATAATTTAATGAAACACTATATGCACCAACATTACAATATAAAGCATCATTTGAACATCTATCTGGAGTCATATAATCCATGCACATTGTAATTGTTTCACAAGGAATTGTTTCTAATAAATATAAATTTAAATTAGTTGTTTTTGCAGATGTTTCACCATCAGCTTGTTCAAATGTAAAGTAAAATCCATTTGCATCACCTTCATTTATAAAACCAGAATCTGTAGTAGCCTCCACATCTGTTTGGGTTACAGTCCAATAGGCAGCAACATCTCCACTACTATTTGCAGTTCCTGTTAATGTTTTAATAAGATCATCAAAAAGAGGGTCATCATCAAATATATTAAATTCAACTTCCTGTCCATTTGAATAACCTGTCCCTTGAACAGTCAGCCAATAAGTTGTTTCACCCACACTAAATACTCTTGCACCTTCTGTTAATTCACTATCCCAATCAACACCCCCTGTAACAGGATTATTTTCATCTAAAGGAGGAGCCCAATAAGGTTCGCCTGCAGCTGCACCTATTTCAATACAAGTTCCTGTTAATTCATCATAAGCCCAATCTTGAGCTTCATCACAAGAACATTCTGTTGTACAACCAAGATCTTCTGGTTCACATTCTTCTGCCACACCTTGACTATTTGGATTTGTAATAACCCCATCACCACAATAAAATTCAGGAATAATAGAATCATCATAATTAACAGTGCACCATAATTTTTGATCATAAAGATCAGGTGTTCCAACATGTGCATTTGTAACCCCTGTAAAACTTAAAACAGCAGAGAAAAAATCAGGCTCTGGATTTGTTGCACCTACAAGACAATTTGGAGCAGCACCTTCTATTTGACCCATTTTTTGACTACAAACATCAACATTATACAAGCCCCCTGTAGTAGATTCTGCATGTGCATTTGTATCTGAAGACAATTCCATAATATAGGCGCCCTTGTTAGGTCTTGTACATTCATTATTTGATAATTCATGATCAAAATCGCAACAAAGAACATAGCCATATTCAACTTCATATCCACAACCTTTTTGATTTTCACAACCAGGTTGATTATTATCATAAGCACCACAAGCAATAACCCCTGGATCATCTATGCAAGAACCACCGCCAAAAATATCTGAAACAGGATTTCCTGTTAAAGGTAAAGCAAGGGTAGCTATATTGGAGTCAGAGTCCCATGAACAACCTTCTTGAGTTCCACAAGCTGTAGGTGAAATTAAATCACCACAAGCTGTAGCTGTTCCCTGGCAGGTATTTTCATCATCAATACTTTTAGCTTCTGTATGTGCATTTGATAAAGCAGAAAAACCAACAACAATATCATTATTTTCTGCTTCTAAACAAGCACTTCGTGGAGTAACATAACATGTTGCAGCACTAATAAGAAAGATAGAGATTACAATTAAAAATAAACTTAAAAATAACAATCCCTCCTTTTTTTCCATTATATTTTTCTTAGTCAAATGTATTTTATAAAGATTTCTTATCCCTTCCAATTAATAATAGGTTTAAGATGTTTTAATACTTTAATAGATTGTTTTTGTGCATTTATTACCTTAAAGATATCCTTGTAAGCCATTGGACTTTCTGAAAGTGTTTTTTGATTAATTGTCCCTTTTATTCCTTGCATTGTTTTTTGAAAATCTTTCATCTTAAATTTTTCTTTAGCTTTACTAATACTTATTTTTCTTCCTGCCCCATGTGAAGAACTGCTCAAAAATTTAGGATTACCTTTTCCTTCCACTAAAAAAGTCCCATCACGCATATTTCCAGGAATAACTCCTTTTTCTTTTTTCCTTGCAGGTGTTGCACCCTTCCTATGTATATAATGCCCTTCTTCATAAATAGCATGATTATGATTTTTATTCACCCACATACTATATTTAAGATTTTTTCCTGTAATTTTATTTAAGATTTCCATAAATTTGTAAGCTATTTCAAGTCTATTAAGCAAAGCATAATCTAATCCAAATTTAAGAACATTAAGATATTCTTTCCCTAAATCTGAATTTACATCTAAAGGAGATGTTTTTTCAAATTTTTCTTTTTTATTACTACCAGAAGCCTCTACCATGTATTTTTTTCCAACAGTATGTCCAATCCCCCTACTACCTGAATGAATAACCAACCATAATTCTTTTTTATAACTACCAAGCTCAATAAAATGATTTCCCCCACCAAGTGTTCCTAAATGTTTTAACGACGCTGTTTTAAGATAATTCAAAATATTTTTATTATAACTACCTTTTTCAAATTTTTCTAAAAGCAAATCAAATTCTTTTTTTGTTTTTTTAGTAATATTTTTAGGTGTATTATAATCCCCAACGCCCATTGGAATTTTTTTTGAAACAGCATTATAAATTGAAGTTCTTTTTTCAAAAACATCTTCTACTAAATCACTACCCATGATTCTAATTGCAATCATTCCACAACCAATATCAAATCCAACCCATGCAGGAACAACAAACCCTTTTGTTTTTAATACAGAACCAATTGGGGCTGAATAACCCAAATGAGCATCTGGCATTAAAGCAGCAGATATAACAAATTTTTCAGAATAACATTTTTCAAATTGTTTAATAGTCCTTTTATCAAGATTTATTCCATAATTATATATTTTCTTTGTCATTTTATTTTTGCCAACAGAATAATTTTATTTGTTTAGGATTATATAAATGGGCATTTGTAAAAATAGAAACAGCTTTTGAATATATATTTTTATTCACATCTTCTTGAATTTCTGTTGCAAAGCATCCTGTATTAATTTCACAAAGTTGTGTATAACATTCAATATCAGATGATATTTCTGAATTTATCTTTTCTAATGTTAAAGGTGGAAAACCCTCTTCTAAAGATGAAATAGGAACATCACCATTATAACTAACTATTTCTGTTCTTAAAGCATCATTTAATTGAATTTTTTTAAGAATAAAATCTTCTTTAGCATAAATTTCAGAAGAAAAATCTTTTTCTTCAAAAGATTTTTGACTAATAATAAAAACTAAAACACCTGCAATTAAAATTATAGCCATAAAAACTTCAACCACCCTAATCCATCCTTTATTATTTTTCATTTTTAAAAAATTTACCATACAGAGATAGCTAATTTACCCACATTTATATTAGCTTCTTTATCAACATATTCTACTACAAATTCTTTAATATAAATTTCAGGAGAATTTATTTCAATAGAAGGGCTGATAGAAGTTCCATCATCATATGTGAAGTTAAAATTGAATTCTGAATTAAAAGGTATATTTAGAGATTCCTTAAAATCTTCATAATTCTCTTCATAAATTAAAATAACATCTTCTACTTTTGACTCAATGATTTTTTTATCCACAGTTATAGATTCAATTGTTTCAGTAGGATCATAGCAAGCAAAATAAATCGCAGAATTTGTTTCTAAAGTACCTTCAATATAAGATGCTTTGAACAATTTATTTGACCTATTAGTCCAATCAAAAGCTAAATCACTCCCAGCACTTGAAGGGGTTAAAACAACTCCATTAATATCTTTTAAAGTATAATTAAGAGTATAATTTCCAGGGTGACCAATTCTAAGACAATCACTATTAACTCCCGGAGAATATCCTTCTGGAATTGAAAAACTAATTAAAGTTAAATCAGAAGACATAAGATTTGTTAATTCAACATTAAGATGTTCCATTGCAAGGTTGTTATCTTTTTGAACACTGAATGTTGGGCCTAAAAAAACAAAAACAAAAGTAAGAAAAGTTACAAATAAAACAATTGAAATAATTATGCTAAAATGAGATCCTTTTTTATTTTTCATATTTCTTTGATTTTTTGCTTGTAACCTTTAGGTTATTTTTCATATTTCTTTGATTTTTTGCTTGTAACCTTTAGGTTATTTTTCATATTTCTTTGATTTTTTGCTTGTAACCTTTAGGTTATTTATCCAAAAAAGATTGTTGCTCCTGTTGAGGTTATAAATGACATTAACATTAAAGTGAAAGAATGTTTTACGCCTGCTTTCATATTTCCTTCTGACAGTTTTCCAATTGTAAGTCCTGTAAAAAATCCCTGAATTAAAAGAAGATACAAAAATGCACCTGATATTTCATTTGCGTCAATAGAAGTACTATTAATATTCAATCCAATTCCACCCAATGAACTTTCACCAGAAATTCCACCTACCATTGGGACTATTTTAAATTGCATAACAATTATTATTATAATAAATACAATAAAAATAATATATCCCTGTGTAACAAGTGTTTGAATTGCTGCTTTTCTTTCTTTCTTTAATTTATTAGAAAGACTAACAGCTCCTGCAACAGATTCCAATATTTCTCCAATATCTCCTCCAGCTCTTTCAGCCTGACCAATTAATATAATTGATCTTGCAATTGTTTTATTACCAACTTCTTTTGCAAATATTTCTAATGCAGAAAGAAGAGGTATTCCAAGATGAATTTGATTTCCTAATTTTTGAATGTGGGGGCTAAGGGGGCCATACACCTTATCTTTAAGATTAACAATTGTTTTACTAATGGGAGTACCTGTTTTAACACTTTCAACAAGATCTCTTGCAAATTCTAAAAAAACTTCCTCTTTATATGCTGCAATTCTTGTTTCTTTCATAACAGTAAAAACAATAGGTGTAACACCAAATACAACTCCTAATCCTGCAACAAAATAAAGATAAGCTGTTCCACGTAAAAAGATAAGTGCAATTAAAATTACAAATATTCCAATTCCCATTCCAATCCAGTGGTATTTTTTTAATTCCATTATTTTCTTTGTTTTATTTTCTTTGTTTTATTTTCTTTGTTTTATTTTATTCTGGAGGTTGTTTACAACCCCTTATTTTTTTATATTATTCGGTTGGTTGTTTTATTTTTAAAAATGTTAAAAAGAAAATATTAATTAACAGCACACCTAATACAGTAATCAACGTTATAGTTCCAGTACTAAGTGCAAAACCTAACCCACTAATTTTCATCATGATAAGTAATAACATTAAAATCATAGGTGCTGCAATTACAACACTTATGTATACATCCATGAATGTTTCTGAACTTCTTATACGTTTTTCACGTTCTATTTTATAATCAAATAAAAGGGTTTCAGATCTTTTTGTGAAAAAATCAGGAAGATTTCCCCCAGAACTAATTGTTGTTGCAAGACCATTCAATAATTCTGTAAGTTTTTTACTAGGACTATTATAAGCTATATTTTTTAGAGCAGTAATCAAATCATAACCATAAATATTTATTTCATTTAGAAGTTTTGTAAATTCTTTTTCCAGATAAGGATATTCTTTTGTTTGAATTATAATTGTAAATATTTTACTTGGATCTATCATAGAACCAGATATAGAAGCCATGTGAATTGTAGCAAATGGAAGTTCTTCATTTATTTTCATTGCAGCTGCTTTTTCTTCAAGAGATGGATAAAAATACATAAAAGTAGCTGTCCCAAGAGGAATTAAAAATAATAGCCAAAAAGTTCTCAAAAGCCTTTCTAAAAAAAGGCCCTTAGCTAAAGTTATTATTGGAAGTGCTGTCCCAATACTAAAGAATAAAAAGAAAATAAAAAGAAAAAGACCTACTAATGAAGAAACAAGTATAGAAAGAAATAAAACAGAAATATAACTTGAAGGAACAAATGGCATTTTAGATTTAACAATCCCTCTTTCAACAGTTCTAAAAGTTCCTTTTTTAATATATTCTTTAGCTTTTTCTGAAAATAACTGATTTGCAAATTTTACATATGAACTTGGTTTTTGTTCTTTTTTCTTTATAACTTTTCCTTCTTTTTTCTGAAGTCGTTTTAAAGTTTTTCTTTCAAGCTCTGAAAAATCTCTTTGTTTTTTAAGAGATAAAATTCCTTTTTTCTTTTTAGGGCCTTTAATAGGTGTTTCAGGAACAATTTTTTGTTTGACTTGGGGTTGAGTTTTATGGATAGCTAACTGACGAGGAATCCCTATTTTTTCTAAATTAGATGAAAAATCAGTGATTTCTTGTTTAAGTGAATTTGTAAGCAAATTTAAGTGATTAGTAACAAAATTTTTTTCATTAGCTGTTTTAGCTTTTTCAAGTTGAGCAAAAAGAGAACCTATTTCACCTGCAATTTGTTTTTCTTTTACAAAATTTTGGTTTAGATTATTAAAAATAGGAAGGCTCATTTAATTAATTCTCCAATTTTATTATTAATTTCTCTAAGAGAATTTTTTATTTTATTAAATCCTTCAAAATCTTTAATAGAATATGCATTTTCTAATTCAGACATATTTTGTTCTAAACTTAGCACAAGCTGATTAAGTTGGGGCACATCCTCTTTTTTCATATGCAAAAGAAGCAAATCTCTTTATTAAAGATTTTGTTTAGATTATTCTACTCCATATTTTTTTAGAATTATATCTGGACGTTTATAATATTCATTAATAATATCTTGAACTTGATCAAATTTGAAAATTTTCTTTTCATATAAATTATACATTAATTGAGCTCTTTTCCTAAATTCTAAATTAAGTTCTTGTAAACTTATACCATATCTTTTAGATATTTTCTCAAAAATTTTACTATTTTTTTTAAAATAAAATTGATCTTCTGCAGAATTCCATGCAAAAGGAGTATTTGTAACAGCTACCCCTTGTTCTGTAACATCAACAATTTCAACAATTTCACGAAGTTTTCTTGTTTCTTGTTTCTTAACAATTGCATGAGTCATAATACAAACACCATCAAGAACATTCAATAAACTAGGGGACAATTCAATAGGTGGTGTTTCTAATCTTTTAATAACAGTATCTACAGAATCTGCGTGAATAGTACTTAAAGAAGAATGACCAGAGGCCATACCTTGGAATAAAACATATGCTTCTTTACCTCTAACTTCACCAACAATAACATAATCTGGGTTCTGTCTAAAAGAAGCTCTAAGTAAAGTAAACAAATCAATTTCTCCAATACCTCCTAAACCAGTAGCAGCCCTAGCAACACTAGGAAGCCAGTTATCTCTTGAAAGATTCAATTCACGAGTATCTTCAATACTTACAACCCTTGATTCAGGTGGAATAAAAAATGAAATAGCATTAAGTAATGTTGTTTTTCCCGAAGCTGTTCCTCCAACCACTAGGAAATTTAATTTATATTCTAATGCTAACCAAATATAAGCTAACATTTCAGGACTAAGTGTTTTAAATGCAATAAGTTGTATAGGTGTCCAAGGTGTTTTTGTGAATTTTCTTATTGTAAATGTGGGCCCACGACTTGTAATATCTTTAGTATATGTGGCATTAACTCGACTTCCATCAGGTAAACTTCCATCTAAAATAGGACTTGCATATGAAATATATTTTCCAGATCTTTGAGCAAGTTTTTCAACAAAACCTGCAAGTTTTTCAACATCCTTGTAAACAAGATTTGTCTTCAAATTTCTATAAATACGATGGACAATATAAACAGGTGTGTCTAAGCCATTACATTCAATATCTTCTACAAAATAATCTTTTAAGAGAGGTTCTGATTCATTAAAACCTGCAAAGTCACGAACAAGATAATAATATATTTTTTTATAACTTTCATAAGAAAGATTTAATCCAAGCTCTATTGATAAAAGCTTAAATCGTTTATCAATATATTCTAATAAAGCGTCCTGCCCTTCACCAATAAGAGTTTCAAAATTAATTAAGTCCCTCATAGCATAAATTATCTGATCTCGATATAATTGTTCTTGTTCACTTAGTATGGGCTCCTCAATTTGATAAATCATTTCATATGATTTAGGGTCCCAGTAAATATGAACAAATGCAAAAGGAGCTATCAAAGCATATCTAACATTAATTTTAGTTTTATCTTTAATTTTTTTCAAAGGAGGTATCTGTGGATTAAAATCCATATTTACTCGAGGGTATTGTTGTATTGGCGAAAGTTTTTCCATTTTAAGCTAATTCAAAATCTATTTTAGTTGGTGTTGAACCTTTATTAGTAATAAATAATTTGTAAGGTGAACTTGATTTTGTTATTGTTTTTATAATATCCTGGTCCTGATAAGTCAAATCATATGAAGAATAATCGCTAGTAAATCTTGTTGTATATATATCTCCTTTAGCTTCTGTAAAAGAAGTAATCCCACCATATTCTATACCTTGATCAAGTTCACTATATTGATATTGGGTATCCATTTCAAAAATAATTAAATTTGATTCTGCATCTATTTTTAATTCACCTTTTTTAATTGTCAATTCAACAAGTCTTTTATTTCCAGGAATTCCAATTGTTGTAACTAATGTATTAATATCTTCCATAATTTTTACTGTTTGATCTAAAATAGCTTTATCTTGAGCAGATGAAATTCTTGGACTTGCAAAATACAAAACAATCCCAATCATTACAAAAGCTATAAGAGTGTATAACAAAGTTTCCACCCAAACCTGTCCCCTTTTATTCATATAATTTTTAAGAAAAGTTATTTTATTAATCTAATGCTTTACAAATCTTTATAATCCAATTTCAGAACATGCAGGTATTTGAATTATCTCGTCCACTATATCACATTGTTTACTACCAATAATAACAGAAAGTCCAATTGAGTTAGGAGTTTTAGCTCTACAAGAAGTACTATCTGTACAGGTATATGTAAGTCCTTCATTTATTCCAGGCATTTTTTCCATACCATCTGGATTAGGATAATTAAAAATATCCACTACATCTAAATCTGTACCTGTTATTTCAAAACTTTTAGAAGAACCTGAAGAAGAAACAATAACAACTACAGAATCAATCTCCACATCTCTCCTATTTATTGAAAAAAGAACATCATTACTTGCACCATAACCGTAACAGGTATATTCTGCATTTAAATTAACTTTTTCAAAAGCATCAACACAAGAACCTGCCCCTTCTAATTTTCCCTCTACAAGTCCTTTTACAGATGTCCAAACAATAGCTCCTGCAACAAGAACAAGTGCAATTAAAAGAACAGTCCCAATAATGGCAGAAAGACCTTTTTTACTTCTCATGTAATTAGATAGTCTTTTTTATTTTTAAATCTTTATAGGGTAATTTTAGAACCATATTGTTCTTCACATTCATAAATAGATTCTCCTTTTTTAGAAGATCCAATTAAAATAGGAATTAAAATAATTTCATCTTTTGAAGCTGAAATAATTATTGAAGAAGAAAATGCTTGTCCCTGATTAAGCCCAAAAGAAGGCCAGTTAGTTACACCAATTGTTAATGGAGATTTCAAAGTTTCTGTTATATGGGAACCTGCCCCTTTTATTTGGATATTAAAATCATAAATAGGGACACTACCTGTGTTTGAAATTAAAAGCATTTCATTATTATATTCTGCCTCAAAACTAACATCTCCACAAACAAGTTTTACATTTTTATTTTGAAATTTAGTAATAACTTCTTCATTAAAACCTCTAAACCAAAAGAAAATTATTAATGCAATGATAATAACAATTGCAATAAGTAATACAGTTGCAATAACAGGTGAAAGTCCTTTTTTATTTTTCATATTTCTTTGATTTTTTGTTTATGCCCGCTTGTGCCCTTTAGGGTATTAGGTTATTTTTCATTTTTATAGATTTGGATCTCCACAATAATCAGGCGAATTATCTCCCATCTCAACACATTGGGTTGCCTGGCACCCTGTTATTGGAGTATCAAATGAACAAACATCACTCAAACAATAGTATTCTTTAAGATGGCCTGTCTGATCACAATCATCTAAATAAGTACCAGCTAAATCAGAACAAGTCCCAGGAATAGTACGTTCATTACCACCATCTGTATCAAGACATGTTTCTATAACACAATTAGAAATTCTTTCTTGAACTTTTGCATTACCACAACTAACAAAAGTTGTTCTACCTTCTATTTCCTCAAATCGTGAAGGAATAACTTCTATAAGTGTAACTTCTCCGTCAAAACCATCCAGATTAAAGGTAGATCTAATTTCTTCTCCAGGTGAAAAAGGATTATCAGCACCTGCAACTAACATGACAGCCCCCCCAGCACTAATTCCCCCTGACTCTATATTAGGAGATAAATCAAAACTAGCAATTTCAGCATTTTCTTCACCAGAAATATAAACATGATAACCTGCTAAATTAAATTTACCATTATTTTTTAAGGTAATATCAATACTTCTAAAATCTCCACATTCAAAATTTTGAATAAAAACAGAAGTATCTCCAGGGCAAGAAGGTGGTTCAATTGGAACATATGTTTTAAGTGTAGAATAAACAATAGTTCCCATAACAACAGCAGCAGCTATTAGTAAAACATATCCTACCATTACACTCACTGCTTTTTTATCTCTCATTTTTGTATTAATTTTGGGCGAAAAAATAATTACCATCTTCTTCACCTTCTGAAATAACAAAGTAAAAATTTTCACCTGATTTTAATTCAAACGAATGGACAATTTCATTTATTGTTAATTCAATATCGTTTCCTAATTCTGTATAAGTTTGAGCACTATAAGTATTTTGTTCTATTTCTAATTTTACATCATTCACAAGTATTTCACCTGAAAATTTTTTTTGTCTTGCAGCTACTGTTACTTCTGTTGAAGTTCCAAAAATAAAATAAAGATTATCTACATTAGAATAATCAAAATAATTTCTAGCAAAAGTGTCCAAAAAATTTTGTTTATCCACTACACCTGTATATGAAATATGGTCTAAAACAGCTTGAGATTCTATTTTTAATTCTTCTGCAGAACTTTCTAATGATTTAAAATTTTCTTTTTTTAATTCATTTACAATAATAGCTAATGAAAGAATTAAAACAATAACAATTACTGCCATTATAAGATAAAATTGACCTCTTTTATTCATAAATAAAAAAGTAAAAATAAGTTTATTAATTTAGTGATTGAAAAAGTAGGTCCAAAGGTTTGCTCAAAGATAATCAAAAAGCGACCTTTATTCTTTCTCAGTTCTGCGACCTGTTAAGCATCTGAACATTTGTTTAGGGCTGCTCCGATCAAGGCCTGACCCGATTCGCAAATGCAAGATCCAAACAGACAAAACGTCAACGTCCAAACAAAGACTTTTCAACGCACTTATCACGTACCTTCTTGCAGTTTGCCATGAAGCCCATTTGCAAACAGCGGTGGGCTAACCCGCTAACCTGACCTACAAAATTATGTAATATTGAGGCTATTTAAGAGTTTTGATTTAGAAACTTTCCCATAAAATAAGCATATTTTCAGCATCCCATAAAAACAAAGAATCACCTGTTTTGGTCCAAACAGTTGTCTCATTCCAAACTAAATCACCTGAATTTCCTACCGAAATTAAAACATCCTGGTACGGATTTAAAATAAATTCAGGAAAAATAAATTTCTTTCTACCTTCTGCTTTAAGAATCCAATCTGTCAAATTACAACTAAAACTACAATTATTTTTTAGCACAATTTTTTGATTTAAGTAATCAAATTCTTTTAATTCAACACAAGCAGTACAAACATTTTTAGATATTTCACAAAGATTTTCATTGCAATTTTCCCAAGCAGTTAAAAAATCATCATAATACATATCTTTTCCAGAAAGAAAATAAATATTTGCAAAACCTTTTTTTACAAGTTCTAAATTAACATTCACACCATTAATATAAACATAAGCTAAGGTTCTATTATATTTATCTATTTTATCCCTTCCAAATTTTAAATGTGCTGTTTTATTTAGTGCAATTGATTCTAAAAATTGTTTTGCCTCTTCATAATATTTTTCTCCTCTTTCAGGAGTATTTATTCCAAGAAGCCTAACAGATTGTCTATTTGCAATTAAGGTATCTCCATCAACAATTCTTTCAATTTGAACTATTTCTTCACTTTCAAAAAAATCTATTAGTTTTGAGTCAAAGAAATGATAATTTAAGGCAAAGAAAAAAACAAGTAATAGTATAATCAAAATAATGTCTTTCTTTTTTTCTTTGCTCATAGAACATAAAAAGGTGTAGAGAAAGGATACCCGAAAGCATCCAAACATCAACCGAAGTCAATGTCTCCCTACCAAATAAATGAGTTTTTACAGTATTTAAGGTTTTCTATTTAAGAAAATTAAGAATTATTATGATAGATTATTATGCGGGGGACAGGGTTCGAACCTGCGTAAGCACTAAGCTACAGGATCTTAAGTCCTGCCTGTTTGACCACTCCAGCACCCCCGCTTGTATTACTCAAACCAAATATCTATTTAAAAATATTGCTAAAGATAACATTTATTAATATTCTTTATATTTTATTAATATGAAAAAAGAGGTTGTAAAATTATTAAAAAAAGCACTTAAAGCTAAGAAAATTAAATTAAGTGAAGAAAAAATAGAATCAATGATTGAAGTTCCAACTAATTCTGAATTAGGAGATTATGCATTTCCTTGCTTTTCATTAGCACAAGAAATGAAAACAATGCCTTCTGAAATTGCATTAGAAATAAGAGAAAAAATAGGTAATATTCCTGAAAAATATTTTAATGAAGTTGAAACAAAAGGACCTTATGTTAATTTCTTTGTTAACCACAAAGAACAAGTTTACGAAGCATTAAAAGAAATTTTAAAAAAAAGAGAAAAATTTGGTAAATCTAACTTAGGAAAAAGAAAAACAATTTTAGTTGAATTTTCATCACCTAACATTGCAAAATCATTTGGGATTGGGCATATTCGTTCTACCATCATTGGAAATTCAATCGCAAATCTTTGTGAATTCCAAGGGTTTACTACAAAGAGAATAAATTATCTTGGAGATTGGGGTTCCCAATTTGGACAATTAATTTTTGGATACAAAAAATTCGGCAATGAAAAAAAATTCAAAAAAGATTCCTTAGGGCATTTACAAGAGATTTATGTCAAGGTAAATAAAAATAAAAAATATATAGAAAAATCAAAAGAAGAATTTAGAAAATTAGAAGAAGGAGATAGAGAAAATCTTGCATTATGGAGAAGATTTAAAGAATTAAGTTTTTCTGAATTTGAAAAAATTTATGATTTATTTGGAATAGAATTTGATGAATATTCAAGTGAGTTTAGCACAAATAAATATTTAGAAAAAACATTAAAAGAATTAAAAGAAAAAAAATTAGCTAAAAAAAGTCAAGGAGCATTAGTAGTTCATCTAAAAAAATATAATCTTGGAACTGCAATTATTCAAAAAAGTGACGGGACTAGTATTTATTGTGTAAGAGATTTAGCAGAAGCTAAAAGAAGATATAAAAAATATAAGTTTGAAAAAATGATTTATGAGGTCGGTCAAGAACAAAATTTACATTTTAAACAAGTTTTCAAAATTTTAGAATTAATGGGATATGAATGGTCAAAAAATTGTGTCCATGTGGGTCATGGCCTTTATCTTGGAAAAGATAGAAAAAGGTTTTCAACAAGAAAAGGAAAAACAGCTGATTTAAATGAAATAATAGATGTTACACAAGAATATGCTAAAAAAGAAATTTCAAAAAGATTTCCAAAACTAAAACAAAAAGAACTTAAAGAAAGAGCATTAAAAATCGCATTAGCATCCATATTTTATGGAGATCTTAAAAGTAAAAGAGAAACAAATATTGTTTTTAACCCAAAAAAATTTGTATCTTTTGAAGGAAATACCGGCCCTTACATTTTATATTCTTATGCACGAGCTTCAAGCATAATAAAAAAAGCTAAAACAAAAGAAAAATTTTCAGTTCCAAAAAAACTTGAAGATAAAGAAAGAGATCTTTTCAAAAATTTAACAGAGTTCCCATTAATTGCAGCAAAAGCTTTTGAAAATTATGACCCGTCAATAATTGCAAGTTATGTGTATTCTCTTTGTAAAATTTTTAATGAATTTTATCACGCACACCCTGTTATTGGGAGTGAAGAAGAACCATTTAGATTAGCACTTATAGAATCTTTTAGACAAATTTTAAGAAATTCATGCAATCTTCTCGGAATAAAATTATTAGAAGAAATGTAAAAATTTAAAAAAAGAAAACAACTTAAGTTAACATGAAAATAAAAGGGGTAGTAGCAAATACAAAAAAATTAAATGAATCTAAATTAGCTTCATTAATTAAAGAACTTCATTCTTTTGGGGAATTAATTAGAGCACGACAAGAAGAAAAACAATCTGTAATAAATGAATTTAATAGCGAAGATAGAAGATTTTTGGTAGGAAAACTTTCTCAAAGAACAGTTAAATCATCAATCAAAAAAACTAAAGTAGAACTTAAAAGATTAAATAAAGAAATAAAAGATACCATAAAAGAATCTAAGAAAAAATTAAAAGAAATTGACGAAATTATTTCAAATCAAAATCCTAAAAAATTTAATGTAAATTTATCTGGAGTAAAAGAAATGAAAGGAGGTAAAAAATAATGGCACAAGCAAAAAAAATGAATGAGGCTGCTTTCGCAAAACTTGTTAAAGAATTTCATGCTGTTGGAGAATTAATTAGGGCTAGACAAGATGAAAAACAAGCTATCATAGATGCCTTTAATCTTGAGAAGAAAAGATATTCTGCAGGAAAACTTTCAAAAAAAGCTTTAGAATCTTCTGTTAAGAAAACAAATAAAGAATTTGCAAGATTAGATAAAGAACTTAGAAGACAAATTGCAAAAGTTAACGCAATAGGTACTGCAGCTAAGAAATTAGCATCTAAACAAGCACCAAAAGTTTTCAGATCTAAAACTACTGGAATTTCTTTGCCTAAGAAGAAATCAAAAAAGAAAGTAAAAAAAAGAGTTGTTAAACGAAAAAAGAAAGCAGTGAAGAAAAAACCAGCTAAGAAGAGAAAAGCAAAGAAAAAAGTGGTTAAGAAGAAAAAAGTGGTTAAGAGAAAAAAACCTGCTAAGAAAAGAAAAGTAAAAAAAAGAGTTGTTAAACGAAAAAAGAAAGCAGTGAAGAAAAAACCAGCTAAGAAGAGATTTTTCAAAAGAAAAAAGAAGGTAGTTAAGAGAAAAAAATAAGAATATATTTTTAAATTTATTTTAATTTTTTATTTTTAAGTAATTAAAAAAAAAAGGGAGGTTTATATGAAAAAGAAAAAAGATAATAAGATTTTACACTTTGTAACTTGGTTAACTGGAATAATTGTTTCATTATCAGTCGGTTTTGCAATGGTTGGTGGGACATTAACACTTCCATGGTGGATGGGTGGATCTACATTAGCTATGATTGCAGGATGGATTGTAGTTATCACAACAATAATTAGTGCAGTTTTGGCTGTTCTAAAATATTAAATTTTTAGAAGACATACTAATATTTACAAACACCTAGAGAAAACTCTAAAAAATTAGAAAATAAAAAAAAATAAAAAAAGGAAATTTAACAACAAGTGTGTTTCATTGCAAAAGCTCCAAAAACTATCCATGCAGCTAAGAACCAAACCCAATGAATACTATGAACTAAATTCATTGCTCCTGACCAAACAGTTACCAAAAATAAAATAAAACTTATTACAGAAAGTTTAGCAAGAACCATGTGTTTCCAATAATGTTCACATACATTAGCATTTTTAGCCATCTTTTTCTTTTTTACCATTTTAACCTCCTTTTGTTGTACATAGAATCAAAAAATTATCTTACAGCTTTCATGCTTTTCCAAGCAATATCAAACAATTGTTCTAATGCTTGGGCAAAAAATTCTGTATTTATCCAAACACCTATATCGTAGTTTGGATGAAATTTTTCATCATCTAGTAACATGAACATTAATTGGGTTGAATCAATAACCACAAATCTTGCTTTAATTTTATCTAAACGTTTAACCTCTCCAACTTTTTTAAATTCCTTTGCAACTTTAAGATTATTTGAATCAATAGGCGCAGCAATTCTAATTTTAACACCTCGCTTTTTACATTTTTCTAAACTAGGTAATAATGCTTCAAGTTTTCTATTAAGTCCTTCAGCTGTTGTTACAATTGTAATTGATTTTTCAGCTTCTCGAATCATCATATCTAAATGATTATAAAGATTTTGTCTACCCTTTAAACTTCCAGACAAATCACTTGGTTCTACAAATTTAATACCTTTTTCAAAAATAGTTTTAAGTTCACCAAGAACTTCATCACCCTTAAGTTTCTCAAGTCTTTTTGTTCTATCTTGAGCATTTTTCATTAAATTCTTTTTTACTCTTTCAACAACTTCATCTGGTTTCAATGCAACAAATTTAATAGGTTTACCTAGCTTCATAATAATAAATCCTTTCTTTTCTAAGCTTTCTAAAATATCATATGTTCTAGAACGAGGAACATCAGAAATATTACTTAATTCACCTGCAGTACTTGTACCGCGAGAAAGTAAAGCTGTCCATACTTTTACTTCGTATAAATTCAAATCAAATATTTTTCTTAATCGACTTAAAAATTCATCTTTTACTATCATTTTATATTTTTATTTGTTTTATTTTCTTTTTAAAGATTGTTATGCTTTAATGGGGATTATTGCAATAACTTACTTTAAAGTAGTTATAATACAAATTTCACCTTTTTTATCTTTAACTTTGAAGGCTATTTTATTTTTAAATCTTTCCTTATCAGTTGTAACAATTTCCAATTTTTCTGAATTTGTACGTTCCATTAAAGAAGATTTTTGTGTATCTAGAATTTTTTTAAAGTTTTCATTCACAATTAAATAAGTTGTAACAAGGTCTTTCATATTTAATCCAAGTTTCTTTCTAAACCCTTGAACCTGTCGAGAAACTTCACGAGCATATCCTTCTGATTCAAGTTCAGGAGTAAGTTTTAAATCTAATTTAACTTCTGTTTTTTCACTTTTTTTAAATTCAACTTTTCTAACATTTAATTGTCTAGCAAGAATATCCAATATCTCATCGCTTAATTTTTCATCATATTTAATAACAGCTTTTGTAAGTGGCCATTTTAATCCCATCTTAGATTTTTCTCTTTCTGCAAGTCCTTTTTCCATAAAGAAAAATAAATCTTCAAATTCCTTTTCTAATTTTTTATCTATTTTTTTTGCATCAAATTTAGGCCATTCAAATAAATGAATTGATTCTTCTTTTAAACCATAAGCTTCTTTTAATTTTTGATATAATTGTTCTGTAATATATGGGCATGTAATTGAAAGCAATTTTAAACTATCAAGTAAAACTTTAAAAATAATTTCAAAAATCTCTTTTTCATTTGTTCTATCTCTTGTAAGTTTAATGTATTTTCTACTTAGGTCTAAGAAAAGTTCTTCAACAAGTTTAGGTGCAGAATCTAACTTATAATCATCCAATTGTTCTGTCATATCTTTAATTGTAGAATTTAATTTTGATAAAATCCATTTATCTTCTATTTTAAGATTTGTAGGAATTTTTTTATTCAATTTATCAGAATAATTCACTAAATAATTTGTAACATTCAATAAAATATTTAATTCTCTATATTTTAATTTAATTTCTTCCCAAGAAAAATTCATATCAGATCCAGCTGGATTTACAATACTATATAATCTCATTGTATCAACTCCATATTTATCTAAAACTTCTTTTGGAGTAAGAATATTCCCTATACTTTTACTCATTTTAACACCTTCATAATCTCTTAACATCCCATGTGTATACATTGCCTTAAAACAATTTTTTCCCATAGAAATATTTGAGACAAGTTGAAGCATATAAAACCACAATCTTGTTTGTTCTGTTGCTTCTAAAACTAAATCCGCTGGCCAGAATTTTTTGAATTCTTTTTCAGTATGTGGAAAATTTAAACAATTCCATGACGCTGTTCCAGAATCTACCCAAACATCAATAATATCAGGAATTCTTTTTTTCTGTTCACCGCATTTACATTTTATTTTAACTTCATCTATCCAAGGAATATGCAAATCTTCAGGAACTTTACCTGCAAGTTTTTTTAATTCTTTTTTAGAACCTACAACAGTATAATCTCCACAAGAATCACACTTCCAAATTGGGAATGGGGCACCCCAATATCTTTGTCTTGTAACAGAATTATCTTTAAGATTTTTTAACCATAATTGATATCTATCTTTTGTTTCTTTTGGAACATATTGAACTTCTTCACTTTGTTTCAACATTTTTGGAATTAAATCTTCAACCTTGAAAAACCATTGATTTGTTGTTCTAAATATAATTGGATTATGGCACCTCCAGCAATGAGCATAATCATGTGTAACTTTTACAGTTGAAATTAAATTACCTCTTTCTTCTAACGCACCAATGAACAATGAGTTATCTTTCTTAGCATTTAATCCTGCAAAACAACCCATTTCTTGCGGATAATTTCCTTTTTGATCTAAATTATTAAATGCAGCTATTTTATTATCCCTTCCAACATAATAATCTTCAGGACCACAACCAGGAGCCATGTGAACTAAACCTGTTCCTGCACTTGTATTTACATATTCTTTTGAAAGAACAACACTAAATGCATTAGGTGAACTTTTTTTTATTTCTTCATAAATATTTTCTAAATCATTGTAAAAAGGATGAACATATCTAACACCTTTCAATTTCTTTCCTTTCAATTTCTCAATTATTTCTAATTTTTTCCCTGCAACTTCTTCAACAACTTCTTTTGCAAGATCTTTAGCTAAAATCCAAGTTTCTTTACCCACCTTAACTTTTACATAATCTAAATCAGGATTAACCATTACACCCAAATTATATGCAATTGTCCAAGGAGTTGTTGTCCAAATAATCAAATATTCATTTTTACTTCCTTCTAATGGAAATTTAACATAAATAGATTCATCTTGAACATCTTCATATTCTAATTCATGTTTAGCAAGAGCGGTTTCACAAGAAGGGCACCAAGTCATAACTTTTTTGCCAAGATAAAGCCTTTTATTCTCATGGGCTTTTTTCATCAACCACCACTCACCTTCAATATATTCAGATGTTATAGGCATATAAGGATCTTCATGATTAAGTGTAACTCCCAATCTATCAAATTCTTTATTCATATTTTTCATCATCTCTAAAGAATATTCTTTACATTCTTTTACAAATTTACCAACACCAAACTTTTCAATATCACTTTTATCTTTTAATTTATATCTTGCTTGAACTTTGTGGGCTGTGGGAAGTCCATGCATATCATAACCACCCCTATCCCAAACATCAAAACCTCGCATTCTTTTATATCTTAAAATTTGATCTTTCAAAACTTGATTCCAAGCAGTCCCCATATGAATTTTCCCAGAAGTATATGGTGGCCCATCTAAGAAATAAAACTTTTTTTTACCTTTTCCCTTCTTCCTAGCCTTTTCAAGTATCTTTTTTTCCTTCCAAAAATCAAAGATTTTTTTCTCAACTTCTTCAAATCTATACATATTACGCTTAAGAATAAGTGATTTATAAAAATTAGTGTTTCAATATATAAATCCTTAAAAATAAAAAAAGGTTATTTTTCTTTATGCTAAATATTACTGAAGAGATTAATAAAATTGAAGGTGAAGGTTTTCATCTTCTTGCACAGGAATTATTAAAAGATAGATCATTTTATCAAAAATATTTTAAACATTATGAACCTGCAATGAGACTTCAAAATATAGATTTAGTAAAAGAAGTATTATACAAGGTAATGTATTTGAAAAAACCTGTTTTTATTACTGATAATTCTCAAGAACTTCTTTCTCGGAAAAATGAAGCTTCCCAGGAATAACAAAACAATAAGGTTTTCTAACACCTGTATATTCTTTGTATTCTTCCATTGTCCTAAAGAAAATTCTTTTGTGTTTTGTTCCAAGTGCCTGGCAAACAATAAGATCTTTTAATTTGATTTTATGTTTTTCTGCAGCTATTTCAAGTTGTTTTAATGCGACATCAAAATCAAGTCCAATATCAACTAAAATTAAAGTATGGGCCTTAATTGATTTGTTTTGTTTAACAACTTCCATAAAACTATCTGGTTCATAACTTTTTTTCCAGGCAGGCATAGAAGTTACTTTTCCAAATTTATAAATTTGGAGTCCTGTTTCTCCTATAGCATCTAATATAGATGCATTATAAATCATTTTATATTTAACTCCAGATGCTTTTGCTTCTTGAATTAATGTTATATGTGTTGTAGCTGTTAAAGGACTTCCATAAACAAGTAAACAAACATCCATTTTTCGCGCTTCATCTACAATTTTCAAAGATTCTACAAATTCACGATCAGCTAAAGCTATTTTCTTTCCATGAAAAACATCACTTAATTCTTTTTCAGAATAAGGAAGATCTACTGTATAGTTTTCCAAATACACTTTCTTACATTTCCTTACAACTTCTAGCCCAAACTGAGAGATCCCATCAATATTAAGGCCTAAACCAACTATATATAACATAAATATAAAGAGAAATAAGAGGTTTTAAGGCTTTCTAAACACATTAAAATTATGGTTCTAAACGTTCAGAGTACATTTCTTTTGCATAGGCAATTGTTTCATCAAAACTAATTTCGCCATCTCTAGGGTGTTTATCTGCTTTTTTAGAAATCAATTCCATTGATCTTTGATCATATTGATTTCCCTGTAAATTTTTTATTGAGATTGTAGTTCCATTAACATTAACTTGGGCTTCTCCAGAATAAATCCTAGAAAGAATAACAAGATTAGGATAATTATCTTCAGAAGTATAATATCCACCTGGTAATTTAACCATTCCTTCTGGAATAGGGGTAGGTGTATTTGAAGCACAATTAAAAATACTTAATCCAGAGAGAAATAAACTTGTCAATAACTTACCCATATTAAATATAGGAAATAAAGCATATTTAAGGATTTATATTTTGAAAAACACTTATAAATTCCAATATTCTTAAGTCATAATGGATCAAAAAACAATTATTTCACAATTTTTTTCAAAAGTATATTTTTGGATGTTTCTTGGATTAATACTTTCCACACTTGCTGCTTTAATTGTAGTAGGTGTTCCAGCTTTCTCTGCATTTTTGTTTTCAAACATGATTTTATTTTTTGCTTTAATTATAATTGAATTAATTTTAGTTATTTCATTAGTAGCTGCCTTGAAAAAAATATCTTCTTCAACAGCTAAAATAATGTTCACAATTTATTCAATCCTAAATGGAATTACAATATCTGTCATTCTACTTATTTATACTGGTGCTTCTGTTATTGCAACTTTTTTTGTAGCTGCAATGATGTTTGGAGTAATGGCTTTCTGGGGATTTTTCACAGATAAAGACCTTTCAAAATTAGGCCCAATATTATTTATGGCTTTAATAGGATTAATTATCGCACTTATTGTTAATATTTTCTTACAAAGTTCTAGGATGGATTTAATTATATCTTTTATAGGAGTTATATTATTCACATTATTAACAGCATATGATAATCAATATTTGAAAAGAATTGCAACTCAAATAAAAGGCAAAGAACAAATAGCAAAAATGGCTATTATGGGTGCATTAAAACTTTATCTTGATTTCATAAATCTTTTCTTATTCTTATTAAGATTTTTAGGCAATAGGAGATAATCACTTCAAAAGACTTCTACTTGTAACAATAGCTATAAATAAAAATGCAAAAAAGAAACCATCATTTGAAATTATTGCAGCTATGGCAGAACAAATTAAACTAACAATAATTATTGTTTTAAACCAAAATTGCCCTGGCTTTAGTTCTTCTTGAGTTTTTTTAGCTAAAAAATCTCCAATAGGTGCACCTAATATAAGCACAACAACTCCAATAAGATATACAAATATTTCTTTCATAACAATATTTAATAATCTTAGTTTTTATATTTTCTTATGGAAGATTATAGTAGAGATATTTTGGATGGAAAGATATTCATATATCCAACAGACACCATTTATGGGGTTGGTTGTGATGCCACAAATAAACAATCTGTAGAAAAAATCAAACAAATAAAACAAAGAGATAGGGATAAACCCCTAAGCATAATTGCACCAAGTAAAGAATGGATAAAAGAAAATTGTATTGTTGATGTAGATTTAGATAAATATTTGCCCGGTCCATACACAATTATATTAAAAAAGAAAGATAAAGAATTTTTAAGCAATGTTTCGGAAACAGATTCACTCGGAATTAGAATTCCAGACCATAAATTCACAAAAGAAATACAAAAATCAAAAATTCCTTTTATTACAACTTCAGTAAATCTATCTGGCCAACCATTTATAACCAAAATATCAGATATTTCAAAAGAAATTTTAGATCAAGTAGATATTACAGTTGATGTGGGTGAATTAAGTGGAAAACCATCAACACTTATTTTAGAAGGAAAAGAAATAAATAGATAAATTACTATTAATAATCATGTACAAAAAATTCCTAATAATTGCAAGTAAGAAAGATAAAGCAGGTATAAACATCACAACCCAGTTAAGTCAATTTAGAGAAAATCCAGTTCTATCTTCAATGAAAAATGAATCTGGTTTTGATTTTTATCTTGTAGATGAAGAAATAATATATACCAAAAATTTAGATTTAGATAAAATTAATCAATATGATTTTATTATTTTTGCATCAAAACATCAATCTGAAAAAAAAGAAAAAACATTATCTGTTCATGCGCCTGGAAATTGGAGGGTGGCTGATTATGGGGGAGAACCTGAAGCTGTTTGTAAATCATCTGCAATATTTATGAAACAAACTTTTGAAATTTTAAAAAAATATGCAAAAGAACATAAATCAAATTACAAAGTCACATTAGAAGCAACACACCATGGTCCATTAATTGAAAAACCATGCATATTTATTGAAATAGGTTCAACAGAAACAGAATGGTCAAATAGACAAGCTGGCTTTATCATCGCAAAAACAATAAGGGATATTATAGATCAATATAAGGAAAATGAATACAATGAAGTAGCTATTGGAATAGGTGGCCCTCATTATTGCCCTAATTTTAATAAAATTCAATCAACTTCAAATGTTGCAATAAGCCATGTTATGCCCCAATATGTAATCCCTATAACAGAAAAAATGATTTTGGAAGCTATTGAAAAAACAGAAGAAGAAGTTGATTTCGCACTTCTTGATTGGAAAGGAATTAAAAGTGCAGAAGAAAGACAAAATATAATCAAAATATTAGAAAAAAACTATATTCAATACAAAAGAACCAGCGATATTAGTAAATAGGAAATCTTTAAAACCAATAAAATAATTCTATTATCATATGCCTCGATCGCATAGTGGTTATTGCACCGGATTGCTAATCCGGGCCCTTCGGGGCACGCAGGTTCAATTCCTGCTCGAGGCGTTTTATATTTATATAAGATAATTATATTTTTTATTAGAAAAAAGTATATAAACTAGTTCTTCTTAAGAATTTAAAGAGGATTAATCATGAAAAAAATATTTGGAATTTTAATGTTTGTATTTTTATTATCTTCAGTATCAGCAATAATTGGAAATGAAACAATCTTAGCAGAACCAGGAACAACCCCCGATAGTGCATTATACTTCTTGGATTTAGCAATGGAAAATTTAGGACTTGCATTAACTTTTGATAATGATGCAAGAATAGAAAAAGAGTTAGAGATTGCAGAAGAAAAACTTGCAGAAGCAAAAGAAATGGCTCTAAAAAACAATTTAAATGCTATGGCTAAGGCAGAAGAGAAACATGAGAAAATTTTAACAAAACTTAAATTAGAATTGGGAAGTATAAATGCAGAGAATTCTACTGAAGAATTAAAAAAAGAATTAAAAATTGAACAAAAAATTAATGAACATAAAACCAAAGTGAAAATGGTTCAGAACGAGCTTAAAATAGAAATAAAAATTAAAGGAGAAATAACTCCTGAGCAGAAAGAATTACTTGATTCTCTTCTTTTAAGTTTAGAAGGACAAACAGGAGAAATTGAAATAGAAATTAATAATGAAAAAGGTAAAACAAAAATAAAAATTGAGGATGAGACTGGAGAAGATGGAGAAAGTGTTGAAAATGATTTACAAGAAGAATTAGAGATTGAAGATGATGATGAAATAGAGATTGAAGTTGAAAATGGCATTGCAAAAGTTAAAGTAGAAATTAATGATATTAAACAAGAATTTGAACTAAATATTGATTCTAATCAAACACAAGAACAAATTAGAGAACAAGTAATGAATGAAATTGCTAATAGATATCAAATCTCTGCACAAGAAGCGAAGAAGGTTGGAGAAATTGAATTTGAAAGAGAAGACGAGGATGATGAAGATTCTGAGGATGAAGAAAAAGGTCAAAATGGTTTAGATGAAGAAGATGATAGTTCTGATGAAGAGGATGAAGATGAAGATAGTTCTAATGAAGGAAATGGCCAAGGCAATAAATCTGAAGAAGATTAAACCCAAATTTTAGATTTTTTCTTTAAAAATTTTTTACACTAAAGTGCAACAAAACTTACACCGGATTGCTAATCCGGGCTCTTCAGGGCACGCCGGTTTGTGTCAAGTTTACTTGATTCAGTAAAGAACTTGTTTCTGTAGCCAATTCATGTTAGGGGTGTTTTCTCTTTTCAAAACCTTTAAAAGTAGAATGTGTTATTCATTATTAGAGCGGGGTGGAGCAGTCTGGAGTGCTCGTCGGGCCCATAACCCGGAGGTCGTGTGGTTCAAATCCCACCCCCGCTATTTCTAAAATATACTTTAAGTCTTCGTAATTCTTCTAATTGAATGTTTATTTGAGAGATAATATTTAAAAACAAACTTTTTCTCTTTCTATAATGCCAATCAAATTAATGTTGGGAATAGATGATGCAGGCAGAGGTCCTGTAATTGGTCCAATGGTTCTTGCAGGTTGTTTAGTTGATGAAAAAGCAGAAAAAGAATTTAGAAGATTAGGTGTAAAAGATTCAAAACAATTAACACCTAAAAGAAGAGAATTTCTTGAAAATATTATTAGAGAACAATCAGAGACATTTGAAATAGAAGTTATACATCCTGAAAAAATAGATAGTGATGGAAAATCAGGAATAAATCTAAATCAAGTTGAAGCTATTATGTGTGCAAAAATAATTAATAAAATAAATAAAGGATATGGTAAAATAAAAGTTGTAATTGATTGCCCTTCTACAAATATAACAGCTTGGAGAGATTATGTTATGACAAAAATAAAGAATCTTTCAAATTTAGAAATTTGTTGCGAACATAAAGCAGATCAAAATCATGTTTCTGTTTCAGCTGCTTCTGTTTTAGCAAAACAAGAAAGAGAAAGAAGAATGACAGCTTTAAAGAAAAAATTCGGAGATGACATAGGGTCTGGTTATCCTTCAGATCCAAATACAATCAAATTCTTAGAAAAAAATATTAAGAAACATGATAAGTCTGGTTTATTTAGAAAGTCTTGGAAAACATGGAAAAATGCAGCAGCTAAATTAGGACAAAATAAATTAGAATTTTAAAGAATTCATTTCAATTTTATTTAGTGCTTCAAGTCCAACGTATTTCTTTTCAGATTGTTCTTCTAAATCAGAAGTCAACATTTTATATGAATTACTATTAAATAAGGTTCTTGAAACAAATTCAGAAAAAGCTAAACTACCTCCAACCATAAATGCACAGGCAACCAAATAACTATCTTCATAAGTAGCACTAACATTATGTAAAGCATAATTATATCCTGCATATTCAATTATTCCTAGTGCCCTATTCATTAAACCCATATACCAAGACACTTAATTTTATTTATAAAGATTGCCCAATTTTTACATCACTAATCTTTAAAAACTTCTCAGGCTATTTGTATCCATGACTTTTGTAAAAAGACTGGTGATGCAGGGATTTAAGAGTTTTGTAAAAAAGACAGAAATACCTTTTACTCCTGAGATAAATGTTGTCTTAGGTCCAAATGGATCTGGTAAAAGTAATATTATGGATGCACTTTGTTTTGTTCTTGGAAGATTATCTATTAAATCTATGAGGGCTGCAAAAGCTAAAAACCTTATTTTTATGGGCTCAAAAGCAGCATCACCTTCAAAGGAAGCTATGGTTGAAATTGTTTTTGACAATACAAATAAAGAATTCTCCATAGAAGGACATGAAGTTTCAGTAAAAAGAATTGTTAGAAAAAATGGACAAAGTATTTACAAGATAAATAATCATGTTAAAACAAGAAGTGAAGTTCTTTCCCTTCTCGCACAAGCAGGAATAGATCCATATGGATTTAATATTATTCTTCAGGGAGAAATTCAAAATTTTGTAAGAGTCCATACAGAAGAAAGACGTAAAATAATAGAAGAAGTATCTGGAATATCTATATATGAATTAAGAAAACAAAAATCATTAAAAGAACTTGATAAAACAGAAGAAAGATTAAAAGAAATTTCAGCTATTTTAAAGGAAAGAACAGCTTATCTTAATAATCTTGAAAAAGAAAGGCAACAAGCATTACGTTATAAAAAATTAGAAAAAGATATTAAAAAACTTAAAGCAAGCATATTAACTTCTGATAAAAATAAAAATTTAAAAGAAATCTCAAGAATAGATTTAGAAATTGAAAAAAAGAATAAAGAAATTGAAAAAGTGAAGAAACAAATGATAGGCATTGAAACAATTGTAAGAAATTGCGAATCCCATATAGTTTCAATTAATTCAACAATTCAAAAATCAACAGGGCTTGAACAAGAAAAACTTAATAGAGAAATAACAAATATTAGAGCAGAACTTGCAGGAACAAATGTTAATATAGAGAATAATGAAAAAAAATTATCTCAATTAAAAAAACAAAAATTAGATTTAAATGAAACAATTAAAGAAAATGAAGAAACAATCGCTAAAATCAAAAAAGAATTTGGAGCAAAAAAACCAGTAAAATCAAATAAAGAACAAAATTTAACAGCAAAGCAAAGACATCTTGATACATTAGAAGAACAAAGAAAAAGATTTTATATGGTTCGTTCAGAACTTAAATCATTAAGAGTAAAAATACATGAGAAAAATATTGAATTTCAAAATTATACTTCAGAGTCAGAATTCCTTGTTGATCAAATAAGATCTTTGGCAAGAGAAATTTTTGATAAAAATACAACTTCTGCAAAAATAGATGGATTAAAAATTTCATTAGCAGAACAAAAACAACTTTTAAATGATTTAAGACAAAAAGAAATAGAACTAGAAAAAATCTCATATAATAATGAATATGAAATTGAAAGGCAGAAAAAACTTGTAGACAAAATTTCTCAAATGGATATTTGTCCATTATGTAAAAGTAAGATAACAGAAGAACATTTAGAGGGAATTGAAGATGAAATTTCACCAAGAATAGATACTTTGAAAAAACAAGTTGAAAAATCAGATAAAGATATAGGAGATATTTACAAGAAAAAAGAAATACTAGAATTAGAAATAGAAAATTTAACCCATGAAATAAACAATAGGGAATCAGATGTCATTAAAATCTCAAATGTAAATGAAAAAGAAAAACAACTTAAGATTTTAAGAGAAAAAACAAATTCAACAGAAGTAGAAATATTTGATTCAGACAAAAAAATAAAAGAATTTGAAAAGAAATTAGAACAAAATTCAGATATAGAACAAAAATATGAAATATTAAGACTTGAAATACAAGAAATGTCTGTAATAGATGAAGAAGATTTAGATTCTGAAATCCTTTTTAGAAAAAGAGAACTTGAAAGATCTAAAATATCTTTTAAACAATTTTCAAGAGAATATCTTGAAATTGAAGAAGAATTAATCCAACTTAATAAAACTAGAAAAGATAAGCAAAAACAACTTGAAGTAAAAAATAGACAAGAAGAAGAACTAAGTGAAAAATTCAAAAAACTTATTTCTCAAAGAGATGATTTAGGTAAGAAAATAAGAGATGAAGAAATAGTTATTTCACAAAAACAAAATGAAATACATAATATTGAAGATAAAATAAATAACTTTAAAATTGAAAAAGCAAGAGTTGGTGCTATTATTGAAAACCTAGAGTCAGAATTAATCGAATTTGCAAATATAGAATTAATTAAAATTCCAAGAGAAAAATTAGTTCAAAGACTTGTAAAAACACAAGAAATTTTCTCAAATATAGGTTCTGTTAATATGCGTTCTTTAGAAGTTTATGATGAAATTAAAAAAGAATATGAATCTGTCCAGTCTAAAGTAGATATAATTGGTAAAGAAAAAGAAAGTATTTTGAAAATTATACATCAAATAGATATTAAGAAAAAGAAAACATTCTTGAAAACATTAACCGCTTTAAATGAAATATTCTCTAGGAACTTTGCTCAATTGAATACAAAAGGACAAGTATACCTTGAACTAGAAAATAAGAAAGATCCTTTTGAAGGGGGTGTAAATATTGTTGTTAAAACAGGCCATGGCAAGTATTTTGACGTTACTTCGCTTTCAGGGGGTGAACAGACAATTGTAGCTTTATCGTTGATATTTGCTATACAAGAGCTCAATCCTTACGCATTCTATGTACTAGATGAAATAGATGCAGCTTTAGATAAGAGGAACTCAGAAAGGCTTGCAAACCTATTAAAGAAATATATGGCCAAAGGACAATATATTATCATCTCTCACAATGACGAGGTTATCTCAGAAGCATCTGTGCTTTACGGAATAAGTATGCACGATGGGATTTCTAAAATAATTAGTTTAAAGATTTGAATAAAATCTTTAAAAAAATAAAAAAGAGAAATTTAAAAAAAATAAAAAAAATTAAAAAAGGGAATTAGTAATAACTTTCCCCGAATTCTTCAGCTTTTTCTGGTCTTTTCTTAAGTAAGACGATTAATACAGCAAGCAATACCAAGAAGATAATTGCTAATACAATTGTTAATACAACAATTGCATCATTAGCTGTAACACCACCATCTACTGTAGCACTAAGAGTAAGTTGACCTACTATTTCTTCACCAGAAAGAACAGTAACGTCAAAGCTATATTCTCCTGCGCTTAAAGCAGATGCAGTTAAAGTAACTGCTTTACTTGAGTCAGGTTGAACAGCAACGATTGTATCGCTAAATCCTAATGTAAGTGAACCTGCATTTTCCGCAACAATTCTATAAACCATTACACTATCTGTAGGGTTTACAATTAAAAGTTCGTATTCTGCACTTTCACCAGCACCGAAGATTTGCCTGTATGCACTAACGATTAAATTGTTTTGGAAATCGTTAGAAATCATAACTTGCTTAGCAACACTAACAGTAAAATCACTGTTTCGTGCTTCAACTTCAAGAGTGTATAAACCTTCTTCTGCGTTATATGGGATATCTAATACTAATTTCACATTTACAGTATCTTCATCATCTTCATCAAGTTCGTTATCAAGTCTTTCTAAATCACCAACATAAGCTGTTCTTTCAACTTCTAAACCTGGAATTTTAACTGTTAAGTATAATTCATCAAGATTATTGTATCCAATATTCTTAAGAACAACATCAACTGTCATTGAATCGCCAGCTTTATTTGTGGATGGTGTGTTTATAGACATGATATCTGCGTTGTATGAAGGTCTTTGAACATTAAGGGTAACGTCTGCAAATTCAGATCTATGGTCTTTACCATCAACTTCAATACTTAATGTAATTGTATCACTGAAAGCGTCTTTAAGTTCATAAGGAACATAAAGAGTTAATGTTTTCTTATATCTTTGACCAAGTTCTACATCAAAAACATTTGAAATTGCTTCTTCACTAACTTTTTCGCCTTCAAGTTCAGCTTCTACTCTAACATCACTGTCGCTTTCAAGAGCTGTAAACCACACTTCAAGAGTGATTGTTTCTCCTGCTACAACACTAACACTTTGAGTAAGAGCATTCATACCATCAACTTCAACAAGTTGAGTCCCTGCAACTTCATTAGCAGAAACAAAACTAGCAGATAAAAGTAATACACATGCTATTGCCAGAAAAAAACCTAAAAGGTTTTTTGTTTTCATTTTTTGGCTTTGTGTTTTCATTTTAATTTATTTGTACAGAAAACCTTGTTTTTCTGTGATATACCGATATGAAATTCGTTTATAAAGTTTATTGTTGTGTAATTCCGTAGTGACACCTCATGTCAATGACATCTAGTGAATTTATAGCATCAATGTCTTCAAAATGTCACTAATTGTTTAGATAAATTGTAAAAATAGCTTTTATCGTCGGAAAAATAACAATAAAAATAGATGACTTGAGAATAAGAATATATAAAAACTATCTTCAATCTTATATTAGATGATTATTTTAGATGTGGAAACAACAGGGGTAAACCCAATAAAAAATTCAATAGTAAGTATAGGGGCTATTGACCTAAATAACCCATTCAATATGTTTTACGGTGAATGCCGGGTTTGGGAGGGTGCAGAGATTAATCCTGAAGCTTTAGAAGTAAATGGATTCACACTAGATGATGTAACATATAGAAATAAATATTCTTTAGAAGAATTAACAATCAAGTTTATAGAGTGGTTAAATAAAGTAAAAAATTCAACAATTGCAGGCCATAATGTTGGATTTGATGCAGGGTTTTTAAGAGATTCAATCCAAAGAGTTAAACTAAAGGGATATGATATTCAAGCTAATTTGGGATATAGGACCATAGATTTACATTCTGAAACATATACAAACCATATGAAAAATAATTTCAAAATTCCAATAAAAGATAATCGAACAAATTTAACTTCAGATTATGCCTTTAATTATGTGGGACTTCCAGATGAACCAAAACCACACAATGCTTTAACAGGTGCCAAAATGGAAGCAGAGACACTTTTCAGACTTATTTATGGAAAAAAACTTTTACCTGATTTTAATGCTTATTCCATCCCAGAATATTTAAAAAAATAAAAAAAAAGAAAAGGGGAAAACCCCCAAAATTAGTAACTTAGTAATTCAATATTAGTATCTGTTGTTGCGAAATTGTTAGCTGAAATTATTTTACAACCTGCTTCTTCTGCAGACTTAATAACAGGGTTTGTCACAGTGCCATCAATTATAATTGCAAAAAGTTTGAAACTTCCTTTTCTAAGCGTATTTCCAAGTGCTTTTGCAGCAACTGTTTTGATTTCTTCAAGACTTGAATTCAAAAGTATTGCTTTTCCACTCTTAGAATTTTTTTGAGAAAGCTCTTTAATTTTTTCTTTATCTTCAGAACTAATTTCTCTAGGACTTTCAGATTCAACTACTTCTTTTACAGGCGCGCTTGTTGTATCTGATTTTTTGTAACTTTTCTTAAAATCTTTTTTACCAAAAAATTCATTTACAGAAATTTGTTTTCTCAAACACATTAAAATTTCTTTTCCTGTTAACTCTTCAACTTCTTTTCCATCAGGTGCAATTGCAATAGATTTAACTTTTACATTGTCAACTACATTTCTTGCAATAAGTTTTCCACCACGATCTCCATCTAAGAATAAAATTAAGTCTTTTTCTTCGCCTAATTTTTTAATTCCATCTGGAAGTTTTGTACCAGACATTCCTACAACATTATTAACTCCATTTTTCAATAAATTAATAACATCTGCACGTCCTTCAACAACAATAATTTCTTTGTGAGAAAGATCTCCAGCAGGAAGTTTTTCATCGCCATATTCTGTAATTGCAGAGGTTCTAGCAGAGGTTTTAAGCTGTTGAGATATTTCTCTAGAATCTGCTTTACCTTCAATACCCATCATAAGCTTTTTTGCCCTCTCAATAATGTAATCTCTTTTGCTTCCTCTAACATCTTCTATACGTTCAACTTCTATTTGAGCATCACTTGGACCTATTCTTTCAATTGTTTCAATAGCAGCTGCTATTAAAGTTGTTTCAGATTGATCAAGAGCTGTTGGAATATTAATAACACCAGTGGTTTTCTTTCCTTCTCGCTTAAGTTCAACTTCGATTCTACCTATTTTACCTTCTTTTTGAAGTTCTCTCATTTCAAGTTCATTTCCAAGTAAACCTTCTGTTTGTCCAAAAATTGCCCCTATAACATCTGGTTTTTCTAAAGCACCTTCTGCTATGAAATTCGCATGTACCATATACTTAATTGATACAGGACTTATCTTTGCCATTTTGTATTCTCCATATTTAATTGTACGAAACATATTGTTTCTAGAAAAAAATACTAGTGCTTATAGCACATTACTTGCAAAGGTTACCCTTCACGTTCAAAAAAAGCATGAAGCTTAAATTAATGTAATTTTGTGATTGTGATATAATCTATGATCTGTATTCTTCTCTGATTTATAAAAATAAAATGTATTTATAAAGTTATTGGGAAAAATAAGAATTTATTTCTTTTCTTTAGTAATTTCAATACACATACCTGCAGCTACTGTTGAACCAGCATCTCTAACAGCGAATCTAGATGTATATGGATTGTCTTTTTGAGTTTCTAAAGCTAAGTTTCCTTGAGGCTTAATTCTAACTTTAGCAACATCTCCATTCTTTAAGAAATCAGGATTTTCCTTAATAACTTGTCCTGTTTTAGGATCAATTTGTTCTAAAAGTTCTACAAATTGACATGGAACTTGAGCTGTGTGTATATGGAATACAGGTGTATATCCTTTTGCTAATACAGTTGGATGATTAATAACAGCGATTTGTGCTATAAATTCTTCAACAATTGGAACAGGTTTAGCTGCGTCACAAATTATATCTCCTCTAGCAATATCTTTTTTACCCACTCCTCTAATATTAATCCCTACATTATCCCCAGCAAGAGCTTCTTGCATTTGTTCATGATGAGCTTCAATTGTTTTCACTTCTCCTTCAATTCCATCTCCTGTTCTACCTGGTAATACTTTAACTTTTTGACCTATTTTCATAATTCCTGTTTCAATTTTTCCTACTGGAACAGTTCCAATACCTGTAATATCATAAACATCTTGAACAGGCATTCTCATTGGAAGTTCTGTTGGTATGTCTGGGTCAGGGAATAAATCAAATTGTTCTTTGATTGTTGGACCTTTATACCATGGCATATTTGTTGATTTTTCAGCAACATTATCCCCTTTTAATCCAGAACAAGCAATAAATGTTGTATCTGCTGCATTTATTCCAACTTGTGATAATAATTTACCTACACCTTCTTTAACTTCATTGAATTTTTCTTCTTTGTAATCTACAGCATCCATTTTATTAACAGCAACACAAATATTTTTTACACCCATTGTTCTTAATAACCATAAATGTTCTGTTGTTTGAGGTTGAACACCTGCAGGCGCTGCAATAACTAAATAAGCGGCATCAGCTTGAGATGCTCCTGTAATCATATTCTTAACAAAGTCTCTGTGACCTGGAGCGTCAATAATTGTAACTTGCCATTTATTTGTTAAAATTTTCTTATAAGCTAAATCGATTGTAACTCCCCTTTCTCTTTCTTCTTTAATCTTATCCATAACATATGCAAATTCAAAACCTACTTTACCATGCTTTTCAGCTTCTTGTTTAAGTTTTTTCATTTCTTGCTCAGAAACAATACCAGAACTGAATAAAAGTTGACCAACTACTGTTGACTTTCCAGCGTCGACATGTCCTACAAACACTGTGTTCATATTTGGTTTTTCTTTTGCCATTTGTTTTTATTAAATATTTTTAATATTGTTTAATGAAAAATTATATTTATAAATCTTCTGGTTACTGATTCTCAGATAATCCTTTTCTACTTCTAATTTTCTTAATAACATCGTCCTCAAGACTCCTTGGAACCTTATCAAATTCCTGATCTTGAATAGAAGATATACCTCGACCTTCTGTCGCAGAACGTAAATCATTTGACCAACCAATCATTTCAGCTACAGGAAGTTTTGCTGTCATCTTCGCTGTTGAACCTTCCTGATCAACATCTATCATTTGACCTCTCTTACCACCAATAAGTTTTGTAACAGCACCTAAAAATTTATCTGGCATTTCAATTAAATTAATTTGTAAAGGTTCTAATAAATGTGAGTTAGCTTTTTTGAAAGCACCTGTAATACCATTTCTAACAGCAGGATAAACTTGAGCTGGTCCACGATGAATAGCATCTTCATGAAGTCTAATATCAACTAATGAAACTTTCATTTTCATACAAGGTTCTCTTGCAATAGGTCCTTGGTCTATAACCATTTCAAATGCATCTAAAACCATTTCAATAACTTCTCCAATATGAACTTCCCCTCGTGTTTCATCTAAAAACATATTTCCATTGTAAATATCCCTAACATTTCTAATTGTATTTCCATCCCACCCCAAACCTGCAAGTGTTTCAGCTACAGAGTTATCTTTTTTCTTTATTCTTTTTTCTGGAAGATCTCCATTTTTAATAGCTTGATAAATTTCATCCTCTAGAGGTTCAACTTGCAAATAAAATATATTATGTTTGTTAGGACTTCTTCCTTCAAAAGCATCTGATTCTTTTCCAACTGTTTCTCTATAAACAACAATAGGTGCAGATGTTTTAACAGCTAAACCTTTTTCAGAAACAATTCTATTTTCAATAATTTCTAAATGTAATTCACCCATACCAGACATTAATGATTCACCTGTTTGTTCATTAATTTCAATTCTAATAGAAGGATCTTCTTTTCCAATTTGTTTTAATACTTCAACAAGTTTTGGTAAATCAGCTGCTTTTGTAGCTTCAATAGATTTTGTAACAACAGGTTCAAATAAATGTTTAATAGCTTCAAAAGGTTCTGTAGGTTTTGTACTAACTGTTTCCCCTGCAAAAACATCTTTTAATCCAACTACTCCAACAATATTACCTGCTTTAGCTGCATCTACAATAACTCTTTGAGCACCCTTGTAAACACTAACTTGTTGAATTCTAACATTTCTTTTAGCCATGTTCATATAAACTTCATCCCCTTGCTTAAGTGTACCTGAGAATAATCTCCCTCCTGCAACTTCACCTGCATGTTTATCTACAACTATTTTAATAGGAACAAAAGCAACTTCACCATTAGGATCACAATTCATTAGAGATTTACCCATTCCAGATTCAACATCACCATGCCAAATTTTAGGAATTCTATATTTTTGAGCATTAAGTGGATTTGGATGATGTTTAACAGACATTTCTAAAACAACTTCATGAAGAGGTGCTTTTTTAGCAAGTTCTTTTGTTTTATTTTTAATTTCTTCATCAGATCCCTGATAGGCATCTATAACATCTTTGAATGTAATTCCTTTTTCTTTCATATATGGAAAACTTAAAGCCCAATTATGGAATGCAGATCCAAATGCAACTGTCCCATCTGCAACACCAACACCCCATTTGTTTTTGTAACCTTCAGGAGCAATATCATAAATAAGTTGGTTAACATGTTCAATAATACTCATAAATTTCTTTTCCATTTCTTGAGGTGTTAATTTAACTTCTTTGATCAATCTATCAACTTTATTAATAAAAAGAACAGGACGAACAAGTTCTTTCAAAGCTTGTCTAACAACTGTTTCTGTTTGAGGCATCACACCTTCAACAGCACATGTTAAAATAACACAACCATCAACAGCCCTCATAGCTCTTGTAACATCTCCACCAAAATCAACATGACCAGGTGTATCTATTAAATTGATTAAATAATCTTTACCATCTACAGCATGAACCATTGAAACAGAGGCAGAATCAATTGTAATTCCACGAGAAGCTTCATCTTCATGAAAATCTAAAGCTCTTTGTTTACCTGCAGTATCTTCGGAAAGCATACCTGCTCCTGCAAGAAGATTATCTGAGAAAGTTGTTTTACCATGATCAATATGAGCTGCAATAGCGATGTTTCTAATTTGTTCAGGGTGATTCATTAATTCTTGTATTTTTTCTGTTGTCTTATCTGCCATATTATTTTATATTAATTTTGCTTAAAGATTTACCTTGCACTATCTGCTTGTTTTTCAGCCTCATTCTTTTTTCTCATTGAAAAACTATCTCCACTTTTATCAGCTGTTAACATAATTTCTTCTGCAATACCTTGTGCAAGTGTTTTCTTTTTATTAAAAGCTTTATCAGATGCACCATGTAGAATCCATTTAAGAGATTGATTTACTCTTCGTAAAGGTGAAACATCAACAGCCTGGGGATATCTAGCCCCACCATATTCAATCATTGTAACTTCATCCCTAGGAGAAGCAATCTCAATAGCTTTAACTAAAACAGCAACAGGATTTTGTTTCATCTTTTTTTCAATTATATCAAAAGCATCTAAAACAATCCGTGAATTTTTAGTATATTTACCTGTTGAATCACCTTTGATTATTTTATGTTTTTTACCTCGATGTCCTGAAACACCAACACGATTAATTAATCTCTCAACAATATTAACTTTTGTTTGACCAAATTTTTGAACATTTCGACCAGAACTTTTAAGTGCCAATGTGGCCTTAAGATTAATAGCTGTTTTTAATCCTTCATCTTCAATTACAACTTCATCCATGTCATATTTATCAAATAATTTAAATTTTGGTAATGTAGTTGTTTCTGTCATTTTAATGGTTAATAGTAAAATTAGCATCAGCTCTTATAGGATCTGGATTGTAATACGTAATCCTAGCTGAAAATTCTGTTTTATTTGGAGAAATATTTGTAATATCCATCCTATTTAAATGAATAGGATATCCTGCTGGAAATGGATTTAGTTCTTCATCTAAAATAAAATGATATCCAATATTAGTATGTTTACCAGAACTAATTTCTACTCCCTGTGGGTTCATAGGCACAAAAAAAGGTTTATCTTTTGGGCTTGAACCAAAACCAATTGCACCTTGAATAGATTCTTCTTCAACGTTTAAAGAAACAGGCATTTGTTTTTTATGAAGTATTTGTAAAAGTCCTTTATTTTGTTGATTTTTTCCTTTAATATCTTTTATTTTTTTCATTTTTATCTCCTTCCCTTTTCTATCTTTCCACTAACTAATCTAGCAAGAGGTTGATCATTTACCTTAAGAACTTTAAATCGAACACCTGGAATATCTCCTTTAGCTCGTCCTTGTTTTCCACCTATTCTTTCAATCATAACTTCATCGTGTTCATCTATAAATCTTTGAGCAAGATTACCTGGAATAAAAGCTGTAACAGATTTACCATTTTTTGTTAATTGAACTCTGCAACATTTTCTCATAGCTGAGTTTGGTTGCTTTGCTTCTTTTTGAACTTTTTGAAGAACAATTCCTTTAGCTTGATTTGCACCTTCTAATGGATCTGATTTAGCATAAAGTCCTAGGGTTTTCACTTTGAAAGCCCTATCTTTCCATCGAAATTTTCTTCGATCTTTTTGTTTTTTTAATGCGCTTTTTAATCCCATTTGTATAACATAAATTAATTGCTAAATTGATTTAAAAAGGTTTACCTTAAATAATTCTAAATTGTTTTCCAAAGAAATCGTGAATAATTCCTTGCATTTCAATTAATCTTCTTTTATTTCTACCAATTAAAGCAGCCTTATTTCTAGAACCTGCTGTAAGAATAACTTCATTCTCTTTTACATCTATATCTTTAAATTCAACAGGAGCTACAATTTTTTCAATAAACATTTTAATATCTTTAGTACTTTGAGGTAAAGGAACAACTTTGATTCTTCTCCCAATGATACCATTTATTTTTCTTAAATTTTGAGCTTCAGGACCTATTGATTTACTAACTAATGGTTTTGGAACTCCAAACACAATTGCATTATTATAATCAAAACAAAAACGAGTTCTAATATGGGTTATTTTTTCAAATAAATTCAGATACCTCATCTCTTTCATGTCAATAACTTTTGCCATCGTATAATTTGTTTAGAAAAAACTGCTTTATAAATTTATTTCACTAATGTTTTTTAACTTCCTTTACAACTTTTTTTTCAGAATCTTTTTTTACTAGTGGTCCAATAACCTTAACAAGTAATCCCGGAAGTCCTGTTCCTATTGGTACAGGTTGATTTAAAATAATATTTTCAATAACGCTTGTCAAATTATCCCTACTTCCCTTCCAAGAAGCATTTACAAATTGTTTAATAGGTGTTTCAAAAGTAGCTCTTGCAAGTATAGATGATTTTTGAGCAATAATACCCATTCTAGTAACACCTTTTATTTGACCTATATTAGTCATAGCGTCGGAGATAAGCTTTAAATGCCTTATATCAATATCAAGGCCCTGTGTTTTAAGAACGTCATGAATTTCATTAATAATAAGTTGTCTAGATACTTCTATTCCAAAAACAGCTGCCATTTCATAAAGATCATTTGAAAATATTTTATTTTTATTAATACCTTTTATATCAATTACTTTTTTCAAATTAGTTCCAAGTGTAATTATTACATAATCTCTATCTCTTTTTGAAATTAAAATTTGTTTTATTCCTTTTATACCTGAAATAACTGTTTTTTTGATTTTTTCTTTTAATTGATAAATTTCCTTAAAACCCATTTCATTGGCATCTAATACAATTGAATTTTTTCTTTCTTTAGCTAAATAACCTAAATCATTTAATTTTTCAACAATTGTTTTAATTGTTAAGTGTGCATGTTTCAACCCTTTTTGATCTACAACAAGTTCTATATTTTTATTACTAAAATCAAGATTAATTTCAGAAGAAATATCACTTACATTAACTTCTTTTAATTTTTCAGCAATTGTTTTAGCTCCTTTTTCATTGTTTGATTCAGAAGTAAGATAAATTTCCATTTTAGGTGAACTTGGTTTTTTACGAGCATCAAAAATTTCAATTAATCTAGGTAAACCTTGAGTAACCTGCATTTCTGTAACACCTGCGAAATGGAATGTTCTAAGAACCATTTGTGTTGAAGGTTCTCCGAATGATTGTGCTGTAATAATTCCCATTGCTTCACCTGAATCTAATTGTTTTTTAAGATGTAATTTTGAAGTATCAACACCATCATCTCCATATACAAACTGAAGAATATTATTATTACTATCTCTAATTGTTCCATCATATTCTTTTCTTAAGTCTTGAAGTGCATTTGCAAGTCTCCTATATAAATAACCTGATTTAGGTGTTCTAAGTGCTGTATCCATAAGTGAATCTCTACCTGTAATTGACTGGAAGAATAATTCATCTGGTTTCAAACCTTTGATAAATGAACTATTAATAAATCCACGTGATTTAGGTGTTAAATCGCCTTTCTTAAAAAATGAAAGTGTTCTTTCTGTATAACCAATATCAACTCTTCCACCAGAGAAAGACTGTTGCCCAACAGAACAAGCCATTTGGGTAATATTAAGAATATTTCCACCCCCACCAGAACGAATCATTTGTGTAACAGGATTATCTTGTGGGAAATCTCTTTTAACAATTTCACCAATCTTAGTTCTAACTTCATTTAATACCTTTAAAATTCTAATTTCTCTTGATTCTTCTTTTGTTTTACCTGGTAAAAGTTCTAATGTATCATCATAATAAGAATCAATAATTTCTTGTGTTTTCTTTTCAGATTTTTTAATAATATCTGCACTAGCATCTAAAATAGATTGATCAACATCTAAATCTTCTAAAGAAATTGTAATTCCCCTATCTGTAAGATAATTTTTACCTAAATTAAATGCTTTTTTAATTGTTTCAAATGTTTTATCTCTTCCAGCAGTAGCATCTAATTCTTTTACAAGTTCTCCATCCTCACTTCCAAAAAGAGTTTTATCAATTATTCCTTTAGTAATTTCTCCATCTTTAATTGTAACAGAATCATTTTTGAAATCAACTTTAGGTAATATCTTTGAAAAGACTTCTAAACCTGGAATTTTTTTCTTTGAGAATTTAAAATCAACACCAGATTGATGTAAAAGTTGATTTGCATCTTCTTTTGAAAATTCTTTTAATCCTAATAGATAATCACCTGTAATAGAATCACCAATACAACCAATAAAGTTTGTATTATTTTTTGGGGAAATTAAATTAGCTTTAACATCTAAAAGAATTTTAGCTTCAGCCCTAGCTTCTTCTGTTTGAGGACTATGTATATTCATTTCATCACCATCAAAATCAGCATTATAAGGGAAAGCAGCTGCAGGATGTAATCTAAATGTTCTTCCCGGTAAAACTCTTACATAATGGGCCATTAAACTACCCCTATGTAAACTTGGATGTCTATTAAATAAAACAACATCCCCATCTTCTAAATGCCTTTCAACTTTGTAACCAGGTTCTAATTCAGCAATTATTTCTTCTTTTAATTCATCTGTTATTTTTTTACGCTTTTCATCTGTTCTAATAATATAATTTGCACCAGGATAAGTTGAACCCATCTTAACAAGTTTTTTCATCTTTTCAAGATTTATGTCTGTAACAGTCTCTGCAACAGTTATTACTTTTGCAATTTCAAAAGGAACACCTACTTCATTGATTTCGATATTAGGGTCTGGCCCAATAACAGTTCTTCCAGAATAATTAACTCTTTTACCTGCTAAATTCTTTCTAATACGTCCTTCTTTTCCTTTAATACGTTCTGTAATTGTTTTCAAAGGTTGACCAGATCGATGTCTTGCAGGAGGAATTCTTGCAACAGTATTATCAAAGAAAGTTGTAATATGGAATTGAAGTAAATCCCATAAGTCTTCTATAATAACTTCAGGTGCACCTGCATTTAAATTTTCCCAAAGTCTTTGGTTTGCCCTTATTACATCTGAAAGTTTATGGGTTAAATCATCTTCACTTCTTTCACCTGTTTCTAAAATAATACTAGGTCTAACAGTTACAGGTGGAACAAGAAGAGCTGTTAAAACACCCCATTCAGGTCTACATGTTTCAGGGTTTATTCCAACTTTTCTTAATTCATCGTCTGGAATATTCAAAAGTAAATCTCTTATTTCTATTGGGAAAATTCTTTTCTTCCCCATGTAGAAACTTGTTGGTTTGTCTAATTTTACTTTTTCATTTGGAGCTTGACAATGAGGACATTTTTTAGCATCTTTAGCTTTCTTAAGTCTAATACTTGGTTCATATTTTTCAAGAGCTTTCTCATCTAATTTTAATTTACCACAAGAAAGACAGAATGACCTTAATCCTAATTCAATTAAAGGAACATATTTTAAGTGAATAACAGATCTAGCAAGATCAATACTTCCTGGATGGCCTAAACATTCTTTTAATCTTCCACCACATGTTCGACATCTAACACCAGGATCAATAGCACCCAATCTTAAATCCATTAAACCGCCATCAACAGGATAACCGTCAATATCATAAAGTTCAGGTGTAACTATTTTTGCAGATGATAATTTTTTAATCTTTTCGGGACTAAGTAATGAAAATCCAATACTTCCTATTTTTTTTCTAACTATTTTTCTCATTTTGTTTTTTTCTTTGGGTTTTTTGTTTTTTAGGGAAGGTTAAGCTAAGGAAACCGTAGGTGTCCTAGCTATTCGTATTTGTTTTTTAATGTAAAATCTGTATGGATATGTAATCCCTGCAATTCTTCTAGTAATAATTTGAATGCGTATGCAACTTCAACACTTTCAACATCTTCACTACTACAAACAGGGCAGTATGTTTTTCCTCTTATATTATCATCAATAGCAATTGAACCACAATGTGTACAAATTGGTAATAATACTTTATCAGAGTCATATCTTTCTTTTAATAATAAAGAAGCTCCATGTGCAACAAGTGCTTGCTGTTCCATTTCACCTAATCTTAAAGCACCACCACGTGCTCTTCCTTCTATTGGTTGTCTTGTAAGTAATGCAACTTTACCAGAGGCTCTACCATGAATTTTTCCACCAACCATATATTTAAGTTTAAGATAATATGTATTTCCAATAAATATTTTAGCTTCCATTTTTTTACCGGTAATACCATTATACATTACTTCTTTTCCATCATATCTAAATCCAAGACTTTCTAAAGAAGATCCTAATTCTTTTTTAGTTTTTCCGGAGAAAGAAGTACCATCAACAACTTCACCTTTTAGACACCCTACCTTCCCTGCAAGAACTTCCAATAAATATCCAACTGTCATACGACTTGGTAACCCATGTGGATTGAAAATAATATCAGGTCTTATTCCTCTTGAAGTAAATGGAATATCACCTTCAGGCACTATTTGACCTATAACACCTTTCTGTCCGTGAGATGTTGCAAATTTATCTCCTAGTTCAGGAATTCTATGTGATCTTGTTTTAACATTAACAACCTTATTACCTTCACGATCTTCTGTAATAAATACAGATTCTACTGTTCCTTTTTCTTCTTGTCTCATAGAAGTACTTGATTCTTTTTTAGTTCTAACAGTAATATCTCTTGCCTCTGATAAGAATTTAGGTGGTGACATTTTACCAATCAAAACTTCACCTTCATCAATATCAGCTTCAGGATATGTAACTCCATCTTTTTCAAGGTGCATATAACTTTCTTCTGTTTTATAACCTGTAGCATCTTTATCAGGAATAGCTATTTCATCTTTTAATCCACCTGCATAATTCATTTCAACAGCAGAATAAGGTCTAAACCAGAAACTTCTTCCTAACCCTCTATCTAAACTTCCTTTATTTAAAATAAGAGCATCTTCCATATTATATCCATCATATGACATCACAGCAATAACTACATTTTGACCTGCAGGGTATGTGTTTAATGTATCATAAACAAAACTTCTTACGATGGGTTTTTGAGGATATTGTAAAATACTTACATCTGTATCTATTCTAGCAAGATAATTCGCTGCATACAAACCTAATACTTGTTTCTGTGTTTTACTTCCTCTATTTAAACGAGAACTCTGATCGTGATTTCCATATGGAACAAGAGAAGTAACAATACCAAATAATGCAATGGTATCAAGTTCAAGATGTGTGTGTTCAGGTGTAACATCTTCCTTATATAATGCAACTAAAGCATTTTCCTCTTCAGAAGCATCAAGATATTCAATTATTCCTTGCTTAATTAAATCATTCCAAGTAAGTTGATTTTGTTCTAATTGAACAAGATGTTCATTTTTAAGTTTAGAAGTTCCATTTTCTACAATTATTAAAGGTCTTAAAACTCTTCCAGGTGATGTTGAAATTAAAATAATTTTAAATCCAGTATCATTTCTAACATTTAATTCAGAAGGTAAATTTCCATCTCTTCTTTTTTCTTTAATTTTTCCTATAAATTCATCATAATTTTTAATACTACCAATAAATATACCATTGAAAAATACCTCTCGTCCTTCTTCACCTGTTATATCTAATCCCATTTCTTCTAAATCCTTAATAAAATTACCTTCATCCAAATTCATTCTAGTTGAGACTCTTGCAAGCATAGCCAGATTTTTTCTTAAACCAATTTCAGTTCCTTCTGGTGTTTCAATAGGACAGAATCTTCCGTAATGAGTTGGGTGCAATGTTCTAGCCATGAAGTTTTCTTGATCACTTGGAAGCATAGAAGAAACTCTTTGAAGTTGTGAAATAGTAGCAAGATAATTTGTTTTATCCATATTTTGAGTAATACCAGATCTTTCACCTGTCCAACTTCCTGTAGCAATTGCAGATTCAACTCTATGAGAAAATAAAGTAGATTTAGCAATTATTTTAATAGAAAAGAATTTTTTTCTTTTAGCAGATTTTTGAAGTGAATATTGAACGTCTCTAATTAAAATACTTAAATTAACTCTAAATAAAGTTGAAAGCAAATCCCCTGAAAGTCTTACTCTTTTATTTGCATAATGATCTTTATCTGTTCTTAAATCAGGATTATTCTTTGAAGTTAAATATTGTTTTATTAATTTACATAATGTAATTGCTTTTTTAATTCTGTTTTCTTTTCCAACACCAATGTGGGGTAAAAGATATGAATCAATTCTTTGTTTAACTCTATCTAAAATTTCTTTTTTTGTTCCTTGAAGATTTGTTTTTTCTGCAATATACATCATTGCATCTTCTGTAGTTGCTAAATTTACAAATTCATAAAGATTAACAATAACACTATCTGTTTCTTTTCCAATATGTTTTGCAATTTCAGATTCTTTGGTTAATCCAAGTGCTTTCAATAAAACAATAGCTGGTAAATTTTTAAATCGACTAAAACCGATTTCAAAAAGACCTGTTTTATCTTCAGAAATTATTGCAGGAATTCTATATGTCCCTTTGGAAGAAAACATCTTTAATGTTAATTCTCCCTTTGCATTTGTTTCAATAAAAGATTGGTTTTCAGCCAAATCTTCTGCAAGAACCATAACTCTTTCATTACCTTTAATAATAAAATATCCACCAGGATCAGCGGGGTCTTGATAGTTTGCAATAAGTTCATCTTTAGAAAGTCCACTTGTATTACAATATTTACTTCTAACCATAATAGGTATTCTCCCAATTTCAACAACTTCTGAATCAACTTGATCTTCTTTTTTAACAGTAAGTTCAAGTGTTATTGGAGCTGAGTATGTAAGTTTTCTAAGTCTTGCATCTGAAGGCATTATTAAAGAAGAACTTCCATCTGCTTCTGTTATTTCAGGTGTTCCAAGTTTTATTTTACCTAGAGTAATTTCAAAATCTTCATTATTAATTGTTTCTTGAATGTCTTCAACAATTTCCTGCATTCTTTGTTCTACAAAATTATTGAAAGAAGTAATATTAGATTCAACTAGAGAATGATCTTGCAAATATTTTTTTACAATTAAATGGTCCATTAGATTACAACCCGGTAATAAAGATTAATTTTATCACCCTCCTTTCTTTCTATTTTAACAACATCCCCTATAACGCATCCCTCGGGTAAACCGGGATCTGAAGATAATATCTTTGGTAATTGGGGTTTAGAAATATTGAAGTCTTTTAACAACTTTTCAATTTCTTTTTCATTTATCTTAATGTGTTTAGGTTGTAGAATATGCATAGTAAATTGGGGGTTGGGAAGGGTTTATTTTAAAGTATTTTTCAACACTCGCGAATAATAAAAAATACTGATTTTTGGTTTATAAAGGTTGTGTTTTTTCAAGGGAAAATGCCAAAATAAGGATTATGCTGAATTAAGCGGCCCCGGAGGGATTTGAACCCACGACACCTGGATTAAAAGTCCAGTGCTCTGCCAGACTGAGCTACGGAGCCATAAATTAAATAGAAATAATTACTTTATAAAGTTTTTTTCAACTTCTCTGAAAAATCCTCAGGGGAAATAGCACCTACAAATTGATCAATAGGTTTACCATCTTTAAATAAAACAAAATTAGGAATAGAAGCAACATTAAATTTACTCGCTAAATCTTTATTTCCGTCAATATTAACTTTTCCAAATTTGATTTGACCTTCAAATTTTTCACTTAATTCATCCATAACAGGTGCCATCATTAAACAAGGCATGCACCATTCAGCATGAAAGTCAATTAAAACCATTTCATCTTTTATGAAACTATCAAATTCATGGGCGCTAAGTTCAGGAACTTTATCATTATTTGTCATTATATCCTTGAGAAGAAGTTGTTTTTAAATATTTTGATTAAAAATTAACAGGCATCATAAGTGCACCCATCTGAGTTAGTACATTTTGCACAACCACCTGTAACTTCAAGTGTTTTTTCATGGCAATCAGGACATATTTCTAAATGAGATTCAGATTTTTTTACTTTTTTATTATCTTCTTCTGATTTTTTCCCCATTGGTTTTCCCAAGAAAAATTCATCCATTACCTGACCAATTGCATCTGGATCTGAAAGTGTTTTAGCACCCCCACCATTGAATGCAACTTCATCTGTAATCCCTTTTAATTGATGAGTTATCTCTTCAACAGGAATGTTATAATGGAGTGCAAGAGAAATCAATCTGGCATTTGCTTCTGCATATGATTTTTCTCTTTTTCCACTTTTTCCTTTTGAAACAAAAACTTCATAAGGCATTTCATTAAGATCTCCTTCGGCATCAACTTTATTAGTAGTTATATATAAATTTCCATCCACCCTTTTTATCATTTTAGTTGTTCCAACAACATTTGGCCTTTCCTTAAAAATTTTAACAGCTTTTTCCAATTTATTTTCATTAGAAGATTTTTCAGTTCTCATTACCCCTTCTCTTGATCCCTCTCTATAAACAGTAACTCCTTTCAATCCCTCGTGATATGCAGCAAGATAAATTTTACTAACTGTTTCAACACTAACATCTTCTGGAAGATTAATTGTAGAGCTTATTGAAGAATCAATATATTTTTGAATAACACCTTGCATTTTAATTCTCTTCATTGGATCCACATCATGTGCTGTTACAACTTCTGGGGGCAAATTATTAAGGTCCCATTTTCTTTTTTGTATTTCTGGGTGCATCACCTTAAATGTCAATGTTTCTCCTGTTACACCTTCTTCTTCTGAATTATTTTTAAGATCCCTTTCATAATGAGTGCTAAACATAGGTTCTATTCCAGATGTAACTTCTGAAATTATTGCTCCAGTGCCAGTTGGTGCAACAGTAAGTAATGTAGAATTTCTTATTCCATGTTCCCTAATTTCATCTTGGATATCTTGCGGAAGAGATTGTACATATTTACTTTTAGAATATCCTTCCCAATCAAAATTAGGAAAAATACCTTTTTCTTTTGCAAGTTCAATAGATGTTTTGTATGCCCTATCTCTCATAAAACTCATTATGCCCTCGACCTCGTCAATAGCTTCGATAGTATCATATTTTATTCCCCTCCTTAAAAGTTCATCACCTACACCCAAAATACCTAAACCAACTCTTCGATCATTTAATGCATTTTCTTTTTGTACAGGAAGCGCATGCCTTTCCAAATTATAATCTATAGCACTATCTTGGAATCTTACACCTAATTCCACTGCATTACCAAATTCATCCCACATAAAATCTCCTTCTCCTGTAACAAATCTTGCTAAATTTAATGCACCTAAATTACAAGAACCTCCATCTGGAAGTGGTTGTTCCCCACAAGGATTTGTAGAAACAAGTGGACTAACATATTCTGCATTATGGAAATCTTTCATAGTATCCCAAAAAATAATTCCAGGTTCTGCACTAGAGTGAGCATGGGAAATAATACTATTCCATAATTCTTTTGCCCTAATTGTTTCATATTTTTCTCCACTCCATTGAAGATCAAAATCACCATCAGCTTCTACAGCATCCATAAATTCATGGGTCAATAAAACAGATACATTTGAGTATTTTACTAAGGCAGGATTTTCTTTAATAGAAATAAAATCTTTAACATCAGGATGATCTACTCTTATTGTTTGCATATTAGCACCTCTTCTTCCATGTTGAGCAATTGTATCTGTCATAGTACTATAAAGATCCATAAATCCTACAGGGCCGCAAGAACCACCACCTGTTCCTTCAATAGAAGATCCTTTTGGACGAAGTATAGAAAGATCATGTCCACAACCTCCTCCAAATTTATATGTTAAAGCTTCTTCATTAAGTGCATCTAAAATACCTTCCATAGAATCTTCTTTAATTCCAACAACATAACAATTATTTAGAGTAGTTTTAATATCATCTCTTCCAGCCCCATGCAAAATTCTCCCACCCGGCACAAATGCAAAATCATCAAGGGCATTCATATATTTAAAATACCATTTTTCTCGATCTTCAGATGTTAATTCTTGAGATGCCATAGCATCTGCAATTCTATCCCAAAGATGCATTGGCCCAGATTCATTTGGAGCAAGATATTTATTTTTTAATGTTGTTTCTTCTAAACCAGAATCTCCTTCTGGACTTGCACGATGTGCATAAAATTTTCCCACATCTAATACCTTATCAAGATATTGGGCATTTTCCAAAGAAAGATTATATGAAGAAGAAATACTTTCAGCAGTTAAACCTTGTTCTAATTTACTTTTTTTTGAAAGAACTTCTCTTATTTGATTTCTATCCAATCCATGGTAATTAGCAGTAGTTGTTTTACTCATCTTATTTTAACCCTCGCAATTCAGCTTTAAAATCTTTTATATCCTGAAAGTCTCTATATACAGAAGCAAACCGAATATAAGCTACATTATCCAATTTTTTAATTTTTTTCATAATAAGCTCACCAATAATAGTGCTTTTAATTTCTTTTTTTCCTTTTTTCCTTAATTGCTCTTCAATATCATTGATCATCTTATCTATTTTATCTTTTGAAACAGGACGTTTTTCAAATGCCTTGTAAATCCCCTTATCTAATTTTGTGATTTCAAATCTTTCACGGCCACCATCTTTTTTTATTACATATAAATCACTTTTAGCCACATGTTCATATGTTGTAAATCTTTTTTTACATTTCAAACATTCTCTTCTTCTTCTAATTCCATCTGGCGCTTCACGATTATCAGTTACTTTTGTTTTTGATTTGTTACAATATGGACATTTCATTGATTTTCAACTCTTTTTTAACCACATACAACCTGTTGTATGGGGGAAACCTCTTTTTCCCTCTCAGTTGTAGGGTAGGATATTCTAAGAAATAAATAGTATTTAAGCTTTCATCATCACTAAAAAGTAAGACACACCTTTTTTACAACAATTTCTTTTTTTGATGTAATTTATCAAGCATTTTTTGAGCTTCTTCTCTATCTTTAGGGGGATCCTTACTCCAAAGAGGACAAATATCTTTATATTCACACCAATGACATAAATAAGATTTTTTGGGGGGAAATTCAAGTGTAGATTCTATTTTTTTTATCAATTCAATAGTATCTTTCTTCAATTTGTTAAGTTGCTCATTTGTTCTTTGAGAGGTTATTTTTCTATTAAATGCAAGATAATGCCAAATCAAAGAAATTTTTTTCTCTTTTCCAAATAATTCCTTTATTGCAATAGAATATAATGCTAATTGTCTATCATTTTCAACAGCTTCGGGTTGAGGTAAATTTTGAGATGTTTTGTAATCATGAACTTCATATTCTTTTGTCTCTAAATTATAAACAAGTCTATCAATAAATCCAATCATCTTATATTTACCCTCTTTATCAAGATCAATAAAAACTTTTTTTTCAACTTCAAGAGTATTATCATCAAAAGGCTTATGCCTCACATAATAATCAAGAATATAACCAATACCATGGTTAAAATATTCCTTCGGTGTATATCTTTTCTTTACATTTTTTATATTATCTTTCCAAGTCTCTTTCCATTTTTCAGAATAATAAATAATAACTTCATCAAGTGAGGGCACCCTTCCTCCTTTAACTTGAATGTACAGCCATTCTAAAGCATCGTGAACAACTTTTCCAAGGTGAGCTTCAATACTTGTTTCAATAGGCGGAATAAGTTTATCTAGGTATTTGTATCTAAATCTACGAGGACAATTTTCAAATGTGCCTAATCTTGAATGAGAATATACCACCATTGTGAATATAATTTAAACTCTTTTATAAAAATATTGGTAACCTATTTCATTATATCTTTTGCTAAAAATCCCCACCAAGAAGAAGATTCTTTTATTGTTTGACCTGTTTCAATATCAACTTTAGATTTTATTGTTTTCTTTACGTCAATAATCTTAAATAATTTAGCATGTTTTTTATATCTAACTTCATATTCTCCATTTTCTTCTAATTCTATTTTGAATTCTTTATCTATCTTATGGATAACTCTTTCTTCTATTTTCAACTTAATTTCATCAGGAAGGTAAACAATTTCTTTTGTCATATTTCCCTCAAAAACACCAAATAAATTTCCCTCATGAGTATATAATTCAACTTTTGTAGTCATATTTACACCCTTTGATTGAACAATAAGTTTTTTTGAATTACCTGCAAAAATAAACATTTCCCTTCCTCCATTTTCTAAATTACATTTTAAAACAACACCATGTAAATCACATTCTTCTGGTATTTCAACTATTCCTGCTTCATCAGCCCAATTTATTCTTAATTTATTTCTTGATTGTTTTATCTTTCTAACTTCTTCATTTTCTGTTTCATTCCCATCATCATCTGTCTCATTAATATCTTCTAATTCTTCTGTTTCATTAACTTCATCATTATCTTCTGTTTCATTCCCATCTGGAATTTCAAGAGTATTATTATACGCAAAAACAGAGATTGTAAATTCATTATTTGTTTCATCTGATTCTTCAATTATTTCATCATAATCTAGAAATAAAGTCAAATTATGAAATCCTGGATTTGCTAATCCTTGATAACTTGCTTCATACTCACAAACAATTTCTTCATTAATTTCTAAAGAAACATTTCCACAAGTTGCTAAAAAATTTATTTCATCATCTTCCCTATCATATATAGAAGAAAACCTCATACCATTAATATTTACAGCCACACCCCCAATATTTTTAATAGTCGGAACAATATGGTGGCCTCCTGAAATACCCACTGAAACATTCAAATTTACATTTTCATTTGTATCTTGATCAAAAAGATTTATTTCTGTAATTATTAAATCAGGAAATTCAGTAGAATTTGTCTCATTATCCTCTGCATTTACAAATCCCACTAAAAATAATACAAGAAAGATAAATATAAACTCTTTTTTCATTTTATACACAAGAATCTTTAATTTAAAAAGTTAAGCACGTCAAAACTGTCATAATGGATTGGTTTTTCAAAATCTTCATGAGGGTGCACATCTTCTGAAAAAGATTTGGCCTCTAATCTACCTAGACAATTACCTCGAGAATCTTTTTTAAAATTACCATAAACTAAAATTCTTTTTCCATTTTCTGATTCCAATTTATTCAAATTCCAATTATTTTTAGAATGGACCGGATAAATAATGGTAATAAATGGATTTCCACAAGTAATATTTCCATTCCAATGACTAAAATCAATTTGTAAATATCCCTTTTTTATTTTTTTAATAGAATTAATCCTGCCAGTAACATAAATATCACCAAAAACATCTCCCTCACTTAATTCTAGAACAGAGTATGTTTTCATTTTAATTATTAAGAATAAATAAAATAGGTTTATAAAAATTATTGTAGTTTATTTATAAATCTTGTTTTGGAAAAATAGAAAGTTTTTCAGCATCTATTCTATCTGTAATATTTCTTTGATAACTCGGAACATAAATTCCCTTAACTCCAAGCTCATAACCTTTCTTTTGTGCGTCTAATAATTCATTTAAAAATTTAGGAGAATATTTTTTAGAATAATTAATAATAAACTGATTTTGTTTTTTAGGATTGCCTTCTCCTGAATAAACTAAAAAATGAATTTTTATTGCTCCACCTTTTTTTTCGGGCTCATTAACACGTGCCATAATCCCTTTTATAAATAATTCTTCTTCTTCTTCAAATTCAATATCTAAACTTTTTAATAGATTTTTCATATAAAAATTAGAATTATTTTCCTTTTTAAATTTAATGATAATATATTATTTATTCAACAATTTCTCCAAAACCAATCAATCTCCAATGACCACCAATATTTCTCGCAAGTCCTACATTATCTCCTTTTAATGCTACAACAGGAATATTTAAGTCAAGTTCAACTAAATCGTTTTGCAAAGACCGAATATTACCAATACTAATAGTAGTATTAACACTAAGCATTAATGTTTCATTTGTTTTCAATGCCTCAACTTTTTTATGTTCTCCTAGTCCAAATACTTCTTCAAATAAATTAAATTTAAGTTTTATTTTATTTTGAATATCTGGTAATCCCCCTATTTTTGAAACTAAACAACCTGTTAGTGAGTCTGTTTTTGTTAAATAGGGATCAAGCTCTGTTTCAATTGCAATACTTGCACCAGGTAAAATTTCTTTTACAGAATTACTTCCTTTTAACAATGATTTTATTTTTGTTGTCAATGTTTCATAAGAAGTTTGATGTGATTTTTTAATTGTTAAACCAGGTTTAATTTCAATTTCATCACCTACTTTTAATACACCTTTTTTTAAGATTCCACCTAAAACACCACCATTAAGTTTTGAAATTTCTTTTCCAGGTTTATTAACATCAAAACTTCTTGCAACTAAAAATATAGGCGAACTTTTAATATCTCTTTCAGGAATTTCAATTTGACAAAGGGCCTCTAAAATTTTATCAATATTAACACCTTGTTGAGCACTTATGGGAATAATGGGTGCATTTTCAGCAATTGTTCCTTTTACAAACTCTTTAATTTCTTTATGATTTTTCAAAGCTTGTTCTCTTGAAACAAGATCTATTTTATTTTGAACAATAATTATATTTTTAATATTCTTAGCTTGCAATGCCATAAAATGTTCACGAGTTTGAGGTTTAATTCCTTCATTAGCAGCCACCATAAGTATAGCAGAATCAATAATAGCAGCCCCACTTAACATATTAGCCATTAACATCTCATGACCAGGTGCATCTATGAAACTAACATAACGTTGAGCCTCACCCTTACCCTTAATATTACACCCTTCTTTATCTTTTGAAATAATAATATCTGCATAACCTAATTTAATTGTAATACCTCGCTTTAATTCCTCTGAATGTGTATCTGTAAACTTACCAGTAAGTCTACTAAGTAATGTTGTTTTACCATGATCTATATGGCCCACAACACCTACATTTATTTCAGGTAAATTTTCTTTTGTCATAGAAATAATTCGGTGTTTTACTTTTTAAAATCATCCATTCTTCTTTTAAGCACTTTTTCAAATCCCCTCTCTGTTGGAGTATAATATTGAGTATTTTTTAACTCATCTGGAAGATGTTCCTGATCAACTTTAGCATTAGGTGCATCATGTGCATATTGATATCCTTCCCCATAACCTATATCTTTCATAAGCTTTGTTTCAGCATTTCTAAGATGCATTGGAACCTGTAAATTACCTGTTCTTTGAATATCTTTTTTAGCAAGATTTACAGCAGTATAAACACGATTAGATTTGGGTGCTGTTGCAAGATATGTTGCTGCTTGAATCAAAGCTGTGTTACATTCAGGATAACCTATAAACTCAATAGCTTGTTTTGCAGCTGTTGCAACAACTAATGCTTGGGGATCTGCGTTTCCAATATCTTCTGAAGCAAATCTAATCATTCTTCTAATAATATATTTTGGGTCTTCACCACCTTCAATCATTCTCATTGTCCAGTAGACAGCACCTTGTGGATCAGAGTCCCTCATAGATTTATGTAATGCTGAAATAATATTATAATGTTCTTCCCCGTCCTTATCATAACGAAGTTTTTTTTGAGAAGCATTTTCAATATCTTGTTTAATAATTTCATTATTCTGGCAAAGAGAAACAGCCATTTCAAGAACATTTAAAGCTGTTCTAGCATCCCCGTTAGATATTTGGGCAATTAATTTTTTATTTTCTTCTGAAATTTTAATATTATTATTAAAACCTTTTTCAGATTCCAAAGTTCTAGTTAAAATTTGAACAAGATGTTCTTCTTGAAGATCTTTTAATACAAATACATTGGATCTTGAAAGTAAAGCAGAAATAATTTCAAAACTAGGATTTTCAGTAGTTGCACCTATTAAAGTTATTACACCTGATTCAACATGGGGCAATAAAAAATCTTGTTGAGCTTTGTTAAATCTATGAATTTCATCTAAGAATAATATTGTTTTCTTTTGAAATAATCTAGCTCTTTGAATAGCTTTTTCAACATCTTTTTTACCTGCACTTACAGCAGACATTTTAATAAATTCACCATCTGTAAGTTTTGCAATTAACATTGCTAAAGTTGTTTTACCACAACCAGGGGGCCCCCATAAAATAATAGAAGAAGCTAGTTCTTTTTTTTCAATAGCTCTTCTAAAAGGCATATCAGGACCTACTAAATGATTTTGACCTACAAATTCAATAAGAGAATTAGGTCTCATTTTATATGCTAAAGGTTCATATTTATTCATAAAACAGAATAATTATTAGAATATATAAAAATATGGGGAATGGATTTTATGCAAACCCTGCACTAGCTTTATTAGAAAGACTTTTTCTTTGATCTTCTGTTCTTTCAATAAGTAAATGTAATCTTCGATCAATTATCATGCCATCTTCATATTTAGAAAGTTCATTACTTGTAATTTCATTAACTTTCCTAAGAGTTTTCATCCAATCACCTTTTAATCCATATGTAATTGGTTGATTATTATGTCTATGCAATTCAATATCTCTTATTTGTTTATCTGCATTTCTAAGATATGCAGGTGCAGCAGAACCATTTAGATAACCATTTTCTGCAATTTTTTGCATTATTTCATCTTTATGTTTCATTTTTGTAATGTTTTTTCCAAAAATTTATTTTTAGTAGTTTCAGCTTGAACTAAAAGATTTTTAGCAGAATGATTACTAGAAGCTATTCTTCTAAGTCCATCTATTGTATTAAAAATTTCACCTTGAAGATAATTTCTACCCTCAATATTACACATAACCATTGGAGAACTCATACCTAATTGAATATTATCAAGAGTAGTTCTATATCCATTAACTATTTTCATATTTTCAGAATATGCTATTTGGTTTGTCATTTTATTTTTTATTCAAACTCTATTGTGCCTAATCCAAACCCATCTAAACAGGCAGTATACATAGCACTTGTTTCAGGATTAGTTTCAGCAAGGTCAGTTCTTCCAGATCTAAATAAATTAAATGCATCTAAACAATCTAATTCTACCAATGTTTTTCCTGGCTTATCATCTACTAAGTCATAACTTGGAATTAAACTAGGTGTATAATTTTTGTCTTTCATAAATTAAATTATTTAATATGCTTTATAAATCTTTCTATCTATCGTATCTTGGAAGTAGTAACATAAAAGATTATTATTCTTCTTTATATATGCTTATTTAGCAGGAGCATCTTCAACCTTAGCTTCTTCCTTAGGCTTATTTTGATTTTCAAACACATCTGCTAATTTCTTTCCACCTTCTTTAAGAATTTTGAGATTGATTTGAACAATAGCTGGTGAGATTCTTCTCCCCCTAACTGTTTTTCTAAGTCTCAATCCTTTTGGCTTATTTTTAGAACGTTTGATTTTCCCTTCTTTTTTAGGTCTATTTTTCATTCCTTTTCCATATTTCAAAAGAATTTTTTTTAATCCTATTCCTTCTACTTCTTTCATGGCAGTGAATCCAGAACCATCAGAAGCACCAGCAATTTCAAACTCATAACCAGCTAAATCAGGAAGAATCAGATTTCCTTCTATTTTATCATGAAGTGCTTTTCCAATTAAAGCTTCACTTTCAAGTTCAACTTTATAGGTCTTTCCACTTTTATCACTTATATTAATTTTAAAAGCCATGCTTAGTAATCGAGAAATCTATTTTTAAATCTTCCCCCTTCTTTTTTATTAGTCTTATAGATAAATTGCAAGTAAAATCAAAACAATTGCAATTAGTAATTCAAACCAAGCAAAACCTCTAAGCTTTTTTACTTTCCATTTTCCAAATCCCTTAAACATGTTCAAAATAGCTTTTGAAAAAAACAAGGAAACTAAAGCTTCTAGGGCTGCCAAAATTCCAACCACCCATAAAACAGTTATCCAATCACATACCATGTATATTACAATAAAATCGAATTTATAAATTTAAGTTTCCTATTAAAGTAATAATGGGTATCATTTGGACCCCCACCCGCCTGGAAACTGCAAATTATTGCATTATGGGATTTTACTTAAAATATGAACTACATAAAAAAGGAGCAAGACTTCCCGTATATGCAAAAGGGAGTTTATTACATAATGTCACCGAAAATTTTTGGCGTAATTTAGGCACTGAAGAAGAAGTTGCAAAAACAACATCTCATAAAAAATATTCAAATCATGAGGGATTTCAAAAGTATTTAGACGGAAAATGGATGCAAAGAATAATGGCTTCGGAAAATTCAGAAGAACCTATTGATTGGGTTTTCCCAGAACAAAAATGGCAAATTAGAGGAGTATTATCTAATTTAGCAGAATCATTATATAATCATTTAGAAGAAGAAGGTCCCCCTGTTTTTGCAGAGATTCCATTTAAATTTATATTAGATAATAAAGAATTTGGGGGAAGAATAGATGAAGTAAGATTAAAAGATGGCAAAGTTATTGTTAGAGATTATAAGTCTGGGCGTCCTTGGCTAGATAAAACAAAAGTAGAAGGAGACATACAATTAACACTTTATAATATTGGAGTAACAGCAATATGTCATCAAGAACCCAAATTAGCAGAGATGCTAGGATTAGAAAAAAAAGCAAGTTCATATATGGGCAACCCTATTTTTATTGATCCTGATTTCCAACAAGAATTTTTTATGATGGAAGCCTTACCAAGGATAGCAAAACCAGAAGATTTTCCTTATATGAGTGAAATACCTGATTTAACATTTCCAACAAAAAGAAATGACAGCCATCTAAATGAATTATTATCAATGGTAGATGGAACAATGAATAAAATGGCTGCAGGAGATATTTATCCAGAGAGGGGAAGAAAATGTACTGATTGTGATATTAGATTAGTTTGTGAAAAAGAAAGATTAAAAGCAGGCTCAGGAATTTTAGAAGATAGAAATCATCAACTTTCTTTATCTATGAATTTACCAGCTTATTTAGGTAGACCAAAATTAGATCATCAAGTTGGAATTACATCTCATGTAAAAGAACAATTTAAACCACACAATAAAAAAAGAGAAGCAATTCAAACAAAACTTAGATTAAGAAAAAAAAGAAAAGTAAAAAAATTATAATCCCCACTCATCTTTTGTTTGCCTCTTAATTTCAGAAATTTCTCTTAAAACATTTTTTTCATTTGAAGAAAGTAAATCTTTATTTTTTTTAAAAGTTTTAAATTGAGATTCAGAAATATCAGAATATAAAAATTGTTTATCTTTTATTTTTCTTTCAAAATTACTTCCAGGGATTGAAATTGCAAGTTCTAAACCTTCGCCAGCCTCATCAACACCTTTATTATTAGATTGAATATTTTTAATTCTTCCAATTTTATCTCCATTCTCGTCGATAACATTCAATCCAGATCTTGCTTTCCCAGCTTCTACTAAAACCCCAAATATTGCAGGACTTGTATTTCTAAAAACATATTGATGAAGAATTTTTAATTTAAAAACAGAAGCAAGTTCCATAATTCTTTTTTTCTCAATTTCTTTTTTCTTTTCAATTCTAAATTCAATCAAGTCTTCTATTAATTTGTAAATAACTTCTTCATTTAGGATTTTAATATTTCCTTTCATTTCTTTTGCTTCAGAATCAATATCAACATTAAACCCAACAATAATAGCATCTAACTCATTAATATCTAAATTAGCTTTTGCAGAAATAACATCTGTTTTATTTATTTTGCCAATACCTGCCCTTACAACAGAAATATTATTTTCTTTTAACATTAAAAGTAATGCTTCTAAACTTCCTAATGAATCTGCTTTTGCAATTATCCCTTTTTTAGATGTTGAAATACTTTGAGTAAGTTCTTTTTTGAATTTTTCTTCTAATTCTTTTTTATTATCTTTAAAAATTTCAAATGGCATACCAGGCAATGCATCTATTTTATCACATAATTGAAGCCTTAAACCTGTTGAAGCTTTAACTTTTTCTTTAGGTTTAAATGCAGAACAAAGAGGTTCTATTTCTTCTAAAACCCTTATCTTAGTTATTTTAGGTTCTCCATCAAAATTAGCTATAGCTATTTTATCATTTTTCTTTAATTCACCATCATATAAAATAGATTCAATATAAGTGCATGCTTTTTCTTCTTTTACTTCAAGAACAACACCTTTTCCTTTTTTTCCAAGCTCAAGATTATTTTCAAGATATTTTTGGCTTAATCCACAAAGCATCATAATAAGATCTTGAATACCTTCGCCTGTTTTAGCAGAACAAGGAATCAAAGCTATTTTTTTTGTAAAATCTTCAACATTATAAAATAAATCAGACTCAAAACCATAGCTGTTTAAACTTCCAATTAAAGTCATATATTGTTCATCAAATTTTTGTTTAACCAGTTGAGCTTGAGATTCAACACTTTGTTTTAAATCATCATTTTGTTTTCTCCAACCAGATATATTATCTATTTTATTCAAAGCAATCATAAAAGGTGTTTTATTGTGTTTTAAAATTTGAATAACTTCAGCTGTTTGAGGTTTTATTCCCTCTGTAACATCTATAACAAGTACAGCTAAATCAGCTAAACTACCTCCTCTTTTACGTAAATTTGTAAATGCAGCATGACCTGGAGTATCAATAAATAAAAATCCAGGAATATTAAGCTTAAGACCTGATTTTTTAATTAAAGGACAAGAAGATATTAAATTTTCAAGTGGATAAGAAGTAAATGATATTTTCTGTGTAATTCCTCCTGCTTCACCCTCCTGAACACAGGTCTTCCTAAATTGATCAAGAATAGATGTTTTTCCATGATCCACATGCCCTACTACTGTTATAATTGGTTGTCTAATTGCCATAGAAAGAGATATCTAAATAAGGTTAAAAGGTTTGTGATTAGAAATTTTTAAGAATAGAAAAAATATTAAAAATTATATTTTGAATCAATAGCTGAATCTACATAATTTTTATTTCCAAAAGAAACTTCATAATTTGAGTCTGAAGATTTAGGAATATAATACACTGTATTTTTAACACTAGGTATTTCTCCTTCTGGACAGTTATGTCCATCTAATATATTATCTATATGCATACACATTTTATTTTTATTAGGAAATTAATAATCTGGTAATTCTTCTTTTGAATTCCCATTAACATCTTTTTCAACAGATTCTTCAGGTCCTGTTGGGACTCTTTCAGGTTCTGCATCTACAGGTTCATCTGCTTTCAAATCTTCTTCCTTAACAGAATTAATCATTTCTTTGAATTCATTAAAGTTAGCAGCAGGTATTCTTAACCCTTTTTTTGTTGGTCCAGTGTATTTTTCACTTGAAACAAATTCTCTTATATCTACACCTACTTTTCCATTATATTCTCTAACTCCAACAACAATTTCTGTTACAGTTCCTTGATATTCGCCTTTGTTTATTTTTCCAATGTCTTTTTCAGCCATAACAATGTTTAGAAATAAGATTTTATAAAGTTATTTATTTAGAAATATTTAAAGTTAAAGAGATAAGCCAACCAACAATTACTCTTGGAATTTCAACAATAAACATCCATCCTAAAAATCCACCTGGAACAGAACTTGGGTGTACACCAAATCTTTCAAATAAAGTCATTGTTATTGTCAGATACAAAGCCCAATAAACTACCATTAAAACAGTTTTCCAAATCATCTCTTTTTGTTTCTTTTTAGTCATATTACAAATAGGTTTTAATTTCTTTTAAAAGTATTTATTTTCAAACCAAAACCTTTTTAACATAGAATAATATATTATATTAGAGGGACTTATTCTCATAAAATGATATTTAAATTAGAAAAATTAGAATACAAGTATGATGCACTAGAGCCACATATAGATGCTCAGACCATGGAAATTCACCATACAAAGCACCACCAAGCATATATTGATAATCTAAACAAAGCATTAGTTGGACATGAAGAACTTGCAGCTAAAACAGCTGAAGAATTATTAAAAAACCCAGGGGATGTTTCAGAAGAAATAAAAGCAGCTGTTAAAAATAATGCAGGGGGACATCTTAATCATGAATTTTTTTGGACAATTTTAAAGAAAGATGTTAAACCAGAAGGAGAAATATTAAATGCAATAAATCAAAATTTTGAAAGTTTTGATAATTTTAAAGAGCAATTTAAACAAGCAGCTGCAACTCAATTTAATGGGGGTTGGGCTTGGTTAGTTTTCAATATTACAAATAGAAAACTAGAAATCATTAAAACAAAAGACCATGAAACACCAATTACAGATGGAAAAATACCTTTACTTGTAATAGATGTGTGGGAACATGCATATTATATAAAATATCAGAACAAAAGACCAGAATATATTGATAATTTCTTTAATGTAATTAATTGGAATAAAGTTAATGAATACTTCTTAAATGCTAGTGCTTAATTAAAATGATACTACCAAACATAAAAAATATTAAAACAGAGAAGCCTCCAGAAGGAGACAATGAATTTGAAACATATATAAAGGAAATCAGAGAAAGAGATAATGGGTTAACTCCAATAGGAGAAGAAGATTACACTTAAAATGAAGCCTAAATACAAAGCAAAACCAGGAATAAGTCGGTCTCTTGTTAAACAGATTTCTAAAGATAAAAAAGAACCTGCTTGGATGTTAAAAAAAAGATTAGATGCATTAGAACTTTTCAATAAAATGGAAATGCCTAATTTTGGACCCACTCTTTCTGAATTAGATTTTAATAAAATATCTTATTATATTAGGCCAGATGCAAAGAAAAATGCAACAAAATGGGAAGATGTTCCAAAAGAAATTAAAGATACTTTTGAAAAATTAGGAATACCTGAAGCAGAAAGAAAAGCATTAGCAGGTGCAGGTGCCCAATATGAATCAGAAGTTGTTTATCATAATTTAAAATTAGATCTTGCAGAAAAAGGAGTTATTTTTTTAGATATGGACGAAGCCCTTGAAAAATATCCCACATTAATTAAGAAATATTTTATGACAAAATGTGTTAAACCTAATCTCCATAAATTTACAGCCCTCCATGCAGCTGTTTGGTCAGGGGGAACTTTTATTTATGTTCCAAAAGGAGTTGATGTTGAACTTCCATTACAAGCTTATTTTAGGATGAATACAAAAAATGCAGGCCAATTTGAACACACATTAATTATTGCAGATGAAGGATCTAATGTCCATTATATAGAAGGGTGTTCAGCACCTCTTTATGATACTAATTCTTTACATGCAGGTTGTGTAGAAATATTTGTAATGAAAAATGCAAAAATGAGATATTCAAGTATTGAAAATTGGAGTAAAAATGTTTACAATCTTAATACAAAAAGAGCTATTGCAGAAGAAAATGCAGTTATTGAATGGGTAAATGGAAATACAGGAAGTAAAACAACAATGTTATATCCTTCAAGTGTTTTGATTGGAAAGAATTCAAGCACAAAATATGTTGGAATTGCATATGCAGGTAAAGGACAATATCAAGATACAGGATGTAAGGTATATCATTTAGCAAAAAATACTAAATCACATGTAGTAAGTAAAGGAATAAGCATAGATGGGGGTATAAGTTCCTATAGGGGACTTATAAAAATCAGTAAAAACGCAAAAAACTCAAAATCTTTTGTAAGATGTGATGGATTAATGTTAGATAATAAATCAAAAGCATTAACAGATCCACAGATTATTGTAGAAGAAAATCAAACAGATGTTTCTCATGAAGCAGCTGTTGGAAAAATAGGTAAAGATCAATTATTTTACCTAATGTCAAGGGGATTATCAGAATCAGAAGCAACAAAAGCAATTGTAACAGGGTTTATAGAACCATTAATAAATGAATTACCTTTAGAATATGCAGTTGAATTAAATAGATTAATTGAACTAGAAATAGAAAAATCAATAATATAAAAATGGATAATAAACAAGCTAAAAAATATAGAAAAGATTTCCCTATTTTCAAGAATAATAAAAATTTAATTTACTTAGACAATGCAGCAACATCTCAAAGACCAAAGCAAGTAATAAATGCAATCACAAATTTTTATGAAAAAGAAAATGCAAATATACATAGGGGACTTTATACTCTAAGTGGTGAAGCAACTAGAAAATATGAAGAAGCAAGAAAAGTTGTAGCTGACTTTATTAATGCAAAACAAAAAGAAATTGTATTTACAAGAAATGCAACAGAATCCCTAAACCTATTATCATATACATTATCTTCTTTATTTACAAAAGGAAAAGATGAAATTGTTTTAACAGAAATGGAACATCATGCAAATTTAATTCCATGGCAACAATTAGCAAAAAGAAGAAAAATGAAACTTAAAATAATAAAAGTTAAAGATGATTTTACCTTAGATTTAGAAGATGCTAAAAAGAAAATAACAAGTAGAACAGCTATTGTTTCAATTGTCCATGTATCAAATGTTTTAGGAACAATAAATCCTGTAGAAGAGATATTTAAAATAGCAAAATCAAAAAAAGCATTTACAATTCTTGATGCAGCTCAATCTATACCTCATATAAAGGTTGATGTTAAAAAATTAAATTGTGATTTCTTGGTTTTTTCTTCACACAAAATGTTAGGTCCAACAGGAATAGGCGTTTTATATGGTAAAACAGAATTATTAGAAAAACTCCCACCTTTTAATTTTGGAGGTGGAATGATCTCAAGAGTTGAATATGGAAATGCAGGATGGGCAGATATTCCAACTAAATTTGAAGCAGGAACCCCTAATATATCAGGAGCAATTGCATTAGCAGAAGCTATTAAATATTTGAAAAAAGTAGGATTCAAAAATATTGAAAATTGGGAAAAACAATTAATTTCATATGCATTAGATGAATTAAAATACATGGAGAATATAGAAATTTATAATCCAGGTCTGAATAAAAGTATAGGGATTTTATCTTTCAATATAAAAGATGTCCATCCGCATGATATAGCTTCTTTAATGAATGAATTAAATATTGCTATTAGAGCTGGCCATAATTGTGTTATGCCTTTAATGACAAAAATGAACCTCAAAGGAGGGGTTGCAAGAGCTAGTTTTTACTTTTACAACACACTTGATGATGTTAAAAAGTTCATTAATGCGATTAAAAAAATTGCAAAAAAATTTGGAAAATGAAATCAAACTTATACAAAGAACATATAATGGATTTATATAAAAATCCTCAGAATTTTGGAGAGATTAAAAATCCAACCCATAAGCATACACAAACAAATTCTAATTGTGGAGATGAATTAACAATAGAATTAATTGTAAAAAAAGGCAAAGTAGAAGACATTAAATTTAATGGTTCGGGATGTGTAATAAGTCTTGTATCTGCTTCTTTACTTTCTACAAAGATTAAGGGAATGGATGTAGAAGATATAAAGAAAATGACTAAAAAAGATGTATTAGATTTATTAAAAATTAAAATAAATCCAGGAAGAATAAAATGTGTTCTTCTTTCACTCCAAGGCGTTCAAAATGCTATTACAAATTAAAGATCTTCATGTAGAGTCAGAAGGAAATAAAATCCTTAATGGAATTAATTTAAATCTAAATTTAGGCAAAATAAATGTTTTAATGGGTCCTAATGGATCTGGAAAATCAACATTAGCACATGTTTTAATGGGTGATCCTAAATATAAAATAACAAAAGGAAAAATATTATTTCAAAATAAAGATATTACAAAATTAAAAGTTCATGAAAGAGCTAGAAAAGGTTTATTTTTAAGTTTTCAAAATCCTGTTGAAATAGAGGGAATAAAAGTAATCACATTATTACATCAAGCCTATAATATTCTTAAGGAAGAGAACACCTATTTACTTGAATTTAGAAATAATATAAGAGAAAAAGCAGAACTATTAGGAATAAAAGAAGAATTTTTAGAAAGGGAAATGAATAAGGGATTTTCAGGTGGAGAAAAAAAGAAATTAGAAGTTTTACAATTATTAACATTAGATCCTAAATTAGCAATATTAGATGAAACAGATTCTGGTTTAGATATAAATGCTCTAAAGGTTGTTGCAAAAGGAATAAATAATTTTATGGATAAAGATAAGTGTATTTTTTTAATAACACATTATCCAAGAATTTTAAAACACATCAAACCAGACAAAGTATTTATTATAAAAGAAGGTAAGATAGTAAAATCAGGAACAGCAAGTTTAGTTAAAGAAATTGAGAAAAAAGGATTTTAATTCTATAAAAATACATTAAATAACCAACCAAATAACAATACAAGTGGAACAGTTATTATTGGAAGCCATATAGCTGCTTTCTTTCCAATATTACTCCAAATTAAACCTATTTCAGTATAATCTGTTACAACACCTGCCATTAAGAATACAAAAGGATTTCCAAATGTTCCAACCTTACTAAATATTTCAAATGCAATAGGTGAACTACCTTCACTACAAACTTCTATTATTGTTGCAAATAATAATGTAATAATTAATCCCCAAAATGTAGGTCCCATGTATTTCATAAACCAATGATCAGGAATATATGCACCAATTACAGCTGCAATTGTAATGCCAATCAATATCCACCATAAAACCATATTAGAAAGATTCATAATCCCCCGCCAAGTTCCATTAATACTTTCTTTTAAATTAAAATTTTTAATATTTGTCCATTCATATTTTTGATTAAATTTAACATTCTTAGATTGTTCTATCCACCCTAGTTTTTCAAGCCCCATATAAGCAAATCCTGTCACAAGGGCAATAAACATTGCAGCTAAAATAAAGAACAAAGCTTTAATCCCAAAAAATCCAAATAATAAAATTGTTATAGGTAAATTAGCCCAAGGACTTGCAAGTAAAAAAGTAATTACTTGAGGAATACCTGCCCCTTTTTTATACAACTGCATAGAAATAGCTAAAATACCATGACTACAAGCTGACATTAAAAAACCAGCTATAACAGCATAAAACAAACTTCTTTTTTTCTTCATCCCAAGCCATTTAAATATAAATTCTTCTGGAACAAAATAATCAATAAGGCCCCCAATCAATAAACCAAGAAGAACAGCCCACCATATTATTTTAAGGTAAGATAATAAACTTTCATTTAAAGCATTAAATATTGGAAGAAAAGATAATGCAAAAACAAGAATAAAAATAATTCCAAATATTTTTAGTTTCTTTCCCACCTTAACTTTATCACCTGTATCACAATGCTCACATGAAGTATCTATGTGATCTTGAGATTTATGGTGCGAATGATTATGTTTCATAATTATAAAAATTAAAAGTAATTTATTTAGTTACCTATTAATTCTCTCCCACTTTCTTGCCAAGAATTCATTCCACCTTCAAGATTATACACATTTGTATAACCTAAATCAATAAGTTGTTGAGAAGATGTTGTAGCCATATTACCACTTCTACAATAAACAGCAATAGGTGTTGATTTATCTTCTGGAAGTTTATCTAAATATAAAGACATATCATCCCATTGTTCTGCAATAAGATCTGTATTTTTTATTTCTCCAACATAGGGAGTATGCGTATTAATAACAAAAACATTTTCAGATTCAATTAAAGTTTCAAATTCATCTGCATTTATTTCACTAAAAGTTGAACCTGTTAGTAAAAAAATTAAAACAACAACTAAGATTATTAATATTGATGCTTGTATAATTGTTTTTGTTTTCATCTTAATTAGGATATTTTTCATCAATTATTCTTTGAATAGCATCTAGTTCACCTGTTTTTTCTGCAATTGCAACTGCAAAATACTCTTTAAGATATCGATTTCCGTGGCCTTCCAAAATTTCACCAATACATTCACCACAAGGATGAACACCATTTACCAAATCAGCTAAGCAATTACATTCAGCACCTTCTCCATGACCTGGGCTTTTTTCAATACAATATATGCATGGTTTTTCTAAACAGCATTTATATTGACCCTGTTGTAACATTTCACTATGTATATCCTCCCTCATAGAGATAAATTCATTTCTTTTTTCATCCATAGACATAGTATGTCCTGTTGGAAGAAGTGTAATTATCAAAATCAAAGCTAAAACAACAGATGTGCCCCCATAGAAAATTTTTTGATTTACTTGATTCATTATTAATACCTCATATATTCTGTAGATTTTCCATCTTTAAGTGCATAAATTATCCATTCATAACTTTTAACACCAGGCATTCCAGGACTTCCTGCAGGCATATTAGGTAATGCAATACCATCAATATCAGGTTGTTCTTCTAGTAATTTATTTATAATTTCGGTAGGAATATGGCCTTCTACAAAATAATCACCAATAATAGAAGTATGGCAACTTTCCATATCTCTTGGAATATTATATTTAGCTTTTATTGAACTCATATCAGATGTAGGGACAATATTAACATCAAAACCATCTGCTTTCAATACTTGAGAATTTCCAACACAACACCCACATGTAGGTGATTTATACATTGTAATTTCGCCTGCAGACACCACATTTCCATTTATTTCATTTCCAAATGGATTAAAAATTAAGATTGCTAATGCTATTACAACAACTATTGAGATTGTTAATGTGCTTTTTTTCATTTTATTATTTTAAAAATTTATTCTAAAGTTCTTATTTGATTAACAACCGCCAACCATTCCACTATAACCACTTGCAGCTTGTTGGGCTGCTGCTTGGCTAGCAGATAAAGCACTGCTTGTTGTAGATCCTTGGAAGAATAACATATAAATTACTGTTAGAGCAACTACTGCTATTAAAATCCACATAACAAGATCTCTTGTTTCCATTTTTATTGTTTTTGCCATTATAATTTTGATTAAGTTTTATTTTAATTAACAACCGCCAACCATTCCACCTGAAGTTTGACCTTTTTCAATATCCCTATATTTGTTTGAAGCTAAACTAACATAATCTGTTGGTAATCCTTGACTTTCCATTATGTCTGCTTTTCCTTGCATTATGCCTGGGAAAAACAATACTTTCCATTTACCAATTTCACCCATCATTTCTTCATCTGTATATTCATCTCCATGATTTAAAATTAAGTATTTTGTAAGACCCCTCATTGCATATGAATGAGCACAACCACAAGCAGCTTCACCTGATTCAAATATAATTGATCTTGCCCCACAACAATATTCACAAGAAAGACCACCTTCTAAAGTATATAATACATTAACATATCTATCCAAGTCAGCACCAGTTAATGTTTCTGTTCTATCTATATTAGATAAAAATGAAATTGTTTGGTCTGATAGGGCAGCATCATTAGGAGTTATAAAATCATAAGAAATGCCTAATTCTTCACCATATATAGCTGGTACACCTGTAGGAATAACACTTGAAGCTGAAATAACTCCACTATTGGAATTAGCACCTAAATTACTAACACTTGAACTTCCCATATTAAAGAATAAAATAAGTAATAATGCAACAAGCATAAACGCTTGACCATAAAATCTTATGTCACTCTTTTTAATTTTTAATTCCGCCATGAACAAATTTAGAAAAACACATTATATAATGGCTTTGGTGAAACTAGTTTCAACGTTTCAAAACAACAATATTATTCATCCCTCTTCTTTTTCTTTCAATAAGTTGTTTAGCCTCGAGCTTATCAAGAAGACGTGTTGTTTTAACTTTTCCAATTTCCATTTTTTCCATTAATGTTTTTTGGAAAATAGCTCCATTCTCTTTTTCAAGAATATTAATCATTTTTGTTTCTTCTTTATCTAATTTAGATTTATCCATTTTCTTTTTCCTCGTTTTAACTTTTTTAATAATTATTTTTTCCTTTTGTTTGGCAAAAATTAAAATAAGTCCCACAATAACAATTAAACCAACTATTGCTAATGCAAGATATGTTTGTTGATTCACAGTAACATTCATAGGGCAACTTAATCCATGCTCTAAACCACAACTTAATGCAACAACTTGCTTAAGTGCTTTTTGAAATAGAAGTACAATAACAACTAATAAAGCTGAAATTCCAAGCATTATATATCCCACATATTTATTTTCCATTTTAAAGATTTATCTCTACTTTACATGTAAGGTCTCTTGTTAATAAAACTATTGCAACTATTAAAAATATAGATGAAACAACTTGAAGTCCTATTCCTAAGAAAGGTAATTTACTAAGTGTTATTGTAAATCCAAATAAACCCAAAATAGCTGGAAGCAATCCAATTAAACAAGCAGGACAAGCACCCCCAAAAATTCCTCCAACAACCCCAAAAAATGCAAGACCACCTTGGTTTGTTCTAAGAGATTTTGTTTCTTTCAATCTAAGAATAATTAAATTAACAGTAAGTGCAACTAAAAAAGGAACAATTAGTAAATTAAATAAGAAAAAAGGAATAACAAAATAAAGAGGAAGAGAAGTTAATACATGAAAAACAAAAAATGTTTTATTTAGAAATAAATTAAGAAAAATATATGCAATAAATATAATAATAAAATAAAAAATATAGGGGGAATTCAAAGTAGCTTCCTTTATTTTTTCTAGCTTACCTTGAATTTTCCCCATCTTAAAATAAAAATTATAACAATTTATTTATTGTAGTTTTGAAATCATCTAATTCAGCTGCAAGATCGTCTTGAGATTCATACCCATTACCAATTCTAACATATTTACATCCAAATACAAAAGTTGGAATAGATCCTCGTGGATTGTATGTTTTATAATAAACTTCAAGATCACTTGGAACACTTGATTCTACTGCTGGTGTTAATGGATTATCTCCTGTATCTAACTCCCAATGTTGAAGATTAATTTGATCTGCAAATGATTCATCTGCTAAACCGTCATAAGTATCTTTAATCCATGAACAATGAGGGCACCATGTTGTAGAGAAAAGTAAAACATAAGGTTTGCCTTCTGAATCTGTACAAACTTCATCTCCTGTATCTGAAAAAGTAGAACCTGCAATGGCTGTTGGTTCATTAACAGTCAAATCTATGTCTGAACCATCGTTATCAGAATTAAATCCACTCCAAAATAAACTAAGTACAAATAATACTGCAAATACTATTGCGCCTATTTTCCAAAGAGAAGATTTCTTGAATGTGATTACACCTTTTTCTGTCATATTTTTACCTCCTTTTCAATTTTATTTAAAATCTGAAAAGAATTAGTTAATTAATTAGTAGAAAAACAGCTATAAAAAGATTTCCTTTACAACAAACCTTCTTCTAAAGCTTCTTCCCAAGTTTTTCCATCTAATGCAATCAAGGCTTCCCTATATGTTACAATTGGTTTGTCATATTTTGCAAAGTCATCAACAGCAATTCGGGGACATGCAAGTTCTATAAAACAATCAATGTCGTAGAAATTCATAATTTTTTCATTTGTCATTTCATCCATCTTAATTGAAATAACTTCTTTACCTGATTTTTTCAATTTTTCAATTAAAGGGTGTGCAAGTCCAAACTTTTGACCTATTTTAATCTCACTAATTATGCCAACTTTTTTAGCTTCTTTTAATTTTTCAATTGCAATAACTCTTTGCTTTAAGATTTTATCCCTAACCCCAACCATTTCCTTAACTTCATTATTATAAACATCCAATAAAATAACAGGTTTCTCAACAGCAATAGCAGCTCCCATTGAATGAAAATTATTACCTAGAATAACAAAAGCATCTACTTCATCTTGAATTGCTTTTAATCCTTCATATTGGCAACCCACAATATGCCCTTCATAAGCTACTAATCCTTTTTTCTTAGATAAAATAATTTTCTTACCTTTACTTTCATAAAATTTAACAATATCTGGAATATCTTTTAAATGTTGAACAGAAAAAGAAAAACCAATTGAATTATATTTTTCTAAAACACCTAATGATTTTTCAAGAATAGGATTTAAATCTAAAATATCTTTAACTTCTATATATAGGACAGGGAATTTAACAGAAACAAACTCTGCATGGCCAAAGTGAACAATTAAATCAGCCCCAGAAGCTTGGGCTTCAGTTGGATTAACACAGCAACCACCCCAACATGTTTCACCTGAAATAATAACTTCTATTCCAAGACTCTCAATTATTTTAGCAATTTCAATAGCATGTTGTTTAATGCCTTCTGGTAGTTGAACTAAAACTTTCTTAGGTTTTAACCTTTCTAACTCACTTACAAGTTTTTCTTTTTCAAAGTCTAATGTCATAATAAAGAATTAAAGTTTTCAGTTATATAGGTTTTGGTAAACATAATAATACTTATAAATAAAAATCCTCACTAATTTTTATGAGCTTCCTTATAAAACTTTTAGCAGGAGGAGAAAGAATCTCTGAATCTGAATTAGAAAAAAATAGAATTTCTATTAATAGTTCTGCACCTATTGTTTCTATGGGAAGTCTTAAACATAATACAGGGCCTTTAATATCCCATGATTTTGCTTATTGTTCTGCCTTGATTTTTGATTTTGGAGAAGAAATTATAATGGCACATGTTCTTCCAGCCCCTGCACCTAAAAACAATCCAATTTATTTAGAAAATGTATTTCAAAAAACAATTGAAAAAGCCACAGAATATAATTTAAATCTTTTAAATTCCAAGGCAATTATTCATGCAGGAACAAGAGAAGATATGGATTTACTTAAATCAGGTATTTCACAGTTGAGAATTCCCCTAAAATCAGCTAGTTTTTCCAAATCAACTCATCCTTCAAGAACTGTTTTTTATGATCCTCTTACAAATTATTTAGAAATAAGAAAATCAAATGATCAAGATAACTTAGATGCACACAATGTATTTGAAAAAGAAGAGTAAAATTAATTGAATATAGGTTTTGGTCAATAAAAAATTAAAAAAAAGAAAGCCGAGAAAATCCTTAGATTTTCCCAACTAAATCAAGTCCTGGCTTTAAAGTATCCTTGCCTTCTTCCCAGTTTACAGGGCAGACTTCTCCACCATGCGCACGTACAAACTGAGCAGCTTTGACTTTTCTGATAAGTTCTTGAGTTCCCCTACCAATACTATTGTCATTAAATTCAAAAGATTTGACAATTCCATCTGGATCAATTAGTATTGTTGCTCTTAAACTTAAACCCTCATCCCGAATGTAGGTTCCATATGATTTACAGATTTTCCCTGTTGGGTCTGCAACCATTGGATATTGAATCTTTTTGATAGCTTCAGAATTATCATGCCATGCTTTATGGACAAATTCTGTATCAGTACTAACACTAAGAATCTCTACATCTAAATCTTGGAAAGCTTTGTAGTTTTTAGCAAGGTCTTCAAGTTCTGTAGGGCACACAAAAGTGAAATCAGCTGGATAGAAAAATAATACTACCCATTTCCCCTTGTATTTGGACAACTTTATATCCTTCACACTCTCTTCATGAAAAGCTTTCGCTTCGAAGTCAGGAGCCTCTTGGTTTATTCTTACAGTCATTTTAACCTCCGTTTTTATTTAATTAATATGAATATGAAATAATAAGTTCCAAGAATACAACACTATAATGAAAAATTGATTTAAAAATTTAACTAATCTTCTATAACAACTTCACCAGACTTAATTTTACATTGACACGCAAGTCTACGTTTATTATCAAATCCAAAATCTTTTTCTTCTTGTGTTGGTTCTGTTAAATTATCTTCACCTTCTTTGATATCCACACAACAAGAACCACACCTTCCAACATTACAGCAAAAAACAACACCTAATTCTTCTGCAGCCCTTCGAATATAAGTATCTTCTTTAATATCTACAGATTCTCCTGTTTTCTTATTTGTTAATTTTGCCATTTTAATTTCCTTTCTTAATATATTCATAGGCAGAATAAGCAGCAGTACAACCATCTGCAACACCTGTAATTAATTGCTTAAATTGTTTATCTGTAACATCACCTGCAGCATAAATACCAGCAACATTTGTTTCAGATGTTTTATGGTTAATTATTATTTCATTTTTTTCACTTAATTTTACTCCCAATGGTTTTGCTAGATCAGATAAAACTAAATGACCTATTGCAACAAATAATCCTTCTAAGGCTAATTCCTTAGAACCATTAAATTCTTTATCCAAAACAACACTTGAAACTAATTTATCTCCTTTAACTTCTGCAACATTTGTATTATTAATAATTTCAATTTTATTATTTTTTTTAATATCTTCATATGTAACCAGTTCTGGATGTATTTCATCCCCCCTATAAATTATGTAAACTTTTTTAGCATGTTCAGCTAAAATTAATGCATCTTTACCTGCAGAATCACTTCCACCAACAATACCTACAACTTTATCTTTGAATAAAGGACCATCACAAAGAGCACAATAATTAACACCTTTATTTTCAAATTCTAATGCACCTGGTGCTTCTAATTTTCTCCATTTTGTTCCTGTTGCAAAAAGCAAAGATTTTGCTTCATAATCTCCTTTATCTGTTTTTAATAAAAATACTTTACCTTGACTTTTAATTTCAGTAACTTTTTCATTTTTAATTGTAACTAAATCATATGCCCTTGCATGCTCTTCTAGATTCTTTGCAAGATCCATTCCAAGAATTTTCTTAAATCCAGGATAATTTTCAACATAACTTGTAGTTGTAATAACACCACCTATTGGTAATTCAGCGCCATATGTGGTTCCTAATACTAAAGTTTTCATATTCAATCTAGCACCATACATAGCTCCAGCTAAACCAGTACCACCTGCACCAATTACAACAAAATCATATTTGTCCATTTTTATTTTATTTTCAACATTTCTTTTATTTTAGGCTCGTTAAAACCTACAATAATTGTTCCGTTAATATCTAAAACCGGAACACCCATTTGACCTGACTTTTGAACCATTTCTTTTGCAGCTACTTGATCTTCAGCTACATTCATATCTTTAAAATCAATGTCATTTTCTTTCAAAAATTCCTTCACTTTAATACACCACGGACATGAAGGTGTTGAATAAACTTTTACAGTCATTGTTATATCCTCCAATTCAATTAGATAATAATTTCTTATAAAGGTATTGATTTTACGAAACTTTTAAATATGCAATTTTCTAAATATAATTATAATTCTTGGTTTAATCAATATTCAATTAAATTAAAGGAGGTATAAAAAATGAAAGAAAACAAATTAACAATGTTAAATAGAGTAGTACTTGGATTAGTTATGTTCGTTCCAGGACTCTCTAAGTTATTTTTATCAGGCGCAGCAGGCGTTTCAGGAATGCTTTCTGGAATAGCATTATTTTCATGGGCCCCAATGTTTTGGGCATGGATTTTAATTCTTGCAGAAATATTATTTGGATTAGCAATTTTAGCTAACTATAAATTAAAATACACAGTTATCCCACCAATGATAATTTTATTGGTAGCTGCATTCACACTTAACTGGGGAAGCTGGCCATCGTTCTTACTTCACCTGGCTGCTATAACAAATTTAGCAATTTTAGCTAACTATAAGTTTTAATTGCACACTTTTTTATTTTTTTATTTTTTTATTTTAAATACAAACAAAACACAAAATGAAATTTATTTTATTAATAATACTAGCAATCTTAGGATTTACATTATCTTTTTATTTGTTAAAGAAGAAGTCCAAAAAGGAAAAACTAGTTTGCGTAATTGGAAAAGATTGCAACAAAGTATTAGAAAGTAAATATGGGGAATTATTTGGAATAGACAACATTATTTTAGGAATTTTATATTATATTTTCATATTTTTAATAAGTTTTTCCACATTAATTTATCCTGCATTCTTAATCTTAAATTTATTTTCCATAATTATATTATTATCAAGTGGAATGGCTTTATTGTTTTCTATTTATCTTAGTTTTATTCAAATTAAGATTTTGAAAGAATTGTGTGAGTATTGTCTTGCAAGTGCTTTGATAAATCTTTTAATATTTTTAACAGTGGTTCTTTAAAAATAAGCGCCTGAACCAGGATTCGAACCTGGGCACCCTAACGGGCATGGAGTTCCAGTCCATTGCAATAACCACTATGCGATTCAGGCATAAAATTAGTAAAAGAATTCTATTTATAAATTTTATATTATTAAATTATAAATTTCTTTATGAATTTGTTCAGGTGTTTTAAGAGAATTAATAGTGCCATCAGGGGCACAAGAAATTTTTTCCCATTTGAATAAGTCTGCAATTTGAAGATAAGATTCTTCAGCATTAAGCAAATGTTGAATATTTGATTCATGCCCGTCAGCAGCCTCTCCAGTTCCTTTTCCTCTTTTCTCTCTTAATGTCAAAGAAACAGAGGTTGGCATATGTAAGAAAAAAATCTTATCTGGTTTTGGAATTTTTAATTGATTGTATTCAAAATCATAAAGCCATTGAACAAGTTTTTCTCTTTCAACAGGATCTCTTATTTTCCCACCCTGATGGCCCATGTTTGATTCTGCATATCTATCTAAAAAAACAAAATCATGCTCTAAAATTGCTTTTTCAATAGAAGGTGAATTAAATAACCTATCTGCAGCATAATATAATGATGCAACTTTTGCAGGAACTTTATCTGCATTTTCAAACCAACTTGTATCCCCTTTCCAATCATAAAATTTAGGATCTTTCCCTAAATAACATTGTCCAATAATTCTTCCTGTTGGAGAATCATAAAAAGGGACTTCAAACATTTTAGTTGAAAAGCTATCCCCACTCAATCTTTTTAAAAGAAGTTTTGCTTGAGTTTCTTTTCCACTTGCATCTGTACCTTCAATAACAATTAATTTTCCTTTTGCCATGGTCTAAACCTTCCTTTCTAAAGCTCTTTTACCACGCCAATTGCATTTACTATTGCAAGCAATTCCCTGAAGGCATTTGGGATTAATAGAATTTTCATGTTCTGTTTGATATTGTGTATATTTTTCAGCTGTTTTTGTTGTTTGTTGCATTATTTCATATTGAGCATGACCACACATTCTTAAAAGTGCTTTTGATCTAAAATCTTCAATTGTTCCTTTTTCATTAACAGATACTCTTTGTGCTTGAGGAAAATCTGTTTCAGCAATTTTATCAAGGTCAGAGACCCATTCATGAACTAGCTTATCTTTATCTTTGATTATATCTGGAATAAAAAATCCCAATGGTGCCCCCAATTCAGTGCCCTTAGAAATATCATAATTAATAGTCCTATGTCTATGTGCTTGAGCTAAACCTGCAAAACTCATAGTATAAAATGTAGAATATGAATCTCCAAAATGTTCTTCAACATTTCGTTTATTAAAAAGAGAAAGTTTTCTATCTGTTTGATTATTCAATCCTTCTACTCTTAATGGTTTTAATTGTTCTAAAAAAGATTGCATATATGGAATTAATTTTTCAGAAAAAACAGAGCCCACATTTGGAACAACTGATTGAGATTTTTCAAATTCTTCCATTATAAAATTCAATTGCCTCCAATTAGTTGTATATACCATTTTTGTAGGTGTAAAAACACTAGTCATATATCTTGCATTTTCTTGAGCTAATTTCTTAATAGCTGTTTCTCTATCACCTTTTATATTTGGATAAACCACCTCTATTTCACGTGTTAGTAAGCCCATCCATTTATCAAATTTTTCTTTTTGAAGAGGTTGCATATTTTTCATTTTAGTATATCTAGCTGATTTTTCAGAAGTTGCATATTGTTTTTCATTATTTAAAACCATGGCTAATATTTTTGGTAAATCCATCATATTAAATGTAAAATTAATATGCTCAAACACACTATGGTGACCTGATTTAAGTAAACCTTGAACAAATTCTTCCCTATAAGATTCACTACCTAATTCACCAAAATCTTTTGAAGTATAACAAACTCTTGCACAATCTTGAGAAAATTTTAATAAATTTTGGACAGCAGATTCATTATTAGAAACACCATCTAATATATTATAAATTGATTGATAATCATTAGATGAATTAATTAATTCTAATTTCATAAAAAATTTAACACTTCTTATTTTATAAAGAAATATATTCTGTATAATACAATTTATTTTCTAAGTCTATAACCAAACCTTTGATTAAATATAGAAAAGATTTGCCTTGCAACATCTTTTTCAGGAAGACTAGAATTAATTAATGCAAGGGGTCCAAAAAGATTTGGGTCTTCAATACCTCTTTGTGTCAAGTCTCTATAATAATCAATCAATTTTTTTAAAAATTCAGGATCTCTTTCAAATTTTTCAATTTCTTCTCCTTTTCCTTCCATTCTCTTCATAGCCTCATCAAAACCAATATCTAAAACATATGTTAAATGAGGGTTTGGAATACTTGCTTCTTCATGCAACTCTTCAATCAAATCAAAACCATTACCTTGCAACCCCTGGTATGCAAATGTTGCAAGTTTATATCTTTCGGTCATAACAATTCCCCCATAATTTAATACAGGTTCCATAAAATCATAAAAATGAGATCCCCTATTATTAATAAATTCAGGCACCATTGTAAGGCCATTAGAATGAGGTGTTTTATCTTGTTTTAATTCTTTTTCAATTCCCTTGTCTTTCCAAGGTTCATGGTGGTTAAAATATCTTGATGGGTATAATTATTTTTAATACGATAATGCAAATTATTTATTTGGCTTGTTAAACCAGAACCACGAATACCTTCAAAGGCAATAAGCAACCCCTTTTTCATTAATGCAATAAGATTAAACTATTTATAAAAAAATGTGTTTTTTAGAATATGATTTAGAATTAATCCTTCATCTCGATCTTGATATTAACGTTCTTTGGAATTCTCATTTTCATAATATGGTGAAGAACTTTTTCATTCGCAGGCAGATCAATAAGTCTTTTATGAATCCTCATTTCAAATCTGTCGAATGTAGCTGTACCATCTCCACAAGGAGATTTTCTTGTAGTTACTTTAAGTTTTTTTGTTGGCAATGGAACAGGACCACTAATTACAATACCTGATTTTTTAGCTAACCCTTTAATAGAATCACAAATAGTATTAAGCATTCCAATATCAGTGCTGTTTAGTTTTATTCTTACTTTTGGCATACAAGTGTTACTAAAATTTTCTTTAAAAACCTTTTTATACCTAATTTTATTATAATAAATATCTTTTAAAGAGGTAAAAAAAGTGGCAGATGTAATATTTATTGAATTAGCTGTAATTTTGTTTATAGCATTTGTTGTATCTTATATTGCTAAGAGTTTTAAGCAACCTTTAGTTATAGGATATATTGTTGCAGGAATAATTATTAGTCCCTTTATTCTTAAATTAGGAGCTTCCCAAGAAATTATTAAAATCTTTTCAGAATTTGGAATTGCGTTTTTATTATTCATGGTGGGGTTGCATCTTAATCCTAAAATTATTAGAGAAATAGGGGCTTCCTCTCTTTTCGTTGGATTAATTCAAATTGTATTAACATTTATATTAGGTTTTTTAGTATCTTTACAATTATTAAATTTTAATTTAATAACTTCTATTTACATTGGTATTGCATTGTCTTTCAGTAGCACTATTATTATTATGAAATTAATTTCAGATAAAAGACAATTAGATACATTGTATGGAAAACTTTCAATTGGTATTTTAATTATTCAAGATTTTGCAGCTATAGCTGTTTTAATGATTATTTCTTCTGTATCTGGTAATTCAAATCAATCTCTTTTAGAATTTGCATCTAGAAGTTTACTCATGGGTGGAAGTTTAATAGTTCTTTTATTTTTAATAGGAGTCTTTATTTTACCTAAGGTGACAAAGTCAATTGCAAAATCACAAGAATTACTTTTCTTATTTTCAATTGCATGGGCATTTGTTATCTCTGCATTATTCATGTATATTGGATTTTCACTTGAAATCGGCGCACTTATAGCTGGTATGGTTTTATCTTTATCGCCATATAGTACAGAGATAAGTTCAAGAATAAGACCTATTAGAGATTTCTTCTTAATTATATTCTTCATAATCTTGGGATTAAATGTAAATATAACAAGTATTTCAAGTATAATTTATCCTGCTATTATACTTTCTATTCTTGCATTATTATTCAAACCAATAATTATTATGGCACTTTTAGCTGTGATGGGATATACAAAAAGAACAAACTTTGTGACTGGAACAACATTAGCTCAAATATCAGAATTCTCACTAATTGTATTAGGATTAGGAGTAGCAGTAGGTCATATTGCCCCTGAAATATTGTATATGTTAACTTTGACTGGAATAATAACCATTACATTATCCACATACATGATAATTTATTCAAATGCATTTTACAAATTAATGGAAAGGCCTGCTTCAATTTTCCAAAAAACTAATCTAAAAAGAAAAAGGAAAATAGGTAAAAAATATGATGCAATATTATTTGGATATAATAGGATGGGTTTCAGCATATTAAAATCACTTCAAAAAGTTAAGAAAAAATATCTTGTTGTAGACTTTAATCCAGATACTGTTGAAAATTTAAATAAATTAAGAATACCAAGTTTATATGGAGATGCATATGATCAAGATTTAATAGATGATCTACCTATAGATAAAATAAAAATAGCAATTTCAACTGTTCCTGATTTTGAAACAAATTATTTATTGATAGAAGATATAAGAAGAGTTAATCCAGATGCAATTATTATTGCACGAGCACACACAATAGACGATGCATTTAATCTTTACAAAAAAGGTGCTAATTATGTGTTAACACCTCATTTCTTAGGGGGAGAATATCTTGCTAAAATGATTAAAGATTACAAAATAGATAAAAAAGATTACCAAAAAGAAAAAGAAAAACACATTAAAATGTTAACAGAAAGAATTGGAAAAGGACACGAACCCCCACCAATGGAAGAAAAAGATATTGAAGATTAATTTTTTTCAGCTTTTTCGTCTTCTTCTAAAGAACTTTGAGATTCAAAACCTAAAGCTATAAACAAGAAATCGAAGAATCTTAATACGATTTCAAGTAAAAATATAAATATAAAGTAATCAGAAATTTTTCCCATGTAATTTGGTATTGATGTTATATTAGATATAATTCTTGCAAAGTCAAATAACTTAGTATAATCTAAAATAGCGACAGCTAAAAGTGTAAATGGGAGTAATTTTGCAAGATCTTTTGCAAGATCTTCCTTATAATAGGAAGCCATTCTAACAGCAGCTATTATTGTAGCAGATACAAGAAGCACAGCTCCAACTTCTAAACTTTCTGTAAGTAAAATTAAGAATAATGTAAAAATAGCATACCAGAAGAAAATTAAAAATGGAACAACAATAATATATTCAAGTAAATAAAGTCCTGCAGCTAAAAGTTTTGTAAATGCAGGGTGATCTGACCTATTATATTTACGTAAATCTAAATGAAGAATATTTTTTGTAGCTATAAATCTATAAAATTTCCAAACAAAGAAAGAATAAAGAAAAACAAGTAATACTAATAAGAATAATTCCATAAAATTCTGAATCCATCCAGGCATACCCCCTAATAAGGTATTATATCCCTCTACAAGTCCTGTACTCACCTCTGCCATAAATTATCTTAGTAAAACTTATTTTTAAATCTTTCAATAAATTTAAATACAACTTTTGCTATATTCCCTTATGTTAGATATAAAATTGGTGAGAGAAAATCCAAAAGCTGTAAAAGCAAACATTAAAAAAAAGTTTCAAGATAAAAAACTTGTTCTTGTAGATAAAGTTTTGAAATTAGATAAGGAATGGAGAGAATTAAAATTTAAAGGAGATAAAATAAGATCAAGTAGAAATAAAATCTCAGAAGAAATTAATTCAGCTAAAAAGAAAAAAGATGAAAAAACAGCAAAACAACTTATCAAAAAAGCAAAAGAAATACCCGCTAAAGTAGCTAAAAATAATGAAAAATTGAATAAATATCAAAAAGAAATCAAGGAAATTCTTATTCAATTACCTAATATGATTTCAAAGAAAACACCTATTGGAAAAGATGAATCAAAAAACAAAGTACTTAGAAAACATGGGAAACAAACAAAATTCACATTCCCAATCAAAAATCATGTAGAACTAGCAGAACAAAATAATTGGGCTGATTTTGATATTTCTGGAAAAGTAGCAGGATCTGGTTTTTATTATCTTAAAGGTGATTTAGCATTGTTAAATCAAGCACTTATTAGATTTGCAATTGATTTCATGAATAAGAAAAAATATTCATATATAGAACCACCTTTGATGTTAAATGATAAAGCATTGTATGCTTCAATGGATAAAGAAGCTATTGAAGAGTCTGTATACACCTTGGATGAAGGAAATACAGGGCTAATAGGAACAGCAGAACAACCATTACTTGCAATGCATACAAATCAAGATATTATATTCAAAGATCTGCCTAAGAAATATTTTGCATATTCAATGTGTTTTAGAAAAGAAGTAGGTTCTCATGGAATAAATGAAAAAGGTTTATGGAGAACACATCAATTCAATAAAGTAGAACAATTTATTTTTTGTAAACCAGAAGAATCTGAAAAACTTTATGATGAACTTTTAGATAATTCAGAAGAAATGTTAAAAAAATTAGATTTACCATATAGAGTATTAGAAATTTGCACAGGTGATTTAGCTGACTGGAAATATCGTTCAGCAGACCTAGAAGTTTGGAGGCCCACAATAAAAGATTATGGTGAAACAGGTTCCTTATCAAACTGCACAGATTATCAAGCTAGAAAACTTAATATAAGAATAGTAGAAAAAGATGGAACAAGAAAAATACTTCACACATTAAATAATACAGCTCTTGCAACATCGAGGATAATGGTTACAATATTAGAGAACTTCCAACAAAAAGATGGGGGTGTAAAAGTCCCAAGAGTTCTTCAACCATATATGGATGGAAAGAAGAAACTTGAAGCTAATTTAGACTAAAGAAAAGCTTTAAAAATTAATTTCTTATTAGAATAACATCATCTGTTAGCAACAGGGTTTGTATGTTAGCAGGTGTATGCCTCGGTAGTTTAGTGGTTAGAACACGGCCCTGTCGCGGCCGAAATCCGGGTTCGATTCCCGGTCGGGGCGTGAATTTCTCTTTTATCGTCGGTAAAATCAATAAAATTACAATCTTTGAAGTGGGCATCGAACCTTTGGAGATAATAATTTAGAAACCAAGCCAGAAGAAAAAAATAAAGAAAAAGAATAATAAAAATAAATAAATTTGGGTTAAGGTTAACAACACATACAATGAAGTTTTGATCCTTGATCTTCATTAACATTGTTGATACTACCATATGCTAAATCACAATCTCCACCTGTATCAAATACCCATTGATCTATGGAACCAACATAATAACCATAGTCTTGCTTAATACAAGTTTTATCAGTTGTTGCGCAAAATGCATCACAACTTAAACTATCTAATTCTTCAGCATCTGAATTTTGCATTTCCATCATAGTACAACTATTCAACATCTCCAAAACACCTTGATATGTTACTTCTTCTTCTGTTTCTTCAACAACATCATCCCTGGGAATAGTAAAAGTAACACTCAATGCCAAATTTGTCTCATCAGCTGTAATAAGTGCTATTTCTAAATTAGAAATAATTTTTGATGAACCTTCATTTATTTCTTTAGTTTGTGCTGAACCAATATCATTCCATACTGTAAAAGTAGCAGAAGTATCTGAAGCAGACATTAGTTCTATAAGATAATCTGCACCTGAATCAGATTCATAATTCATTGAATTTACTTCATTTGAAAGAATATATGTTTCATCCACTTCCTCTAAATTTCCTTCTTCAAAACCAGAATATGTTAATTGAACGACAGCCCTAGACCTCCAAAATCGCTCATCAGCTGTAACAACTTTAACAATTAAATCACCTACTCTTTTTGAACTACCTTCATTAATTTCTTTTGCAGCATCTCCAACTTTTATTGTAGCAGAAGTATCTGAAATAGACAATGCTTCAATTGTAAATTCATGACCACTAATAGCAACATTTAATGGAACTTCATTAAAAAGAACAAACTGATTAGATGTAATTGGTTGGGCACTATCAATAGCTTTACCACCAAATAAACCAGCACTAACAAATGTTGCTAAAATTAAAATACCTAAAGCAAACAATACTAAATTTTTTTTCATATTTACACCTCCTTTCATCTTTTCTATCTTTAATCTAAGATATAAAACACAACAAAAAGATATATATAAATTTAATTACTATAAAGAACAAAGTCAATTTTTCCATATTCTACCTCCTTTTCCTGGTAGGGTCATTCTACTTCTTAGTTAATTTTAAAAATAAAGCAATCTTTAGGGGGTTATGAAAAAAGGATTGATTCTTGGGATTATAGTTGTTGTAATTATAATATTAATGGGAACTTATATTTACTTAAATCCTAAAACACCTGAACCCTCAATTAGCGGAGAGTTTATAACAACTTTAGATTTAAATTCTTTTTGTAGATTACAAGAAGAAAAAACTTGTAATATTCCTATGCCTTGTGAAGGAGAAAAAGTTGATATAATTGGGTATAATGTTCGTTATCAAAATGAGTTAAGAGGGCTTGTAGGTTCTGGAATGGCTCAAACAACTATTCAAATAGTTTTTTTTGATGAAAATGTTCCAAAAGATAGTAAAGAGTATATGGAAGTAATGAACAATAATTTTTGGACAGGGGTTACAATTATAGAAGCTAAAGAAACAGGTGATTCTTCAATTTCTGCTAAAGCACTAAATGAAAAGTTAGATGCTCTCAAAGTTGATAATTCTGAACCAATAATAGTAAAAGTAAAAAACGCAAGAATAGTTGGCTACAATAAACCTACTAACGATGATTGTACAAGAGGAATTACATTAGAAGCATCATATAATGATATCACTTTTGAAAAAATTAATTAATTCTAGAAATTCTAAGCTATAGAGGTTAGATTCCCCCTGCTCTCCCGGTCGGGGCGTAAGAGACTTTTTAAACTCTCAAAACTAATTATCTTTTATAGGGAGAAAAAATAATGAAAGGAACAGTAAAATTTTTTAGTGAAGAAAAAGAATTTGGATTCATAGTTGGAGAAGATGGAAAAGAATATTTTGTTCATAAAACAGGCCTTGATGCAAACGTAACTATCAATAAAGATGATTCAGTTATTTTTGATACAGAGAAAGGCGACAAGGGTATGAAAGCAGTTAATGTTAAAAAATAAAAATTAAATCTTAACCCTTTTACCACCTAATTGTTATTGATTAGAGTGTATCTACACTTTTCTAGATATTTCATAATAGAAATTCTTAAAAACTAATAAAATTTTAAATTACAATGATTTCAGCATTAACAATATTAACAATTCAAGAAAATGGAGCAGAAGTTGCAACATACCAGGGGAAAAATAATCAATATGGTTTTGAAATATATTGCACCATAAGAGAACATTATCGACCCCAAGTTTCTTCAGATTCTGTATTTTGTTCACGTAAACAAGCAAAAGACACAGGAAAAATTACACTTAAAGGAATTCAAGACTTAGATCTTACTAAGAAGAAAAAAGAAATTTCAGATTTGTTAGGACCTGCAGCAGAACCTGTTCAAAAAATTATTGACGCTTCTAAAAAATAATTTTAACAAACCTTTAAATACAACTTTTACTAAAATACAATTATAAAAAGAGGATAAAATGACATTCGAAATTTGTAAAGATATATTAGTTGATGGATTTTCTGGCAATTTAACAGAATTTATATCACAATGTCCGATGGCATCTTCATTTGCAGGAGGGGCATTAGGGGGATTAGTTGCAATTGGAATTGCATTAGCTATTTTATTTTTAATTGGTCTTTATGTTTACACTTCTATTGTATGGCAGACAATTGCAAAGAAATTAAAACATAAAAAATCATGGCTTGCATGGATTCCTATAGTGAGATGTGCTTTAATATTACAATTAGGAAAATTCCACTGGGCATGGGTATTTTTAGTATTAATTCCAATCTTTGGATGGATTGCATTAATTATCTTAATAATTATATCTAAATGGAGAATCTTTGAAAAAAGAAAATATCCTGGATGGTTTAGTTTAGCTCCACTTCTTCCAAAAATAGGTGGCATAGTAAATTTAATAGCATTAGGATTTTTAGCTTGGAAAGATAGAAAGAAAAGACTAACTATTTAATTAATATTAAAATGGCAAAGAAAAAAGCAAAAAATAACAAACAAATGAAATGGCAAAATTGTTGTGGAATGGGTGATAACTCTAATGGCGGAAGTTTCTATGGACTTGGTTTCTTGGGTGCATTAATCTATTACATCTCTACAGCAGGTAGTTTTTGGCTAGGTGTTTTAGGTGTTCTTAAGGCAATTGTATGGCCTGTATTTATAGTACTTAAAATTCTAGGAATGTAATTTTCATTAATATGGAAAAGAAAGAAACAATTATTCTAATTATTATTTTATTAGTAGCACTAACTATAATTTCTATTAATTATAATACTAAAACAAATACTTATTCTTGGAATGGGGATAGTATTCAATTAATGCAACATGAAACAGAAGGAACATATGGCTGTTTTGGATGTAGTGAGCCTGGAGAAGGTCCTGCAATGTGTATAGATCCTATATTTGAGATGAAACTTGTGGAAGAAACATTTGAAAGATATTGTAATTTGGATTTTGAAGTTATAGAAAATTAATTATTACAACTTCTTCTTCAATAAATCAGGTAATTCAGCTAATTCTTTTTTCTTTTGCTCTGCTTTAGCTTTTTCATTACAATTTGCCCAATATTCATTTTTCTCTATATTTGCCTTAAAATGACTTTCACCCTTTACTCTAAGATTCCAATAAATTATTTGACCTTTAACAGTATCAACTCTTCTAGTAATTCTTTTCAAAGCTCTTTTAGCTGCCCCTCTTTTTTGAGGAGATAATTTATCATTTTTAAGATTAGCTTCTGTTTCCTTTTTCCAAGTTAAAACTTCTTTTAATTCTTCTTTAACTTCCTTAGCTTTTTCCTTAACTTCTTCATCTGTCAAAGGATCATTTTTGATTCCAGAATAATATTGTTTTGGCATGTATATATGAAATTTATTCGATTTAAATACCTTTTTAGAAAGCACTAAAAACCATTAATTCCTATATAACATATGAAACAAAAATTAGCACTAAATCTAAAAGAACACAGTATTATAGCCATTATAGGATTCATTGTTCTGTATATATTAACAATTCCAATAAGGGATTATAGTAGTTTTTTTGATATAAGCCAGGGCATTACAATATGGATGCATTTAATACTTATTATCATTGGAATTACTATTTTACTAATACTTCTTGCACTAATCCATGCTATTATGAAGTTTAACAGATGAAAAAACAATGGTATGTTTATATTCTAGAATGTCAAGATGGTTCATTCTATACAGGTGTTACAAATGATGTTGATGCTAGGATGAAAGCACATGCAGATGGAAAAGGAAGTAAATATGTTTACAAAAAAGGTTTTAAACAACTTCTAAAAACAAAACCTTGCCAGGATAAATCAGATGCATGTAAATGTGAATATCGAATTAAAAAACTTCCAAGGAATCAAAAGCTTGCTTGGTTTGATTAATCCCCTTTTTAAACTTCTTTTTCTTAGATAAAATATGGTAACAAAGAAACAAATTAGATCTGGAAAGGCATTAAAAAAGAAATCAAAACAAAGACAAAAATTCCCAGATTTATTATTACAAATTGTAAGTCTTTCAGACATAGTTCTACAAATCTTAGATTCTAGATTTATTAATCAAACAAGAAATAGAGAAATAGAAGAATTAATTTCAAAAAAGAAGAAAAAAATCCTATTTGTATTAAATAAGTCAGACTTAATTAAAAAAAGCAAAATTAAAAAATCAACATTAGAAAACATTAGACCATATATTTTTACATCTGCTATAAAAAGATCAGGTGGAAAAGAATTGAGAGATAAAGTTAAAGCTTTTGCTAAAAAAATAGAACCAAAAGAAAAAGGAGAAAGAATTTCAGTAGGTGTTATAGGTTATCCAAATACAGGTAAAAGCTCATTGATCAACCTCTTAATTGGAAAAACCTCAGCTAAAGTGGGGGCAAAAGCAGGATTTACAAAAGGAATACAAAAATTAAAATTATCAAAAGAAATTATTTTATTAGATTCACCAGGCGTTATACCTAATGATAAATATTCAACATCAGATCCATTAAAAATGTCAGAAAATGCAATAGTAGGTGCAAGAGATTATTCAGATGTTAAAGATCCTGAAATAGCAATATTCCAATTAGTTAAATTATACAAAAAAGAATTTGAAGAATATTATAAATTCGAATTTGAAGACGATGAAGATTTAATGGAAAAACTAGGTTTAAAACAAAATATTCTTAGAAAAGGTGGAAAAGTTAATACAGATCAAGTTGCAAGAAGAATTCTTAGAGATTGGCAGCAGGGAAAAATTAAGATTTAATTCTCAAACCCACAACCTTATACAGTGCTACTAACATAGCTCAATATAAATCTTAAAACGCAATAAGCCAAGCTTTATAAACCCATAAAAATGATGATTATTATAACAAAGTGTTAGTAAGTCTTGAGCAAATGTCTCGAATGACTTACGCTCAAGAAAAAATATTTCTTGAAAATTGTTTTGTTGATTGCCTTAAAGGCAAAAATAAAAAATGGAAAAATTTACAAAATTAGGATTAGGCAAAGAATTAACAGATGTCTTAAAAAGATCTGGTTTTAAAGATCCAACTGAAATTCAAGAGAAAGCAATCCCTTTAGCCTTAGCAGGAAAAGATATTATTGGTGGTTCTGCAACAGGAAGTGGAAAAACATTAGCTTTTGCAGCACCTATTATTGAAAATCTTAAACCAAGTATGAATGTTCAAGCAATAATTTTAACACCTACAAGAGAACTTGCAGAACAAGTTGCAACATCCATAAGAGATTTTGGTAAAAATAAAAAACTCAATGTTTTAGCTGTTTATGGTGGTGTAAAAATAGATTCTCAAATAAGAAAACTAGGTACAACAGATATTCTTGTTGGAACTCCAGGTAGAATTTTAGATCATTTAGATAGAAGAACATTAAGATTAGACAATATCAAATTCTTAGTATTAGATGAAGTAGATAGAATGTTTGATATGGGTTTTAGTAAAGATGTTGAAAAAATAATCAAAGAATGTCCTAAAGAAAGACAAACAATGATGTTTTCAGCTACTGTCTCACAAGACATTGATTATCTTGCTAAAAAATATACAAAAGATCCTGTTGAAATAGCTGTAGAATCACATGTAGATCCAACAAAATTAAAACAAGTTTATTATGATGTTCCTGATAATAAAAAATTCTCATTAGTTGTTCATTTATTAAAGCAAGAAGAATCAAATTTTGTTTTAGTATTTTGTTCTACACGAAGAAATGTTGATTTTGTTACAGATAATTTAATTAGAGCTGGTATTAAAGCAAAAGCAATTCATGGTGGATTAGATCAAAAAAAGAGATTAAAAGTTTTAACTGAATTTAAGAAAAAAGGAACAGGTATTTTAGTTTGTACAGATGTGGCAGCAAGGGGATTAGATATAGAAGGTGTTAGTCATGTTTACAATTATGATGTTCCAGCAGATGCAAAAGATTATATTCATAGAATTGGAAGAACAGCAAGAGCAGGTAAAGAAGGAAAAGCAATTACAATTTTATCTAGTAGAGATTATGAAAAATTCGGAACTTTAACACATTCAAAAGAACTTAAAATTGCACCTGAAAAATTACCTCAAGTTGAAATGGTTCGAATAAGAATAACCCAGGGAGGTGGCAGTAGATCTAGAGGTCCTAGTAGAGGTGGTTTTAGTAGGGGTGGTTCTAGAGGTCCACCAAGAAGGGATAGTAGACCTAGAAGTTCAGGTGGATATAATAGAAGTGGTTCAAGCAGTTATAGTAGAGATAGTAAACCAAGAAGTTCAAGTAGTTATAGTAGGGATAAACCAAGAAGTTCAGGTGGATATAATAGAAGTGGATCAAGTAGTTATTCTAGAGACAAACCAAGAAGTTCAGGTGGATATAATAGAAGTGGACCAAGAAAAGATAGTAGACCAAGAAGTTCAAGTTATAGTAGAGACAAACCAAGATCAAATTATTCTAGAGATAAACCAAGAAGTTCAGGTGGATATAATAGGGACAAACCAAGATCAAGTTATTCTAGAGATGGCCCAAAAAAATATAGTAATGATAGGCCAAGAAGTTCAAGTTATAGTAGAGATAGTAAACCAAGAACATCAAGTTATAATAGAAGTGGATCAAGTAGTTATTCTAGAGACAAACCAAGAAGTTCAGGTGGATATAATAGAAGTGGTCCAAGAAGAGATAGTAGACCAAGAAGTTCAAGCTATAGTAGAGATAAACCAAGAAGTTCAGGTGGATATAATAGAGACAGTAAACCTAGAAGTTCAAGTAGAGATAGGCCAAGGTCAAAATATTCTAGGGATTCACCAAGAAATACTAGTAGAAGTGGTCCAAGAAGAGATAATCGTGATAAATCTAGTTCAAGAAGTCCTAAGAGATAATTTATAAATTACTTTACATAATATATAACATGGTAAGAAAATTAAGATTAAAAAATAATGTTAAAAGAGCACTGGCACGTAGAGCAAGAGGAGCTAAAAAACCTAGAAAAAAACCTATTGTTTTGAAAAAACTTTAATTTTGAATATTATTCTGTAATTTACTAACAGCATTTAATACACGTGTATCTGGAGAAAGAATTTGAACATGATCTTTAGGTGAACGCAATGCCCTATATATTCTTTGAAGAAATTCTCTCCATGCCTTATCTCTATAAAATTCCCAATAATATTGTGGATTTGTTTTTTGAAGAACTTTCCAAAAAGTTCCCTTTACATTTGCATTTGGATATTTTGTAAATACAATTGAATTGCAAACAGGACCTGGAAAATCAACACCCCTGCTACATTTTGTTGAAAATAATTTAGAAAAATTACCTTGCTTAAACTCTGATATTGCAAAACCTGTTTTATCTTCCCTTTGCAATTCTCTTATTCTTTCAGAACTCTTCAAACCTTTCAAATTAAACATAATTATCTCATGGTCTGTTGGAAGATCATGGAATGCGTGGACATGAATCAACGTGGGATTTTTTGATTTATCTATACTTGATTCCAATGCTTTCAAATAATCTTCTCTAGAAAAATTACCAGAAGAAAAATTAGCATATTTACAATCAAATTCCTTTCCCGTTCTAACGACTTCTGTTGAACCAAAATTTAATTCTTCTGCCTGAACAAATGCATAATCTTGTATTCCAAATATATTTTTAATAATATTGTCTGAATGTAATGTTCCGGACATAAAAACAAGTGTATTTGTTTTACTAAGAAGATCTTGAAACTTACCAGATAAATTAGTACTAACCAAATTCACACTTAAATTACCATCCATATCTTTTTTGTATGTTAAATAAAGATCATCTAAAGAACTTTCAAAATTTCTTGCGATTTCTAAAGCCTTATTACAATAACTTAATTCGTCCAAAGTAATTTCAGCTTCTAAATCAATATTAGATAAAAATTCTTCTAATATTTCCTTTAATTTTGTTTCTGCAATAGGAAATACATCATCTTCTTTAACACCTATAGCTCTTTTATTTTGTTCTTCTAATTTAATATATTCTTTAACTTTATCTATAGATTTTTTTGCTTTCAAAGAACTTGAATGAAGATTTCTAAGTGAAGAGAGTAACATTGTCAAATTTAAACTAGCTTGTTTGAAAAAACTATCAAGAAACTCATCAGCTTCATCAATAATATCAACTTCTGTTAAAGGTTTTCTACCAATAGACATTTCAGCCATATATTTTGCAGAATTAAATATAATTACATCTGATTTAACATATGATAAATATTGATCATAATAAGAACAACCTCTTTTTCTATGATAAAAAACATATGTCTTACCATTAACACCATAATATTTCATTTTAGTTGCATCTGTTAATAATTTCATTTCATAATCTTCAGGAATAATAGGACTCCAATAAGGATTTGCAGCAGCAACAGTGGCTCTTCTAATTCTAGCTAAAGGTAATCTATCTCTTTCAACAAATGGATTTTCTTTAATGTATGTTTGTAATTTCTCAAAATTTCTATCTGTTATCCTAATATTTTCAGGAAGCATAGGGTCTGCACAAGATATACCTGGTTTAATAATAGAATCATGATTATCTTTACCTGTTATCATAGCTATCTTCATTTTACCACCACCTAATTTTTTAACATGTTTTTTAGTGATATAATCTTCTTCATATTGCTTTTGTAAGGCTTTTACAGGCACCACAATAGATGATTTTCCTAAAACCCTTGCCACATTCAATGCAATTGCACTTTTACCTGTCCCACATGTTCCGTGGAGAAAAATAACTTTATGTTTCTTAGACAAATCTACAATTTCTTTTACAACATCTTCTTGTGTTTTATTATTTGTAAATTTTAAAGGAGGTAATGATTCTTCACCAGAATAAAGATTCCAATAATCTTTAGCAAAAGGATCTTCAAATTTGCCATCACTTGTAACCTTTCCTTCAGACCTACTTGGTAGGTTATCTTCTTTTAAAAAATCAAGTGAATCAGAAGTCTTCAAATCACCTTTCAATTTATCTTTAAGTCCATTAGGTCTACCATCTTTATCAAAAATCATAGTTTGCATTAGTTAATATTTCAACCACTCTTTAAAAATATATATTATTCCTAAAGAATAAAAATTTAAAAACAATAAATTTCTAATCATCATATGAAAAAAGAAATAGGTGGATTTATAATACTAATAATTTTAATATTAATCATAATTGGATCCACTTCATTAGGAGATAATAACATGACAAAAGTTAAACTTGAAACAAATCACGGAGATATGATTATAGAATTGTATCTAGACAAAATGCCTGTAACAGCTGGCAATTTTAAAAAACTTGTAGAAGAAGGTTTTTATGATGGTGTAATATTTCACAGAATAATTGATGGATTTATGCTTCAAGGCGGAGACCCAACAGGAACCGGAACAGGCGGACCTGGTTACAATATTAAAGATGAATTTACAAATACAGCTTTAGATGAAAATAATAGGGGAACACTTTCAATGGCAAATGCAGGACCTAACACAGGTGGGAGTCAATTCTTCATAAACTTAGTAAATAATAATTTCTTAGATGGTAAACATCCTGTATTTGGAAAAGTTGTAGAAGGTTTAGATGTTATGGATGCAATAGCAAAAGTTCAAACAAATGGACAAGATAAACCATTACAAGATGTTGTTATTAACAAAGCTAGTATAATTTAATTATTTTTTCTTAACCTTTTTCTTAGAACTAGTTTTTTTCTTAGCCTTTTTTTTCTTAGCCTTTTTTTTCTTCGGTTTCTTCTTTTTCTTAACTACTTTTTTCTTTACAGCTTTAACTTTTTCTTCTTCCTTAAGTTTCTTATCTGCTTCTTCTTTCTTTTTCTTTTCTTCTTCAATAGCTTTTTTCTTTAATTTTCTACTTCTTGTAAAGATAAAGATTAAAATTAAAGCTAATACAAATGCTAATATAATAAAGATAGCACCTGTTGGACCTAATGCACCTATCACTGCACCTGTTAATAATAAGAAAATTCCTTCTTCTTCACCATTTTCTTCAGGTTCACCAGTATTAATAATCTCATTTTCACCTGTTTCTTGTATTGTACAAGTTCTACTTTCAAAAGGCATTGAATCTATTGCATCACAATTTGAAACTTCTTTTTCACATTCTCTTGTTTGTAAATCATTTAAACATCCAGACCAAGAACTACAAACCCAATAAGTATCACAACTATTACTACTACTGCTACTACTAGGTGTATCTGTTTCTTCTGTTTTTTCCCCAATCATAAATTGTGAAAAATGAGAAGTTATAAAATAAAAATTATGATTTCCTCCAGAAGTTGAAACATAAGTTGTATCTAATTGGACCCATGCTCCTGCTTCATAAACATATGCTTGTATTAAATCTGCATCATATGTGGATGGGACAGTAAAATTAATTTGATATGTTCCCACATTTCCACTACTAATATTTATTTCAATAAAATTAATTGATTCTGAAATTTCAGTTGGAACTTCTTCTGCTACAAATACCTCTGGAATAGTTTCTCCATAAACAATTAAACTAACTGTTTCACCATCTTCTAAACCTGAAATTTCTTGTATAAATTCTGCTATTTCTTCATTCACAGGAACATAATTATCACCTTCCACAACTTGTTCTTCATTTGTATCTATATCTAATGCAACAGAAACAGTCTCTGTGTATGTATTTCCATGACTATCTGTAAGTAAAACTGGAATAGAATATGTTCCATCTGTTAATTCTAAAGAAGAAAGATCCACATTAGTATCTCATGTAATTTGATCTAAATAATCAGATAAATCATAATAAGGACTCAAATAAGAAATAATTTCACTAGGACTTACTAAATTAAGTCCATCTGTAATTCCATCCCTTATTCTATCCATTGTTGTTGAATTAAAATTACCATATCCATGAGATAAATCAAAGTCATAATTATTTCCACTTTTAATAACATTCAAAGTATCTTCATAATTCCCAGAAACCTCATAAATATCTATTAATTCATTTAGTAAATCATGGTTTGCTAATACTTCTTCAACAGTTTCATAACTTAAAGAATCTTGATTAAAAATAATAATATCATCCACAATTGTGTATGCTCTTCCTGTTAATCCCAATGAATTATATGTTGGATAATCAGCTCCTTCTGTAAATGTAAAATTAAGAGAAATTCCATTCAAAATATTTTGTAAAGAAAAACTACCTGAAAATTCATCAAAACTAAAATCATAATATTCATTTGTTGCACCATCTATATTTAAATTATTAATTTCAGCTGTTGAACTCTCTTGATTAATATTAATTGCAAATGAATCCACGTGATTAAATAATTCTTCTATTTCACTTAATCCAGAAATACCAGCTGTTTCCTCGCCCAATGTAAATATTCTTGTCCCATCGTCTGAATTTAAAGTCCAATCATACATATCTACCCCAAATCCTCTACTAGTCAAAGTTAATGTGTCTGCATAATCTACTGTTAAATCTAATTCATCAGGGTTATTCACCATTAATTCAAATGTTTTAGTTATTACCGCATAATCAATATTTGAATCTTCATATTGCAAATTATAAGAAATATCAGCTTGTGCAAAGCCAGGTGCTAATAAAAATATCAAAAAAGTAAATACTAGTAATTTATTGATTTTCATGTATTATATGGCCCCCATATCCTTTCCCATTATTTAATCCTGCTAGTATTTTTCCAAAACTAATCCCAATTTCATAGTTTTTCTTACTATCTATATTTCCATAGAAATTAAAGTTTTTAAAGTTTATATTAGAAGAGAATACATAAGTTGGGCTTTCTTTTTTCGATAATTCTAAACTAAAGCTATTATATGCATACAAATTGTCTAAAAAATCATTTTTTGCAGGTTTTTTATTGAAAAGTTTTTTTCTTAAAGAATTAATATCTTTTCTTATAGGTTGAATTATTTCAAATCCATTATTAAAAAACATATCATCCAAAAATCTCCCATTTCTAGAATAATGAATATTTTCTATTCTATCTGCAACCCTCATTCTATCTTCAATATTATATTCATATCTTTTAATATTTTGATCTTTATAATTTCCAGAACTAATAATCAATGTTCCATCCATAATATTGTTTTTTAAAATTTCTAGCCCTGATTTATCAAATCCAAATTCACTAAAATCCATATTATTAAATTGTGCAAATAAATTTATTGGATCTGTATATGTTGTTAAATAAGAATTATGTTCTTTATCTGAATTAGTATAATTTATGTTAGGTAGGGGTGAAATAGAGAAAATAGTTTTTAAATCATTTTCATCAGATTTATCTATTTCAATTTCACCATTAAATTTTTGATCAATTGTATTTGATTTTCTTTGATTAGATATACCTTTAACATAACCATATTTATTTCCAACATAGAATAAATTACTTGTTTGATCAAAAGTTCCATTTAATTTTTCACCTAAAGTATCGGGCCCAATAAAAATAGTTTTAGAATCTATAGTATTATTAGAAACAGATTGTTCTCCTTTTATTTCCAAATCCCAGGGTGCATATGCTAAGAAATTTAATCCAAAATCATAATTTCTAGTTTCAAATAAAATATCTAAATTCAGAGTTCTTGTTGAAGTATCTATTTTTGTATTTTCTCTTACAGAATTAAAGAATATATTTTTCTGTTCAGCCCCAAATTTATGATTAAAAAGACCATATCTATCTACATAAAGATCAACATTTTGAAGATTTGCCCTAAAATAACCTTTACTATTTGCCAAATCATTGTGATTATCAATCCTTAATTCTAAATTTTGTCCTTTTGTTTCAAAACTATCTTGATTTAATGTGAAAACTTGCTGAGCTTGTAAGGGAAAAAAGCTCAAGGAAGATAATAATAAATTAATTAATTGCTTTTTCATTTAAGTTTTGTGTGGGTGAATTTATTTCCATTTATCACCCCGATATATGTTCCAGAACTATAAGAATTAGAATTAATATTTCCAATAGCCCCCTCATAAACTTTTCTTCCTCTTATGTCAAAAATTTCTACTTTTTCATTAAAATTATAACCTTTAATATTAAACTTGCCATTAGAAGGATTAGGATAAACTAAAAGTTCTTTTTCTAAACCACCTCTATTATTTCCATTAACTCCAACAGGAACATTAACTTGAAAATTTTGGCTACCCATTTGAAGGCCTAAAACATCTACTTGAACATTATAAAGACCTTGTTCAATATGATTTGGAACAACATTATCATTTGTAATTATTGTTTGACCAACCCATTCACCATCCCCACTAATATCAAAAGGAACACCATCAAATATACCATGTGCTTCACCTATTTGGGCTGTAACATTATTTCCTTCAGCAGTATATCTTAACCAACCACTTCTAGGATTAAAATAAATATCATATTCTAATTCATCATTAGGACTTCCCCAAATAGAATCTCCAATCATAACAGGATCTCCATTTTCACTATAAATACCTGCTTCCATATCTGTATTTGATAAATGTACTTCTTCATCACTAACACTTCCAACTTCAACTTCATAATTGAATTCATCTCCCCTTTCATAAATTGTATCTGGATCATTACTAAAAAAACTCATTTCAACTTCATCATTTGTTCTATAATAAAATTGCCATTCATTGGCCCCAAAAGGAGTAAAATTTAACTCGGTTGTTTTATCTTCATCACTAAAAATAGCACCTGCTTCAGGATGATATCCTTGTTTAAATCCAAAAAAGTAAAAGAAATTTCCATCTTCAACAATAAAATTTGTAAGTCCTTGATTATTTGTTTGTTGTATCTCTAAATAATCATCATTTGAAATACCTTGCAATGCAATTGTTCCATCTTGTAAAGGGTTATTATCTAAATCTTTTAATAAAAATTCTAAATCAACATTTTCTCTTAAAGAAGAATTATACATTATTGTTTCTAAAAAAGAAGGTTTTATTACATCTTTTTTAAATTTTGCACGTGGAAGTAACTCAAGTGGGTGTTTTTTCTTAGTTTCAGCTACCAAATAAGAAGGTAAAAAAAGACCTGCTACAGCAGAACCTGTTCTTTTCAAAAATTGCCTTCTATTTACCATTTTATGTATAAATAACTCCAAAATACCCTATATAATATTTTCTAAACTCCCCAGTAATTCAAAACCTTTAAAAAAGTTCTTTGTGTTTTTGCTGTTAATTAAACGAGGTTTATATTATGGAAGAAGAACAAAAACAAGAAGCTCAGGAAAACGTTGAACAACCTGCTCCAGCAGTACCAGCAGAACAATCTGATGTACCTGCTCCCGCAGAACAACAAGCTCCTGTAGAGCAACCTGCTGCACCTACGCCTGTTGAACAAACAGAAGCACCGGCTGCAGAAGCTGCTTCAGAAGCTGCTCCAGCAGTGGATGCAAATGTACCAGAATTACCAGAAAAAGCACCACAAGAAGAAGCAGGAGTTTCCGAAGGCGGAGATGCTACAACCCCTGCATAAGCAGGAGAAGATGAAGCATTAAAAGCTCAAACACAAGAAGAAAACAATAAAGCAGAAGAACCTGCTAATTAATTTTTCTTTTTACTCTTTCTTTTTATTTTTTATTTTTTATTAGTTACGTTTAAATATTATATTTACAAATAATACTCATGGGGAATGGAAAAAAGGTGTTAGCTGTTTTATTTGTTGTAATTGCTATTTATTTGTTAGTAGCATATTGGTTTTTTCCATTTAGAGTTACAGAATTTGTTTCAGGGCCTTCTCATTCTAATTTTAGTTTAAATTCAACAGGATTAGTTGAAATGCAATTTTATGAAAATATGAGATTTACTTCATCAGATATATCTTATCAAATTTCAGATTGTACACTAGATAAACAAAATGAAATGGAACAGGCATTTGATATAATAGAAAATGTCACCATATTAAATTTTTTCCCTGTTTCTTCAAATGAAGATATTTCAGTTACATGTAGTAGTGGGAGTAAAATAAAAGGAGGTTTATTTATAGGGGGAGAGGGTGGTCCAACAAATATTACAAAAACAGATACATTTAGTGTGGTAAAACACGGAAATATTTTATTAATAAGGCCCACTAATTGTAAAGATCCAATTATACCTACACACGAATTATTACACGTACTTGGATTTAATCACTCTTCAAATAAAAATAATATTATGTATCCTGTGATAAAATGTTATCAAACAGTAGGTGAAGAAATTCCAAATCTATTAAATGAACTTTATTCATATCCTAGTTATCCAGACTTAGCTTATGATAATGTGTCTGCTTCAATGGAAGGAAGATTTTTAGATTTAAATATAACAATTAGAAATCAAGGATTAATAAATTCAAATCCAGCTATAGTAAAAGTTTTTGCAGATGATGAAGAAATCAAACAATTAACGTTAGACGCATTAGAAGTTGGAGCTGGAAGAATGCTAATTCTGAAAAATAGTTTTGTTTCTAAACTTAATTTTGATTCTATAAGAATTTTAATAGAGTATGAATACGATGAACTACGTAAAAACAATAATGAATATTCTTTACAAATAAAAAAATAAAAATCTACCAATTAGGTCTTTTAGGAAAGGTTACTAGAATAAAGAATTAATCTTCGTCCAAAAAATCCAGGTCTCCTGAAAGCTCATCAGAAGTTTCTTCTGGAAATTCAGTATCTTTAAAATCTAAGTTATCACTCATTTTTTAAACCTCTTTTTATTTGCTCTTTAAAGAAGTATTTTGTTTTTAAATATTTCTGTTGACGAAGATATATATCGAAAATTAAATTTAATTAACTCTCACATCTGATTCAGAAATAACTTTATAATTCCAATCATAAACATTTGAACTATAATCAACATCTCGGTAAACAAATGCAACTTCATGTCTAGGCCCAATATATTTTGTTATAGATTCTCTTTCTTCATGGCCATAATAATCATAAAAATAAAATTCCACGCTAAAATATCCTCCAACATAATCTTCATTTTCAACATAAACAACATATTCATTGAAGCTTTGTCCAAACATATTTTCTCTAACCCTATAAGTACCCCTATCATCAAACCTTAATGATCTTTCTCTATAGTCAATATTTCTATCATATCTATTATCATATTGATTATTGTGATGGTCATAATTATTGTCCCTATTAAAATCATCAACATAATTATTAAATGAATTTGTTATCACAACTTGTGTTGTAGTTATTTCAGAACCAGCAGGTTTTGTAACAATTAATACAACTAATAATAATAAAATTATAAATGATAAAGCTGCAAAAAGTTCCACCAATTTTTTTTGATCTATTTCCATAAAAATTAAATCATATTATAATATATAAGTATTATTGAGGTAAAGAATATAATCCCCCCACCCAGATTCGAACTGGGGATCTCCCGGGTACTACTTCTGACTTTTGGGGCTTCATACAATTTCCGATGTGGAATGTCCACCTTAGGTAAAAACCTACAGCCAGGCGCTTTAACCACTAAGCTATGGAGGGATAATCTTTAACCACTAATTAAAATGATCTCAAATACAACAGAATTCAATGGGGTTTTGGATTTATAAGGTTTTTGAGGGCAGTAAAATGCAAATATTAAGGTAGTGTTTAACATAACAATTTTTAAAAAGAATTTTTACTCTTTTGATTTAAATGAATAAACAAGAAAAAGAAATACAATTGGAAAGAGAAATAAAAGTTATTTTATTAGAATCAGATAATGAAAAATTTATGTTGCATACTAATCTCATGATGTTTTATAGTGAAATTGCAATTATTTTAACATTAATATTAATTTTTATATCCATAATTAAATTAATTTATTTTTTTAAATCTAATATATTAAATTTAATTATTTTAATTATTTTATCAATAATCCTAATATCTACCATTAAAAAAAATCCTAAAACAATTTCTTACATTGTTAATAGATTTAGTAAATTTATTAGCCCATTAAAAATTATTTATAAATATGCCAAAATTTCTAAAAAATATAAAATAAATAGATCTGCAAGAAGATATATGCTATTAAGAAGGTATAAAGAATTAAAAGTGATTTCCAAAATAAAAGAAGATTCTAAATTTTTAAAATATGATTTTAAAATTGGTGCAGATTTAAATGAAGAATTTGAAAATATAAAAGATAAAATTTTAAGTGGTACATAGTTTTGAATCACTAAGCTATGATGTTAAACGATAAAGGATGGGAATAAATTTGAAAGTAGTTAATTATAAAAAGTTAATTCATTTACTAAGGGCATGAATTTTGAAGAGTTCAAAAATAATGAAGGAGGATACGATTGTTTAATTTGTGGAAGAACTTACGCTTCAGAAAAAGAAGCCAATAAATGTGAAGAATCTTGTTCTTCTATTATAGATGTTAGAGATAAAAACCAAGTGACAGGATATATTATTAAAAAGAAAAAAATAAGAGCAAGAAAAAGGATTTTTTCTGAATCTATTTTAAGAATTCAACTTTGTCTTGAGGGAAATGTATCTGATATAGTAAAAATTGCTGAATTTTTGGATAAATTTAATAAAAACAATAAACAAATAATTCCCTTTTTTACTCCAGAAACAGATTTTGATATTTATCGTGTTATTTCTGCAGGAATATCTAAAGATCTTAATCTCCAAAAAGAATTGAAGGAAGAAGAACAGTTTTTTTTTGATTCATTGTGCCCAAAATTAAGAAAACCAGAAGAGATAGTAGAAGAATCATACTCTCATTTAGAAAATGAAGCTAAAAACAATCTGCTAGTACACTACTATTCTGAGAAAAATCAAAGAGAAAGGATGAGGTTTGGACAAAACGTTGTATCAATTGTTAGTAAAGGAAAATTGAAATTCTTTAAACTCTTATTCAATATAAAATGTCCTTTAAACGAGGGGTATTACACTCTTTCCCAGATGGAAAATTATAAACAAGCAATGGAAAAGTCTCTAGGGGGCAAAGATTTTCTAAAAATGAATTATTTAGGTGTTTTAAATAGAGAAGGAAAGGAGAACAAAAAAATAAACTCTCCTAAATTAGAATTGCTAAAGAAAGAAATGCCTCACCCAAAAATAGATTTTACTTATCTTTTAGGAGAAGATTCTGATGAGATATTTGAGAAATTTAGAAAAGGAACAAGATACTTGTGGAATTTTTTAGGTGAAGTAGACCATACTTAATTAAATATCCTATCTTGATTATACTTTCTTATTAGAATTCTAAGTGGTACATAGTTTTGAATCACTAAGCTATGGAGGGATAAAAATTAGAATGTTAAAGAGTTTTTAAGGTTTATCTTCTAAAACTTAACAGGAAAATGGACATAAAAATGAGAAAGATGAAATAATAAAAATTGAAAAATAGATTGACTTGTCTCTGTTATAAATTCTAAATTAAATGATTTATTTCTCATTTATTCTTATGTAAAAAATAGTTTATAAGATTATTCTTGTCTTATTCTTCTTTATCTCTTTGTTCAGCTACAAAGAAAGCTTTATTTGAAGAAGATTCTTTCAAGTCTCCATCTTTTTCATATATTGCAGAGGCAGAAGGAAGTGCAAACCTCCCCATAATTCCTACCTTTGAATAAATTATATAAGATAAAATTCTAGTTTCACCTGCTTCAAGTTTTTCAAAACTCCATTCAAGTGTTCTATTTTTCTCATTAATTCTAGAAGGCCTTTCAATTCCAAACTTTTCATAAAGTTTTACCAAAGGAGGAAGTCTATCGATAACATTAACTCTCTCAACATACTTTTTAGCATTTACATGTATAGAAACTTTAAGTCCAAAATCAGCACCTTTTGCTCTTACAAATGAAACTCTTTTTTTAAGAGAAATATTTGTTGTAGTATATTGTTTAACAAAAAGAACAATTGAAACTATTAGTAATATAATTATAATAGGTAAAAACCAATTTGTTTTAACAGCTATTTCCAATGTTTCACCAGGTGCGATTTCACTTACCCAACGATAATAAACAGCAAAACCATTTCTTTCAACATTATCTGGTTGAGGACTAAAACTTGTGAATAATCTAGATATAATATTTTTCTTAATAACTGTTTCAGAAGGTGTCATTGTATTCCCTTCATTTGTTTTCTTTATTAATTGTGTATTGATAATAAATCCATATTGTTGTGGTGTTTCAATTAAAATATCTTTTTCAGCAAATTCAATTGTCCCTTCTTGAGTTATTTCATCGTCTCCAACTTTAATCTCAGCTGTCATAGTATAAAATCCAGCCATAAGCATATCAAAATCAGATTTTTCTAAATTAACTGTAAATTCTTTTTTTTCATTAGCACCAAGATCAAATGTTTCTTCAAAATCAAAAAAAGTAGAAGAAAATTGGGTTGTTATTTCACTGAAATTAAAATTAACTTTATTGTAAACATATACTGTCATAGAATTTGAATCAGGGTTTATTTCTCCAGAACCTATTTCAAAAGAATCACTTAATTCAGATATTCTAAAAACTAATCTTTCTGCTTGTTCTGTTCCATCTTGACCTTGAATGTAATATTCAAAGGTATAAGGCCCCCTTACTGTTAATTCCCCTATAGGAGATATTTGTAAGTTAACTTCTTTTGTTTGTCCATTTCCAATAAACACAGTTCCAACAGGGAACATTTCGAATCCAAGATAATTATAAAACATAAAATTATCAGAAGGGCCATGATTTGTTATTTTTAACAAGAAAGAAGTCTGACCCAAACCAGGTATTAACACTTCATTTTCACTTAATTCATCTACTGTTAGGGTTACTGCAGAAATACTAGGTAGTAATATCAATAAAACCAATAATAAAGTTATATTTTTCATGTAAAATTCAAAAGGAATTTATATTTAAGGATTTCGGTTGTAGAAGAGTATTGAATTTTTATTTTCGCCCTTCTAAATCAAGGTATGCTTTAGCTTGTTCTAAAAATTCGTTTAAGTCCCCCACAATTTTATCTTCCATTTGTTCTATTCTTGAAGGAATAACCCATTTTTCATAAATACCTCTTAAAAATTTATTAAAAGCATTACTTTCAAATTTTCCATCATAATCTCGAACAAGCGTACCAGATACAGAGATCTTAGCCTCACCCTTATTTGTTTTTATTTTAGTACCATCTTTTACTAATTCTACTGATTTTAAATTAATTATCTGGAATTTAATTTTTGAACTAAATTTGAAATAATCTGTAAGTTTTTTGTAGGCAACCCATTGAACTTCAACACTTTTTGCATCACCTTCTAATTTTTCTTTGTAAAGATTTTCTTCAACAAAAAGATCTGTTCTTTCATCTAACCAATCGTGACAAAATTTATAAAAATCTTTAAATGAGAATATTCCTGTATATTTTACAGAGCTTGAAAAAACTTTTTCTTTTTCTGGCATATTAACCTCTTAAATATAAAACAAAAAACGTATTTAAATATTCTCTTATTAAACTAAATTGAACTTTTACAAGCTTCACACAATAGAACATCATTTACACGATACAATAAATCATCTACACCGCACTCTTCACAAACACCTTCAACATCTTTTTCACCTTTTCCTCTTGATTTTTTAATCCTTTTCAACTTATTTCTTTCTTCTCTTATTTTTCTATATTCATCAACTTCAGGATAATATTCAGGGTGGAAATTTAAAATATCTTTAATTGTTACAATTCCCACAAGTTCTCCATTTTGAATAACAGGAAGTTTGTCAAACTTAGCTTTATTCATTTTTTTAAGTGTTTCTTTAATTGTTGCACTTGGTTTTATTGTTGCTATTTTCTTGGGAGAAATATCTACTGCTTTTACTTCCTTTAAACCTTTTTTAGATTTTTTTATCAATGCCCATAATATATCTCTTTCAGAAAGAAATCCAACTAATTTCTTTTTATCAACTATTAGTAAAGAACCAACACGTTTTCTAACCATTTTTCTGGCACATTCTAATAAATTTGTACTTGTTTTAATTGTTATAGGATATCTAGTCATAACATCTAAAACCCTTATATCACCCATGCCTGTAATAATAGCTTAAACCTTATAAATATTATGAAAATAAATGCCATAACAGAAACCTTTTTTAAATGCCAAATACCTATATTTGTTAAGGTCCCGTGGTCTAGTGGTTATGACGTCTCGTTTACACCGAGCAGATCGCAGGTTCGATCCCTGCCGGGACCATTCACACTTAAAAATGAAAAAAAGAAAAAACACAAACAATTTCTTAATGTTCTTATTTGCTATTACATCCCCCATAATTTTCATTTCTATAATTAATGTTGATGAAGTTCTTTCTTTCTTAATCAAAGGCATAAATAATTTAATATAATTTTAAACAATAAATATTAAAAATAGAATTATATATTATATTCCAGATGTTAAGGAAGATTCATGAAAGAAACCTTGATGTCTTTTATTGCGCTGGTAGTTTAGTGGTAGAATATGACGTTGCCAACGTTGTGACCCGGGTTCGACCCCCGGCCGGCGCATAACTTATTTAAAATGATAGAAACAATAACAACTATTATTGGTATTACTCTTATTGTAGTATCATTATTACTTATTTTCCTTATGTTTGTTCCTTGGTCTTTTGGAGCGCCCTTTCAACCAAGTTCTAAAAAAGAAACCTTAAACATAATTAAACTTGTTAATATAAAAAAAGGAGATAAAATAGCAGAACTAGGATGTGGAAATGGAACACTTGTTATTGCATTAGCTAAAAAAGGTGCAATTGTCCAAGGATATGAAATAAATCCCCTTCTTGTGTGGTGGGCAAATAAAAGAATTAAAAAAGAAGGTTTAGAAAAAAAAGCAAAAATAAGTCAAGCAAACTTCTGGGAAATTAATCTAAGAAAATATAATAAAATTGTTATCTTTCAAGTATCTTATGTGATGAAAAAACTAGGAAGAAAACTAGACAAAGAATCCAAAAAAGGCACAAAAGTTATTTCAAATACATGGAAATTTCCAAAAAGAAAATATTTAAAAAAATTAGGCCATGTTTATCTCTATAAATTCTAACAAAATTCGCAGGGTAGAATTAATAAAAGAAATTTTATGAACAAAACCTTTATAAGGAAATAAGGTATTTTTTCTGTATGGCAAGAAAGAAACAGCCAAATGAACCTGAAATTCCAGAAATGGATCTTGACCACAAATATTCTTCTAAAAAAAATATAATTTCAGAAAGTCCAAATAAAATTAAAAAAAATATTCAGAAAACCCAAAAAGACTTAGATAAATTAAAATTATTTATAACAAAAAATTATCCTTATACTGTTTCACTTAGTGTTTTACCTCCTCAAGCAACTAAATTTTTTATAGATGAAGAAGAAGTTCCAAAAGAAACAGAAAAATTCATTCATTTGTATATGATTGTTCCCGAAAGAAAATTAAAAGAAATACCCAAAATTAAAAAAGAAATAGTAAAACAACTTGAAAACATAAAAGAAAAAATATGGATTCAAATTAAAACACCTGTAGATGTTTGGGAAACAGGTTTAGATAGTAAATTTGAATTAATGAGTGCAATTGCAATGTCATTCCCACTTCATGATACAGAATTTTTAGGTTCATTAAGATTAGCTGAAATACATAAATCACTTGTACTTCAAAAATTTGAAAAATATGTTGTGAGTTATATTATTGGTGGTAGTTTTGTTCGAGGAGATGTAATAAAAGGATCAGATGTAGATGTTTTTGTTATTATTAACGATACAGATGTTAAAAGAATGCCAAGATTAGAACTTAAAGAAAGACTAAGAAGTATTATTTACCAATATATTGGAGAGGCAGCTAATTTATCTGGTGTTAAAAACAAATTAGAACCACAAATATATTTATTGACCGAATTCTGGGAGGCTGTTAAAGATGCACACCCTGTTATGTTTACTTTTATTAGAGATGGAATCCCATTATATGATAGGGGAACATTCATGCCTTGGAAAGCCCTTCTTAAAATGGGTAAATTAAAACCATCTCCAGAATCAATTGATATGTTTATGTCCATGGGGAATAGTACTGTTGAAAGATCCAAAAAAGCACTTTTATCAGGCATATTTGTAGATATTTTTTGGGGGGTCACTACACCTGCCCAAGCATTACTAATGTTAACAGGATTACCACCTCCAAATGCTAAAAAAGAGTTAGTAAAAGATTTCAAAAAAGAATTTTTAGGTTCAAAAATGATTGAAAAAAAATATATTGATTTTATGGAAGAAATTGTTTTAACATGGAGAGATTATGAACATGGAAAAATAAAAGAGATTTCAGGTAAAAAAATAGATGAGTTTCTACTTAAGACAGAAGATTATTTGAAAAGATTAAAAGAATTAAGAAATCAAATTGAAAAGAAAAATCAAGAAAAAACAATAGAACAAATTTATGAAGATGTGTTCAAATTATTAGAGGCAATGGTAGGTAAAAAATCAAGAGAAAAAACAATTAATGAATTTGAAAAAAATTATGTTAAAAAAGGTATGTTTACAACATCTTCAATGAGAATTTTAGATAATATTATTACAACAAGAACCAAATTCAAAAAAGGAAAAACAGATACACATAAAATGGAAAATGCAAGGAAAAATGCATCTATTCTTATCAACGACTTAATAGAATATAATCAGAGATGTGAGATCGCTAAAAGCAGTAAGAAAAAGCAGTAGAAAACCTTTAAAAACCAATTTCTTTTAGATAAATCATGAAAGGCAAAGTTATACAATTTAGAAGGGGAAGAAAAACAGTCCATGAAAGACATTTTTTAATCGAAGTAGAAGGAACTAAAACACGAAAAGATGCTGAGAAATTTGTAGGTAAAGAAGTTGAATGGAAATCACCTGCAGGAAAAATAATCAAAGGAAAAGTTTCATCTGCCCACGGAAATAAGGGTGTTATTAGAGCTATTTTTGAAAAAGGTTTACCAGGTCAAGCTATTACAACAGAGGTAGAATTAAAATGACCATAAGTATAATGGGAACACAAGGAGATAAAAATCCTCTAATAAAAGAAAAAATGCAAAGACTTAGTCAGGATGAAGATGTTTCAGAAGAAACACCTAATAATTTCATAAAATGTGAATCCCAATCTTATTGTTCTTCAGGGCAAAAAGGAGATACACCTGCATGTTATCAAACAGGTGACAAAGAATGTGGAGAATTTTATGATTTATCAAATAAATATAGAACACAAATAGGGGCACAATAAAATGAATGGATCAGAAAATATTTCAGCAATGGATGTAGTAAGCTCTGTATTCTATTTAGGTTTAGCAATCACAGGTGTTGGAAAAATAATATCATATAGCATAAAAAAAACAATGCCTAATTATATGGATGCTGGAACAAATAATGTAATAAATACTTCAAAAGAATCTAAATTAAAACAAATAGTGGAGAAACAATAAAATGGCATCATTAAGAAAAGCAAATTCATATTCTAAAAGAAAAGTAGTACCATATACCAGAATTAGTAAGAAAAGACAAAAATCATTTATTAAAACAGTTCCACAACAAAGAATTGTTAAGTTTACAATGGGAAAAGAAGGCTTATATAACAAGGGAAAATTCCCTCATGTTTTAACTATGATTTGTGATGAACCACATAAAGTCCAAATGAGACACAATGCATTAGAAGCTTGTAGACAATATATTAACAAACAAATAGATAATAGACTTGCAGGACAATATATGTTCAAAGTTATACCATTTCCCCATCATGTTCAAAGAGAAAACAGAATGCTTACAGGTGCAGGAGCAGATCGTATGCAAACTGGAATGCAATTGTCTTTTGGAAAAGCAACAAATAAGGCAGCTATTTTAAAGCAAAATTCAAGACTTTTTGTTATCGCTGTTCCAACAGAAAAAGATGTTATTTATGCCAGAAGTATTCTAAAAAAAGTTAATCCAAAAATACCTTGTAAAACAAAGATTATTTATCAGAAAAAAGAGTGATTCTAATTTAATAAAAATGATAAACGCTATACGTACTAAAGATTTAGAACAAGCTATCAAAAAATTTCCAATAATAGAAAATTCAAAGATTTTAGAAAAATACTATCCCCAATATGTTGCATTAGTGAATGAAGATGGAACTATTATACCAAAAGGAATAATTGTTATAGCTACTTATAAACATCATGATAATACAGCCCACAAAATTCCCTTTTTCTGGAAAAAAAATTCAAATGGAAATTATCAATTTATTGGTAATTCTTTGAATTAATTACTATTATTCTAACTCTTCAGTGACAACACATAGAAAGGTTTATAAAGATTAGAGCTATTAATTTTATATGAAAAAGAATGGTATACAAACAATATATATTCCAACAATAGAGATCAATGGAATCTATGAAACAGAACTTGTAGATATTGATTTAGAAAAATACAATTCCAAAGGACAAAGGGAATTTATAATCAGTAAAGGAAAAACTTTAGATATAAAACTTTAAAATGAAAAACATAAAAAATAATTTAAAAAAAGTGGGATTAGCTGCATTAGGAACATTAGCTCTTAGCGGCAATCCAAATCATGCTCAAGACACTGGATTGATGAATTTAGTAGAAACTCAAGATTCATTAAATCCTACAGAAATTGATTCTGTAGAAAAAAATCAAAAAACATTATACCTAACCAATATTTCTCCAGATGCATCTTTGTCTCAAAAATATGCATTAGAAAAAAAAATATACCAGGGATTAGAAGGTTTATACACAGGCGAATATCAAATGATTGTTATTTCAGATTCTGCAGGAGCCTCTTTAGATACTATTAGACTAAGTGGAGATAAACAATAAAATGAAGGACATAACAAAAACAATGATAACTGAAAAAGATTTATTAAAGTCAAATGCAGAATTACTAAATACACATAATGATCATAAAATTTATGAAATTTATCCAGTATGCTATATTGTGGAAAACGAAAAAATAATTCATTCTTATGCTTCATTACATAAAAGAGGAGAAACACAATAAAATGACAAATGGACTCGAACAAAATCTATTGAATGGTTTTTACCAATCTGTAATAGGTTCATATGCTCTTAAAAAAAATCCAAATCAATTCGGTGAATTAGGTTATGCTACAGGTAAAGCAGGATATGCTTCTTCAATGCAAAGCGAAGATGCTCAAAGTTTAAGACACACAGAAGCTGAAAGAGCAACAGCATTAGGAATAGACCCTGAAAATATGTCTTATATTAATTCTGATTGGACCTTATTAAAAGTAAAAGAAATTAGAGAAGAATCTTTTAGAAATCTAACATTTGGACAATTAGAAGATGTTATGGGAAATATTGCTCCTGGATTTGAATTTAATGTTGATGATACTATTAGAGATATGTCTTACATGGATATTATGTCAGAAATATCTCAAGATGGTGATTTATTAGACGAAGAAAAATATGCAATTAATGTATTCAAATATTTCAGTAAATCTTATGATACTACTTTAGCACTTAAACATATGAATAGTTCTTATATACAAGGATTAAATGTGGAAGGCCAAAGAATAAATGAAGATTTTAGAGGAACCCCTGAAGAATAAAATGATAGAAAAAAAATTAACAAAAAAAGAAAAATCTGAAATTAGAAAAAGAAAAATAAGGGATTTTAAAATCATTGGAATTGGGGTTGGTTTACTTGCTCTTTTAACAAATCATTTAGATGGAAATCAAAAAGAAAGAATGATTAGAGAAAAAGAATATACTCCTATTGAAAGCAAAATAGATTCAACTAAAATAAACCATAGTTATCATTTACATAGGGCAGATTCAGGTGTTTACTTTATTTACAAAAATCAAGTTGGAAAGTTTTCATAAAATGAAAACATTGTTAAATAAAACAAAAAAAATAGCACTTACAGTTTTAGCGTTAAGAGTTCTTATGCCCAATTTATTAACATGCACCAAATATGTTGAACCAGAACAAAATATTCAAATTCAAGCAGATACTTCAAAATATAATCATTTTATATCAGATGATGTTCCGATTTATGATTTAGTACAAAGAGACATAGTAGAATTAGATTCAGTTAATTCTCAAATAACTTATGGTCCTTTTTAATTAACAATTTCTTTAACAATTCTTACCATTTCAGTTAAAAATTCTTCAGCTTTTTTTTGCCAATCATCTATCTCAGCTCCCTTTAAATCTGTAATATCTCCATGAACAATTTTCTTATGAAGCATTAATAAATCCCTATACCAAATAACATATTTCATTTTAAGTTTATTTGTATTAACAAAAATTTCTTTCAAATCAATAGGTATATGTTCTGGTGAAGCTGGTTCAATATTAGAAGCAATTAAAGCAGCTTGAGCACTATCCACCATTGCCCAATACAATCCTTCTATTGCATTTAATTCAGAAACCCTACTACGTGTAATGTGCGCAGGAGCTCTTTGTAATAAACTGTAAATAGCTTCGGGAGTTGATCTTATTTTTCCAGAAACAAGAAGATATTTTAAAGGTTCAAAAAATCCCCCAAAATCAATAAGTGCTTGTCCTTCTCTAATAACATTAAGAACAACAGGGTCTCCTCTCATTAAATCTTGCCACCAAGTACTTAACTTAATTGTATTAATATGGAGATTTACTCTATATGGATTTACTTTTGTAATTTTTTCAAGTTCTTCTCTATACCACGCTATTAATTCTTGATCCCAATTCAAAGAAACATCATCTATAATCATAATAATGTCTAAATCACTTCCAGAAACAGCTTTTTTCTTAGTTGTAGAACCAAATAAAACAATTGACTTTATTATTTTATCAAATTTTTTGTAAACTTTTGTAGCAAAATCAGCTGCAATATCATGTTCTGTTTTTAATTGTAAAGAAGGTATATCCTTTTGATTTACATAATTTCTTTTTCTTTTATTTACAGGCTTTCCTTTAGACTTACTTGGTTTTTTAATTACCTTTTTCTTCACACTCTTTTTTTTCACCATTTTACTCTTTTTTATTCTTGTTTGATTAAAGATTTACTTGTACCCCATAGGGTATTAAAATCTTTACTATATACTTTACTATATACTTTAATTTATAAACTTTCTTAAATAATAATTACTCCATCGGTGTTCCACTCATTCTTCCTCTTCCTGTTGCTTGTGTTTGCCCACCTAATTCAGGAGGTAATTGAGAGAACCCACCACCAAATGTTGCATAATTTATTTGAGGGAGTGTTGGACCTAATCCTGAAAAATAACCTTCTTGCAATGTAGGTGTTTGATTCCAGTAAGGAGCCATCTTCATTGAATAAATAGGACTTCCCATTGCCTCATACGAAAGAGCCATGGGGCTTGTTTGAAAATGTTGCCACCAATTTCCAGCTTCCACAATTTTCTTTGCTTTCTCACCTTTTTTTCCAAGAGCTTCCATCATTTCTTTTAAAGGAACATTTCCCATCCCCATTGGAAGTTCTGTATTTTCCATTCCAAAATTATCTGAAAGATGGACATGTTTCAAATAAGGTGCAACTCTTTTACTTTCTTCTACTAAATCTTCATCTGTATATCCAAATTTTTTAAGTTGATTAATATGCCCAACATCCCATGTAACACCTATAAGTTTTTCAGCTTCTATTTTTGCTTGAGATTCAGACATCCCATCTGTAGTAGCTCTTTTAACAAATTGTTCACGGGAATTTTCTGAAATTTCTTTTAAATCTTTTCCACGAGAAAAAGCATTCATACCTGCTGGAGGGTTTTCAATACTTATTATGGGTGCATTTTGTTTAAATTTTTTATAAGATTCATATGCAACATTTCCAAATGTTTCACTTGTTTTATCCATAGAATAATCATTTAAAGATTGGAATAATTCTGGATTAACTTTTGTTAAATTTTCTCTAAATTCCTGTAATCCTCGAGAAAAAGCTAATGGATCTCCAGGGGATACTTTTTCAAGTTCCTGAACATATGAATGTAATCTTATTTTTTCTTCTTCAGATCCATATTGATAAGCTTTATCAAAAAGAGTTGCTAAATGAGCATATGTATCACTAAGTTGATCCATTCCACCTTGAAATCTCTGTTTTGCAGCTATTTCAGCTTGTGTAAATTCTTCAATACCTTCTTGTTGTTTTTGTAAAACATTCATAGCTATTGGAAGTGTTTCTTCAATCATATGTTGAGATCTTTCAAAATGAGGTATAAGTTCTGTTAAAGAATTACTCCAACTTGTATTATTTATATCAACTATTTGTTCCCCAGGTGTTCTAATTTTTTTAACAATTTCTTTTTGTTCTTCTCCTTTTAATCTTGGATAAAATTTTTCTTCTCTTTTTACAGGCATTATCTGCCCTGTAGATTGATCAATTGCAAATGTTTTCTCAATTTTTTCACCTTCTTTACCACTAGAATATTCAGTAGGTGGTAACATTGCAGAAGAATGGAATGTAACAGGAACATTTCCTTCAGGACTTGCTTCATGAGCTCTTCCAACAGCTTGAATCATTTGTCTTTCAGCAGCCTCCCTATTTGCTTCACTAAATCCTTCTTTTGAAAGACCTGAAGCTTCTATTAATGGTCCGTGAACAGTTACATCAACACCTGTAAGTTTACTTAATTGTCTTATTTCATTTAAGTGATGTTTAGGAATTGTATCTACTGTTTCAGGCATAATCATAGATAATTCAACTGTTTTTTGACCAGATGCAAGTTTATCTGAAAATTCTTTTAAAATATTTGCTGTTCTAGGGTCCAAAGACATACCTAATGTATCCCCTCCTGTTCTATATCCAGTAAAAATACTTCCATATTCAGGGTCTAACTGATTATATCCTCCAGGATAAGCTGTTGTTATTTTATAATTTCCTTTTTCCATCTTCCTCTTTTATATTAAAATAATAGTATTTGTATTTATTAAATTTACCTTGTTAGTTTGTAATATCTTTTTCCTTCTTCTTTTTTTTCTTCAGGTTCTAAAATTTCAGGGTGGGCCCTCTCCATCGAACCTATTCCAGAAATACTAGAAGTTCTACCTAAAAGTTCATGTCTTGGAATTTGTGAAATAGGTTGTGTATCTCTTGGTCTTAAAACAGGTGCATCCACATTTTGTGAAATTTGATTGTAAATATTTTCTTGATTAGAGGAATAAAATCTTTCATCTTCGATAATTTTATCGGAAGTAAAATCAGATTCAATTTTCTTTGTTTCAGTAATTCCTAATTCTTCTAATGAAGATACTTTTTCTTGTTCAATATTTTCATTTTTTAATACAGGTGCTTGAATTTCCTCACCAGATAAAAATCCTGTAAATTGCTTTGTAATAATTTCTTGTTCTTTTTCTTCTACTTCTTTTTCAAGATCCTCTGATTTATCTAAACCTATCTCAATTTTTCCTCTTAATTTTTTCCATTCTTTTTCAACATCAGCCATATAATTCAATGATTTAGAAATATATAAAATTAGTGATTTATATTAAAATTACAATTTGCCCTAAATTTTCCCAAAAAATTTATTTAAGTATAACTTGCCATTCCATGAGATTTTTTATAAACATCAAAAAGTTTAAAAGTTATTTCCTTAGATTTTCCAGAAGCATATTCCCTTAAATGCTCTCTTTCAATATAATCATCTGGCCTTATTTTTCCAATTTTCTTATTTTTTTCAGGATTTGATTTTTTGTCTGCTCTTTTTTCATAACCACCCACTAGAGCTACAAAAGGATTTGACCCTTCTTCTTTTTCTTCCTCTTTAACTTCATCTAAAAAAGAATTAATTTCATCTTTTAATGGACCAAGACTTTCTGTAGTCATAGCTTCAACAAGAGAAAGAACATCGTCTGATTCAGAATCTATTAATAAATCTTTTAATTTTGATAATTCATCTTCATTGAGTACATAAGAAGAAAAAGTTACATCTGCTTTTCCTCCAAAAGAATAATGGGATGATTGTGAAATCTTTTGTGGAATACCTCTAAAATTAAAATCAACCAAAGTACATTTGTAATAAGCTCTTTTTGTTTTTAATTTTTGAAACTCAATTGGTAACTCACCCTCTAAAGCAGCATCTTTAACATTAATTGGAGATTTTCCTAAAATAGTTAATTCAAGAAGAATAGTATTAAACACCTTTACTAATGAAGGCTCTCCTATTTTTTCTGTTCTTTCTAAATCATTTGCAGCTTTCAAATAAGGTTTTGCCCATCGAGTATAGAGTTTTAAACTATTAACTTGACTTTTCAAATATGTTTTCTCAAGTTCATATCTTTTACGAAGTTCTTTTTCAGAATGATCTAACCATAAATTAAATTCATTAATTCTTGGAAGTAAAATTCTTTTAATTCTATCATTTAAATCTAGCTTATGCACATCTTTTTCATTTTGAACAACCAAGAAAGCATCTATCACAGGTTGAAACCCACCTTGCATTGCAAGTGCCTTAATACTTGAATTTCCTTTTAACATATCAACCTTATCCATCCAAAGTTGTTTTAATCCAAGTATAGCTGCTCCTTTTTTTGCATCATCCTTTGCTCTAGATTCATCATAATTTTGAAGTCTGATTTTAAATTCTTTTAAATCATAAATAATATTCAGTACACTTCTTAAAACAGTATTAACATCTCCAAGTAATTTTGTTCCTTGTTGTTGCATTAAAGTTGCTCTTTGCCCCATTTCAGAAAAATGCCCACTTCCAGGAGAAGAAGAAAAATTATCAACAAGTTTAACCACATTAAATCCAAAGTCATTCATTAAATCAAGTATAAAAAAGTAAATAGGTTCTAATGTTTCAGATGTTGAATCATAACCTAGTTCATATTCTGCAAGAGGTTTTGGAACAATTTCTCCTGCAGGGATATTTTCGGAATCCTTATATTTTTTTAGTAAGCCCTTACCATTTACAGCATATAGATTAGGATTAATTTTTCCAATAAGTTGTTTAATATTAGCCATATTATTTTCCTCTTTTATTATTAAACTAAAGAAAAACCGCTTAAAAAAGATTTCCCTGCAAGAAAGACTTAAAAATAAAACACACTTGTATTTTTTATGGGAATTTTTAATAGAAAACCAAAGATAATTGATTTAACAAAAAATTATCATGAACAACAAGAAAAAATAAAAATAATGCAAGAAGAGGCTAAAGAAGAATCAAATCAAGCCCCCACAGGAAGTGCTTTTGGATTTTTAGGGAATTTAGCTTCAAGTGCAAATTCAACATCTTCTGAATCTTCAGATTATAAAGACATGTCTAATGATGTTGGTGAAAAGAAAAAACGTCTTGCAAAAAGAATAATGGATATGACAAATAAAGTGGAAGAACTAACAAATCAAATCTATCACCTTCAACAAAGAATAGAAGTCCTTGAAAAAAAATCAGGAAATAGTTATTAAAAATGTGTTTTACACCAATAATATCACTTACAACAGCAATAATTGAATTTATTATTGCAACATTTATTCTTGTTTTCTTTAGAAAATCATTAATCAATAAATTCTTTGTTACACTAATTTATGTTTTAGGAATATATCAATTTACAGAATTTATGCTATGTACTTCTAACAATCCTCTTTTATGGGCTAAATTAGGTTTCATAGCATATACATTTTTACCTGCAATAGCAATGTTTTATATTATTAAATATTATTTTCCAAAAAACAAAACATCTAAAGCTAAATTTATTTATTTAATTCCAATCATATTTACTGTAATTGCGCTTTCTCTTGGAGAATTTATTGCCAGGGCAGAATGTAGTAAATTTTTTGTGATTATACAAAGTATGATGTGGTCTATAAGTCCTATTTTGCATTATTCATATGGACTTTATTATGGGGGATCAATTATATTGACTTCCTTTTTACTTCTAAATAAAATAAAGAAAGAAAAAAATAAAATAAAAAAGAAGCTCCAAATAAATTGGTTATTAGCAATTGTTCTTAGTTTGGTTCCAGCTTTACTTTTAGTATCTATTCTTCCTTCGTTAGAAATTTATTTCCCCTCTATCTATTGTGAATTTGCAATTCTTTTTAGTATTGTAGCACTTATTGCAGCTAAGCTAGATAACAGGCTTAAGAAATAAATTTATTAACTTAGATTTCTAAATAAATATATGAAAGATTTTGAAAAAAAGGTGCTAGCATATGCATTAAAAAATGCTATTTTGCATGGTGGGAAAGCAAATCAAGGTGCAGTTATTTCTTCATTATTCCATGAGGGATTAAAAAAGGAAAATATGAAAAAACATGTTAAAGAAATTTCTAAAATTATTTCAAAAGTAAATAAATTAAATTTAATTGGGCAAAAAAAAGAATTTGAGAACTTACAAAAAGTTGTTAGTAAAAGAAAAATTCGAGAAGGATTACAAGAATTACCAAATGCTAAAAAGGGCGTAGTAATGAGATTTGCCCCCTCAGCGTCGGGACCTTGGCATATTGCACATGCAACAACAGCTGCTTTATCTTTTTTATATGTGGAAAAATATGGTGGAACATTTTATGTAAGAATAGAAGACACAAATCCAGAAAATATTTACAAACCAGCTTACAAAATGATTAAAGATGAAGCAAAATGGCTTTTCAAAAACAAAGCAAAAATAATTATTCAATCAGATAGAATAAATTTATATTATAAATATGCTAAAAAATTAATCAACGAAGGAAATTCGTATGTTTGTGAATGTTCTGGTGATGAGTTTAGAAAATATTCAAAAGAAAAAAAGAATTGTCCTTGCAGAAAATTATCTATTTCTGAAAATAAAAAAAGATGGGAAAAAATGCTAAATAAAAAAGGTTACAAAGAAGGTCAAGCTGTTTTAAGATTTAAATCCATTGGCGGAATGAAAAATAAAAATCCAGCTATGAGAGATTTTCCATTAGCAAGAATAAATTTAACAAAACACCCACTTACAGGAAATAAATATCGTGTTTGGCCTTTAATGAATTTATCTGTAACTGTCGACGACATAGAATTAAAAATGACACATGTTATAAGGGGAAAAGATCACAGAGATAATGCAGAAAGACAAAAAATGATTTACAAAGTTTTAGGAAAAAAATTTCCATGGGTGGGGTTCCTTGGGAGATTAAAATTTAAAGACTTAATTTTATCTACAACTCAATTTAGAAAAGATATTGAGGCAAAAAAATATTCAGGATGGGATGATTCAAAATTACCTACACTCGCTGCCCTGAGAAAAAAAGATTACAAACCAGAAGCATTTTACAAATTTGCAGAACAAATGGGATTGTCTGAATCAGATAAAGTTATGAATAAAAAAGAATATTTTTATCTCCTCGATTCTTTCAATAAAAAATAAAAACATTTTTATACTCTTTTTATATAATTACCATATAGTTAAACGCTATTTTGAAAGGAGGTTTACATGATAAATAACAAAAAAGGTTTGTCTGCGATTATTGGAACACTATTAATAATTCTATTAGTTGTAGTAGCTGTTGGAATTGTTTGGACAGTTGTTAGAGGAACACTTGAAGGTGGTGCTGAAGATCTTGATCTAGGTGCTAAATGTTTAGATACAAGTGTTACAATAGAAAATGCAGTTTGTGATGCTTCTGATCTAAAATGTTATGTTGCAATTCAAAGAGGAACAGGTGGAGATGCCATTGATGGAATAAAGATTATTGCAAGTGATGGTAGTGCTAGTGATTCAAACAACACTGAAATGGATTTAGGTTCATTAAATTTAGCTACATATGAAGTTTCATTAGTTAATTCAGGAACAACTGTAACATCTATAGAAGCAGCAATTTACTTTGATGATAGTTCTGGTGATGCACAAGTTTGTTCAAATACAGCAACATACACAGACATCAACAACACAGCTTAATTTTATTTTTTATTTTTTAATCTTTTTTTTATTTCTTTACATCTACTCGTAGGTAGGTTTAAAAACACAAAAATATTTCTTTTTCCATGACAAGTAAACAATGGGGGTTACCCCATCATTACACAAAATACTAATTTTTCTAGCTTGTCTAATAATAACTTTTTTATACCATATTCTACTAAACTAAATTATGGCGGATGTAGTATATTGGTAGTACGTATGGTTGTGGTCCGTAAGAAGAGAGTTCGATTCTCTCCTTCCGCCCTCATATTAAAGGAGATAAAAAAATGACAGAAAAAGTAAAAGGATTTAATGATTACACTGGAGAAGATGCTGAGAAAAGAGCATTCATAAAAAAATTATTAATTGAAACTTTCGAAAAATATGGTTTTCAACCAGCTGAAACACCTATAATAGAATATGAAAAAGTTGTGAAAGGTGATAATGTGAATGATGGAGCTATATCAGACATATTCAAATTAAGGGACAAGGGAAAAAGAAACCTTGCCTTAAGATATGAATTTACATTTCAATTAAAACGTTTAATGCAAAACAAAAAACTACCATATAAAAGATATCAAATAGGGCCTGTTTTTAGAGATGAACCTGTTTCTGCAAATAGATTTAGACAACTTACCCAATGTGATGTGGATTGTATTGGTTCTAATGAAAAATCAGAAGCAGAGATTTTGGCTATTGTAAAAACAGTTCTAAGTAGCTTAGGAATTAAATTTGAAATAAATGTAAATAATAGGGAATTATTAAATGAAATTTTTCAGGAACAAGGAATAAAAAACAAAGAGGCTGTTCTTCGTGAAATAGACAAGTTAGATAAACTTTCTGAAAAAGAAATAAAATCAAATTTAAAAAAATATAAGGCAGAAAATATTTTAAATATTTTAAAAAAACCAGAAGCTTATTTCGAAAAATATGCTATGTATACTGAAATTAAAAAACTTAAACAGTATTGTAAACTTTACAATGTTAATATTAATTTTCAAGCAAATCTTGCAAGAGGACTTTCATATTATAATGGAAATGTATTTGAAGTAAAAGTGAATGGAATGGCAGAAACACTTTGTGGTGGAGGCAGTTATATGTTTAATAAAATTCAATCAACAGGAATAAGTTTTGGTTTAGAAAGACTTTCTAGTTTAATTAAAGTTAAATCCAATAAAGAAAAATATCTTATTGCCTCATTAAATCAAGATAAGGAATCAATAAAAATAGCTAACATGTTAAGAAAACAAAACAAAGAAACAAACATATATTATGGAAAACCTTCCAAAGCACTTGAATATGCAAATGCTTACAATATAAATAATGTTATTTTTGTAGGTGCAGAAGAAATCAAGAAAAAGAAATTCAAAATTAAAGATATGGAGACAGGTAAAGAAAAATATGTTACATTTGAAAAAAGAACAAAAAAGAATGTTATTTTAAGGAAGAAAAAATAATCTTTCCCATCAATTTTGCTTAAAGATTTTCTAAATCTTTATCACTCTACTTTAATTTCCATTTTCCAAGAATTTTCTTCACCACTAATTTCTTTATCAATAACTTTTAATTCTTTATTAAACAAAGGACAATTAAGAACAAAGGTTTCAAATTCACCACCTTCACCTGCAGGATGAATTTTATACTTCTCATAGAGAACAGTTACATCTTTTACAAAGTCTTCATTTATTTCCCTACCTAACCAAGAATCATCTAAACCATATGCAGCTGTTCCAATTATAATTATTTTAAATTTATTTTCAATTAACTCATTAAGATATTCAAATTCATCTTTATGCCAAAGTGGATTCACACATTTTATTTCTAAATTATCACATATTTTTTGTATACGTGTAGCTTGGTAATTAGAATGTAATGCTCCTGTAATAATGCCTTCAATACCATATTTCTCCTTTGCTTTAGAAATTATTTCTTCTAAATCTTTTAATTCTTCTTCCTTAATTCCTTTTGTTTTACCAATTAGTATAGGGATTTCCATTACATCTGCTTGATTTTTAGTTTTTTCAATACTTGGTGTATGGAACATATAACTATCAGGGTTCTCAGAATACACTGTTATAAGGCATACAAGCTCATTTCCAGCTTGTTTTGCGACATATGCTGCATATGTTGAATCTTTTCCACCTGAAAATAATACTCCTAATTTCATAAAAAATAGAATAAGTTTTGGTTTTTAAATTTCACCCTTATCTTCTTCAAACCCTTCCCTAAGTTCTGCGTAAGGATCTGGATTATGTTCAAAATAAACATCTTTTAACCACACGTGTATTTCTTCAAAATGAGTTTCTTGGTGAAGCCAAACTTTTTTTGTATTCTCAAGATGTAATAATGGATAAAAAGCTTCTATTCTTTCTTTCTTATTCTCACCGACAAGTTTTGTGAATGGAACACTTTTATGTTCTTTATTTTTTTTAAAATATAAATGTATATTTTCATGTACTTGTTTTATTTGATGTTTAATACTTTTTTTCTTTCTTGGAAGTGAAATACCTGTTTCTCGAAGAGCATTTCTATTAACAATCTCTTTTTTAATTCTACGATTTTCAGTAACAATTGCCTTATTCAAAGCTTCCATTAATTCATTTAATGTTACTTTCTTAAACCGGGGCATAGGACTTCTTGGAACAAGTTCAGGCACATCTTCATCAAGTTCTATTCTTTCAAGAGGTGTTGATTTCTTTTCTTCATTTCCAAACAAAACTTCATCAATACTTTTAATATATTTATTAAGAAGAATCTCAGATTTAATTCTCAAAAGAAGAGCTGCTGCAAGTAAAACCTTACTTGACACAAAAAAATCAGCTTCTTCTAATTGTTCTATCTTTGAAAGATATCTATCAGATAAAATAATAATATCAATATTCCATGGATCTAATTGTTCTGTATTAATTAAATCATAAATAATTTCTTGCCACCCTAAATCTCTTGTAAATAATAAATTGTGTATTTCTTCTTGTTTTATACCAGGTAAACCCTCTTTTTCCATTGAATTTTTAGTTAAATAGATTTTATAAATATGATGTAGTGGTTAACAAAATATCTTCTTTTTTGGTGTAGTGCCTAAGTACTAAAATAACACTTAAAATAAAACAGCGGGGAAGAAAAATGAAAAAATATGTTTTTACTACTTTAAACTAATCATCTATTGTCATTAAACAAAGGTAACATTACCGAAAGCTTTAAATATAAGTGGCAACTCTATTATTTATCACCTCTTTTTCCCCAGGAGAAGCTTCAGGTCATACTTATTTGCTTGGTCTGAAGCACTCCCAGGGTTCTTACATAATATTCACAATATGACATTTAAAGAATTTCAAAAAAAGCAAGAATCAATTTATTCTAAATTTAGAAATACATCTCAAATCCAACAGGAAGGAATAGTTCCTGGACTTCTTAATCAAGGAGGGTATATTGTTCTCTTCAAACATCCCAGTCATATTACAGAAAAACTTACAGAATTTTCTGAAAAGGTTGATCAAGTTATACCTTCAATAACCTATAATGCACAAAATGCACACACCACAATATCTGATTATGGGATAGAAATAAATTTTACTCCAGATATAGAAAAATTACAAGCCTTATCAAACATTATTTGTAGGGAAATACCATTGCTAAAGCCTTGTTCTATTGACTACAAAGAATGGCTATTAAACCAAAGCACAGGAATTGCTGCAGGATATCCTAATGAACAATTTTATAATAATGTTCAACAAATAATAAATAGTGCTAAAAAACAAGGTATAGAATTAAGAATACCTTGGGGTGCACACATGGTTTCAAATCGTTTTAAAGAAAAACAGTCTCCTGAAGAAACTTCTGAATTAATTAAATTATTTCAAGATAGCAACCCTCTAGGAATAAGTAAACCTGTTTCTATAGATATAAGTTATTTTGACTTCAATCCAGAAAAATTTGATATTAAAAAATATGAAACATTTTCCCTAAGATAAGATAGGAACAAATTAAGGATTTTGACCTAATATTCGCAACATGACATCATTACATGAAACTTTAATCAAAGAAGGATTTGAACTAGATAGTGTTGCATCTACTTCCAAGATAAAAAATAGAATGCATAAAAAAATGGTAGAGGGAGGGGAAATAGAATCCTATGCATATATTCCTGTAATGTTAGTTGAAGAATACATATTAAATCCATCTCCTTATGAATATGCAATTTATATTAAAAAATTTGATAAAAAATCACAATAATTCTTATAAACTAAAAAATAAATAAAATAATATGACAAAAGTAGGACATAGTCAAAAATATAGTTCACATTGGGCTTTAAGAGAAAAAAACGTAGGAAGAATACATTACTTAAGTTTTGAAGAAATGCATAAAGTAGAACAAGAAATAAAAGATGGACTTGGTTTTGAAGTTTATTCGGGGAAAAAAATGACAATATATAATATTCAAGGTGGTAATGTAATTTTTAATCACAACCACATATATAGGAATGATTGGGGGATGTTATTAAAAGGTGATAGTAGGGAAGCTGTAAAAAATCTTCAAACAATATTAAATTTAAAATAATTTTTTAAAATGACAAAAAGTTTAATTCAAGGATTAGAAGAAAAAGGATTTAAATTTTATGGGGTTGGGATTGGTGAACCTCAAGATAATATGCAAAGTTTTGAGGAAGAAATTGCAAAAGGAAATCTTTTAACATATGAAATGGTTAGGTTAGAACAATTGACAAAAGAAGAATCTAAAAAACTTCTAAATGGGGACAAATCATATACTCATGTAATTTATACATTAGAATAATTATTATTCTTTAACTTCTTTCTTTTCTTCAGAAACTTTTTCTTTAGAACCACTTGTGCCCTTTAGGGTATTAGGTTCTTCAACAGGTGCTTCTACTTTCTTTGATTTAAATTCAACATAATGACATTTTCCACAATATGATCTATCTTTTGCCATCATTAAAAATATTCCAGGTCCACATCTTGGACAAACTCTTTCTCTAGTAACTTTGTCACCTTCTATTTTATATTTTAAATATTTCTTACTTGTCTTTTTGTTTTTATGTTCTTTCTTTCCTTGTTTTACCTTTCCTTTTTTCTTTGCCATTATTCGCTTTTCTCCTCAACTTTTTCTTCTTTAGGTTCTTCAACAACAGGAGCTTCTTCTTTTACTTCTTCTTTTGGAGCTTCAACAACAGGGGCTTCTTCTTTTACTTCTTCTTTAGGTTCTTCAACAGGTGCTTCTACCACTTCTTTTGTAGTTTCAGCAGCTTCTTCTTTTACTTCTTCTTTTGGAGCTTCAGGTTCTGCTTTGCTTGTAACCTTTAGGTTATTAGCAGCTTCTATATCTTTCTTTTTCTTAACTTCAATAGCATTTTTTTCTTCTTCTGTTTTGTAAATATTAACATTAACACTAAATTTTTTAGATCCAAAACTGCCATAAATTCCTTTTATCTTTATAACTTTAGTATCAACAGAAAATTGTTTTGCAAATTCTTTTGTAACTTCTTCTCTACTAGGTGCTATATTTGCTTCTATAGTAGATTTTATTTCTCTTCTATTAAAAAGAGTATTTTCATTGTCATTTATAATTTCGATTTTCATTAGAATTACCTAGTTTTAATTGCAAAATTTCCTTTTTCTTTTATTTCAAGTTTCTGTGCTATCTCTGATTTTTCAGGATTAAAAACATAAACTCTTCCTTTAATTGATTCTGTATATTCTTCAGAACCACATCTAGGACATTTATCTCCTGAATCAAATATTTTCTTACAGATTTTGCATGCTTTTGATTTTACCATTTTTATTTCTTTTTTCCTGCAGAAGCTTTTTCAGCAACTTTTGCAGCTTTTTTATTATCATTTATTTTCTTAAGTTGATCTTCCTTAATCCATTCTATTTTTCCAAGGCCAGGTTGTCTCATTGTTAATCCTATTTTTGGTGAATCTCCTTTATAACTTAAAGCGACAATTCTTGCAATACAATTATCTCCTGTCTTTAATCCCCTTTTAGAAGATTTTCCGAGTAATGATCCTGTTTTACTAAAACTAACATAATCATCCATTGTTTGACTAATATGAATCATTCCTTTCATAACACCCATATCTATGAATGCACCAAAATCTGTTATTTCTGAAATTGTTCCATAAATAAGTTCTTGTAATTCAGGTTTCCAAATTAAAAGTTTAAAATTTGAATTATAATAAGCAGCACCATCTCCAGGAATAATAACACCCTCTCCTACATTTAAAACTTCTATAACTTCAACAACACGACCCATGTCTTTACTGTAATAATTACTATATGTTTCATATAATTGTTCTTCCACAGCTTGAGCAGTTGGTTTTCCAAATAGCTTTGGATCTACTCTCACATAATCTTCAACTTCAGCTATATAGAACATGTTAAAATTTAGAGTAAAAATCGATTTAAAAAGGTTATCATATAACCTCTAACCTCTTTTTTTGTCGAATTACTATATTTGAATTATCTCCTTTCTTTTTTATCTCTCTATCGAGGGTAGCAATAAAAACATCTTTATTTTTTTTACCATATGCTATTAAACCTTCATCTACATTTTTTGTCTTTAAATCAATTTTCTGGAAATTTGTATTTTTAAGAATAGTTAATGCTAATTCAGCTGTTTTAATTGATTTTGCTTTTCCTTCTAATTCGACAAAAACTTGCATTGGAATTAAAATACTTAATCCCATATTTTTAAGATCCTCCATAAAATCTATCTTTTGTTTTACACAACTTAAAATAAAACTTGTATCTAAAATTACTTGCTTCATTTATAAAAAACAAAGTCAAGCTTTAAATATCTTGTTTTTTTATTATAATTATGCAAGAAAAAGAGAATATATTAAGAATTCTTTCTGGAACAAAGCAAGCTATTAAAGAAGGTAAATATGCAGAAATAAAAGATCTAAGTAATCAAACTACAAACACAGCTTCTTTAGCTCAAGACCCAGATAATATTGCTGTTGCAGTTATTGTTTATTCTTTAAGTAAAATATTACAAAGAGAAAATTATAGTCAACTTCCCGGTTGGGCTAATTTCTATAAAATTTATTTATCTGCAATAGATAAAGCTATTTTAGCTATTCAAAAAAATGATGAAAAAGCATTAAGTCAAAATTTAGAATTAATTACAAGTTCAATTGAAAAACTTTCTGGAAAATTAAAATTATATATTCAAGATGTTTTTAGAAAATCACGTATAAACAAGGCATCCAGAATTCATGAACATGGAATTTCAAAAGAAAAAACAGCTAAATTATTAGGAATTAGTTTATATGAATTGGCAAGCTATGCTGGACAAAAAAATATTGTAGAAGCACCTATTTCAAGAATTCCAGATGTAAAAACAAGAATTAAATTGGCAATGGATATGTTTCAATGAAATCTTACAAAAAACCCTATTTTATATTCAAATATGCTGGAAATAAAAATCTTAAAAAAACAATTAAAAGACTTGAAAATTTTTTTGGAAAAGGATATATATTTGACCAAAAATATCCAGATGCAGGAAAAACCATGACTAGAAAAATGATAAAAGAAACATTTACAAAAGATATGAAAAAAGGTAAATTTGACTTAATTGTTGTAGACATAACTTCTGGAAAAGGTAGATTCATGAAACAAGAGATAACACTTGCTAAAAAACTAAAAATCCCTATAATAGAGGTTAATTTCAAATGACTGAAAAAGCAATAATTTTTGATTCAGGTTGTTTGATTAGTTTTACTATGAATGGTCTTACAAATTATTTGGAAAAACTAAAGGGTATTTTCAAAGGAAAATTTTTAATCACAGAAGAAGTAAAACAAGAAATCATTGATAAGCCAATAAAAATTAAAAGATTTGAACTTGAAGCAATAAGATTGAAAAATTTATTAGATAAAGGTGTTCTTGAAATGCCATCTGCGTTAGGAATAAATACAGCTGAAATTACTACAAAAGCAAAAGAAATCACAGATACAATGAATTCTACATTTATTACACCTAAAAAACCTGTCCACTTGGTTGATATGGGTGAAACATCTTGTGTTGCATTAAGTTTAATGTTAAGTGAAAAAGGAATTACAAATGTTGTTGCTATTGATGAAAGAACATTAAGAAGTTTTATTGAAAAACCAGAAGACTTGAAAAAATATTTACAAAAAAAACTTCATTCAACCATTACCCCTAAAACTCAAAACTACAAACTATTTAACAAAGTTAAAATGATACGTTCTGCAGAATTAATTTATGTTGCTTATAAAAAAGGCCTAACAGAATTCAAACCAACTCCACAAGCCTTAGATGCATTGCTCTATGCTGTTAAATTCAAAGGATGTGCTATATCTGGTGATGAGATTAGACAAATAGAAAAACTGAGATAGACAAACTTAAAAAACAATTAATTCTTATATTTTCATGTGGGTGCGTCGTATACTGGCCTATTATATCCGGCTCCAACCCGGAAGAAGGGAGTTCAATTCTCTCCGCGCCCATATATATTAAAAAATGAAATTAATTAAAAATTTCCTAAACTTTCTTAAAATACAAAAAATAAATGTAGGAGCTAGTGCTATAATTAAAAATTCTAAAGGGGAAATTCTTTTGGGAAAAAGATCAAAAGATATGCCCTTTTATCCAAATACATGGAACCTTCCAGGGGGACTTTTAGATTATAAAGAAAAATTAGAACAATCTGTTATACGAGAAGTTAAAGAAGAACTAGGTATTAATGTAAAAATTATTAAAAAATCAGATAAGGTGTACGAGGTTTTTCCAACAAGAGCGTGCTCTTTTCATACAATAAATTTTGTATATTATTGTGAAATTATTGAGGGAAACCCAAAATCATTAGATGAAACAACTCAAGTTAAATGGTTCAAACCTTCTGAAATTAAAAAAATGAAACTAGCATATATTCATAAAAAAATTCTCAAAAAAGAAAAAATAATTTAATTTCCATTCATAACTTTGATTAAATCAGTAACTTTATCACCTTGTTGAAGATTTACAATCTTAACACCCTGTGCAGCTCTTCCCATTACTCGAATATTCTTTAGACTTGTTCTTATTACAATTCCTTTTGCAGTTGTAATAATAATACCATCATCATCATTAACAGCCACGCTTGTAACAACATCACCTGTTTTATCTGTCACCTTCATATTGATAACACCTTTTCCAGCTCTTGCTGTTTTTCTATAATCTTTAACAGATGTTCTTTTACCATATCCTTTTTCAGAAATAGTTAAAATAGCTTCTGTGTCTAATATTTCCATACTCACAACTTCATCATCTTCACTCATTTTAATACCTGTAACACCATAACTAGCTCTTCCCATTTTTCTTACATCACTACTATTAAATCTAATTGCTTTTCCCTTATGTGAAACAAGTAAAACCTCTTGTCCTGTTTTAACAAGTTGTACACAAATTAAATTATCTGAATTATTTGCAGGTAAATTTATTGCCTTAACACCAGAAGCTCTTGGTTTTGAGAAATTCTTTAGAGATATTCTTTTCACAATACCTTTTTTAGTTGCCATAAATAAACAATCTTCAAAATCTTTTACAGATATAACATTGGTGACTGTTTCATTGCTTAATTTTAATAAATTTACCAATGCCTTACCTTTACTATAACGTTCTGCACCTGGCAGGTCATATGCTTTAAGCCATAATACTCTTCCTCTTGTTGTAAAGAACATTAGATAATCATGGGTGGAACATGTAATCAATTGTTTTACAAAATCACCTGTAGCCAATCCACTTCCAATAACACCTTTTCCACCTCTCTTTTGTTCTCTATATGTTTGAACATCCATTCTTTTACAATATCCCTTATCTGTTATTGTAACTACAACTTCTTTTTTCTGAACCAAATCTTTTTCAGAAATTTCAGAAACCCTTTTCAAAACATTTGTTTTACGAGTGTCACCATATTTTGCTTTTAATTCTTTAACTTCTTTAACAATTATTTTTAACACTTCACTAATATTAGCTAAAATCTTTTCATATTCTTTTATTTTTTCATGAAGTTCTTTTTGTTCTTTCTTAAGTTTATCTTGTTCTAAAGAAGTAAGTTGTTGTAATTTTGTATCTAAAACAGCTTGAGCTTGCTTGTGTGTTAATTTAAATGTTTTAATTAATGATTCTAAAGCTTCTTTTGCATTTTTAGATTTTTTAATCATTGCAATAATCTTATCAATATTTTTTAGTGCAATTAATAATCCTTCTACTATTTCCAATCTATCTTTTGCTTTTTTAAGTTCATATTTTGTTCTCTTAGTAATAATTATTTTTCTATGTTTAACGTATTGTTCTAATGCTCTAGTTAAATTCAAAATTTTAGGTTGTCCACCTACAAGTGCTAAAAAATTAACATTAAATGAATCTTGTAATCTAGTGAATTTATACAGGGAGTTAATAACAAATTTAGGATCAGAATCTCTTTTTAATTCTAAAACAATTCTAATTTTACCTTTAGAAGATTCATCTCTTAAATCAGAAATATTTCTAATTTTTTTCTTTTGGACAAGATCAGCTATTTGAGTAATTAAAGTTGTTTTATTTAACATATAAGGTATCTCTGAAATAATAATAGCTTCTTTTTTCTTAAGTTTTTCAATAGAAGTTTTACCACGCATGATTAATCTTCCCCTACCTGTTTTGTAAAGTTCAGTCATATCTCCTGAAACACTTCCTCCTGTTGGAAAATCAGGACCTGTTACAATTTGTGAAAGTTCTTCAACAGTAATTTTAGGATTTTTAATATAACTAGTAATAGCATCACAAACTTCGGTTAAATTGTGTGGTGGAATACTTGTAGCCATTCCAACAGCAATTCCAGAGGCACCATTTATTAAAAGTGTTGGTAATTTACCTGGTAATAGCTTAGGTTCTGTTAATGAATTATCAAAATTAGGTGAAAAATCAACTGTTTCCCTATCCATATCTTGTAATAATTCAGCTGTAATTGGCATTAGCTTTGCTTCTGTATATCTATATGCAGCAGCAGGATCTCCATCAACACTTCCAAAATTACCTTGACCATAAACAAGAGGATATCTTAATGAAAAATTCTGAGCCATTCTTACCATTGCTTCATAAACAGCAGAATCACCATGTGGATGGTATTTACCAATAACATCCCCCACAATTCTAGCACTCTTCTTTGTCTGTGTGCCTGGTTTTAAGCCCATTAAAGCCATAGAATACAATATTCTACGTTGAACAGGTTTTAGTCCATCTTCAATGGAAGGAAGGGCTCTAGATACAATAACACTCATAGCATAATCTAGGTAAGATTTTTTCATCTGTCCAGATACTTCTGTGTTAATTACACCTTTCTCATTTTCTTCAGGACCGCTTGTGCCCTTTAGGGTATTAGGTTCTTCTTGTTTTACTATTTCTTCTTTATCTGTCATTTTAATATTCACTCCTTTCAGATTCTTCTTCATTTTCTTCTTCACTTGTGCCCTCTATGGTATCAGATTCTTCAAAACTTATTTGGAGTTCATTTTCATCATCTACTTCAAAATTAAAAGATTGTTTCATATGTTTTAATTCAACTAACTTAACAATTAGTTCATCTATTTCTTCTTCGTCTAAACTAAATTCAAACATTTCAACATCTTTTTCTTCTTCTTTATCTTCAGATTTATTTTGATCTTCAAAATTTTCTTCCATCACGCCACCTCCTCTCCTTTTTTATCTAAATATTTCATAAATTCATCTTCTGTTAATTCTTTTTCATTAATTCCATTTCCTTTCCATTTACATTTACGACATTCCCATTCTTTTCCACCACCTGTTTCAGAATCAGAATTACTTAATACAAGCCCAACTTCATCTGATTTACATTTAGGGCATTCTCTAATCTTGAATGTCTTTCCTTTCTTTTTTGTAGATTTTATTCCTTGCTTTTTTTCCCAGTCAGCTTTTGAATCAAATCCTTGTATTATCCAATCAGGTGTTTTCATGTTACTTTATTGCATTAATTTTAGATTAAACTTTTTTAAAAGTTTATTATATATCTAAATTAGCCTCCAGTGCATTTTCTTGTATAAACTCTTTACGAGCTTGAACATCATCACCCATTAACATTGAAAATGTTTTATCAGCTTCAATAGAATCTTCGATAAATATTTTCTGTATTTTTCTTGTTTTAGGATTCATAGTTGTATCCCATAATTGTATATTTCCCATTTCACCTAAACCCTTAAACCTAGTTACATTTGTTGTTCCAAGTTTTTCAGTAAGTTTCTTTAATTCAGCATCTGTATAAACATAATAATCTTTTCTTTTTCTAACTCTAAAAAGAGGTGGCATAGCTGCATAAATATTTCCATTTTCAACTAATTTTGGCATAAATCTAAAGAAGAAAGTTAAAAGCAATGTTTTAATGTGTTCCCCATCAACATCTGCATCTGTCATAATTACTATTTTTTTGTATCTTAATTTTTCAATATTAAATTGTTCACCAACACCTGTTCCAATAGCTGTTATTAAATTTGTAATTTCTTCACTTGAAAGAGCTCTAGCTGGATTTGACTTTTCTACATTTAAAATTTTTCCCCTTAATGGTAAAATCGCTTGATAGCTTTTATCTCTAGCTTCTTTTGCAGAACCACCTGCACTTGCACCCTCTACGATATATAATTCAGTACTATCTGATTTTTTATCAGAACAATCTGCAAGCTTACCAGGTAAACCACCCAATGAAAATGCATTTTTTCTTCTAACTAAATCTTTTGCTTTTTTAGCTGCAAGTCTTGCTCTTGCAGAATCCAATGCTTTTGAGGTTATTTTTTTTGCAACACTTGGATTTTCCTCAAAAAACTCTGAAAGAGCTAAAGAAACAGCAGAATCAACATAACCTTTTACTTCTGAATTTCCTAATTTTGTTTTTGTTTGTCCTTCGAATTGAGGGTGTGGTATTTTTACACTTACAATAGCTGTAGAACCTTCTCTAACATCATCTCCTGAAAGAGAACCTGTTTTCAACAATCCTTTTTTCTTTGCATAATCATTAATTGCTCTTGTTAAAGCTGTTTTAAAACCAGAAATATGTGTTCCACCTTCTACAGTATTAATTGTATTTACAAAACCAAAAATATTTTCTCTATAACTTGAATTATACTGTATAGCAACATCAATTGTAATTCCATTTGTTTCTCTTTTAAAATAAATAGGTTTGTTAAGAACTTCTTTAGATTTATTTATCCATTTTACAAATTCTATTAATCCACCTGAAGCAAAAAATTCTTCTTTTTTATCTTTTTCTTCATCTACAAGATTTATTTTAAGTCCTGCATTTAAAAAAGAGATTTCTCTAAATCTTGTTTCCAATACTTTGTAATCTAATTTAACTGTTGAGAAAATTTCTTCATCAGGCCAAAAAGTAACTTTTGTTCCTGCAATATCATTTTTAGCTTTTCCAATTACTTTTAATTTTGTTTTTGTTTTACCTCTTGAAAATTCTTGTGAATAAATTTTTCCGTCTCTTGTAATTTCAATAATAAGTTTTTTAGATAATGCATTTACAACAGAAATTCCAACACCATGCAATCCCCCTGAAATCATATATGACTTTTTATCAAATTTTCCACCTGCATGAAGTTTTGTTAAAGCTATTTCAACGGCAGGCATTTTGTAAACAGGATGCATATCTACAGGAATTCCCCTTCCATTATCTTTAATTGTTGCAGACCCATCTTTATTTATGCTAACATCTATCTGATCACAATGCCCTGCTAATGCCTCATCTACAGAATTATCAACCACCTCATATATTAAATGATGAATTCCATCTTTACCTGTTGAACCAATATACATTGCAGGCCTTTTACGCACACCTTCTAGACCTTCAAGTACTTTAATTGATTCTGCGCCATATTTTGATTTTTTTTCAGGCATTTTTATAAGAGTTAGCTTTTGCTAAAAAGCTTTGATTTTTGGAGTAAATTTTTAGACAGAAATCCTGTCTTTTCACACCCCAAAAAAGAGGTATTCCTTTATAAACTTTTCTACACTAAAATGCTATTTTCCGACGACAAAATTAAAATTCCAATATATTTCTTAAAATAAACCAATATATTTAAAAACCTTTCTCAACCTGTTTTTTTATGCACAATGAAGAAAAAACTCTTGGAATTGTATTGGTTATTTTAACTATTATTTTAGCTGTGTTTCTAATTAATATAGTTCAAGCAAAACAAGATCAATATGAAGTATTTGAAACTCATTCTTATACAAAAGCTATCTGTGACTCTACAAATTATTGCCAAGATTATCACATTAGATGTAATCAAGAAAAAATTATTAGCTTAAATCCAATAACAGGTGCAGCTATTCAATTTGATAGTTCATGGCAAGATATTAGATCTGATTCAGAAATAAATGAATTTTGTAACTAATTTTTCTTCTCTTCTTTTTTCTCAGTATCTTTCTCTTCTTTCTTTGATTCTTCTTGTTTCTTCTCTTCTTTCACAGCTTCTTTTGCAGCCTCTGCACTAGATTCCTCTGCAGCTGTTACTTCTTTAGACTCTGCCCTAATTTCAGCTTCTCTTTCTTTTCTAGATTTCTTTGCTTTCAAAATCCAACGAACTTTTCGTTTCTTCATAAGCTTATTTTTTTTACATTTTGCAGAACAAAAATAATTAACAACACCATTTGTACTAACTAAAGTAACACCTTGATTTGTTTCATACATTTTTGCACAATAAACACATTTAGGCATTTTGAATTCCTCTAGAATTACTTATATGAAGAACATACTTTCCTTCATCCATATTCCAAGTACTATTTACATTATATCCTTTTAAATATGAACTCATCTTTTTAACTTCAGATTCATTAGGTGTTGAAAATTCAACTGTATTAATATCTGTTTTACCACTTAAAATTTTTGCAATTTCTTGACTATTTAATAAAACTTGATCTCCAATCATTTTAACTATAAGCTCCTTTTGTTACTTTTGACCTAATTCTTCTAGCTTCAATTTCTGTTTCTCTAAGAATTAAAACATCTTTAAGTCTAACAGGCCCTCTTACATTTCTTCTCATAGAACGACCATTATCTCTTCCAGCTTGAACAACACATTTAACCTGAGTTATTTCTCCTCTAAAACCTGTTCTACCAATTATTTCTTCAACAATAGCTGGAACAACTTCTCCTAAAATCTTCTCAGAGCCCTTAGTACCTGCTGATTTTTTTTGTTGCTGTGGTTGTTGTTTTTGAGTCTTTGCCATTTTTAGAAATTATAAAATTATTTTAAAGATTTAATATCAGCTTCAACTTCTCCCCCATCAATAATCGCAATTGAAGAAGTTGGAACAGGTAAACCGGCAACAATACCTAACTTTTGTTTACTATCAACTTCTTTACAAAGAATTCCTTTCTCCTTACAAATTAAGGGAAGATGTTGGACAATTTCTTTTGGTTCCACATCACTAGCATAAACAATTAATTTTGCGGTTCCTCTCTCTATAGCTTTTGTAACTTCATTTGTACCTTTCTCAATTTTTCCTGTTTTCTTTGCTTTTTCGACAATATTGTATACATCCATTTTATATCCTACCAAAAACCAAGAAAGCATATCCTCCTTAAGTCATTGGATAATTTATTCAGAAAGAATTGGTTTATAAAAGTTTCTGATATTCCCAATTTAACCTATTAATTACAGTTACATAAATTTTTTAAACAAAATTATCTTAATTAAAATATGGCCCTAGAAAATGATGTAAAATTTGATTTTGATTCTACTTTTATTGATGGTACAGATACAGCTTATCAAACAGAAACTCAAGATGTTTATAACGATTTTAATATTGCAGCTAAAGCTGAAGTTATAAATGATGTTTATTTAATAGCCTTGATTGCAATACCTACTTTAATTACAGTAATATACAAATGTGGGAAAAAATTATGGAAAGATTTAAACTAATCTTTATTTCCAAGTAATTTCTACTTCATCTGTCCTTTGACGAGGGAGAATATCAACTTTGTCTAATTCATTTGGCATTACTTTTATTCCTGACTTAAACATTATTTCTCCTAAAAAAGCAATCATAGCTGCATTATCTACAAGTAAAGGACGTTCAGGACAAAAAAACTTAGCACCTCTTTCTTTGCACATTATTTTGCACATTTCTTGAAGACGTGAATTACATGCAACACCCCCACCCAATAATAATTCTTTTTTACCTGTATGTGCAAGAGCTCGTTCAGCTGTTTCAACAAGCATTGCAAAAACAGTTTCTTGTAATGAGTACGCAAGGTCTTCTAATTTATATTTAGGCTCACTAGAGTCATCTTTTGAGGACTTAGAATCTAATTTTTGTCTAAGATTTGTAAGAATTCCAGAAAGAGCAATATCCATTCCTTTTACCTTGTATGGTAATTCAATATAATTTTTTCCTTTCTTAGCCATCTTATCTATAACAGGCCCTCCTGGAAAACCTATCCCCGCATATCTTGCAAAAGTATCTATAAAATTTCCAATTCCAATATCTAATGTTTCCCCAAACACCCTATATTTTCCAGCTGCATAAGCTATTATTTGTGTATTTGCACCAGAAGCATAAAGCATTACAGGATCTTTTGCACCTGTTATTCTTCCAATTTCAAGGTGTGCAATACAATGATTAATTCCAACTACCGGTTTGTTTAATTTTTTTGAAAGTTCTTTTGTAAATTTCATCCCTTCAATCAAACAAGGTGCTAAACCAGGTGCTTGAGAAAATGAAATAGCATCAATTTCTTTTTCTTTAATATCAGCTTCTTTCAAGGCTTGTTCATAAATAATTTTAGCTATTTTTTTATGGTGTTTTGCAGAATCCATTGGAATAATACCACCTTTCTTTGTAGTATACATGTCTCTCTGATTAGCAAGAATTTTTCCATTTTTAACAATACCAATTCCAAAAGTATGAGCTGTTGATTCCACACCCAATATAATAGACATAAAATAAAATAACAATATATATTTATAAAATATACTCAATTAATTTTTGTATGAAAGATATTGCCTTAGTTTATATGGTTGCAGGAATTTCAAGTAGATTTAAAGGAAAAATAAAACAATTTGCAAAAATAGGACCAGAAGGAGAAACATTAATAGAATATTCTTTAAATCAAGCACTTCCAGCTGGATTTTCTAAAATAATTTTCATCGTGGGTAATTTAACAGAAAAACCATTTAAAGAAATGTTTGGAGATAATTATAAAGGGATTCCTATAAAATATGTACTTCAAAAATATAATCCTTTGTTAAGAGATAAACCATGGGGAACTTTAGATGCACTATGCAAAATAAATGAAATCATAGATTCTCCTTTTATTGTATGTAATGGAGATGATATTTATGGTAAAAAATCATTTAAACTTTTATATGATCATCTTCAAGAAAATCAAACAGGAGCTACAATAGGATATTCGCTTGAAAATGTTATTCCAGAAAAAGGAACAGTTAATAGAGGAATTTTTGAAATTAAAGAAAATAAAGTTGTATCAATAAAAGAAGTATTTGATATCACTAAAGAAAATTTAATTTCTAAAAATCTAAATCAAGATTCTTTGTGTAGCATGAATATCTTTGCCCTTTATCCAAAAACACTAACTTATTTGGAAGAAATATTAGTTCAATTTAAAGAAAAACATAAAGAAGACAGAAAAATAGAAAGCCTATTACCTGTTGAATTAACAAATTTAATAAAAAATAATAAACTAATAATTAATGTTTACTCTTCTCCTGAAAAATGGATTGGAGTAACAAATCCTGAAGACGAATTAATCGTCAAAAATATATTAAAATATACAAAATAAAAATAAAAATAAATTAAGAAAGCTTACCTTTTCTTTTTCTTCTTAGCAGCTTTCTTTTTAGCTGGTTTCTTTTTCTTCACAACCTTCTTTTTAGCTGGTTTCTTTTTCTTAGCAGCTTTTTTCTTAACTGGTTTCTTTTTCTTCACTACTTTCTTTTTAGCTGGTTTCTTCTTAACAGCTTTCTTCTTTTTCTTTTTACCACCTCGTGACATTTTTGCTTCGCAAACATTTCCCATACCATCAACATAGTAAAGATATCCAGAACGTCGTTTTATAGCTTTTTTGACAATTATTTTACCCATTTTTTTTAACCTCCTTTTGATTAATATATTAAATACAACTCAAATATCTATTTAAACTTTTTGTTCCCGACGAGAAATTTCATAATTTGAGCATATTTAGAAATTAATGGTACTTCTACTAATTTATTGTATTTTATCGACGGGGAAATATGAAATTTGAATGGTTTTACAATTTTAAATTCCAAAATATTATTATTAGCGTCAAGCCAAATAGCAATAAAAGGGAAAAAAACAAACCAAGAATGGATTGCCATCTTTGTACTTTTTTCAAATTCAAAAACTAAAGGTTTGGCCCTTAATTTTGGCACAAACATAAGTCCCCAGGCTTCTCTAAAAAAACCTACTTGTTTAACTTTAAGTAAATATTTTTTTCCTTTATAATTCAAGTTGATAGTCTTGTTCTTCATTATTATTATTTGTTTACACCTTTTAGGTTGATTGAAGATCACCAAAATCTTCGCGTTTATTTTTTCTCTTTTTGTATTCTTTAAAATGCAGGTTTACATTTTTATTTGTAACAAAATCATGGTGTTTAAATCCACCCCCAAATGTTTTAGGAATATGCATTAATTCATGTAAAATTGTTTTTAATTTATCTTCTTCACTAAGCCCTTCAAAATGTTCTACTAAAAATTCTAAAATATAAAAAGAAGTTGTTCTCCCCAAAGCTTTTTGCATTAATTTGCCCATTGAATGACATCTTGCAATTGTTGTTCTTGAAGAAGTTCCAGAACTACGAAAACACATTAAATTATTAACTTGTACATGTGGAAATAATAACCTAGACATTTCTATTGCAATTTTTTGTATATCTGGTGCATATTCATATTTCATTTTTCTAATACCCCTAAAATATCTTTAGTTACTTTTTCTATAGATTGTTCCCCATTTACTCTAATTGGTTTAAATTTTTTTATGATAGGCTCTACTTCTTTGTAATGTATTTCAATTCTCTTTTTAATAGCTTCTTGTGTTTGGTCTTCTCTTTCAAATAAATCACTACCACATTTATCACAAATATTTTCTTTTTCAGGAACAGGAAAAGTATGTAAATTATATATTGCCCCGCATTTTTTACATGTTCTTCTTCCAGACATTCTTTTGACAGCCTCTTCATCTGAAATATAAACATCAATAAAATAATCTATTTTAATTTCATTTTCTAAAAGATCTGCCTGGGGTAATGTCCTGGGAAAACCATCAAAAATAAACCCATTTTTACAATCTTCTTTAGATATTCTTTCTTTAAGCATTTTAATTACAATATCATCTGGTACAAAATTTCCACCATCAATATAAGAATGAATTAATTTTCCAAGTTCACCCTCTGCAGCCCGAACAATATCTCCTGTAGAAATATGGGGTATGTTTAATTTTTTAGAAACAGACTTTGCCTGTGTACCTTTTCCACTACCTGGTTTTCCAATAAATACTAGTTTCATCTGGTAACTATTTCTAAACCATCTCTATGTTTTAATTCATAATCTTTACCTAAAGCTCTTTTAGTTCTAGCATTAATTGCTTTAATAAAATTATTTCCAAAGTCTGTATGTAAGAAAAATGCAAAATCTAAAGCTGTTGAACCTTTTGGTAATAAAAAGCAATCAGGCAAAATATTTCCTTTACTATCTGCAAGTTTATTTGCACTCGCAGGGAAAATAGCAATATATTCTAAAAGTTTAAACACAGCCGAATTTAAAATTTCTTGAACACCTGTGCCTGTTTCAAATTTGTCTAAAACAGTTTCTTTTATTTTATTTAAAGCAGCTTGTTGTTTTTCATTTAAATTTCCTTTTTCTTTAAATTCCTTATTTCCAGAAATATAGTCTATAAGTTCTGCCTTTGTAGCTTCACGTAATGCAAGTTCAGAATCTGCCGAACAAGGAACAATCATCAAATCTGGAAATTCTTTTTTTAATTTTTCATAATTATCCATTGAGTTTGGCATATCAATTTTATTTGCAGCTATTATCATTGGTTTGCTTTTTCTACGTAATTCTGTTGCAAACTTCATTAATTGATCTTCACTCCATTGACTTGGCTTCTCTGTAAAATTAATTTTCAATAAAACATCTTTAATATCATCTTCTTTAACTTTTAAACCTGAAAATTGTTTTTCCACAGCTTCTGCAAAATTATTTTTTTCAAGTTCTGCTTTTCTTGCAAAACCTTTCCAAGCTTTCATTAAAATATTATAAAACCATTTATTTAATTCTTCTTCTAAAAAATTAATATCTTTTGAAACATCATGATTTTCAGTTGGTTTTCCCTCTATATCTGTAGTACCAGATACATCAACAATATGGATAAAAACATCTGCAGCCCTTAAATCATCTAGAAATTTATTTCCAAGCCCTTTTCCCTCACTTGCACCTGGAACTAATCCAGCTACATCCATTAATTCAACAGGAACAAAACGATTATGTTCAATGCAAAAACCATGTTTTGGATTACATTGTGCATCAAATTCCTTATCAATACATTCTATCCTTACATATCCTACACCATGATTTGCTTTTATGGTTGTAAATGGATATGAAGCTATTTCTATTTCAGCTAGAGTTGCTGCTTTAAAAAAAGTACTTTTCCCTGCGCTAGGCTTTCCTACTAATCCTATTAACATTTTATTTTTTGATAAATTTCATTAATTTTATTATTAAGTGTATCTAAATCAGAATCATTGTATATTTTAAAATCTCCCATTTCCATACATTTTCCAACTTGCTGACCTGATTCTATTTCTTCTCCAAAATCCCTTTTATCCATTTCTAAAAATTCTTCCCATGTTTTAGCATCACTTGTTTTTGCTCTATCTATAGAACGATTATATCTTATTTTTTGAGGAGCATCTATTACAATTAAAACAAAATCTTTTTCTTTTCTAAATTCTTTAACTTCACCAGGATTTCTTATTCCATCAATAATAAAATTACCCTTACCTAATTTTCCAATCATTCTTTTTGCAAGAAAGCCTATTCCTTCCTTTGCTCTCAGTTCATCACCTAAATCTTGAAGATTTGCCCTAGAAGTTTCTACCCCTCTTTTTTTTAATTCTTCTCTTAATTCCTTTGAAATAAATTGATGTTCAAATCCTTTTTTTATAAAAAATTTAGAAATAACTTCTTTTCCAGCAGCTATTCTTCCTGTTAAACCAATTATCATATATTAAAGAATTCAAAGCATTTTATAAAATTATTTGACTACTTCATCAGTAAATGTTTTTCCTATGGCCAATATCTAAAATAACTATTATTAGTTTATCTTTAAAAATTTGATATAAAATTCTATATTTTCCAATTCGTAAAGCCCATAATCCAGATAAATTTCCTATAAGTGGTTTACCTAATTCAGGATTATTTTTTAACTGCTTTAATTTTTTTAGAATTCTATTTTGGTTTTCTTTATCAAGTTTTTTCAAAAATTTCTCTGCAACTTTTTTAAAAATCAAAGTATGCATTTTATAATTTCAACTCTTTTTCAATTTCTTCTATACTTTTTCCTTCTGCTTTTTCATTTAAAGCTTTAGATAATCTTTTCATGGTTTCAGAGTCAGAAAGAACACTTATTGTTTCAATTAAACTCTCCCTGCTGGCTTTAGAGGGAGAACTTCCCCCTATTAATCTTAAAATTAAATCATTATAGCTTTCTCTATTATGAATTTTTAAATTATCTAATTTTGCTTTTGTTCTCTTATCTAATTGTACTGTTGTTATCATTTTCTATAGTAAGCTATAGTAAGCTATAGTTTATAAATTTTTCTAGCTTACTCTTTCCTCTTGTTTTCTTCTATAATATCTAATAATTAAAATTATTATAATTATTATTGCAATCAATAGTATTAATATAATTAACCATAATATTATTTTTCCTAATATATCCGCCGGAAGTTTTTCTGTAACTTCAAAATGTGCACTTGAAGGTGCAATTCCATTTGGATAAATTAATTCTAATCCAATAATATATTTTCCAAGAGGTAAGGCACCTGTATCAAAATCTCTATCAAATTCAATTTGTTCTTCTACTAAAAGAGTTTCACTTTTTGTTAAATAAATATTATTTGAATAATCTCTTATTTCATAATTTAAAGTTACATCTAATCTAGCGGGATCACCCATCGGAAGTAATGTAACCCTTGTCTGTAATTCATTTCCTTGGGGAACTTGATAATCATCATTTAAAACAATAATATTTGAATCAAATAATAATAAAGATGTTTTTACATTTAATGCGACAGGAATAGATTTTCCATCAACTCTTATTGTACCTGCGTAAATACCCGGTGAATTTGGTGCTACAAATCTTGCATTAAAAGTCTCTGTAGAACTTCCACTTAAAACCATATTTGATTTATCTAATAAAACAAGATTATCTAAATTAGTTTGAGTAATTGTAAAATTAAGTGTTGTGTTTCCTAAATTAGTCACAGTAATAGGCTGATCTATTGCAGAATCCACAACCATATTCAAATTAATAGCAAGAGGTGTTACAGCAATATTTAAAGCAGGTGTTACAGAACCTCCGCCACCTCCTCCCCCCGCACCATCATCATCTCCTGCAGCTATTTCTGTTTGACATATTGCAGAACAACCATCACCAGCTATAACATTACCATCATCACAGGTTTCACCTGTTTCAATTACACCATTACCACAAACAGGTTCTGAAATAGCATTATCTCCAAAGAAAAAACCTTCTATAAATTCACTTGGATTAATTATTACATTACCTGTTCCACCTGAATTAAGGGAAATAACATCTGCAGAAGCAGATGGTAAAATAAAAAACAACATACTTATTAAAAAAATAAAAAATAAAATACTTTTATTATATTTCATTGAAAATAAAACAAACTGACATTAATAAATTTAATTATATATTTGTGTTGCAAGGCAATAGGTTAACATATGAAGGTTCACTTACATCTGTATACCATTGATTATCAGTACCAAGTTTAGTAACAATCCCTGTTGAAGTAGTTTTAGTAACCCCTGTTCCATATGTTCCTCCTAAAGCTAAACAAGCTGCTTCATAGTAATCCACATCCCCATAATCTAAATGGTAATTACCTTCGCCCCCATTATCAACAAAATGGACATAGGGTTTATAACAATAAAAACGAGTATCTCCTACAATATCAAAACCATTGGTACAATAAACTCTACCATTAGAAAACATTCCTGATTTAGCAATGACACCCCCATCAGCATTTGATAAAGCTAATAAAACATCATCATCACCAACACCAAGACCACTACCAATTTGCAACCAAGGATCCCAAGTGTACTCAACCCCCATATGGAAATTATTTGCTGAATAAGAATCAAAAGTAAATTCAATATCTTCAGTTCCACCATCTCCTAGTATTATGGCCGGTGTGGCACCATTAATCTCTAATTCAGCCTCTGGACTTGTAGTTCCAATGCCAACTTCTCCATCGGCATCAACATAAAACCTACTTGTTGATCCACTAAGTACATTTAAAATAGGATCTCCTGCAGTAGCACTATCTGTTAAAATTTGTAATCCATATCCAGTATTTGAGTCTTGATCAATTATGGCAGCATAAGAAGAAGCAAGGTTTTCATATACATCTAATTTAGCATCAGGGGTTGAATCTCCAATTCCAACATCTCCACCACCATAAGCTAAAATTACGTTATCTGAATTATACCAATTTAAACCGACAGCACCTGTACCTGCCCCTGCAGATTCTATTAGCATATATCCATTATCATCTCCACCTGCTTTAATAGAAGGATATCCAGAAGTTCTATTTAAAATAACTGTTGGTAGTGCAGCTAAAGATTCAACATGTAATGGAGCTTGAGGACTGCCTACTCCAATTCCAATATTTCCTGCAACATAAACATTAGCATCAACCTCAAGATCACTAGGAACATATACATCATCATCTGCAGTAGCATAAGTTGGAGTGCCTGTATCACCTAGCCTAATATAACCAACACCCATCACATCTAATTGACCATCACTATAAATATCATCCCCGTTTACAGCAATATCATATGTAAATGAAGTTGTTCCTCCTCCTCGAGGAATAGATATTTGAGTAATTCTTTCTGCTAATGATGCTTCATTATGGAATGTTCCTATTTCTAAATCATCGCCAGGTTCATCATAAGCCATATATCCCCCATATTGAATATAATCTGTTCCAGCAACACCTGTTTCATAAAATAAAATACCACCCATTGTATCTTTAGCATTTATTCTTAAAAAAGAATCTTCAGCTACATTTTTATCGCCAAGAGCTAAAGTAGTATCTCCTGAAGAAAGAGGACTAAGTTCTAATATATTATTATTATAATTCCAAAGAAATTCTCCTTCGTCAAAACTAACATTTCCACCATCAACATCTAATGTTGTTTCAGGACTTAAATCACCAATTCCAACTTCCCCTGTTAAACCTTCGACAAATAAATCATCATTTAAATTAACATCTACATCTCCCCCATCACCCAATTTAACATAATCTTGAGTTCCTTCATAAAGATTTAACAGTAATTCTCCCCCCATAACAGCCCCCATATTATCATCTACAAATGCCAAATAAGTATCTGTATCTCCATTATGTTGGAGGTTTGTATTAAGTCCAATATTTCCTTCTACATCTAATTCATAATCAGGAGTTGTTGTTCCAATTCCAACATTACCTGCATTATCTATTGTAAATCTATTAGTACCAGAATCTTCTATTGAAAAATAATGATCTCCTGCCCCCGCAACTCTTTCTCCAACATCCCAATAATCAGTATTTCCACCATAATCATTTGAAAACCTTAACGCAGAAGCCCCATAAGTTGAACCATTTAAATGTAATTTAACACTTGGACTTGTTGTTCCAATTCCAACTCTATTGGCACTTGAATCTATATGTAATGTTGAAGTATCAAAAGTATAATTCCCAGAAGCAGTATCTCCATCATTAAATAAATAAATATCATCAATCTCTGTAGCTGTTAAACAATCAGTACAAACAACATCCTGTGCCATTACAAAGTTTGCAGATTCTGTATCTTCTTGTGTGCCTGAAATTACAGACTCTACAGTCATATCCCACCCATCAGCCCAATTTGCCCAAGTAGGACCAGCATGGGAACCTGAAAATTCAGTCACTATAGCATACATGTGATTCCAAGCAGAAGTTGTTTCTCCAATCCAAATTGCCCCCTTATTAGAAGCATCCCAACCAAATCTAACATTGTAATCCCTATCTGTCCTTCCTGCAATAATTTGGGCATAGGTATTAGTCCAATGAGGTCCAGCATACCAATAACCCCCTAATTTAACAGTAACAGATTCATCATTTGCATAATCATAAATTTCTACAGTCATCTTCATCATTGTAGATGTATAAGTTACAGGCAAAGTTATCTTTATTGCTCCAGTACTAGTAGTGCCTCCATCCAAAGAAGCTCCTTTTGGATATGCAACATGAACAATATTATCTCCTACCCCTCCAATTGCACCAGGTGTTTGAATTTCTCCAGAAGCATATAAAGTAGGTGAGGTCACAGTAACTGAAGTATCTGCATTTATTGCAAGAGTATCATCAGATTCAATAGTTATCCCTGTTGCAGTTCCACTAATATATTGATTATTATCAACCCAAGTTATTAATTTTCCAGTAGCCATATCCATATCTCCTTCAATATCTAAATCTTCTACTAAATTCAATCCTCCATTTGTATCAAAGTCTGTATTTGCATCCCCAATATTTGAAATAATAAAATTACCCATATCAAGATTTCCACTAACAGTCATAGCTCCAACATTCAATGTTCCTGCATAAAGTGTTCCAGTAACATTTGCATCACCTAAAACATTTAAAAGATTTGTAGGTGTTGTTGTTCCAATTCCTACTTGACCTGCTCTTTCTACAGTAAAAGCATTAACATCTGAACTACCACTATTTCCAATTATGTTAAAGGTATTTGCAGGTACAGTGAAAGCTCTTCCTCCTATTGTTGGATTTGCCGCTCCTGCATATACTAATGATATTCCAGTTGTTGCATCAGCATTTGTATTTTCTGCAAACTCTATAACCCCACTATCTCCATTAGATAAATCATAAAGAGTATCCATTTTAATCCCCCCATAACCTGCATGTCCAATATGCAATTTAGCATCTGGACTTGTAGTTCCAATTCCTAAATTTCCCTCAAAAGTTAATCTCATCTTTTCATCAGAAGGATTTTCAGTCCCAATATGGAAAGAAATATTTCCAACTGCATCTGCAGAAACTAAACCTAATTCATCATGGGAAATTACATTAAAACCATCTGTAGCATATTGTGAACTTGCTGATGATCTATGTGCAATTCTTCCATAAACAGTTCCACTCCTACTATATCTTGTTTCACTTAGGCTACTTGTAGCTTCAAAATGACCAATAGCATTAGCCCCTTCAACTTCTAAATTATTATCAGGACTTGTTGTCCCAATTCCTAATCTATCATCATTATAATTCCAATAAAATGCACCTGCATCAAAACTAACATTTCCTCCATCAACATCTAATTTTGTTTCAGGGTCAGTATCTCCAATTCCTACATTACCTCCACTTTCAATCCTCATTCTTTCAGCAGGAGCAGAGCCTTTAGTAGCTGTATAAAAAGTCATCCTACCCCCTATATTAGTTGCATCAGTAGCTCCCTCTTGTTCTCCAAATATATAAGCTCCAGTAGATACAG